>ERZ827108.5-NODE-5-length-428962-cov-9.881354_pt1 | contig 428962 bp, 384 predicted proteins | sample MGYA00519921_ERZ827108 | MGnify/ENA primary metagenome ERZ827108 (study PRJEB31778, sample SAMEA3449258) | human gut metagenome | biome: human gut; feature: human-associated habitat; material: faeces | place: United Kingdom | collected 2010/2012 ... | reverse complement strand
TCTGCCTTACAAGCAGAGGGTCACAGGTTCGAGCCCTGTAGGTCCCATTTTTTATTTTAAATAAAGTAAATTACAGATAGTACATTTGTAAGCTGCATATAGTACATTTTTAGGACGGACTAAATTTGAATTTTTCATATGTTTGGAAATAAAAAATCGAATTAAGTCTTTTTTTATACATTATTTTCCCAAAAGGTGATAAGATAAACTTAAATTGAAATGTGAGAATAAGGAGCCGAATAATGAGTGCATTTGTGGAATTTAAGGATGTAAGAAAGCTGTATAAAACCGGTGAAGTTGAGATAGTTGCTCTTCAAAAAGTAAATTTTGAAATAGAACAGGGAGAATTTTGTGTAATTGTAGGTGCATCAGGAGCAGGAAAGACTACCATACTGAATATATTGGGCGGAATGGACACCTTAACCTCCGGTACTGTTTATTTAGACGGGCAGGAAATATCTGCATTAAATAAGAAACAATTGACCGCATATCGAAGATATGATGTAGGTTTTGTATTTCAGTTTTATAATTTAGTACAGAATCTTACCGCACTTGAAAATGTGGAACTGGCAGCTCAGATATGTAAGAATCCATTGGATGCAGGAACAGTTCTGAAGGAAGTCGGCTTAGAGCATCGAATGGCAAATTTCCCGGCACAGTTATCAGGCGGTGAACAGCAGAGAGTTGCGATAGCCAGGGCGTTAGCAAAGAATCCGAAGCTTCTGTTGTGTGATGAACCAACCGGAGCGTTGGATTACAATACCGGAAAGGCTGTTTTGAAACTCTTGCAGGATACCTGTCGCAAGACTGGAATGACTGTAGTTGTGATTACGCATAATCAGGCATTGACTGCAATGGCAGACCGAATTATTACAGTGAAAAACGGAACGGTTGAAAAAATGGTGAAAAATGAAACTATCGTTAATGTAGAAGAGATTGAGTGGTAAGCAGCATGAGTTCTATGATAAAACGTACAACAATTCGAGAGATAAAAGGAAGCTTTGGGCGTTTTTTTGCAATCCTAGCAATTATTGCATTGGGTGTTGGATTCTTTTCCGGAATTAAGATTACAAAACAGAATATGGTGCATACCATTAATGATTATTTGAAGGAAAAGAATTTTTTTGATTTACATTTATTATCCACATTAGGCTTTGAAGAAAATGATATTGTTGCATTTGAAAAGGAAGCGGATGTCAGATATGTAGAAGGAACCTATATGTTTGATGTATTGTATTCCGGACTTGGAGAAAATGAGGTAGTATTAAAGACTATAGCATTGCCGAAACAGATAAATGGCATTCGGCTGTTGAGTGGACGCATGCCGGAGAATGAAAGCGAATGTGTAATCGATTCCAGAGTTGCAGGGGATAAGAGCATAGGAACTGTGATTCGGGTTGCGGAAACAAATGAAGCTGATACAAAGGATAACTTGAAAGAGAAAGAATATACAATCGTGGGAATTGCGGATACATCCTACTACCTGAATTTTGAACGTGGAACCACCTCCATTGGAAATGGCCGAATCGCTGGCTTTATTTATGTCGAACCGGAGGCGTTTACCTGTGACTATTATACGGATGTGTTTGTCTGCTTCCAACAGGACTATGATATTTACAGTGATGAATATAATACATATATGGATGACAAGGAGAAGGAATGGGAATCGATATGCGATAAGCAGGCAAATGTCCGATATGAAAAAATCGTATCTGATGCAGAACAGACGGTACAGGATGCGAAGGATGAGTTAGAGGAGCAACGCACAAGCGGAGAAGAGGAGCTGTCGGACGCATATCAGAAGCTGACAGATTCAGAGAAACAGCTAAGTGATGCCAGAAAGCAGTTGAATTTAGCATGGACAGAGTATTATGAGCAGGAAGATACGTTAGCAGAACAGGAAAATGTATTGGCAGAGCAGGAGACTAAGTTAGAGCAAAGTAAGCAGCAATTGCAGGAGAGTATGAATCAGTTGCCGGCAGAACAGCAGCAAATGCTGCAGACCTTGACGGATACATATAAGCAGGCAGATGAAAGTCAAAGAGAGAACCTACAGAAGGAATGGATGCAGATTCCCGGTATGGATGGTCTGTTACAGCTCATTCAGGCACAAATGCAGATAGAAGAAGGCAGTCAGAGGATTAGCAGTGCAAGAGAAGAATTAGAAGCGGGAAAGACGCAATTAGAACAGGGAAAAGCAAAGCTGATACAGCAGGAACAAAAGCTACAGGAGTCGGAGGCTGACTTAGAACAGGGCTGGACTGATTACAAAGAAAATAAGCAGAAATTTGATGACGGAATAGCAGAAGCAGTGACAAAGCTAGAAGACGCAGAGCAGGAAATTAAGGATATTAAGCAGCCGGATACTTATGTATTAAATCGAAATACGAATATCGGCTATGCGTGCTTTGAAAGTGATTCTAATATTGTAGATGCGGTTGCAAAGGTGTTTCCTGTATTTTTTATTCTGGTAGCTGCATTGGTATGTATGACAACCATGAATCGAATGGTGGAGGAGCAACGGACACAGATAGGAGTGTTAAAGGCACTTGGTTATTCTGAGAGAGTCATTATGGGAAAGTTTATGTTTTATTCCGGAAGTGCTGCACTAATAGGCTGTGTTCTGGGATATGCAGTAGGAACTGTAGTATTTCCGAAGGTAATTTGGTACGCATATGGGATGATGTATCAATCACTACCGTTAGATTATGTATTTGACTGGCATTTGGCGGGAATTGCGTTAGCAGTATCGTTAGCCTGTTCCATCGGAACTACATGGCTGTCCTGCAGATATGAAATGGAAGAGACTGCAGCCAGTCTGATGCGGGCAAAAGCACCAAAGGCAGGAAAACGGGTACTGTTGGAACGGATTCCATTTATATGGAAACGATTAAAATTTCTCCACAAGGTATCTGTAAGGAATATATTTCGATATAAGAAGCGTTTCTTTATGATGATTATTGGAATCAGCGGATGTACGGCTTTGTTATTGACCGGATTTGGAATAGAGGATTCCATTGCCGGCTTTGCCGACCAGCAGTATGAGGAAATACAGATTGCAGACGGAACGGTGGGTCTAAAGCAGGGCATTAATGCGGAACCGGACTTGACGGAGAAGCGGTCATTAGAGAAAGCATTGGAGCAAGTAGCACAGTCAGATACCTTTGTGAGCGAAACCGCATGGGATATGATGCAGGACGATACGACAAAGGCAGTGAATCTGGTAGTTATGCAGAAGCCGGAAGAGATTGAAAGCTATATGCGGCTTCGGACAGAAAAGGGAGAGCAGATAGCATATCCCGGTGCAGGTCAGGCGGTCATTAACAACGGCTTGGCTGAACGGTATCACCTGGCTGTCGGGGATAAGCTTGTACTCCGAAATGATAAAATGCAGGAAATTACCGTAACGGTATCCGGAGTATTTGAAAATCGAGTATATAATTATGTATTTCTTTCTCCGGAGACATATACCGAGCAACTGGGAACAGAGCCGGAATACCAGACCATTTACATAAACTACAAGGAGGGTCTGGATATACATGAGTCTGCGGCAGAATTGATGAAGGAGGAGCTTGTAACAACGATAACGCTGTATCAGGATACCAGAACAAGAATGGCTAATATGATGAAGAGTCTGGATTATGTAGTCCTGCTTGTAATTGTCTGTGCGGCAGGTTTGGCATTTATTGTACTGTATAATTTGACGAACATTAATATTACGGAGCGGATTCGAGAAATTGCGACAATTAAGGTACTGGGCTTTTTCAGAAATGAAACTGCGGCTTATGTATTTCGGGAGAATCTGGTATTGACCGGAATCGGTGCATTGGTAGGTTTAGGGTTAGGTGTGCTGCTTCACCGGTTTGTAATGGCAAAGATTCAGGTTGATATGGTATCCTTTGCGGTACAGATTCGGGCAGTGAGCTATGTATACAGTGTCCTGCTGACGTTTCTGTTCTATGTAGTAGTAGACAGAATTATGGCAGTGAAGCTGGATAGAATTAACATGGCAGAATCATTGAAATCTGTAGAATAATCAGACATGACAAGGTTGTAAAAAGATTGTAAAAATTAGTAGGCAAATGAAAAAAAGTATTGTAGAATGAATGGTAGGTAAGATAATGTCAACAGTTGTTGAATAAGAGGTAGAGCATGAAGCGGTTGAATGTTGCATTGTTTATCAGCGAATTTGAGGATCCGTTTGCAAACACACTCTGCGAAGGGGCGGTCAAGGCTGTAAAAGAAAAAGGATATAATCTGTATATTTTTCCTGGAAAATTTGTAGATTCCAGGATTAGTCCTGCGTTTGAGGATGAGTATGCATATCAGTACAACTGCCTTTTTCAATTTATTTCAGAAAAAAATATAGATATTGCAATTATTAACCTTGGTAATATTGCTTCACAGATGAGTAATGAGAGCAAGTTGAAATTTTTAAAAAACATTACGGTGCCTGTGATTTTAATATCCGACACAGTAGAGGGATATTCCAGTGTGAATTTTGATAATATATCCGGTATTGCACAAGGTATTGAACATTTGATTCGGCGGCATAACTGCAAGCAGTTTGGCTATGTGAGTGGACCGAAAAACAATATAGATGCAGTAGAACGGTTGCGGATATTTGAGCAGATTATGCAGCAAAATCAGATACCGCAGTCTCATTACAGAATTGTTGAGGGAGATTTTTCTTCCGGTTGTACAAAGGAAATCGAAGCACTGTTGCAGGCATATCCGGAGATGGATGCATTAATATGTGCAAATGATATGATGTGCTATGCCGCATATCAGGTTTTGGCAGCTCATCACATAGAGATAGGAAAAGATATAGCTGTTTTGGGATTTGATGATGCACCGTATTCCAGCCGAATCAAACCGGGACTGACAACGGTAAAAGCAGACCCTTCATTGCTGGGGTATAAGGCAGTCGGAATTTGTGAACAGGTTCTGCGTGGAGAGGAACATAATCTGTTAGTAGATACTACATTTGTGATTAGAGGCTCCTGCGGATGCGATAAGATTCCGTATACGGAACAATACGGGGATATATTAAGTATCCGGGCAAATCTGGATTCCTTGAATCATACTCTGACGGCAATTTCCAGAAATCAGTTAAATGATGAGGCTGAGAATGATAAGGTATACTATATGATTCTAAATAGTCTGTGTAAGATGAATATACAGGGTGTATACTTATATACATTTATGAAAGAAATCGAACACAAGAAGGGTGAGACATGGGTTCGTCCAAAGGAGGTTCAGCTACGGACATACTATAAGGAGCCATTTCGGAGAGAGGCGGATATTGTGTATCAGCCAATGCCGATATATTATTACCCGGTTCGGGAGGAAGATATTAAAGAGATTGAGCCGGCTCAGCAGAGAATAGCATTTGACGATATTTTTCAGAACCAATATATATCCGGGGATGAACAGCAGATATTGGTATTTACACTGTTATATGCAGGTGAAAGCCAGTACGGATTTATGATTTGGGATGTGGAACAGGTCTATTACGGTTATATCGGACAGCTTTCCTACCAAATATCAAGTGCTATTAAGACAAATAAGCTACTGTATAAGAAAAATCAGATGGCAGATGCATTAGAGCAGAGCTTGCAGCAGGTAAAGGAAAAAAATGCAATCCTTGAAGAAATTTCCAAGGTCGATGAATTAACGCAGGTGTATAATCGACGTGGCTTCTTAGACAGTATGAAACGGTGCGTAATAGACCAGAATAATATTGGCAGGCAGGCACTTGCTGTCTATGCGGACATGAATAATCTGAAATTGATTAATGACCTGTTCGGGCATGAAGAAGGAGATTATGCGTTATGTCTGATTGGACAGATTTTGAGAGAAGCTATTCATGATATGATGGACAGAGGAGCTGTAGGCCGGGTTGGCGGAGATGAATTTTGTGCGTATGTGATAACCGATGAAGCAGACAGTGAAGGTGTATTGCGTAAAAAGATTGACGAAATTACAGCTACCATGAATCAGGAAAATGATAAGCCGTATTATGTCAGCATGAGCGTAGGCGTACAGCATTTTGTATGCAGTGAAGAAGTTGATATATCCGAAATTCTGGAGCATGCGGATGAACAGCTTTATGTATATAAGCAGAAGAAACGGACTAATATTTTAAAGGGCTAAATTAAAAAAGGCACTTGACATAACCAAAGATATTTGCTAATATATACCACGTTGAGTGCTGGATAGTCCAGTGCTTGTGATATTGTGATATGCGTGCTTAGCTCAGCTGGATAGAGCGTTTGGCTACGGACCAAAAGGCCGGGGGTTCGAATCCTCTAGCACGCAGAAGACGGGCCTGATGCTGTTATGACATCAGGCTTTTTCAATGCAAAAAAATGTGTGTAAATAGAATGGAGCAGAATGTATATGCAGGAACAATCTCATAATAATCAAAAGAAAATAGCTGTAATTAATGATATGTCGGGCTTTGGACGCTGTTCCTTAACCGTTGCACTGCCGATTATTTCCCAAATGCAAGTACAATGTTGTCCGCTGCCTACTTCTATTTTTTCAAACCATACGGGTTATCCGTTTTATTTCTTTGATGACTATACACGCCATATGCGGGAGTATATGGAGAACTGGAAAAAGCTGGGGTTGGAATTTGAAGGAATTGCGACAGGATTTTTAGGCTCCAGAGAACAGATAGAGATAGTAGAAGAATTTATACAGGAATTTCGGACGGAACAGACCAAGATAATTGTTGACCCGGTTATGGGGGATGACGGAAAGCTGTATCAGACCTATACCAGTGAGATGCAGACGGAGCTTAGAAAGCTGGTATCCTATGCGGACATTGTTACACCGAATCTGACAGAGGCTTGCTTTTTAACGGAAACACCTTATGAAGAAAGGGAGTGGAGTGGACAGGAATTATTTAGGCTGGCAGAAAAAGTATGTGCAATCGGAGCTAAAAAAGCAGTTATTTCAGGTATTCATTTTGGTGATTATCTGGGAAATGTAATTTATGAGGTAAATGGTGCCAGAAGAATTATTCGGACAAAACGAATCGGAAATACCAGAGCCGGTACAGGAGATATTTTTGCTGCAATTATAGCGGCAGATTGTGTCAACCAGATTGATTTTTCCCGTTCAGTTAAAAAGGCATCCTCCTTTATCCGGGAATGTATGAAGGTGACGGAGGAGAAAAATATTCCGCCGGAAGACGGTGTTTGCTTTGAAGAGGTTTTGTGCCGCTTGAAATAGAAAAATAAAATATTGCATTATAATTTCCAATATGTTACAATTCCATTGCAACTTGTTAAAAAAGTAAGATGATGACTTGACAAGAGTAAATAGGTGACAATGCAATGAAGGTAATTGTACAAAAAGGAATTGCAGCCGGAGTTATTGTAGCTGCAACAGGAATATTGATAACAGCAACCGCTTGTATCGAGCAGAACAGAACTGTGCGGCTGGAAAGCAGCGTTCCGGTTTCTATGTGTCAGACGGCGGCTGTATTTCAGGCAGAGTTAACTGCAAAGCAGGAAGCACAGGAGGTAGCCACTGTAATAGGAAATATGCAGACGGTTTCACTGGCTAGTTATACAGAGCTTCAGGATGCAAGAATGTTATATGATAATGCATCCAGTGCAGCACAGGCATATGTAGATGAAGGACAACTGCTTGAGGCAGAGGCTGCTTATGCGGAATTAGAAGAACAAAGAGAAGCAATGCTGCAATTGGCAGAGGAAAGCGGCAATCTGGATGAAATTCTGGAATATGCCCCTTGTCAGACTCAAACATCCGGGGATGCAGTCTTGGATGAATTGGTGCAGGAGCTGATTCAGAAGGCAACTACGGACGATATGACAAGAAGCGAACAATTAAAGGCTTGCTATACATATATGGTGAAAAATTATACCTATGGCTTTAATTATAATTATCAGCAGCAAGGTACAGCGAAGTCCGTTTTATGGGCAACGGTGTTGTTGCGGGATGGTTACGGAGCTTGTAATAATTGGTCATCTGCATTTATGTATGTGGCCAGAGCGTTAGGATATGAAACCGATTTGTATTATGGTGCAACCGCTGCGGCAGGTGGCGGAACTACCGAGCATTATTGGCCGGTAATCCGGATTCATGACAGAGAATATGTGTTTGACCCACAGGTGGAAGCGGATATGACACGGCGTTCCGGTACAATTGCATATAAGAGATATGGAATTGCGGGCAGCAGTAAATACTATTATCAAAGAACGATAGAGTAAACAAATGAGTATGAAAAGGTGGAATGGAGACATTCTGCCTTTTGTGTTATACAGTGAGATATTATACAGTAAGACAGGAGAAACAGACATGGCAAATCATGAAAAGGAAATCAGCGTAGCAGAACGTCAATTATATATATTATCATTGCTTTCACAAAATCCGATTGGCTATACCGTTGAGGAAATAGTAGAGAAGTTAAAAAAATGGGATGTAATTCTGACGAAACGGACTATCAGCAGAGATATAGATGAACTGTCCATGAGCTATGCAATTGAGGAAGAGGAACGAAACGGAAAATGTTATTTTAAGGCAAGAAAGTTCAGCATGGAAAATGTAGATTTTACCATGCGGGATTTATTGGCAATTTCATTTATGCAGCAATTGGTGGAACAATATGAACATACAACAATGGGAGTTGCCGCAGCAGAATTATTAGAGAAGCTGGTGACAAATACAGGCAACCTAAATCGAAAACAGTTGGAAGCATTAAGCCAGTCGATTCGGATTATAGATAAGAATGAGTGGAAAAATCAGGATGTAAATCCAGAAATAGAGCAAATAATAACCGCAGCAATTGATAAGCGTAGCGTGATTGAAATTGAATACTACGGTTGGAACTCCAATCAGACCACAAAGCGGAGAATTCATCCGTATAGTATTACATTATTGGACCAATATTTGTGTGTAGAAGGATATTGTGAGCTTCGACAGGAGTTAAGAACCTTCCGGTTATCCAGAATCCGGAAGATAGAAGTATTAAAGGAGCATTTTGATGTACCGAAGGACTATCAGAAGCAGGAGCATAAGTTCATTTATCTGAGCGGAAAAGAGCAGGAGCGGTTAGTCATTCAATTTACACCGGAGGCAGGAAGATATGTAAAGGAATATGAAGCACACCGGGCAGATGAGCTGTCAGAAAATGAACAGGGAGTTATCTTTGTGAAAACCACTGCAATTACAACAGAGGTAGTACGCTGGATATTAAAGTTCGGAGCCGGTGCAAAGGTTCTGCAGCCGGAAGCGTTAGCAGAGCGGATTCAGGAGGAAAGCTATCGTATGTGGACTGCATATACATCTGTAGCAGAAGACAAAAAGAAAAAAGACCTGTAATTTACAGGTCTTTTACTGGGATAGCAGGATTCGAACCTACAGATGCTGGAATCAGAATCCAGTGCCTTACCATTTGGCGATATCCCATCACTCACAACAATGGATATTATATCTGATGAGGAGAAAAAAAGCAAGTCCTTTTTTCGATTTTTTGAAAAAAATTCGAAAAAATAAAAAAAATAAAAAGTAATAAAATTAAAATGACAAATGCAGGGCTTTCCTGTATAATAGTACAGATGCAAAGGAGGTGGTCCATGTGAGCAGATTCGTTTATGTGGTTCCTTGGGCAATTTGTGATACAGAGAATCTTTACATCAAGAAGGTAGAGCAAAAAGAACCGGAATTGCCGAAAGAATGTGATGAATATGAGGACTGGACGATTCAGAAGGTAATCCCGAGTCCGGATCGGCGAAGTAAGGATATATATATACTGTTGGATGTGTACCGAGGATATGATTTCAAAAAATCAAATCGGCAGGTAGAAATATTAGATATTACGAACTCGATAGAACGGTTGCATGAACTTGGATATATGCCGGCAGGGGAAGAGGAACGTGTCTTTCTCAGGCAAAAGGTCTTAGGCTGGGATAAGCCGGTAAAGAAGCGTGTTAAAAAGAAGTAAAAGAACAGGAGTGGTGAGTACATGTATGAAATGTCTGTACGAGTACGATTCAGCGATATAGGATGTGATGGAAAATTACGATTATATGAGCTACCGAAATATTTTCAGGACATTAGCATTGAACACTCGGAATCATTAAATATCGGAATTCCTTATTTATCCGAGAGAAATCTTGCATGGCTGTTAACTTCATGGCAGATTGATATTGTTCGGATGCCGGAATATGATGAGCGGTTAACGGTTCAGACATGGCCGTATGAGTTTAAATCTGCATTTGGATACAGAAATTACAGGATGTTGGATGAGAAAGGCGAAGTAATTGTAAAGGCACAGGCAATCTGGCTGCATACAGACGTAGCTGCCATGCGTCCGGTAAGAACTTTGGAGGAAGAGGTTCAGCTATATCAAAGTGAGCCAAAGCTGGAAATGGAATATCTTCCAAGAAAGATAGAGCTTCCACCTGACTTGGAGGAGGTTGACAGAATAAAGGTCACTCGCCATTATGCAGATATGTATCTCCATATGAATAATGCGATGTATGTAGATATTGCATCCGATTACCTTCCGGAAGACAGAAAGGTAAGCCGGGTTTGCGTAGATTACAGAAAGCAGGTAAGAGTCGGAGATGTCATGCTTGTGAAGCGGGCATGGCTGGATAATCGATGCTATGTGGCATTCTATGATGCGGCTGACAATATGCATGTCAGCACAGAATTTTGGTTGACAGAGAAATGAACGGAGAGAACAGTAAATGATAGAAGTAGGAAAAAGACAGAAGCTGACAGTGCTTCGAAGTAAGGAATTTGGCGTATTTCTGGGAGAAAACGGAGAGGAAGAAAGTGTATTGCTTCCGCAAAAGCAGGTTCCGGAGAACATAAAGCCCGGAGATACCATCGATGTATTCGTATACCGGGATTCACAGGACCGTAAGATTGCAACCGTAAGGCAGCCGGAGCTTATGGCAGGCGAGATTGGCTGCTTGGAGGTGGTAAGTGTCAGCGGAATCGGAGCGTTTATGAAGTGCGGTCTGGAGCGGGATGTCCTGCTTCCGTTTCGGGAGCAGACCGTTAAGGTAGAGGTCGGTCATAAGTATCCGGTTTATATGTATGTGGATAAAAGTGAACGCTTATGTGTTACCATGCGATTGTATTCCCATTTAAATCTGAATCCGCCATACCAGAAAAACGATGCTTTTCACGGCGTTGTATATGCATACAAAGAACACATGGGAGCATTTGTGGTTGTAGACGGACAGTATTACGGCTTGATTCCGAATCGGGAGCTGTATCAGGATATAAACGTGGGTGATACCGTAGAAGGCAGAATCTTGAATGTCAGAGAGGATGGAAAGCTGGATTTAAGTATTCGCCGGCCTGCATACCTGCAGATACAGGTAGATGCCGATAAGATTATGAAAAAGCTGGAATTAAATAACGGCAGCATTCCGTTTACCGATAAGGCAGCACCAGAGGTTATCCGGCAGGAATTTGGAATGAGTAAAAATGAATTTAAGCGAGCAATCGGTCATTTATTGAAGGAAGAAGCAATTGAAATGACCGCACAGGAAATATATAAGAAATAGAAGAAAAAAGAAATAATAAATAAAAGAAATAAGAAAAAGAAGTAAAAAAGCAATAAGAAACGGAGGAAGTTCAAATGAAAAAGGTAATCGCAACAGACAAGGCACCACAGGCAATCGGACCGTATTCACAGGCAATTGAGGTAAACGGTATGATATTTACTTCAGGAGTTATTCCGATTAATCCGGCTACAAATACACTGGTAGAAGGAGATATTTCAATACAGGCGGAACAGACAATCGGAAATCTGGCAGCTTTGTTAGAGGCAGCAGGCTCAGATTGCAATCAGGTTATTAAAACGACGGTATTTATTAAGGATATGAATGACTTTGCTACCGTAAATGAGATTTATTCAAAGTATTTCCAGAAGGATTGTCCGGCACGCTCCTGTGTAGAGGTAGCACGTCTTCCGAAGGATGTATTAATTGAGATTGAGGCAATTGCAATCAAAAAGCCGGAGTAAGGTCATTGAAATGAGAGGTATGTATGGAAGATAGAAAGAAAATACAAGGAGCCAGTATTCTGTTTCTGGTTATTGTAATGATTAATATATCGGCTAATTTTATTCCATGGGGACCAATGCCGATTTATTTAAATATTTTAATTCCGCAGGCAATGATTATCATTCCGGTTCTGATTTATCTGTTGGTTACAAAGCAGAACATTATTCAGACGATTCGGCTGCGGAAGATAAATATCTGGTCGTTGTTGCTAATAATACCGGTGGTGTATTTATTAGAACCATTGCTGGTCTGTATTAATGCATTTAGCATGGCATTTTCTAATAATATGATTGCAGGCACAATGGAGGATATATCCACCAGTATGCCATATATTGCAGGTATATCACTATTGGCATTATTGCCTGCAATCGTAGAAGAAACAACCTTCCGGGGAGTTTTGTTAAACAGCTTTCATCAGGACAGTCATCCATGGACCGCAATTTTATTTTCTGCGTTATGCTTTGGCTGTATGCATATGAATTTTAATCAGATTGCATATGCGTTAGTGCTGGGAATTATTATGGGAATTGTATTAGAAGCGAGCGGAAGCATTCTGGCAACCATGCTGTTACATTTCCTGTATAATGCGACTTCCACGACATTACTGTATCTGCTTCCGGTTATTATGAAATGGAGCAATCAGACATTGGAAAACAGCGGAATGAGTGAACAGGAGTTGGAGCAGATTATGAGTGTAAGTCAGACAACAGCGGAAACAACTCCGGGACAGATGCTTTCCATAGCTGCAATTATGATACTGCCGGCACTTGGAGGTGCGGCACTGGCGGGAATGTTGATTTATCTTATTGCATACCTGAATAAACGGCAGTTTATATTAAAGGGAATGTTCGCCAGAAAGACACCGGAACAAAAGCTGGCAATGAAGGCAGATAAAGTACGGGTTATGAATGTATGGCTAGGAATTGGCATCGGATTATGCATCGGGATGGCAATTCTGACAGAGGTATTGACGCGAATAGGATAGAGGAACAGATAATAAAAAGTGCTTCCGATGATGGAAGCACTTTTTTGTGACTTTATTTAAGGATTTTGATTCTGATGCTCCAGAGCTGCTCCAAGAAAGCCTTTGAATAAAGGATGTGCTTTATTCGGGCGGGACTTAAACTCCGGATGTGCCTGAGTTCCAATAAACCAAGGATGGTCTTCCAGCTCAACCATTTCTACAATATGACCGTCCGGTGAATGACCGACCTGCTTCATACCATGGGAGGTTAATGCATCACGATAGTCATTATTTACCTCATAACGATGACGATGACGTTCGGAAATGTGGTCGGTTCCGTATAAGGTATAAGATTTTGAAGATTTGTCCAAAATACATGGGTAAGACCCCAGACGAAGGGTGCCGCCCAAATCAGTTACTCCGTTTTGGTCAGGCATGATGTGAATAACCTGATGGACAGAGCTTGGATTAAATTCACTGCTGTTTGCATCTGCATAGCCAAGGACATTTCTGGCAAATTCAACAATTGTCAACTGCATACCCAGACATAATCCGAGATATGGGATTTTATGTTCTCTTGCATACTGAATGGCATCTATCATTCCTTCGATTCCGCGGTCACCAAAGCCACCCGGTACAATGATACCATGCACATCCTTGAAAATTTCAGATACGTTATCCGGATTGACTAATTCAGAGTCTACCCATTTAATATCGACCTCTGCATCATGGGCAACGGCACCATGTTTTAAGGCTTCTACTACAGAAATATAAGCATCATGCAGGGCAACATATTTACCGACTAAGGCAACCGTTACCTTACGTGTTGGATTTTTCCAACGGTTAACCATATCAATCCAGTCTTTCAGGTCTGGTTCCGGACAAGGCATATGCAGACAGTCACAGGCAACGTTTGCCAGATGCTCCTTTTCCATTTCCAGAGGTACTTCATATAATACATCACAATCCAGATTCTGGATAACGTGAGAAGGTTCTACATTACAGAACATGGCAATCTTAGCTTTGATTCCGGCATCCAGCGGCCAGTCAGAACGGCAGACCAGAATATCCGGATGAAGACCGAGACCTTGTAATTCCTTAACACTGGCCTGAGTTGGCTTCGTTTTCATTTCACCGGATGATTTTAAATAAGGAATTAAAGTAACATGTATCAGGATGCAGTTTTCTTTTCCGACATCATGTTGAAATTGACGAATGGCTTCCAAAAACGGCTGGCTTTCAATATCACCGACGGTGCCGCCGACTTCGATAATAGCGACTTCCGTTTCTGTGGTTTCCGGATTGCGATAGAAACGGCTTTTGATTTCATTTGTTACGTGTGGAATAACCTGTACGGTATGACCGCCGAAGTCACCCCGGCGTTCCTTGGTCAGAATACTCCAATAGATTTTTCCGGTTGTGACATTAGAATTTTTATTCAGACCCTCATCAATGAATCGCTCATAATGTCCGAGGTCCAAATCGGTTTCAACACCATCATCCGTAACAAAGACTTCTCCATGTTGAACCGGATTCATGGTGCCGGGGTCCATATTGATATAGGGATCAAACTTCTGACTATGAACTCGATAGCCGCGAGCTTTCAGCAGACGGCCCAGAGAGGCAGCGGTAATGCCTTTACCTAGTCCGGATACAACACCGCCCGTTACAAAAATATATTTGACTGCCATGTTTCTCCTCCTGTGTCTTGTAATATAGAAACGAGTAGGGAAACCTACTCGTTTCTACTTCATCTAATATAATCGTTTCCATTATAGAGGAAGAAAAATTAATAGTCAATGAATATTTTGGTGCTGTTTCGGTGTTTTTTTTACATAAGTTTAACAATCTTTCCATAACTTTTATTTGATTTATGAAATAGAACCTAGTATATTAGACAAAGAAGCATACGGTGACAATTGTAATTGAAACCGAAGGAGGACAATATGAACGAAAACAATTCCAATAATAAAAAGCCAAATGGCTCATGGAAACCGCTGGTTATTATGCTGATTATTTCCGTTGGATTAACGTTGCTGTTCTGGGGAACTTTGCAGAGATACAAGCAGGGAACCGTTGAGGAAATTAAGTATAGTCAGTTTATGGATATGTTAAGCAACGGCGAAGTGGAATCTGTGGAAATAACCGATAGTGCGATTGTGATTCATCCGACAGCGGAAGCAAGCGGAAATTCCTTTCAGAAGGTCACATACACCACGATTCGGGTATATGATATATATTTGATTGATAAGCTGGAGGATGCAGGCATTGAATACGAGGAAATAAAAGATAATTCTAATGCATGGTGGTTGAATATCCTGCAATTCATGCTGATGCTGGGTGTTATTTATCTGGTTATGACATTGTTCATGCGACTGCTTGCCAAGAACGGCATGATGGGTGGTGTAGGCAAATCAAAAGCAAAGGTCTATGTGGAAAAAAAGACCGGTGTAACCTTTGCAGATGTTGCCGGACAGGAGGAAGCAAAGGAATCCTTAGTGGAAATGGTAGACTTCCTGCATAATCCGAAAAAATATTTGGAAATCGGTGCAAAGTTACCAAAGGGTGCATTGCTGGTAGGTCCTCCGGGAACCGGTAAGACATTGCTGGCAAAGGCAGTAGCCGGTGAAGCAAATGTGCCGTTCTTTTCTATGTCGGGTTCTGACTTTGTGGAAATGTATGTCGGTGTCGGAGCATCCAGAGTGCGGGATTTGTTTAAGGAAGCAAATTCCATGGCACCATGTATTATATTTATTGATGAGATTGATGCCATCGGACGAAGCAGAGATACAGCCGGACATGGCGGAGACTCGGAGCGTGAGCAGACCTTGAATCAGCTTCTTTCGGAAATGGATGGATTTGATACCTCAAAGGGAATTGTAATATTGGCGGCAACCAATCGTCCGGAGGTATTGGATAAGGCATTATTAAGACCGGGAAGATTTGACCGGAGAGTAATCGTGGAAAAGCCAGACTTAAAGGGAAGAATTGATACCTTAAAGGTACATTCCAAAAATGTTAAGATGGATGAAACGGTTGACTTTGATGAACTGGCATTGGCAACCTCCGGTGCAGTCGGAGCGGACCTTGCAAATATAATTAATGAAGCAGCTCTGGCAGCCGTAAAGGCAGGCAGACAGTATGTCAGCCAGAAGGACTTATTTGAATCCGTTGAAGTGGTATTTGCAGGTAAGGAAAAGAAGGATAGAATTTTAAGTCAGAAGGAAAAGCGGATAGTTGCTTATCATGAAATCGGACATGCATTAATTATTGCATTGCAGAAGCATACAGAGCCGGTGCAGAAGATTACGATAATACCTAGAACCATGGGAGCACTTGGTTATGTTATGCAGGTGCCGGAGGAAGAAAAGTATTTGAATACCAAGGACGAGATGCTTGCAGATTTGGTTACATCCCTTGGCGGACGGGCAGCAGAAGCATTGAAGTTTGAATCGGTTACAACCGGTGCCTCCAATGATATTGAACAGGCGACCGCAAAAGCAAGAGCAATGGTAACGTTATACGGTATGTCTGATAAATTCGGCATGGTAGCATTGGAATCTACACAAAGCCGCTATCTGGACGGAAGAAGGGTTCTGAACTGTTCGGAGGAAACCGCAACAGAAATAGATAAAGAAGTACAGAAGATGCTGAAGCGGGCATATAAGCAGGCATTTAAGATGCTGAAGGAAAATGAGGCATTACTGGATGCATTGGCAGAATATCTGATAGAGAAGGAAACCATTACCGGAAAAGAATTTATGGAAATCTTCAATGAAAAGAAAAACAGTATTCAGACGGAGGAAGCTGTATTCGATGTTCCGGATGCAAATACGGATGTTGAAGCAGATACGGAGAAAGATACTGTAACAGAAGAACCGGAGACTACGGAAATTACAGCAGAAGACGAGCCGGATTCAGAAGAATAAAATTAAGAAGAATAGAAAGGGACACTGTTTTTGAAGGTATAAATCATTCAAAAACGGTGTCCGTTTTATTATGTTGTTTTGTTATGTTATGTTATAAAGTCTTAGTTACATTAAGTTTGGTATTTATTCTAACTCTAAGGAAGTATTATCTGGTTTCACCTAAGAAGAAAAGTGCTACCGTACCGGGACCCGAATGAGCACCGATGGTACAGCCGACATAATTAATTAAAAACTCATGAATGCCGAAACGTTCTTCAACCTGCTGCTTTACAAATTCAGCATCCTCCAGACAATCACCATGGCTGATGAATACAATCGGATTTTTGTAATCACCGACGGTCTTTTCCATGTTATCCACTAAGGTCATTAAGGAACGCTTACGACCACGAATCTTAGATATATTAATCAAATGTCCTTCGTTATCTACATGCAAAACAGGCTTAATATTGGCAATGGTTCCGAGAATTGCACTTGCCTTGCTGACACGACCTCCGCGATGCAGGTGGAACAGGTCATCCACGGTGAACTGATGGCATACATGTAGCTTCAAATCCTCAATATAAGCGGCAGTTTCCTCAATAGAAGCACCCTCTTCCTTCTTCTTGCAGGCATAATAGACTAAAAGCCCTTGTCCCAGAGAAGCACACAGGGAGTCGATAACAATAATCTTGGCATCCGGAGATTGCTCCTGTATCTCCTTTGCCGTAACAGCAGTATTATTGTAGCTGGAGCTTAAGCCGGAAGAAAAACTGATGTGAAGAATATCATATCCATCAGCAAGGTTTTGGCGAAAACTCTTTTCAATATATTCCGGATTACTTGCCATGGTTGTCGGCATTTCTCCGTTTCGCATACGGTTATAAAATTCAGCTTCCGGTAAAGCATCCTCCAGTGCATTATAGGTCTGTTCTCCCATCAGATAATATAATGGATGCACAGACAGGTGATGCTCCTGAATAAAACTGGCAGGTAAATCTGCCATACAATCAGTTGAAATAATGTAAGGTTTCATAGGTTATACCTCGCAATCGTTAAGTGTAATATCATTTATTAATTTATTCTATACTGTATTACAGAAAATAGCAATAAAAACTTGTGAACAACTCTAGTATATACGGTTTTTGAAACTAGATAACTGTGAAAGTATCTTTAAAAAATAGTAAAATCATCGTATACTAATAGTATTCCCAAAAAGAGAGAGACTGGTCATGAAAGAGTTTAATTTAGAAGAAGAATTAAAGAAGTTGCCGGAGCAGCCCGGAGTTTATCTGATGCATGATGCTTCGGATGAAATTATCTATGTAGGAAAAGCTATTAATCTGAAGAATCGGGTACGCCAGTATTTTCAGACTGTTCGGAACCGTTCTCCCAAGATTGAAAAAATGATTACGCTAATCCGGTATTTTGAATATATTATTACGGATTCCGAATTGGAAGCTCTGGTACTGGAAAACAATCTGATTAAGGAGTATGCACCGAAATACAATACCATGCTGACGGATGACAAGACATATCCGTTTATAAAGGTTACGGTTTCGGAACCGTATCCGCGTCTGCTTTTGACACGACAGATGAAACGGGATGGTGCAAAGTATTTCGGACCGTTTACAAGTGCGGGAGCGGTACGGGATACGATTGATTTATTGCAGAAGCTGTATCATATACGCCAGTGTAATAAGAAGCTGCCGAAGGAGCAGGGAATCGGCAGACCTTGTCTGTATTATCAGATGAAGCAGTGTCCGGCACCTTGTCAGAATTATATCTCGGAGGAAGCTTATCGCGAATCGGTACAAGGCGTGCTGGATTTTCTGAACGGAAATACGAAGCAGGTCGTTCAGGAATTAGAAGAGAAAATGCGGCAGGCAGCAGAGGAATTTGAATACGAGCAGGCAGCAGAGTATCGGGATTTAATTGAAAGTATCCGGCATATAACCGGAAAGCAACGTATTACGAATCCCAATTCCACAACCATTGACCGGGATGTGGTTGCCATGGCGGTTGAAAACGGGGAAGCGGTGGTATCTATCTTCTTTATACGGGATGGCAAGCTGTTAGGAAGAGAGCATTTTCATATGACAGGCGTAGAGGAGGAACAGCCGTCGGAGACAATGACCGCCTTTGTAAAACAGTATTATGCGGGAACTCCCTATGTACCGAAGGAACTATTACTGGAATCAGAGGTAGAGGAGCGGGAATTGCTAGAACACTGGCTGTCACAGAAAAAGGAACAGCGGGTGCATATTCTGATTCCGCAAAAGGGCGAGAAGCATAAGCTGATTGAACTGGCAAAGGAAAATGCAAAGCTGGTACTGCATCAGGATTTGGAAAAGCTGCAACGGGAAGAGGCAAGAACCATCGGGGCTGCACAGGAAATTGCCGATTTAATTGGAATAGAGAAGGCACAGAGAATCGAAGCCTATGATATTTCTAATATCAGCGGTGTGAATACGGTTGCTTCCATGGTGGTATTTGAACAGGGAAAAGCAAAGCGGAGTGATTATCGAAAATTCCGGCTGCGAACCATATCGGGACCGGATGACTACCGAAGTATGGAGGAAACCTTAACCAGACGCTTCCGGCATGGACAGGAGGAGCAGCGTCAGATGCGGGAAGATGGAATGGCAGAGGAATTGGGAAGCTTTAATCGATTTCCGGATGTAATTATGATGGATGGCGGACGCGGACAAGTAAATGTGGCGTTGCAGGTCTTAGAGAAGCTGCACCTGAATATACCGGTATGCGGTATGGTAAAGGATGACAATCACCGAACGCGGGGGCTGTATTATCAGAATCAGGAAATCCTGTTTCCGCCTAAAAACGAAGCCTTTGATTTGATTACGCGTATACAGGATGAAGCACATCGATTTGCAATTGAATATCATAAGCTGCTGCGGGGAAAGCAACAGGTAAAGTCTGTATTGGATGATATTCCGGGAATCGGACCGACCAGAAGAAAAGCATTGCTTCAGTCCATGAAGACGATAGAAGTAATTCGCAATGCATCCGTAGAGGAATTGATGAAGATTCCGGGAATGAATCAGCCATCCGCACAGGCTGTTTATTTACATTTTCATGAGAAAGCAGGGGAAAAAGAAAATTAAATAATGCATCCGTTCATGGAATGTGATATTATGAAGGAAATCATAGGCTTGCAGGAATTTGCATCGGGTGTGGTAAGCAGTTCAAAAGAATGAGATTAAGGAGAGTGTTATGTACCAAGTACCGTTGACGAAACTAATTGAAAAGCTCAATCTGGTAAATCATATACCGGAGATAGATACAGATAAAATTATGATTACAGACCCGGATATTAACCGTCCGGCAATTCAGTTGGCAGGATTCTTTGAACATTTTGATACCAACCGGATTCAGATATGCGGAAATGTAGAGCATGCGTATATTGCAAATATGCATACGGAAGAAGAAAATCGGGAAATTTTCAAGAAATTATTTTCTTATAAGATTCCTTGCCTGATTTTTTGCAGAGGTCTGGAGCCACATGAATTTATTCTGGATTTGGCAAGAGAATACGGAATCCCCGTATTAACCTCTCATTCCACAACTTCTTCATTTGTACACGAAGCGGTTCGGTGGCTACATGTGGAGCTGGCACCGAGAATCAGTATTCATGGTGTATTGGTAGATGTATACGGCGAAGGAATTCTGATTATGGGCGAGAGTGGTATCGGAAAGAGTGAGGCTGCTCTGGAATTAATCAAGAGAGGTCATCGTCTGGTTTCCGATGATGTAGTAGAGATAAAGAAGGTAAGTGTTGATACGCTGGTGGGAACTGCACCAGAAACGACCCGGCACTTCATTGAGCTTCGGGGTATCGGAATCATTGATGTAAAGACCTTATTCGGTATTGAATGTGTAAAGATGTCACAGTCCATTGATTTAGTCATTAAGCTAGAAGAATGGAGTAAGGATACAGAGTATGACAGACTGGGACTGACCGACCAGTATACGGAAATCCTTGGAAATCAGGTAGTCAGTCATTCCATTCCGATTAGACCGGGACGGAATATTGCAATTATTGTAGAGTCTGCCGCTGTAAATCATCGTCAGAAGAAGATGGGATATAACGCAGCACAGGAATTATATAATCGTGTAACCGGAAATATGCAAAAACATATGAATGAGTCAAAAAACAGTGAGGTATAAAAGGAGGATAAAAAAATGGCAAAATATGCAGTAGGTGTAGATATAGGAGGAACCACCGTCAAGATTGGTATTTTTACAGTAGAAGGTGAGCTGTTGAAAAAGTGGGAAATACCAACAAGAAAGGATGAAGGAGGCTGCTATATTTTAAGTGATGTTGCAGAATCCATTCATGATAAGCTTTGTGAAAGTGCAATTAATAAGGAAGATGTTGCGGGAATCGGTATGGGAGTACCGGGACCGGTTAAGAATGACGGAACCGTATTAAAATGCGTAAACCTCGGATGGGGAATTTTTAATGTAGAAGAAGAACTCAGCAAGCTGTCAGGGCTTCCTGTAAAAGCCGGAAATGATGCAAATATGGCGGCAATGGGAGAAATGTGGCAAGGCGGCGGCAAGGGTTATACCGATATTGTAATGGTAACATTGGGAACCGGTGTCGGCGGCGGTATTATTTTAGGCGGTAAAATGTTGGCAGGTGTTAACGGAGCAGGCGGTGAAATCGGTCATATGCAGGTAAAGGATGATGAGACAGAAACCTGCGGATGCGGTAAGAAGGGCTGTCTGGAGCAGTATACATCCGCAACCGGTATTGTAAGACAGGCAAAGATTTTATTAAATAACACAGATGCACCTTCTAAGCTGAGAAATGTACAGTATATTTCCGCAAAGGAAATCTTTGATGCAGCTAAGGAAGGTGATGAACTGGCAAATGACCTTGTGGAAGCACATGGAGAATGTCTGGGACGTGCATTGGCACAGGTGGCCTGTGTGGTAGACCCGGAGGCATTTGTAATTGGTGGTGGTGTATCAAAGGCAGGAAAGGTGTTAATTGATACAACTGCAAAATACTTTGAAAAGTATGCGTTCCATGCATGCAGAGGAACGAAGTTTGAGCTGGCAACGCTGGGAAATGATGCCGGTATCTATGGTGGTGCTAAATTAATCTTAGGATAGTGAATGGAATGAATCCCGAAAAGGGGCATAATATTGATAGAAACAGAGTGAAAGGGTCAGTATGGAAGGCGACATATCATCAAATATTCGTAAAATTGTAGGTTCTGAGCGAGTGTATACAGAGGAGCCGATGAGCAGGCATACTACATTCCGAATTGGCGGAAATGCAGATATATTTGTAACACCGGGTAGTATTTCTGAGATAGAACAGATATTGAAGTGCTGTGAGGAGCAATCCGTTCCGTATTATGTGATTGGTAATGGAAGCAACTTGTTAGTAGGGGACGGAGGAATACGAGGAGTTGTCATTCAGATAGGAGCTGAATTTGCCGAAGTTGAAGTTGGTGAGGATGATACCATCTGGGTACAGGCAGGCTGCCTGTTGAGTAAGGTGGCAAATGCAGCAATGGAACACGCATTGACAGGTATGGAATTTGCGTCAGGAATACCGGGAACGATTGGCGGAGCCGTTATGATGAATGCAGGTGCTTATGGCGGTGAAATGAAGGATATTGTAGAATGTGTAACAGTGCTGACACCGGACGGAGAGGTTCAGATTATTCCACAGGACCAGATGGAATTTGGATACCGGGAAAGTATTATTTCCAAACGGAACTACATTGTATTAGAAGCAAAGCTGCATCTGAACAAAGGGGTTCGGGAAGAAATATCCATGAAAGTGAAAGAACTGAACGAGGCGAGAAGAAAAAAACAACCATTGGAGTATCCGAGTGCAGGAAGCACGTTTAAAAGACCGGAAGGTTATTTTGCGGGTAAGCTGATTATGGAAGCCGGTTTATCAGGGTATCGGGTCGGAGATGCACAGGTATCGGAAAAGCATTGCGGCTTTGTGGTGAACCGGGGGCATGCAACTGCTGAAGAAGTGGTGATGCTAATGAATGATGTGATACATCAGGTAGAAGAAACACATCAAGTCAGATTAGAACCGGAAATACGAAAGATTGGTGAATTTTAGGCATGAGATTTGTGATTGTAACGGGAATGTCCGGGGCAGGAAAAAGTACGGCATTGAAAAATCTGGAGGATTTCGGATATTTTTGTGTGGATAATCTGCCTGTGGAATTAATACCAAGATTTGCGGAAATTGCATATGACTCGGATACCGGTGTTAATAATGTTGCAATCGGTATCGATATTCGGAGCGGTAAAAGAATTGAGCGGTTGTCCGGCTATCTGGATGAATTGCAATCGCAGGGGTATCCGTTTGAAATCTTATTTCTGGACGCATCCGATGAAGTAATTGTGAAGCGGTACAAGGAAACCAGACGGTCGCATCCGTTGGCACGCTCAGGAAGAATCGAAACCGGTATTCAGAAGGAACGGCAGAAGATAAAATTCCTGCGGGATAAGGCAAGTTATATTATTGACACATCTAATTTACTGACAAGAGAATGTCGGCGGGAATTGGAAAAAATCTTTGTGGAAAACAAGGAATACAGTAATTTTATTATTACCATTGTTTCGTTTGGATTTAAGTATGGCATACCGAGAGATGCCGATTTGGTATTTGATGTCCGCTTTTTACCGAATCCCTATTATGTGCCGGAATTAAAAATGCTGACCGGAAATGACAGGCAGGTACAGGACTTTGTAATGAAGGCACCGGAGGCGGTAATATTTCTTGAAAAATTGCAGGATTTAATGGAATTTCTGATACCGAATTACAAAAAGGAAGGAAAGAACCAGTTGGTGGTAGCGGTTGGATGCACCGGTGGAAAGCACCGGTCTGTTACCTTGGCAAACGGTCTGTATCGGGCATTGTTAACTTCACAGGAAAGTGTCAGAATTGAACATCGTGACATTGAAAAGGACAATATTACGAAGGGGTGAAAGCTGTGTCATTTTCATCTGAGGTCAAGGAAGAATTGGTACATCAGTTTCCGAGCGGAAGACACTGTCAGATAGCAGAGCTGAGTGCCTTAATTTTAAATAGCAATTGCCGCCTTTTTCCATGGTTTTATATGAAAACGGAAAATTTTCGGGTGGCAAAAAAGACAGCGAAGTTAATTTATCGTTGCTTTGGCGGTCATTGCCAGATACGGGTTCGAACCTATATGAACCATAAGACGGCAACCACGTATGAATTGATATTAGCAGACGAAGCAGAAACAAAGCGGATGCTGCAGGCTTGTAAGGTGACAGCCGAAAGAAAGGTGAATCATCTGATTATACAAAAGAGCTGCTGTAAACGTGCCTTTTTAAGAGGCGTATTTTTGACAAGCGGCTCTGTAAATAATCCGGCAAAATCCTATCATTTTGAAATCGCCTGTGAGGATAATGCAATGGCATTGGAAGTACAGGAGATTATGCGGACATTTGAGCTGGATGCCAAAATCGTAGAACGAAAAAAGTATCATGTAGTGTACCTAAAAGAAGGTGCTATGATTGCGGATGCGTTGAATGTTATGGAGGCACATCGGGCATTACTAAATATGGAGAATGTCCGAATCTGGAAGGATGTCCGGAATCAGACAAACCGGAAGGTAAACTGTGACATAGCAAACATTAATAAAACACTGTCAGCCGCACAAAAGCAGATAGAAGATATTCGTTATATCGAAGAACGGAAGGGCTTTGGCAGTCTGAGTCCGGGCTTACGGCAGGTAGCCGAGCTGCGGTTGCAGGAGCCGGAGATTTCGCTAAAAGAGCTGGGCGAATTACTTGACCCACCGGTTAGTAAGTCCGGTGTGAATCATCGGCTGCGTAAATTAGGTGAGATAGCTGAAAATCTCAGAAATTACACAGGATAGATAAGTTAGGAATAGCGGAAACCGGAGCCGGATAAAAGTTGATTTGACAGAATAAGAATAGAATGGCATAATGAAGGATAAAGCATTAAGTATGTTAAACTTTAGTGAAAATATTAGGAAACGTACAAGGAGATAATCGTATGATAACGAAGAAGATGATCGTTAATATCAAAGAAAGTTCAGATGCAAAACCGCCAATTGCGATGTTCGTACAAGTTGCAAGTCAGTATGAGAGCAAGATTTATCTGGAATTGGAAGATAAGAAGATTAATGCAAAGAGCATTATGGGCATGATGAGTCTGGCATTATCACGAGGTGATGAACTTCTGGTATCATGTGATGGAGAAGATGAGGCTGCGGCAATTGAAGGAATTGCGGAATTTTTGCAGGCATAGATTAAAATTCAGAATAGTCATAGATTCAAGAAAATAAATGGAAATGAGGGAGCGTTATGAAAAAATATCTGGTTGCAGGAGTAATAGGTGCTATTGGAATTATACTGGGTATTGTGGTAAAGGGCGGTATTGGTCTGCTGTTTGCCATTCTTTTGATTATTCTGGCACTAGTGATAGCATTTGGAAAGATTGGATTTATAGAACGGTTGCTGGGTTCAGAGTCCGGAAAGAAGCGTAAATCCGCAAATCCGGCAGAAGAGGCTGTAAATGAAGCAATTGATTTTCTGAATCAGGGAAAGGCAATGGATGCCATTAACAAGCTGGAGGAAGCAGCCGAGTTGGTGGAGTCCAGTGAACAATATATTTATTATGGTTGTCAGGCACTCCGGATTCTGGGAGAAATGTATGAAACCGGAAGCTATGGAAATTCTACCGTTCAGGTTAATTCCGAAAAATCAATCGGGTACTATGAGAGATTATTGGTATTGGACCCGGATGGTGAAGTCTATTTTAAAGTCGCAAGAGATTTGCTGAGTAAGAATAATTTCAGCAAGGCATTATCCTATTTTGAAAAAGGTGCAGCATTGAAGGACAAGTCTTCTTTATTGAAGCTGGGTAGTATTTATGAAGAAGGCTTATACAAATATGATGCGTTTGGAAATCGTGGAGATACAGTAATTGAGATTAATCTGGAGAAGGCAAAGACCTATTATGAAAAACTTGCTGCAATGGGTGATGAACAGGGACAGGCAGGCTTTGACAGAGTGGAATATGCCTTAAATAATACAGACAGTATCGAGTTTGAAGAGAAGGAAAAGCTGTATGCAAAAATATCAGAACGAAGAAAAGCACAGAATATAGAATACCGGTTTAAGACAATAGAAGGCTCTAAGCTGCAATATCAATATACATATATTCATGACGAGGTAGAGGGATATATTCATAAGCTGCCGAAGGATTGGGTGAAGGTACATAATGAAGAGGCAGGAGAAGACTATTATGCACCGAATGAAACCTATCGTGATTTTGCTATTTATGTAACTTATGACAGTATTCCAAAGGAATCAACGCGTGATTTGGAGCTGTTTTTGCGGTATGATAATGATGTGTTAGATTATGACCTGAATATTCAGGAATATGTTACCGAATATGCAGACGGTATCTGTGCAACCTATTATCATAAAGAGTTAGAACGTGGAATCGTAACCTTTGCGTTCCAGCATCGGAATCGAATGGCTTGTATTAAGTTCGTATGTGCAACGATGGAGATTATTGAGCAATATGAGGAAATTATCTTTGAAATAGCCAATTCCTTTGCGTTTGTTGACCCAACCGTTATCAGTGATGAGAGTGCAAATCGAAAAGACCAGCAGTATTACAGCGAGGCTGTATTCTATTATTTCTTGGGTCAGTATGATAAGTCCATGGAATTTGCAAGAAAAGCCTTGAATGTGGGAAGTAAAAAGGCAAGCTATTTGCTGATTGAATTATATTATGATGAGGACAGCCCTTATATCAATTATGAAAAGGCACTTTCCTTGGCAAAGCAGTTGTTTGAAGCAAATGATGATTCGGATTTGGCATTTTTGATTGGTACGATTTATGAACAGCAGAAGAAGGATTATATTCAGGCATTGAATTGGTATGAAAAGGCAGACGAGTTAGGACATGAGCGGGTACCGTTCTATCTGGGACGACTGTATTATTACGGAATGCTGCGGTCAAAGCGGGATGGTGAACAGGCATTGCGGTATTTCAGACGAGCAGCGGAAAACGGTATTGCGGAAGCGGCTGCATATATACAGGATATAGAAGGCTTAAATGGTGAAGAATTACAGTTGGCAGTAAATCGTTGGGAAAAGGAGATTCAGGAGGGCAATGCAGAGACCGCTCTTCAGGTCGCAATTAAAAAGCTCAATCAGGTATTTTATCTGGCAAGTGAATATGAAATTGATGAAGCATTTAAAACCGCTTGTAATTTAGGAAGTGCAGAAGCATTTTACCGATATGGTCTGATTGTGAGAAAACGTGAAAAAGCGGGTGATATGCGGGATGGAAATATCGGAAAGAAGCTTTTGGAAAAAGCACTAGACCTTGGCTTTGAAGGCTTTGACAACGAATCCCTGTGTGAAGTGGTGGAAGAAAAGGCAAAGCAGGGCTTGCCAAAGGATGAGATGTTGCGAATATATTATAAGGCTGCCATAAATGGTTATGCACCGGCAGTAGAGAAGATTGCGGTTTTGGAACCTGAAATGACACAGGAAACAACAGACTTGTATGAAAGTCTCAGGGAGATGGCAAAAAAGGGGAATGATGGAGCTTTAATTTCTATGAACCGTTTGGAAAGAGCGTTTCCAGAGTTATTATATCGACAGGTGCAGGAGCGGGAAGGCTATAAGGTAATCGATAATAAATTCTTCAAATTATCAATACCAAAGGAGTATACCGCAGTAATTGATGATGAGGGCGGAACGATTAAGATTGCAGATTCGGTTGTGGAATTTGCGGTAGCAGAAATGCCGGTACAGGCAGAGGAAGAAGAAGAGTTCTTAAAAGTCTATAAGATGATTGTGGGCGAATATAAGCATGTGGAAAATGCAGACATTATGGTAGTTAATTCCAGAATGGTAGGTTCTGCAATGACGAATACTAACGGAAGTGTATGCACATTCAGCATATTACTGGTAAGTGCAAAGAACCAGTATTTGTTTAAGATGAGTTCACAGAGCAAAATTGAGCTTTTAGGCTTTAAGGATAAAGTATTTGAAGTGGCAAAATCACTGGTTGAAACCGGAGAAACGTATATTGCAACCGGAGAGCGGGCGAACCAGACAATCGGCTTGACAAGATTGTTGTCCACAGGTGAAAACGGTTTCCTTTCCATAGGAAAAATGGATGAATAAAGAAGCTATAAGAAAACATAGGCTGGTGTGGGGGTAAGCTCTGCATCAGCCTTATTTTATGCTGGCAGAAAGGGGTATTTGGGATGTTTCATGTATCAATTGACCATACAAAGCAAGAACCAATTTATTTACAGATTTATGAATATATCTTGCATGAGATTCGGTCCGGAAATCTTGCCTGTCATGAAAGACTGCCATCCGGAAGGGCATTGGCACAGGACTTAAATATTAGCCGCAATACAGTAAATATGGCATATATGCAATTAGAGTCGGAGGGATATATTGAGTCGGTTCCGAAGAAGGGCTATTATATAAAAGAGTTAGACGGACTTCTGGATATGCACACCATCGGAACTGACGAACAAAAGGGCATTGTGAAAAGCAAGGCAAAGAACTACCGTATAGACTTTTCTCCGTTTGGAATTGACCTGCGATATGCACCATATCGGCGGTGGCAGAAGCTGACGAAGGAAACGCTGCTGGATACGGGGGCGGGGCTGTTTCAAAATGGAGATTCACAAGGAGATTTAAGACTGCGGATGGCAATTCGGGAGTATCTGCATCGTTCCAGAGGAGTAAATTGTACGGAAAACCAGATTATTATCGGAGCAGGAACCGATTATTTGTTGATGCTGCTGACGCGGGTATTGCCGGAGCAGACAACGATAGCAATTGAAAATCCGGTCTATCAACAGGCATACAAGGTTCTTCGTAATTTTCAATACCCGATGGTTCCGATACCGATTGACGATGAAGGCCTGGATGTTCAGGCGGTGAAGAACAGCAAGGCAAATCTGGTATTTGTTACACCGTCGCATCAATTCCCGTATGGAATCGTAATGCCGATTAATCGAAGAATGCAATTGTTAAATTGGGCATATCAGCAGGAGAACCGTTATATCATAGAGGATGATTATGACAGTGAGTTTCGATATCAGGGTAAGCCGATTCCATCATTGCAGGGAATTGATACGAAGAATAAAGTGATTTATCTGGGTACACTGTCAAAAGCAATTGCACCATCTATACGAATTGGTTATATGGTGCTGCCGGAGCCTTTACTGGAACTATATCATAAAGAGGTTTCTTTTTATGCAACTACGGTTTCGAGAATTGAACAAGAGGTGGTTCGGAGATTCATTGATGAGGGCTTCTTTGAGAGACACTTGAATCGTATGCGGAGTGTCTATCGTGCAAAGCGGGATTGTTTACTGAGTCACTTGGAGGGCTGGAACAGAAATGTCAGGATTACAGGGGAAACGGCAGGCGTACATGTTTTGTTGGAATTTTTAAATGGCAAGTATTCCGAAGAAGAATTGGTGCAATTGGCAGAAGAAGCGGGAATAAGAGTATATCCGGTTTCTGATTATTATATAGAAGGAAGAACAGAAAAACCGACTATTTTACTTGGATATGCGAATCTTTCCGAAGAGGAAATTACGGAAGGAATCACAATATTGGGACAGGTGTGGAAAACGGTAGAAGAAGCCGGATAATTATTGCTTTACATGGAAGAACGCTCGTGCTATGATTTGGTTAGAATAATGTGAACGGATAGAAATGGAAAGAACGGAGGAGCTGCATGTATCGAAATATGATAACAACTCTGGCTGATTGGAGCGAGCAGGAACAAAAGGAAATCCTGTTGCTGAAGGGAGCAAGGGGTGTAGGAAAAACTTGGTGTGTCATGGATTTTGCGGAAGCCTTTTTTAAAAAGGCAATTCACATTGATTTTTCAAAGGATACCGTTTTGCGGGAAATGTTCCTGATGGGAAACCGTCCGGAATTTATTGATGAGCAGTTAGAGCTTTTGACAGAAACAGATTTGCATGCCGAGGATACCTCCGGGATTCTCATGGTATATGATGGGGTACAGGTGGCAGAGGATTTATTTGCAGGTGTCATGCAATATGCCAGACAACGAAGAAATCTGGCAACCATTATTATCGCAGATTGGGTTGGTGTACTGCCTGCAGAGAATCTGGTGGCGGAGGAGATTTCCGTTCATACGATGTATCCGATGAGCTTTGATGAGTTCCTCATGGCGAACAAGGCACAGGAGCTGTGCCGGATGATTGAAAAGGAGAAAACAGACGGTCTGGCACAGGATTTAAGACCGATAATATTAGATTATCTTAAAAATTTCTATATTATAGGCGGTATGCCGGCGGTGGTTCTTGATTTTATAAAGCAGAAGAACATGAATACGGTTGATGAAATACAGCACCATATTTTACATGAAATGAGGGATGAAATATTGAAGTATGCCCCGAAGACTATGGTAAAGAAGATTTTACAGGTCTGGGACAGTATTCCAAAACAGCTTACGAAAGAAAATAAAAAGTTTATGTACGGAGTTGTAGATGCAAAGGCAAGGGCAAGAGAATATGTCGGAGCTGTAGATTGGCTGGTGAACGCAGGATATGTTAGAAAGGTTCAGAAAATATCCAAGGGAGTTTCACCATTAGAGGAATATGTAGAACCAAAATCCTTTGAACTGTATTATCTGGACCATGGACTGTTACGCAATATTTCCGGAATTACAGCCGCAGAAGCAGATGCGGACCAGCAGATATTCAGTATGATGAATGGAATTATGTCGGAGCAGATTGTATTGTCCGAACTGACATTGAATCAAAATGTAAATGAGTTATATTTCTGGACCTCAGAGGCAACAGCAAAGGTGGACTTTGTATTTGAGGATGATGGAGAAATTATTCCGGTGGATGTGCAGACGAATATACGGACAAAGGCACAGAATCTGAAGGTATTCCACCAGAAGTACAATAATCGGATGACGATTCGAATCTCGTTGGAGAGCCTGAGCTTTTATAAGGGTAAGTTAAATATTCCGCTGTATGGATTGTGGAACTTCTAGGAAAAGAGGGTTGAAAAAAGATAAAAAGTGATTGAAATTCAACGTACAATATAGTATGATATTATCGTTGGTTTGCTGAAATAGCTCAGTTGGTAGAGCACTTCACTCGTAATGAAGGGGTCGAGGGTTCAAGTCCCTTTTTCAGCTTGATGTAAATGTAAAGAAAAAGAGCGAAATCCTTAGAATTATCAAAGGGTTTCGCTCTTTTTTGCAAAAAATGATGTGAAATAAGATGCAAAAAGGTAAAAAAATGTAGCCGAAATGTAGTTAAGACGAGCGTGTTGTAGTCGAAACTGTAGTCAAAGAATGCACGTTTAACCCTATAATGATAAAAATAGAACAGAAATGAACACTCATATGGATTCTTAGTAGACAGAAAACAGGAAAAATGATATGATGAAATAAGGTTTAATAGCGTAATAATATAAAGATACACATGAGAAGCATGGTGTTCGTGACTTGAAAGGGGGTTGTTTTCTATGATTTTTGTGCCTACAGATGAATTAAAGGTAGGTATGCGACTTGCAAAACCTATTTATAATAAAAATGGTGTACTGCTGTATGAACGGAATACGAAATTAACACTTCAAGGTATCTATAGTGTAAAGAACTTTGAATTAATCGGATTATATATTTTAGAGCCGGCAGAGCCGCTTCCGCCTATGACTGCAGAGGATGTGGAATTTGAGCGGTTTCAGACTATGGCAGTATTTAGCATAAAGGATGATTTGCTGTCCATTAAAAAAGGAAAAAGACCGGTTGAACTAATGGTATTAGCCAATCAGATTGTACATATGTATGGAAATCTGAATCACAAGGTCAGCTTCACGCAAAATTTGAGAAGTCCGGAGGATTATGTATATAAGCACGCATTAAATGTAGCAATTCTGGCTGCCATGATGTCGCATAAGCTTCATATTGACAGTTCAGAACAAATGAATATTGTAGTAGCGGCATTAATGTATGACATTGGACGGTTATTTTTGCCGACAAAGATGCAAAATAAGACAGATGACTTTACAACAGAAGAATATCAGATGTATCGGAAGGCACAATTAGACGGTTATAATGTGATAAGTGATAATGTAGATATTAATACCAGTGTGAAACGTCTGGTGAAGGGCTGTCAGGAGGATTATGACTATAGCCAGCCGGCTGCGGTGAAGAACATTCCATGGGGGGTAAGAATTATTCAGGTAGCACATTATTATGATGTGAAGACTGCCATGAATCTATATGAAGACCCTGTCTCTGAATTACAGGTAGTAAAGGAATTATTGCGGCAGGAACAGAATTTTGACAGTACAGTTGTGAAAGCATTGCTGGACAGTATTCGTATTTTATCTCCGGGCGTATGTGTGGAATTAAGCAATCGGGAACGTGGATTGGTTCTTCGAGAGAATGATAGTGACATTTTAAAGCCGATAGTATTGAGCTTTGATAAGAATCAGGTATATGATTTAAGTTCTGAACGCGTAGCGGCAACGTTGCAGGTGAAGGATTTAATGAAAACGATGGATAACCGAATTATTGTAGATAATTCAACATTACAGGAGTATTTAAATCGATAGTGGAGGTATGAGATGTGAGTCCGGAATGAGGCTCACATCTTTTTAATCATATGAAATGGTGGCTGCACTTAAAGACAATTAATCATCATAAATGGCTGGTTATGAAGCATTGTTTTCGCTGCGGGTTATACAAGCAGGGCTTGCTTCATGATTTATCCAAGTATTCATGGGCAGAATTTTCAGTCGGAGTAAAATATTATCAAGGAAACCGAAGTCCCAATACTGCTGAGCGGGAGGCGAAGGGCTATACCTCTGCGTGGCTGCATCACAAGGGAAGAAATAAGCATCATTTGGAATACTGGATAGATTATAGCTTAACACCCGGAGTCGGTATTGAAGGGATGGAAATGCCGGTAAAGTATGTGGTGGAAATGTTTTGTGACCGGGTAGCTGCCTGTAAGAACTATAATCCGGATGGATATACGGATGAGGCAGCTCTTATTTATTATGAACGCGGAAAGAACAAATATCCGATGCATCCGAATACCAGAGCATTATTAGAACTGTTATTGCATAAGCTGGCGGACGAAGGAGAAGATACTACATTTTCATATATACGGACGGATGTGCTGCACAATGTCAGAACAAAGAGGAAGAAGAGGTAATTCATGGAGTTTACACATTTACATGTTCATACAGAGTACAGTTTGCTCGATGGAGCCAGTAAAATAAAGGAATTGGTAGCCAGAACCAAAGAACTGGGAATGGATAGTATCGCCATCACAGACCATGGCGTTATGTACGGAGTGATTGACTTCTATCGGGCTTGTCATGAAGTGGGAATCAAACCGATTATCGGATGCGAGGTATATGTTGCACCGGAATCCAGATTTGACAGAGAGGTGGTTAAGGGAGAAGACCGTTATTATCATTTGGTACTTTTGGCAGAGAATGACACCGGTTACCATAATCTCATGAAAATAGTGTCCAGAGGCTTTACAGAGGGATATTACTATAAGCCTCGTATTGATATGGAATTGCTGCAGGAATTTCATGAGGGTGTGATTGCATTGAGTGCCTGTCTTGCGGGTGAAGTAGCGGTACAGATTCGGAGAGGCTTTTTAGCAGAAGCAAGAGAAGCAGCATTAAAATATCAGAAGATTTTCGGAGAAAATAATTATTTTCTTGAATTACAGGACCATGGAATTGCAGAGCAGGGAATCGTAAATGCAGAGTTAATGAAGATGCATGAAGAACTGGGAATCCCACTGGTGGCAACCAATGATATTCATTATGTCAAGGCAGAGGATGCCGAAGCCCATGACTTCCTGTTATGTATTCAGACAAATAAAAAGTTGAAAGACGAAGACCGTATGCGGTATGAAGGCGGGCAGTATTATTTGAAGTCTCCGGAGGAGATGGAGCGGCTGTTTCCATATGCAAAGGAAGCATTGGAAAATACGCATAAAATAGCGGAACGCTGCCATGTGGAGATTGTGTTCGGAGAACAAAAGGTGCCGAAGTATCAGGTTCCGGCTCCGTATGATGCGTTTGGGTATTTGAAGCATTTATGCGAGGAGGGCTTGGAACGAAGGTATCATCCGGTAACGGACGAGCTGCGAACACGACTGAACTACGAATTAACTACAATTAAGAACATGGGCTATGTGGATTACTTCTTAATTGTGTGGGATTTTATTCATTATGCAAGAGAACATGGAATCCCGGTAGGACCCGGCAGAGGCTCCGCAGCGGGCAGTATCGTTGCGTACTGTCTGAAAATAACGAATATCGACCCGATACGGTATCAATTGCTGTTTGAACGTTTTTTGAATCCGGAGAGAGTATCTATGCCGGATATTGATATTGACTTCTGTTATGTAAGGAGACAGGAGGTTATTGACTACGTTGTCCGAAAATACGGCAAAGAAAAGGTAGTACAGATAGTTACATTTGGAACCATGAAAGCAAGAGCGGTATTAAGGGATGTCGGACGGGTTCTGGATATGCCGTATGCATTAGTAGACTCTGTAGCCAAAGCAGTTCCGAGAGACTTGAACATGACATTGGATTTGGCATTGCAGGTAAGTCCGGACATGAAAAAAATGTACGAAGAGGATGAACAGATTCAGTATCTGATTGATATGGCAAGAAAGCTGGAAGGCTTGCCGAGAAATACCTCCATGCATGCAGCAGGTGTAGTAATCGGACAGGAGCCGATTGAAGAATATGTACCATTGTCCAAAGGCGGCGATGATGCAATCACAACACAGTTTACCATGACAACGATTGAACAGTTGGGATTGCTGAAAATGGACTTTTTAGGACTGCGGACACTGACTGTAATTCAGGATGCATGCAATATGATTGCAAGAGACAGCGGAAAGCCGTTTGAGATTGATGCCATTGATTATAATGACAGTAATGTGTACGGTATGATTAGTGCAGGAAAAACGGAAGGCGTTTTCCAGTTGGAAAGTGCAGGCATGAAGTCCTTTATGACGGAATTAAAGCCGGGAAATCTGGAAGATGTAATTGCCGGAATTTCGTTATACCGTCCGGGACCGATGGACTTTATTCCGGCATATATTAAGGGCAAGAATCATCCGGAGCTGATTACATATGACACACCGGAGTTAGAGAAAATTCTTGAACCGACATATGGCTGTATTGTATATCAGGAGCAGGTTATGCAGATTGTTATGGAACTGGCAGGGTATACACTGGGAAGAAGTGACCTTGTGCGTCGTGCAATGTCTAAGAAGAAAGCAGATGTCATGGAACGGGAACGCAAGAATTTTGTCTATGGCAATGAAGCAGAAGGCGTACCGGGCTGTATAAAGCGGGGAATTTCGGAACAGACGGCAAATAAGATTTTTGATGAAATGACCGATTTTGCAAAATATGCATTTAATAAGTCTCATGCTGCGTGCTATGCAGTGGTGGCATATCAGACCGCATATCTGAAGTATTATTATCCGGTGCAGTTTATGGCAGCACTGATGACCTCTTATATTGAAAATGCCGGAAAGGTCACAGAGTATATTTATGTGTGCAGACAGATGGGAATTGAGATATTGCCACCGGATATTAATGTCGGCGTTGCAGAATTTTCAGTGAAAGACAATAAAATGATATACGGACTGTCTGCGATTAAAAACATAGGAAGAAATGTAATTGATGAGATTGTAAGAGAGCGTGAGGAACGGGGACCATTTAAGAGTATTCAGGACTTTCTGGAACGAATGCCCGGAAAGGAAGTCAATAAGAGAACCGTTGAGAATCTGATTCTGGCAGGAGCATTTGACGGTATGGAAGGAAATCGCCGTCAAAAGGTATTGGTTTATCCACAGATTATGGAAAATATTGCGGTATCAAACAAAAACTCCATGGAAGGGCAGTTTAGTCTGATGGACTTTCTCGGAGAAGAAGAAAAAGAAGCATTTGAAGTCCGGATGCCGGAAGCAGACGATTATGCCAAAGAAGAAAAGCTTGCATTTGAAAAACAGGTGTTAGGTGTTTATATCAGCGGACATCCGCTGGAGGATGACATAGAGTTAATTAAAAAGACAGCAGATGCAAATTCTATGGACTTTATACTGGATGAAGATACCGGAGAAGCACGGGTACATGACCAGGGAATGTATACCTTAGGCGGTATGGTGTCAGAGGTTACGTTAAAATTAACGAGAAATAATCAGAACATGGCGTTTATAACCCTTGAGGATATGTATGGTACGGTTGAAGTAGTGGTATTTCCAAAGGATTTTGAGAAGAATCGTGCGATTCTAAAGCAGGATGCCAAGCTTTTTATCACTGGGCGGGCATCGGTATCGGAGGATGAAGCCAAGCTGCTATTTAGTAAGGCAGTTTTGTTTGGGGATGTGGCAAGAGATGTCTGGATACAGTTTGAAAGTAAAGCACAGTATGACAGTCTGGAGTCACAAATGTACGAAATAATAGACCGGAATGCAGGAAATTCCGATATTAAAATCTATATCAAAAAGGAAAAACTGCGAAAGGATTTGTTGCCGGGCTTTCGGATTCAGGCAACCGGAGCAGGGATTGAGCAGTTAAAAAATCTGGTTGGCATGGAAAATGTAATTGTAAAGGATAAAGTGAAAAAATGATAACAAGTACAGCAAATCAACAAGTGAAATATGTAATGAAATTGCAGAAAACCAGAAAAGCAAGGCAGGAAACAGGCGTATTTCTGGTAGAAGGAATACGGATGTTTCGTGAAATTCCGAAAGAATGGTTTCAGAAAGCTTATGTGACGGAGGACTGGTTAGAGGTGCTTCCTGCGGATTGGCAGGAGGAATTACACTATGAAATCGTCAGCAGCGAAGTATTTAAGGCAATGTCGGAAACACAGACTCCACAAGGGCTGCTTGCAATTGTGACACAACCGGAATACACAAGAGAACAGTTGATGGGAACACAAAAAGCCTGTATTTTGGTATTGGAAAACCTACAGGACCCCGGAAATCTGGGAACCATTTTACGAACCGCAGAAGGGGCCGGTGTAACAGGGGTTATGATGAGCCGGGAAACTGTGGATATTTATAATCCGAAGGTGGTAAGAGCAACCATGGGTGCAATTTTCCGGATGCCGTTTCGATATGAAGAAACCATTGCAGATGGTATAGCGTGGTTAAAGGAGCGAGATGTTACCTGTTATGCCGCACATCTAAAGGGAGAAGATTTTTACCGGTATGACTATACAGAGCCTTGCTGCTTTTTTATCGGAAATGAAGGAAACGGACTGACGGAGGCAACCACACTTCTGGCAGATGAGCGGATAAGGATACCTATGGCGGGAAATGTAGAATCATTGAATGCGGCAACCGCCACTACGGTTCTGGTGTATGAGGCAATGCGGCAGCGGCACCAGAAGAATTAAAAGCATACGGTTTTTGTACATCTAAGGCAGTATGTACGAAAAAAGAAAAAAACGAGTGGATTTCTTATGAAATGTGTAATAAACTAAATTCAGCCTGTCAATCGGATGGAAACCGATATGAGAGGGGGAAACACTCTGTAAGAGGACACAACGAGAGGAAGAGAAAATGAGTAAAGTAGCAATTGTGACGGATAGTAATAGTGGAATTACCCAGATGCAGGCAAAAGAGCTTGGTGTCTATGTACTCCCTATGCCGTTTTTTATGAAGGAGCAAGAATACTTTGAAGATATTTCCTTGACACAGGAGCAGTTTTATGAGCATCTGAATCAGGAAATTGAAATAGCAACCTCACAGCCATCACCGGAGGCAGTAACCGGTATGTGGGAGACATTATTGCAGGAATATGATGAGATTGTCCATATTCCAATGTCAAGCGGCTTGAGCGGAAGCTGCCAGACGGCAATGATGTTATCGGAGGACTATGAAGGACGCGTATGGGTGGTTGATAATCAGAGAATATCGGTTACGCAGAGACAGTCTGCCTTGGATGCGAAAGCAATGGCAGATATGGGAAAAACAGCAGAGCAGATACATGATATACTGATGGATACCAAAATGGATTCTGATATTTATATTATGGTAGACACTTTGAAGTATTTAAAACGGGGTGGAAGAGTGACACCGGCGGCAGCTGCAATCGGCGAAATCCTGCGAATCAAACCGGTTCTGCAGATTCATGGTGAAAAGCTGGATGCATTTGCAAAGGCGAGAAATGTCAAGGCAGCAAAAACGATGATGTTGAATGCCGTGAAAAAAGATATTGTAAATAATTTAGGAGAAATTCCGGAGGCAAATGAGGAGCAGGCACCTTGGATTGCCATTGCACATACAAATAATGAGCAGGAAGCACAAAATTGGCGGACAGAGCTGGCAGAAGAGTTTCCGGGATATGAAATCCATATCGACCCACTGTCTTTGAGCGTTGCCTGTCACATTGGACCGGGAGCGTTAGCGTTGACGTGGACAAAGAAAATTGTATAAAGTGATGTGAAAACAAAACAATCAAAAGAACAATACATAAAGTTGACAGATAATTAGTATAAAAAATATGAATTAACAAATTATCTGACAATAACCAAAGAAATTCTACCTTTCAGGTCTTTACAAATGAAACGAAATGAGGTAGAATAGCATTGTTCAAAGAGGAACGCCAAGGGCGTTCCTTATTTATTTTTAAAAAACGATTCAGATAGGTGAGGAAATTCCCTATGATGAAAAGTAATAAATTATAGAAAGGACGTATGTTATGCAGAACCTACATCACACAGAAGCAGAGCATTGCCAGATTGGTATGTATGACTCAAGCTTTGAACACGATAACTGCGGTATTGGAGCCGTAGTAAATATCAAGGGTATTAAGACCCATGGAACCGTAGATAATGCTCTAAAGATTGTTGAGAATCTGGAGCATAGAGCCGGCAAGGATGCAGAAGGAAAGACAGGTGACGGTGTTGGTATCCTGCTGCAGATATCGCATAAGTTTTTCAAGAAGTCCGTAGAAGCACTGGGCATTGAGCTTGGAGAGGAACGCGATTACGGCATAGGAATGTTCTTTTTTCCACAGGATGAAATGAAGAGAAACCAAGCAAAGAAAATGTTTGAAATCATTGTGGAAAAGGAAGGAATGGAATTTCTGGGCTGGAGAACTGTGCCGACAGACCCTTCTATATTAGGTAGTAAAGCATTGGATGTTATGCCATGCATTGAACAGGGCTTTGTAAAAAGACCGGAGGATGTGAAGAAGGGGTTGGATTTTGACCGTAAGCTGTTTATTGTACGGCGGGTATTTGAACAGTCAAATGATAATACCTATGTGGTATCATTATCCAGCCGGACCATCGTATATAAGGGTATGTTCTTAGTAGGCGAGCTTCGGCTGTTCTTCCATGATTTGCAGGATATTAATTACGAGTCTGCAATTGCACTGGTACATTCAAGATTCTCTACAAATACAACACCAAGTTGGTTACGGGCACATCCATATCGGTTTATGGTGCATAACGGAGAGATTAATACCATTCGCGGAAATGCCGACCGTATGCTGGCAAGAGAAGAAACCATGGAATCCGATTACTTTAAGGGCGAAATGCATAAAATTACTCCGGTGGTTGACCCGGATGGTTCCGATTCCGCCAGATTAGATAACACACTGGAATTTCTGGTAATGAGCGGCATGGATTTGCCGTTAGCGGTCATGATGACGATTCCGGAGCCTTGGGAGAATAATCGGTATATATCACAGGCAAAAAGGGATTTCTATCAGTATTATGCAACCATGATGGAGCCTTGGGACGGACCGGCATCCATTCTGTTTACCGATGGTGATTATATGGGAGCCGTTCTGGATAGAAACGGATTACGGCCATCCAGATATTATATAACAACAGATGACTATATGATTTTGTCTTCCGAGGTTGGTGTTCTGGATATTCCGGCAGAGAAAATTCTGGTAAAGGACAGACTGCGTCCGGGCAAGATGCTTCTGGTAGATACCGTAAACGGAAAATTGATAGCAGATGATGAACTGAAAGAAAAGTATGCACATCGTCAGCCGTATGGAGAATGGCTGGACAGCAATTTGGTTACCCTGCATTCCCTGAATATACCAAATAAGAAGCCGGAGGAGTATACACCGGAGGAACGGGCAAGATTGCAGAAGGCATTTGGTTACAGCTACGAGGATTTGAAGAATCAGATTCTGCCGATGGCAAAGAACGGTACAGAGTCCATTCAGGCTATGGGTATTGACACACCGCTGGCAGTTCTTTCTGAAAAGCATCAGCCATTATTTAACTATTTTAAGCAGTTATTTGCACAGGTAACAAATCCGCCAATCGATGCAATCCGGGAAGAGATTGTAACCTCCACTTCCGTATATATTGGTAAGGAAGGAAATCTTTTAGAGGAAAAGCCGGAGAATTGCCATGTATTAAAGATTCATAATCCGATTTTAACGAATACGGATTTGATGAAGATTAAGAACATGAATGTTCCGGGATTAAAGGTTGGCGTTATTCCGATCACATATTATAAGAATACATCTTTGGAAAAGGCAGTAGACAGGCTGTTCGTAGAAGCAGACCGGTTATACCGGGATGGAGTAAATATTATTATATTGTCAGACCGGGGCGTGGACGAAAATCGTGTGCCGATTCCGTCATTGCTGGCAGTATCCGCAATGCAGCAGCATCTGGTTAATACCAAGAAGCGTACCTCTGTTGCGATGATTCTGGAAAGTGCAGAGCCAAGGCAGGTACATCATTTTGCCACCCTGTTAGGCTTTGGTGCATCTGCAATCAATCCATATCTGGCACAGGAAAGTATTAAAGAATTAATTGATAATAATATGCTGGATAAAGATTATTATGCGGCCGTAGAGGATTATAATTCAGCAATTATCCATGGAATTGTAAAGATTGCATCAAAGATGGGCATATCTACCATTCAATCCTACCAAGGTTCTAAGATATTTGAAGCGATTGGTCTGGATGAAGAGGTTATTAATAAGTATTTTACCAATACCGTTAGCCGAATCGGTGGTATTGGACTAAAGGATATTGAGAATACCGTAGACTTCCTACATTCCTCAGCCTTTGACCCGTTGGGACTTGCAGTTAATACCAGTCTGGAGAGTGCAGGCTCTCACAAGTTCCGCAGTGGCAAGGAGGAGCATTTATATAACCCACAGACCATCCATTTACTGCAGGAGGCAACCCGGACCGGAAACTATGAGACCTTCAAGCAGTATACCGCATTGGTAAATGATGAAACAAAGCCAAAGAATCTTCGTGGTCTGATGGAGTTTAACTATCCGGAAAAGGGAATTGATATAAAAGAAGTAGAATCCGTAGATTCTATAGTAAAGCGGTTTAAGACCGGTGCAATGTCATACGGCTCTATTTCGCAGGAGGCACATGAAACGCTGGCAATTGCAATGAATATGCTGGGCGGTAAATCCAATAGCGGTGAGGGCGGTGAAGATATTTCACGACTGACCGTTGGAGCAGACGGAAAAAATCGGTGTTCCGCAATTAAGCAGGTGGCTTCCGGTAGATTTGGTGTTACATCAAGGTATCTGGTAAGTGCAAAGGAAATTCAGATTAAAATGGCACAGGGAGCAAAACCGGGAGAAGGCGGACATTTGCCGGGTGCAAAGGTATATCCATGGATAGCCAAAACCCGTATGTCAACTCCGGGTGTGAGTCTGATTTCACCACCGCCGCATCACGATATTTATTCGATTGAGGATTTGGCACAGTTGATTTATGACTGTAAAAATTCCAACAAAGATGCGAGAATTTCAGTTAAGCTGGTATCAGAAGCAGGAATCGGAACAGTTGCAGCCGGTGTAGCAAAAGCAGGAGCACAGGTAATTCTGGTATCTGGTTATGATGGAGGAACCGGTGCAGCACCGGGCAATTCCATTCAGAATGCAGGTCTTCCTTGGGAATTGGGCTTGGCAGAGACGCATCAGACCTTGATTATGAATGATTTGAGAAATAAGGTCATTCTGGAAACCGACGGTAAGCTGATGAGCGGACGTGATGTTGCAATTGCTGCTATGCTGGGTGCAGAGGAATTTGGATTTGCCACCGCACCGTTGGTAACCATGGGCTGTGTCATGATGCGGGTATGTAATCTGGATACCTGTCCGGTTGGTGTGGCTACCCAGAATCCGGAGCTGCGGAAACGGTTCAAGGGCAAGCCGGAATACGTTGTAAACTTTATGCGGTTTGTAGCTCAGGAATTGCGGGAATACATGGCAAAGCTGGGTGTACGGACAGTGGATGAGCTGGTAGGACGTACCGACCTGTTAAAAGCTGGTGTGCTGGCTGGTGAACGGAATGTAGATTTGTCCAGAATCTTGAATAATCCATTTTTTGACAGCGAACAGAATAAGGTGGTATACGGCAAGAAGCATGTATATGACTTTGAACTGGAAAAGACGGTAGACGAGCGGATTCTGGTTAAGAAACTGATGAGTGCCTTAGAGAAGGGACAAAAGAAGAGTATTGAGATAGATGTTGGAAATACAGACCGTTCAGTCGGTACGATTTTCGGCTCCTATGTAACGAAGCTCTATCCGGATGGATTGGAAGAGGATACTTACACCATCCACTGTAACGGCAGCGGCGGACAAAGCTTTGGTGCATTTGTTCCAAAGGGTGTAACGCTGGAATTAACCGGTGACAGCAATGACTACTTTGGTAAGGGCTTATCCGGCGGTAAGTTGATTGTATATCCGCCAAAGGCTGTTAATTATAAGCACGAAGAAAATATCATTATCGGTAATGTGGCATTGTACGGTGCGACCAGCGGTAAAGCATTTATCAATGGTGTAGCAGGAGAACGGTTTGCGGTTCGTAATTCGGGAGCCATTGCGGTTGTAGAAGGTGTTGGTGACCATGGCTGTGAATATATGACAGGCGGACGTGTCGTAGTATTAGGACAGACCGGAAAGAACTTTGCAGCCGGTATGAGCGGTGGCGTTGCCTATGTATTGGATATGGAAAGTGACCTATACATGAAGCTGAATAAGTCACTCGTTGCAATCGAAACCGTCAGCAACAAGTATGATGTTATGGAATTAAATGAACTGATTAAGGAGCATGTAGCATATACCAATTCTGCAATTGGAAAAGAAATTATGGAGAATTTTGGTGACTATCTGCCGAAGTTCAAAAAGATTGTTCCTCATGATTACAAGCGTATGATGAATATGATTGTGCAGATGGAGGAAAAAGGATTAAGCAGCGAACAGGCACAGATTGAAGCATTTTATGCTATGAAGCGATAGGAGGGAATTGGAATGGGTAAACCAACAGGATTTTTAGATTATGCAAGAGTGACAAGCGATGAGACCGGTCCAAAGCAGAGAATCAAGAATTTTAATGAATTCCATACTCTATTGCCGCTGGAGGCACAGCGGACACAGGCTGCAAGATGTATGGATTGCGGTGTGCCGTTTTGCCAATCCGGTATGCTGATTCATGGAATGGCTTCCGGCTGTCCGTTAAATAATCTGATACCGGAGTGGAATGATTTGTTATATAACGGAAACATGGAACAGGCATATCATCGTCTGCATAAAACCAATTGCTTTCCGGAATTTACATCCAGAGTATGTCCGTCACCATGTGAAGCGGCATGTACCTGTAATCTGAACGGTCTTCCGGTTAGTATCAAGGAAAATGAAAGAAGTATTATTGAATACGCATATTCACATGGATATGCGGCTCCGAATCCGCCACAGGTTCGCACCGGAAAGAAAATTGCCATCATTGGCTCAGGACCTTCCGGACTGGCAGCAGCAGACCAATTAAACGGACGCGGACATTCGGTAACTGTCTTTGAACGAAGTGACAGAATCGGTGGTTTGTTGATGTACGGAATCCCGAATATGAAAATCGAAAAGAAGATTATTGACCGAAAGGTAGAAGTATTGAAGGCAGAGGGTGTTACCTTTGTTACAAATGCAAATGTAGGAGCAACCCCAAAGATGGTAGCAGGAACCCAGATGCAGGCAATTAAGGTTGAGGATTTGTTAAAGGACTACGATAGAGTGATTCTGGCGTGTGGAGCATCAAATCCAAGAGACATCAAGGCACCCGGACGAGAAGGAGACGGCATTTATTTTGCAGTTGATTTCCTGAAGGCAACCACCAAGAGTCTGCTGGATTCGGGATTTAAGGATAATCAATATATCTCAACGAAGGACAAAAAGGTTCTGGTAATCGGTGGCGGAGATACCGGTAACGATTGTGTAGGAACATCGATTCGGTTGGGAGCTGTGGCTGTAACCCAGTTGGAAATGATGCCAAAGCCACCGATAGAACGGGCAGAGGATAATCAGTGGCCGGAGTGGCCGAAGGTTCTGAAAACCGATTACGGTCAGGAGGAAGCTATTGCTGTCTTTGGACAGGACCCAAGAATTTACCAGACCACAGTAAAAGAATTTATCAGAGATAAGAATGGTAAATTAATAAAAGCAAAATGCGTGATGCTGGACTGGAAGAAGGATGAAGCAACCGGACGCATGAATATGACAGAGGTTCCGGGCAGCGAATACGAAATAGAGTGTGACATAGTATTGATTGCAGCCGGTTTCTTAGGCTCACAGGAATACGTTACAAAAGCATTCAAGGTAGATACCGATGCCAGAAGCAACGTAAAAACGGAACCGGGTCAATATGCAACCAATGTAGACCGCGTATTTGTAACAGGTGATATGCACCGGGGACAATCCCTTGTAGTATGGGCAATCCGCGAAGGCAGAGAAGTAGCAAAAGCAGTAGACATCAGCCTCATGGGCTACACAAACTTGCAGTAAGCATTGAGACCTGCCAACAAGTAGAAAGAACGCAGATTTGAGTTTACTCAAATACCTGCGTTCTTTTTATCTTGTTGGTAGGGCGAAAGCCTGTGACCGAGCCGCTAGGTGAGGTGCGGGTCTCAATGCGTAAGAGCGGGCTTGCTGTTGATAGGGCGAAAGCCTGTGACCGAGCCGCTAGGCGAGGTGCGGGTCTCAATGCGTATTAACTAAATAAATTCCTTACGTGACTGACCTCTTCATCCGTTGCCTTTGCGGCAGGAACATAGTATTGTTTTTCTCTTGCGATTGTATAAATCTGCTCCTGACTCATTTCAGCAGCATTTCGGAACTGCTTTAAAGTCTGTTTTAATTCCTGATTCTCTGTTTGCGGAATCATATCTGCATACATCTTTAATTCTGAATTGATACCGGTCAGGGTATCAGCTACCATAGTTTTTTCTTCCATGGAATATGCCTCCTAGTATTTAATATAGTGATTGTGCGATGGATAAATGGGTTACTGTAAGAATTTCATAAGTGCCTGCTTGTTGTCCATAGAAGATGTAACGGCATCCTCAAAGAAAGACTTAACCTGTGGGTCGGTTGCTTCTTCTGCATAGGATTGCATCTTGCAATGGCTGGTTTCATAGCCGCCAATCAGGTGACGAAGATTCTGTAATTCCAGTTCTGATAATTGACTCATAATTTTAATTCCTCCTTATAAAAAACTTCAAAAATTAGTATGGAAGAACAGGTCTGTATTTATTCATAAAATACAATAAATTTGTAATGAAAGGCGGAAAAACGCAATGAGGGATTTTACATTTGTGGTAAAATGAAGCCATAAATATAAAACGGTTTGGGAAAACAAAGATTTGGGTATCAAAAAGTAAAAACAAGGAGGTATTGGGATGACAAGAGAAGAAGCAAAAAAGCTTGTGGAGCAGATGACATTGGAAGAAAAGGCGAGTCTTTGTTCCGGTAAGGATTTCTGGCGGTTAAAGGCAGTGGAACGTCTGGGAATTCCGGAAGTCATGGTATGTGACGGACCAAATGGGCTGCGAAAGCAAAAGGATGGAAGCGATAACGTAAATGACAGCATTGAGGCTGTATGCTTTCCGGGAGCTTGTGCAGAGGCTGCGTCATTTAGTCGTGACGCCATGCAAAGAGCCGGAGAAGCCATGGGAAATGCCTGTCAGGCAGAAAATATCAGTATTTTGCTGGGACCGGGTGTTAATATTAAGCGTAGCCCTATTTGCGGAAGAAATTTTGAGTATTATTCCGAGGACCCGTATTTGTCAGGACAAATCGCAGCGGCACATATAAAAGGAATACAAAGCAAGAATGTGGGAGCATGTATTAAGCATTTTGCCGCAAACAATCAGGAAACACGACGTATGACAATCAGTTCAGAGGTGGATGAACGGACATTAAGGGAGATTTATTTAGCTGCATTTGAGGAAGCAATAAAAGAGGCAAAGCCATGGGCGGTTATGTGTTCCTATAACCAGATAAACGGAGTGTTCTCTTCTGAAAATCACTGGCTGTTGACGGATGTTTTGAAGAAAGAATGGGAATATGACGGATTGGTTGTAACGGATTGGGGTGCCGTAAATGACCGGGTAGAAGGACTGCGTGCCGGGCTGGATTTGGAAATGCCGGGAAGCGGCGGAACAACAGACAGTAAGCTTGTAGAAGCGGTAAAAGCCGGACAACTGCCGGAGGAGCTGTTAGATGATACCTGTGCCAGAATTGTCAGCACCATTATGACCTATACAGAAAACAAGGAGGAAGGTGCAGTCTGGAACCGACAGGAGGACCATAAAATTGCAGTTGAAATTGCAAAGGATTGTATGGTTTTACTGAAAAATGAAGATAACATATTGCCGCTTTCCAAAGAAAAGTCAGCGGTATTTATCGGAAAATTTGCAGAGAAGCCTAGATTTCAGGGAGGCGGAAGCTCACATGTAAATACAAAGAACTGTTCGACTGTCTTAGAGCAGGTGAAAACCATGGAGCAGGTAATGTATGTTTCCGGTTTTGATACGAAGGATGCGGTGACCGCCGAGGAAGAGCAATTGGAAAAGCAAAGATTCCATGATGCATTGGCAGCGGCAAAGCAGGCAGAGATAGCGGTAATTTTTGCAGGACTTCCGGATACCTATGAATCCGAGGCATTTGACCGTAAGCATATGCGGCTGCCGGAGATTCAGAATCAATTGATTCAGGCAGTTTCTGAGATTCAGCCTAATACAGTTGTGGTTTTGCAAAATGGTTCACCGGTGGAAATGCCATGGATTCATAATGTTAAGGCTGTTCTGGAGGCTTATCTCGGTGGAGAAGGGGTTGGAGAAGCTATCGTTGCAACCTTGTTTGGAGAAAGCAATCCTTCCGGTAAGCTGCCGGAGACATTTCCTTTGAAATTGTCAGATAACCCATCATTTTTGAATTTTCCGGGCGGAACGGAGAAGGTAGAATATAAGGAAGGTATTTTTGTGGGATACCGTTATTATGATAAGAAAGAAATGCCGGTTTTGTTCCCGTTTGGACATGGATTGAGTTATACGACCTTTTCTTACACAGACATGAAGGTAGATAAGCAGGAAGCAACGGATGAAGAGACCGTGACGGTATCTGTAACCGTTCAAAATATAGGTGATTGCTTTGGAAAAGAAGTTGTACAGTTATATGTTCAGGATGTTGAGAGCCGGGTTGCTCGTCCGGTAAAAGAACTAAAGGGCTTTGAGAAGGTCGGATTAGAGCCGGGAGAAAGCAAAACCGTTTCATTTACATTAGGAAAGCGGGCATGGGCATATTATGATGTGGAGGCACATGGCTGGTACACAGAGGAAGGATATTTCAGACTTCTGACAGGCTCCTCCTCTCAGGACATACGTTTGCAGCAGGAGGTATATATTAAACCGGTACAAAAGGTAAGACACACATATACCATGAACACCCTGTTAGGTGATTTATATGGAAATGATGATATAAAAGAAGAGGTTGCTGCCTTGAAGCAAATGTGTGACAGCTTATTTGATACGCAGGCGGATAATTCGCTTGGAGAAAGCACAGCCGCAATGATGGAAGCACAGACAAGGGAGATGCCGCTAAAGAGCCTGCCAAGCTTTTCAGACGGTAAAATATCAAGAGATTATGTTGAACAAATGCTGAAACGCTTAAATCAGGAGTCAGTGACGGAATAACAAGGTTGGATAATAAAGCCGGATAACAAAAGGGAGCATCACGTAACAGAAAATAAGTGATGCTCCCACTGAAGTTTAAAATCGAAAAATTAAAGCCCTTTTTGCAAGTGTGCAACCGGAAGATAGATAGGAAGCCCGTTCTGGTATTTTAAATCCGGTTCTCCCTGTATAAGTGGTCTCATATAATTTAATAATTCCGGAGTTACGTCATTTCCCGCCGGGCTAATCCATTGGCTAGGTACGGATTTTGCCTGATTGGCAATGACATCTACAGGCGAAAAATGAATATTGATACAGTATGGATTCTCGCTGGTACGATGCATGGTCAGCATACACATGGTTTGCCCCTGCTCTGCACCCTCGACAGCTTTACAGCCTAATTGAAAGGATTCGTTCAAATCTGTAAGAGAAGCCGTATGAGATGCACAACGCTGCAAAACATTTAATTCAATGGAACGTACCTTTACGCCTAATTGTTCCTTTACCATATATTCTAACGCCTTGCCGGTTCCACTTAGCTGACTGTGACCGAAGGTATCGGCGGCAGCGGTGGTTGCACTGATATAATTACCGTCTGCATCACGAATACCCTCCGATACGGCAACAATTACGTTGTTTTGCGTTGCAAGTAAGGCTTCGACATCATGAATAAAAGCATCCTTTGAAAAAGCAACCTCAGGGAGATAAATTAAATGAGGTGCGGTGCTGTAATCATTTCGTGCGAGTGCTGCCGCCGCTGTTAACCAGCCGGCATCCCGCCCCATGATTTCGACAATGGTAACACTTTTAACGGCGTAGATAAATGTATCATGGGCAATTTCCAACAGGGAAGATGCAACGAACTTAGCGGCTGAGCCATAGCCCGGAGTGTGGTCTGTAATACATAAGTCATTGTCAATGGTCTTTGGGATTCCGATAATGGAAACCGGACTGCCGATAGAGGCACCGTAATGACCAAGCTTCATAACGGTATCCATAGAATCGTTACCGCCTATGTAAAAGAAGGCATGAATATTCATTTCCTCGAAGAAATCAAAAATTGCCTGATAGGGAGCCGGGTCATCCTGAACTTCCGGAAGCTTGTATCGGCATGAGCCAAGATACATAGCCGGAGAGGTCTTAAGTAAATCAATAAAATGAGGAATAGACTGACTTCGTTCCGTAAGATTCATAATACGATGGTTTAAAATACCCAGAATCCCATTTAATGAGCCGTAAATCGTATGGAATTCTTCGCTGGAGAAAACTCCCTGAATCACGCCTGCCAGACTTGCATTGATTGCGGCAGTAGGTCCCCCCGATTGTGCAACAATGCAGTTTTTTTCAGTAGTTGACATAATAAATCTCCTTTAGTATTTGTTCATTTATAATAAGTATAAACAAATTCTAAAAAAGTGCAATGGGAAAGGTTTGCACTTTTTCAAAAAATGGTATAAAGTCCACTATGGACAGAGATGCTATACATAAGTATGCAGGAGGAAACAGAAAATGGGTCTGATATTTAAAAAGCCGACAATAAAAGATAGTGAATGGCTGCACAAGCTGTTAGAGAACAATCATTATCGGGGATGCGAATTAAGTGCATCCAATATGATTCTGTGGTCGGATTATTATCATATAGAGGTTGCGGAAATAGAACAGGTATTGATTACAAGAGTGCAGGGAGAAAACGGAAGGATACGGTTATCCTATCCGATAGGTGCTGGAAGTGAAGAACAGGAGAAGCATATATTTGAAATGGAGCTGGAATTATTCCGTACATGGGAGCAGGCACCTTGTTTTGGACTGATTGACCCGGAAATGTATGAAAGAATCCAAAGCTGGTATCCGCAAAGATTTCAGATACAGTATGAGCGGGATTGGGCGGATTATATATATGCCTGCGAAAAGCTTACGACGCTTGCGGGTAAGAAGCTGCATGGAAAGAGAAACCATATTAAGCAGTTTCAGACACAGAATCCGGAATGGGTGTATGAGACAATTGATGAAACGAATGTAGAAGACTGTATCGATATGGCAAAAAAATGGTGCAGAGACAACTGCTGTCAGGAGGATGATGAAAAAGAGGAGGAATTTCATCTGGTAATTCAGGCACTTCGGAATCATCAGGCACTTGGAATGAAGGGTGGTTTATTGCGAAATGCACAAGGAGTTGTGGCATTTACACTAGGTTGTCCGATTACCAGGGATACCTTTGATGTCAGCTTTGAGAAGGCATATAGTGAGGTGCATGGAGCATATCCGATGATAAATCAACAGTTTGTACAGCATGAGCTGCAACAATATAAGTATATAAATCGTGAAGAGGATGTAGGGGTAGAAGGGCTGAGAAAGGCGAAGCTTTCTTATTATCCGGAGCTTTTATTGAAAAAAGGGATTCTATACGAGACTTGTAACTTATCGGAAAGAGGGGTATAATGAACCGGAATAATTATAGAAAAGCAAAGTTTAGGGTTCATTTTTGCATGAAATGATGATAAAATGACAGCAGTAATTGAAAGGAGAGAAAGAATGAGTTATTTAGATAATTATAAACTATGGTGTGAAGATTCCTATTTTGATGATGCAACAAGAGAAGAATTACTTGCAATTCAAGGAAATGAACAAGAGATAAAGGAACGTTTTTATAAGGATTTAGAGTTTGGAACCGGTGGTTTACGTGGTATTTTAGGTGCCGGTACCAATCGTATGAATATTTATACAGTCAGAAAAGCAACACAGGGACTTGCAAATTACATAAAAATAGCAAAAGGCGAGCAGAAGGGTGTAGCAATTGCATTTGACTCCCGTCGTATGTCTACAGAGTTTGCAGATGTAGCCGCATTATGTCTGAATGCAAACGGAATTAAGTCCTATGTATTTCCATCCCTGCGTCCGACACCGGAATTGTCCTTTGCGGTTCGGGAATTGGGATGTATTGCCGGAATTGTAATAACAGCAAGTCATAATCCGCCGGAATACAATGGTTATAAGGTATATTGGGAGGATGGAGCACAGGTAACACCTCCACATGATAAGAATATTATGGCAGAGGTAGCAAAGGTGTCCGATTATCATCAGGCATTAACCATGGACAAGGATACTGCGATTGCACAGGATTTGTACCATGTAATTGATGCATCTCTGGATGATAAGTATATGGAAGCATTAAAGAAGCAGATTATCCATCCGGAAGTAATCAAGGAAATGGCAAAGGATATTAAGATTGTATATACGCCATTACATGGAACCGGAAATGTTCCGGTACAGCGGGTACTGAAGGAGCTTGGATTTGAACATGTATATGTAGTTCCGGAGCAGGAGAAGCCGGATGGCAATTTTCCGACAGTATCGTATCCGAATCCGGAAGACCCTAAGGCATTTGCACTGGCATTGGCACTGGCAAAGAAGGTGGATGCGGATGTTGTATTGGCAACAGACCCGGATGCAGATAGATTGGGTGTATATGCAAAGGATACAAAGACAGGAGAGTATATCAGCTTTACCGGTAATATGTCAGGTATGCTGATTTGCGAATATATTTTACGTGAGCGTAAGAAGGCGGGTACTTTGCCGGAGAACGGTGCTTTGGTAACCACGATAGTAACCACCAATATGACATTCCCAATAGCGGAAGATTATGATATGAAGCTGATTGAAGTGCTGACGGGCTTTAAGTATATCGGTGAACAGATTAAGCTCTTTGAACAGAATCATACATATGAATATGTATTCGGATTGGAAGAAAGCTATGGTTGTTTGGCAGGTACACATTCCAGAGATAAGGATGCCTGTGTAGCAGTTATGATGCTGTGCGAGGTTGCTGCATGGTGCAAGAAGAATCATATGACCTTATGGGATCAGATGCTGAATATCTATGAAAAATACGGTTACTTCAAGGAAGGCTTACAGACAATAACCTTGAAGGGAATCGATGGTGCGGAACAGATTCAGGGCATTATGGAAAAACTGAGAAAGAATCCGCCTAAGAAATTTGGCGATTTAGAGGTATTGGCAGTACGGGATTATAATGCAGATACAAGAACCGATTTAAGGACCGGTGAAACGACCTCAACAGGGCTTCCGAAGTCCAATGTATTATATTGGGAATTATCGGATTATGCATGGTGCTGTGCAAGACCTTCCGGAACAGAGCCGAAGATTAAGTTCTATATGGGCGTAAAGGGAAGTAGCATGGAGGATTCCAAGAAGCAGCTTGAGGCATTGACAGAGGCATTGATGGAACACGTACAATAAGAATGAATAGGATAGCTGGCATCATATGATAGATGTAACAGAAAAAGAATGTTCATTCTGATGGAGGTAGATTATGTGTGGAATTGTTGGATATGTAGGAGAAGAACAGGCTGCACCAATCCTGTTGGATGGTCTTGCTAAGTTGGAATATCGCGGATATGATTCTGCGGGAATTGCGGTATATGACGGACAGGAAATAAAAGTAGTAAAAGCAAAGGGCAGATTGCAGGCATTGCGGGATTTGACACAGAACGGAGCTGACTTAAAGGGCTACGTGGGAATTGGGCATACCAGATGGGCAACTCACGGAGAACCATCTGTGCCGAACGCACATCCGCAATACAATCAAACCAAGACAATTACAGTGGTACACAACGGTATTATTGAAAATTATCAGCCGCTGCGTGAAAAATTGATTTCCAAGGGTTATCAGTTCTGTTCACAGACGGATACAGAAGTAATCGCACAGTTGTTGGATTATTATTACAAAGGGGACCCAAAGGAGGCAATTTTTAAGGTGTTGCATCGTGTTACCGGTTCCTATGCGTTCGGAATCCTCTTTCAGGACCATCCGGGTAAGGTATATGCAGTCAGAAAGGATTCTCCGCTTATTGTAGGTGTATCAGAGCATGGTAACTATATTGCATCGGATGTACCGGCAATTTTAAAGTATACAAGAAATGTATATTATATTGATAATCTGGAATTAGCAGAATTATCTATGCATGAGGTGCATTTTTATAATCAGGATGAAGAAGAAATTGTAAAAGAGCAGAAGACTGTGGAATGGGATGTAGAGGCAGCAGAAAAAGACGGCTATGAGCATTTCATGCTGAAAGAAATCTATGAGCAGCCAAAGGCAGTAGAATCAACCATCAGTCCGAGAATTAAGGATGGCAGGATTGTAATTGATGAACTGAATATGACAGAGGAAGAAATCAAGGACATCCAGAGAATTTATATCATTGGATGCGGTTCTGCTTATCATGTTGGTGTAGTAGGAAAGTATGTGCTGGAAAAAATGACCAGAATACCGGTAGAGGTAGATTTGGCATCGGAATTTCGGTATCGGAATCCGATTCTGGTTCCGAAATCCATGGTTATTATTATCAGTCAATCCGGAGAAACCGCAGATTCCCTCGCGGCATTGCGAAAGGCACAGGAATTGGGTGCAAAGGTATTGGGAATTGTAAATGTGGTCGGAAGCAGTATCGCCAGAGAAGCAGATAATGTAATGTATACATGGGCAGGCCCGGAAATCTCGGTAGCAACCACCAAAGCGTATAGCACACAGTTAACTGCCTTGTATATGCTGGGAGCGTTGTTCGGAGATTGCAGAGGTACCATCGAAAAGGAAGAATATCAGGAAATCATTCATGAATTACAGGCTCTTCCGGAAAAGATACAGCAGCTTCTCGGAGACAAGGAGCGGATTCAGTGGTTTGCAGCGAAGTATGCAAATGCCGAAAATGTATTCTTTATCGGACGGGGTGTGGATTATGCTTCTTCCATGGAAGGCTCTTTGAAATTAAAAGAAATTTCCTATATTCATTCCGAAGCGTATGCTGCAGGAGAGTTGAAGCACGGAACCATTTCTTTGATAGAGGATGGAATTTTAACCGTTGCGGTTTCTACGCAGCCGGAATTATATGAAAAAATGATTAGTAATACAGTGGAAGTAAAGACGAGAGGCTCCTATGTATTTGCTTTGATAAGTGAAGGCAATCAGGGCATGAAGGATATTGCAGATTTTGTGGTAGAAATTCCGCATACATATCCTTGCTTTGCACCATCCCTGTCTGTAATTCCGTTGCAATTATTCGGATATTATGTATCGGTGGCAAAGGGCTTGGATGTTGATAAGCCAAGAAATCTTGCAAAGTCCGTAACAGTAGAATAACAGCAGAACAAAATGAATCGACGGGAATACACATAGGAAGTGTATTCCTGTTTTTGTGTTTCGGTTTTGTGTTATGGCGAATCGGTGGACGGAAACGTAATAAAATATTCAGAAATTTCGATGGATTTGATAGTTGTACTTTTAACTTGAATTTGGTATGATTAACAAGTCATGTTTTGTAATATTTTAGCAACAATTTGGAAATATTCATATAGTAATTTGGTGAGAAGTAAAGGATACTAACAATGGAAGATAATCGAAATCGACGTAGAATACAAAGGACAGGACCGTCAATTCCGCCGGTGAAAAGACGGACAGTAGAGGAAGAACGGAGTCGAATGAAGCAGGCTAGTGCGGGATTGCTTATGCCGGGAAGTGATGTAAGTGTGGAAAAGGATATTCGGCAACGGAAGCAGAAGCAGCAAGAAGATATAGAGGGTTATAGTGCAATGAGTGAAAAAAAGGGTATGTCAAAGAAAGCATTGGCGAGAAAGAAGAAAAATAAGCGGTTATGGAAAATATTAGGGGCAGAGGTAGTATTATTTGCGATTCTGATAATCGGCTATGGTGTGTTTTATGCTAATAATAAATTAGATAAGATGAATTATAATGAACTGGATGATTCGGAACTGGGAATTAATGAAGGACTTTCCGATGAACCGGTAGAAAAATATACTACAATTGCGTTATTTGGTATTGATGCAAGAGATGTCAGTACGGATGCCGGAAACCGAAGCGATACCATTATGGTTGCCAGTATCAATAATAAAACCAGGGAAGTAAGAATTGTTTCGGTTTATCGGGATAATTATTTTGAAATCGAGAATCCGAACAATGGAAAATGCGATGATATGTATACCAAGGCAACACATGCCTATGCGTATGGCGGACCAAAGGCAGCTGTTGCAACCCTGAATAAGAATCTGGATTTGCAGATTAAGGACTATGTAACTGTGAATTTTGCATCACTGACGGATGTCATTGATGACCTTGGCGGAATCGAAGTAGAGGTTGACAGTGATGAGCTTTACGGAGTCAATCTGTATATTGCAGAGACTGCGGAGGTTGCCGGAAAGAGCTATACACCGCTTACGCAGACCGGTCTGGTTACGTTAGACGGATTGCAGGCAACTACCTATTGCCGGGTTCGATACGAGACCGCCGGTGGAGATATCGGACGTGCAGAGCGGCAAAGAGAAGTGATTCAGGCAATTCTGTCGAAGGCAAAAAAGGCAGATTTGGCAACGCTTAACAATATTCTGGATGATGTGTTGCCTAAGATTTCTACCAGCTTATCAAAGAAGGAATTATTATCCTTAATGTCAGGCGTTTTTGATTATAATATTACGGCAACAGAGGGATTTCCGTTTGTATATCAGGTGGAGAGTGCTTATGATGAGACATTAGGACAGAATCTGTCTATGATTGTATCCGGTAATCTGCAAAATAATGTTGTTTTATTGCATGAATTTTTGTATGATTCCGTTCCGGCACCGGGATATGAAGTGGGTGGCACCGGAACAACAACGGAAAGCGGCACAGGAGGCTCCACCGAAGATAATGCGGCGGCAACAACCGAAGCAACAACCGAAGCGGTAGACCCGGATTTGATATATACACCATCAAGTGAAGTAAGACGAATTAGTGATGAAATAGAAACCAATATCGGAGTATATCCACCGGATGATCCGGAATTTCGAGGACAATATTAAAAGCAGGATTCAGATAGTTTGAAAGGAACGGTGAAGCAGGATATGGCGGTTGTAGAGGCACTTAGTTTTAAATCTGCGGATGAAGTTACTACAATTTATGGATATTGCTGGAAACCGGAGGGCAAGCCAAAAGCAGTTGTTCACATTTGTCATGGAATGGTAGAATATATCGAACGTTATCAGGAATTGGCAGAGCAATTATGCAGACAGGGCTATGTTGTGTATGGAGCAGATACCCTTGGACATGGAAAATCTGTAGTAAATAAGAATTGTTTTGGTCATTTTGGTGACAGTAATGGAAACTGGAAGCTTTTGTCTGATATGGTATTGCTGCAGGGACTTGCAAAGCGGGCATATCCGGGACTTCCGTATTTTATATTGGGACATAGCTTTGGCTCGTTAATGGTAAGAGAATATGTAGAACGCTTTCCGGATAGTGTAGACGGAATGATATTGATGGGAACCATGCATCACAGCAATATGGAGGCACAACTGGGAAAGACCATCTGTAATATAATTGCTGCTACAAAAAAAGAAGGCTATCGTTATCGCAGTACCTTTGTAAATGATATGGCAATCGGTAGATTGGATAAGCACTTCCGTAAGGAAGATTTGCGGAACAGCTGGCTTTCTAAGGATCGTGAGGAGGTTGACCTATATAACGCAAAGCCGGAATGTAATTTTATATTTACAGTCGGTGCTTATCGGGATATGATGACAGCTATTTTGGAAGTAAATGACAGAAAGAATTTGGAACGGCTGCATGCAGGGATGCCGGTATTATTAATGGCAGGAGACCAGGACCCGGTTGGACATTTTGCAAAGGGACCAAGGCATCTGTATAAGGTATATAAAGAGCTGGGTTTGGATTGCAGGATTCGGATATATAAAAATGACAGACATGAGCTGCTTCATGAGGTAGACCGGGAAAAGGTATATAAGGATATTCTTAAATGGCTGAACTACTATGTAGATAAAGATAAACCACGCATGAAAGAGAAATAAACATGATACAGAAAAAACAAAAGATATTTCTGATAATAATTCTTGTAGAACTGTTGGTGCTCGGAATGCTTTTAGTCGGTATCAGCCGCACCAGAAGCCATTCAGATGCACTGTTATTCGAAATACCGCAGGAGCAACGTTTTTCATTGGAGAATCCGGAGCTGAAGCTTCTTACGGAAAATGCATACTGGACGTTTGTAAATCAAAGATTTATATTGGTTTATGATGACGAAGGAGTTCTGCAATGGGTCAAGATTGATAATACATTTGGAAGAAATGATTATGATTTTGATGAGGCATTGATTACAGAGGGATATTTTCAGTATTATACGGAGGACGGACAAATTGCATCCTCTGTCGGTATAGATGTATCCAGATACCAAGGAACTATAAACTGGCAGCAGGTAAAGCAGTCCGGAGTGGATTTTGCATTTATCCGGGTAGGCTATCGTGGCTATGGAAATGGTGCAATTAAATTAGACGATACCTTTGACTATAATGTTGCTCAGGCATTAAAAAATGACTTGAGTGTGGGGGTATATTTTTATTCTCAGGCAACCACCTATGATGAAGGTGTGGAAGAAGCACAATTTGTACTGGATAACATAAAAGCATATAATATCAATCTTCCGGTCGTGTTGGATACGGAGGATCCTATGGATGAAACTGCCAGAACGAGTACATTAACACCGGAGGAACGTTCAAAGGCCTGCCTGGGATTTTTGGAAACTATACGGGCGGCTGGTTATGAGACTATGATTTATGCAAATCTTCGCTGGATTGCACTGGATTTGGATTTGAGCCAGTTATATGGTTATGATTTGTGGCTGGCACAGTATGCGAATGAGCCAAGGCTGCCATATCAATATAAAATATGGCAGTATTCAGCAGAGGGGGTAGTTCCCGGTATTTCACAACCGGTAGATTTGAATATCGGTTTTGACTTTTTCGGTAAAGAATGATGAAATAAAGCAAGAGGAATCAGATACAGCAGATGGCTGCCCCGGATTCCTCTTTTTTAAAAATAGGCATAAAAAATAGCGGAAGGGAGATTCGAACTCTCGACACCACGGGTATGAACCGTGTGCTCTAGCCAACTGAGCTATTCCGCCATAATTATCAATCTATATGGGACCTACAGGGCTCGAACCTGTGACCCTCTGCTTGTAAGGCAGATGCTCTCCCAGCTGAGCTAAGATCCCATAGTCGCTTGACACAAGTGATATTATATTGCATAAGAAAAAAGAAGTCAAGCCCTAATTTGAAAAATAAATTCTTTTTCAAAAAATGAAGAGAATTTCGGTCAAAAGAAACGTAAACCATGGATTTTTTTTTGTATACCTTTTATAATAGATAAAAATAGGAATAGGACAGTAGGAGGTTTCTATGCGAGTAGGAATGGGATATGATGTTCATAGATTAGTAGAAAATCGCAAGTTGATTCTGGGAGGCATCGAGGTTCCTTATGAAAAGGGATTATTAGGACACTCGGATGCAGATGTGTTAACACACGCTATTATGGATGCATTGTTAGGAGCTGCGGCATTGGGAGATATTGGAAAACATTTTCCGGATACCGATTCCAGATATGAAGGTGCAGACAGTATGCAGTTATTAAAGCACGTTAAGGAAATGCTGGAAGAGCATCTGTTTTTTATTGGGAATATAGATGCAACAATAATTGCACAAAGACCGAAACTGGCGGCATATATACCGGAAATGGTGAAGCGGATTGCAGAGGTATTGGAATTGCCGGAGAGTCGGGTGAATGTAAAAGCAACAACAGAAGAAGGGCTTGGTTTTACCGGAAGCGGAGAAGGCATTTCCGCACAGGCAATCTGTGCGTTGGAAACCATTGCAAATTATAATTACGATGATATACAGGTGAGCGTTCCGAATTGCAACGGTTGCAGCGGCTGTCCTAGAGGAAAGGCGGAATAAGATGGCAGAAGCGGTTGGAAGGATATTGCTTGAACGCTTGAATCAAACGCATATCCTTACCAGAGAAGAATATCTTGAACTGCTGACATGCCGGTTTGAGCAGCAGGAGCCGTTAGACGATGTATTGTTTGAAATGGCAAGGAACTGGCAACATCAGATATTCGGAAATAAAATCTATATACGAGGACTCATTGAATTTACAAATGTCTGTAAAAATAATTGCCTTTATTGCGGTATCCGGAAAGAGAATCGGAAGATTCAACGGTATCGGCTTACCAAGGAGCAGATAATGGAATGCTGTAAGTTAGGCTTTGATTTAGGGTATCGGACCTTTGTATTACAAGGGGGAGAAGACCCCTATTTTACAGACGATAAAATCTGTGACATGGTACATGAAATAAAAGAAAATTATCCGGAATGTGCCGTTACACTATCGATCGGGGAACGGGAATGTACCAGCTATGAAAGCTTCTTAAAAGCAGGAGCTACCCGCTATTTGCTGCGGCATGAAACGGCAAATCCGGAGCATTACCGAGCCTTGCATCCGCCGGAGCTGTCGTTTGAGCATCGGATGCAGTGCTTAAGAGACCTAAAGGAGTTAGGGTATCAGGTAGGAGCAGGCTGTATGATAGGCTCACCCGGACAGACGCTTTCCTGTCTGGCAGATGATTTATATTTTTTACAGGAATTACAGCCGCATATGATAGGAATCGGTCCTTATATTACGCAAAAGGACACCCCGTTTGCGGGAGCGGAAAACGGAAGTGTGGAACAGACCTTGTTTATGCTTGGAGTTTTGCGTTTAATGTTCCCGAAAGCATTGCTGCCGGCAACCACCGCATTGGGTACACTGGATGCAAGGGGAAGAGAACGGGGAATCTTAGCAGGGGCAAATGTAATTATGCCCAATCTTTCACCGGTTTCTGTGCGAAAGCAGTATCAGTTATATGATAATAAAATTTGTATGGGAGAAGAAGCCGCTGAATGTGTGCAGTGCATCCGGCAACGAGTCGCATCCATCGGATATGAAATTACAGTAGACCGAGGAGATTATCCTCAGACATTATAACGGGAAGAAGGCTTAGGCAATGTATCAATATGATTCAAAAAGTAATAAGGCTGAAGAATTTATCAATCATCAGGAAATTATGGAAACCTTAGTATATGCCGAACAAAAAAAGGCAGATAAGGGACTTATCAGAGAAATTCTGGATAAAGCAAGACTACGGAAGGGACTTACACACCGGGAAGCAAGTGTATTATTGGCGTGTGAGCTGGAAGATGTAAATGAGGAGATTTTTGCTCTGGCAAGGGAGTTAAAGCGGGATTTTTACGGAAATCGAATTGTGCTGTTTGCTCCGCTTTACTTGTCAAATTATTGTGTAAACGGATGTACCTATTGTCCGTATCACGCAGTCAATCACCATATGCCTCGAAAGAAGCTGACACAGGAGGAAGTGAAGCGGGAGGTAATTGCACTACAGGATATGGGACATAAGCGGCTGGCAATTGAGGCAGGAGAGGACCCGGTAAATAATCCGATTGAATATATATTGGAGTGTATAAATACCATATATGGGATTCATCATAAGAATGGAGCAATCCGCAGAATTAATGTGAATATAGCGGCAACAACCGTGGAAAATTACAGAAAGCTGAAAGAGGCGGAAATCGGAACCTATATTCTGTTTCAGGAAACCTATCATAAACAGGGATATTTGCAACTGCATCCAACCGGACCAAAGCATGATTATGACTATCATACCGAGGCAATGGACCGGGCAATGGAAGGTGGAATCGATGATGTAGGCTGCGGTGTGTTGTTTGGACTTGATAAGTACCGGTATGAATTTGCGGGACTTTTGATGCACGCAGAGCATCTGGAAGCAGTATTTGGAGTCGGACCGCATACAATTAGTGTCCCAAGATTGCGGGATGCAGAAGATATTGATGCCAGTTCCTTTACAAACGGTATCAGCGATGAGATATTTGCAAAAATAGTTGCCTGTATTCGGGTTGCGGTTCCATATACGGGAATGATTGTATCTACAAGAGAAACAAAGGAGTGCAGAGAGAAGGTGTTGAATCTCGGAATCTCCCAGATTAGCGGAGGCTCCCGCACCAGCATCGGCGGATACGTTGAGCCGGAGCCGGAAAATCAAAGGTCCGAACAGTTTGACGTACAGGATAATCGAACCTTGGATGAGGTGGTAAGCTGGTTAATGCAATTGGGCTACGTTCCAAGCTTTTGTACCGCCTGCTATCGGGAAGGCAGAACCGGAGACCGGTTTATGAGTCTTTGTAAGAGCGGACAGATTCAGAATTGCTGTCATCCAAATGCATTGATGACCTTAAAGGAATATCTTGTGGATTATGCATCTACAGAAACCAGAACTATCGGAGAAACATTGATTCAACAGGAGTTAAAGAACGTACCAAAAGAACAGATTCGGAACATCGTAGAAAAGAATCTCAGGGAAATCGAACTGGGACAGCGGGATTTTCGATTCTAAATAACGAAGACGCGACATAGGAGGAGGAATGTATATGGGAATGAATGAAACACCGAATGGTGAAAGAGTGCATATCAGCTTGTTTGGAAAACGAAATGCGGGAAAATCCAGCTTGATGAATGCGTTGCTGGGGCAACAGATGTCTATTGTATCGGAAGTAAAGGGAACAACAACAGACCCGGTTCGGAAATCTATGGAATTGCTGCCGATGGGTCCGGTGCTGTTTACTGATACGCCCGGTCTGGATGATGAGGGACAGCTTGGCAAATTCAGAATGGAAAAAAGCTACCAGATATTAGAGGAGACAGATATTGCTATCGTGGTAATCGATGCAGTGATTGGAAAAGAAAAGGAAGATGCAGTCATAATTGACCGTATCCGTGAGAAACAGATTCCGTATGTGGTAGTATATAATAAGCATGATTTGATGCGTTCTCCAACTATAGAGACTGTAGATGTGCAGGCATTGGCAGAGCGGCAGAAGAACGGAGAAGAAATTGAAATCTGGGTTAGCATCATAGATAAATATCATATTCACGAATTAAAGGAATTGTTAGCCGTTTTATTACCGGAGGAGTCCCTTCAGATACCGCTTATTTCCGACTTGGTAAGGCCAGAGGATATAGTAGTTCTGGTAATTCCGGTAGATAAGGCAGCACCAAAGGGAAGATTAATACTTCCGCAGCAGCAGACGATACGGGAGCTGCTGGATGTAGGAGCTATTCCGGTCATGACAAGGGAAACGGAGCTTACGCAGACCTTAGCGGCACTAAAGGAGCTGCCGGCAATGGTGGTAACAGACAGTCAGGTGTTTGGCGAGGTGGCAGCGGTAGTGCCGGATAGCGTCTTTTTGACCTCATTTTCCATATTATTTGCACGACATAAGGGTGTCTTGGAGGATGCCTTACATGGAGTTCAGGCATTAAGCCGGTTAAAGGATAAGGATACGATATTGATTGCAGAGGGCTGTACCCATCACAGACAGTGTGGAGATATAGGAACAGAAAAGCTGCCTGCATGGATTCGGAAACAGACAGGAGATAAAGAGCTTTATTTTGAATTTTGCAGCGGTATGGATTTCCCGAAGGATATTTCAGGGTATCAACTGGTTGTTCAGTGTGGTGCCTGCATGTTAAATGAAAAAGAAGTCAGAAGCCGTTATCAGCGGGCAAGAAAACAAGGAGTTCCGATGACAAACTATGGAATTATTATTTCAGAAATGAAAGGAATCCTGAAAAGGAGCATTGCCGGTCTGTCAGAGGAAGCATAAAAAATGAAGATTCAGTATGACGATAAAAAGCATAAGAAAGAGCTGTATGAGCTTTGGCAGGCTGCATTTCAGGATACCACCGCATTTGCAGAGTATTATTTTCAATGGGTATATCCAAAGAATCAAGTCATTGTGGCAGCAGACAGCGAAGGTATCTGTTCTATGTTGCATTTAAATCCATATACATGGGCTTGGAAGCAAAAGGCTCATAACGAGGAGACTCATAAGACAACTGCTTACACAAAGACCCTCCACTATATTGTCGGAGTGGCAACAAAGGAAACACACCGCAGACAAGGCTTTATGGCGGCATGTATGAAACAGGCATTACAGGATATGGAGCAGGCAGGGGAACCGTTTACCTATTTGATGCCGGCAAAAAAGGAATACTATGAGCCATTTCAATTTGTCATGGTAAAGGAAGCCTGTAAATTAAGATACGAGAACGGAAGCTGGAGCAAGGAAGGGAAGGAAACTGAAGGGAAGGAAGCGGATTATAAGCTGTTCCCGCTTCGAAGTCCGCAATATTTAGAACAATTGCAGGAAGAACTGCAAAGTCAGGACGGAGCTATCCTGAAATGGGATACTTCTGACGCATATGCCGCATATGTAAAGGAAGTCCGCAAAGAAGAAACCGTTCTTATAATTGAACAGCTATGGCTGCCGGAAACAGAAAAAGAAAGACCGAAAGAAATATTGGAAAAAACGGTAATTCCTTTGTTATATCGGCAGGCAGGTGTTTACCCTGTGGAGTATCAGGTATCACAGGCGGTTATGCTACGAATCCTGAATCTGGAGCAATTTGTTTCACTGCTTCCGTATGAGGGAGCGGATATAACACTTCAGGTGTATGTAAGAGATACTCTATGCAAGGGAAATGAAGGTGGTTATTCCATTTTTCTTTCCTCAAGGGGAAATCAAGTTAAGCATTGGAAGCAGGGGGAAGAAGGGAAGCCGGACTGTGTAGAATGGGATATTGGACAATTGACGGACTGGCTGCTGCAAAATGCGGATTTTGCCGGACAGATGTATATGATGGAGATTGTATAACCATTTCTTGACAAACTAAATCGGGAACCATATACTTTTACGTGGATAGAATGAATGACAAAACGCAAGGAGATTCAAGCATGAAGATATATAATACAATGACCAGACAGAAAGAAGAATTTGTACCGATTCGGGAGGGAAAGGTCGGCATTTATGTATGCGGGCCTACCGTTTATGATTATATTCATATAGGAAATGCACGTCCGATGATTGTGTTTGATACCCTTCGCAGATACCTGACTTATAAGGGCTATGAAGTGAACTATGTATCAAATTTCACCGATGTGGATGATAAGATTATCAAACGTGCAAATGAAGAAGGCGTGGATGCATCTGTAATATCCGAGCGATACATTAAAGAAGTAAAAAAGGATATGAAGGATATGAATGTGCAGGAGGCAACCAAACATCCGAAGGCAACGGAAGAAATACCGGATATGATTGCCATGGTAGAGACTCTGATTCAAAAGGGCTACGCATATGAAGTAAACGGAACCGTATATTTCCGGACACGTCAATTTCAGGAATATGGAAAGCTGTCACATAAGAATTTGGATGATTTAAGAAGCGGAAATCGTTCCTTAAAGGTATCCGGTGAGGATGAAAAGGAAGACAGTCTGGACTTTGTATTGTGGAAGCCGAAAAAGGAAGGGGAGCCATTCTGGGATTCTCCATGGGGAGAAGGCAGACCGGGCTGGCATTTGGAATGCTCCTGCATGTCTAAAAAATATATCGGAGATGTAATTGATATTCATGCCGGTGGAGAGGATTTGATTTTTCCGCACCATGAAAATGAAATTGCACAGAGCGAAGCGGCAAACGGAACAGAATTTGCAAGGTATTGGATGCATAATGCCTTTTTGAAGATTAATAATGAAAAAATGTCGAAGTCATTGGGAAATTTCTTCACTGTAAGAGAAATTGGGGAGAAATATCCGTTACAGGTGATTCGATTCTTTATGCTGAGTGCGCATTACAGAAGTCCGTTGAATTTTTCGGATGACCTGGTGGAGGCTGCAAAAAATGGTTTGGACCGTATTCTGACAGCATATGAAAAGGTGTCGGATATGACAGATAAGGCAGCAGAACAAGAGCTGTCGGCAGAGGAACAGGAAAACAGTAAAAAGATAGATGTCCTAAAGGAAAAATACGAGGCAGCCATGGATGATGACCTAAATACCGCAGATGCGATTTCTGTTATTTTTGAATTAGTAAAGCTGTCCAATACGACGGTATCAGAAACATCCTCTAAGCAGTATTGCCAGAAGCTTGTAACAGTTATCCGGCAGTTATGTGATATTCTCGGAATTGAAGTTACGAGAGAAGAACAATTGTTGGATACCGATATTGAGCGTTTGATTGAGGAGCGGCAGCAGGCAAGAAAGAATCGTGACTTTGCAAGAGCAGATGAGATTCGAAATCAGTTACTGGAGCAGGGAATTGCATTAGAGGATACCAGAGAGGGCGTAAAGTGGAAGAAGATTTAATCGGATATTTTAAAGAACACATGAATCTGCCGAAGCGTGATATTCGGAGTTATTCCCCTTTGACACTTGCCTATATCGGGGATGCGGTATATGATTTGCTGATTCGGACCGAAGTGGTTTCAAACGGGAATTGTCAGGTCAACAAATATCACAGGCAGGTGAGCCAGATTGTGAAGGCAGAGGCACAGGCAGAGCTGATGCATAAGCTGCTGGAGGAATTGACGGAAGAAGAACGGGATATATATCACAGAGGAAGAAATGCGAACTCTTATACAAAGGCAAAGAATGCCAGTATGGGTGATTATCATCGGGCAACCGGATTTGAAGCATTGATTGGATATTTATACCTTACCGAGCAATATGCAAGAATTACGGAATTGATTCAAATTGGAAGAGACAAGGAGCAGGCATGAGATACGAAGAGTATACAATAGAAGGACGCAATGCGGTACTGGAAGCATATCGGTCCGGAAAGACCATTGATAAGCTGTATGTTCAGGATGGGTGCCATGATGGGGTTGTAAATTCTATCACAAGAGAGGCACGAAAGCAGAATACCATTGTGAACTATGTGGTAAAGGAACGGTTAGACCAGATGTCAACCACCGGAAAGCATCAGGGTGTTATTGCACAGGCAGCAGCTTATGAATATGCGGAGCTGGAAGACATATTTGCAAAGGCGGAGGAAAAGGGAGAAGCTCCGTTTATTATAATTCTGGATGAGATTGAAGACCCTCATAATCTGGGAGCAATTATCCGGACTGCGAATCTTGCGGGAGCACATGGTGTAATAATTCCGAAACGACGTGCCGCAGGGCTGACCGCAACGGTGGTTAAAGCTTCTGCCGGAGCGTTGAATTATACACCGGTAGTTAAGGTAACAAATCTGGTGCAGACAATGGAAGAATTAAAAAAGCGTGGTATCTGGTTTGTCTGTGCAGCTATGGATGGAGAAATGATGTATCAACTGAATCTGACAGGACCAATCGGACTGGTGATTGGAAATGAAGGAGAAGGTGTCAGCCGGTTAGTACGAAAATCCTGTGATTATGTTGCTGCGATTCCGATGAAGGGGGATATAGATTCCTTGAATGCATCTGTGGCAGCAGGAGTATTGGCATATGAGATTGTGCGGCAGAGAATGAAATAGTTGCAAGGAATTGATGGAAAAGCAGGGAGTATACTATGGGATATGAAAAATTATCTGATGAAGAACTGGTTATAAAGATTCACCAACAAGATCCGGAGGCAATGGATTATCTGTTGGACAAATACCGGAATCTGGTGAAGCGGGAAACCAGAGAGGTCTATATAATAGGAGCGGATTCAGAGGATTTGATGCAGGAGGGCATGATAGGACTGTTTAAGGCAATTCGCGATTACAGTGAGGAGCATCGGTGCAGCTTTTATACATTTGCAACCATTTGTGTAAAGCGGCAGATATGCACAGCCGTTACGACCTCGAATCGAAAGAAGCATTATCCGTTAAATCATTATGTATCTTTTTATTCGCAGGATGAAGAAACCAATGCTACCGTTATGGATATGCTGGCAGCCGGAGATGCCAGTAATCCGGAGACCGCTATGCTTTCGAGGGAACAGATGGGTGGACTGTTGAAACAGATAGATGCGGTATTGAGCCAGTATGAACAGCAGGTATTGACCTTATATCTGGAAGGCTTGTCCTACAGCCAGATTGCCGAGAGAATCAAAAAAACGGAAAAATCCATTGATAATGCAATTCAGAGAATACGCAGAAAATTGAGCGAATATACGGGTTAGAATTAGAACAGAAGACAGGAGAGAGGACATATGGGCAGACCGCTTGGTAAAAAACGAACCGGAGGATTTGGAGTTAGTTGCGGTATGGCAATGCTCCTTTCTTTTTTTATACCTATTATTGTGATGCTGTTGGGATTCCGGCTGACAAATGTATATCCGTTTGGGGACCGCTCTTATCTTGGAATAGACGGGCTGCAACAATATCTTCCATTTTTTACAGAGCTGTATAAAAAGCTGCACCGGGGCGGAAGCCTGTTTTATTCCTGGAATGGAGGCTTGGGCTATGATTTCTGGGCAGTGATTTCTTATTATCTGATGAGTCCATGGAATCTATGTATCCTATTCTTCAAAGAAGAAAGCTTAAATGAGGCTGTAACCCTGCTGGTAGTTCTAAAGACCGGACTGACGGGACTGTCTATGAGTACAGCCTTATGGTATGAATTATATCAAAAAGGGAAAGCAAACAGAGATAACAATGCGGGCAAGGATGTTGCATGGATACGAGCTGCATTTCTTGCCGCAGCATTCGGAATTATGTATGCACTAAGCAATTATGTAATGGGGTATCATGTAAATCTGATGTGGATGGATGCTGTCATTTATCTGCCATGGTTAACCTATATGTTAAAGCTGCTGGTAACGGAAAAACGGTATCTGGGTTATACGATATTGCTGTGTCTGACAATCTGTGCGAATTATTATATTGGGATTGCTGTCTGTGTGTATGCGGTTTTGTTATATTTGGCTTTATGTATCGTATATGGCAAATTCAAGACCAGTATATTGCCATTTATCGGCTGTTCGGTATTGGGCGGCTTGTTATCCGGAATTGTTCTGATTCCGGCAGCAATACAGGTCTTAAACACAAAGGCAGCATCAACCCTGACAATATCGGACTTTGGAATGCTGGGAGATATAGGTTCATTGCTAAAACAAATGCTTCCGGGAACGCAGGCTGTTATCACAACAGCAGATTTGTCACTTGCGAATATATACTGTGGCTCACTTGCTCTGGTATTTGGTGTGTTATTCTTCCTACTTCCGAACATCTCAAAGCGAGAAAAGCTGGGTTATGGATGTTTATGGCTGATACTGCTTGGCTCCTTTTTGTGCGGAGCCATAAATCTGGTATTTCATGGAATGCATTCCGGATATGGTTTTCCGAACCGCCATGCGTTTTTATATTGCTATTGTCTGCTTTGGATGGGGTATCGGGCAGCGGAAGCAGGTGGAGAGCTTTTGGCAGCGAAAAGAAGGCGGTTAGTCCCAATCCTGACCGGTATAATTCTGGTGGCAGTAATTGCAGAGCTGGGAAGCGGAGCCTTATCCAGCATGAAGGTGAATGGCAATGTAGACCGCAGTCTCATATTGGAACGGAAGGAATATGTGCAGCAGCAGACAGCAGATGAGACAGAAACGTTTGTGCGACGGGATATTATAAGAAATATTTCCAGAAATGAAGCAATGTTTGACGGACAGAAAAGCTTATCCCTGTTTTCTTCTACAGTAGATTCCAATTTAGTAGAAGCTCTGCATCAGCTTGGATTTTATACCAGTTTAAACCGGATTCAGTATGACGGCTATACAGATGCAACCGCTATGATGCTGGGAATTGACACCAGTATGAAACTACAGCTTCTAAGCAGTAAAAATGTATATAGTCCGATTGGGGATGCAGATATTATGGTAGAGAATCCATATGTGCTTCCGTTAGGTTACAAAGTGGATGAAGCTACCTTAAGCTGTCAGTTGACAGAAGAAAATCCGTTTAAAAATCAAAATATGCTGTTGGAAGCAATGAGCGGAAGCAGACTGTATCAGACAGAGGAGTTACCGTTAAGTGAAAATCAGACAGCAACATTATTGCGAAAGGCAGGCTATCATTATTATCTGGCGGTAGTGGATGTATCCGCAGAAGGAGACGGACAAAGCAGTGAAGGAATGAACGGAATCACTGAGGTTAAAATAGATGCCGCAAATTACAGCTCAAAGCTTAATCGTATTTATGATTTGGGTAACAAGGAACAGGATACGGATACAGAAGTGACAATAACAGGAAATCAGGTGAAGGTGTATGTCGGCTGGTATCCGGAGGAAGCCTTGGAAGCAATATATGAATCTTTGGAGGCGGGAGCATGGCAGCTTACCGATTATACAGATACTTGCGTTAAGGGAACCGTATCAGTTTCAAATGATACTGTATTATTTTTGTCCATTCCACAAAGCAAAGGCTGGCATGCCTATGTAGACGGTGAAGCAGTGGATATACAAACGGTTGCGGGAGCATTTATAGGACTTCCGTTATCAAACGGCGAGCATGAGATTGTATTACAATATCGAACACCGGGAATAGTCTGGGGCGGAATCTGTACTTTTTTGGGAATTGTAATTCTATGTCTGATAGTTAGAAGGGAAAAAGGGCATAAAAATAAGCTACTAACGGGAGTCGGACCCGTGACCTCATCATTACCAATGATGCGCTCTACCACCTGAGCTATAGTAGCATCTGCTGTGTTTCAGCAACGTGATTAATATATCAAATCTGACGGTGGTTGTCAATAAGAAAGTTTTAGTTTTTTTGCTGATTTCTTCATAGACTTATACCATTTAAAATGCTATACTTATTGACAATGACTAATGAACAGTAGGAGGGCTCATTGTGGAAGAGCAGGAAAATATTTCGAAAAATTTTATAGAACAGATTATTGATAAGGATTTGGCAGACGGAAGCTATCAGAAGATTGTTACCCGGTTCCCGCCGGAGCCGAATGGTTATCTTCATATTGGACATGCAAAGTCCATTTTGCTGAATTACGGATTGGCACAGGAATATAACGGTACATTCCATTTACGGTTTGATGATACCAATCCGACGAAGGAAAAGACCGAATTTGTAGATTCCATTACCGCAGATGTAAAGTGGCTGGGAGCAGATTTCGGTGGCGAAATCTACTATGCTTCTAATTATTTTGAGCAAATGTATGAGGCAGCAATCAAATTAATAAAAAAAGGAAAAGCATATGTTTGTGATTTGTCGGCAGACGAAATCCGGGAATATCGCGGTACTTTGACAGAACCGGGAAAGAACAGCCCATATCGGGAACGCTCTGTGGAAGAAAATCTTGCGTTATTTGAAGCAATGAAACGAGGAGAGTATGAAGACGGCAGTAAGGTGCTGCGTGCAAAGATAGATATGGCAGCTCCGAACATGAATATGCGGGACCCTGTTATTTACCGGGTGGCACATATGACACATCACAATACCGGAGATACATGGTGCATTTATCCGATGTATGACTTTGCACATCCGATAGAGGATGCGATAGAGGGTGTGACACATTCGATTTGTACGCTTGAATTTGAAGACCACAGACCATTATATGATTGGGTGGTACGGGAGCTGGAATATCCATGTCCGCCAAAGCAGATTGAGTTTGCAAAACTGTATCTTAAGAGTGTAGTTACCGGAAAGCGTTATATTAAGCAGTTGGTTGAAGAAGGAATTGTAGACGGATGGGATGATCCGAGACTGGTATCATTGAGTGCATTGCGTCGGCGTGGATTTACACCGGAATCGATTAAGCTGTTTATGAGCTTAACCGGTGTGTCAAAGGCACAGAGCATCTGTGATTATGCAATGCTGGAATACTGTATCCGGGAAGATTTGAAAATGAAAGCCAATCGAATGATGGCGGTACTTGACCCGATTAAGCTGGTGATTGACAACTATCCGGAAGGACAGACTGAATATATGGAGGTTGAAAATAATCAGGAAAATCCGGAGCTGGGAAGCCGTAAGGTTCCGTTTTCGCGGGAATTATATATTGAGCGTGAAGATTTTATGGAAGAACCGCCTAAGAAGTATTTTAGACTGTTTCTGGGTAACGAGGTACGCTTAAAGGGTGCATATTTTGTAAAATGTGTAGACTACAAGAAGGATGCGGATGGAAAGGTGACTGAGGTACATTGCACATATGACCCGGAGACCAAAAGCGGTTCCGGCTTTGAAGGCAGAAAAGTAAAGGGAACCATTCACTGGGTAGATGCAGGAACCTGTCAGGATGCAGAGGTTCGTCTGTATGAGAATATCGTAAAGGATGATGAACCGGTTCGAAATGAGGATGGTTCATGGAATCTGAATCCGAATTCTTTGACAGTATTAAAGGAATGCAAGCTGGAACAGGATTTTGCAGAAGCAAAGCCGGGAGATTCATTCCAATTTATGCGTCATGGTTATTTTTGTGTAGATACTAAGGACACTACAGAGGAAAAATTAGTCTTTAATCGAATCGTATCATTAAAGAGTTCGTATAAACCGAATTAGATTAGATAAGGACAAAAGCAAGGAGGTACGAACATGGGGTTATTTTCAGATGTTGAGCGTATGGGACTAGGCAACGTCAATATGGACAATGTATTTAAGGATGAGGAAAAGGCAGGGGTCTCAAAGGAAGAGAAGGCAGCTGTTAAGGCAGAGAAAAAAGAAGAGGATGTATTATTTGATAAGTCCTATAAGTGTCCGATTTGTGATAATGAATTTAAAGCAAAAGCAATCCGTACCGGACGGTTGAAACTGCTTGCACAGGATGATGATTTGCGTCCAATTTATGAAAATCATATTGATCCGTTGAAATATGATGCAATAAGCTGTCCGCATTGCGGATATACGGCGTTGACCAGATATTATCGTCCGGTTACAACGACACAGCTTCGGGCAATTAAACAGGAGTATTGTGCAAACTTTAAAGGCATACCGGAGGAAACACCATGTATGTCATATGATGGTGCCTTGTTACGGCATAAGCTCGCATTAGTATGTGCTATGAAGCGAAATGCGAAAAACAGCGAGAAAGCCTATATATTTTTGAAAATGGCATGGCTGATACGCGGGAAGCTGGAGGAACTTCCACAGGATATGGCTGAGCGGGAGGAATTAAAAAGCGAAGAACAGGAATGTATTCAAAAGGCATATGAAGGCTTTCAGGATGCATTTTCCAGAGAGAGCTTCCCGATGTGTGGCATGGATGAAATATCGGTACGTTATACCATGGCAGTGCTGGCACATGAGATTGGAAAACCAGAGGAATCGGTTCGAATGCTGGCAAGTGTATTAAATTCCAAGGTGGCATCCAGACGAATTAAGGATAAGGCTTTAGAATTAAAAGATATAATCAAACAGGAAGTAATGGCTTCAAAGAAGAAGTAGAAGGCTTACATTAGCTAGAACCCTCTTTACCGAATAACAAAGCTTCGGTAAGGAGGGTTCTTTTTATTAGGATTTATTCTTCAACCTGTATATGGTTGGTTTTCAGGATGCCTCTCGGAAGGGCATCCTTGGAATTTTTCCAAGGCTCATTGGCATAACGGTAATCATATTTATTAATAAACCATTCAATGTCGTCATTGATTCGCTGCATACCCTTAAAGTATACCTCGTTCAAGCAGTCCAGAAATTCACTGTATTGGTTTTTATCAAGAGCGGAGGCTCCTGCATCATAGAGCAGACCGTAATGCCAGGTACAGAACCCTTTACAATCGGCAACGGAGGAACGAAAAGCAGGGTCCTTCTTCCATAAATGAAAAATAGTATCAATATAGCGGTCAAAGGTAGTATTCATCCGCTCACAGATAAAACAGTGATGTTCCAAATCCTGAATGTATGCACCGACCGGAGAAGGGACAGAGGCTTTTTTGAAAATGCCGGCAGAAGCAGGCTTATGAGTGCTACGCTCCTTTAAATCCCGAATGGTTTTATCGGTATGGGTTTTTAACATGAGGGCAAGTCCCAGACGATTCTTTTGATGATACAGCATTTGAATATGGTGTTGGCAAAAGCCTAATTTATCGGTCATAGCCCGGTTATCATCCTCCATATAGCTGGGTCCCATGGTATAATCAATGGCATTCTGCTCCAATTCTTGATATAAGGCACAGACCGGACATTCACAATCGGAACGAAAGGCGTCATTTACCGGAATTGTATATAATTGTTCTTTCATAGCACATTCCTCCTAAATATAGATACCATCATTATACATGGAAGAGAGAAAACTGTCACTCTTGGTTTTGATATGTTGGGAAAAAGCTGTATTAGAAACGCAGGACAATGAATATAATAAAAGGAAATTAACCGGTCATACTTTTTTAATAATTATTTTTAAATAAAGGCTTGATTTTTTTCGGAAAATGGATACAATAATAATTGTGTTAGCACTCAAATAAAGTGAGTGCTATTAGAACGATAGGAAATATAAGGAGGAATATAAAATGAAATTAGTACCATTAGGTGACAAGGTTGTATTAAAGCAGTTGATTGCAGAAGAAACTACAAAGTCAGGAATTGTACTTCCTGGACAGGCAAAGGAAAAGCCACAGCAGGCAGAAGTGATTGCAGTAGGTCCTGGAGCAGAGGTAGACGGTAAGCTTGTACCAATGCAGGTTAAGGTTGGTGATAAGGTTGTATATTCCAAGTATGTAGGAACAGAATTAAAGCTGGATGATGAGGAATACACCATTGTAAAGCAGGCAGATATTTTGGCAATTATTGAGGACTAAGCACCCTATTTAGACAGAAAAGTAAGGGACAGAGAATAGAATTGGAGGAATTAAAATGGCAAAGGAAATTAAGTATGGAGCAGAAGCCAGAAAGGCTTTGGAATCAGGAGTAAATCAGTTGGCAGATACAGTTCGGGTAACCTTAGGACCAAAAGGAAGAAATGTGGTACTTAGCAAGTCTTACGGTACTCCGTTGATTACAAACGATGGTGTTACGATTGCAAAGGATATTGAATTAGAGGATGCATTCGAAAATATGGGGGCACAGATTGTAAAAGAAGTTGCAACCAAGACAAACGATGTAGCCGGTGACGGAACTACAACAGCAACCGTATTAGCACAGGCTATGATTAATGCAGGTATGAAGAATCTGGCAGCCGGTGCAAATCCGATTATTCTGAGAAAGGGAATGAAGAAGGCTTGTGATACCGCAGTCGATGCATTAAAGGATATGAGTGATAAGATTAGCGGAAAGGAACAGATAGCAAGAGTTGCTTCTATTTCAGCCGGTGACGAAGAGGTAGGTCAGTTAGTTGCAGATGCTATGGAGAAGGTTTCTTCTAACGGAGTTATTACCATAGAAGAGTCTAAGACCATGAAGACCGAGCTTGACCTTGTAGAAGGTATGCAGTTTGACCGTGGTTATGTATCCGCATATATGTGTACCGATATGGAAAAAATGGTAGCAGAGCTGGATAATCCATATATTCTGATTACCGATAAGAAGATTTCTAATATTCAGGATATTTTGCCACTGTTAGAGAGCATTGTTCAGAGCGGTTCCCGTCTGTTGATTATTGCAGAAGATGTAGAAGGCGAAGCATTAACAACCCTGATTGTAAATAAATTAAGAGGTACATTTAATGTAGTAGCAGTAAAGGCACCGGGTTATGGTGACCGCAGAAAGGCTATGCTGGAAGATATTGCAATTCTGACAGGTGGTAAGGTGATTTCAGAAGAGGTTGGTCTAGACTTGAAGGATACCACAATGGAAGACCTTGGCCGTGCAAAGAGTGTTAAGGTTGAGAAGGAAAATACTGTTATCGTAGATGGCGCCGGAGCAAAAGAAGATATTCAGGCAAGAATCGGTCAGATTAAGATGCAGTTAGAAAATACAACATCTGAATTTGATAAGGAAAAATTACAGGAGCGTCTTGCAAAATTGTCCGGCGGTGTAGGTGTAATCCGTGTAGGTGCAGCTACAGAAACCGAAATGAAGGAAGCAAAGCTTCGTCTTGAAGATGCATTGGCAGCTACTAGAGCAGCGGTAGAAGAAGGCATTATCTGTGGTGGTGGTTCTGCATACATTCATGCAAGCAAGAAGGTTGCTGCATTGGCAGCTACTTTATCCGGTGATGAAAAGACCGGTGCAGAGATTATTCTTAAGGCATTGGAGTCACCATTATACCACATTGCATCCAATGCAGGTCTGGAAGGCTCTGTAATTATTAACAAGGTATATGAGTCTGAGCAGGGTGTCGGCTTTGATGCATTGAATGAAACCTATGTAAATATGGTTGAGGCAGGAATTATTGACCCTGTAAAGGTAACAAGATCCGCATTGCAGAATGCAACATCGGTAGCATCTACCTTATTAACAACCGAGTCTGTAGTTGCAGAGATTAAGGAAGATACCCCGGCAGCACCTCCAATGGGCGGCGGCATGGGAATGATGTAAGACTATAGCAGCTCATGTATATAAAATAACAGAAAACGGAATCACAGACTGCAGTTTGCAGCCTGTGATTTTGTTTTTATTTTTTCTTCTTGTCATTTCGGATATAGAATTGTATAATATAAATTAACATTTCTTATAAACATTAAAGAACAATTTACAGGAATAGGGGGCGGACGTATGATAGACGGTGTAAGCAGAAATCAACCATATAATGTGTATATTGCACCGACAAATGGAACAGACGATACATCATCGGTTCAGTCGGGGAAGAGCGTTGAAGATTCGCCTAAGGTAAAACGAACGGAATGTAAAACCTGTAAAAACCGCAAATATGTAGACGGTTCAAATGAAGCGGATGTATCATTCAAGGCACCCGGACATATTTCACCGGGACAATCTTATGCAACCGTAATGTCTCATGAGCAGGAGCATGTGTCAAATGCAAGACAGAAAGCATCCGGGAAAAATGCAAAATTATTATCGGCTACGATTTCGTTAAAGATGGCAACCTGTCCTGAATGTGGCAGGTCTTATGTAGCAGGCGGAGTAACGAATACAAGGATACAATATACCGAGAAAAATCCATATGATAAAGGCAGAAAATTAATAGAAGGAAGTTTTTTGAAAGGACAAACCATAGATTTGGCAGTGTAAGAATGAAGCAGAACGGAAAGGATGATAGGACAGGTGCAGTACGAATACTTATTTATGGACAGAAAGAGAATAGGCAGTAACATAGAAGCAATTATGAAGGACCGAAAATGTACCAAGGTGACGTTGTCACAGGCAATGAATATTTCAAGGCCTACACTGGATGCATTTTTAAAAGGAGATATTCACAATGCGGGAAAGTATGATGAATACATCCGCAGATTGCTGGTATATATGCAACTGACAGATTCTGTACTGGATAATTACAAGACACTACCGGATGTAAAGAAGATGCGGTGTAACAGCGTGCAAAAGGATGTTGTGAGAAAAGGACTTCAAGGTATGCAGCTGCCATATGTGGATGGAAAGACTTATAATTCTGCATTGAGAGAGTGTAAAAAATATATTCAGAATGGCATCGATGGGTTTGTGTTATCGTATCAGGTGCCGGAGGCTACGAAGATATTAGCGGATTTGACCGAGGAGTATCCGGACATTTATATAGGAGTTGCGGATGTATCGAACCGGGAGGAAGCAAGTCTTGCAGTAGATAGCGGAGCAAGGTTTGTATTCACGAATTTCGTTGTGAAAGAGGTTGGCTCTTTTTGTAAGGAGCGGGATGTATTCTGCGGCATGAGTGCAACCACATTAACCGAAGTGTATAACGCACAGGCACAGGGAAGTGATGTTGTGAACCTGTATCCATGGGAAGCCATTCATCCGTCAATGCTTCGGGCAATGCAAGAGGCATTTCCGAAAATGGAATTTGTGGCAACGATGGACGAGACAGAAGCTGAGAAGCATAAGGACGAGTTTTTTGCTATATTGATTCGGTAAAAATGACTGTCGTAAGCCGTCTGGCTATACGACAGTTTTTTATAATAAAACTTTAGAAGGGAAGGAAATGGATTCGTGAGTGCAGCAGATGATTTATTTATAAAAATGTGTAAGGAAATTTTGGAACATGGATACAGTACGGAAGGGGAAAAGGTGCGTCCGAAATGGGAGGACGGAACTTATGCATATACGATTAAACGCTTTGGTGTTGTAAACCGATATGATTTATCAAAGGAGTTTCCGGCAATTACACTCAGAAAGACCTATGTTAAGTCTGCCGTTGATGAAATGCTGTGGATTTGGCAGAAAAAGTCGAATAATGTGCATGATTTAAAAAGTCACGTATGGGATGAATGGGCGGATGAAGACGGTTCCATTGGTAAGGCATATGGATACCAGATGGGAGTAAAGCATCAGTATTCGGAAGGAATGATGGATCAGGTAGACCGGGTGATTTATGACCTGAAAAACAATCCATACAGCCGGAGAATCATTACGAATTTATATGTGCATCAGGATTTGCATGAGATGAACCTGTACCCATGTGCATACAGCATGACCTTTAATGTGACGGACGGAAGGCTGAATGCAATCTTAAATCAGCGGTCACAGGATATACTGACAGCAAACAATTGGAATGTTGTGCAGTATGCAGTTTTGGTTCACATGCTGGCACAGGTATGTGGCTTGCAGGTAGGAGAATTGGTACATGTCATTGCAGATGCACATATTTATGACCGGCATATCGATATTGTTAAGGAATTAATTGCACGTCCGACTTATCCGGCACCGAAATTTACATTAAATCCTGAAATTCATGATTTCTATGAATTTACACCGGATGATATTACACTGGAAAATTATCAGACCGGTCCGCAGATTACAAATATACCGGTGGCAGTTTAATATAAAAGAAAATAGCAGAAAAACAAGAAAAATAGCAGAAAAATAAAGGAGAACTTGGGATGAATGCAATTGTAGCTGTTGATAATCATTGGGCAATCGGAAATAAAGGAAGTCTTCTGGTAAGGATTCCGATGGACCAGAAGTATTTCCGGGAAAAGACGATTGGCAAGGTTGTAATATTGGGAAGAAAGACACTTGCAACATTTCCAAACGGACTTCCGCTTGCCGGAAGAACCAATATTGTAATGTCCAGAAATCCAAACCTGCAGGTCAAGGGTGCGGTTGTGGTTCACTCTAAGGAGGAATTGTTTCAGGCATTAAAAGCATATGCAACAGAGGATATTTTTGTAATCGGAGGCAGTGATATTTATGAGCTGCTGCTTCCTTATTGCGATACGGTCTATGCGACCAAAATAGACTATCGTTATGCGGCAGATGCATACTTCCCGGATTTGGATAAAATGCCGGATTGGAAAATGACGGAAGAAGGGGAAGAAAATACCTATTTTGACCTCGAATTTGCATTCTGCAAATATGAAAACCAAAATCCCCTGGAATTGGAATGAAAAAGGTCTAGGATTTTATCAAAAATGATGTTAAAATATTCACGTATATGTTTGTGAACTAGAAAACAAGAAAGATTAAAAGGAAAGTAGGGTTATGACAATGTACAAGATTGTGAGTAAAGAGGTTTTGAATCAGGCAGTTGAACTGATGGTGATTCATGCTCCTTATGTAGCAAGAAAGTGTGAAGCGGGTCAGTTTATTATTGTTCGTGTAGATGAAGATGGTGAACGTGTTCCGTTGACGATTGCAGATTATGACAGAGAGGCAGAAACCGTAACGATTATTTATCAGGTGGTAGGCTATTCTACAGAGCTGCTCAGTAAGAAGCAGGCAGGCGATTATGTAGTGGATTTCGTGGGACCGTTGGGACAGCCGGCACCGCTGCATAAGGTAGGACACGTCGTTGGCGTAGCCGGTGGAGTTGGTTCAGCACCATTGTATCCACAGCTTCGGAAATTACATGAAATGGGTGTTTCTGTAGATGTGATTATCGGTGGACGTAGTGCTGAGTTTGTAATTCTGAAGGAGAAATTTGAGGCGTTCTGCGACCATGTATATATAGCAACGGATGATGGAAGTCTGGGAACAAAGGGCTTTGTAACAAATGTATTGTCAGACCTGATTGAAAAGGGCGAAAAGATAGATGAAGTTATCGCAATCGGACCATTGATTATGATGAAGAATGTGGTTAAGGTAACACAGCCGTTGGGAATCCCGACGAATGTATCGCTGAATCCGATTATGATTGATGGAACCGGTATGTGCGGCGGCTGTCGTGTGAGCGTTGGCGGTAAAACAAAATTTGCCTGCGTAGACGGTCCGGACTTTGATGGTTTTGAAGTGGATTTTGATGAATGCATGAAACGTCAGACAATGTTTAAAGAAGAAGAACATCAGTGTAAGATAGGAAGAGGTGTATAGACATGGGTAAGAATATGAGTATGACGAAGGTAGTTATGCCGGAGCAGGAGCCGAATGTTCGAAATAAGAATTTCCAAGAGGTTGCCCTTGGCTATACAAAGGAAATGGCAATGGAGGAGGCTACACGCTGTCTGAATTGCCCGAAAAAGCCATGTATGGATGGTTGTCCGGTAAATGTTCCGATTCCCGGATTTATTGAAAAGGTTGCAGAAGGTGATTTTGAAGCTGCATACGAGATTATTACCAGTGAGAATGCATTGCCTGCAATCTGCGGACGTGTATGCCCACAGGAAAATCAATGCGAAGGAAGATGTGTAAGAGCTATCAAGGGTGAGGCAGTCGGTATTGGACGGCTGGAACGCTTTGTAGCAGATTACCATATGGCTCATGCAGAGCAAAAGCCGATAGAGATTGCTAAAAACGGTAAGAAGGTTGCGGTTGTTGGCTGCGGACCTTCCGGCTTGACCTGTGCTGGTGAATTGGCAAAGAAGGGATATGACGTAACCATTTTTGAAGCCTTACATAAGGCGGGCGGTGTGTTAAGCTACGGTATTCCGGAGTTCCGTTTACCAAAGGATTTGGTAGCAAAGGAAATTGAAAATGTGAAGAATCTTGGTGTAGATATTGAAACGAATGTAATTATCGGACGGTCTATGACAATTGATGACCTGATGGCAGACGGTTATCAGGCAGTATTCGTAGGAAGCGGAGCTGGACTTCCGAGATTTTTGAATATTCCGGGAGAAAATTTACTGGGCGTATATTCCGCAAATGAATTTTTAACCAGAGTGAATTTGATGAAAGCATACAAATTCCCAGAGGCACCAACGCCGGTTAAGGTAGGAAAGCATGTAGCTGTAGTAGGTGCCGGTAATGTTGCAATGGATGCTGCACGTACTGCAAAGCGTTTAGGTGCAGAGGATGTTTATATTGTATATCGACGTGGTGAGGATGAAGTCCCTGCCAGAAAAGAAGAGGTTCATCATGCAAAGGAAGAAGGTATTATTTTCAAATTACTGAATAATCCTTGTGAAATTCATGGTGAAGACGGCTGGGTAACCGGTATAGAGGTTGTAAAGCAGGAGCTGGGTGAACCAGATGCGTCCGGCAGACGGTCTCCGGTACCGGTAGAAGGCTCTAACTATGTGATTCCGGTAGAAACCGTTATTATTGCTATCGGACAAAGCCCAAATCCATTGATTCGTCAGACCACACCTGGTTTGGATACGCAGAAGTGGGGCGGCATAATTGTAGATGAAGATACCATGAAGACCAGTAAGGATGGTGTGTATGCCGGTGGTGATACCGTAACCGGAGCAGCAACGGTCATTCTTGCGATGGGAGCAGGTAAAAAGGCAGCAAAGGCAATTGATGAGGCACTGAATGCCTAAAGTAGAACCGTTTTAGGTTCGGAAGCCTGTAAGAAGCGGAGGACGAACATGTTAGCAAAGGATTTTCATGGAGAGAAGGCTGTAAAGGCAAAACCAAATGTGCGGGGAAACATTACCATGTGGGTAATGGGAATCCTTGCAGTTGCCAGTCTGGTTTCTGCCTATTGGATGGCAATCGGTCTGGTGGTGTTTCTGGCAACCGGAACGGTGTTTGTTATGATGTTTCGGGAACGGAATATTGAATATGAATACAGTGTGGCAAATGATGATATTGAAATTGCGAAAATCATTAATCAGAAACGCAGACGGATGGCAATACAGTTTAATACAAATGATATTAAGCTGATTGCACCGGAGGATTCCCAACGTCTGGCAAATGAAAGAGAACGGGATCCGGGAATGCGTTATACCGATTATACCTCGCAGGAGCCAAAGGATAAGGTGTATGGGTTTGAATTGGATTTAAGAGGGATTCATACGATTATTTTGCTGGAGCCGACAGAAGCAATGATGGAAAATTTTCGCCAACGCATACCGAATAAGATTTATGAGGATTAACTATCGGAATTTAATGTTAGAATTGAGTATCAGAAGCAAATGTCCGGTTGACAATACAGGACAGATTTGTTACTATCGAAAGCATACTTCTTTTTCTATATGAAAAAGTTAAGACAAGAATGATAAAAGGAGAGTGGATGGAGACATGAGTAAGATTGTTGGAGAAGGAATTACCTTTGATGATGTGCTGTTAGTACCGCAATATTCTGAAGTGATTCCGAATGATATTATTCTTACCACAAAACTGACGAATAAGATTCAACTGCAAATACCACTAATGAGTTCTGGAATGGATACCGTAACCGAACACCGTATGGCAATTGCTATGGCGAGACAGGGTGGAATCGGAATTATTCATAAGAACATGACGATTGAGCAGCAGGCAGAAGAAGTGGATAAGGTGAAACGTTCAGAAAATGGAGTTATTACTGATCCGTTTTCCTTGTCTCCGGAACATACCTTGGATGATGCTGATAAATTAATGGCAAAATTTAGAATATCCGGTGTTCCGATTACAGAAGGCGGAAAATTAGTTGGTATTTTAACAAACCGTGATTTGAAGTTTGAAACAGACTATACCAAGAAGATTAAGGAGTCTATGACGACTGAAAATCTGGTGACTGCCAAGGAAGGAATTACCTTGGAGGAAGCTAAGAGAATATTAGGAGAGGCCCGGAAAGAAAAATTACCGATTGTGGATGATGATTACAATCTGAAGGGGCTTATTACAATTAAGGATATTGAAAAGCAGATTAAATATCCGAATTCTGCAAAGGATTCACAGGGAAGATTGTTATGTGGTGCGGCGGTTGGTGTAACACCGGATATTTTGGACCGGGTAAGTGAACTTGTAAAGGCAAAGGTGGATGTAATTGTAATTGATACCGCACATGGACAGTCCGCTAATGTGTTAAAGACACTTTCTATTGTAAAAGAGGCATATCCGGATTTACAGGTAATTGTCGGTAATGTGGCTACTGCACAGGGAACAGAGGATTTGATTAAAGCCGGAGCAGATGCAGTAAAGATTGGTATCGGACCTGGTTCTATCTGTACGACTCGTGTAGTTGCCGGCATTGGTGTACCACAGATGACTGCAATTATGGATGCATATGCAGTATCACAGAAGTATAATATTCCGATTATTGCAGACGGCGGTATTAAATACTCCGGAGATATTACAAAGGCACTGGCTGCTGGAGCCGATGTATGTATGATGGGTAGTCTGTTTGCCGGTACGGATGAAAGCCCTGGAGAATTTGAATTATATCAGGGAAGAAAATACAAAGTATATCGTGGAATGGGTTCTATATCTGCAATGGAAAACGGAAGTAAGGACCGTTATTTCCAGTCTAATGCAAAGAAGCTGGTTCCGGAGGGTGTAGAAGGAAGAGTTGCATATAAGGGAACGGTAGAAGATACCGTATTCCAGTTGTTAGGTGGACTTCGTGCCGGAATGGGATATTGTGGTGCTAAGGATATTCCGACCCTGCATGAAAAGGCAAGATTTGTAAAGATTACTTCTGCATCTCTGAAAGAAAGTCATCCGCATGATATTCAGATTACAAAGGAAGCACCAAACTATAGTGTAGAATAATAAGGAAGCAAATTCTCCGGACATTCCGTTTTAGTCGGAAGCCGGAGGATTTTTTTGAAGGCTTTTGTACGTTGTTTGCATAAACATAAACCAAAACAATAAATAAAAAACAAGAGATTATGTTTATAATCTCTTGTTATATGTAATCTTATCGAATATAAGATGTGTACTATGGTTGTAAAGGAGTCATCTTTAATCCCTTATACATCTTTGTGTATAAGCTTTTCTCGTCCTGATACAGTACAAAACCACGAGCCCCATCTTTTACAATATAAGCATACTTATTTTTTTGCACATTCATATATAAAACTTCATCAACGTTTAATTCTTTTGCTTTTGCTTTTGCAGTATAAACGTTCAATGGTTCAAGTTTATATTTTTTTACTGCTTCATCAACGGTCATAGCTGTTACCTCCTATGAATTAGTTATTGTAAGTCCAGTGCAAGTATCATTAAAATCATCTTGCCACTTCTTTGATATTAGTATATTGTATATTATGAACAAAGTCAATTGGCAAATATCAATAAAAGTATCGAGTTTTGCCACACAAAACACAATATAAATTCGTTATATTCCATAAAGGAGACAAAAAAGTGAAAAATAATGAAAATTTTCAACAAAAACTTGATAAAAAAATAGAAGAAATCACAAAAACTCAGCAAGTGCCATCTTTATTACTCCACGTATGTTGTGCTCCTTGCAGTAGCTACGTGCTGGAATATTTATCAAATTTTTTCAAAATCACATTATTTTTTTATAATCCCAATATAGCACCAATTGAAGAATTTGACAAGCGGGTAAAAGAACTGAAACGATTTGTGCAGAATTTCCCAACAAAATATCCGGTCACAGTCGAAGTGGGTGCTTATTGCCCGGAAGAATTTTTGCAGCTTGCGAAGGGGCTGGAATCAGAGCCGGAGGGAGGTGGACGCTGTTACCGGTGTTATGAACAGCGGCTGCGTCAGACCGCAGTTAAGTGCGAACAGGCGGGCTATGATTATTTTACGACAACATTGTCTATTAGTCCGTATAAGCGTGCAGACTGGTTAAATGAGATAGGAGAACGTCTGGCAGGGGAATATGGAATTGCCTATCTGGTATCGGATTTTAAAAAGAAGAACGGCTACAAACGTTCCATAGAGCTGTCACAGGAATATCAGCTATATCGGCAGGATTATTGCGGCTGTATCTATTCCAAAGTGGAGCGGGATGAGCGGGTACGGCAGAAGCAGGAGGCTGAAAAATAGTGAAATGTCGCAGTGAATAAAAATAATGTTGAAAAGGGTCTTGAAATAAGTGGAGGCTTGTGTTAAACTTTTATCAATTTAAGGACTGTCAGGAAAAGATTAGGCCTATGACTTTTAGTGTAATATGTGAAGTGATAGGGCGGATTAGTCTTTTTTTTTTGGGAAAAACCGAAAAATCGAAAGGAACAGGTGAAAACATGAAAGCTTTTCTTATTCTGGAAGATGGCACCGTATTTACCGGGAAAAGTGTTGGAGCAACCCGGGAAATTATTAGTGAAATCGTATTTAATACATCCATGACCGGCTATTTAGAAGTATTGACCGACCCCTCGTATGCAGGACAGGCAGTATGTATGACATATCCGTTGATTGGTAATTATGGTATTTGCATGGAGGATGCTGAGGCTGACCGTCCATGGCAATCTGGCTTTATCGTTCGTGAAATCGCAAAACTTCCTAGTAATTTCAGATGTGAAGGAACCCTTGAACAGTATTTGGAAAAAAATAATATTACAGGTATTGAAGGTATTGATACAAGAGCGTTGACAAAGATTCTGCGGGAAAAAGGTACTATGAATGGTATGATTACGACCGATGAGAATTATTCCTTGGAAGAGGTTCTGCCGCGGATACGGGCATTTAAAATCGGTCATGTGGTAGCAGAAGTAACCTGTAAGGAAAAGAAGGTCTATCCGGCAGATGGTACACAGGTATATCGGGTTGCTATGATTGATTTGGGTGTGAAGAAGAATATTATTCGTTCCTTACAAAAGAGAGGCTGCGAAGTGACCTTATATCCGGCAGAGACTTCGGCAGAAGAGATTTTGGCAGAACAGCCGGACGGTATTATGCTGACAAACGGTCCTGGAGACCCGAAGAGCTGTACACGTACAATTGAAGAAATTAAGAAATTATTTGCAACAGAAATTCCGATATTTGCAATTTGTCTGGGACATCAGCTTCTGGCATTGGCAAATGGCGGTGATACCGAGAAGATGAAATACGGACATCGGGGAGCAAATCATCCGGTTCGTTCCTTAAAAACAGGAAAGGTATATATATCAACACAGAATCATGGTTACATGGTAAAAGAAAGCTCTCTGGACCGGGAGGTTGCAGAAGTAAGCTATGTAAATGTAAATGATGGTACGGTAGAAGGTGTTCACTATCTGGGTAAGAATGTGCAGACCGTACAGTTCCATCCGGAGGCTTGTGCAGGTCCATTGGACACAGATTTTCTGTTTGATGAGTTTATGAATATGATGGAGGTGTCAAAATAATGCCAAAGATTGCGAGTATAAAAAAAGTTGTCGTAATTGGTTCGGGACCAATTGTAATCGGACAGGCTGCCGAATTTGACTATGCCGGTACACAGGCTTGTCGCTCATTACGGGAAGAAGGAATCTGTGTAGTTTTGATCAATTCAAATCCGGCAACCATTATGACGGATAAAGATATTGCAGATAAGGTATATATTGAGCCTTTAACACCGGATGTTGTTAAAAAAGTAATTATGAAGGAAAAGCCGGACAGTGTTCTGCCGACCTTGGGCGGACAGGCAGCTTTGAATATTGCCATGGAATTAGAGGAGTCCGGATTCCTGAAAGAACATAATGTAAGATTGATTGGTACAACTGCACAGACAATTAAAAAGGCAGAGGACCGGGATGAATTTAAGAAGACCATGGAGAAGATTCATGAGCCATGTGCTCCTTCCCAGGTGGTAACAACGGTTGAGGATGGTTTGGAATTTGTAAAGACCATTGGTTATCCGGCAGTATTAAGACCAGCATATACACTGGGAGGCTCCGGCGGCGGTATTGCGGCAAATGAAGAGGAATTTGTTGATATTCTAGAGAACGGACTTCGTTTATCCAGAGTAGGACAGGTTCTGGTAGAACGCTGCATTGCCGGTTGGAAGGAAATTGAGTACGAGGTTATGCGGGATGCGAACGGCACCTGTATCACCATTTGTAATATGGAAAATTTGGACCCGGTAGGTGTGCATACCGGTGACAGTATCGTTGTGGCACCGTCACAGACACTTGCAGATAAGGAGCATCAGATGCTTCGGAGTGCAGCTTTAAATATTATCAGCGAACTGGATATAAAGGGCGGTTGTAATGTACAATTTGCGTTGAATCCGGATTCTTTTGAATACTGTGTAATTGAAGTAAATCCGCGAGTAAGCCGTTCTTCTGCATTGGCATCAAAGGCAACCGGTTATCCGATTGCAAAGGTAGCAGCAAAGATTGCGTTGGGATATAATCTAGATGAGATTAAGAATGCGGTAACAGGAAAGACCTATGCCAGCTTCGAGCCGACCTTGGATTATGTAGTTGTCAAGATTCCGAGACTGCCGTTTGATAAATTTATAAAGGCTAAGCGGACTTTGACTACACAAATGAAGGCAACCGGTGAGGTTATGAGTATTTGCACTAATTTTGAAGGTGCATTGATGAAAGCCCTGCGTTCTCTGGAGCAGCATGTAGACAGTCTGATTTATCTTGACTATGACAAGCGTCCGTTAGAGGAGATTCATGAGCGGCTTTATAAGGTAGATGACCGCCGTATTTTCGTGATTGCGGAAGCAATCCGGAGAGGAATTTCATTGGGAGAAATCCATGCAATTACCAAGGTAGACATCTGGTTCCTGGATAAGATTGCGAATCTTGTAAAAATGGAAAAGCAGTTAAAGGATGCTGAAGTAATTGACGAAGAACTGATGCGGGAAGCAAAGCGTATGGAATTTCCGGATAAGGTTATCGCACAAATCGTTGGAAAGACCGAAAGTGAAATCAAAGAGCTGCGGTATCAGATGGGAATCCATGCCGCTTATAAGATTGTAGATACGTGTGCGGCTGAGTTTGAGGCAACGACTCCGTATTATTATTCCTGCTATGACGGCATAAATGAAGTAGAAGAGGACCATACAAAGAAGAAGATTATGGTTCTTGGCTCCGGTCCGATTCGAATCGGACAGGGAATCGAATTTGATTTCTGCTCCGTACATGCAACATGGGCATTAAAAGCACAAGGCTATGAGACTATTATTGTAAATAATAATCCGGAAACCGTAAGTACGGACTTTGACATTGCGGATAAGCTGTATTTTGAGCCATTGACACCGGAGGATGTAGAATCCATTGTAAATCTGGAGAAGCCGGACGGTGCGGTTGTGCAGTTTGGTGGACAGACCGCAATTAAGCTGACCGAAGCACTTTTGAAAATGGGTGTTAACATTTTAGGAACCAGTGCAGAAAATGTAGATGCGGCAGAAGACCGTGAGCTGTTTGATGAGATTCTGGAAGAATGCTGTATCCCAAGACCGGCGGGTAAAACCGTATTTACGTGTGAAGAGGCACTGGAGGCAGCGCATGAGCTTGGTTATCCGGTATTGGTTCGTCCGTCCTACGTATTAGGCGGTGCAGGTATGCAGATTGCAATTGCCGATAAGGATATTATTGAATTTATGGATGTCATTAACCGTAACGTGCAGGAGCATCCGATTCTGGTTGATAAATACCTTATGGGTAAAGAGGTAGAGGTTGATGCGGTCTGTGACGGAGAAGATATTGTGATTCCGGGTATCATGGAGCATGTGGAACGGGCAGGTATTCATTCGGGAGACAGTATTTCTGTTTATCCTGCCGGATTGCCGGATAAGATTAAACGCGTCATTACGGAATATACCAGAAAGCTTGCAAAGAGCTTACATGTAATCGGGTTGATTAATATTCAGTTTATCGTATATCAGGATGAGGTATATGTTATTGAGGTAAATCCAAGGTCCTCACGTACCGTACCATATATTAGTAAGGTAACGGGTATACCGATTGTAGACTTGGCATCGCGGGTGATTACGGGAGCAAAGTTAAAGGATTTGGGATATACACCGGGCTTACAGCCGGAATCTGAATACTATGCGATTAAAATGCCAGTATTCTCATTTGAGAAGTTAAGAGGAGCGGAAATCAGTCTTGGACCTGAAATGAAATCAACCGGTGAATGTCTGGGAATTTCTAAGGACTTTAATGAAGCATTGTATAAGGCATTTTTGGGAGCCGGAGTTCGGTTACCGAAGCATAAGAAGATGATTCTGACAGTAAAGGATTCGGATAAGTTAGATGCAATTGAAATCGGAAAACGATTTGCTGCACTGGGATATGAGATTCATTCCACCAAGAGCACAGCAAGAGTGCTGAATGAGCATGGAGTTCCTGCACAGGTAATTAATAAGGTAGAGGAACCTTCACCGAATCTGCTGGACTTGATTTTAAGCCATGAGATTGATTTAATCATCGATACACCGTCACAGGGAGTTGAACATAGCAAGGATGGATTTATTATCCGCCGTCATGCAATTGAAACCGGTGTGTATTGTTTAACGAGTCTGGATACGGCAGATGCATTGCTTACCAGCTTAGAGGCAAATGAGCAGGATTTGACCGTTATTGATATTGGAGAAATTAAATCCGTAGAAGAACAATAGGTATGTGGTATAATAGTCTGAGTGATTATCTGAAAATAACATACGGAAGAAAGTTATATAAGATAGCCCTGGATGCCGGAAGGACCTGTCCCAATCGGGATGGGACCTGCGGCAGTCGGGGCTGTATCTTTTGCAGCGGAGCCGGCTCCGGGGAATTTGCGGCGAACCGCAATCTTACCATAAAAGAACAGTTAGCAGTGGCAAAAGAGCGTGTCAGACGGAAGCTTCCGAAGGAGGAATATGGGTATATTGCATATTTTCAGGCGTTTACCAATACTTACGGTACGGTAGAAGAACTGGAACCGCTGTTTCGACAGGCAGCAGAGGATTCGGAGGTTTATCTGCTGTCAATAGCAACCAGACCGGATTGTCTGGATGTGGATATGCTGAATCTCTTAGAACGAATGAATCAGCAAAAACCGGTATGGATAGAGCTGGGCTTGCAGACGATTCATCCGCAAACGGCAGCTTATATCCGACGCGGTTATGACCTGCATACCTATGATGCCGCTGTTTCCGAATTAAAGAAACGGAAACTGGATGTGATAACCCATGTTATTCTAGGACTTCCGGGAGAATCGGTTGAACAAATGCTGGAAACCGTTTCCTATATAGGAAATACAGGTACGCAGGGAATTAAATTACAACTGCTTCATGTTCTGGAGGGAACAGATTTGGCAGAGGAATACCAAAAAGGAAAATTCGCAACACTTACATTGGAAGAATATATTGATATTCTGGAAACGTGTATCCGGCATCTGCCGAAGGAAATGGTGATTCATCGTATAACAGGAGATGGAGATAAACGAACACTGATAGCACCGGAATGGAGCGGAAATAAACGGATGGTAATGAATACCATCCGAAAGGAATTTGCAAAACGAAATGTAATGCAAGGCAGCGACCGGCAGGTGCCGGCGGAGGTTACAGAAGCTAAGCAGTTATAAGCCAAGGAGTCTGGCGGCATTGCCACCTAAAATGGCAGCCTCCTCTGCGGGGGCAAGACCGAGTTCCCGAAGTGCCTGAATATCATGTGCCTGGTCATTCCATGGGGAATCCGTAGCAAATAAAATACGATTGGCACCATGGTTTTGAATGATGCGGAGCAGTTGTTCACTGGAGATGAACCCGAAGGTATAAGCAAGGTCAAAATAAACAGGCTTACCGACTAAGAGTTCTTCAACAGCATCCCACTGCTTCCAGCCACCGGTGTGTGCCAATATAATTTTTGCGTGTTCCGGATGGTTTGCGTGCTGGTTTACATAGGTCAACATCTGGATTGCTTCATCCGGAGGACAGTGAACCTCGGACGGAAGCCCTACATCAATACCGGCATGAATCGTAACGATGAGTCCGAGATTGACGGCTTGCGTAATAATTTCCAAATACCGTGGGTCATTTATGTGAACACGTTGATAATCCGGGTGCAGTTTGATACCGGATAATCCTAAAACACGGATAAGGGATAGGCACTGTGGAATATCTTCGTTGTCAGGATGAATCCCGCCAAAGGACAGAATGGAATCATGTCCGTTGATGGATGCGGCGTAACGATTGACGGATTGAAATTGCGAAGGCTTTGTTACAACCGGTAAAATAACAGAATAATCCACACCGGCTTTTTGCATGGAAGTCTTTAGTCCGGTCAGGGTTCCGTCGCTGTGAGCTTTGATGTTAGCAGCAGCTTCCAGCTTTTCTATCGTTCTTTGTGCAATTGCATCCGGAAAAATGTGTGTATGAAAATCAATAATCATAAATTATCCTCGATTCTGCCTTGATTGGTCTGTCATTTTTGTTTGCAGCTATTATTTTTAAAGCTATTATAATGAAACAATCAGAAATCAGCAATCCTTAATTTTTGGTAAATTATAACAAATACAGATAGAAATATAATTACAGAAAGGCATTGTGCATAAAAAAAGTTGTGCAAATCGTCAAACTGCTTAAAATGTGTAAAAAGGGCATTGGATTTGGTTGTATATTATGCTATAATTTTGACAATGAATTTGGCAATTATGGGGAGGAATATGATGGAAAATATAATTATGACAACCGGTTCAGACATTGAAGGCTTTGAGATTACCGAATATCTGGGACTTGTAAGCGGCCAGACTGCATTGACGGCAAAGTTCTTTCAGGAGTTTTCGGGAAGTTCCGAGATGGATGCAAAGGAAAGTAAGGCACTGACAAAGAAGCTGTCGCAGGTACATCAGACTGCTGTGAGTATGATGGAGGAAGAGGCAAAAAAGAAGGGCGCGAATGCGGTTATCGGTATAACCCTTCGTTACAATGAATTAACAAGCAGTCTTACAAATAATACCATTGGTATTATTGCAACCGGAACCGCAGTTAAGGTGAAGGAGAAGGAAAATCGGAAGTATGAGGGCGTACATCAGGATTTGTATGTTACCAACTATTATACGAAGATGCTGCTTCGTCCGGTACAGGTTCGGATTCGTGCAGACAAGCATATGACCAGAATCTCACCGGTATTTATGAATTATCGTAATGAAGAAATTCGTGCAATTCGTGCAGATGTGGAATTAACTACATATTATGATGAGAAGGTTGTGCTCCGGGATATGGACTTTACCTTCGAGCGTAACAATGTTGCACAGCTGGAAGCTGACTGGATTGAATGTGACGTAAAAGAACGTGAAGTTAAAATGATTAAGGATGCAAAAATCATTGTTCGTAAGTACGTGACTTCTAGAAAGGTAGTAACCTGTGAAGAGCTTCCGATTAGCACTACACTGACCTACCGCAGATTAGAAAGTCTGAAGAAAAAGCGTGGAATCGATGCAGTAGTAAAATATCAGTCAAACGGCATGATTTGGACATGTGTATGTGGTTGCATTAATAAGGTAAGTGATGCAGAGTGTGATGTTTGCGGAAGAAAAGAAGCAGAGATTAAGAATGACCTTGGATTTAATTATGAAGAAATGTTAGAGAAGATGGCAACGAAGTCAACCGTAAAGGATATGAAGGATGTTGTAATCAAAGAATACATTAAGGACATTGATCCGGATGCCCGTATGGAACTTCTTCAGACCTTGGAGTCAGCATTGCAATATGAAAAGACCAGAGGTGATATGAAAGAGGTTGTAATTGAAAAGGTTCAAAATATCTTTGAGTCATAAGAATGAGATAATTAAATGAAATTGGTATACAAAAGGGCAGGTGGTTGACATCGCCCTTTTGTATTATGAAATTATATGAAGGAGTGAAAAAATGCAGTCATATTTGATGGCGTTGGACCAGGGTACAACCAGTTCCAGATGTATTATTTTTGATAAAGAAGGAAATATTGCAAGTGTTGCCCAGAAAGAATTTCAGCAATACTATCCGCAGCCGGGCTGGGTGGAACATGACCCATTGGAAATCTGGTCGACACAAATGGGTGTGGCAAGAGAAGCCATGGAGAAAATCGGTGTCGGCTATGAAGCAATTGCGGCAATGGGAATTACGAATCAGAGAGAAACAACGATTCTGTGGAATCAGGAAACCGGCGAGCCGGTATACCCTGCCATCGTGTGGCAATGCCGCCGGACAGCGGATATTTGTGACAAACTGGAAATTCAGGGGTATGGAGACACGATTCATAAAAAGACCGGATTGAAAATAGATGCCTATTTTTCAGCAACCAAAATCCAATGGATTTTAAATCATGTCGAAGGTGTGCGGGAGGCGGCAAAGCAGGGAAAAATCTTATTTGGAACCGTTGATACGTGGTTAATCTGGAAGCTAACGAAGGGAAAGGTACATGCTACAGATTATACGAATGCAGCAAGAACCATGCTGTTTAATATCCGGGAAAAGAAATGGGATAAAGAACTTTTGCAATTGCTGGATATACCGGAGGAAATCCTGCCGACAGTATGTGATTCCAGTGCAAGATACGGAGAAACGGACCGCTCTATTTTCGGAGGGCCGATACCGATAGCGGGAGTTGCCGGAGACCAGCAGGCTTCCTTGTTCGGACAGGCGTGCTTTGAACGGGGCATGATTAAGAACACATATGGAACCGGTGGATTTCTGTTGATGAATGTAGGAGAAGAACCGGTATTTTCAAAGCAAGGATTGTTGACAACCATCGCGTGGGGCTTGGATGGTACTATGACATATGCGTTGGAAGGCTCTGTATTTGTAGCCGGTGCAGCGATACAATGGCTGAGGGATGAAATGGGATTGATTCGGAATGCTGCCGAATCGGAGCAGATTGCCGAATCGGTTGCAGATACCAACGGAGTATATATGGTTCCTGCCTTTGTCGGGCTTGGAGCACCTTACTGGGACCCGTATGCCAGAGGTATTTTGACAGGACTTACAAGGGGAACCAACCGGAAGCACATTGTGCGGGCGGTGCTGGAAGCATTGGCATATCAGACCTATGATGTAGTAGACTTGATGGAACAGGAAGCAGGCATCCGTAGTCTGGAATGTCTGAAGGTAGACGGAGGAGCAAGTGCAAATCAGTTTTTAATGCAGTTTCAGGCAGACATACTCCAGACCAGAATTTCCCGCCCGCAATGCATTGAAACAACGGCATTGGGAGCAGCATATCTGGCGGGTCTGGCAGTAGGATATTATGACAGCTTAGAAGAAATAAAAGGAAACTGGAAACTGGGAAAAGAATTTTTGCCAAAGCTGGAGCTGCGGCAGCGAAATGAAAAGATATGCGGGTGGAAGCAGGCGGTATCACAGGCAATGTATCGTGAGAACAAATAGGCATGGGATTGTGATTTCGGACATGGAATAGTATAATAGGGATAATAACTTGGAAAGGATGCAAAAGATATGAAGTTCAAAGCAACAACTGTAATTTTTGATTTAGACGGAACTTTGTTGAATACATTGGTGGATTTGAAAAATGCCACCAATTACGCATTGGAGGAGTACGGCTATCCGCAAAAATCATTAGAAGAGGTCCGAATGGCGGTAGGAAACGGAGTGGCAAAGCTGATAGAACGGGTAATTCCGGAAGGAATTTCTAATCCGGATTATCAAGGATGCTTAGATACGTTTCGGAAGCACTATTCAGAGCATTTAAAGGATAATACGGCTCCTTATCCCGGAATCATGGAACTCTTACAGGAGCTAAAAGCAAAAAAATATAGTACCGGTATTGTGTCAAATAAATTTGATGCGGCAGTCAAGGAATTAAAGGAAGACTATTTCCGAGAGGCTATAGATATAGCAATCGGAGAATCGGCAAATGTGCGTAAGAAGCCGGCACCGGATTGTGTCTATAAGGCTATGGAGGAATTACATTGTGTAAAGGAAAAGACCATATATGTAGGGGATTCGGATGTGGATGTTGCGACTGCCCATAATTCGGGTCTTCCATGTGTAGGGGTTACTTGGGGCTTCCGGGACCGGGATGTACTGGAACAAGCCGGAGCAGATGTGATTATAGATAATCCAATGGAGCTGTTTTCGGTATTGGCAGCAGAAGCTGATATGCAATAAGCCGTCAAAGCAGGAAGCGAGAAAGAATTAGAGGCAGGGCTGATGAGAGAAGTGTATGTTCAAGGCTTGCGGGAGCGAGGCTATCAGCAGACAGGCGGGGGAGCGGTGAAGCTGTTTGTCCGCCAGACAACTGATGTGTGCTATATAGTACAGATAATAGAGCAGGAAGTGTCAGTACAGCAGCTTAAGCAAATCAGGGAGACGGTTGCAGCAGCTTATCGGAGCAGGACAGATGCCGAGATTCGGCAAATGACGGTTTTTTATATGCAAAATTCGGATTTTTCTCAGGCGTTAAGAGAGCTGGTGAGCGAATGTACGGGAGTCTGGCTGTTTGACGAGACGGAACAAAGGCTTTATTGCTATGAAAATCAGCCTGCTGAATTTGATGGCCTACAGGAACTATTTGAAGCTCCGGATAAGCAAAGGCAAAGACAGGCGTTTCCTACAGGAGCGTCTATACCATGGGTTACAATAGCTTTGGTTCTTATAAATGTAATCTGCTTTGTGGTTCCTTGGGTTACCGGGCAGTATGAGCAATGGATAGATGCAGGAGCTATCCGTTGGGATATGATAAAAGAGCAGGGGCAGATATATCGTTTGTTTACAGGTATGTTCCTGCATGGAAGCTGGAATCATTTGTTAAATAATATGCTGGTATTGTGTATCCTCGGCTTGTATTTGGAACCGGCACTGGGGCATATTACCTATAGTATGGTTTATGTGGCAGCAGGAATTTTTGCCGGAGTATGTTCTGCAGGGATGCAGATAATAAACGGTCTAGGTGGCTCTGTTGGAGCGTCCGGTGCTATTTTTGGACTGAGTGGTGCATTACTGGCACTCGTAATATTCTGGAAAGGAAAAATACCGGGAATCAAGGTCCGACAGGTGGTAATGATGTGTGTTACATCCCTTTATGGCGGCTTTGTTACACCAAACGTGGATAATGCAGCTCATATCGGTGGATTAATCATGGGATTTTTGCTGATTTGGGTGCTTAAGCATATACAGAAGAAGCAATAGTTATATGAAAAAGATGTTGTTACTGTTGTAAAAGAAAAATCAATGTGTTAAACTGGAAATAGTGAAATAATGTGGGGTGTTATGAAGTGGGCATCAGCTATGCGGTTGTGACAAGGGTAAAAGAGCTTACTGAAAATAGACAGTTTGGAGAGGCATTAGATCTTTTGGAAGGAGAAGATATCTTCCAGTCTTTGAATCCACAATTTTTGCGGTGCTGTGGGGAAGTCTATCTAGAGGCAAATCGGCTTTATGAAAGCCGGGAAGCTTTGGTGAAAGCACATATTATGGCTCCGGAAGGAAATCGAATCATTTTTGATTTGATTCACCTGTATCTGAAGATGGGATATTTCCAACGTGCAAAAAGATATTATGACATATATGTATATTATGCGGTGCCGGATGATCCGGGAAAGCTGTATTTGCAGTACATGCTTCAAAAGGCACAGCGAGTGGATGCGGAGAAGCTGTTAGGAATCTTAGAGCAGGCTTGTGAAGAACAATATTCAGATGAATGGGGCTTTGAGCTTGCATTGCTATATGCGTCTTTGGGTATGCAGAGTAAGATGAAGGAGGAATGCATTCATGTAATGGCGGCATTCCGGAAATCACCATACTATAGTCTGGCAGAAGCTTTGAAAAAAGGTGAATATGAAGTCAGTAATTCCAACTTTTCATTCCCGATTATGGAGGCACAAGAGGATGAAACTCTATATGCCTCAATTCAGGCATTAGAAGAGCAGCAGTTGGAAAAGGATGAAAAGAAGGTACATCCTCCGGCTCCGGTTATATTGCAAATGGAAGATGACAATGGGACAGAAGATTCTGAGGCGGATAAGAAGCCAAAGGGATTTGGAGCAAGACTGCCATTTGGAAAAAAACATGAAAAAAATTCCGAAATAAAGAAGACACAGAAGGATGAAGTGAAATCGGAACAGGAAGCTGATTTTGCGGCAGAAAAGAATACTTCCAATGCAGTGATGGAGGAAGGCTTGTCTACGACAGAGGATGTGTCTACTTATATTGAATCTGTCATGAAGTCGGTGGAAAATATAGAAGCGACAGTTGCGGAGGAATTGCAGAATTCCTCTGGTGATAAGGCATCAGAAGAAAAGGGCTATCAGTCAAAGCTACATGAGGTAGAAGAGGACCTTAGTCCGAAGGAACGGCTGGAACAATTGATGCGATTGATAGAAGAAGAAAGACGAGAGGAACAGAAGGAACAGGCTGTGCAGGAACAAACGGTGGATGAGGAGTTGGATTTGGATGAGTTTCTTATGAATCTGGTGGGTTCCAATTCCATTACACAGGCAATGGTAAAAACCTATCGTGACGAAAAGCAAACAGAAGAATTACAAGCAGAGCAAGAGGAAGATAGATAGAAAGGAGCGGCTGAAGGAAGAGTATGAATGAGAGAGAGGCATTAATTGCAGCAGTTAGAGCACAAGTAGAAAAAGAACGGGCGGCAAAAGCAGAAAAACAGGCAAAAGAGCAGGAAATGCAGGCAGGCAGTATTAGCAAAAAGAATACGCAGTCTCAGCCTACCCAGAAGTTCCGTCCTTGGAACCCGGATGAAGATAATAAAAAGAAGCAGGCAGCATCAGCAAATGCTGTGGAGGAGAAGCCGAGGGAAGAACCAAAAGAAGAACCGAAGGCAGCAGAGCCGCAGGAGGCAACCCGGACATTTGAGGGTGTTTTGGGAGAAACAGAAGAAAACAGCGGACTGACATCCGAAAATCAACCGGAAGAAACACTGGAAAATTTCGGACTTACAGAAGGCAATCTGGAGAATACACCTTCCGGCGGTCTTGGATTATCCGAAGATATTCTAAATGATACAGTACAGGAAAAGAAGGTGGCAGATTTTGCAAAGCAATCGGATGAAACCGATGATCCGGTGTTGGATGAACAGGGGAATGTAATCAATGTAATTCCGGTAGAACAGAAGGGATTGGACCCGAACAATGTTAAGAGTATGTATGACATTGAGTTCTCGGATGATGAGGATGAGAAAAAATACGAAGCTGCAAAACAGGAAGAGGAAGAGCGGCTGGCAGCAGAAGCGAGAAAAGCTGAAGCTGTCCGGAGAAAGCTTGCTGAACTGGAAGAGCAGGAGCGTATGGAAATAAAGCAACGCAAGGAACAGGAAATTGCCCGCTTAAAGGCCGAGGAAGAGGCTCGTCGGAAGGCAGAAGAGGAAGCACGTCGGAAAGCGGAAGAAGAAGCCCGCCGGAAGGCAGAGGAAGAAGCCCGTAAGAAAGCCGAGGAAGAGGCTCGTCGGAGAGCCGAGGAAGAAGCCCGTAAGAGAGCGGAAGAAGAAGCCCGCCGAAAAGCGGAAGAAGAAGCTCGCCGGAAGGCAGAGGAAGAAGCCCGCAAGAAAGCGGAAGAAGAAGCCCGTCGGAAGGCAGAGGAAGAAGCCCGCAAGAAAGCGGAAGAAGAAGCCCGTCGCAGAGCCGAAGAAGAGGCACGTCGAAAGGCAGAGGAGGAAGCCCGAAGAAAAGCGGAAGAAGAAGCACAGCGGAAAGCCGAAGAGGAATTACGCCGGAAGGCAGAAGAGGAAGAACGCCAGCGTGCATATGAAGAGGCACGCCGGAAAGCAGAAGAGGAAGAACGAAACCGGGTAGAAGCCGAGATTAAAAGACGTGCAGAAGCCCGTAAAAAGGCAGAAGAAGAAGCCCGCAAGAAGAAAGAAGAGGAACGCCAGCGGTTCTTAGAAGAGAAACGCAAGCGAGAAGCAGAAGAGGCAGAGCGGATTCGACAAGAAGAGGCTCGCAGGCAGGAAGAAATAAGAAAGAAGGCGGAAGAAGATGCTCGTAAGAAAGCTGAGGAAGAAGCTCGTCGAAAAGCTGAGGAAGAGGCTCGCAAGCAGGCTGAGGAAGAAGCTCGCAAACGGGCTGAAGAAGAGGCTCGAAAGAAAGCAGAAGAGGAAGCACGCAAGCAAGCTGAAGAAGAAGCTCGTAAGAAAGCTGAGGAAGAAGCTCGTAAGAAAGCTGAGGAAGAGGCTCGCAAGCAGGCTGAGGAAGAAGCTCGTAAGAAAGCTGAAGAAGAAGCTCGTCAAAAGGCTGAAGAGGAAGCCCGCAAGAAGGCGGAAGAGATAAAGCGAGCAGAAGAGGAAGCTCGTAAGAAAGCTGAGGAAGAAGCCCGTCGAAAGGAAGAAGAAGCACGCAAGCAGGCTGAGGAAGAAGCTCGCCGAAAAGCGGAAGAAGAAGCACGTAAGCAGGCAGAAGAGGAAGCCCGCCGAAAAGCGGAAGAAGAGGCTCGTCGAAAGGCTGAAGAAGCACGTAAGCAGGCAGCAGAGGAAGCTCGCAAAAAGGCGGAAGAAGAAGCTATGATGGCTGCACAAGAGCAGTTAAGAAAGCAGGCAGCAGCAGAAGAAGCTCATCGTCAGGAAGAACGTGCAAAGAGCCAGGTTTCCGGATTACCGGAGGGAGCTAAGGAATTTTTAGGTAAGTATATGACGGTGGATACAATCAGCACACAGATGAAAGATGCAATCTGTGCAATTGATACCAATCGCAATGAACCTAAGAATTTGGTAATTTTGTGCAAGCATGGATTTGGAACCACAAATATCGGTATTGATTTTGCTAAGAGTTATTATGCAATGGGAGTATGTAAGAACAGTACCGTTGCAGTTATCAAAGCGGCAGCTTTTAACAAGGTAGATTTGAATTCTGCTGTATCAAAGCTGCAGGGCGGCTGTCTGGTAATTGAAAATGCCGGAAATGTCAGACCGGAAAAGGTAGACCAGTTGGCTGACGTAATTAGCAATCCGGATAATGATATTGCTGTTATTTTGACCGGTGAGATTGATTCGTTGTCAAAGTTGTTCTCTTCCAGCACAAAGATGGTGCCATATTTCAAGCATTTGATTCAGATGCATCGAATTGATAATAATGCCGTCTATGAAATTGCAAAGAATTATATTTCACAGATGGGATATACGGCTGAGGATCGTGCGTTATCGAAATTAAAGAATCTGATGCTGGGCGTGGAAGACGGCAATCTGGACAGAGTATTAAAAATGGTAAATGATGCAATCGGAAGAGCAGAAGAACGAATGTTCCGTGACTTAGGCGGTTCTAGTTCGATGACAGAAGAAAAGATATTAATAGACTCAGATTTTGAATAAACATGGGAGGCTGCCTGAATTATCATGCAAAGAGGATATGATAATTCATGACAGCCCCTAGTTATGAAAGAGGAAAAAGTTTATGTTTGACATGGATATAGGAATTGACCTTGGTACTGCAAATGTATTGGTATATGTAAAAGGAATGGGGGTTGTAATTAATCAGCCCTCTGTCGTTGCATTTGAAAAAGATACCAAAAAACTGGTTGCAATCGGGACAAAGGCGAAGAAAATGATTGGACGGGTGCCTGAGAATATAGAGGTAATAAGACCTTTAAAGCAAGGAGTTATTTCAGATTATACGGTAACGGAAAAAATGCTGAAGGCATTTATAAAACAGGCAATGAGTCGGAAAACCAGCTTCCGAAGACCGAAGGTGTGCATATGTGTTCCAAGTGGTGTGACTGAGGTGGAACGCAGAGCGGTAGAGGATGCAGCATATCGGACGGGAGCAAGGTCTGTATTGATTATGGAGGAACCGGTAGCGGCGGCAATCGGTGCCAATGTGGATATTATTCAGCCATGCGGAAATATGGTGGTTGATATTGGCGGTGGTACTACCGATATAGCAGTTATCTCTTTGGGAGGACTGGTGGTAAACCGTTCCTTAAAGGTTGCCGGTGATGATTATAATGAAGCAATGATTAAGTACGTAAGACGGAAATATAATTTGCTGATTGGGGAACCGACTGCAGAGGAAATTAAGATGGAAATCGGAAGTGTCTATCCGAGGGCAACGGATGATTACATGGAAGTAAAAGGGAGAAATCTGGTAAACGGACTTCCGGACCGGATTCAGGTATCGGCAAATGAAACCGTAGAAGCCTTTAGTGAAGTGACTGCACAGATTATAAATGCCATTTTAGGTGTGTTGGAAATATGCCCACCAGAATTAGCTGCTGATATTGCACAAAGAGGAATTGTATTATCCGGAGGCGGAAGCCTGATTTACGGCATGGAACAACTGATTGAGGCAAAAACAGGCTTACAGGGAATTGTTGTAGAACAGGCATTAGAGGCAGTTGCGTTAGGAGCAGGAAAATCTGTAGAGTTTATGAATCGACTGCAAAAAAATAAATAATTATGAGAGAACATGATTTTTTACCAATCACAATTGAAGAAATGAAACAGAGAGACTGGGATGAAGTGGATTTTGCCTATGTAATCGGGGATGCTTATGTAGACCATCCTTCATTTGGACCTGCAATTATCAGTCGGTGCCTGGAAGCACATGGATACCGGGTGGGGATGATTGCACAACCCGATTGGCGGCATGAGGAAAGCATTTCCGTATTCGGAAAGCCAAGACTTGGTTTTCTGATTAGTGGTGGGAATATGGATTCCATGGTAAATCATTATTCGGTCTCAAAAAGAAAACGTAGTCAGGATGCATTTACGCCCGGCGGGGTTATGGGAAAACGTCCCGATTATGCAACGGTGGTATATGGCAATCTGATTCGGCGTGTGTATAAGGACAGTCCGATTATCATCGGAGGAATTGAGGCAAGCCTTCGACGGCTGGCACATTATGATTATTGGTCGGATAGCTTGAAGCGTTCAGTTTTGTTAGATGCACAGGCGGACATTCTGATTTATGGAATGGGCGAGCATGCCATGATAGAAGTGGCGGATGCATTGGATAGCGGAATTGCGGTGCAGGATATTACATTTATTAACGGAACGGTGTATAAGACCAAAAGCTTGGAATCTGTATATGATGCAACGATATTGCCGTCATATGATGAGGAAAAAAGAAGCAAAGAGGCATATGCAAGAAGCTTTTATATTCAATATTGTAATACGGACCCATTTTCCGGAAAGCGACTGGTTGAGCCGTACGGAAAGAAGCAATATGTTGTGCAGAATCCACCAGCAAAGCCGCTGACACAGACGGAAATGGATCAGGTGTATGCCTATGACTATATGAGAACCTATCATCCTTCCTATGAAGCAATGGGAGGCGTTCCTGCCATTCAGGAAGTGAAATTCAGTCTGGTAAGTAATCGGGGTTGCTTTGGCGGCTGTAGTTTTTGTGCACTTACATTTTATCAAGGAAGAATTATCCAGACAAGAAGCCATGAATCGATATTGGCGGAAGCCCGGAAAATAATATGGGATAAGGATTTTAAAGGCTATATCCATGACGTGGGAGGTCCGACCGCTAATTTTCGACATACAGCATGTAAGAAGCAGTTAGTACATGGGGCGTGTCCGAATAAGCAGTGTCTGTACCCGAAACCGTGTAAGAATCTGACCGTAGACCATCAGGATTACTTAAAACTACTGCGGAAGCTACGTGAGCTGCCAAATGTAAAGAAGGTATTTGTACGCTCCGGAATCCGTTTTGATTATGTTATGGCAGATGCCGACACTACATTTTTGAGGGAGTTATGTGAATATCATGTCAGCGGTCAGTTAAAGGTTGCACCGGAGCATATAGCAGATGCAGTGTTGCAGAAAATGGGAAAGCCGGAGAATCGGGTTTATCGGGAATTTGTCAAGGCATATGAGAATATAAATGAAGCGTTGGGAAAGAAACAGTATCTGGTTCCATATTTAATGTCCTCTCATCCCGGTTCCACTCTGAAGGAAGCAATTGCATTGGCAGAGTATTTGCGGGACCTAGGATATATGCCGGAGCAGGTTCAGGATTTTTATCCGACTCCGTCTACAATATCCACCTGTATGTATTATACCGGACTTGACCCAAGAACGATGGAACCCGTATATGTGCCGACAAATCCGCATGAAAAAGCCATGCAGCGGGCATTGATTCAATATCGAAATCCGCAGAATTATGAATTGGTGGAGGAGGCACTCCGTAAGGCAGGACGAACCGATTTGATTGGTTTTGATAAAAAATGTTTAATACGTCCGCGTAAAACTGACAAAACAAAGAGCTATGACCGAAACCAGAAGCAGACAGGAAAGGACAGTAAGAATGTCCACAAAAAGAAACGGACAATTCGAAATGTTCATACTGCAAAGAAAAAGTGAGAAAATTATAAATAAAAAGAAACAGAAAGTGGGATATGGGAAACAAAACCATACCCCACTTTCTGTTGCAAAAACTGATAAAATATGCTACGATAACCACAACTTGTGTGCGGGCATCGGTAAATAGGGTCCACGTACAATTGTACAACACAGGCTGTACAGAAAAAAACAGATGGAGGATGATTGTGTTATGTCAAAGAAAGTTGTTTTAGCAGGCGCATGTCGTACTGCAATCGGAACCATGGGTGGTCAGTTAAGTACCGTACCTGCAGCAGATTTAGGTTCTATCGTTATTAAGGAAGCTTTAAATCGTGCAGGAGTAGCACCGGAGCAGGTTGATCAGGTATATATGGGTTGCGTTATTCAGGCTGGTCAGGGTCAGAACGTAGCTCGTCAGGCATCTATCAAGGCAGGTCTGCCAATTGAAGTACCGGCAGTTACAATTAATGTTGTATGCGGTTCTGGTTTGAACTGTGTAAATATGGCAGCACAGATGATAATGGCTGGTGACGCTGATATTGTTGTTGCCGGTGGTATGGAGAATATGTCTATGGCTCCATATGCATTAAAGCAGGCTCGTTTTGGCTACAGAATGGGTAATAATACAGTAGTTGATACCATGGTAAATGATGCATTATGGGATGCATTTAATAACTATCATATGGGTATTACAGCAGAGAACGTAGCAGAGAAGTATGGTATTACCAGAGAAGATTTGGATAAGTTCGCAGCATGGAGCCAGCAGAAGTGTGAAGCTGCCATGAAGGCTGGTAAGTTCAAGGATGAAATCGTTCCTGTAGAAGTTAAGAAGAAGAAAGAGACTGTAATTGTTGATACCGATGAAGGACCACGTCCTGGTACAACTGCAGAGGGTATTGCAAAGCTTCGTCCGGCATTCAAGCCAGATGGTATTGTAACAGCAGCAAACTCTTCAGGAATCAATGATGGAGCAGCAGCAATCGTAGTTATGAGTGAAGAAAAGGCAAAGGAATTAGGCGTAACTCCTATGGCAACCTTCGTAGCCGGTGCTTTGGGTGGTGTAGACCCTGCAATCATGGGTATCGGACCTGTAGCAGCTACAAACAAAGTAATGGCTAAGACCGGTATGAAGATTGATGACTTTGATTTGATTGAGGCAAATGAGGCATTTGCTGCACAGTCAATCGCAGTTCAGAAGGATTTAGGCTTTAAGGATGATGTATTAAATGTAAATGGTGGAGCAATTGCTCTTGGACATCCAGTAGGTGCTTCCGGCTGTCGTATTCTGGTTACATTGTTACATGAGATGCAGAAGAGAGATGCTAAGACCGGTCTGGCTACCTTATGTATCGGTGGCGGTATGGGTTGTGCAACCATTGTTAAGCGTGATTAATCCGAAGCAGATAAGAAACGTATATAACGGATATAAAGGAGAAAACGTAAATGGAATTCATAACATATGAGCAGGAAGGACAGGTAGGTATCGTTACCATTAATCGTCCAAAGGCATTAAATGCATTGAATAGTCAGGTGTTGGAAGAAATTGAAGCTACATTTAAGGCAATTGATGTAGATGCTGTTCGGGCAGTAATTTTGACCGGTGCCGGTGAAAAGTCATTTGTAGCAGGAGCTGATATTGGAGAAATGTCTACCCTGACAAAGGCGGAGGGTGAAGCCTTTGGTAAGAAGGGAAATGATGTATTCCGCATGATTGAAACATTTCCGATTCCGGTTATTGCAGCAGTGAATGGATTTGCTTTAGGTGGTGGCTGCGAAATTTCGATGAGCTGCGATATTCGAATCTGTTCTGAAAATGCAGTATTCGGTCAGCCGGAGGTAGGTCTTGGAATTACACCGGGCTTCGGCGGAACACAGAGACTGGCTCGTCTGGTAGGTCCTGGTATGGCAAAGCAGATGATTTATACTGCAAGAAATATTAAGGCAGATGAAGCATATAGAATCGGTCTTGTAAATGCAGTATATCCACAGGAAGAACTGATGGCATCAGCAAAGAAAATGGCAGCAGGAATTGCTAAGAATGCTCCGATTGCAGTACGTGCTTGTAAGAAGGCAATCAATGACGGTCTGGAAGCAGATATGGATGCTGCAATTGTGATTGAAGAGAAGCTGTTCGGAAGTTGCTTTGAGACAGAGGATCAGAAATATGGTATGGCATTTTTCCTTGACAAGAATAAGGAAAAGGTAAAAGAGCCGTTCCAGAATAAGTAATATTGTGCAATAACCGGATGATTTGTGGAGCCGGAAACGGGTATCCATGAATCATTCCGGTGAAATATAAGTTAGGAGGACAAAAACATGAAGGTTGGCGTAATTGGTGCAGGTACCATGGGTCAAGGTATTGCGAAAGCATTCGCTATGGTTGATGGATATGAAGTAGCACTTTGTGACATCAAGCAGGAATGGGCTGAAGGCGGTAAGGATAAGATTGCAAAGGGTTATGCAAGACTTGTAGAAAAAGGAAAAATGACACAGGATAAGGTGGATGCCATTTTAAATAGCATTACTCCGGGTCTGAAGGAAGATTTATGTGCAGATTGTGACCTGATTGTAGAAGCTGCTTTTGAGGATATGCAGGTTAAGAAAACTACATTTTCAGAGTTAGACAAGATTGCAAAGCCGGAATGTATTTTCGCATCTAATACTTCTTCTTTGTCTATTACAGAGATTGGAAATGGTCTTACCCGTCCTATGATTGGTATGCATTTCTTCAATCCGGCAGATAGAATGAAGTTGGTAGAAGTAATTGCAGGAGTAAATACTCCACAGGAAACCGTTGATAAGATTATCAAGATTTCAGAAGAAATCGGTAAGACTCCGGTTCAGGTAAATGAAGCAGCCGGATTCGTAGTAAACAGAATCTTGATTCCAATGATTAACGAAGCAGCTTTCATTAAGATGGAAGGTGTATCTGATATTGCAGGTATTGATGCAGCTATGAAGCTTGGTGCAAACCATCCGATGGGACCTTTGGAGTTAGGTGATTTCGTAGGCTTGGACATTTGTCTGGCTATTATGGATGTTCTCTATAAGGAAACCGGAGACAGCAAGTATCGTGCATGCCCATTACTTCGTAAGATGGTTCGTGGCGGTAATCTGGGTGTGAAGAGCGGCAAGGGCTTCTATGTATATAATGCAGATCGTACAAAGACCCCTGTTGATGCTCAGTAAAATATGAGTATTACAGAATAATATGGAGGAATAAAACAATGGATTTTACTTTGGACAAGAAATATGAAATGGCGCAGACCTTATTCAGAGAGTTTGCACAGAATGAAGTAAAGCCACTTGCACAGGAGATTGACGAGAATCACAGATTCCCAAGAGAGACCGTTGATAAGATGGCAAAGTATGGTTTCTTAGGTATTCCGGTTGCAAAGGAAGATGGCGGACAGGGTTGTGACCCATTAACATACGTAATGTGTGTAGAAGAGTTATCAAAGGTATGTGGTACAACAGGTGTTATCGTTTCTGCACATACATCCTTGTGTGTAGACCCGATTCAGACATTTGGTACTCCGGAGCAGAAGGCTAAGTATTTACCGGATTTAGCTTCCGGACGTAAGCTGGGTGCATTTGGTCTGACTGAGCCAGGTGCCGGTACAGACGCACAGGGACAGCAGACAAAGGCTGTATTAGACGGTGACGAATGGGTATTAAACGGTTCTAAGTGCTTTATTACAAATGGTAAGGAAGCAGATGTATATATCGTGATTGCCGTAACCGGTACTGTTGAGAAGCGTGGTAGAAAGCAGAAGGAAATTTCTGCATTTATCGTAGAGAAGGGTACTCCGGGATTTACCTTTGGTACAAAGGAAAATAAGATGGGTATTTGTGCTTCTTCTACTTATGAATTGATTTTCACCGACTGCCGTATTCCGAAGGATAACCTGTTAGGTGCTAAGGGTAAGGGCTTTGGTATTGCCATGCATACTCTGGATGGTGGTCGTATCGGTATCGCTGCACAGGCTCTTGGTATTGCAGAGGGTGCATTAGAGACAACCATTAATTACGTTAAGGAAAGAAAGCAGTTTGGACGTTCTATTGCACAGTTCCAGAATACACAGTTCCAGTTAGCAGATATGGCTACTAAGGTAGAAGCTGCTAAGATGCTGGTATACAAGGCAGCTATGAAGAAGGGACAGTATCAGCAGGATCACAAGACCTCTTATTCTGTAGAAGCAGCTATGGCTAAGTTATATGCTGCTGAGGTAGCTATGGAAGTAACTACAAAGTGTGTACAGTTACATGGTGGTTATGGTTACATTAAGGAATATGATGTAGAACGTATGATGCGTGATGCTAAGATTACAGAAATCTACGAAGGTACTTCCGAAGTACAGCGTATGGTTATTTCTGCAAACTTATTAAAGTAAGGAGGTACTTAACGTGAAAGTTATAGTTTGTATAAAGCAGGTACCTGATACAAAGGGTGGCGTACAGTTTAACCCGGATGGTACATTAAATAGAGCAGCAATGCTTACAATTATGAATCCAGATGATAAGGCTGGTCTGGAAGCAGCACTTCGCTTGAAAGATGAGTATGGTGCTGAGGTAACAGTTCTTACCATGGGTCTTCCAAAGGCAGCAGATGTTCTTCAGGAAGCAATTGCTATGGGAGCTGATAAGGGTATTCTGGTAACAGACCGTGTACTTGGCGGAGCTGATACATGGGCTACCTCAACAACAATTGCCGGAGCATTAAGAAAATTGGATTACGATTTGATTATTACCGGACGGCAGGCAATTGATGGTGATACCGCACAGGTTGGACCACAGATTGCAGAACATCTGGGACTTCCGGTTATCTCTTATGCACAGGAGATTAAAGTAGACGGAGACAGCGTAATTGTAAAGCGTCAGTATGATGACGGTTATCATATGCTGAAGGCAAAGATGCCATGTCTGATTACCGCTCTTTCTGAATTGAATGAGCCTAGATATATGACACCGGGCGGAATCTTTGATGCAGTAAATGCAGAAATTACTACATTTGGCAGAGCTGATTTGGTAGATGTGGATGATTCCAACATTGGTCTTAAGGGTTCTCCGACAAAGATTGCAAAGGCTTCTGACAAGGTAAGAAAGGGTGCCGGCGAGAAGGTTACTCCGGATTCTCCAGATGAAGCAGTTAGCTATATTGTTGGTAAATTAAAAGATAAGCATGTAATTTAATTATAAGGAAAAGTGGTGAATAAAATGGGCGCAATGAACGTAGAAGAAATGGAAAAATATAAAGGTGTATTTGTCTTCGCACAGCAGGTTGATAATCAGTTGAGCGGTATTTCTTTCGAGTTAATCGGTGAAGGAAAGAGACTGGCTGAAAAGTTAAATACACAGGTAACAGCAGTATTAATTGGCTCAGGTGTTTCCGGTCTTGTTGAAGAATTGGGCGAATATGGTGCTGACAGAGTTATCGTAGTAGATGACCCAGAGTTAAAGGATTACAGAACTGAGCCATATGCACATGCACTCTCTTCTGTTATTAATGAATATAAGCCGGAAATCATGCTGGTTGGAGCAACTGCAATCGGTAGAGATTTAGGTCCTACAGTATCTGCAAGAGTAGCAACCGGTCTGACTGCTGACTGTACATTACTTGAGATTGGTGATTTCCCAATTAATCCGCTTCCAAATCAGGAGCAGAAGCATAATCAGTTATTAATGACACGTCCTGCATTTGGCGGTAACACAATCGCAACAATCGCATGTCCGGATAATCGTCCACAGATGGCAACCGTTCGTCCGGGTGTTATGCAGAAGCTGGATCGTGTACCGGGATTAAAGGCTGAGGTTATTAACTACAATCCGGGCTTTACTCCAAATAACAAGTATGTAGAAATCTTAGAGATTTCTAAGGCTGTATCTGATATTAAGGATATTATGGATGCTAAGATTCTGGTATCCGGCGGTCGTGGAGTTGGTTCCGCAGAGAACTTCAAGCTGTTAGATGAGCTGGCAGAGGTACTTGGCGGACAGGTATCATGCTCTCGTGCTGTTGTAGATTCCGGCTGGAAGCCAAAGGAATTACAGGTTGGACAGACCGGAAAAACAGTTCGTCCAAATGTATACTTTGCAATCGGTATTTCCGGAGCAATTCAGCATGTAGCTGGTATGGAAGAATCTGATATTATTGTTGCGATTAACAAGGATGAAGATGCTCCTATCTTCGATGTAGCTGATTATGGTGTAGTCGGAGACTTAAACAAGATTGTTCCTGCATTGACAGCAGCAATTAAGGCAGAATTAGCAGCAAAATAAGTATTTGATTTTACCAAGCACATGGTAGTTAAATGATACTTACGAAATAATACAAGAATCCTTTTAGAACCACCTTGAATGAAGTATTTCATTCAAGGTGGTTTTTGCATACCGGTTAATAAATATGGAAAAGCTGTCTCAGTATTTATATAGTATCCTACAAATTATTGTGATATAATGAAGCAAAATCACTTGGAAATAAATAATATAGGGGAGTATGAATATGAATTTACAGATTGACACCATAGAATTTGAAGAGTCACAAGAAACCAAGCTCGCAGCAATGCGAAGTAAAGTACAGGGAACCATGGAGCGGTTAAATTATCTGGATAATGTATATAAACAAAAAGAAATAGGTGTACAGAAACGGGAAAAAAATCTGCAGGTAGCATGCGGAACATGGCTTGGTGTGACGATAGCGTGGTTCTTATTAGGAGAAATCATATACGCACTGACATCGGATAGTGTGTGGGGGTATGCATTTTCTATAATGTCAATCTGGATATGCATTTTTGTAGCAATCGTGTTCCTTTTTGCAACCATTCGTATATGGGCATCCCTTTTTACACATATGATGAAACTGACAGCACCGGTAAGACTGATTTATAATCGTAGATATAAGTCTTGCACATTACAGGACTTGCAGAGATATGGAATATATACATTGACGGAAGAAAAGAGAGATTGCAAAAGCCTGATAAGCCAAGTGGCAGAGAATCGGAAAAGACTTCAGAATTATCTGGACAATCCGGATTCTACTGTAGAAGAAGGAGAGAAGCTATTAAGCGGAATGGAAAGCCAACTGGAGGAGAATGACAGACGGGCAACGGTCTTATATGGGGAACGAGTGTAAAAATATGATAATTTTGTTTGAAAAACAATTGAAAACGGTCTAATAAAACAGTATAATAAAAGTGAACACAGAATATAAGTTATCTTTGCTCTCTATAAGAATAGCGTTCTGTCTTAAAGGAATGGAGGGACTTATATGAGAATAAGTAAAAAGGTAATGCTATTGACCGTTTGTTTTTGTGCGTTGTTAAGTGCTGTAGTTATATATGCTGCACCGAGAGCGTCTTCCGGTTGGAATGTATATGATGATTACAGGACCGTTTATGCCAATGTAGGAGTCACCTATGTAAGTGATACAGCTCAAGGAAAGGGATGGGTGTCTTATACGGCAAGAGTGCTGGGAGAAGATGCGGATAAAGTTATATCTGACAATGCGGCACAGATAAAAATAACAGGACAAGATGGCAAGGTCTATTGCAACAAAAAATTTTGGTATGGAAATAACGTAAGTAGCTCATTTAGAATAGGCAAAGAAAAAAATTCGTATGTCAGCGTGTATGTATTAATTGAAGGGAATAGTAATACTAAGAACATAGCATTGGATTAATTAGTATGATTGTTACATGAAAAAGTATATCTTATAGAGAGCATTAGAAACAGGGGGATGATTATTTGAAGATTCGTGACAGAGAGACTTTTATTTTATTTGTTATAGGAATCAGTTTGTCTGTATTTATATTAATTAATGGGTATCAGCTTCTGAACGGTTGGTTGAATCAGATGTTAAAGAAGCAGGATGAAAGCGGATACCGTAATACGGCTACTCTAATGTTTGCATGGGAAATGCAGGATGAAATACAGGATTTTGAACAGGAAGCAATTATGTCAGACAGGATGAGAAAGTCGGAAGCAATTCTGGATTTACTGATGCAGCAAAATGAGGTTGTTTATATTGACGGTATGTATTTTGCGGTTGGAAATGCATCTGAATATCAAATGATAACGGTGATTTTGTCAGGAGAAGAGGAGTGGTATCGGACATTGACAGAAGGTTCATATCCATCGTATGACTTATGGCAAAGGACAGGCAGACAGGCAGTTATCAGTGAGACTGCTAAGAAACATATTGAATATATAGGAAATAATAATGTGATTAAAATAGAGGGTGTTAATTATGAAGTGGATGGTATATTTGAAAACTATGACTTAACAAACACAGAGGAAGAAATATGTATTTATTACAAACCGGAAGCAGGAGAAAACGGTTTGGTAAAGAAATTAGCAAAGACAGGAGGCAATATATACATACATATTGGGAGTAATTATGAAGATATAACTGAAAACGCATTAGCATTGAAAAGTGAACTTGAAAAAATAACCGAAACCACAGTAGAGGTTGTTCAATATGAGGGAGGAGAAGAAAATAATATAACACAGAAATTATATATCCGCGTAAAAGGAATTTTGTTTGGTCTGTTATTTTTGGTTAGTTTGTTGAATTGCTGGCAGATTACAAGATTTTGGATAACGAGAAGAAAGCGTGATTTGGCAATTATGAGTGCGTTTGGAATGAGTAATTGGAGAATTTTGGGCTTGCTGTTAAGAGAATTAATGACAAGTGTTTTGATAGCATCGGGTATCACAATAATATTAAATATTAGTTATGGTCTATATTCCGGAAAACGCTTTGTGGATTGGAGCATAGGAATTCGAAATGCTGGATGGCTGGTACTGTTCTTTTTAATTATTATAGTGGTTACGGTTTTGCCGGCAATTGGAAAAATATGGAGGCTTTCGCCGATAAAAGGAATAAAGGGTGAGTGAAATGAAATGGTGGGTACGGTTAAAATTTTGTTTGAATGGAATAGAAGTGCGTTTTCGTGAATTTTGGATGTGTGTAGGACTGCTGAGTGTTGTTCTATTAGTAACGGCACTATTGTTTTTGATGAACGAGCTGAATCGTAATTTACAGGATGGACTAAATCGGTCATTTCAAGAGCCTTTCAGCAGAGTTGGATATTTTTCTTTGGATGATATGAGTATAACACCTGAGGAAGAAAGAGAATTTGCAGAGATGGTAGCTGCTACGAATTCAATCAAGTCAGTTGGGTCATGGGGATATTATGTCTGTACAATACAGGAACTTCAATTTTTGACGGATATACAGGGAAAGCACCGATTTCAAACCGAATGGGGCGAAGAGGAAGATTATTTGGAAGGAATAACTATATATAAGGGTACATGGGATTTGATGCAGTTGGAACTTGCAGAAGGGACTCCACCACAAAATTATAATCTGGATGAATATGTACCAATATATCTTGGTTATCAATATAGGGGAACGGTAGAAGTTGGAACTGTTATAAAATCAGAAAATGTAAATGCAAAAGATTATATAATAGCGGGAATTTTAAAAAAGGGTTTGCAATTTCCAACGGATACGTTGTACTTGATGGATAAATTTACGGTGTTTTCAAGTTGTCCCATGGATTATGCAGTAGTTGAGGTGGTAAAAAATTTGCCAAGTTCGCCAATATTTTTTGATTTGAAAGAGCAGGCTGTCTTTGAGGATGCCAGAACAGAGCTGCAGAAATTAGCAAAGGAAAAGGAATGGGAGATTACAGTTAGTTCTTTAGATGCACAGATGGATTTGATTGACGAGTCATTAAAACCGGTTCAGAAGTATATGCTGGAGATAATGGTGATTGTAGGATTAACGGTGTGTATAGTGGTTACATGTTATCAGACAGTATCTATCATTAACCGTAAGTCTGAGTACGGTATACTATATGCAAATGGTGCGACATCGAGAGATTTATTTAGTTTTATAGTGCTTGAAAATCTGATAAAGTTGTTGGTGGCATTTATTATTATGTTGCCATTGCTGCTTTTAGCAGCAAGACAGGTATTTGGGTATAATGAAGCGAATTATATAGTGGTGAGACAAATGCTATGGGCAAAGGTGGCTTGGAAGGCTGGTATAGTTGGAGGTATTATTATGTTAGTGTCCTCAATATTGCCGCTTTATACCATGAAATCATATACACCCGTTACTTTAATAGGAGGAAATGATATATGATAAAATTAAATCAAGTGAGTAAGACATATTATAATGGAGATTGTCCTACACATGCATTAAGAGGGATTGATTTGCAAATTGAACAGGGAGAGTATATCGCAATTATGGGAACCTCCGGCTCTGGAAAAAGTACACTGCTAAATATCATTGGGGGAATGGATAATTTGACAGAAGGAGAATACTATTATAATGATATAGCAGTACATGAATTAAAGAATCATGCATTGCATTTGTTCCGAAAGGAACATGTTAGTTTTATATTCCAGCAGTTTGCGTTAATGAATCAATATACAGTGTTTGAAAATGTTCAGGTTCCATTGCTGGCAAAAGGATATTCCAAAAGGGACAGAAAGAGAATTGTAATGGAAAAATTGGAATTATTGGGAATAGCAGACCTTGCAAAGAAAAGACCAATTCATATTTCAGGAGGACAACAGCAGCGTTGTGCTATTGCAAGAGCACTTGCATCGGATAATGAGTTGGTTTTAGCGGATGAACCAACAGGAGCACTTGATAAGAACACAAGCATGGAAATTATGAATATCATTGGCGGCATAAATAAGCAGGGAAAAACAGTTATTGTAATTACACATGATTCAGACGTTGCCGCAATGGCAAATCGTGTTGTGCGTTTGGAGGATGGACAGATAGTGTCACTATAGAAAGTAAGAGTAAATAAGAGGAAGCACCTTCACAATTACAGGTGCTTCCTCTTTTATATATTCTTTTGTAGCCGGAATAATTAGTATTCTAATGCCTTTTCTTCACCGGTCATAACACGAAGAGCACCCTGTGCCAGAGCCAGTAATTCATCCTCGCCCGGATATACGGTAATACCGCTAATCCATCCGATTTGCTTGCTCATGGCATCTACAGTAACCTGACCGTATGCAATACCGCCGGTTAAGATAATCTGGTCAACCTTACCGCCTAATACAACTGCCATAGCACCAACCTCTTTACATAACTGATAATGGAAAGCATCCATAACAGCCTGTGCGGTTTCGTTTCCTTCTTCTGCCAATTTCACAACATCACGCATATCGTTTGTGCCAAGGTAAGCATTAAAGCCACCGTTACCGCAAATCATCTTGGCAACCTCTTTTTCAGAGTATTTACCGGAGAAGCATAAACGAATCAGACTGCCGCTAGGAAGACCGCCGGTACGCTCCGGTGAAAAAGGACCGTCACCGTCTAATGCATTTGCTACATCAATAACCTTACCGTTCTTGTGAGCACCTACGGAAACACCGCCACCCATATGAACGACAATCAGGTTCAAATCTTCATAAGCCTTGCCGACTTCTTTTGCATAACGCTTAGCAACTGCTTTCTGGTTTAATGCGTGGAAGATGCTGATTCTTGGCATTTCCGGATGACCGGAATAACGGGCAACCGGTGCCAGTTCATCTACAACTACCGGGTCTACGATAAAGGAAGGAATATTGTCGCCGATTTCAGCTGCAATTTCCTTTGCAAGGATACCACCTAAGTTAGAAGCATGCTGACCCTGCTTACCAATCTTTAAATCTTCGATTAAGGCATCAGAAGTAGCGTAGGTACCGCCCGGAATTGGCTTTAACAGACCACCACGTCCAACAACTACATCAATGCTCTTTAAGTCAATGGCATTCTCAGCCAGAGCATTGATAATTACGGCCTTACGAAAGTCCTTCTGGTCAATAATAGAAGCATACTGTGCAATTTCTTCTGTAGAATGACGAAGTGTTGCTTCCATAACCTGTGTTTCATCTTCAAATACACCAATCTTGGTGGAGGTGGAACCAGGATTAATAATTAAAATCTTATATGACATAATAAGTATCCTCCTTTAATTAACTATTTATTCTTTGACATGGAATCTGCAACAACGGCAGCCAGAGCGATGGAATTAACCTTAACCTCAAAGCTGTCAGAGCGGGAGGTTAAAATAACAGGAGCCTTTGTACCGGTTAAAATATTTCCGTTCTTAACATCACAGGTATGAACTAAGCACTTATAAGTAATGTTGCCGGCGTGAATATCCGGGAATAAGAAAATATCGGCATCTCCGACAATCTTACGACCTTCCGCACCCTTATGCTTTGCAGCTTCCGGGTCTAAAGCTAAATCAAAGGATAAAGGACCGTCTACGATACATCCGGTAATTTTTCCTTCTTCATTCATTTTTGTCAGCTCTGCTGCTTCCACAGTAACAGGCATCTTAGGATTTACAACCTCAACGGCTGCCAAAGGAGCAACCTTTGGATTCGGAATGCCGCAGGCATGTACAACTTCAACGGTATTATTGATGATACCAACCTTATCCTCCAGAGTTGGATATGGAATGAAGGCTACATCAGTCAGGAACAAAAGACGATTATATCCAGGCACCTCAAACACGCACACGTGTGATAAAGGCTTACCGGTACGAAGGCCAACTTCTTTGTTCAGCACACTCTTTAAGAAATCTTTGGTGTCAATCAGTCCCTTCATATACATATCAGCTTCGCCGTTATGTACAAGCTCAACTGCCTTAGTTGCAGCTTCAATCGGGTCCTTTACATCAATAATTTCAAAATCGGTTAAATCCATGTTCATACCGGCAGCAATTTCACGGATTTTGTCCTCATCACCAACTAAAATAGAATCAGCAATGTTCTTTTCCTTTGCGGCACGAACTGCCTCCAGAACTGCATCATCCTGTGCAACGGCAACGGATAACTTCTTCTTTGGACAAGCCGCTACCTGAGAAATTAAGTCTTCAATCGTTTTACTCATCTTTCACACCTCTACATATTTTTTATAATTCCCAATCGCATTTTTAAAAATGCGACATACATCCTTACTATATTACCACTATTCCCTACATAGGGTCAAGAAAATCTATGCATAGGATTTCGCTTGAAATACATAACTACGATGCTTATAATAGAAACTATGAAAAAGAGAGCAGAAGGAAGTGTAGATATGAGTCAGACAAAACATCCAATGCCGGGGGAGCGGTATCGACATTTTAAGGGGAATTTATATCAGATTCTTGCAACAGGCGAGCATACGGAAACTGGAGAAGAAATGGTGGTTTATCAGGCATTGTACGGAGATTATCAGGTCTATATCAGACCGTTGGAAATGTTTGTGGAACCGGTGGATAAGGAAAAGTATCCGGATTGTATGCAGGATATGAGATTTGAACTGGTATATCCAAAAGAAGATAGCGGGCAAAAAAAGGAGAGTCCGGTTACTTTCGGTAAGGATACAGAGGAAGAACAATTAAATGGGATAAACCCACTGCTGATACAGTTTCTGGATGCAGAATCCTATGAAGCTAAGCTGAAGATTTTTCTGGAAATGCGGGATAGCATAAATGAAGTCATACTGACAGATGTAGCTGCTTCCCTTGATATATCAACCGGAACCGGAAGCTTGGAGGAGCAGTATGCAAGTGTGCAGTATGCACTTCATACGTTAGCCAAGTATGAACGAAGTCAGCGATAAATGCCTATAAGAGAGGAATGGCTACTATGATAAAACGGAAGATTAAGCAGGAGTTAGAGGGAAAATTAAAAGAGCTCAAAATGAATCTGGAAAACAACTATAAGGATTTAGCACGCAGTGCGTTAAATGAATTTCAGGAATTATTGGAAGAATATAAAAATTCAGACGCAATAAAAGAGAAAGATTATCAGAAATACAAAGCAATCGCAGATGAATATACTCTGCGGATGCGAAATTATCATCATTAGGGAAGGTGCCTTAAATTAATTAAGTCCAAGGTTTGATTTGATTTTAGAAATGAAATTCTGGGTTTCCTGATATGGAGGTACACCGCCATATTGGTCAACGCTGCCTGTGCCGGCATTATAAGCGGCAAGCATTAAGTCCAGATTGTTATTATAGCGGGAGGAGAGCTGTGATAACAGCTTTGCACCACCCATGATATTTTCGCGTGCATCATAAGGATTACTAATGCCAAGTGCAGAGGCAGTGGATGGCATGAGCTGCATGACACCGATGGCTCCGGCAGAGGAAACGATTCCGGTCTGGAATCCGGATTCCTGTTTGGCAACTGCTTTTAGTAAATCAACAGAAATTTGGTAGGTGTCTGCTGCTTCCTGAAAATAAGCATCCAGTTCAGAAGGATTGCTTGTAGAGGCAGTGGTAGAGGTCCCAAGTGAACAGGCAGCGGTACTTGCGTTTAGTATCTCCTGAAAAGAGCTTGTACGGGCAGCAAGGGCGGCAGCCTTTGCATTATCACGCACTATTCTTGCACTTTTTGCCTGTGCAATAGCTTCCATAAATTGTGCTTCGGTTGTATAAGTCATTGAGGTGACGTATGCCATAGCAAAAATCCTTCCTTAGTATCCAGATTGACAGTAGCATAGCTGCATAACTAGTACCAGTATAATATGTTTTTATAAAAACTGCAATAAAAAAGACGAGATTCTGAATGGTTCTTACATAGACAGAATCTTAGGTTGGGTGTATACTATAAGAATAATAGGCAGAATAAAAAGACGGAGGTCAAAGATGCGAGGCTTAGAGACGGATGTTAGAAGATTAAGAAAACAGGTATTTGTAGAAATTGCAAAGGTTGCATACCATTCAGATTCGATAAATGATGATATAGAGGCAATTCCATACACCATCACACCGGGAGATACTCCGCAGTATTGTGATAATATATATCGGGAACGTGCAATTACAAGTGAGCGGGTACGTTTGGCAATGGGAATGTCCTTACGCCCGGAAGACAGACCGGTTCATGTAACACAAGGCTTGGAAGAAAGTGCAATTGATGAAAAATATTATGAACCACCATTGATGCAGGTCATTCCATCTGCCTGCAATGCCTGCGAAAATAATATATATGAGGTAAGTAATCAATGCAAGGGTTGTGTGGCCCATCCATGTATGGAAGTGTGTCCGATGGATGCCATTAGCTGGGTGAACGGAAAATCCTTTATTGACCAGAATAAATGTATAAAATGCGGCAAGTGCAAATCAAATTGCCCGTATGACGCAATTGCAAATAAACGGCGGCCATGTGCGGATGCGTGTGGAGTGGGAGCAATTGAAAGTGATGAACATGGACGAGCAAAGATTAATGAAGAAAAGTGTGTGTCCTGCGGTATGTGTATGGTAAGCTGTCCGTTTGGTGCAATTGCAGATAAATCACAGTTGTTCCAGTTGATTCGTGCCATGAAATCAGGACGTGAAATCATTGCAGAGATTGCACCGGCATTTGTAGGACAGTTCGGAGAATATGCAACACCGGAGAAGATTAAGGCTGCTTTATTGAAGTTGGGCTTTAAGGATGTATACGAGGTTGCAATCGGAGCGGATATTGGAGCCATGGCAGAGGCAGAGCATTATGTAGAGGCAGTTGCGAGCGGAAAGCAGCCGTTTCTGTTGACCTCTTGCTGTCCTTCATGGGCAATGCTGGCAAAGAAATATTTTCCGGAAACAATCAGTATGATTTCCAATGAATTGACCCCGATGGTTGCAACCGCTAGAATTATAAAGAAGGAGCATCCAAATGCTTCGGTTGTATTTATTGGACCATGTGCCGCAAAGAAGCTGGAAGCATCCAGAAGAACGGTTCGAAGTGATGTGGATTTCGTTATCACCTTTGAAGAACTGGATGCGATGTTTCTTGTGCAGGATATTGAATTTGATGATTTCCGTCAGGGGGTTCCGATGGAGGATGCAACCGGAGCCGGAAGAGGCTATGCAGTTGCCGGAGGTGTGGCAGATGCCATTAAGGAATGTATCAAGCAGTATCATCCGGAGGTAGAAGTAAATATTGAGCATGCAGAAGGTTTAAGTGAGTGCCGGAAAATGCTGATACTTGCTAAAGCAGGAAGAAAAAATGGATGTCTGATAGAGGGAATGGGCTGCCCGGGCGGATGTATTGCCGGAGCCGGTACGAATATTCCGATTAATCAGGCAACCGTTGCGGTTCGTAAATTTAAGGGGGCAACGAAGAAGGCAGTACCGGATGCTTCCGTATTAGAAGAGGATATAAAAGAATGAAAAAGTTTTTGACCGGATTACGATATGGTAATTGGTACACAAGACTCTATATTCTGGCAATCCCAATCTGCCTTGTGGTAGGAATCGGGCTGATGGTGGTTTCATTTTTTATCAATGCCATGCTGGTCTTTCTGGCAGGTGTAGGAATTGGAATTGTTGGTCTGGCTTTAAGTCAGAGATTTGATATACAGGAGGTTACTTATGTTCCCAGTGAAAAGAAGGGACAGAAGCAATCTGCTAAGAAAACAGATTATATGAAATTAAAGCAGGAGGATGAGAAGAAAGATACTGTTACGTCCTCACAGGAGAATACTGCATCTAAAGGGGAAGCAGATACAGAAGCCAAGAAGGCAGAAGAGCTTCTGTCGTACGATGAAAAGAAGATAAAGCAGATTTTTTATCGGTATAAGGTGCGGGCAGACCATAAGACGATTATGATTGATGAGTGGAAGGAAGAATCGATTCATCAGAGTCCGGCATATATCTGGAAGCAGCATAGACAGTTTCACATCTTGGTTGTGGGAGAAGGTGTTCAGGAATATTGTATTCCATCCGGGAAACTTGCGGTTATGAAATATCATCACGGAGTCATCTGCCGGGCAAAGCAGGAATATCCGCAGTTTCGGAAGGAATCCTTGATGAAGCAGGTATTTTCACCGTATTTGCCGGCATATCATGAAGGTACAAAGGATGGAAGACATGTAATATACAAGGATTTATTTGAATTGGGCAATGGTCTGTTTATTACAAATACATCAGCAAAGGCAATTATGGCTTTGGTACAGCCGGAATTTGTAGTGGATGACCGGATTATGCGGGATGCTGCACATAATGCATTTTTCAAAGAAATCTATAAGCAGGGAATCCTGTTTCGGGAACAGGTGATTTCACCGAAGGAATATCAGGAGCAGGTAAATGATTATTTGGAGAATCTGGCAGAATCGGTGGTATCGGATGAGGAGTATGGAAAGACCCTGCAGGAATTGCAGCAGAACCGGCTGATTTCACAGGAATATGTTACCTACTATAAGGAAAACAGAGAGAAATTGAAATCAGAAGGGCGAGCCGATATAAAGAAGCCAAGAATAAGAACGAAAAAGAAGGGAAAGAGATAGCATGGTAGTACAGCAATTGTTGACACAGGTAGGAAATATCGGAAGTATACCGGTGACCGGGGATGGATTTCGCCCATGGATTGCCGCAGTTATTTTAATCGTGTCTGTGGTAGTGTTGGTAACTATGTTTGTATTAGGAAGGCATAAGGATTCCAAAGAGGAAGAATATAAGGACGAGGACGAGTAAAGAATTTGACAAACACAGGAGCAATGCGTAAAATGTGTGATTAGAAAGAACAGATAAATAAGGGACAGTAGGAGGATGAACATGGAAAAGATTAAAATGACAACACCTTTGGTAGAAATGGACGGAGACGAGATGACCCGTATCCTTTGGAAAATGATTAAGGATGAATTGCTGTTGCCGTACATTGACTTAAAGACAGAATATTATGATTTGGGGCTGGAGTATAGAAATGAAACCAATGACCAGGTAACGATTGATTCAGCAGAGGCGACCAAAAAATATGGTGTAGCCGTTAAGTGTGCAACGATTACACCAAATGCGGCACGTATGACAGAATATAATCTGAAGGAAATGTGGAAAAGTCCGAACGGAACCATTCGTGCAGCTTTGGACGGAACCGTATTTCGAGCACCGATTGTAGTAAAAGGAATTGAGCCATGTGTGAAGAATTGGGAGAAACCAATCACATTAGCAAGACATGCATATGGTGATGTATATAAGAATACAGAGATTCGTGTTCCGGGAGCCGGAAAAGCAGAGCTGGTATTTACCGCAGCAGATGGAACCGAGATTCGGGAAACTATTCATGATTTTACCGGTGCCGGTATTATTCAGGGAATCCATAACACAGATAAGTCGATTGAAAGCTTTGCAAGATGCTGTTTTAATTATGCATTAGATACAAAGCAGGATTTATGGTTTGCAACAAAGGATACCATTTCTAAAAAATATGACCACAGATTTAAGGATATTTTCCAAGAAATCTATGATGCAGAATATGACGAAAAATTCAAGGCTGCAGGTATTGAATATTTCTATACATTAATTGATGATGCAGTTGCCAGAGTTATGAAAGCAAAGGGTGGTTTTATCTGGGCCTGTAAGAATTACGACGGTGACGTTATGAGTGACATGGTATCCAGTGCATTTGGTTCTCTTGCTATGATGACCTCTGTTCTGGTGTCACCGGAGGGCTATTATGAATATGAAGCAGCACATGGAACGGTACAGAGACATTATTATAAGCATCTGAAGGGAGAAGAAACCTCTACGAACTCGGTTGCAACTATTTTTGCATGGACCGGAGCATTAAGAAAACGTGGAGAGATGGACAATCTACCGGAGCTTGGAAAGTTTGCGGATGCATTAGAGACAGCAACTTTGGAAACAATCGAATCCGGTAAAATGACGAAGGACTTGGCATTAATTACATCGATTCCAAATCCGACTGCGTTATCCAGTGAAGGATTTATCAAGGCTATTCGGGAAACATTAGAGCAGAAGCTGGGCTAAACCGGATTTTGCTTTGATAACAGTTTGATAATTAGGAACTAAGTATGAAATGAAAAAGGGATAATCATGAAATGTGAATGTTCGTGATTATCCCTTTCTATAATCCGGCATAAATCCGGTATATACCGGAATGAAAGCAGTTCTTAAGAATTACTCGGCATAGGTTTCCCATTCGGCATATAAATCCTCTAGGGCTGCCTCCGCGGACTCCTTTTCTTTTGATAATTCCATACAACGGCTTGCGTTGGTCGCAACCTCCGGCAGACACATTTCTTCTGTTAAGGACTGACAGAGCCTTTCTAATTCTTCGATTTTATCCTCTAATTTTTTAAGGTCATTTTCCCGTTTGCGAAGACGTGCCTGTTCCTCCTTCTGAGCCTTCCAGTCTAATTTGGAATCCGGAACCGCTTCCTTTTTTGAATCCAAAGCGGCATTACCCGGAAGAACATTGGATACGGATTGGCGGTAAATTTCTTCTACCAGCTCTTTCTTTTCCAGATAATAGTCATAATTTCCCTTATATTCATTTAAGTGCTGCTCCGTTAAGTCTAAGATTCTGGTGGCAGTCTTATTAATAAAATATCGGTCATGTGATACAAACAGGACCGTTCCGGTATAGCGGCAGAGTGCAGATTCCAAAATCTCCTTTGATGTAATGTCCAGATGGTTCGTTGGCTCATCAAGAATTAAGAGATTAGCAGAGGAGAGCATAAGCTTGGCTAAGGATACACGTCCACGTTCCCCACCGCTTAAATCCTGAATCTTTTTAAATACGTCATCACCCGTAAATAAAAAGGCAGCCAGCACTGTCCGAATCCGGGTGTTGGTAAGCATGGGATAAGCATCCGAAATTTCCTGAAAAATGGTCTTTTCCGGAGAAAGTACTTGATGCTCCTGGTCATAATAACCGATTTTTACGCGGGAACCCAGTACAATTCTTCCTTCATCCTTAGGAAGATATTTATTAATAATCTTTAAAATGGTAGTCTTTCCGGTTCCGTTATTTCCGATTAAAGCAACCCGTTCTCCTCGTTTAATATCTAAGGAAATGTCTTGAAAGAGTGAATGCTCGCCAAAGCTCTTGGATAAATGCTCAACCAATAATACATCCGTACCACTTTCTATTTCAGGCTCCAGACGGATTTGCATGGCATCCCGGATTTCCTGCGGCTTTTCCAGAACCTCCATTTTGTTTAACATTTTTTCGCGGCTCTCTGCCCGTTTAATGGATTTTTCGCGGTTAAAGGATTTTAGCTTGGCAATAACGGCTTCCTGATGCTGGATTTCTGCCTGCTGATTCAAATAAGCTTTCATTTCGCTGGCACGAATCTCCTCCCGTTTTGCGGCATACCAGCTATAGTTACCGTTATAAACGCGGCTGACACCATGTTCCAGTTCAATAACCTTCGTAACAATGCGGTCCAGAAAATACCGGTCATGCGAAACAATCAGGACAGCTCCGTTATAGTTATTTAAATAGCTCTCCAGCCAGGTAATGGAATTCATATCAAGATGGTTGGTAGGCTCATCCAGCAGAATAATATCCGGCTGGCTTAAAAGCAGTCTGCCCAAGGCTACGCGGGTCTTTTGACCGCCGGAAAGGGTTGAGATTTTGGTATCGTAGTCTGCTTCTGTAAAGCCAAGCCCTTTTAGAACTCCTTGAATTTCGCTTTTATAAGCATAGCCGTTTGCCTGCTCAAATTCGTGATTGAGTCGGGTATAACTGTCTAAGAGAGCGTTTAGTTCCGTTCCGGTTGCATGCTTCATAGCCGCTTCGGTATCTCTGATTTTTTGATTCAATTCAATAATGTGTTGTTTTACGGACAGCATTTCTTCGTAAATGGTATTCTGATAAGAATGCTCCTGCTGCTGGGCTAAATAGCCAATTGTTTTATCTTTGCCTAAAATAACCTGTCCGGAATCGGCAGCTTCTTCCTGCATAATGATTTTCAGCAGGGTGGATTTGCCGGCTCCGTTAATGCCCACTAAAGCAGCCTTTTCATGTTCTTCTATATGGAATTGAATATCCTTTAGAATCTCATTGATGCCAAAGGATTTCGTTATGTTCTGACATGCCAGTATCATTGGTAATACCTCCGTTTGATTTCCGCACTATTTTAACACAAGCAAAGCGGATTGGAAAGGGGGAAGGAAATCCGCTTTGACAAATTCAGGATATAAGATTATGATGAGAGAAATGTAAAATATGATAGGAACAGGGAGCTTAGACATGCGATATATTACAACTGCAACAGAAATGCAGGCAATTGATGCCTGTACAATTCAAAATATCGGAATCCCGTCTATGGTATTGATGGAGCGGGCAGCAATGGCTGTAACACAGATACTTGTAGAGTATGCAGAGGAGTTAGAGCTTGATGCTTCTCCGCGGGTACTTGTGGTAACAGAGGGCGGAAATAACGGCGGAGATGGGTTAGCGGTTGCAAGAATGCTGACAGAATACGGTTGGCAGACAGATATATATCAGATTGGTGGAATCAAGAAAGAAACAGAGCAGTATCAGCAGCAGAAGGCTATTTTAAATCAATTAGGAATCCGGATAACAGAGGGTGTATCAGACGAAGCAATGAAGGAATGGAAAGAGCCGCGGTATGATATGATTCTGGATGGAATTTTTGGTGTGGGACTGCATCGGGATATTCAGTCACCGCAGCGAGAGGTGATTGAATGCCTGAATACCTTGGGAGGATTAAAATGTGCAATTGATATGCCATCCGGCATTGACAGTACAACAGGCGAAGTACATGGAATTGGATTTCGGGCAGATGTGACAGTAACCTTTGGCTTTGAAAAGACCGGACAATTTATCGGGAACGGTCCCATGTACTGCGGTGATGTAGTGCTCGCGGACATTGGTTTTCCAAAGAAGGCATTGGAACTTTATAAGCCAGTATGTGCGGCTTATGAATGGGAGGATTTGCAAATGCACATACCGAATCGGAAGCAGACCGGTAATAAGGGAACCTTTGGAAAGGTTGCGATTGTAGCAGGAAGTGCGGATGTATGCGGAGCAGCACTGCTGAGTGCAGAGGCGGCATATCGGACCGGGTGCGGACTGGTAATGATAGTTACACATGAAAACAACCGAACTGCCATACAAAAGCAGTTACCGGAGGCATTACTCCGCGTATATACGGATTCGGAGGAGGCAGAACAACAGGTAACAGAAGCCGGAAAATGGGCAGATGTAATGGTAGTCGGTCCGGGAATAGGAACCGGGCAAACCGGAATTGCATTGACCGAAGCGGTTCTTAAGCAGGACAGCACCATTATAGTAGATGCAGATGCCATTACGATATTATCCGGACAGCATGAATGGTGGAAGCTTCATTCCGGTGCAGGAGCCATGATACTGACTCCACATATGAAGGAAATGGAACGAATTACACAAATTCCAATGGAACGATTAAAGAAAGAACCATGGGACTGTGCGGGAGAGCTGGCAAGACTCAGTTACGGTATTTGTGTATTAAAGGATGCCAGAACGGTAGTGGCAGAATCGGAATCCGAGGAATGCTACATGAATTTATCGGGAAATGACGGTATGGCAACGGGCGGCTCAGGTGATGTATTGACCGGGGTTATAGCGGCATTGACGGCACAGGGCTTAAGCCCTGCGGAAGCTGCAAGAAGTGGTGTATATCTGCATGGCTGTGCCGGAGATTGGGCAGCAGAGCAACGAGGGCATTACAGTATGCTTGCAGGTGATATTATCAAAGGGTTAGAGGCTATACTCAAAGAAATGTAGAATATTTCTGCGATTAGCTGTAAAATAGATAGATACGTCTCATATATATAAATAGTAGGAGGAGACAGATAGTATGAAATATTATAATATACAGGCAGAAGTGGATTTGGATGCGATTCGTCATAATATATTGGAAATGAAGAAGCATATACGCCCGGAAACGAAGCTGTTGGCAGTAATTAAGGCAGATGCATATGGACATGGTGCGGTTGCGGTAGCAAAGGAATTATTGGATTTGGCAGATTATTATGCAGTCGCACATCTGGCGGAAGCAGAGGAGCTGCGAAGATATGGGATTCAGACTCCGATATTGATACTGGGTGCCTGTGAGCCGGAAGAATTTCAAGAAATGATAGAGCAACAGGTGACAATTAATATCTTCCGGCTGGAGGATGCAGAAAGACTGTCAGAAATTGCACAGACTATGCATCAAAAAGCAAGGATACATATTAAGCTGGATACAGGAATGAACCGGATTGGATTCCCTTGTACGAAGCAGACGCTTGAAGAGATTCGGCAGATTGCAGTATTACCGGGAATAGAGCTGGAGGGAATCTTTACCCATTTTGCAAAGGCGGATGAAAAAAATAAGGAAGCCTTTGAATATCAGTTGAATCAGTTCCGTTATATGCTGGGAAGGCTGGAGGAAGAAGGGATTCAGATTCCGATTCGACATGCGGCAAACAGTGCGGCAATTATGGAAGCCGGTGATTTGGAGCTTGATATGGTCCGCTCCGGTATCAGCACTTATGGATTATATCCGTCGGATGAGGTCGCCAGAAATACGGCAGACTTAAGACCGGCAATGGCACTAAAAAGTAAGGTGTCTTATATTAAAACGGTTCCGGCAGGCACAGGAATCGGATACGGCTGGACCTATACAACAAGACAGGAGACAACGGTAGCTACGGTTCCGGTAGGGTATGCAGATGGATATAAGCGTGCATTATCCAATCAGGGCAGGGTTCTGATTCACGGACAGTCTGCACCGATTATCGGAAGAATCTGTATGGACCAGTTTATGGTAGATGTTTCTCAGATTCCAAATGTAGAGATTGGGGATTGTGTGACCTTATTTGGAACGGACGGAGCAGAGGAGATTTCGGTTGAAGAGCTGGCAGACGCAAGTGCAAGCTTTAATTATGAATTTATCTGCGGACTGACACGCCGGGTGCCTAGAATTTATCGGAAAAACGGAGAAATCGTAGGCGTTCTGGATTATCTTGCAGAGACACCGTATCAGGTAAAATAATATTCGTTGAATACTCTGGATAAGTTTGGAAATACTGTTATCAAGAAAGAAATCTGGAGTGTGAATGAAGTGATAATTAAACGTGGTGATATTTATTATGCAGATTTAAGACCCGTAGTAGGTTCCGAACAGGGAGGCGTGCGTCCGGTTTTGGTAATACAGAATGAAGCAGGAAACAGACATAGTTCTACGGTGATAGTGGCGGCAATTACCAGTAAAATGACAAAGGCGAAACTGCCGACACATATTGAACTGAATTGCAGACAATGTGAAATCGTGAAGGATTCCATTGTGCTGTTAGAGCAGATTCGTACCATTGATAAGAAACGCCTGCGGGAAAAGGTATGTCATTTAGAAGGAACATTGATGGCACAAGTGGATGAAGCATTACGGATTAGTCTGGAACTTACATAGGGAATTGACGAGTTCCATAGATTCGTGCTATTTTATTAGTATTATAGATTGGTATATTGAAAGGAGAACGGGAGATGACCAAAGCTGGTCCCAGTCACTTGTTCCGGTTTTTTTCAAGGAACAAGGCTAATTATGAAGAACAGGTTGAAGAAGAAATAAAGTCCATGGTAACAGAAGGACATGAGCATGGGGTGATTCTGGAAGACGAAGCAGAGATGATTAATAACATCTTTGAATTTGGTGATAAGGAAGCAAGAGATGTTATGAGTCCTCGACAGAAAATTGTAGGTGTTGATGCCGCAATCAGTCTGGAAGAAGCCATGAATCTGATGCTGGAAAACGGGTTTTCAAGGTATCCGTTATATCAGGAGGATTTGGACAATATAATCGGTATCCTGCATTTAAAGGATGCAATGCGATATTATATGAGGGATAAAGAGGTTCCTTTGATAGAAGTTGCCAGAGAACCGTTTTTTGTTCATCCGACACAAAATATCAGCAAGCTGTTTAATGATATGCAGACGAAGAAGATACATATGGCAATCGTTGTGGATGAATATGGACAAACGGAAGGAATTGTTGCCATGGAAGACATCTTAGAGGTGATTGTCGGCAATATTCTGGACGAATATGACGAGGAAGAGCATGATATCATTCGTCTGGGACAGGAAAACAGCTATTTAATGCGGGGCTTGGCACGACTGGATGAAGTATCGGAATTGTTGGATATTGAATTTCCGGATGAAGATATTGATACCCTGAATGGATTTTTATTATATGAATTAGGTCGGCTTCCAATGGAAAATGAGGAAATTAATATCGTATATCAGGGATATTCGTTTCATCCGATAGATATTCATGATAAGATGATAGTTCAGGTAAAGGTTACGAAAGTAAAAGAAACGGAAAGTGAAGCGGACGCTGAATCATGACTTTACAGACTGAAAAAAGAGTGATAGACTATACAGGATTGTTGGATAAAATCCAGATATTATTTAGATAGAAGAGGAGAATTACAGATGTCAGGACATTCAAAGTTTGCCAATATTAAGCATAAAAAAGAAAAGAATGATGCCGCAAAAGGAAAAATATTTACAATTATTGGAAAGGAAATTGCGGTAGCAGTAAAAGAAGGCGGACCAAATCCGGATAACAACAGTAAATTGCGGGATGTGATTGCAAAGGCAAAGGCAAATAACGTACCAAACGATACGATTGAGCGAGGAATCAAAAAGGCTGCCGGAGCTACGGATTCCGTAAACTATACATCAATTACATATGAAGGATACGGACCAAACGGTACGGCAATTATTGTGGATACCTTAACGGATAATAAGAACCGAACCGCTTCTAATGTAAGAAATGCGTTTACAAAGGGCGGCGGAAATGTAGGTACAACCGGTTGTGTATCATTTATGTTTGACCAGAAGGGTCAGATTATTATTGATAAGGAAGAATGCAGCCAAGAGGCAGATGATTTGATGATGGCAGCCTTGGATGCCGGTGCAGAGGATTTTTTCGAAGAGGAAGACAGTTATGAGGTTATTACTACTCCGGAAGACTTTAGTGCTGTACGGGAAGCGTTAGAGGCAGCAGGAATCCCTATGGCATCTGCGGAGGTTACTATGATTCCGCAAAACTGGGTAGAGCTGACGAGTGAAGAAGATATTAAGAAAATGAATCGGATTTTGGACCTTCTGGATGAAGATGATGATGTGCAGGCTGTATATCATAATTGGGACGAATAAAGACGAATAAGTGCGTAAAAGAAGAATTCTGGTAACAGGATTCTTCTTTTCTATAGGGAAACGAAAGCAGCAAATGGTTGAGACAGAAGAAACGAGGGAAAAAGAGGTATATGTTAAAAGAAGTTATGAGATTTAAATGTCGATTTACTTATCCTGCGGTAGACAGGAAATTAAAGGAATTGACAAGCGAAGATGATTGGATGGGATTTTCGGAGGATGGTTCGGACCCAATTCGGAGCTTTTACGACTTTGCAAGAAAGGGAATTATTGAGAAGGACGGAGATGAAGTCGTAATTTATATGGATATTTAAAATAAGACTTGCAATCTCGAACAAACGTTTGTATAATAAACATATGTTCGAGATTAAAGAAGGATTATCTATACAGGAAAAATTACAAATATTATCGGATGCAGCAAAGTATGATGTTGCCTGCACATCCAGCGGCATAGAACGAAAGGGGAAAGATGGCATGCTGGGAAATACAAAAGCGTGCGGCATTTGCCATAGCTTTGCAGCAGACGGAAGATGCATATCCCTGCTCAAGGTGCTAATGACGAATCATTGCATCTATGACTGCAAATATTGTGTCAATCGTAAGAACAATGATGTTCTGCGGACTGCATTTACACCGGAGGAATTATGTGAGCTTACGATTGAATTTTATAAGCGGAATTATATCGAAGGCTTGTTTCTCAGCTCCGGAGTCATGAAGAATCCAACCTATACGATGGAACTGATGTGTGAAGCACTGTATCTATTGCGGACAAAGTACGCATTTAACGGGTACATTCATGTGAAAGTAATTCCGGGAGTTGCGGATGAACTGCTTGCACTTGCGGGAACCTTGGCGGATAGGATTAGCATTAATATGGAGTTGCCTACATCGGGCAGTCTTAAGCAGTTAGCTCCGAATAAGTGCATTCAGACAATTTTAAATCCTATGAAAAAGGTGAGAGATACTATTGCTCAGACGCGGCTTTCAATAGGAAAAGCTGCATATATGGAACGAAGCAGAGGAAATGCATATCTGCCAAATAGTATTTTTGAACAAAGCCAAAGGATGGCACATAATAAAATAGAAGATAATACGGATGAGGTCTCTGTCAATCCGAATTTTGCAGAAACGGTACTGCCGATGGTGGTTGATAAGGCGAAGAATTTTGCTCCTGCCGGACAAAGTACACAGATGATTGTAGGAGCAACCGGTGAAAGTGACTATGTCTTTGTGAAAACGGCACAAAGCTTATATCAGAACTATGATTTAAAGAGAGTATTCTATTCTGCATATATTCCGTTGAATGAGGACGCAGATTTGCCGGCATTAGAGACTCCGGTTCCGTTGCTTAGAGAACATCGATTATATCAGGCAGACTGGCTGTTACGTTATTATGGATTTCAGGCAGATGAATTGTTATCGGAGGAAAGACCGAATTTTAATGTGCAATTAGACCCGAAATGTGATTGGGCATTGCGGCATTTAGAACAGTTTCCGGTAGAGATTCAAACAGCATCGTATGATAGACTACTGCGGGTTCCGGGAATCGGACCAAAGTCGGCAAAAAGAATAGTGACTGCCAGACGATATGGAAAGATTGATTTTAACCATTTAAAGAAAATGGGTGTAGTATTGAAACGGGCAAATTATTTTATTACCTGTGGAGGGAAAATGCTTTACCGGATTCCGATAGAAGAACAGTATATTACGCGTCAGTTAACAAGTGTTCATGCAAAAGAAAATTGGCAGGTCACACACCAAACTACACACAGGCAGATGTCACTGTTTGATGATTTTGGAGTGACGGCATAGGAGGTGGATGTCAGGTGAAGGTATTTACTTGTCGGCACAGGGCAGACGATATGCTAACCTGTATCTATCGGGCATGGGAGGCTGGCATTAAATTCGGACATGAGAATATTTATCTGATGGTAGAGCCGGTATATCAAATTTCTTTGTTTGATGAATATGAACATATAGAAGCAGAACCGGAGCTGGTAAAGAAGGTAATCCGTTCTATATGTCAGAAAATATCAACGGATGCGTATGTAAGTGTCTATTATGCCTGTCTGTCAGAAGGGGATGAATTAGATACAATATATCGTTTCTTGCAGCTTGGGTTTCGAAAGGGTCCCGGTGTAGTAGGGATACTGACAGAGCCGGCAGTGACGCGTATGATGGAGATTCGACGCAGGGTTGGAAATGAGATACATTCCTTTGTGGAGTTTGCCAGATTTGATTCGATAGATGGTAAAGTATATGTATGTCATTTAGAACCGAAAAACCGGGTCTTGTATCAGGTGGCAGAGCATTTTGCAGATAGAATGCCAATGGAATCATTTATGATGATAGATGATAGGAGACAGTATGCGGTAATTCATAATGGCAGATATGTTCCGGTGGAAGATAAGGTGCCTGCACAAGAAGGTATGACAGAGCTACAGGCAGTTAAACAGGAGCAACTATATGAACGGGAATTAAACATAGAGGAAATGCAGGTGCTAAAGCAGACGGAGGAGTATCCGGACGAATATCGTAAGCTGTGGAAAACATTTTTTGATACAATCGCGATTGAACAACGCGAAAATCGGAAGTGTCAGATGAATCATATACCGATATGGAAGCGAAAGCATACGGTGGAATTTAAGTAATCAGGATGGAATGGAATATAAAAAGAAAATGTAAAAAGGACAGCAAAAAGCTGTCTTTTTTGTGGTGTGAAACAGGTACAATAAAGTGAAATAAGAATGCCCTTTATATATACAAATAAAACATTCTATGATAAAATAGAGAAAAGCTGTAACTGGGATAATGGAATGTTGAGATAGGAGAGGTGTATTAGCAATAGCAAAGGTATAGAAATTGTACTATTTGAATTAATAGTAAGCTGGAACAAAAGAGTAATAAAATGTGTGTGTGGAGGAGTATAGAATGGATAATTATAGAGAGAAAACAAAAAGAACATTAGTAAGTGCTAAAGTTAGCGAAGATGAATCTGAGGTTTTGGAAGAAATAAGGAAATTGAGTCAAGACGTAACTAAGTATCAGGATATAAGAAGAAATCTTATGGAAAACAGAGGAATAATGGATGAGGTTATGGCACAGGTAAATGAATTAAAATCTATAGATAATATAATACAAGAGAACAATTTTTCTGGAAAAACAGCAGATGAGCTTAAGTCTAGTATATCGAAAATACAGGCTATTTTAATGCAAAGAAATAGACAATTTTATGATTTTGAATTAGCACTTAGTAAGCAAATTGAGTTATTGGACAATCATATTATGGAAATGAACAATGCTATTAGAACTTTAAAAAATAGTTTGTAAGATAAAAGGTGAAAGGAATAAAAGGATGATTAAATTAAATGCTGATGAATATGATAACTTGGTTAGTAAAATGTTATCAGTACATGAACATGCAATAAGTTTTATAAATTGCTACCTAACAGAAATGCACAGTATCTTAAATGAAAAAGACGGATTTCATACTGAATTATCATCAGAGGGTATAGAAATGATGATAAAGGATTTTCAAGGTCAGTTATTACCAGAATTAATAGAACAATTTAATGAAACAGATAGATTAATGGCAGAATTTAGTAAAAATATTACTGAAGTAGATGAAGAAGGGGGATTAAAAATACAATGGGAGAAATAAATATTTTGTATGAAGATGTTATACAACGTGTGGATGAATTAAGGAATAAGGTTCAAAATGTATTTGGAGAAGAAATTATTGGTTCATATAGGAAAATAGAACAAGATGTACGGCAATCTGAGGGAGAGTCTATAGAAATAATTTTGGAAGCAATTGAAGAAGAATATAAGACATTGACTGAAATAGCGACTTTTATGGAAGGAATGCTCTGTTTTATTCAAGATGCAACGGATTCTTTTCAAACAATAGATATAGATAATGCCAGAAAAATAAAACGAGAGAGATAGGAGAAAAGAATGAATAGAAGGGGTAATTTACATAAAAATTATTGCATAGATACATTTTTGGTTACAGATATAGGAGAGCAAATAGATTTTATAATGAAAAAGACAGATAGTGCATTGGAAAATGCAGAAAGGTTGATATATGAAACATCAATGCTCTTATTGGAAATACCTGAAGAAGTAAGGAGCAATGAACTAAAACATATTTGTGAAAAACAATACAGAGAAAGAAAAGAGATAGATTTTTTAAGTTATGGGTATAAGGTGAAAAATGCGTTATGGAAATTGACAGATGATAGTAATTATGTAAATCATAAATTCGTTCAAGATATGAAATATAATATTGAAAGAGCAAAGGTAATAAGAGAAAAATGTAAAGGACTATCTATTTGCAGTAAAAAGGTGATACATACAGATGCATCACTAGCAACAAGTATAATGAAAGTAAAAAAAATATCATGTGATGTGGAAGAAATAGAGAAAGTATCAAGAAAAGAACTTCTTCAATTTGCTGCTGAAAAATTAGCGGGAATTTCTATGAATAGCAATGGAGGTTTTCATGTAAACAGTGCAGAAGATGCAGCGAGAGTAAAAAAATACTATCAGTATATGAATGAATTGAAAAATGGCAGGTATTCGGATGCTGAGATAACGGCTATTATTATGGGGATTCCTGCAACTAAAGGAGTTCCGAATATAAATAATGCCGAAGATGCAAAGAAATATTCAGTAATTATGAGACAATTAAAAGTAATAAGTCCAGATACCCTTTCTCATTTTAACTATAATTGGACAAAAGATGGAACTTATGTTACACAGGAATTTTTAGATAAGGTTATTGAAATTTCAAATAAACTTGGAGTTTTACCGGATGACCTGATGGCTGTTATGGCATTTGAATCAAGATTTAACCCACAATGTGTAAATCCTAGTGGAGCTTGTGGACTTATACAGTTTACTAACATTTCCATTATACAGATAAATAACAATAACGGGACGAATTATACAAGTGAAGATATTTATAAAATGAATGCACTAGAACAATTAGACCTTGTTTATTTACATTGCAAGGGGCAAGGAAATATAAGTACTTTAAGTGATTTGTATATGTCAATTATATGTCCGGAGGCGGTTGGAAAAGAAGAAGATTATGTAATGTATGCAATTGGTACTTCTGCATATGAACAAAATAAGGGATTGGATTTAAACAATGATGGAAAGATTACTAAGGAAGAAGCTACTACAAAAGTTTTGGAGAGGAGAACAGAGTATGAATAGGATAAAAACAATCGGTTGGATAGTAGCAGGTTTTCTTTTGTTGCTGCAAACCGGTTGCGAGGGAGTAGCACCGCCTGTTACACAGACAGCAGAGGAGCAGTTGACCGGAACACAGGATATAACAACTGCAAGTGTAACAGAAGAACCTCCACAGGTTTCCACGCAACAAGAGGCAGAAACAAAGGTCAAGGAATTAGAAGAAAAAGATAACTTAGATACATGGCTGGGAACGTATACATTTGATGAAGTAAGCGGTGGTGAGAATGATGAACCATTTATGTTTATGGATTATGATGTGAACATTTACAAGGAAGATGGAAGATACTATGCAGATGTGGTGATTAATGGACAATTGACAGCAATAAATATAAAAGCACAGGTATTGGGAAATGCAAACTGGATTGGATTGGTAGTATTACAGGATAATGAAGAGTGTGTGCAAAATTGGGGATGGCTGAAAAATAATGTAATAGTAAGCTTAAGAAGGGAAAAAGATGCGATTTATACCTATTGGGGTTTTCTTTCACCGCTATTAAAAGAAAACAGACCATCAGGATGCACATATTTTGAACAGACAGAAAGCACTAATACAGAATTAACGGAAAATTCAGCAGAGGGAAATGATTTAAACGCATGGATTGGAACCTATAGCTTCACAGAAGAATCCAAGACTGATGGAGTGCTGCAGGAAACCAAATATTTATTGAATATCTATAACGAAGACGGTCAGTATTATGGAGATATGATAACAAGCGGTCTGGATGCAGATATGGAAGTAAAATTAAAAATATATGGGGATGAACAGTGGATTAGTCTGGTATTGTCAGAAATCAAATCCGAAGATACAGAAAAACTAGAGGATATGAAAGAAATGGTGTTGTTTAGCTTAGGAAAGCAAGACGAACAGGTCTATACCTATTGGGGCGGAGAAGACATGACCCGACTGTTGAAGAAGGATTATTTAACGTATTACCGGAGTAATTGTTATTTTGAAAAAATGCTATAAGAATATTTGAACAGTTTGATAGCTTATAGGAAGATAATCAGAGATAAAAGCAACTTATGTTGGAATAATGGCAACTTGCGTTAAGATGTATTTTCGTTCAAAAACATTTTTGTTACCTTTATATTATCAAAAAGATAAAGGAGAAAGAGAAAAGTGATACATTGTGGGAATGTTATTAAAAGTTTTGAAAATAAAACGGTATTAAGAGGAATTAACTTAGATATTTATAAGGGGCAAATATTTGGTTTACTTGGACCATCTGGTGCCGGTAAAACAACATTAATTAAAATATTAACGGGTCAGCTTGAGTTTGATAGTGGAGAAGTAAGAGTATTTGAAAAGGAATTAAATAAGTTAACGGGGGAAGATAAAAAGAAAATTGGTATTATGTCGGAATCGTTTGGTGTGTATGAGAGATTGTCCTGTGTAGACAATTTGAAAATATATGCAGACATTTATGGAATACCATATACAAAAGTTAATGAAATCCTAGAGTATGTGGGATTAGGCAATGCAAGAAAAAAAACAGCTTCAAACTTATCAAAAGGAATGGAAGCAAGGCTGCGATTGGCAAGGGTATTTATGCATAATCCCCAAATTATTTTTCTTGATGAGCCGACAAGTGGATTGGACCCAATGTCTATGAAAACAATTCACAGGCTCATTTTAGAGAAGAAAAATGAAGGCTGTACAATTTTTCTTACTACTCATAATATGGAAGAGGCGACATTTTTGTGCGATACGGTAGCACTTTTAAATGAGGGGAATATAGTTGAGATAGGAGAGCCAAAGGAGATTTGCCGAAAGTATAATCATCATAAAAAAATAGTAATACATTTATTGTCCGGCGAAGATATTGAAGTGTGCCATGATAATTCTGTTGAAAAAATATATGAATTATTTAGAACGGAAAGTGTGGAAACAATTCATTCATCAGAACCGAATTTGGAAACTGTATTTTTAGAGATTACGGGAAGAAATTTGGAGGCGGAATAAATGTATAATAGTATGATTATTATAAAAAAACAAATAAAAGACACTCTTAAAAACAAGACAATTTTGATACAGTTCCTGTTGTTTCCAATTATGACTCTTATTATGGAAAATGCGATTAATTTGGATGGAATGCCGGATTTATTTTTTACAAAGCTGTTTTCTATTATGTATATTGGAATGGCACCAATTACGTCAGTATCGGCTATTATTTCTGAGGAGAAGGAAAAGAATACGTTAAGGGGTCTAATGATGGCAAATGTTAAGCCATGGCAGTACCTGCTTGGTATTGGAATATATGTATGGATAATTTGCATGGTGGGAGCGGGTGTGATGGCCATTGGTTTTGAAGGAAAAGATATTATTAAATATCTGTGTTTTATGGGAATAGGATTTGTAATATCAATTATTGCTGGGGCCGGTATTGGAATTTTTGCAAAGAATCAGATGAGTGCCACTTCACTTGTTATGCCTGTGATGATGGTATTGGCTTTTGCACCAATGCTTGCAATGTTTAATACTACTATTTTCAAAGTTGCTAAGATATTTTATACACAGCAGTTAAAACTGTGTTTAGATACAATGTCATTTGTTGGAATTGCAAAGGAAACATATTTAATAATTGTTTTAAATGCAATTACATTTGTTGCTATATTTACAGTAGCGTATAAAAGAAAAGGGTTAGAATAAATGAAAATAGAAATCGACATTAATGAAGAATATTCAGATGTATCTGTCCAAATAAAGGCACCAAGAATTTCACAGGATATTGAAAAAATGATTTCTATGATGCGTATGATTAATATGCAGCTTGCAGTAAAAAGAAATGATGAAACATATCTTTTGGATACAGACAGAATCTTATATATTGAGTCTGTAGAAAGAAACACATTTGTGTATACGGAAGATGCATTATATGAATCGGACTTAAAGCTTTATGAAATTGAACAGGAATTATTAAAACAAAATTTTATACGCATCAGCAAACAGAGTATCATAAATTTGCGTAAAATTAAAAGCTTAAAGGCAGATGTAAACAGGAAGATACGAGTGACACTTATTAACGATGAACAGGTTCTTGTATCTAGAATGTATGCGAATGAACTTAGAAAGAGGATAGGTGTGAAATAATGGAAGAAAATAAAACAATATTTAATTATATAGGTCAGTTCTTTGCAACATATGGAAGCATTGTATCAGTCTTTATAATATTTGGAAGTAGCATAGGCAATTTGGCAAAAGGACATTCATCATTGTTTTCAATGGGAAATGAAGGTTTTTCAATTGGTACTCTTCTTGAGTTATTGTTATTTTCGGCTATAATTACTGTAGTTCAGATTGTATTTTTAACCGACAAGTGGATAAAAAATATGAGACTGATTATTAGAAATATTTGTTTTTTTGGAATCATTATTGTAGTGATGGTAGTGTTTTCAATTGTATTTGTTTGGTTTCCTATTAATGAAGTGAGGGCATGGGGCGGATTTATTATTTCATTTTTGATTTGCACGATTATTAGCATTACTATCAGTAAACTGGAAGAGAAAGCGGAAAATAGGAAAATGGAACAGGCATTAAATAGATTTCAAAAGGACAAACAGACCCCAAACGAAGGAGAAGAACAAAAATGATACTTAGGGGTAGTTATTGATTTTGATGAAGTATCGCTTTTTATATCAGATAAGCATTCATAATATTATTTTAAAAGGAGACTGATTAAGTTCAGTCTCTTTTTTACACAATGGAGAATTATTTAAACATAGTCCAAATTTTACCCATTCTTTACGGCATAACCATATGTAATTTACAGTTTTTTGTTACATATTAAGAAAATATTCTTAGCAGGGAACCGGAATCGTGAATAAAAAAGTATTTCAAACAGAAAAATTAAACGAATTACAACAAAAGCAAAAAAGGAGTGTTCTGATTTTCCCAATTATTATGATTGGGCTATTAATATGGGGCGGACCGGCATCAATTGCCGGATTAAATCAGGATAATTTTGTGGCTGGAATTATTTGTGTTCTGTTATTGACAGCTTTTTGTTCTGTCTTATTTGGTATCATACCTTTTTATATGCAGTATGCCAAACTGCAGGGACAGAAAAAGCAGGTGCTTGAAAACAGCACCTTTATTACTATGGATAATCTGGAGTATTACCGGGATAAATTAACCGGGCTTACGCCAAGTGCAATCAGTATGCTGGAAGATTTGCAATTGGAACAGGATAAAGATTTGGCTGCCTGTATTTTGCGGTATGAAATGCTTGGATTGATTCAGCAGACAGAGGACGGATATAGAAAGGAAAGAGAAGCCACAGAAGAAAATGCCAAGCTTCAGGAGAGCGACAGATATTTAATAGAGCATTTGATAGCCGGAGATTGGAAACAGGAGACGGTCTTACATACATGGGAACAAAAGACTGTTTTAGAGGTGAAGAAGGCGGGATGGATTACAGAGCGTTTTCTTCAGCCAAAGGAAATAGAGCGTACCAACAAAAGACAAGGACGAATAATGCTGATATGGGTACTTGCGTTAATTATATTTTGTATGGTTATCGGCATGGGCTTAATAAAGGGAATTTTGCAGGAGCGTATGCCACAGGAACAGTTTGAAAAAATCCCGGAAATAGTATTTGCTATTGGAGAAATGCATCAAGAAGTTCTGGATAAGCTGGATACCGGCGATTCCTTTGGTGAACAAAGTGAGTATTTATTTGGAAATCCAAATTACTTGTGGAAATTAACACTGGTAGTCGGAATGGATAGTGCATTTCTTCTGTTGCTGCTGTTTCCGGTTTTGTATATGAAATTCGGACAAGGAAAAATGCAGGAGCAATCACCGTATAAACGAACCCAATTGGGGGAGGTGTATACGGAATATATCTATGGCATGAAGAATTTTATTCATGATTATTCCAATCTGAGTGAGGCAGAAAAGGCTTCCTTGGTGTTGTGGGATGATTATCTCATTTATGCAGTTGTATTAGAGGAAAATAAAAGGATTGTAGGAGAGATTATGCAAAGGAGGAAAGAGATATGATATTTTGGATAATCGGAATTGGAATTGTTTTGGTGGTAGGAATGATATTCCTATTTGCGGTGAAAGGTTATAATAGTCTGGTAATATTAAAAAATCGGGTTGACAATCAGGCGGCACAAGTCGATGTACAGTTGAAGCGGAGAGCGGATTTGATACCGAATATGCTTGAGACAACAAAAGGATATGCACGCTATGAGAAGGATACATTAAAGAGTATTACAAAATTGCGGACGCAAATATTGTCTGCGGGAAATATTGAGTCCTCCTATCAGGCATCCGAAACACTTGGAAAGCTTACAAGCCGGATAATTGCTGTGGGGGAACAATATCCGGAGTTAAAGGCAAATACAAATTTTTTACAGTTGCAGCAGGAATTGTCGGAAACAGAGGATAAGATTAGCAAGTCACGACAGTTTTATAATGATACAGTAACAAAATATAATGATGCGATTATGATATTCCCGAATTCTATACTTGCAAATCTGTTTGGATTCCACCACATTGCACTCTTAGAGACAAACGCATCAGAAAAGGAAGCAATCAAAATTAACGCAGACACTTTTTTGTGATTTGCTTTTATAAAATAGAGAAGATATATGGCAGGCAAAAACAAGCCGGCTTATGGATGACTATTCAGAACGTCAGCAGAGGGGGTAAATAAGCGGGGCTTAAGCATTATCGTGCAAAACAGGAGATGCGTTATGGCACATTTTATATCAAATCATTCCCCTATGGATGACTATATGCAAATACTTCAGCAGATAGATTATAAGATAGATAATGAAATCGAAAATAGTTATCTTGCTTGTAATAACCGGGAAAAGTTAGATGGAAAGACATCTTATAAGCGTTTATTTAAGTCAATGAAATTATGTCTTATACTGACAGCCATATTGTTTGTAGTTGTGTGCGTGATGTTTGGTATATGGTATCATCATAATGATAGTACAATACTAAAGAGCATTACTTTATACAGCACATTGGCAGTGGTGTCACTTTTTATGATGGCAGTGGTGCTTGGCGGTATTGGTGCATATATGGAGAGCCACAATACGGCGAAGGATAAACGAAACTACTATATCAAAAGACATAAAACATGGGTGTTGTTAAATGGTAATATCGTGGTTGTGCAGGAGGCAAGAGGCAAGGGGAGCCAAATGCTTATTCAATATGTGTTTAGCAGTAGCCGTGTCACGGAAATACCATTTTCCGAAATGTACATAATTGATAACGTATATTCAGTAAGCAGAAAAAATAATAAGCTTATTGCCACAGTAGATGCTACCAAGTATTTTCTTAAATATCCATTTGTAAGTGAATATTCTAATGATAGAGAAAATGTAGAGCAATGCTTTAATTATTATACGAAAAGGACACATACAAACATGGAATGGGATGAAAATCTCCGAGAGATAGATAAGTTGAGTTATGCATTAAATGCACTGAAAAGAGGAGCCAGACAATGAAATTTTTAATATCCCACAAATCCCCTATGGATGATTACAATAATAGGATAGAAAAATCCACCCAATCAAAGTAAAATGTGGTAAAATTATAGTTAATGCAGAGATTTGCAATTGCAGAAGGTTAAAACGAATAGATAGCACTCTAGATAACACGGAGGATGATAAATGAAGCTTAAAAATGTATTGATTGTGGTTAAGGATATGAAGAAATCAATTGCTTTCTATAAAAATCTCTTTGGTCTGGAAGTGATTCTGGATAACGATGGAACTGTGATTATGACAGAAGGACTAGTGCTTCAAGACATAAAGTATTGGGAGAAGTTTATTAATCGGGAGTGTATTCCCTGTAACAATATGAGTGAGCTTTATTTTGAGGAAAACGATATAGAAGCGTTTTATACAAAATTAAAAAATTATCCGGAGCCGATTGAATATGTAAATCCGATGATGACACATAGCTGGGGGCAGCAGGTAATTCGATTCTATGACCCGGACGGAAATCTGATTGAAGTAGGAACTCCTGTATAAAGACAAACCAGGTGACGACGGTATAGATTCAAGCAGAGGAACATGTATCGTTCTCTCCAAAGATATTTCCAAAACCACGATTCTTCGGAGAGAACCTATACATCGGTCAAAACTCTTTCTTGTTCATAATAGCGATGCTGATTTTCATAGATATAAATAACATCAAAATCGCAAAAGCAATGGAACTAACAATAAACCATGTCATACTTAGCGTAGGCAGGCTATCGATATAAGTGCGTATATCCAAACCCAGATGTTCCGTAGCCTTAATGATTACAATTCCAAGAATAAATAAGAAACCGGAGACACCGATAATTACGATTCTTCCCTTTTCGGCACCGAATTTAAGCTGAATCGGTATCATGACAGACTGAATAATAAGCATAATCGGTAAAATAGTGATGGCAGTTATAAGAATTTCCGGAATGCTTGCGATGTTTCTGGTTATCCCGAATATAATAGCTAACAGCGTAGCCAAAACCAAGGAACTGCCTCCGAGTAAAAAGACAAGGCAATACTTTTCATAGATGTAGATTTTTCTGTTAATTGGCAGTGTGAATAAAAATGCATTACCATTATCAAATTCATCATAGCTTATGGTAGTCAGCGTGAATAAGGAAATGACAAAAGGTAGATAACCTATCATAAATGATAGATTATTATAAAAAGCACCGATTGCAATTGCAATGACAACTATGATAATGAAAAATCTCGTTTGCCCCTTCATTAAACTAAAATCCTTTATTAATAATCCTTTCATGCTTTCTGCCCCCTTATCATCATAGTAATAATTCCGTCTATGCTTCCCTGTTCGGTTGCAATTTTCGGATAATTTTCCAAATAATACTGTTTTTGATTTGTCAGACAGCTATATCCGAAAGGTTCTTTTTTGAAACGTATCAGATATTGCTTATCCATATTTTGAAACTGTGTGTCATCCACCTTTAACAGTGCGTAGTTACTCAATAACACATCTGTATCTTCATGCAGGATTATCCTGCCGTTATGTATCATATAAATGTTGTCGCACAGCGTTTCTAAATCACTGGAAATATGAGAGCTGATAAGGATGGCACGTTCTTCATCGGTCTCCATAAATTCTCTTAGCAGCTCCAGCAATTCGTCTCTGGCAATTACATCTAAGCCGGCTGTCGGTTCATCTAAAATTAATAGCTTAGCATTATGAGAAATAGCAATAAGCATCTTTAGCTTTGCTTTCATACCTGTTGAAAAATCCTTGATTTTCTTATGAAGCGGCAACTGGAATTTCTGTAGCTGTTCCGTAAAGAAAGGAGCATCAAAGCCGGGATACAGATTTTTTAATACCGGAATAATATCCTGAACTGTTAAATAACCGCTGAAGCCGGAGTCAGAAAGAGCAACGCCCAAGGCTTCTTTATCCTTAGGGGTAAATGCCCGTAAATCCTTTCCGAGAATGGTAATCGTTCCTCCGTCCGTCGAAATCAAGCCTAAGATTGCCTTAAAAGTGGTGCTTTTTCCGGCACCGTTTTGTCCGATGAGTCCGGTTATATGTCCTGCCGGAACTTCCAAGGAACAATCTAAAGAAAAATTATCATAGTGTTTTTGTAAATGTTCAATTCGTAACATCTATCAGCCCTCCAAAATCAGTTCAAATAAGCTCTTTATATCAGCATCACTAATTCCGCAACGCCGACCCTTTAAAATTGCCCGTTCTAAATCTTCTTCCAATTCCCGTTTTTGTTCCTCTAATAAGAGTTCGGTATTTGCGGCTGTTACATAAGTACCCTTTCCGTGTATGGTTTCCGTGAAGCCCTCCTGTTCAAGGGTGTCATATGCTTTTTTCACTGTTAAGGCACTTATTTTTAATTCTCTTGATAAAGTACGGACAGAAGGTAAGCAGTCGTTTTCCTTTAATTCCCCATTGCGTATAAGCGTTTTTATCTGGTCTACAATTTGCTCGTAAATAGGAATCATCAAAGATGAGTTAATGATAATATTCATTGGTAATGACCTCCCTCTTTGTGATAAACAGTATATAACAGTATATAACTGATGTCAAGTGTTATATACTGTTTGTTAGCAGATAAACAAAAAATAGGGTTTCCTCAATTTCGGTATTGTGGGATAATGGTATAAATTTCAAGCAATTATTTCGCAAAACAGAAGAAAGGAGACTTATATGGAAGAGATACAAAGGATTGATAACGGAAAAGCATTTGACTGGGGAAAAACCTCCGTAGACTATGCAAAGTACAGAGATATTTATCCGCAGGCGTTTTACGATAAAATAATTTCCAGAGGTCTTTGTGTAGGCGGACAGAGAGTTTTGGATATTGGCACCGGAACCGGTGTGCTTCCGCGTAATATGTATCGGTATGGTGCAAGTTGGAGCGGAATCGATAGCTCAGAAGGACAGATTATACAGGCAAAGCTTCTTGCAAGAGAACATCATATGGACATTGATTTCCGGTTATGCTCCGCAGAAGATGTGGAATATCCGGATAAGACCTTTGATGTAATTACTGCCTGTCAGTGTATCTGGTATCTGAATCATAAGTTGGTGGCACCGAAGCTTGCCAGACTTCTGAAACCGGACGGAAAATTTCTTGTCCTCTATATGGGATGGCTTCCGTTTGAAGATAGGATTGCAGGAAAGAGCGAGGAAATTATACTAAAATATAATCCTGACTGGACCGGATGCGGAGATACCAGAAAGCACATATGGATTCCAGATGAATATTCAGAGTATTTTGATATTACATTACAGGAAGAATTTGATGTGCAGGTTCCGTTTACCAGAGCTTCTTGGCATGGAAGAATGCGGGCATGCAGAGGTGTAGGTGCATCGATGTCGGAGGCTGTATTGGCAAAATGGGAGGAGGAGCATAAAAGGATGCTTGAGAATACCGCAAATGAAACCTTTGAAATATTGCATTATGTTTCAATTGCAGAACTGACCTTAAAATAATAATGTATATGCCTTATTGGACTGCAACTATTTTTAACAGAGTTTCTGCTTATATGTTAACTCTGATTGGTAGAGGATAGATAAGTGCTTTGCTATAATTGTAAAAAAAAGTAGCAAAGGTGGTAAAAGTATGAGAAAACATTATTTAGACAATATCCGCTGGGGAACGGTTCTTCTGGTGGTATTGTATCACATTATCTATATGTTTAACGGAGTGATAACAGACGGAGTCATAGGACCGGTTACGGAGTTTCATGGGCAGGATACCATTATGTACATACTGTATCCATGGTTCATGGTACTGTTTTTCATTGTCAGCGGTATGTGTGCAAACTATTATCTGGAACAGCATAGCAATAAGGAGTTTCTGCGTGCCAGAACGAGGAAGCTTCTGGTGCCGTCTACAATCGGTTTGTTTGTATTCGGCTGGCTTCAGGGATATATAAATATGGCAATCAGCAATGCATTTGAAAACATTCCGGACACCGTTCCTGTATTTATACTATACCCGATTATGGTGGTTTCCGGTACAGGCGTATTGTGGACGCTTCAAGTGCTGTGGATATGCTCACTTATTTTAATCCTTATTCGGAAAATAGAGAAGAACCGACTGCTTGAATTAGGCAGACGGACAAATATAATTGTATTACTGCTTCTGGGAATTGCTGTGTGGGGAGCTGCACAGATTCTGAATACACCGGTAGTTGCCGTATATCGGTTTGGTATTTATATCTTTAGCTTTTTGTTAGGCTACTATGTGCTTTCCCATGAAGAGGTTACAGACAGACTCATGAAATACAACTGGCTACTTCTGATAGCAGCAGTGCTTTTGGGTGTTGCCTATGTTTATTTCTACAAGGGTACGAATTATGCAGTAGTGCCTTATGTAAATTGTCCGCTTGCAATTGCCTATGCTTGGGTAGCCTGTCTGGCAATTATCGGGTCAATGAAGCGGTGGGGCAATAAGACCGGAGCGTTTGCAACATTTATGACAAAAAGAAGCTTTGGATTATATGTATTCCACTATCTAACTCTGTCGGCAACAGCATACATTTGTGTGACTTATCTTCATATGAAGGGAATAGCGGTATATCTGCTTTCTGCCGTAGCAGCCTTTGGAGGCGGATTATTACTCTATGCAATTATATCCCGGATACCGGTTATCCGCTGGTGTGTATTGGGAATTAAGAAGGAGAAGAAAAAGGATGTTCAAAGACAATCTGATAGCATTACGAAAAATAAATAATTTCTCACAGGAGGAGCTTGCGGAAAAATTACAGATTAGCAGGCAGACGCTTTCCAAATACGAAACAGGCGAGTCACTTCCGGATATAGATAAGTGTAAAATGCTTGCGGAAATATTTGATGTGTCGCTGGATGATTTGGTGAATTACGATAAAGAAATCGGCGGGCTTGGAGTACCGCCGAAGGGAAAGCATATATTCGGCATGGTGAAGGTTGGAGAGAAGGGGCAGATTGTAATACCCGCAAAAGCCAGAAAGATATTTAATATAGCTCCGGGAGATAAATTAATTGTGCTTGGAGATGAAACACAAGGGCTTGCACTCGTCAATGAAAAGGACTTTATGGAAATGGTAAAACAGTTCCGCACAGCAATCGATAATTAAAAAATCTTGCATAAGATACAGGGCATATGCTAAACTGGATATGCTATTTTATACGAGGAGAGAGGAAAATGATTTCAACAATTAATTTTTGTATCATTGCAACAATTGTAGTGTATCTGCTGGCAATGTTGGCAATCGGTTTTGTGTTCAGCAAAAAGAACAGCAGCAGCGAGGACTTCTATCTGGGCGGAAGAAAGATGGGCCCGTTGGTAACTGCTATGAGTGCGGAAGCCAGCGATATGTCCAGCTGGTTGTTAATGGGAATGCCGGGCTTAGCGTATTTAAGCGGTATTGCAGACCCGGGATGGACCGCTATCGGTCTGGGAGTCGGTACATGGCTCAACTGGTTGATTGTAGCAAGAAAGCTTCGGCGTTATTCTGCGAATATCAATGCCATTACGGTGCCTGAATTTTATTCAAAGAGATACCATGATAAGAGTAATGTATTAAATGCGATTTCTGCACTGGTCATTATCGTATTCTTTATACCATATACCGCATCCGGATTTGCAGCCTGCGGAAAGCTGTTTAACAGCTTATTTGGTGTGAATTATACGGTAGCAATGCTGGTATCTGCTGCGGTTATTGTCGGTTATACGATTATGGGTGGATTTCGGGCAGTATCTACAACCGATTTGGTTCAGAGTATTGTTATGACAGTTGCCTTGGTGGTAGTTGTGTGTTTTGGAATTTCAAAGGCAGGTGGTATGGATGCCGTTATGGAAAATGCCAAAAGTCTTGCCGGATATTTTACGATGACTGCAAGTCATAATGTAGAAACCGGAACCGCAACACCGTATGGATTCTTAACCATTATATCAACAATGGCATGGGGACTCGGTTATTTTGGTATGCCGCACATTTTATTACGGTTTATGGCAATTAAGGATGAAAAGAAGCTTGTAATTTCCAGAAGAATTGCAACTATCTGGGTATTTATTGCAATGTCAGTTGCTATCTTTATCGGAGTAGTAGGTCTGGGAATGACAAAGGCAGGAGCCCTAGATGTATTGGAAGGCAGTGCCAGTGAAACGGTAATTGTTAAAATCGCAGGCTTAATTAGTCAACAGGGTGTATTGCCGGCTATTGTAGCAGGTTTGATTCTTGCCGGAATCTTAGCAGCAACCATGTCAACAGCAGACAGTCAGATGTTGGCTGCCGCATCCAGTGTATCACAGAATATTGTACAGGAATTTTTCCGTGTGAAATTATCTGAGAAGAAGAGCCTGTTGATTGCAAGAATCACAATTATAGTTATCAGCGTAATCGGTGTCATCCTTGCAAGAGACCCAAATTCCAGTGTATTTGGCATCGTATCCTTTGCGTGGGCTGGCTTTGGCGGAGCTTTTGGAGCAGTTACCCTGTGTGCATTATTCTGGAAACGCAGTAATAAATGGGGGGCATTAGCTGGTATGATTGGCGGCGGTGTTATGGTATTTGTATGGAAATATGCAGTACGGCCTTTGGGCGGTGTCTGGAATATTTACGAGTTGTTGCCGGCATTCTTAGTATCCTTGATTCTGATTATAGTTGTAAGTCTGCTGACCAAAGCTCCGGATGCTGAGATACAGCAGGAATTTGAAGCAGCAAAGGTTGTCAGTGATAAGAACAGTCAGGAAGCATAAAAGGAGATAGACAATATGCTTGAGAAAATATTTAAATTAAAAGAAAATCATTCATCGGTTAAAGTGGAAGTGATAGGCGGAATTACAACATTTATGACAATGGCGTATATTATCGCACTGAATCCGAATCTTTTAACAAATTTTGCGGTAGGAACTCCACTCTGGAATGCCGTATTTTTAGCAACTGTAATTTCTGCCGGAATCGGTACATTATTAATGGCATTTCTGGCAAATAAGCCATTTGCATTAGCACCCGGCATGGGACTAAATTCATACTTTGCGACAGTGGTTGCTTCCATTGCAGTAGCAGGAGGACTAACATACGAAGAGAGTTTTCCGGCAGGTTTATCAATAATACTGATTTCCGGAGTCCTGTTTACGATTTTGACTGTATTTGGAGTACGTGAGAAGATAGTAGATGCCATTCCGAAAGCAGTACGTCTTGGAATCCCGGCAGGAATCGGCTTGATGCTGGTAAACGTCGGACTTACAACGAATGCAGGCTTGTATGTAGGAGAAAATGGACCGTTTTATATGCTGACGAATTTCTTTTCAGCCGGACCAAGTGCGACCTTGGCGGCTATGGGACCGGATGCATACCGGATGATGGTACTGTATGTATTGACCTTCTTTATTGGTTTGTTTACAATAGCAATTTTAAGTCATAAGCAGGTAAAAGGCTCAGTGCTGTTCGGAATGTTGATTTCCGCAGTTGTTTACTGGATTGGCTCCTTCATATTAGGAAAGAATCCATTTATATCCTTAACAACTGCTACATGGCTGCCACCGTTTTCGGATATGTTCCAGACAACCTTCCTAAAGTTTGACTTTAAGAATTTGTTTGATATTGGTGTTTTTTCTGCCATTATGACAATTATTTCTTTCTGTATGGTGGATATGTTTGATACCATTGGAACCTTATACGGAACCGCAAGGAAAGCAGGTATGTTAGATGAAAATGATAAAATGCCGGGAATGAATCGGGCATTATTATCAGATTCACTTGCTACCTGTGTAGGCTCTATGACCGGTACCAGTACGGTAACAACCTTTATTGAGTCTGCATCGGGTGTAGAAGCAGGAGCAAGAACCGGCTTGGCTTCAGTTGTAACCGGTATTTTATTCTTGGCATCTATGTTCATTTCACCGATAGCAGCATTGATACCGGCACCGGCAACCAGTGCGGCATTGGTATACGTCGGTGTTCTGATGATGGGTTCCTTAAAGGAAGTTGATTACAGTGATGTATCACAGACGGTTCCGGTTGTATTGTTATTAATCTTTATGATGGGAACCAGCGGCATCGGTAACGGAATCGGAATCGGCTTGATTGCGTATACGATTATTAAGGTATGTACAGGAAAGATAAAAGAGGTTTCTCCGGTTACATTTATTTTGTCTGCCCTGTTTATCTGTAAATTCTTCATTACATTCTAATTCAGTATAATTAATACAAATTAGAATGGTTGATAGATAATAAAAGACCTGAATGAAACGGATATACATCTGAAGCATTCAGGTCTTTTATTGTTTTCAATTTATTTTGCATTTATTTAAATATACTACTGTCAGAAACTGTGAATCATCACCTATATGTGAAAGAATTGTACTGCAATGGAATAGTACAGCATAGTAGTGCATATATCAACAATCGTAGAAATTAACGGACCTGCCATAACAGCAGGATCCATATGAACCGCTTTTGCCATAATCGGAAGCAGACAGCCGATTAATTTGGAAAGAATGACAGTGGCAATAATGGAAAGCGTCAACACGATTGCTAAAGTCGGATCCCGATAGAAAATCATGATTCTTGCACCGTTAATCACTGCCAGAATAGAGCTGACAACTAAAGCAATTCGAAATTCCTTCCACATAACACGTAGGAAGTCACGGGTCTTTATTTCACCAAGAGCCAATCCGCGAATCATCAGGGCAGAACTTTGGGAACCGCAGTTACCGCCGGTACCGGTCAGCATAGGCATAAAGGAAACCAGAATCGGTAAAGCACTGATAATGGTATCATAACGGTTAATAATAGAACCGGTAATGGCATTACTTAACATAAGGATAACCAACCAGACGATACGGTTCTTTACCTGAGCGAATACGCTTGTTTTGAAATAGGAATCGTCACTTGGGGTCATAGCAGCCATGATGGAAATATCTTCTGTATTTTCCTCCTGAATGACATCCATGGCATCATCGAAGGTGATAATACCGACAAGGCGTTCCTCGGCATCTACAACCGGCAGGGCAAGAATATCATATTTCTGAAACTGATGGGCAACGACTTCCTTATCCTCAGAGGTATCTACAAAAATCAGGTTAGTTTCCATAATATCACTGATTAAGATGTCATCCTGTGCGGTCAGTAAGTCTTTTACGGAAACGATACCAATCAGCTTTCGTGCCTCTGTTACATAGCAGGTGTAAATGGTTTCCTTATTTGGACCTACCTTTCGAATTCTGGAAATTGCTTCCTTGACGGTCAGATGCTGGTTTAGATTCACGTACTCGATTGTCATAAGAGTACCGGCACTGTCCTCCGGATATTTTAATATCTGGTTAATAGCGTTCCGGGATTGGGCATCACAGTTGCGGAGAATACGATTTACAACATTTGCAGGCATCTCCTCAATCATATCAACGGTATCATCGATAAAGGTCTGGTTCAGAACTTCTCGAAGCTCTTTATCGGAAAAGCCGTTAATCAGATTTTCCTGCATGTCACTATCCATGTAAGAAAAGGTATCGGAGGCAAGCTCCTTTGGCAACAGCCGATAAAGCAAAAGCACATCCTTTTCTTCAAATTCTGTAAATAGCAGGGCAAGGTCAGCGGGGTTTTCAGAAGCCATTATTTCCCGTAGCTTGCTGAATTTTTTTTGGTCCAGATTATCGGCGACCATTTGATATAATGTCATGTCTTCATCCATTATAAAACCCTCCTATCTTACAGTATTATCATGAAGCTAAGAAACCATTCTGCTTTCATGTGACAAAAAAAGTGCCAGCTAAGCACCTACAGTTAAAAGGTACACGCTTTCGCAGATTTTGTCAATGTAAAAAGGCAGAGAACGATTTTGTTCAGATAATGAAGATGCACAGCGAGATTTGTCTAACGGTTAGGGGTATACATTTTTCTGAATTTGAATAACTATTATAGTACACGATACGAAGTGATTTACAGAGCTTTGGGAGAGAAGCACTGTAAGGAAGGAGAAAAAGTATGACAGAGAAATTATTAAGTAACAATCAGGCAGTAGTGGCAGGGGAAATTGTATCCGGTTTTACGTTCAGCCATGAAGTGTTTGGAGAAGGATTCTACATGGTGGATGTGTTGGTGAGCCGGCTGAGTGATACCTATGATACGATTCCACTTATGGTATCAGACAGAATCATAGACGTGGAGGAAAATTGTATAGGAAGAAAGGTAGAAGCAAAAGGGCAGTTCCGCTCCTATAACAAGCATGAGGAAACAAAGAATCGATTGATTTTATCCTTGTTTGTGCGGGAGATTGAATTTATAGAGGATGACGAATACATAAGCAAACCAAATCATATTTATCTGGACGGATATATCTGTAAACCTCCGGTCTATCGTATGACACCGCTGGGAAGAGAAATTGCGGATGTACTGTTGGCGGTAAATCGTGCATATGGAAAATCCGATTACATACCTTGCATCTGTTGGGGAAGAAATGCAAGATTTGCGGGCAAATTAGAAGTCGGCGAGCATGTTGCTATCTGGGGACGAATCCAGAGCCGGGAATATCAGAAAAAAATAGGAACCGATAAGGTGGTCAGCAAGACTGCATATGAAGTTTCCGTCAGCAAAATGGAATGTCTGGAATAAGGGAAATTCCTCTGTATCTGCGGTTTTGAAGAAATATATGGATTTTTAAGAAATGATATGGTAGAATGGTGCAGGTAATTAATGTGAGGGAATCATAGTCTGACATACAAATGTCTGGACGAAATCAGGTTCGCAGGAAGCTGATAGAAAATTCGGAGGAGAATATATGAGTAAGGTACAGGTGATATGTGGTCCCGGAATCGGTAAGACCTCGGCTGCAATCGGTTATGGCATTAAGGGTGCCAGTGCCGGCAAAGAAGTAATTATCGTTCAGTTCCTAAAGGGCTGTGATACAGACGATTATAATTTGCTATCCAGACTGGAACCGGAAATTAAGCTATTAAGCTTTGAACGGGTTGGAAAATGCTATGATGATTTGACTCCGGAGCAGCAGCGGGAACAGCAGGCAAACATTGTAAATGGATTTCACTATGCAAGAAAGGTGATTCAGACCAGTGAATGTGACATTCTTATCTTAGATGAAAGTCTTGGATTAGTCGATAGTGGAATTATAGAATATGGTCAGATTATGGAATTGTTACAAATGGCAGAGGGAAGCGAAATGGAAATTGTGCTGACCGGACGAATCCTTCCGGAAGCGATTCTGGAGGAAGCAGACATCGTAACAAGAATCGAGACAATAAAATAGCTTGACACGTAGTATTCAGAGTGATACTATGAGTTCAATCAAAGATTCGTAAAATACAGGTAGAGGTGCAAGAATTATCAGTAGGCATTCAGACATTGTAAGGAATGGAAGAAGAGTGTTGAAAGGAAGGATTGCCGAAGGGCTTATCAGCCTTAAGGATAAGTTCCTGGGTATACAATGAAGAATTGTATGACTGTCATCGCAAGATGGAGGGCTACTAAATGAATTACTACATGAATTACTGCTAAGGTGTAGAATTATAAGGTCGGCTTCCATGTCGACCTTTTCGTATGTGAAATAGATAGAGCTTATAGAATGCATTTTACGAAATTTGTTTTATAACAAAGCCGGAAAAGGAAAAAGGAGGAAAAGAAATGGCTATTTTTGAAGGAGCAGGAGTTGCACTGGTGACTCCATTTCATGAGGATGGAACGGTTAATTACGAAAAATTAAAGGAATTGGTGGAATTTCAGATTACCAACGGTACAGATGCAATTATTATTTGCGGTACAACCGGAGAATCTTCTACCTTAAGCCATGAAGAGCATTTAGAGTGTATTAAAAAATGTATTGAATATGTAAACGGACGGATTCCGGTTATCGCAGGAACCGGCTCAAACTGTACAGAAACCGCAATTTATCTGTCTACCGAGGCAGAAAAGTACGGAGCGGATGCATTACTGGTTGTAACACCTTATTATAATAAAGCAACCCAGAACGGACTGATTGCACATTATACCGCAGTTGCAAACTCTGTAAAGGTTCCAATCATCATGTATAATGTACCGAGCCGTACCGGATGTAACATTCAGCCGGAAACCGCTGTAACCTTAGCCAAGAATGTAGAAAATATCGTAGCCATTAAGGAAGCCAGCGGTAATATTTCACAGGTTGCAAAGCTGATGAGCCTTGCAAAGGGATGTATTGATTTGTATTCCGGAAATGATGACCAGATTGTGCCGATTCTGTCATTAGGCGGAAAGGGTGTTATTTCCGTTACCTCTAACATTATTCCGAATGACACCCATATGCTGGTAAAGAAATATCTGTCAGGTGATGTAGCAGGAGCCTTGGAATTACAATTAAAGGCAATTGAATTATGCAATGCATTATTCTGTGAAGTGAATCCGATTCCGGTTAAGAAGGCAGTAGAATTGTTAGGCTTGTGTGATGGCACTCTGCGGATGCCGTTGACAGAAATGGAACCACAGAATGTAGAACGCTTGAAGAAAGCCATGACAGAATATGGAGTACTGTAAAGAAACGTTGTAAGAACAGATGGAGGAATGCACATATGGTAAGAATCATCATGAATGGCTGTAACGGAAAAATGGGGCAGGTCATTACAGGGATTGTAGCAGAGGATTCGCAGGCAGAAATTGTTGCGGGAATTGACATATACGATGGAATCAAGAACACATATCCGGTATTTCCGAATATCGAAAGCTGTACAGTAGACGCAGATGTAATTATAGATTTTTCCACTGCCAAGGCAGTTGATGGATTATTAGATTATGTGCAGGAAAAAGGGATTCCCGTTGTGCTTTGTACCACCGGACTGAGTGAGGAACAGTTAAACCGGGTATCCGCAGTAGCAGAGCAGGCAGCTGTATTAAAGTCTGCCAATATGTCACTTGGAATCAACACCATTATGAAGCTGCTGCAGGAGGCGGTAAAGGTATTTGCTCCGGCAGGCTATGATGTTGAAATCGTAGAAAAGCATCATAATCAGAAATTAGATGCACCGTCCGGTACAGCAATTGCACTTGCAGATTCCATGAATGAAGCCATGAATCACCAGTATGAATATATCTATGACAGAAGCCAGAGAAGACAAAAGCGGGGTAGTAAGGAATTAGGTATTTCTGCTGTTCGGGGAGGCACCATTGTCGGAGAACATGAGGTAATCTTTGCAGGAACGGATGAAGTCATTGAAATCAAGCATACGGCATACAGCAAGGCAGTCTTTGCCAAGGGAGCCGTTGAGGCTGCAAAGTTCTTAGCAGGAAAACCGGCAGGGCTGTATACAATGAGTGATGTAATTTCGTAAAATATAAGAATTTATGCGATTAGAAGTCGTATCTGTTGGTTGCAGATACGACTTTTTTGTATTAGAATATAAACAATTATGGGTTACAACAGGAAGAGAGGAACAGATATATGAAGGATGGGTTTGTAAAGGTCGCTGTAGCAACCCCCGGTATACAGGTAGCAGACTGTGTATATAATCGGGAACAGCTTTTGTCAGAGATTCAGAAGGCAGAACAGCAAAAGGTAAAGCTGTTGGTATTGCCGGAACTGTGTATGACCGGATATACCTGCGGAGATTTGTTTTTACAGGAAGCCCTGTTGCAGGGTGCAGAGGATGGACTGGTCTGGCTGCTTGAGAGAACCGGAACAATCGATATGATGATTGTACTGGGGCTTCCGGTTTCTGTGGATTGTAAGCTTTATAATGTGGCTGCCTTCTTATATCGAGGAGAATTATTGGCACTGATACCAAAGACCTATATGCCAAACTATTCCGAATTTTATGAGGTTCGTCACTTTACAAGAGGGCAGCAGGAGGTACGGATGATTTCCTATGCAGGCAGACAGGTTCCGTTTGGAACCCGGCAACTGCTTCGGTGCCGGCAACTGCCCGAATTGGTAATCGGCTGTGAAATCTGTGAGGATTTGTGGGTGCCGAATCCACCGTCAACCGAGCATACGATGGCAGGAGCGACCGTTATCTGTAATCCATCTGCAAGTGTTGAGGTGACAGCAAAGGAGAACTACCGGAGACAGTTAGTTGCACAACAGTCGGCAAGAACGATATGTGCATATTTGTATGCCGATGCAGGCGAGGGTGAATCAACAACCGATGTGGTATTCAGCGGTCATAACCTGATTTGTGAAAACGGAGCAGTGCTTGCAGAAGCCCAACGCTTTACGAATCAGATGGTAGTATCGGAAATTGATGTGCATAAGCTTTCTGTAGAACGGCGGAGAATGAATACCTATGAAGCAGGGCATATAGATGCGTATAAGATAATTCCGTTTGACATTACTATGGAAGCAACAGACCTGACCAGACATTTTTCCCGGACACCGTTCATTCCGACGAATTTAAATCGGAGAAAAGAACGCTGTGAGGAAATCTTTACGCTACAGGCAATGGGATTGAAGAAACGGTTACAGCATACGCACTGTCAGAGTGCGGTAATCGGATTGTCGGGAGGCTTGGATTCTACGCTTGCTCTTCTGGTAACGGTTCGGGCATTTGATATGGCAGGCATGAACCGAAGCGGAATCTTAGGGATAACCATGCCGGGCTACGGTACAACAGACCGTACTTATCAGAATGCACTGGATATGGCAAAGGCATTGGGTGTGACACTAAAGGAAATCAGCATTGTAAAGGCAGTAGACCAGCATTTTATCGATATTCAGCATGACAAAGCAGTTCATGATATCACCTATGAAAACGGACAGGCGAGAGAACGAACCCAGATATTAATGGATATGGCAAATCAGACAAACGGAATGGTAATCGGAACCGGAGATTTGTCGGAAATGGCATTGGGATGGGCGACCTATAATGGCGACCATATGTCTATGTATGCAGTCAATGTATCCATTCCAAAGACTCTGGTGCGGCATCTGGTACAGTATGTTGCCGATACCTGCGGACAGGAGAATTTATCAAGGATATTGTTAGATGTTCTGGATACACCGGTAAGTCCGGAGCTGTTACCGCCGTCAAACGGTGAAATTGTGCAAAAGACAGAGGATGTTGTAGGACCGTATGAACTGCATGATTTTTACCTATATTATATGATGCGGTTTGGTTTTGCACCATCTAAGATATATCGAATCGCAGTACAGACCTTTCAGGGAAAGTATGAAGCCGAAACAATATTAAAGTGGTTAAAGAAGTTCTATTGGCGATTCTTTAGTCAGCAATTTAAACGTTCCTGTGTACCGGACGGACCGAAGGTTGGTACGGTTGCACTTTCTCCAAGGGGGGATTGGAGAATGCCGAGTGATGCCAGTGTTACCTTATGGATACAGGATTTAGAACGAATCGATGCAGAATGACAAGAAAGACGAGGAAAAAGGAATGGGCAGTACAGCAAATAACGATTATGTAATCATAACGGATTCGGCAACGGATATGCCGCAGGAGGTTATAGAGCGGTATCAGCTACATGTGATTCCGACACCGGTAGTGGTGGATGGCATAGACTATTTTGACGGAGAAACCATATATCCGAAGGATTTTTATGCATATCAGCGGGAACATAGGGAGATTTCAACCTATCATATCAATACTTATATGTTCAAGGAGCATTTCAGACCTTATGCAGAGAGGGGAGAAACTGTAATATATGTCTGCTTCTCTACCGGACTGGCAGGAACCTATAATGCGGCAAGATTAGCGAAGGAAGAATTGCTTGAGGAGTATCCGGATTGGGATATTACCATCGTTGATTCAAAATGTGCGTCTCTGGGCTTTGGCTTACTGGTATATTATGCATTGAAGATGCAGGAGCATGGAGCGGATAAGGATACTGTAATTCAGGCATTGGAATATCACAGAGAGCATATCAAGCACATTATTACCGTAGAGACTTTGGAATATTTATTTCAGGGAGGACGGTTGAGCCGCACCAGTATGGTAGTCGGCGGAGTTCTGGATATTAAGCCGATTATTCACATGGATGAAAACGGCTCCTTAAAAGCCATTGAGAAGGTGCGTGGAAGAAATAAGTCCTTAAAGCGGATGGTGGAATTAATCGGGGAATGGTGTAAGAATCCGGAGGAACAGCTATTCGGTGTATGCCATGGGGATGATTATGAAACCATGAAGCAGGTAGAAGAAATGATTTGCAGTAAGTATGGTCCGGTATCATTTCTTGAAAATTATGTAGGCTGTGCAATCGGAGCCCATACCGGAACCGGAATTATCGGAATTGTCTTTCTGGATGAGGAATCAAAATATAAAGAATGGTTGTAAGAAAATTTTAAGAATTTCGAATGTTTTCTACTATATTTTGTATGTGAAGAATCTGTTATACTACAAGATGAAGTGAAATCAAGGTATCAGACAGGCGATTTGTCCGGTACGGATTTCAGTTTACAAGACAGAATTATAACAGATAAAAGTAAGGAGGGAAGAGCTTGGCTGAACGAAAAATAGCCGTTGAAGTGGAAGACCTGTATAAAATATATAAAGTCGGTACTACAAAGGTACGAGCCTTGAATGGAGTGTCCTTTCAGGTGTACGAAGGAGAGTTTTGTGCCATTGTCGGTACATCCGGTTCTGGAAAATCCACCTTGTTGAATATGCTGGCAGGATTGGAGCATCCGACAAAGGGACAGATTGCCATTCGCGGACGGCATATCGAAAAAATGAATGAAAACCAGTTGGTTGCCTTTCGAAGAGAGCATGTAGGGTTCATTTTTCAGTCCTTTAATCTGATGGGAACCATGAATGCCATTGAGAATGTCGCATTGCCGCTAAGCTTCCGGGGTGTTCCCAAGAAGGAAAGAATGAAGCAGGCAGAACGGATGATACGACTGGTAGGCTTAGGAAAATACAAGAAACACCGCCCGAACCAAATGTCAGGCGGACAGCAGCAGAGAGTTGGTATGGCAAGAGCTTTGGTGCTGAATCCGGATATTGTATTTGCCGATGAGCCGACAGGTAATCTGGATTCGGTAACATCAGAGGAAATGATGAATCTGATGCGGAATGTGGTAAGTAAGCATCATAAGACATTGATTATGGTAACACATGATAATCAACTGGCATCCTATGCGGACCGAATCATACATATTAAAGACGGTAAGATTATTGAAATTGAAGATAACACAGAGAAATGGAAATCGTCTGTAGGCAATGTTGCAGGCGGGGAGGAGTAAACTATGAGAAGGACAGGTAAAAAGTTAGGAAAATCATTGGCAATTTTGGCAATGAGTGCAGTCTTAATCGGAGCAACCGTAGATATTGTCTGCCCGATTGGAGGAGATGTCTATGCATCCAGTGCTGCCAGCACAACCGAAAAGGGTGATAAGGGTACAGAGAGCAGTGCAACAGATTCCGATATTGTAGCAAGTAAGGATACCGATATTTTATTGACCGGAGTAAATGTACCGGCAGCAAAATACGGTGAAAGCACCACAGTGGGCTTTAAGGCAAAGGTAAACGGAGAGGGGTATATTACCAGCATTTCTCCGATTGTGTCTGAGGCATTTCCGTTTGAAACAAATGATGCTGCTTATATGGTAGTGGAAGGAGATTCTACAACCAAGGAATTAGCAGTAAATTACAACTTTACAGTAAGAAGTGATGTTGCAACCGGTTATCAGACCGTTGGCTTCAATATTGAATATGTAAAGGATGGCGTAGCAAAGAGTGCTATTAAGACTGTCAATGTAAAATTTGAGGGGGCACCGGCTACCACAGAGGCAACCACAGAAGCTCCGACCACAGAAGAAGTAAAAATATCAACACCGAGAGTCATTGTAACCGGTTATGAAACAGATGTAGAGCAGGTATTAGCCGGACAGAATTTCAAGCTTACCATCCATCTTCAGAATACATCTAAGAAAACGGCTGTATCCAATATGAAGGTGAGTATGGCAGCAGCAAACGGAGAATTTCTTCCGACCTCCGGTTCCAGCACCCAGTTTATCGCAAGTCTGGGAGCCGGCAAGACAACCGATATTGTCCTGGAGATGTCTGCGTTGACAAGTCTGGAGCCAAAGCCTTATGTATTGACTGTAACCTGTAATTATGAAGACGGAGATGCAAATCCGTTTGAATCAACAGAAAATATTTCGATTCCGGTATATCAGGAAGCCAGAATTAAGCTTACGGATATGTCTGTTTCACCGGATACCATTGCCGTAAACAATCAGGGAAGTGTTAGCTTCAGTATCAATAATCTTGGAAAGAGTACCTTGACAAATGTGCAGGCAAGACTGGAAGGAAGTACAATTGAGTGTGAAGATGCCTTTGTCGGAAATATTGCAGCCGGAGCAACCGGATATGCAGATATTACAGTTACTGGTGTGAAGACAACCTCCGATGACGGAACCGTTAAGTTAATTATTACATATGAGGATTCCGCAGGCAAGGAATGTACATATGAGGATACCGTAACCGTATTTGTATCAGAAGATGTTTTTGATGACTCCTTCATGGATGACTCGATGATGACGGATGACACGAATACCGGTCTGCCGGTAGTTGCAAAGATTTTAATTGCAGTCGGCAGCTTGGTTGTAATTGCAGTGATTGTGGTAGTAATCGTAATTGTAGTAAATAAGTCTAAGAAGAAAAAGGCAGCAGAGGAAGCCGAAGAATTAGAGGACGAGATTGATGCTGAGTTGATTGACAATGCAGATAAGGAGAATGTGGAATGAGATTTTCTGACATCATAGCAATGAGTGCAGGAAATCTATGGAAACGAAAGGTACGTTCAATTCTGACGATACTTGGTGTTATGATAGGTACTGCATCCATTGTAGTCATGCTGTCTCTGGGTATTGGACTTCAAAGTGCAATGCTGGGTGAGATGCAGTCAGAGGGCAGTATGACAGATATACAGGTATACAATTACAATTATGACTCGAATGGAAATCAGTTACTAATGACAGATGAGACAATGGAAACCTTTAAGCAGTTAGAACATGTAACAGCCGCAAGCCCGCAGTTGCAAGTTTATGTCACCTTGTCGCAGGGAAAATATGAAACGGGAATCCAGCTTATGGGTGTGTCGCAGGAATATATGGCAAAGATACCGCTTGCAGAGGGCGGAAGAATACCGGAGGCAAATTCCAAGAAGCTGGAATTGCTGATTGGTAATGGTGTAATTACAGACTTTTATGAGCCTGCTTCCGGAAAGAATCCGTATTATGAGGATGGAGAGCTTGCAAATGTAGATTTGATGAATAAGACATTGTTTACACAATTTGAATCTACCTGGACAACCGATTCCGAAGGTAATTCCGTTGAACAGCCTGCCAGAAAGAATATCTTTCCGGTGGTAGGAATGGTAGAAGGCGGACCGGAGGACTACAATAGTTATTGTTGGTATGTTTATACCGATATTGATTCTTTGAAAAAATATCTGCAGGATGCATATCGGGGGCAGGCAATACCGGGACAGCCGACAGACAAAAACGGAAAGCCATATAAGTATATCAGCTATAATGAGGCAATTGTATCAGTGGATGATATGGAAAATGTAGATGATGTAGTAACTGCAATTTCAGACATGGGTTATCAGGCACAAAGTGAAGCAGAGTGGATTAAGCAGGCACAGCAGGAGATGTTGATTATTGAAGCGGTGCTTGGCGGTATTGGTGCCATTTCTCTGTTTGTAGCAGCAATCGGTATTGCAAATACAATGATGATGTCCATTTATGAACGAACCAAGGAAATCGGTGTTATGAAGGTGTTGGGTTGCAGTTTGGGTAATATCCGGGCAATGTTCCTGACAGAAGCAGCATTTATCGGATTTGTCGGAGGTATTATCGGTTTAATCATAAGCTACATATTATCTTTTGTCTGCAATCTGTTTTTACCGGCATTGGTTGGCTATGAGGGACAGAATATATCAGTCATTCCGATTTGGCTGGTGTTGGTTGCAATTATATTCTCTACCTTAATCGGTATGCTGGCAGGATTTTTCCCGGCACAGCGTGCAACTAAGTTAAGTCCATTGGCAGCAATTCGAAATGAATAACTAATCATAATAATTAAATATCAAACAGAAATAAGCAGGAAATGTCTTGGAAACAAAGATGTTTCCTGCTTTTTATCTGTGATACAATGTGGTATACTATTAAAAATACGGCAAAATGGATTTAAAACAGAGGAGCCTTGACATGGAACAATCAATTTTGTTTTTTGATATTGATGGAACAATTTTAACAGAAGACGGAACCAGACGGATTCCGGACAGTACAAGAGAAGGAATCAGACAGGCAAGAACAAATGGGCATCTGGTATTTATCAATACCGGACGGGTGTATCTGAATGTGGAGCCTATGATACGGGAAATAGGATTTGACGGATATGTATGCGGATGCGGAACCGATATATACTGTCATGAACAAGAATTGTTTCATAAGCAAATATCCGGAGAAATCTGTAAGCAGACGGTAGCGGTACTACGGGAATGTAAAATGGCAGCGTTATTTGAAGCGTCGGATTTGAATGCGATTGATTTATCGGTACAAGGAAATCAAAAGCTATCGGAGCTGGTGGCGTATTTTTCGCAGGAAGGAAGAAGTATGGTGGATGTTACCAGCCCGGAATTTCATTTTGATAAATTCACAGGCTGGTATCCGCTGGAGCAGGATATGAGAAACTTTCATACCTATATAGAACCACTGTTTGACTGCATTGATCGGGGACAGGAGGATGCATGGGGAATGTATGAGGTGGTGCCGAAGGGATATAGTAAGGGTACCGGAATTCAATATCTTTTGGATTATTTTCATATACCGATGGAACGAGCTTATGCATTTGGTGACAGTACCAATGACCTGCCGATGCTTACCTATGTACCGCATAGTGTAGCAATGGGAGAAAGTCCGGATGCAGTAAAGCAGTCGGTAGAATATGTGACCGGTTCCCTGGCAGAGGACGGGTTGGCAGAAGCATTGAAGCACTACGGACTCATATAGCTTATATAACAGAAAAGCAAACGAAAAATAAAGGATATATAAAAAGAAAATGAAAAACATAAGTTGGTCACAATTAAATATTATACTAATGATTGTAATCGGAACGGCAGCACTGTTCGGGCTGGTAGGAGGACTTGCTACCAGAGGTACGAATCAGGCGGTAAATATGGCAGAAGTGCAGGGCATGAATGATGCATGGATTGTGGAAAGTGATATGGCATATGATATTGCAACGGATTTGCCTTGTAATTTGGAGATAGAAAAGGGAACTCCGGTCAGTATTTCCCACTATCTGCCGGAGGAGTTGGGGAATGATTACGGAATAGCATTTCGTTCTATGTATAATCAGGTACAGGTGAAGGTCGGAGATACTATTTTGTATCAATATGGTGTAGATGAGCATCAGATGTTTGTCAGTTCTCCGGTTCCAAAGTGGAACTATGTTCCGATTGACCGGCAATATGCAGGTGAGCTGTTGACCATTACCCAGATTTCGGAATACGGAAAATATTCCGGCTTCTTTCCTACCGTTCAGCTTGGCAGCCGCAGTGCATTGGTATATGCACAATGGAAAAGCTATGGCTGGGGCTGTATATTGTCAATGGTGCTGATTTTAATGGTACTGGGAATGATAGGGATTGCACTTGGCTTACAGGCTCATAAAAAGCTGGATATGTCTGCCAGATACTATCTGGTTCTGGCGGTCTGTATCATGCTTTGGAGTGTCAGTGGAGTTCCGGTGCTGTCCATGTATGTAAAGAACAGTTATGTCCTGTGGTTTGTGCATATGATTACCAGATTGGTGATTCCGATTACATATCTGTTGTTTTTAAGAAGCTTTATACAGAAAAGACGGATGGTAATGCTGGTTGATATTGGAATATTAGTTGCCGGCATCTGTTATGCGGCAATTATGATACTACAGATTCTGGGACTGTTAGAGCTTTCTGTTACCTATGATGCATTGGGTGTGCTGTATAGCATAGGCTTTGCGGCATATACGGTACTGATTTTGTTTGGATGGCTGAAATATGACAGGACAGAGCTTCGGGCAATGGCTGTGGGTAATTGTCTGCTTGGAGCTGCAGGTATTGTGAATCTGTTCATACGTCCAAATCATATGTATCAGTTAGACGGAACCTTCTGGCAGGTGTCAGTCATGGTTTATCTGTTTATTTTGTTGGGAATTGTTCTGGAACGTATTTTGAAGCAGGTGGGGCAGCAGGTCAATCAGGTGGAACAGGAATATTCCAGCCAGAGAGCAATCGCAGTAACCATGATGAATCCAAATTTTTTGTTTAGTGCATTAAACTCCTTACTGGCTATGACAAAAGCAGATTCCATACAGTCCTCAAAATTTGTATTTGCATTTTCCCAATATCTTCGATATAATCTTGATTCAGTCAGAGAAGATAAGCTGATTCCGTTTGAAGAGGAATTAAAGCATGTGACCGCCTATCTGGATATTCAGCAGCTCAGAATGCCGGAGTTAAGGGTGGTAATTGAAGATAAAATAAAGGATATATCCGTACCATGCCGGACGATAGAGGCAATTGTGGAAAATGCGGTTAAGCATGGCATTAGTAAGCAGGATAATCAAGGACAGATTACGATACGAAGCTATGAACGTCGGGATTGTTATGCGATACAGGTAGTAGATGACGGTATTGGCTTTGACACAGATATACTTTATCGAAAGACAACACCAACCAGTATGAAAACCCTTCAGGAACGGTTAGAAGCTTCGATAGGCGGAAAAATAGAAGTGAGCAGTAAATATCGCAAAGGAACCATTGTGACGGTGAAGCTCCCAAAAGAGCGTAGATTCGTTGAAAGGACGTAATATTCATGAATGAAAAAGAAACCATCAGTTTTACAGAGCAGATTCGGATTGCATTAAGCAAGCCATTATGGTATAAGTCATTATTTCAACAGTCCATAGGCAAGCATATGTGCTACTTTCTTGCATTGCTCGTATTAATTACCGTAATTCAGTTCGGTGTGCCGGTTGCTGCTTATTTACAGAGCGTTGGCGGCTTAAAGGAATTATTATTAGAGCATATTCCGACCTTTTCCTTGGAAAACGGTGAATTAACGGTAGATTCGGTTGTGGATTGGGAACGAAACGGTGTACATTTAATAATCGATACCTCGCAGGAGGCTTATACACAAGAGCAGGCAGTACAGGAAGGCTCTGACATGGATAATACAATGTCGGTGGTGTATATGATTAGCAAAACCAATGTTGTATGTAATCAGATGTTGATGCCGATGGAGTTTTCCTCCTTTGGAAATATGACCTTTAATAATCAGGATTTATATCAGGCAGCACCGTTTTATATCGGTATGATGGGAATCATAATGTTCTTATATAATCTAGCTGCTTATATGATAAGTGCGTTATTCTTTGCGGGCTTTGGGTATTTGATGAATCGGGCATTGAAGCTAAACCTGAAGTTCGGACAGATATATCTGATTGCACTGTATGCAAAGACTGTTGAAGTATTACTGGAATCTGTCCTGCAGGTGGTAGGTCTTTCGATTCTTTACTATGTAGGAAGCATCGTGGGAATCTTTATTACCTGTAATTATATGACCCGTGGCATGAGCTCTATCTTAAAGCCTTCTGCCATGGGCGGTTCGGACGGTAATTCAGACCAGACCCGATTCTTTTTATAGAATCGGGGAGTTGGATAACCGTTCTTTTGCGGCTTGCAGAATCTGAGCCGGTTGGGCTTGTGAAAGGGAACTGTTGTGGAAGGTTGGTTCTTCAGTGACTTCTACGGTAAACCAGTCCGGTGCAGAAAAGGCAAAGGCTTCTTCTTCCGTTGGAAATTCTACTTCGGCAAGTAATAAGCCTTCCAAACAACCATGAAAGACATCCAGCTCAATGGTATAACCATGTTGTTCCGGAATCTTATAGCGGGTCTTGGTAATCAGATTACCGTCACATTTAGGAACTAGATGCTCATAAGCGGTCTGTGTGAGTGGAACTTCCAGCTCTTCGCGGGAGAGAAGCCCGGCAGATTTATATGTAAAAATATAGGAATCATTTTTTTTGCGGATGCGTAAGACCGGTGAAGTATTTAAATAGCCCTGTTCAATGTCTGCACAGGGATAAGAATCAAACTTCTCCGGTAATTGTCTGATTAAAAATTTGCGTTCAATTTCCATGGGGAATCCTTTCTTGTTTGCTTTCTTATTGTGTATAGCTTGTATATAAGACTGACCATGAAAGCAACAACCGTTATCGTAAGAAAAACTACTGAATTTCGTAAGCTATGGTTCTTGACTTTCCGTCCTTTTTTGATTATAAACATAGTATAAAGGGAATGCAAGAGAAGAAGAAAGAAGGATAAAAATGGTATATTTATTTATGGCAGACGGCTTTGAAGAGGTAGAAGGCTTAACGGTTGTAGACCTTGTTCGACGTGCCGGAATAGAATTAAAGACAGTTTCCGTTATGGGAAGAATAGAGGTAACAGGAGCACATGGTATCGAGGTAAAGGCGGATTGTCTGTTTGAAGATATGAAGGAACCGGCCGAAATGTTAATTCTTCCGGGAGGAGTACCGGGTACTCCGAATCTGAAAGCACATAAGGGACTGCAGCAGTTAATCTGTAAGAGTGCAGAGCAGGGAATCTATCTGGCAGCAATCTGTGCAGCTCCGACTGTATACGGAGAACTGGGCTTGTTAAAGGGAAAGAAAGCAACCTGTTATCCGGGCTTAGAGAACGGTCTGCTTGGTGCAGAGGTGGTATATGATAATGTAGCGGCAGACGGTAACTTCATTACCAGTCGTGGAGTCGGAACCGCAATCGACTTTTCTTTAAAGCTGGTTGAGCTGTTGAAGAATAAGGCGGAAGCAGATAAGATAGCAAAGGCAATTGTGTATCAGGCATAATAGCTGAGGAAGTGTGAGAAGAGAGAGGAGTTTGTTTTGCAATGAAACAAATGATGGAGCAGATATTTTTTACACCATTGTTGGGAATTGATTTTTATCATACGGCATTTTCATTTTTCTTCTATGGAGTGGCATGCTGGTGTATGGAATGTGTATTTGAATCCATCCGGCAGAAGAAGCTGGTAATGGACCGGGGCTTTAACAAGGGACCGATTTGTACCATATATGGCGTTGCTTTTTTGTTTGTGTATTTTGTAATGAAACCATTAGACGGAAAGTGGATTCCGCTTTATATAGTAGGTGCGTTATATGCAACAACACTGGAATATGTAACAGCGGTCATTATGGATAAAATCTTTCGTCAAAAATGGTGGGATTATACGGATATGCCGTTAAATTTTCAAGGAAGAATCTGTCTGCCGATTTCACTTGCATGGGGAATACTGGTGGTATTGATGTTTGCTGTATTCCAGCCGCATGTTATAATGCTGATTGACTTAATTCCGGTGCGAATCGGGTTACCGGTGCTTCAGGCAATGATTTGGGTATATTTTATTGACCTTGCATTCAGCATTGTATCAAGAAGTAAAGTAGGTAAGCGGGCAAAGGAAAAAATAGACGTAGAAAAAGAACGCATTAAGTATTACTTCCGGGATGGAGATATGTAAGAATTATGGAATGTATAAAGCTATCTGTCCGGAATCTGGTGGAATTTTTGCTGCGGGAAGGCAGTATCGATACCCGCAGAGGACAGACTGCGGATAAGCGTGCGATGGAGGCGGGAAGCCGGATACACCGCAAGATACAAAAGAATATGGGAGCTGATTACAGAAGTGAAGTGCCGCTGGCAATTGAATTGCCAATGGCACATTTTATTCTGCGGATTGAAGGCAGAGCCGATGGAATCATAGAACAGGAAGGAACCGTTACCATCGATGAGATTAAGGGTGTATATCAGAATGTAGAGAAGATGGCGGCTCCCGTCCAGGTTCATAAGGCACAGGCAATGGTGTATGCGTATATTTATGCCACACAGAACCAACTTAGCTCCATCGGAGTTCAAATGACCTATTGCAATCTGGATACAGAGGTAATAAGACGGTTTCGGAAAACCATAGAATATGAAGCACTAAAGGGCTGGTTTGAGCGACTGGTAGCAGATTATATGATATGGGCGGATTATCAGTATGAGCATCGCAAGCAGCGGCAGGCATCCATTGAACAACTGGAATTTCCGTATGAATACCGCTCAGGGCAGAGAGATATGGTAGTTTCGGTGTATAAGGCAATCCGGGAAGGAAAACCGCTATTCGTACAGGCACCTACCGGAATCGGAAAAACACTGGCAACTATTTTTCCGGCAGTACAGGCAATCGGACAAGGTATGGGAGATAAATTGTTTTATCTTACGGCAAAGACAATTACCAGAACGGTAGCGGTAGAAGGTCTGCAGCGGTTGCGGGAGCATGGACTTTGGTTTTCATCGGTGGTAATTACCGCAAAGGAGAAAATCTGTATGACAGACGCCTGTGAATGTAATCCGACTCAGTGCGAATATGCAGACGGACATTATGACCGAATTAATGAAGCTGTGTATGATTGCATCACGCACGAAGTGGATATTACCAGAGAGATAATACAGGCATATGCCAGAAAGCACAGGGTATGTCCGTTTGAATTATCATTGGATATAAGTCTCTGGGTAGACGGTATTATCTGTGATTATAATTATGTGTTTGACCCGCGTGTGAACTTAAAGCGTTATTTTGGTGAGGGCATCAAGGGTGATTACATTTTCTTGGTAGATGAGGCTCATAATCTGTATGAGAGGGCAAGTGCCATGTATAGTGCAGAGCTTTACAAAGAAGCGTTTCTGGAGGTGAAGCGTCTTGTAAAGCCGTACAGTGCGAAGCTGGCAGGAAAGCTGGATGCCTGCAACCGGATTTTATTAGAATGGAAGAAATCATGTGAAGACTATCAATATATGGAGGATATACAACCGTTTATCTTGAAGCTGCTGTCTGCATTACAGGAATATGAAGTGTTTCTGGAGGAGCATATCGGGATTCCGGAGGAAACAAGAATCTTAGAGTTTTATTTTCAAATTTATCAATTTTTGAATATATATGAGCGGGTAGATGAAAATTATGTGATGTATTGTGAGCAGGTATCGCAAGGCTCTTTTAAGCTTCGATTATACTGTGTCGATACATCTGTGAATCTGCGGTTATGTCTGGAGAAGGGACGATCTACGATATTTTTCTCCGCAACACTGTTGCCGATTCGATATTACAAGAAGCTGTTAAGCCGGGAAGAAGACTATGCCGTATATATACCGTCACCGTTTGCAAGAGAGAATCAATGTCTGCTAATCGGCAGGGATGTCAGCAGCCGGTATAGTCGGAGAAATGCCATGGAATATGAGAAGATATATGCCTATATTAAGGGTCTTTTATCTGCAAGAATGGGAAATTATATGGTGTTCTTTCCATCCTATAAGATGCTGGAGGAGGTGGCCCGGATAACGGAATTAAGAGGGCTACCGGAGGGCTTTCGGTTGTATTACCAGAATCCCGGTATGCAGGAGAAGGAGCGAGAGCAGTTTCTTTTACAGTTTGAACAGGAAGGTACCGTAGGCTTTTGCATTATGGGCGGCATCTTTTCGGAAGGAATTGATTTGACCGGTGAACGTTTAATCGGAGCTGTAATAGTAGGAACCGGTATTCCGAAGGTCTGCCGGGAGCGGGAGATTCTCCGGCAATATTTTGAAAACCGGGAAGGAATGGGATTTGCATATGCGTACCAGTATCCCGGTATGAATAAGGTCATGCAGGCGGCGGGCAGAGTGATTCGGACAACCACAGATAAGGGTGTGATTCTGCTTTTGGATGAGAGGTTCTTATATGCATCGAACCAGCAATTATTTCCAGATGAATGGAGGAATCTACAGGTAATTACGGCAGAGCAGGCAGAAGTCGTAAGCAAAGAATTTTGGAATTAATATTCTCGGTAGAAACTAAGCGGGAAATGTGCTACAATGTGGTAGAAGCAGTAAGAATGGGTATGGGGGTAGCGGATGAGAAAACTATATGTAAGTGATTTGGACGGAACCCTGTTGAATAACCGGGGGGATGTTCCGGCTAAGACAGCAGAACGGATAAATCTTTGTATAAAAGAAGGAATGGCATTTACGATTAACACCGCCAGAAGTCCGGCAACGGTATTTCCGATTGTGGAAGCCATCCATTTGAATGTTCCGTATTCCATGATGAACGGTGTTTTGATTTATAATCCGGCACAGCAGGAATATATGAAGATTCATACAATCAGCCGGGAAACTGCAATGGTAGTATTAGGAATAATTAAATTGCATGGTTTGCAATGCTTCTTATACACCATGGAGCAGGAGGTACTGCATACCTATTATGACAGTGTGGAATCCCGCTCACTGAATAAGTTCCGGAATGAACGAATTATGAAGTATGATAAGGTGTTTACAGAGGTAGACGATTTGAGCATTTGTGCCGACAGAGGAGTTATTTACTTTTGTCTGCGGGAGAAGAAGGAATTGCTGGAAGGACTGTATCGGGACTTGCAGGCAGTCCGGGGAGCAAGTGCAATTTTTTATGAGGATGTTTATAATCCGGAATGGATGTACTTAGAGATATATAGTGATAAGGCATCAAAAGCACAGGCATTGAATACGATTAAGGAATGGGGAAAATATGATTATTTAATTGGATTTGGTGATAGTGCAAACGATAAGGAAATGTTTCGAGTTTGCAATGAAACCTATGCGGTATCCAATGCTACCACCGAGATTCAGAATCTTGCCAACGGTATTATTCCGAGCAATGAGGATGAAGGTGTGGCAAGGTTTATGTATAAGATATTACATGATTCCCATGTAGATATTTAAAGGAGACTGGTTATGGAGAATATAACGCTTCAGGAAATATTGGAATTTACGGGCGGAACGCTTCTTTGCGGAGATGCGAATACAATTGTTACGGATGTCTGTATAGATTCCAGAGAGATTAAGCCGGGAGATTTATTTGTTCCGATTATAGGAGAAAGGGTAAATGCACATCGGTTCATTGAGCAGGTTTTGGAAACAGGGGCAGCGACTCTGACCTCCGAGCATTATGCAATTTCGGCAGAAAAACCGTACATAAAAGTAGAAGATACGGTAAAAGCCTTACAGGATATAGGAAGAGGCATCCGAAGGCGGTTACAGCTTCCGATTGTGGCGGTAACGGGAAGTGTAGGGAAAACAACTACCCGAAATATGATTGCGGCGGCTCTTCGCAGTACGTACAGAACCTTTGAAACGCAAAAGAATTATAACAGCCAGATAGGAGTTCCGATTATGCTCTCAAGGCTTAGTCATGAGGATGAGGTTGCAGTACTGGAATGCGGTATGAGTGAAGTTGGTCAGATACATAGTCTGTCTGTTATGGTGGAACCGAAATATGCGGTTGTAAGCAAGATTGGTGTAGCTCATATAGAGCAGTTAAAGACACAGGAAAATATTCTGCATGAAAAATTATCTATTATTGACGGTATGGATAAGGACGGAGTCCTGTTCCTGAATGGAGATGACACGTTGCTTGCAGGTGTAAAGGGAACATTGCCGTGTAAGCTGCGTTATTATGGAACACAGGACTGGTGTGATTATCGGGCAGAAAATATCCAATACGATAACGGAAGAAGTTATTTTGAATGTGTGCATGGGAATGAACGAGTGTCTGTGGAGCTGAGCGTTCCAGGTCTGCATAACGTACAAAATTGTGTAGGGGCAATTGCGGTCAGTCACACATTTGGGATTCCGATGGAAACAGCCGCTGCCGAATTTGCACATTTTTGCGGACTGCGGCAACGGATTATAAAGCTTGAAAGCCGGTTTACAATTATTGATGATACCTATAATGCAAGTCCGGATTCCATGAGAGCGAGTCTGGATGTGCTATGTCATATGGAGACAAAGGGCAAGCGAATTGCGGTTCTGGGTGATATGCTTGATTTGGGTGAGAACTCCGAGCAATATCATTACGAAATTGGAACCTATATTACCACCCTGCCGATACAGGAAGTTATTGTAATCGGGGAGCGGGCAAAGAAGATTGCTCAGGGAATCCAAGATAAAAAGGTCGGAATAGAGGTCTATGCATTTTCAGAAAATGAAGAAGCTGTTATGTATCTAATGGGAACACTGATGCCGGAGGATATTGTACTGGTGAAAGGCTCAAACGGAATGCATATGAATGAAATTGTGCATTTATTGGAGCAATAATTATAAAATGCCATAAATTCTTATAACAACAAAAAATCATTAAGAATAATTCAGATTCTCCTTAAGCAGGTGAGGAAAACACGCCCATCTGTTTAAGGAGAATTTTGTTATAGAAATCAAAATATTTACTTGACAAATTAAAATCTATCTGCTAATTTATAAATTAGTAATAATTACTGATTTTAATTCAATCAAATAAAAAAGGAAAAGGAGAAAAGATTATGAAATTTGTATGTTCAGTATGTGGTTATGTGTATGAAGGAGAACAGGCACCGGAGCGTTGCCCGCAATGTGGAGCTCCGGCAGAGAAATTCGTAGAGCAAAGCGGAGAAAAGTCATGGGCAGCCGAGCATGTAGTAGGTGTTGCACAGGGTGCCAGCGAGGACATTTTGGAAGATTTAAGAGCAAATTTTAATGGCGAGTGTTCTGAGGTAGGTATGTATCTGGCAATGGCAAGAGTTGCGTACCGGGAAGGCTATCCGGAGGTAGGTATGTATTATGAAAAGGCTGCTTATGAAGAAGCCGAACATGCAGCAAAGTTTGCAGAGCTGTTGGGTGAGGTTGTTACCAGCAGTACAAAGAAGAATCTGGAAATGCGGGTAGAAGCTGAAAATGGTGCAACCGCAGGAAAGACAGATTTGGCAAAGAGAGCAAAGGCTGCCAATCTGGATGCAATTCACGATACTGTACATGAGATGGCTCGTGATGAGGCAAGACATGGAAAAGCCTTTGAAGGATTATTAAAGAGATATTTTAGTTAACCTACAGAAAATAACGAAAAATAGCATAGATTAAGGGATTCAGAGGGTAGATAGTTGATGAGAAGTCTACCCTCTTTTGCTTTATATGAACGAATGGGTATAAATAAGAACATTAAAATAATATAAACTTGTTGCATAATTATAAAATTGCTGTATAATACTATGTAAGAGGTTGTGGTTCTTAGGAACTGTTTCCTTAATAGATACCAAATAGGCTTGTATGTTTTTGCATACAAGCCTTTAGATTTTATAGGAGGTTATTATGTTAAGAGGGATGATTTTCGTTGACCATATGAACTTTGATATTGCTTTACAGGATTATTATAAAACACTTGGTTTACAAACACCTAAATTAGATTATAATGTATTGTTCAGAAATTTAACAAAGCAAATAAATAATGTGGATTTCTTAAAAGCATTTATCTTTGTTCCAAAGCCAGACAATTTCTTGATGAATGATAGACATTTAAACAGTTATTATAATTGGGTGACTGGATTAAGTAATGCACCTTATATAGATGTTATTGAGGGGAATTACATCGCAAGACAAGTGGATGAAAATGTAGATATGGATATTCAGAAAAAGAATACATATTATAAAGTGGAAAAGGGTACAGACATTAATTTAGCGACACACACCCTACAAAAAGCTTTTTATAATTCCTATGATATTGCATTTATCATGAGTGCTGATACAGATTATTTAAAAGTCTATGAGGTTTTAAAGAGCATGGGTAAGTTAGTTGTAGTCGTTGGTGTGAAGGGACAAAATTTATCTCGTATAAAAGGGCAGGTAGATAATACTTTGATACTTGATAAATCATTTTTTGATACTTGTTTACGTGTATCAACAGGACATAAGTGACAAACAAAGAGTAGATTTTAAAGAGGACAGACCAAAGAGATTTATCTCGGATAAATTGTTTTACTTTTCCATATGAATATGATAAAATGGCATCAGTTAGCTTCAACTAACTGATGCCATTTGCCGTTTTGGGTGAAATTACGGATTTTATTTGAGTTAGGAAGCCAAGCAAAGAAAGTAAAAAGGAGTTCATATGGAAAATCAAAGGGATTACAAACGAAATCTGGTAGCAGGAATGATAGGGGCATTTTTTATGATGCTGGGAGATTTGTCACTAAGCTTAATTGTACCGAGTGATGCGGATGCGGGTCTGTTTCTTCGGGAGGGCTATTTGAATGGCGGTTATGCTTCATGGAGAGCGGTATTTCTGGTATTAACCGGATTGGTAGGAGTCTATGGATACTGGTATGGGTTAAAAGCCATACATGATTCGGTTGATGACGCATATAAAGAGACAAAGAAATGCTTTCATTATTGCAGTATGATGTTTTGCTTTACCAGCTTGGCAATTCATTTTGCAATTGCGGCAGGTGCCTATATTACTACATATGTGTCTGTTAATATCGGAAGGGAAGAAGCAATTGCCATGGCAACCGACTATGCAAATCATATTCTTCCTGCATTCTATATTGCATATTTACCGATGGCTTTTATATTTCTATATCAGCTGATTATGACGGTCAGGGGTAAGACCATATATTCAAGAAGAATGTTAATTTTTAGTCCGCTTATATGGATGGGAATTTTTGTACTGGTACCGGATATTCGACAGATGTCAGGCGGTTCTATTTCTGTGGTTGACTATGTAATGACACAATGCTCCGGAAATGCTGCACCGTTTTTGTATTTTCTGGCATGTATCATTTTACCGGATAAGTTCAAATATAAAGAAAGCTTGCTGGTAATGATGCGAAAGCAAATCAAGGATATATAAAGGAGGCTTTATTGTGAAGGAAAAGAAACAAAGTACCTTGTCAAGACTTATGAAGATAGCAGGAATCTATTTCAAAGCTGATTCAGGATAAGACAGTATTAATTATTGCACATAGAATGCGGACGGTAGACGGTGCGGATAAGATTGTTGTATTAAAGGATGGTACGGTAGCAGAGCAGGGAAGTCCGGCAGAGCTGAAGCAGCAAAACAGTATCTACAGACATATGATGGAAATGCAGCTACAGTCAGAGCAGTGGAACTTTTAGTAAATAAAATTTGGAAAATGCGTGAATAAATCAGCCTGACTGATTGCGGTATTTTGTTGTGCAATTTGTCAGATTCCGTTTCGGAAAAAAGAAACTCATTGTTCAATAGTTGAGAATTTTAACCATTGACTTGCAAACCAAAATGAAATGGGGTATTATCTAGCTAATATGTTTATCAAGTAATATATGGTAAAGAGATGGAGGAAGATAAAATGAGTACAGTGAAAAAGACAGCTAAGGTTGAGCCTAAGGCAGTAGATAAAGCAGCAGTTGTAGCAGAGACACCAAAGGCAGCAGCCGAGAAGAAAGCACCTGTAAAGGCAGAGGCACCAAAGGCAGCAGCCGAGAAGAAAGCACCTGTAAAGGCAGAAGCACCAAAGACAGCAGCTGAGAAGAAGGCACCTGTAAAGGCAGAGGCACCAAAGGCAGTCGCTGAAAAGAAGGTACCTGCGAAGGCAAAGACAGAAGCACCAAAGGCAGCCGCTGAAAAGAAAGCACCTGCAAAGAAGGCAGCAAAGGCTACAGAGAAGAAAGCAGCAGCTGAAAAGAAGGCACCTGCAAAGAGAGCAGCTAAGGCAACCGAGGAAGTATTTATCGAATATGCAGGTACACAGGTATCCACTTCTGATATTGTAAACAGAGTTGTAGAAGCAACCGGTAAGAAAGCATCTGCAATTAAGGCATTGAATATCTATGTACAGCCGGAGACAGGCAAGATTTATTACACAGCAGATGGTGCAACCGGTGAGATTGCATACTAAGTCAAACGAGTAAGAGATAGAAGATACGAAAACGCGATTCCGGATAACGGAGTCGCGTTTTTCTTATCCATAATCATATGTGTTATAATGTGAGTCAACCGGGCGTACAATTATTTGGTACGGAATACATGATTTGTGATTCCGGTCAGAATGCCATAGGTCTTAGCTTTCCGTTCAGCAAGGGCAGTCTCATCACGCTCGTAGCGGGTACGAAGATAAAGACCGACATCCGGACGATTTGTGATAATGCCGGAAACGGATAAATCCAGATAATGTGAAATCAGCTTCGGCTCATCCACTGTCCATACATAAATCGGAATCCCTGCACGCTTCATGCGGAGAACAAAATCTGGTGTTGCAAGCAGGTAATGCGGAGATACAAAATCTGCATGACATTCCTTGATACGGCGGGTCGGAAAATATTCATTGAAGTGGGTACGGAAATCCGTATTTTTGGTTCCGACCAGTAATCCGACATGAACCTGCGAATCGATTTTCTTAATTCTGCGAACTACAATATCTAAGAAGGACTGAATGGAGTATTCTTCATAGGAATACATGGATTGTACCAGTGTCAGAACTTTTTTCTCATAGCCGGCTTCCTTTAATTCAATTAACAGATGGACCTTTCGCTGACACAGCACCAGAACCTCTTCCAGAGTTGGAATGGCATATCCCAGTGTGTGAGTCATTTCATGTAATTGCCGATAAGTCAGAGCATTGATGGAGAGACCGGCAATCTGTTCATCATGGAATACAATCAGAACTTTATCAAGAGTTTGACGGACATCCAATTCAATACAATCCGAATGAATGTCAAGTGCAAGCTGAAAGGCTTCTATGGTATTATCGTGATTTGCCAGATAGGAGGCACCTCGATGTGCAATGATTTGTGTAGCCATATGTCATATCCTCCGTAGTATTTCATAAGGCTATTGTAGCGAAGATTCATATATTAAACAAGTTAAAAATCTGTAGAAAAAATTAAGAAAAACTTATGGTTTTTAGTCACAATTACAAGGAGCCGGATTTGCAATCGGAAACAGTTAATGGTAAGATAACGAATAAAAGAAAATAATTAAAGAGGTACGAGTATGAAACAAAAAAGCAGGGGCTTATGGATACTGTTAGCGGTTGTTAGCTGTATTTTGTTATTCCTGTTGGCAGAGCATTTATTTGCAGCCCAGCTCCATAAGGGGAATCTGATTTCTTCTACCGAAGAATTGAGCCAGAGAATTACAGAGGAGCTGACGAAGGGTAACGATACATTTTCCTGTTATGTAAATGGTATGAGTGAGGATGAACTGGTACAGATTAATCATAATCTGGATGGCTTCTTTGGACATGTGTCCGCATATACGGTGTTGCGAAGTGTAAATGCCGAGGTTCAAATGGTACGCTTCGATTTGGAAGTGTCGGATAATTATTATGCATACCAAAAGGTAGTGAACAACAAGGAGATTGAAAACAACTTAAACGCAGAGCTGTTGGCGGTAAAGGTTCGGCAGATTATGGAAGCGTGTCCGTCAGAGGATGTATATGAAAAGGTGGTATTTTATCATGATTATATTGTCACCCATACAAAGTACGGATTTCTGGAAGGAGAAGAGGAACAAATGTCCTTTACGGCTGCCGGAGCCTTATTAAAGGGAACTGCTGTGTGCAACGGATATGCAGAGGCAATGGAGTTACTTCTTCTGTGCAGTGGAATAGATACCTATATGGCAGTAGGCACAACCGAAGATGGCGGTCATGCATGGAACATTGTAAACATAGGTGATAAATGGTATCATGTGGATACTACATGGGATGACCCTGTTCCGGATATGGGGCAGTCTGCCATTCATGTATATTTGAACGTGAGTGATGCGGTAATGGAAAAGACTCATACATGGAACCGGGATGCCTATCCGGAGTGTACGGATATGGAGGAGAACTACTACTATCAGGAAGGAAAAGCATTTTCCAGCTTTAATGATTTTAAGGGCTATGTATTGTCCGAAATGAAGCAGACCAATCCGATTGAGGTCATGGTGACAGATTCCGATGCAATTCAGTATGATTGTGGATTTGTAGTCCGGGAAGGCGGAGCGAATGCGGTTTCATGGCAATCCTATGAGGATGGAGATTACATGGTTATGTTGATTAATGCAAAATAAGAAATAAGAGAGGAATGAATATGACAAAAACAGAATTTCTTAGTAAATTACAGGAGGGACTATCGGGAGAAGTATCCGCACAGGTAATACAGGAATCGATAGAGTATTACTCCCGCTATATCAGTGAATCCATAGCCGAAGGGCGTACCGAGGAACAGGTAATGGAAGAACTGGGTCCGGTTCAATTAATCATTAAATCAATCATAGATGCAAATGCAGGAAGCAATCGGAAGGAGCAGGCACGTTATCAATATCAGGAGCCGCAGTCTGAGCGGGTAAGAACCTCAAGTTCTACCGCAATTCCAAAGGTAGTCCTGATTCTGCTGGCTGTGGTAATTGCGATACTGATACTTGCAGTTGTAATAGTAGTAATTATGGCGGCATGGTATTTGCTTCCGGTAATTGCGGTAATTGCATTGGTAGTGATACTTCTTCGGATATTTTTAGGAAGAAGAAGCTAGGGAAAAGAGGAAAAGGATATGGATGAAAAGATTGCAAGGCTGAAAGAAATCATACAGGAAAGCTCGAATGTTGTATTTTTCGGAGGAGCAGGGGTATCGACAGAAAGCGGAATCCCGGACTTTCGTAGTGTAGATGGCTTGTATAATCAGAAGTATGAATATCCGCCGGAACAGATTATCAGTCATACCTATTATCGGCAGCATCCGGACAAATTCTTTGAATTTTACAAGGATAAGATGATAATGACAGATGCTAAACCGAATGCGGCACATATCCGGCTTGCACAATTAGAGCAGGAGGGACATGTCCGGGCTGTCATAACACAGAACATTGACGGACTGCATCAGATGGCAGGAAGTAAAGAGGTCTTAGAATTACATGGCTCTGTTCATCGGAACTATTGTGAAGAATGTCATAAATTCTATGATTTGGAATACATTGTAAAATCAAACGGTGTTCCACGTTGTAGCTGCGGAGGAATTGTAAAGCCGGATGTTGTCTTGTATGAGGAAGGACTAAATTCCAACACTATACAGAAGTCAGTTCAGTATATCCGGGAAGCAGAGGTTTTGATAATTGGAGGAACCTCACTTGTGGTATATCCGGCAGCAGGCTTAATAGATTATTTCCGCGGCAAACATCTGGTAGTGATTAACCGGGATGCAACACCGAGAGATACACAGGCAGATTTGCTGATTCAGGAGAAAATCGGAGTTGTATTTTCGCAAATCTGAAAGCCTTTGTAAATGTGAAAAAAGTGAGAAATTTTTCAAATGCCTTTTTCTAACACACAAAAATGTGATATAATGAAGCGAAATCACTTGCTTGCAAAGGTGATTTTGTAAAATGCATGGAGTGATGAAATCATGATATAATGAAATGAAATCACATTATAATAAATATTTGTATGAGATTATAGAAAAAGGAGTGATAGTGTGCAGGGCAATTTTTCAGATATAACCAAAGAATTGGTTGACCTGGCAGAGGTATGCCGTCAGAATGGGACAATTGATTCGGAATTATATACGAAATATGATGTTAAGCGGGGGCTGCGGGATATTAATGGTAAAGGTGTATTGACCGGATTGACAGAAGTTTCTAAGATTCAGTCTTATACATTAGTTGATTGTGAAATGGTTCCTTGTGAAGGAAAGCTGTATTATCATGGTGTGGATATTGAAGATATTGTCAGCGGATTTATAAAGGAAAAACGCTTTGGATATGAAGAGACATTATATCTGCTGTTGTTTGGAAAGCTTCCGAGGCAGGAGCAGTTGGAACAGTTAAATCAGTTGTTGGCAGAGTACCGTTCTTTGCCGACCAGCTTTGTAAGAGATATTATTATGAAAGCACCGAGCCGGGATATGATGAATGCTCTGGCAAGAAGTGTACTGACCCTGTATGCATATGATGACAGGGCAGACGATACATCCCTGCCGAATGTATTGCGGCAATGCTTACAGTTGACCGCTCTGGTTCCGGTTATATCCGTCTACGGTTATCAGGCATATCGGCATTATCATGACGGACAGAGCCTGTTTATCCATGTACCGAAGCCGGAGTTATCTACGGCTGAAAATATTCTGCATTTATTACGTGCAGATAGCCAGTATACAGAACTGGAAGCCAGAATTTTAGATTTGGCACTGGTACTCCATGCGGAGCATGGTGGTGGTAATAATTCAACCTTTACGACACACGTAGTTACCTCATCCGGAACAGATACCTATTCCTGCATAGCGGCATCCTTAGGTTCCCTGAAGGGACCGAAGCATGGCGGTGCCAATATTAAGGTTGTGAAAATGTTTGAGGATATGAAGCAGAAGGTATCGGACTGGAAGAACGAAGAGGAAATTAAGCAGTATTTACGGGACTTATTAGATAAAAAAGCCTTTGACCACCAAGGTCTGATATATGGAATGGGACATGCGGTATATTCCATTTCTGACCCAAGAGCTAAGATTTTCCGGCAATTCGTCGAGAAATTATCGATTGAGAAGAATCGGACAGAGGAATATGAATTATATTCCATGGTAGAACGCCTGGCTCCGGAGGTAATTGCGCAGGAGCGAAAGATTTATAAGGGTGTAAGTGCAAATGTTGACTTTTACAGCGGATTTGTGTATAGTATGTTAGACCTTCCAACTGAGCTTTATACTCCGATTTTTGCAATTGCCAGAATGGCAGGCTGGAGTGCACATCGTATGGAAGAATTGATTAATCAGGGAAAAATTATTCGCCCGGCATATAAATGTGTTGCAAAGCCACAGCCATATGTACCGATGGCGGAACGGGACTGAGAGAAAGGGTGAAAGCAATGGAACAGCTTCCGACAGAGCCTATGATACTGTTAAGTGTTGTAAATACAAAACTAAGGGACTTTTATGGTTCTTTGGAGGAGTTATGTGAGGACTTGGAAGTGAATCCGGAGGAGCTAAAACAAAAGCTCTCGCAGATTGACTATGTATATAATGCGGAATTAAACCGCTTTATATAAAATAAAATTGTCTATATATGGAGGTAAGGAACATGGACAACAATCAGGTAACACCAACGAATGATGGAGAAAAGACTCCGGGAAAAGCAATTGCATGTCTGATTTTAGGTATCTGCTCAATTGTATTTAGCTGTGGTGGAATAGGACTTATTTGTGCTATTATCGGATTAGTATTGAATGGTCAGTTGGCCAAGGAAATGGGCGAGGTTCCACAGCAGGCTAAGATTGGTAAGATTCTGTGTATTGTTGGTTTAGTACTTACAGTAATAGCAGTCATTGCACTCATTATAATGTCTGTTGCAGGTATTGCTATTGCAGGTACAGGCGGCGGATACAGCTACTAAAACATAGTAACGTAAAAGGAAAGAAAGTCATGGTTCGTACAGAATCGTGGCTTTTTTTCTTTAATTTAGAGAATTATTAGCACTCTTGTCAAATGAGTGCTAAAAAGTTGTTGACATGGGAAATAAATGGTGTTATATTCGGAATAGAACATGAGATTGACACAGAAGATACAAGCTTCGGTGTGATGATAGAAGGAGGTTTTCGTTATGGATGCTGAGAAATTTACAAAAAAATCGTTAGAAGTGATTGAAAACTGTTCAAAACTTGCATACGAATACAACAACCAGGAAATAGACCAGGAGCATTTATTGTTGAGTATGGTGACAACGGATGATTGCCTGATTTCTAAAATGATAGAAAAAATGGGCATTGAACTTCAGGCCTTTACGGGTGAATGTGAACGGGCGGTTGCATATCGACCAAAGGTTACAGGCACCAGTGATGTATATATGAGCCGAGAGTTCACCATGACATTAATGGATGCGGAAAATGAGTCTAAACAAATGGGCGATGCCTATATTTCGGTGGAACACATTTTCCTTGCTATGATTAAGAAAGCAAACAAGGCGGTACGGACCATTTTTCAGAAGTATGGTATTACTAGAGATGCATTTTTGAAGGTGCTGATGACCGTACGGGGAAATCAGAAGGTGGAATCCGATAATCCGGAGGCAACCTATGACAGTCTTTCAAAATACGGATATGACTTGGTAGAGCGTGCCAGACAGCAAAAGCTGGACCCGGTAATCGGTAGAGACCAGGAAATTCGAAATATTATCCGGATTTTGTCACGAAAGACCAAAAATAATCCGGTGTTGATAGGTGAGCCGGGTGTCGGTAAAACGGCAGCAGTAGAAGGTCTGGCACAGCGAATTGTGCGGGGAGATGTTCCGGACGGACTAAAGAATAAACAGGTCTATGCCTTGGATATGGGTGCCTTGTTAGCCGGTGCAAAATATCGAGGAGAATTTGAAGAGCGGTTAAAGGCAGTATTGGATGAGGTAAAGAAGAGTGAAGGAAATATTATTCTGTTTATAGATGAGCTTCATACAATTGTCGGAGCCGGTAAGACTGACGGTGCGATGGATGCGGGAAATATGTTAAAGCCGATGCTGGCAAGAGGTGAGCTTCACTGTATCGGTGCTACCACCTTGGATGAGTACCGGCAGTATATTGAAAAGGACCCGGCATTGGAGCGGCGGTTCCAGCCGGTAATGGTAAATGAGCCAACCGTAGAAGATACCATTTCCATTCTGAGAGGTTTAAAAGAACGATATGAAGTATTCCATGGTGTTAAGATTACGGATGGTGCATTAGTATCGGCAGCAACCTTATCCAACCGGTATATTACAGACAGATTCCTGCCGGATAAGGCAATTGACTTAGTGGATGAAGCCTGTGCCATGATTAAGACCGAGTTAGACTCTATGCCGATGGAGCTGGATGATATGTCCAGAAAGATTATGCAGTTAGAGATAGAAGAGGCTGCATTAAAGAAGGAAGAGGACCGGTTAAGTAAAGAGCGGTTAATCGAGTTGCAAAAGGAGCTTGCAGAATTAAAGGATAAATTTGCAAATGCCAAGGCAGACTGGGAAAAGGAAAAGCAGGAGGTAGAACGGGTAACTAAGCTGCGGGAAGAAATTGAAGCGTTGAATAACCAGATTCAGATTGCCCAGAGAAATTATGATTTGAACAAGGCAGCCGAGCTGCAATACGGCAGACTGCCGCAGTTAAAGCAGGAGCTGGAAAAGGAAGAAGAACGCTTAAAGACAGAGGAGCATACGCTGGTGCATGAAAGTGTAACAGACGAAGAGATTGCCAAGATTATTTCCCGGTGGACAGGAATACCGGTAGCAAAGCTGACCGAGAGTGAAAGAAATAAGACCCTGCATCTGGATGATGAGTTGCATAAACGGGTGGTTGGACAGGATGAAGCAGTAGAGCTGGTAAGCGAGGCTATTATCCGTTCCAAAGCAGGCATTAAAGACCCAAGTAAGCCAATTGGTTCCTTCCTGTTTCTGGGACCTACCGGTGTCGGCAAGACAGAGCTTGCCAAGACGCTGGCTGCCAGTCTGTTTGATAACGAAGCCAATATGGTGCGGATTGATATGAGTGAGTATATGGAGAAGCATTCTGTGGCTCGATTGATTGGAGCCCCTCCGGGATATGTAGGCTATGACGAAGGCGGACAGTTGACAGAGGCAGTAAGAAGAAAGCCGTATTCGGTTGTATTATTTGATGAGGTTGAAAAGGCACATCCGGACGTATTCAATGTGCTGTTGCAGGTATTGGATGATGGTCGTATTACAGATTCCAAGGGTAAGACCGTAGATTTTAAGAATACGATACTGATTATGACCTCTAATATCGGTTCCCAGTATTTGCTAGAGGGAATTGATGAAAACGGTAATATCAAGCCGGAGGCACAGGAAGCCGTTATGAATGAGTTACGAGGACACTTCAGACCGGAATTTTTGAACCGGCTGGATGAAACAATTATGTTCAAGCCTTTGACAAAGGAAAATATCGGCGGCATTGTAGATCTGTTGATTACCGATTTGAATAAACGGCTGGAGGATAGAGAAATCAAGATTGCTGTGACCGAAACGGCAAAGGATTATATCATTGAACATGGATATGATCCGATATACGGTGCAAGACCGTTAAAGCGGTATCTGCAGAAAAATTTGGAAACCTTGGTGGCAAAGTTGATTTTAAGTGACCGGTTAGGTATGAATCAGCAGGTAACCGTTGACGTAGAGCAGGGAGCCTTGGTTGCACGATAATAAATAAAGTAAAATGGAAGAAGAGGTCAGAGGTCTGATGGTAGAGCAGACCTCTTCTTTCGTTGAAATAAAAAAGCCAATATGGTAGTATGAGGTGAAATCAAATATAAAATTTATTAGGGGAGAACAATATGGACACATTGGTGGCAGAGAAGAAGCCGGAGCATAAAGCCGGAATACCCGGAAGTACCTTGAAGCTCATTGCAATTATTACCATGCTGATAGACCATACTGCAGCAACGATTCTGGAGCGGATGATGCAGCATCAGGGTATAGAAGTATTTTCCGTACAGGGAATTATGGAACCGATTTCCATTATGTATTTGGTTATGCGAATCATCGGAAGACTTGGCTTTCCGATTTTCGTTTTTCTGTTGATTGAAGGCTTGGAGCATACCCGAAATCGTTGGAAATATCTGTTGAGACTGGTGCTGTTTGCAGCAGTTTCCGAAATACCGTTTGACTTTGCTTTTAATCTGAAGTTAGAGCAGATTATGTCCGGTCAGCTTGTGGAATGGGGGTATCAAAATGTATTCTTTACACTGAGTATCGGCTTGCTGACGATTATCGGGATACAGGCAATTCAGGTATCGGGTATAGCCAAATGGTTACAGGTACTAAGTGAAATGGGTATAACCATCGTTGGAATGATAGCAGCGTATTTGCTACATACGGACTATGATGCAGTGGGAATACTGGCAATTGTTATGATGTATCTGTTACGAAAGAACCTGATTCTTGCAACAGCCGCTAGTTGTATCGTATTGGTATTCAGCAGCTTTTTGGAAATGGCAGCATTTTTAATTTTGATTCCGATTTCATGCTACAACGGAGCAAGGGGTTGGAAACTAAAATGGGTATTTTATATCTTTTATCCGGCACATCTGTTTATTTTGTGGCTGATTTGCTGGGGAATGGGAATTGCATAAGGAGATAAAATAATATGAACAGACCGGGAAAAGAAGAATTAAAGAAGCGTTTTTCAGCACACAGACAGACACAGGAATACCGGGAGGATTTTAACCGGTTGATAGATTTGAAATTTCAGGATTTTATGCAGGAGTTTCTGGAATTTCATACCAGAGTCACAGAGGATATGATAGAAGAAACCGGCAATGCAAATCCGAGTGTAGAGGAGCGGGAGTGGTTTTATCTCTATTATGGAGGAGAATTGTATTCGGATGTGATTAAGGCAAAGGGCTGGGGACGAATGGTAGATATGGCACTAGAGTTAATTGACAAGGAACAGCAAACAAGCTAAAATATAAAGGATTCTATTACAATGAGAGACAGGCAGGTAGAATTCATTGAAGCAGCAGATTACCAAGAATGCAATAGAGACAGCATTTGTAAAATTATTGAATGAACGCAACTTCGAAAAGGTTATGGTAAAGGATATTGTAGAGGAATGCGGATTAACGCGAAATACCTTCTACTATTATTACGAGGATACCTATAACATAATAACCGATATATTAGAGCGGGAAATTCAAAGAATTATAATGGAATTGGATGAAGGAGTTTCATTAGAAGTTGCAACCGTTGATATTTTTGAATTTCTCGACGAAAATCACAAGATAGCAAAGCACCTGTTTGCTTCCGGTAAGAAGGATGAACTTTACGGATATGTACGGAGTGCAACGGAGATTATTATAAGACATTGGGTAGATATACAGTCTCAAGGCAAAGAAGGAAAGGCACCGGACAAACGCAGAGTTACGAATATATGTAAGTATGTTGTGCAGGGAACGATTGACGAGTGGGTAGAACGCGGTATGAAGTATTCCCTGAAAGAAGAATTAGAACAGATTAATTTTAGTACATTTTTGACTTGATGTATGGTTTTTGTACATCAAGTCTTTTTTGTTGCTTTCTTTTTTCTACAAAAATCGTTATATTCATACATAGTAGTTTTGAAAACTACATCAAAGCGACAAGGATAACCGGATTGGAGGCAGTCATGGGAGCAGTAGGACAGGGATTTGTACGAGGAGTTATTCAGGCGGGCATGTATCTGGCATATCGTCCAAAGGTATTATATAAAAATAAAAAGGCAATGAAGGTCATGAAAGAGGATGCTCCGGTAATATTTATCTGTAATCATATGAGCCATAATGACGGAGCGTTGATTGCATCTGTACTTCATAAGAAGAAGCCGTATTTTTTGATTGCAAAGGATTGGTATGACAAGAAACAGTTCGGTGTGTTTTTAAAGGCATACGGAAGTGTTCCGGTTGACCGTACTGGTATGGATACAAGTTGGTATGATGCTTGCAGGAAGCTATTAGAGGCAGGACATTCCATTTTGATTTTTCCAGAGGGAAAGACCTCCAAGGGTGAAATGAATGCGTTTCAGCCGGGCTTTGCGGTACTGGCAGAGAAAACCGGGGCAAGGGTCGTGGAATGTGCACATGTCGGAGAGTACCATGTACTGTTTGGAGAGCGAAAGCGGGTTCTGATTGGCGAAAGCTATACCTTGGAATGCCCGAAGGATATTCGAAAATCCCTGTATGCGAAGCAGGTTGCGGCACAGGCAAGGGAGCGAATCCGAAATATGAAGCAGCAACTATTAGCGGAGCAGCGGGTTTTGGAGCAGGACGCAGAGGGTGCTTTGCCGGAAGCAGAGGCAGCAGCAGCCAAGGAATAACCGATACAAGTTGTAATTAAGCACAAAGGTGCTTGATGAGAAGCGAAAGCTTCAGATATTATAGCAAAGAGAGAAAGGAAAAGAAAACCATGGAAAGAGCAGAAGTAGCAGCAAAGATTAAGGATATGTTAGTAGAGAATTTAAGAATCCCAGAAGAAATGCTGGATGATGATGCAGAATTATTTGGCGGTGACATCGGATTGGATTCTGTAGATTCTTTGGAAATCATTGCAGGAATTGATGACCTGTTTGGTGTTAACATGACAGGTGTAGACAAGACTAATTTCAGAGACATTAATGCATTAACAAATTATGTAATGGAAAATGCGGAGGCTTAATTCATGAAGAAACGGTGCGTAATTACCGGACTGGGAATCGTTTGTCCGGTTGGAAATGATGTAAAGGAAAGCTGGGACAGTATACAGAAGGGTAAAACCGGAATTGCAAAGGTAACATCTGTAGATACAGAGGGATGCTATGCAAATTTGGGTGGTGAGGTAGTTTGTGATGATTTACCGGCACCGCAATATGACCGTTCTGTACGGTTATGCATACGGGCAGCACAGGAAGCAATTGCAGATGCAGGATTTGATGCAAAGGCAGCCGGTGAGGCAGGTGTAATCGTAGGAAGCTGTATCGGCGGTGCAGTCAGTATTGATGAATATTTGACCGCTCAGAAGAACGGAAGCGAAGATGACAGTCGGATTCCGAATATGGCGGCATCCTCAATTGCAAATCATACAGCCGCTTATCTGGGCTTAAACGGTGTAACAGCCAATATCGTAAATGCTTGTGCAGCAGGTACTATGAGCATTTCCTATGCGTGTGATTTGATACGTTCCGGAAATGGCAGCGTATTTCTGGCCGGTGGTGCGGACCCGTTTTCTTCTTTGGCATTTGCAGGCTTTCATGCTCTGCATGCTTTGTCAGTAGACCCATGTTCACCACTGAATCACAGCAATGGTATTACCTTGGGTGAAGGCTCCGGAATCTTAGTGGTAGAGGAATATGAACATGCGGTTGCCAGAGGGGCAAAGATATATTGTGAGGTTGCCGGATATGGTGTAAATAGTGACGCATATCATATTACTGCACCGGACCCATCCGGAGAAGGTCAGATGGATGTTATCCGTCGGGCGTTGCAGTCCGCAGAGGTAGAGTCTTCCGATATTGCGTATGTGAACGCACATGGAACCGGAACCGCAAAAAATGACGAGGCAGAGTTTTTATCCCTGCATACAATATTTGATGGAACCAATGTGTCCGTCAGCTCTACCAAATCCATGACCGGTCACTGTCTGGGTGCTGCCGGTGCGGTAGAGGCAGTATTTACCGTAAAGGCAGTCAGTGAAGATATACTGCCGCCGACCATTGGTTACACAGACGAGGATAAGGCTGCATTAAAGGAAAAGGCAGGCAAGCTGGATTTCGTTGCAAACGAAAGCCGTAAGAAGGAAATTCCGATGGCAATGTCTAATTCCTTTGCCTTTGGCGGGACCAATGCAAGTATTATATTCGCAAAGGAAGCAAAAGAAAAAGAAGAAAACGAAAAACAGAGATTATTTATTACCGGTTTTGGACAGGTATTAAGTAAGAATACAGATGCAAAGACAGCAACGGTATCCTTAGATATGAAGGATTTCACAGAGCGGGGCGTGAAACTTGGTGTGTTCCGGAAGCTGGATAAGTTTAGCCAGTTACAGTTAATCAGCGGAATTGATGCTTTAAAGAGTGCAGGCATTACCGTATCCGAGAAAAATGAACGTCGGATTGGTACGATTATCGGTACTTCCGCAGGTCCGGTGACAGAGGTTTCCAACTTCCAGAAGAATATTTGTGAAAAGGGTGCCACTGCAGGTAGTGCCTTTACCTTCCCGAATACTGTTTATAATGCGGCAGGCGGTCATTTTTCTATCTTTACCAAGACGAAGGGTTATTGTGCAACGGTTGCCAACGGAACGCAGGCAGGCTTACAGAGTGTTGCATATGCATGCGATGTATTGGAAAAGGGAAATGAAGACATTATGCTGGCTGCCGGAACGGATGAAGGCTCCGATATGGTAACATTTTTCTATGAGCATAGCGGAATAAATGGGGAAAATGTTCTCGGAGAAGGAAGCTCTACGGTTGTATTGGAGACAGAGCAGAGTGTTGAAAAGAGACAGGCTCATCGCTATGCAGAGATTGCCGGTTATGCGTGTACCCATTCTGCCGGAACAGAGGAATACAGCGAAGCACAGGCTATGAAGGCAGCAATTGAAAAGGCATTGGAGAGAGCCGGTTATCAGGCATCGGATATAGAAGAGGTATATGCGGTTATCAGCAATCAGGAGAAGCAAAAGACACATGAACAGGCAGTTTTGACAGAACTGTTTGTGGCAAAAGAGATACAGGATGTACGCAAGAAAACCGGAGACTGCCGGGCAGCCAGTGCAAATGACCAGTTGGTAGAGGCGGCGACTGCCATTGATGCCGGAACGGTAAAGCGTGCATTGGCAGTGTCATACGGCTGTGGTTCTTATACGGCAGTAGTCTTAAAAGCGTGTGAATGATAAGGTTGTCATAGGGCAGGAAAGGAAATAAGAGGATGAGTACAGCAATTGTAACGGGTGCATCCAGAGGAATCGGTCGTGCATGTGCCATTGAGCTTGCAAAGGCAGGCTATGATATAGTTGTGAATTATGTGTCAAATGAAGCTGCTGCACAGGCAGTAGTTCAGGAAATAGAAGCTCTGGGACGAAAGGCATTGGCAATTCAGGCAGATACGTCTGACTTAAAGGCTGTGCAGGTAATGTTTCGTACCGCAGGTAAGGAATTTGACAGCATAGACGTTCTGGTAAATAATGCCGGTGTTGTGGATGATAAATATCTGTTGATGCTACCGGAGGATTCATTAGAGCGGAGTCTGGATATTAATATTAAAGGATATTTTCATTGTGCACAAAATGCAGCATTGAAAATGATGCGGAAGAAGAAGGGCTGTATTGTAAATGTATCTTCCGTAAGCTCGGTGGTAGCCATTCCGGGACAGAGTGTGTATAGTGCAACCAAGGGAGCTGTCAATGCAATGACGGCAACACTGGCAAAAGAGCTTGCACAGTACGGAATCCGGGTGAATGCGGTTGCACCGGGATTTATTGCAACCGATATGATTGAACAGATTCCGGAGGAGCAAAAGGCAGAGCATTTAAAGGCGGTTCCGTTAGGACGCTTTGGGGAAGCCGAAGAGGTTGGTAAGCTGGTATGTACGCTTTGCTCCGATGCAATGTCCTATGTAACCGGACAGACGATTATTATGGACGGAGGCTTGAGTCTATGAACCTATTAGAGATTAATGAACGTATGCGTCAAAGACCGCCGTTTCAGATGATAGAACGGGTAACAGAGCTGACACCCGGAAAGTCTGCAACCGGAATTAAGTGTGTGTCGGTAAATGAACCGTATTTTCAGGGACATATGCCGGGATACCCGATTATGCCGGGCGTATTATTAATTGAAACCGCAGCACAGCTCTGCTCGTTGGTTATCGAGCAGGAGGGCGTGGATGACAGTAAGATATATGTACTGTTAAAGGTAAAGGATTTCAAATTCGTAAAAGCAGTGATTCCGGGAGACCGTCTGGAAATTAAGGTGGAATGTCTGAGAGCCGGAACCGGCTTATATGAGTTCACTGCACAGATTTTCAGTGATGGAAAGCTGCGGGCAAAGGGTGATATGCTCTTTACGGCAGTTGATAAAGAAAGTGTATTCAGTGAGGAAGCTTGAGGTAGATGCCCATGAAAGTATTAGTAATTAACGGAAGTCCCAAGGGAGAACGGAGTAATACCATGTGGTTAACCCATGCCTTTGTGGATGGATTTCCGAAGGATGCAGAGATTACCTATGTAACCCTGCGGGATAAGGATATTCATCCATGTATGGGCTGCTTTTCCTGCTGGACAAAGACACCCCGACAATGTGCGATTCGGGATGATATGCAGGAGATATATCAGGCAATATTAGAATCGGATATTATCATTGAAAGTTTTCCGTTGTATTTTGCGGGAATGCCTTCCCGTATGCGGATGATGACAGAACGGTGTCTGTTGTTTACAAAGCGGTACGAAGGAAGTCCGGAGGATACCTTCCATTCGATACTGGAAATGGAGGAGCATAGTCTGAAGGATAAGAAGCTGGTGGTAATTTCCTCCTGCGGATATGTATCCATGGATACCATGTTTGAAGGGTTGTTAAAGGAATATGATTTGATATGCGGAGAAGGTAACTTTACCAGCATATTGTGTGCACAAGGAGAACTGCTTCAGGCGGGAAGCCGTACCAGACAGGTAGTAAACTATCTTGAGGAAGTACGAAATGCAGGAGAAGAATACTACCGAACCGGTAAAATATCCCCGGAGAGAAATGAACGCCTGATGAAGCAGATGGTTTCACCGAGAACCTTCGAGGTTCTGATTAAACGCTACTGGCAGGAGCGTATGTAGCAAGGGATAAGGTAAGCAGGGAAGAATAAGTATGAAAAAATATAATATCGTAAAGCAAGCAAAGATATTTAATTTAATAATATATTCCTTCATGGTGTTGGTCGGGCTGTTTTTATTACTGTTTAATAAGCTGACCGTCATGCAGGAAGTGATTATGATTGGTGCCTTATGTATTATGGTTGGCGGTGCTAAGATTCTGGGGTATTTTTCCAATGACCTTTATCGACTGGCATTTCAGTTTGATTTTGCGTCAGGGTTATTCCTCATTATAATAGGAATTTTGTTTTTGTTTACAGGAAAGATGGACCCGCCTGCCATATCAAAGACCGTAGGCATCTATGTATTTCTGGATGGTTTATTAAAGCTTCAGACCGCATTTGATGCGAAAAAATTCGGGATTCAGAAGTGGTTTATTGTACTGTTGACCGCCATATGTGTGGTGGGAGTAGGAATCATGGCGTTAGTGGCACCTTATGCAGAGCAATTATCGCAGTTTGTGCTGTTAGCGGTCTGCCTGATGGTAGATGGTCTGGTGAATATCTGGATTACTGCCTATACGGTTCGTGTGCGGGCAAAAAAGAAAAATCTGGAAGAGCGGTTTGGCATTAAGGAGGAATAAATTCCTCCTTTTGTCTTGCGTATGCGGAAAAAACAGGGTATGATAAGCGTAGCTTGTGTCAAGAAAGTACGAGACACAGAATCAGACAGGAGGAAAACATATGTATAATTTTGAGGAAATTACCAAGATTGACCCGGAGATTGCAGGAGCAATTCAGGATGAAATCGGAAGACAGAATAGTCATATTGAGTTGATTGCTTCCGAGAATTTTGTCAGTAAAGCAGTTATGGCTGCCATGGGAAGCCCATTGACGAACAAATATGCAGAAGGCTATCCGGGAAAGCGTTATTATGGTGGTTGTGAATATGTAGATGTAGTTGAAAACCTTGCCATTGAGCGTGCAAAGCAGATATTTGGCTGTGAATATGTAAATGTTCAGCCACATTCCGGAGCACAGGCAAATATGGCAGCATTTTTTGCCATTATGAATCCGGGTGATACCTTCATGGGTATGAATCTGGCACATGGCGGACATCTGACACATGGAAGCCCGGTAAATTTATCCGGTAAATATTTTAATGTTGTGCCGTATGGTGTAAATGATGAAGGCTTCATTGATTATGATGAGGTTCTGCGGATTGCAAAGGAATGCAAGCCAAAGCTGATAGTAGCCGGAGCCAGTGCATATGCAAGAGCCATTGACTTTAAGAGATTCCGGGAAATTGCAGATGAGGTTGGAGCGTATCTGATGGTGGATATGGCACATATTGCAGGTCTTGTAGCAGCAGGTCTTCATATGAGTCCGATTCCGTATGCACACGTAACCACAACTACAACGCATAAGACATTGCGTGGACCAAGAGGCGGTATGATTCTTTCCAGCAACGAGGTCAACGAGAAGTTAAACTTTAACAAGGCAGTATTTCCGGGAATCCAGGGAGGACCTTTGATGCATGTGATTGCTGCAAAGGCAGTATGCTTTAAGGAGTGTCTGACACCGGAATATAAGGAATATCAGAAGCAGATTGTTAAGAATGCGGCTGCACTTTGCAAGGCATTGCAGGAAAGAGGCTTTAAGATTGTATCAAACGGTACAGACAATCACCTGATGCTGGTTGACTTACAGAATCTGGAATTAACCGGTAAGGAAGTTGAGAAGCTGTTGGATTCTGTAAATATCACCTGTAATAAGAACACAGTACCAAATGACCCGAAGTCACCGTTTGTAACCTCCGGTATCCGGTTAGGAACTCCGGCAATTACCTCCAGAGGTGTTGTAGAGAGTGATATGATACTGATTGCAGATGCGATTAAGGCAGCAGTTATTGATAAGGATAATGATAAGGCAATTTCCTTGGTTAAGGATATTACAGACCGCTATCCGTTATATTAGAATGTAATGCAAGCCTTTGAATAGGTTGCTGTTTCCATACACCGACCCCCAAAAGTCAGATGTCGAAGCCTGACAATTGGAGATCGGTGTTTTTTATGCAAATAAGTCAAAATTGACCTATTATCTTGTCATTTTCTTCCCTTTTCGCAGGTGTCTTAGTTTGTTATAATCACAACGAATTTGAAAATAATTAAAGGAGGTATAAAAAGATGGCACACGAGAGCAGCATGAATAAGGGAATGAAGGATTTAACCATAGGAAAACCATTTCCTTGTATTCTGGGGTTCTGGTTTCCTGTATTTTTAGGCACATTGTTTCAGCAGTTTTACAATATGGTAGATACCATGATTGTCGGAAAGTATCTTGGACTGAAACAATTAGCGGGTGTAGGTGTTACAGGTTCGTTGTCATTTTTGATTATAGGATTTTGTACGGGAATATGCAGTGGATTTGCAATACCGGTTGCACAGGCATTTGGTGCCAGAGATGAGAAAGGATTGCGGAAGTATGTTACCAACAGTGTCTGGTATTGTGTGGTTGTATCCATTGTAATGACAATTGCAACGGTGCTGTTGTGCCGTCAGATGTTGGTGTGGATGAATACACCAGAGGAAGCATTTATCTATGCATACCATTATATCGTAATTGTATTTGCCGGTATTCCGTTTACCGTTTTATACAATATGGTTTCCGGAATCTTCCGGTCCTTAGGTGACAGTAAATCTCCGGTTGTCTTTTTGATAATATCTTCGTTGCTGAATGTGGTATTAGACCTGTTGTTTATTCCGGTTATGGGAATGGATGTAGAGGGAGCTGCCTTGGCAACCATTATTGCACAGGGAGTATCCGGTGTTGCCAGTCTGGTATACCTGATTCGGAAGTTTGAGATTCTTAAGATGCAAAAAGGAGATTGGAAGCCGGAAAAGCAATGCCTCTGGACACTGACAGTGATAGGGCTTCCGATGGGACTGCAATATTCCATTACGGCAATCGGTTCGATTGTATTGCAGGCAGCGGTAAATTCCTTTGGTGAAATTGCAGTGGCAGGTGTAGCTGCGGCAAATAAAGTATATTCCTTGCTGACCTGTCCGTTGGAGGCTATGGGAAATACCATGGCAACCTATGCCGGTCAGAATATGGGAGCAAAAAAGACCGAGCGTATTACAAAGGGATTGTATCAGGCAACACTGGCTTGCATCGGTTTGTCGGTAGTTATGTTCTTTGTGGTGCTGGTGTTTGGTAATCAGTTATCCATGATGTTTATTAACAAGGAAGAGACCGAAGCCTTGGGATACGCATACCAATATATTCTGATAGCGGCTGCAGGTTTCCCGTTATTGACCTTTGTACTGACGGTACGCTTTACCATACAGGGAATGGGCTACTCTGCATTTGCCATGACAGCAGGGGTATTGGAAATGATAGCCAGATGCTTTGCGGCATTGGTATTGCCGGAATATTTCGGGTTCCACAGTGTATGTCTGGCAAACCTGTGTGCATGGTTAGCAGCGGATTTGTTCTTGATACCTGCTTTCTTCTATTGCAGGAGAAAATTGGAAGGAAAGCGGCTTCATTTACGGCTGCGTTCCATAGCAAAGTAAGCGTAGAAATAGACATGACTTAGCCGGAAAAGGTAGGAAGAAATTGACTGCTAAGGGAATTGCCGGATTCTATGCAGGCATAAAATTCAGCAATCAGGCTAAGGGCAAGGGGCTTAGCATCCTCGTAGAGCTTTCTTAGCCTGCGGTCACTTTCCGCATAAACCGGATTTGGGTCTTTTGTTATAACCATTCCGGCAATGCTGTCATATTTTCCGATGCACTGAAGAAAGAAGAAGATAGCTTTCTTTAGTGCGTTGTCATTCATACGAAGCCCGTCATTACAAAGTATCATACAGCGAAGCGTTGTCATAATCTGCTTGCCGGTAGTGTGACCGTAAAATTGACGGATAACGGCAGCATTTTCTCTGGATACATGAATAGAACCTGTTACCAGTGCATTATAAGGCAATCCGTCTTCTATAATCAAGGCACGTTCAAAGGCACCCTCAATGGCACAATGGTGCAAAGAGGCAGTTCGTACCAGATGCTCGATATACGGATGACAAGCAACGTCCAGAGCATAGTGGCAAAGCACTCCCGTAATGTAGGCGAGTGATGCTTCTTTATGTCGTCTGGCACGAATGGTGCAGGCAGCAGCCTGAAAGAATTTCCTGCCCTGCCATTCATGAATCCGGTAGCCCAGACGATTCACATAATTATGAAACACGGGATGATAAAAGAACAAAATATCAGGTCCCTGTAAGCCGATTAGAAACAGCTCACGATATTTATTCGCATAAGTTTTTGCCGGTTCGGGAAGAACAGAAAGCAGTTCTCGTCCGAAGCGGTCATGTGCATATATAGATGGCATAATCTCTCTCCCTCTCAATCAAAATAAAACCCACATTTATTATAGCACCATTTTCAAAAAAACAATAGGTACTTTCTTTGCAAAACCAGACAGGAATGTTTGCAAATCAATATAGAATAGTATATAATGAATCCGAGTATGTAAAATAATAGTTAATTATTCGAACACCATATGAGTGGAGGGACTGTATACTATGTCAGTTCAAGATTATTTAGAGGCATTAAGACTGGGACGTAAGGAATATCGGAACTGTATCAACAAGGGATTATATCCTTATTTGCCGGTATTAGATGAGATATTATCTCATGTAAAAGTAGAAAAAGAAGTAAATCTTGGCCTGGTTCAGGTTCCGCTAAAGCTGGTGGTTGGAACCAGTACGCGTGCAAGAACCAATGCGTTTGCAGGTAATTTTATGCCGATTCTGGATTGGGGGTCTGAGTTCGGAGCCAAATGGGCAGCACTCAGCGACAGCCAGATGGAGGAAGGGATTCGGGAGCCAATTAAGGCTTATGAATATATGAACCGTTATTATGTAGTAGAAGGTAATAAGCGGGTCAGTGTATTAAAATATTTTGATGCGGTCACCATTCCTGCAATGGTGACACGGAAGGTTCCGGTTCGGACCGATGAGCTGGAAAATAAAATCTATTATGAATTTATGGATTTTAATAAGGTTTCCGGAATCAATAATCTATGGTTCTCGAAGGAAGGAAGCTTTCCGAAGCTGTTAGAGGTATTAGGCTGTGAGCCGACACAGGAGTGGACCGATGAACAGCGGAAGGATTTTGCATCTGCATATCTGGCGTTTTCCAATGCGTATGGAAGCAGAGGCGGAAAGAAGCTGCCGATTACGACAGGAGATGCATTTTTAGCATTTCTGTCTATTTACGGATATGAAGAAACAAAAGAAATGTCATCCGCAGAACTGAATGAGAACATTGAAAAAATCTGGAAGGAATTTCGGATTTTATGCAACAATGACGAGGTGGTTGACCTTCGGATGGAGCCGACAGATGTGAACCGGAAGAGTGTTCTCAGCTATTTGCTGCCGGCAAATTCCAAGAAGCTGAAGGTATCGTTTGTATATGACAAATCACCAAGTAATTCGGATTGGAATTATGGGCATGAATTAGGAAGAAAGTACATTCAGGAGCGGTTTTCAAATCAGATTGAGACAGAGGCAATTGAAAATGTGTCACCGGATGAGAATGCAGCAGATGTGTTGAATGATTTGATAGACTTTGGCAGTGATATTATTTTTACCACAACCTCACAATTGATTCAGCCGAGTCTGAAAGCAGCCGTAGAGCATCCGGAAGTCAAGATATTAAATTGCTCGTTAAATACTACGCATCAGTACATCAGAACCTACTATGCACGTATGTATGAAGGAAAGTTTTTAACCGGAGTGATTGCCGGTTCTTTGACGGAGAATAATCGGATTGGATATGTTGCAGATTATCCGATTTACGGAATCACAGCGAATATCAATGCATTTGCATTGGGAGCAAAGTTCGTGAATCCGAGGGCAAAGGTATATCTGGAATGGTCAACGTTACGTGACCATGATATATATAAAACATTTTGGGAACAACAGGTATCCTATGTATCAAATCAGGATATGATTACACCGCAAAATGCATCCAGACAATTTGGCTTATATCATATTGATAATGATGAGATTACCAATCTGGTTATGCCGGTGTGGAACTGGGGCGTATTCTATGAAAAGCTGCTGCAAAGCATTATGAGCGGTTCATGGAAAAAGGAGGATGATACCGAAGGTGCAAGAGCCTTGAATTACTGGTGGGGTATGTCTGCCGGAGTAATTGATATTATCTGCTCCCAGAATCTTCCTGCATCAACCAGAGAATTAGTGGATTTATTAAAGAAGCTGATTTGCAAGGGTGAATTAACTCCGTTTGACGGAGAAATTATTGCACAGGATGGCACTGTAAAAAGTAAAGCAGGAGAACGGATGCAGCCGGAGGAAATCGTTACGATGGATTGGCTGGTGGATAATGTAGTAGGCTTTATCCCGAATGTTGAGGAACTGAATGAACAGGCACAGCCGGTAGTACAGATGCAGGGTGTTGCGACTACGAAAAAAGAAGATTAGGATGAAAAAATGCGGATATTAGTGTTGGCGGACGAAGAAAGTAAATACTATTGGGATTATTTCGAACAGAGCAAATTAGACGGAATCGACTTGATTTTGTCATGCGGAGATTTGAAGCCGGAATATCTCTCATTTCTTGCTACCTTTGCCAAGGTGCCGATTCTGTATGTACGCGGAAATCATGATGATATTTATGAAACAAAACCGCCGGAGGGGTGTATCTGTATTGAAGATACCATATATACCTATCAGGGTGTCCGGATTCTGGGATTGGGCGGCTCCATCCGGTATAAACAGGGAAAGAATCAATATACGCAGGTAGAAATGAAGGGCAGAGTGCGGAAACTTTGGTGGAAGTTAAAAAAGAACAACGGCATCGATATTCTTCTGACCCACGCACCGGCATACCACATTAATGACGGTGAGGATGGCCCGCATGAAGGCTTTGAAGCGTTTGTTAAGATTTTAGATACCTATCATCCGAAATGCTTTATTCACGGGCATGTGCATTTAACATATTCCCGCTCCCACAAACGGGAATATCAGTACAAGGATACCAGAGTTATTAATGGATTTGAAAAATATATATTTGAATATTAAATGGGAATATTCGGAATGGAATATTCAAAGAAAAGGAGAAAAGAAACAGTATGAAGCAGATGGACAATGATATTATTAATCCCGCATTGATGTTGGCAATCAGCAGAATGAAAGAGAACAATAATACCGCTACCCAGAATAAGATGGTAGAGGAGGCAATGAATGCAAGATTTCTGGTTCCTTGTGTTGTGAAGTTTAAGCCGGGAACCGAGAAAGAGGTTGAACGAAATCCGGGTAACACCATTGTGAATTTTAACATGATGAAGACCACTTCCGACGATATGTATTTTATTGCATTTACAGATATGGGTGAATTAAAGAAGTGGCAGGATAACGAGAATCAGAATGTCATGGTTATGAGCTTTGATGACTTGGCAGGTCTGGTGTTAAATTCTCAGGGGAAATCAGCCGGATTTGCAATTAATCCGTCTACCACCAACGTAGCATTTCGTAAGGAAATTATTGAGACCATTATTGCAAACCGCGATAGGGCAATTGCAGAGGGCAAGCTGGTAAAGGTAAGCGGTGAGCAGGCAAAGGAGATTTTAAGAGCAAGAGCTGAGGAAGGAAAAAGCGAGGCATAGTACATGAAGCTGACAATGTTAGGTACAGGAAATGCAACGGTGACAGAGTGCTTTAATACCTGTTTTGCGTTTTCGGATGATGAATCCATGCATTTTCTGGTTGATACCGGGGGCGGAAACCGAATATTGAAGGTCTTGCAGGATTCCGGAATTAAACTGGAGGAAATCCACGATATATTTATTACCCATGAGCATTTGGACCATTTGTTAGGAATTTTGTGGCTCATTCGTATGATTGGAACGAAAATGAATCAGGGAACCTATCAAGGAACGCTAAGTATCTATTGTCACCATGAGCTGTTGGAAAAGATATGTGCAATGGCGGAGATGACTATTCAGGAAAAGGTGTGCAGGCATATAGGAAAGGAAATCATATTTGTTGCCATCGATAATGGCGAGCAGATGAAGATTCTGGATTGTGATGTTACCTTTTTTGATATAGGCTCTACAAAGGCAAAGCAGTTTGGTTTTACGATGGTTACAAAGGACGGAATTAAATTGACCTGTCTGGGTGACGAACCCTATAACCCACAGACCGAAAGCTATGTGAGAGGCAGTGACTGGCTGATGCATGAGGCATTTTGTCTGTATAAAGAAGCCGAGCGGTTTCAACCGTATGAGAAGCATCACAGTACCGTAAAGGAAGCGTGTATAACAGCCGAGCAGCTACAGGTTCCGAATCTGATTTTATATCATACAGAGGAAACACATCTGGCTGCGAGAAAGGAATTATATACAGAAGAAGGAAAACAGTATTATTCCGGTAATCTGTATGTTCCGGATGATATGGAGTGTATGGAGCTTCGAAGAAGCTTAAAATTTCCGAAGCATTAGGGGTTAAATAACAGGGAAGGATAGAAAAGGAGCGGGTAGGATGGCAAAAATAATTAAAAAATGTCTGGCGTGTAGTACATTGAATCCATATGATGCTAAAGTATGTAAAAAATGCGAAAGTTCCTTGTTGGCAGATGTAGATCAGGAAGATGAAATCCTATCCATTGACCCGATGGAGGCTGCCTTAGAGGATGCAGTGTCTTCTGCGGAAGAAAATGAGGATGACATGGTTGCAAGGATTCTTCGGGAGCAGGCAGAGAATGCAAAGAAGATTGTTGCAAAAGAAAAAGAGAAGGAAGAACGCAAGAAGAAGCGGGAAGCCGGACAGAGTCGGTTTGGATTCTCTATGAGCGGAAATACCTCTACAGAATCGGGCAGATATTCCGTTAACAGCGGAAATGCAAAAAAATCCTCCGGAGGATTTGGTAGCAGCTTTAAGATTAGCGAGGGCGGTTATCAACAGGACGATGCACCGGGAAAAGTGCATCTGAATGGTTCCCTTCGCGTACAGGCAATGAAGCAAAAGGCAGAAACAAAGAAGAAATAAAAAGAAAGAAGTGACAGTAATGAAAATTGGCAGAAATGACCCATGTTGGTGCGGAAGCGGAAGGAAGTATAAGACCTGCCATATGCAGTTGGATGAAAAAATAAACGCGTATCATATGAAGGGTGCGAAAGTTCCAACGCATAAAATGATTAAAACACAGGAACAGATTGACGGAATCCGAAAGGCAGGAGAAGTCAATACAATGGTATTGGACTATATAGAGCCTTATGTAAAGGAGGGCATTTCTACCGGTGAGCTGGACACGTTGATTTATGATTATACGAAGAAAATCGGCGGTATTCCTGCCTGCCTGAATTATAAGGGATACCCGAAAAGTGTATGTACATCCATAGATGATGTGGTCTGCCATGGTATACCGGATGATAATCGGATTTTGAAATCCGGCGAAATTATAAATGTGGACTGCACAACGATTTATAACGGTTATTACGGAGACGCATCCAGAATGTATTGCATCGGAGAAGTATCACCGGAGAAGCAGAAGCTGGTTCAGGTAACAAAGGAGTGTCTGGACATTGGCTTTCAGATGGTAAAGCCATGGACATTTCTGGGTGATGTGGGAGTCGCAGTTAATAAACACGCGATGGAACATGGATATAGCGTAGTACGTGAAATTGGCGGACATGGAGTCGGAGTTGAATTTCATGAGGACCCATGGGTAAGCCATATAGGAACACCGGGCGGTGATTATCTGTTAGTACCGGGAATGATATTTACCATAGAACCAATGGTAAATATGGGAAAACCAGATGTGTGGGAAGATGAAGACGATGGCTGGACCATCCGGACAGACGATGGAAAGCCGTCTGCACAATGGGAATATACCATATTGGTAACAGAAGACGGAGCAGAGATTTTATCGTATTAGTCTGTAATACGAGAAAGAATACATTGGATATGGAGATAACAAGGGAGGCGAGTGGATGAAGCTGTTTCGTGGAATGCGGGGAAGTATTTTAATATTTTCCATAATATATGTTCTGATAGGAATTATCCTTTTGATTGTATCAGACGCACCAATGATAGCAGTAACCTACATTTTTTCGGTACTATTGATTTTATCGGGGTTGATTCTTGCAATGTACTACATTGGAAGAGAGGTAACGCCTGAAAATGAAAGCTATGACCTGGTAGCAGGAATCGTATCGGTGGCAGCCGGTGTATATCTGTTGATTCATGCGAAGCTGGTAACACCATGGCTGCCGGCAGTTATGGGATTGCTGATTGTATTAAGCGGAATTATTACGTTTCAGAATGCATTGGATTTGAGACGATTAAAGCAGATACTTTGGGCTCCGGTATTTCTGATTTCATTACTTAGTATGGGCTTGGGATTTTTGATTCTGTACTATCCGTTTGGGAAAACAAGTACCCTGCTGCGGGTGATAGGGGTGTCTTTGTTCATCAGCGGCGGAATAGATGTTGTGACTGCTTTGTGGCAGAGCATTAAGCTCCATGGTGCCGAGGCGGTAACAGAGGATATGAAATCAGCAGTATGTAAGGTAAAGGATGATGTAGTGGAGACTGCCGTACAGGTGAAAAAAGAAGTTGCAACCATTACAGAAAATAAGTATAATAAGGCATTGAAAAAAGAGAAAGGAAACGAAGGAGCAATGGAAGTAATTTACTCAAGTACCAGAAATGCAGCAGAGACAGCAACCGCTTCACAGGCAATCTTAAAGGGCTTGGCTGAAAATGGAGGATTGTTTGTGCCAAATACCATTCCGGCACTGGATGTATCCTTGGATGCACTGGCAAAAATGTCATATCAGGAAGTCGCATATGAGGTGATGAGCCGGATGCTGACAGATTTTACGGAAGAAGAGTTAAAATATTGTATTCAGAGTGCTTATGATTCTAAGTTCGATACACCGGAGATAGCACCGCTAAAGAAAGCACATGGTGCATATTACTTAGAGCTGTTCCATGGTGCAACCATTGCTTTTAAAGATATGGCACTTTCCATTCTGCCGTATTTATTAACCACCTCTGCAAAGAAGAATAATGTTAAGAATGATATTGTGATTCTGACAGCAACCTCCGGAGATACCGGAAAGGCAGCACTGGCAGGCTTTGCAGATGTACCGGGTACAAAGATTATTGTATTCTATCCAAAGAACGGTGTAAGTCCGATTCAGGAAAAGCAAATGGTAACCCAAAAGGGTGATAATACCTCCGTTGTAGGAATTATCGGAAACTTCGATGATGCACAGACCGGTGTTAAGAATATGTTCAACGATAAGGATTTGGCAAAGGAAATGGATGCTGCAAATATGCAGTTCTCTTCCGCAAATTCCATCAACATCGGACGGTTAGTACCACAGATGGTATATTATGTATATGCTTATACCAGATTAGTAGCAGACGGAACCATTCAGGCAGGAGACGCGATAAACGTAGTAGTACCTACCGGTAACTTTGGTAATATCCTTGCTGCTTATTATGCAAAGGAAATGGGACTTCCGATAGCAAAATTTATCTGTGCTTCCAATGAGAATAAGGTATTGTATGATTTCTTCAAGACAGGTGAATATGATAAGAATCGTGAATTTATACTGACATCTTCTCCGTCTATGGATATTCTGATTTCCAGCAATTTAGAGCGTCTGATATATAAGATTGCAGGAAATGATGCAAAAGAGGATGCAGAGCTGATGCAGAAGCTTGGAACAGAAGGAAAATATACGATTACACCGGAAATGAAGGAAAAGCTGGCAGAATTTTACGGAGGCTATGCAACCGAAGAGGAGACTGCGGCTACAATTAAGAAGATATACGAGGAAGATAAGTATATCATAGATACACATACGGCAGTCGCTGCAACCGTTTATGATAAATATGTGGCAGATACAAAGGATATGACCCCAACGGTAATTGCATCAACCGCAAGCCCATATAAGTTCACCAGAAGCGTTATGAATGCAATTGATGGTGCATATGACAGCAAGACAGATTTTGAATTAATTGATGAACTGAACCGTTTGTCAGGAGTCGCAATTCCGCAGGCAATTGAGGACATACGTTCCGCAGAGGTATTACACGATACCGTATGTGATAAGACAGAAATGAAGGATACAGTAAAGAAGATTCTGAAGCTGTAAGAAAAAATGAAATAAGACAGTTCGCTCGTACCATCCTGTCTATAAATAAAACCAGGACCATACCCGATAAGTGGTAGAAATTGTCTTGGTTTCTGCCGCCTATCGGGTGTTTTAATGAATGGACAAAAGAAGGTATCGCGTGTAGGGAAAAAGGAGTCATTATGTATACAATCGAAACACAAGTCAGTTTTGACAGTGCTCATTTTCTAGCAGGTTATCAGGGAAAATGCGGCAATATTCATGGACACCGCTGGACCGTTAAGGTGATAGCAAAGGGTTCTGAACTGGAGCAAAAACAGCAACAGACCAGAGGAATGTTAATGGATTTCTCTGAATTAAAGAATGCATTGCGGGAAATGGGAGATTCCATGGACCATGTGCTGATTCTGGAACGCGGAACATTAGCAGAGGATACCTTTGCCTGTCTGAAGCGGGATGGATTCCGAATGGTTGAGGTGGATTTTAGACCGACGGCTGAGAATTTTGCCAAGTGGTTTTATGATAAGCTAACGGAGCAGGGCTATAATTTGCAAGCGGTTGTCGTATATGAAACACCGAATAATTGTGCAACCTATGAAGCAGAAGGTGGAAAAGGAAAATGAAATACAAAGTAGCAGAAATATTTACCAGCATTAACGGAGAAGGACAAAGAGCCGGTGAACTGGCGGTCTTTGTACGGTTTACAGGCTGTAACCTACAATGCAGCTACTGTGATACCGCATGGGCAAATACCAAAGCAGCACCGTATCACTATATGACAGAAACCGAAATAGCCGAGTATGTAAGACGGGCAGGGGTACGGAATGTAACCTTGACCGGAGGAGAGCCGCTGCTTCAAACGGAGCTGCATGAATTATTAAAGGAGCTTGCAGGTCTGCCGCAGCTAAGGACTGAGATAGAAACAAACGGAAGTGTGGATATAAAGCCTTATTTATCTGAACCAGTCCGCCCGGCATTTACCTTGGATTATAAGCTTCCGGGAAGCGGTATGGAAGCCTTTATGAATACAAATAATTATCAATATCTGCAACCGGAGGATACGGTAAAATTCGTAGTGTCGGACGAAAAGGATATGCAGCGGGCAGAAACCATTATAAGGCAGTTTGACTTATCCGGAAAATGCGGAGTCTATTTTAGTCCGGTATTCGGACGAATTGCTCCGGAGGCAATTGTAACTTATATGATAGAGCATCAGTTGAATCAAGTGCGTATACAGCTACAGCTACACAAGTTCATCTGGGACCCGGAAAAACGCGGGGTATAGGAGGTAAGAAAATGGCAATTGATACGAAAGCAATCAAAGAGCATGTCAGAGGAATCCTGATTGCATTGGGCGAGGACCCGAATCGGGAGGGACTGATAGAAACACCGGAACGTGTTGCCAGAATGTATGCGGAAGTATTTGGCGGTATGAATTACACGAATGCGGAGTTGGCACAGCTTTACGGAAAAACATTTGAGGTGGCTTCCGGACATGAGGATATGGTGCTGGTGAAGGATATAGAGGTATTTAGTTACTGCGAGCATCATATGGCATTGATGTATGATATGAAGGTCAGTGTAGCGTATCTGCCAAAGGAGCGGGTATTAGGCTTAAGTAAAATTGCAAGAATCGCAGATATGGCAGCAAAGCGTTTGCAGTTACAGGAGCGGATTGGCTCTGATATTGCAGAGATTATACAGATGGCTACCGGCTCTGAGGATGTGGCAGTGGTAATTTCCGCAAACCATAGCTGTATGACGGCAAGAGGAATTAAGAAGCCTGCATCAAAGACCGTAACAACAACGCTTCGCGGACAATTTGAGACAAATTCAGAGGTAAGAGACCGGTTGTTTTTTATGCTTCACCAGTAAATAGTGATAAATATACAGGTACGAGAGGAGAATAGAAATGAAAAATAAGAATCAGGCAGTTGTAATATTTAGCGGTGGACAGGATAGTACTACCTGTTTGTTCTGGGCAAAAGCAAGATATAAGGAGGTTATTGCCATTTCCTTTGATTACGGACAAAAGCACAAGAAGGAGCTGGAATGTGCAAGTGCAATTGCACAGGAGTATGGAGTAGAACATCATATTTTCGATGTGGGATTATTAAATGAACTCGCACCAAATTCCCTGACAAGAGCTGAAATTGCGGTAGACCATGACGCACCGGCTGTAGGAACACCAAACAGTTTCGTAGACGGAAGAAATATGCTGTTTCTGACCTATGCGGCTATCTTTGCGAAGCAGCGTGGAATTACAGACTTGATTACAGGTGTATCACAGAGCGACTTCAGCGGTTATCCGGATTGCCGGGATGTTTTCATCAAGTCACTGAATACAACCCTGAATCTGGCTATGGATTATGAATTTGACATTCATACACCATTGATGTGGATTGATAAAGAAGAAACATGGGCATTGGCAGACGAATTAGGGGTGCTGGATGTTATCCATGATAAGACCCTGACCTGCTACAATGGAATCATCGGAGATGGTTGCGGAAATTGTCCTTCCTGCAAGCTACGCAGAAAGGGCTATGACCGCTATATGCTCCACAGAAATGCAGAGAAAAAGACTAACGAATAATACGCAGGGATTTCTGGCAGTTTTCGATGGTAACGTGCGTCTGATTGCCGCCAAATTCACCATCCATAACCCATGGAATCTCGGTATCGGAAATGACCTCTAATGAGGAAGCCTTAAAGCAATACATATATTTCTCATTTACTTCGCTGATTAACAGGGAGTTAATGATTGCCTGAAGCTCCAACGGTTTTGTTGGGGCTTTAATTAACAGACATTCAAAAATGCCGTCATCAAACTGAACATCATCGGCAAGAACGACATTCCGCATACCACCGACCGATAAGGAATTTGTCACCATGGCATAGATAAAGGTGTCTGTAATTTCCTTTCCGTCATAGCGGATGGTTGCTTTGTAAGTGGTAATGCTGTTAAGTCCGCGTAAGCTGCTCATGATATAGGCCGCATGACCGAACATATTCTTAAACTGCTGGTTGGTGGAATACGACACCTCTGTAAATGCACCAAAGGCAGCCACATATATAAAATAATCATTCTTATTAAATCGTCCGACATCAATGGAAAACGGAGCACCAGTAATAATATTGGTAACGGCAGCCATAGGCTCTAACGGAATACCAAGGCTTCGGGCAAAATCATTGGTGGAGCCGGCAGGAATATAGCCGAGAGGTACCTGACATTTGCTTAACATATATCCGGTAATCACATCATCAAGCGTTCCGTCGCCTCCGGCACAGACAATCAAATCATAATCCTGTCCTTCTGAGATTACTACCTTCTGACCGTCCTTTGGTTCCTTTGTAGGGTAGACGGTGACCCGGTAATCTGCTTCTGAGAATGCGTTGATAACATCAAATAAAGCATTTTTAATATGAGTCTTTCCGGCAGTCGGATTCAATATAAATAATAGATTCTTTTTCATGAAAAGACCTCCCATATTTGCGATAATATGCACTTAGTATAGTATATACGGAAAAAATTAACAATATTAAGAATCTAAAAGAATTATGAAAGGAATGTAAACAGAAATGTCAATAATACAAGGAAAATGAAGCTTTTCTGACGGTTCGGGGAACTTATCTTGCTATTATGGATAAAATATCCTATAATAGGCTAGTGTAATACGATAGAAAGGATTGTACGGTAATGGGAAAATATTTTGGAACGGATGGATTCCGTGGAGAAGCAAATATAGATTTGACAGTAGAGCATGCATATAAAGTAGGCAGATTTTTGGGATATTATTATGGAAAACAAAAGGAAGGCACCAGAGCCAGAGTTGTAATCGGAAAGGATACCAGACGTTCCAGTTATATGTTTGAATATGCCTTGGTAGCCGGACTCACCGCTAGTGGTGCAGATGTATGTCTGATGCACGTTACACCGACTCCGAGTGTGTCTTATATCACCAGAATTGATGAGTTTGATTGTGGAATTATGATTTCTGCCAGTCACAATCCATATTACGATAACGGAATTAAGATTATCAATGGCAGCGGTTCTAAGATGGATGCCGGAGTAGAAAATCAGATTGAAGCATATATAGATGGTGAATTTGGTGAGATTCCGTTTGCAACCAGAGAGAAAATAGGTCGCACAACGGATTATGCAAGCGGAAGAAATCGTTACATTGGCTACCTGATGACACTGGCAACCCGCTCTTTTAAGAATGTGCGGGTCGGACTGGACTGTGCCAATGGTGCATCCTCAACGGTAGCAAGGTATGTATTTGAAGCACTTGGCGCAAAGGTTTATGTTATTAATGCAGAGCCGGACGGAACCAATATTAATGATAACTGTGGTTCTACACACATTGAGGTCTTACAGAAATTTGTAAAGGAAAAAGGTTTGGATATTGGTTTTGCCTATGACGGAGATGCAGACCGTTGTCTGGCAGTTGATGATAAGGGTGAAGTAATAGACGGTGACAAGATTCTTTATATGTGCGGAAAATATTTAAAATCCAGAGGAGAGCTGGCAAACGATACCGTAGTAACCACCGTTATGTCAAATCTTGGCTTATATAAGGCATTTGACCGTTGCGGCATCCGGTATGAGAAAACCGCTGTCGGAGATAAATATGTCTATGAGAATATGTTAGAGAATGGTCATTCATTGGGTGGTGAACAATCCGGACATATTATATTCAGCAAGTTTGCAACTACAGGTGATGGTGTGCTGACCTCATTAAAGATTATGGAGGTTATGCTTGAAAGCAAGCAGAAGGTTTCGGAATTGTTCCATGATTTGAAGATTTATCCGCAGTTACTGGTAAATGTAAGAGTAAAGAGCAAGCCGGAGGCAAGAGCAGATGAAGATGTCTGTGCAATGGTAGAAACCATTGAAAAGGAATTAGGCGAGGACGGAAGAATTTTGCTGCGGGAAAGCGGTACAGAACCGGTAATCCGGGTAATGGTGGAAGCTAAGACCGATGATTTGTGCAAAAAGTATGTATATCAGGTTGTGGACGTATTAAAGCAAAAGGGTCATAGTGTAGAATAAGGTTGTTGGTAAATAGTATAGATATAATTGCTGTAATGGAAGAATGGAGTGATAGTATGGAATATATCACAAATGAAGTGCTATCCGAAAAGAAATTCCTAAAAATGATTTCATAGTTGAAAATGAATGTAAAATCAATTAGATAAACTATGCATGGTAAGCTGTTGGATAAAATTGCAGATGTATTGTAAATAAACAGAATAAATATTGACATAAAAATAGCTAAATATTAGTATCATACGAAAGAAGGTGCTACCGATAGACGGTTAGCCTTGATTTTAGTAGTAAAATAACCGCCACAGTTTGTCAAGGCCGGGCGGTTATTTTGCGTTTATTCATTGCTTTTAGAACCAACGGTATAACCAACAGCAAAGCAAGTGATACCATAAGCTGATAATGGAAAAAGTTAAGTTATGTCGAGAAAATTAAAGATTTGAGCTACAATTTGAATTGAAATGGAAGAATTGAGTTAGCACTTTTAATAAGCGTATGAGGACAGGAGAAAAAATGTGAGTCGTATAATATTTCAAGAATCATATATTGTAATTATACCATCTTATACCAAAACGGTTATGCATAAGCACCCTTTTATGCATCTGTTTTTTAGCGAAAAAGAATGTGTAATTACAGCAAATGAGAAAGATATACAAGGCAACATGATTCTGTTGAATTCAAATGTAAAGCATATGATTAATGAAGAAAATGATTGTGATTTCTTTTTGCTTATTGAACCGACAAGTGCCCTTGCAGAGAGACTCTTTAATAGATATATGCAGGATAGGGATTATTATAATATATCAGGAAATCTTATAACGGTTTCGAAAGACTTTAACCGAATATCAGATAAGGAAATAGCTGAAGAAGTCAAAGCTATATTATCAAATATAGGAATATCAACAGAACATAATTGCACAAGGGATGAAAGAATAGAACAGGTAATCTTTCAAATTATTTCTGGGGCATGGTTAAAATACAGTGTAAAGGAAATAGCAGAAGCTGTGTTTCTCTCTGAAAGCAGATTGACACACTTGTTTAAAGAAGAAGTTGGAATTTCATTAAAGAGCTATATTTTAATTCAAAGAATGGAATATGCATATAGATTTGTTAATGCAGGAGGTAAAATCACTCAGGCGGCAATGGAAAGTGGTTTTGCAAGTTCTGCTCATCTTGCTTATACATGCAAGACCTTAACAGGCATTTCTATTACTGAAGTATTAAAGTGTTCAAAAGAATAGCAGATTTTTGAAAGAAAAAGATTCCTTTTTTGTTTATAGTGGTTATAGAGATTATAAAGAAGGAGTCCTATTATGAAATTTATGTATTTTTTTGATGACAAAATTAAATGTCATATAATGAAAGGCAAAAAATATTGTAATCCTGCCGAGACGGGAAAATATGAATGTGGAATTAGTTGTATCAGGGAAAAGGATGTAAATCTTTGGTTTTATACGAAAAATGGGATAACAATAGCTTTTGATGCAGGACATTTGAATTTTCAGGAAATGGACAAAGCCTTTCAAAAAATAAATATTAATCCAGATAGAATAGAACATCTTTTTATTACCCATGCAGATGTTGACCATTGTGGTGGAATTGATGTGTGTGGAATAAATATATTTCCCAATGCACAAGTGTATATAGGAAAAGAGGAAATACCATATTTAAATAGAACAACCTATCGTATGAAGAAGTTTGGAGTAAAATTGAAAAATTGTGTCGAAATTAAGGAAGGATATTATTCAATAGAAGCCGATGAGACTTTTGATATTGAAGGTATTAAGGTACAAGCTATTCATACTCCGGGGCATACGTTGGGACATACTTGTTATGTTGTAGATGATAGAGTGGTGTTTACCGGTGATTGTCTTGCAGTGAATGATAACGGTGGTTATAGCTTCTTTGACTTTTTTACACAGTATCCGGACATGAATAAAAAATCTCTGCTTAGGTTAAAAAAGTTGATTAGTAAAATACAACCGGAATATATATGTACAGGGCATAGCGGTATTAGAAACTATTCCGAAAATATATTTGCACATATTAATCAATCAGCTCAGTTTAGCAGAAAAAAGCCATTTGATGATAAAGCACCTTACGATGCATTTAGTCATGTATCTATTTAACAGAAGCTTTATAATCTTCTCCCCACTTCTGCATGGCTGTAAGAATCGGTCGCATGGATTCCCCTATATCACTTAAGGAATATTCTACGCGAGGCGGAACTTCCGGATAAACCGTTCTTGTAATAATTCCGTCTGCCTCCATAGAACGCAGGCTGTCGGTTAAAACCTTCTGGCTGATGCCATCAAGGTCTTTTTTGAGTTCATTGAATCTCCAAGGTCTTTCAAGAAGATTACGCATAATCAGTAATTTCCATTTACTTCCGATTAATTGAACAGTAGTTGCCACAGGACATTCAGGCAATTCATCCTTCGTCAGCATAGGTTTTTTCTTCTTTCAAGATTTGAAAAATAATACAAATTTGAATTAGCCAATCCTATAGCAAAGTATAGCATATTATTTGGCGAATTAAAATATTTTCAATTTCACGTTTTTGTTTGTTTATTATCCTGTATTGATTTCATTTGAAAAATCCGGTTACTTTTTTGTAACTACGGCACAAAAAAGTGCGTATTGTTTTTTGAGAAAAATGATTGCTATGATTATAAATGTAATAGGCGAGAGCCAAATGATAATTTTAACTTAGGAGGTAATGGAAATGGCATTGTCGAACATTTTCGGATGGAACAAAGAGGATAATACGCAGAAAAATGCAGCATGCGTAACTGCGTGTGGGGCATCGGACAACCCGGAGGAAAAGCCGGCAGCATGCGGAACTGTATGTGGAGCATCGGATAAGTAGGGGAATGTGAAGACTTTTGTAAGGTTTACAATCGCGAGCCATATTTTTATCTTACTGGCGGAGACCCTATCCTTCATCCTGATTTCTGGGAATTACTGGTGCTTTTAAAAAGTAAACATATCTCATTTACCATTATGGGTAATCCATTTCATTTAGATGATGAAGCAGGTGCCACAAGGATATGTTTGTGAAGGCTTTGTAATTCTTGGGTACATTAACGGAGAACAACCATTTGCTCCGGTAGAAATCAGAAAAAGGTCTGTTTGCATTCAGAAGGACATAAGGGATGTGTTGTTCTGACAACATATTTTAAATCCGGATTTGGCTATAATATAGGCATAATCATAAATCAGGAGGCTTATATTATGGAAAAAAGGATAGATTTAACAAAAAGTGTATACGAACTGGCAAAGGAATACCCGGAGTTGGTTACGCTTATGTCCGGGCTTGGGTTTTCGGAAATCACGAAGAGTGCAATGCTAAATTCTGTTGGGAAGCTGACAACGATTCCAAACGGAGCCAAGATGAAAGGTATATCGATGGAGGCTGTAATTACAGCATTCCGGGAAAATGGATTTGAACCGGTACAAGCAGTAGAGACAGCGGAAGCATCAGATAATCGTGCAGAGCAGTTAAAGGAATATCTCAGAAGACTTGGCGAAGGTGAGGATATAGAACGTGTCCGGGCAGATTTTGTAGATAAATTCAGTGAAGTGGAAGCATCAGAGATTATGGAAGCAGAGCAGAGATTATTAAAAGAGGGGATTCCGCTTTCCGAGGTACAGAGATTGTGCGATGTGCATTCGGCATTGTTCCATGGTACTACAACGGAAGAAAAGGCAGCAAGTGCAGACTATTCCGATAAGAATGCGAAAGCGGCCAAGCTAGAGAACATAGTCGGACATCCGTTATATACGTTTAAGAAGGAAAATGAAGCCCTCTCTGCGTTACTTAACCAATACCATGCAACCGGAGATAAAAAGTTGCTGTCATCAATCCGGGAGCTGGCAATTCATTATGCAAAAAAAGGAGATTTACTTTATCCGCATTTGAAGGTGAAGTATGGAATATCCGGTCCGGCTGATGTTATGTGGACTGTGGATGATGAAATCCGGGATGAGTTTGCTGACCTTATGAAAAAGAACGAAGAGGATGCAGACTGGAATGCACGCTTATGTGCGGTTCTAAAGCGTGTAGAAGAAATGATATATAAAGAACAGAATATCCTGTTTCCGATTTGTGCAGTGAATTTCACAGAAAGCGAATGGTTTAGCATATATCAGGATGCGAAGGATTATGCAGTATGCTTCGGAGTGGAGAGAGAAAAATGGGATATGGCGGAGCAGGTATCGGTTATGAAAATGAATGCATATGACGGTGAGATTGTAATGCCAGGCGGGCATATGACGATTGAGCAGTTAACGGCATTGCTGAATACCATCCCTCTTGAAATCAGTTTCATTGATGCAGACAATGTAAATCGTTTCTTTAATGAAGGACCAAAGGTATTTAAACGTCCGGGAATGGCAATAGACCGGGAAGTATTTTCGTGTCATCCACCAAAGATTGAACCAATGGTGCGTGCAATTATTAATGATTTCAGAAATGGCAAACGGGATAGTGTTCCGGTCTGGATGGAGAAGGGCGGTCATATAATGCTTGTTACCTATATGGTGGTCAGGGATAAGAACGGCAATTATCTTGGAACTGCGGAGCTTGTACAGGATATGGAGTTTGCAAAAGAACATTTTAAAGGATAGAGAACCGGCTGTTTACATTCGACAAATATTTTACTTGTATTGTCCTATATAAGCATCTTTGGAAAGGAGGAAGCAAGGCGGTTTCTGACCATTGCAGATGGTATCAGACCGGATTTGGATATTCGCATCATTATTAATTTTTTCAAAACCATCTACACGAAAAACGTGAAAATAGTAGTTTATGCAAGGACAGGCAGCTTGGAAACAGGCTGCCTGTCCTTAACAGTATTTCTTAGGTTAGATATTAATTAGAAATTGTCTTTTCAGTAAAATAGGTATATAATCAAGGTTAGATATAACTAACAAAAAAGTATTCATAACAAAAGAGAATACGGCAATGGCTGCATTGATTTGCGGACTGATGACGCTTATACTACAGAAGTAATATTAAGGAGGGGCTTGCTATGGCAAAAATATTCTTGTTATGCGGTAAAATTTGCAGTGGAAAGACCTACTATGCAAGGCAGCTTAAGGAAAAATATAGTGCCGTTATATTATCAACCGATGAAGTGACATTTGATTTGATTCGGAATGAACAAGGCGAATATTACAACGTATTTGCAGAACGGGTCAATTTGTATCTGAGAAAAAAGGCGGTTGAAATATGTAAGGCAGGAGCAAATGTTATTTTGGACTGGGGATTTTGGACAAACGAAAACAGACGGGATATTTCGGATTATTTAAAAGAAAATCAGGTGGAGAACAGATAATTTAAGCATAAAGAAGAAAGGCAGATTAGAAGCATGAAAAATTCTATTGGAGTACGGATGGTGACACAATTTTATCATAATGCGGTTAAGGCGGAATTAAAAAGACGTGGGTTTCCTAAAAGTACGGCAAAAGAAATCGGAAAGGAACATAAGATACTTGTCCTTCGGGCAAAAGAAATCGGCAATTCCCATCTGCTGAGTAGTTACATCATGGGAACGTATTTTATTGCCATGAACCGCAGTACCGGAAAATCAGCAGAGGAAAATTATGAGATATTCAGAGATGGACTATCTGCGTCAAAGTTATTTCATAAGGTGGTGGGAAATGCTGACAGTTACCTTGATGAAAAGAAAATGCCGAAACGCTTAAAATGGTCAGAGGAAAGTCATAAGCGAAAGTATGAAAATGACTGGGTGGTTGACATTTTACCCGGAAATGGTGAGTATGAGCTTGGCTATGATTATCATGAATGCGGAATCTGCAAGCTGTGTAAGGATGAGGGCTGTCCGGAACTGGCACAATATTTGTGCCGGATGGATTTTGTGCTTGCCGATATTATGAATATGAAGCTGGTGAGAACCGGAACCCTTGCAGAGGGTGCGGAATACTGTGATTTTCGGTACAGCAGACGGGAATCGTAGGTAAGATTACGCAAATGAATATAACAGCATTAAGTTCAAATCTTCAATCCTGCTTAATTTTTTCAGATTCGGATTTTGCTTCCGATTCGGGGCATACCTTTGCCTGCCTGCGATAATCTAATGGTTTCATGCCATAGAACGCACGAAAGATACTGGCAAATCGTCCTTGATTTACATAGCCGCATGCCTTGGCAATATCAGAAATACTTGTATTAGAGGAGGAGAGCAGTTTTGCGGCATATTTCATACGTGCTTCATTCATATAAGTAGATACATTAACGCCATATACCGTACGAAAATACCGTTTCAGACTGGATTCACTTACACCAAGAGCTTCGGATACTGATTTTACGGACATATGATGACTCAAATCCTGCACCAATAGTTCTTCCGCACGCTTTGCCAGCATTGCCTGTGTCTTGGAAAGATAAAGCATATCCGCAGACGGAATCGGCGGATTGTCATGCAGCAGCTTTAGCAGTTCTATAACATCTAAGCGAAGTTGTCCTAAATTTGCAGAACCATAATTTTCAGAAATACTGTTCCATAGCGAGAGCATTTTTTCAGAAGCACGGAATACAGCCCCTTTGGCATACATCTGAAGCAGATGGTTCCAATCAATATCAAAAAATTCCAGAATATCCAGAGTTTCTTTCTGGAACATAGTTGGAAGCATATAAATTTCGTATCCCTTATAAGCAGAGGACGGATAATAGAAATAGTCCTGTGCCATCTGCGTAGAAAGACTTATCAGATTATGGTCGATATAGCTGTAATTATCATAATCGGTTCGAAATTCACATCTGCCATTCATACAATAATTAATCAAAAAAATATTTTCCGGCATCACGCCTTTATTGCAGGGAACGGTTTGAGCATGAATGTCATTTAATACCAGAAAAATACCCGGTAAAATATAATAACAGGTCAGCTCCATGAACCCATTCGGAAGCGTTTGCTGCATTGTGAGAAAGTCAGTAGCTCCGGACATGAAATCTTCTATATTTTTCTTGAAATAATCCTTTTCCATAAAAATATCTCCCCAATATGTAATGTAAATATTATAAAATCAACGCTTGCAGAAATCAAATGAATTATGAAGCTTTGGCTAAACAGACCTTTTTGGACTGTTCGGGTATAGATATAATCTGAAAACCATAATAAAATAACCAAGATAGTTGCAACTAACTACAAGGAGGAAAACATTATGATATTAGCGGAAGCAGGTGCCGGATATTCCGGACAGGTTCGTTCGGTAACAGGCAGCCATCATTTATTGTCAAGATTGATTGGAATAGGAATTGTGGAGGGCAGTCAGATTAAGGTAATTCAGAACCTAAAGGGTCAGCCGGTTTTATTCTATTGCAGAGATTCGGTAATTGCATTAAGTAAAGGTGATTGTGAAGGAATTGAAGTAGAGGGAGGAACTGAACAATGAAAAAGACAATAGCATTGCTTGGACAGCCAAACTCAGGAAAATCCAGTGTATTTAATGGTCTGACCGGAGCACATCAGCATGTGGGAAATTGGCCGGGAAAGACAGTTGAACGCAAGGAAGGAACCTTTACCTATCAGGGAACCGAATATGATGTAATTGATTTACCCGGAAGCTACAGCCTGTCTGCCGGTTCGGATGAAGAACGGATTACATCAGAATATATTCAGTCGGGAAAGGCGGACTTGGTTGCGATTCTGGTAGACAGCTCCCAAATCGAACGGTCTTTATATATGTATGCCGATTATATAGGAATCCGGACTTCGGTCATGCTGGTGTTAAACCTGATGGATGTGGCGGAAGGAAAAGGTATACGTATAGAAACCGAAAAGCTCAGTGAGCGGTTGGGGATTCCGGTAATCGGCTTTGTTGCTTCTGATACAAAACGATATGGCCAGTTAAAGGAGAAGTTAGCGGATGCGGTGACGGCTGTAAAGACAGCACAGCAGACAGAATTAATGGAATATTACCAGAAGGACGATAGTATTTCCTTTGCTGAACTTGTAGACAGACAGAAAGAAGATGGATTGTTTTCAAAGGAAAAGCTGGCAGTATGTGAATTGGAAAAGACGGATAAAGGACTGATGACCTCCGGTAAGCATAAATACGAATACATTGATAAACTGGTTGCAGAAACCGTTCAGAAGAAACATGTAGATGTGGAGCTAAAGGGTTTTGACAAGAAAGCACTGGGAAAGCATTCCGGAAAATGGATAGCCATTGGTATCATTGTTGCAGTGCTTATGTTAGCCATGCTGGTGGCTTCTCCTATCATGGGCTTGAGCTTTGGACTGGCAGCCATAGTCAGTGGCCCGCTTGATAATATGATGAACCTGATGAATGTATGGAGACCGCTTGCAGAGCTTGTAAGTGTGGTAATACCAAATGTACTTGCATTCGCAATTTCCATGGCAGGCTTTGTGCTTGGTATTACTTTTGTGTTTGCAATCGTTGAAGATGTAGGCTATATGGCAAGAATATCCGTAGTATTTAATTCGGCAATGGAAAAGCTGGGACTTCAGGGAAAAAGCGTATGCTCCTTGCTCATGAGTATGGGTTGTAACATGGCAGGTGTGGCAGGCAGCCGCGTAATTGATAATTCCGGTCAGAGATTTCTTACCATGATACTTGTCTGGAGTATTCCATGCGGTTCGACACTTTCGCTTGCACCGATGCTTGCAGCAGTATTTTATGGACCTGTGGGAGCCATTGCAATTGTCCTTCTGATGTTCTTTGTAACGATTGGTTCGTTGTTTTTGGCATCCAGGATATTCAAAGGAAAGCTGATAAATAAAGAGGATAACGGCGGAATTATTATGGAGCTTCCGCCATATCATAAGCCGAAATGGAAGCACATTATCCGGACAACGCTCATGAAAGCATGGGATATATTCTGCCGGGCATTTAAGGTAATTACATTGGTATCCATTGTATTTTATCTGCTTTCTTATAATTGGTTTGATTCCGGCAGTATATTAACGGCAGTCGGACAGGTAATAGAGCCGGTTACCAGTAAGTTTGGTATGACATGGCAGATGTTTATGGCATATATTTCGTCTATGTTGACAAAGGAATCCCTTCTTGGGGTAATTAATGCATTATACAGCAATACCGACATGGTAAATGCGGCATTTAATGCAAAATCCATGGGTATGACAGAAGGCATGATAGCACTTCTGCCACAGGTAATTAACAAGGCACAGGCACTTGGATTTATTATGGCAATTGTATTTAATGTGCCTTGCACCATGACTGTTGCAGCGACCTTCAGAGAGAATCACTCAAAGAAATGGATTGCTCGTTCCGTAGTTTATTATCTGGTATTTTCTCTTGCACTGTCATTTATTTTCTATCATATCGGTTTGTTGATTTGGTAATGCGGAAAATTAAGGCTTAGGCAAAAAGAAATTGGTGGCTGACAAGCTGCTGTTTGAACAATACACGCCTATAGTAATTCCTACAAAATTGTAGGATTGCTGTAGGCGTGTTGTAATATTTGAATGCTATTCTTTCAGCTATAGACAAAACAATGATTGTGTAGTCTAATGAATGAGAAAGAGGTGTTTGTATTATGAACTTGTTAGAGGTCAGTCACATTTGTAAGACCTACGGCAGCGGAGAAGCAGCGGTAGAGGCACTGAAGGATGTTAGTTTTTCGGTTCCGAAAGGAGAATATGTAGCAATCGTCGGAGAATCCGGCTCCGGAAAGAGTACCCTGCTTAATATGATTGGGGCATTGGATATGCCTACATCCGGAAAGGTCATCATTGACGGTAAGGATGTTTTTTCCATGAATGACCGGAAGCTTACGGTATTTCGACGCAGAAATATCGGATTTATTTTTCAGGCATTTAATCTGGTACCGGAGCTTACGGTAGAGCAGAACATGATATTTCCGATGCTGTTGGATTATCAGAAGCCGAATCAAACGTATCTGGAGGAACTGCTTACGGTTCTGAATCTGCAGGAGCGGAGAGACCATCTGCCGAGTCAGTTATCCGGTGGGCAGCAGCAGCGGGTAGCAATTGGACGGGCATTGATTACCAGACCATCTTTAATTCTGGCAGACGAACCAACCGGAAATCTGGATAGCCAAAACAGCAGCGAAGTAATCGCACTTCTGAAAGAAACATCGAAGAAGTATGAACAGACCATTATAATGATTACACATAACCGCAGCATTGCACAGACGGCTGACAGGGTATTGCAGGTATCAGACGGTGTATTGACCGATTTGGGGAGGTGCCGGGAATGAGAAGTTATCTTGGACTTATACCGATTTCGGCAAAGATACGCAGACGAAGTAACCGCATGACAATTCTGTGCATCATGATTTCAGTTTTTCTGGTAACTGCTATTTTCAGTATTACAGATATGTTTATGCGGATAGAAAGCGGTGAATTACTGGATAAGCATGGAAACTGGCACATAAAGCTGGAAAACATTTCACAGGATATTGCAGAAGAAATCCGTCTGCGTCCGGATGTTACGGCACTTGGCTGGTCGGAGGCATATAATACAGATGCAAGTGAGCCGTATTACATAGGAGAGAAAAAAGCAGCACTATACGGCACAGACAGTACCTATATGACGCAGTTGGTAAATGCAATCGAAGAAGGCACGTATCCGCAGGAAGATAATCAGGTCATACTTAGCTCCAATGCCCAATATGCATTACATGTAAAGGTAGGAGATTATGTGGAACTGCAAACCCCAGAAACAACCATTGAGGTTCAGGTATCCGGTTTCGGTTCAGACGATAAAGATGCTTATCAGGGACAAAATTATCTGGTTGCGGTCTATATGACACAGACCGCTTTTTCAGACCTGATGCAAAAGAACGGAATTTCAAGTAAGCCAACCTGTTATGTTCAATTTCAAACGGCAGCAAAGGCTTCGGATGCGGTTTCGGAAATCAGGGAACAGTATCATTTATCCGAGAGTGACAGCTCGGAGAATACGGCACTCATGGCACTTTCGGGGAAAAGTAACAGTAAGACTGTGAAAAGAATGTACGGAATGGCAGCAGGTGTGGCTGGTCTGGTGCTTCTGGCAGGAGTGTTAATGATTTCCGGAAGCATGAACAGCAATGTGGCTCAACGGGCAAAGTTCTTTGGAATGATGCGATGCATCGGTGCAAGTCGGCAGCAAATTATTCGCTATGTACGGATGGAGGCATTGAACTGGTGTAAGACGGCTGTGCCGATTGGATTGATAGCAGGTATCTTAGTCAGTTGGGGAATTTGTGCATTTTTGCATTATGGTATAGGCAGGGAATTTCTGAATATGCCGGTCTTTAGACTTAGTCCGGTGGGACTGGTTTGCGGAACCTTGATGGGAATCGTGACCGTACTGTTGGCAGCACAATTACCTGCGAGAAAGGCATCGAAGGTTTCTCCTATGGCAGCCGTTTCCGGCAATACCAAACAGGGTCGCTCTGTGCAGCATCCTGCAAAATTAAAGCGTGGAAGGGTTGAAACAACCTTAGGAAGGTTTCATGCAACTGCATCAAGGAAAAACTGGTTTTTAATGACAGCCAGCTTTTCCCTTAGTATTATTCTGTTTTTTTGTTTTTCCATCGGATTAAAGTTTGCAAATTGTCTCTTGCCGTCTTTGCGGAAATGGCAGCCGGATATTGTATTAAACGGTTATGCCAATGAGCGGGTATTAAGCCGGAATCTGAGTGATACAATAGCTTCCATTCCAGGTGTTGCACATATCTATGGCTGTTCATATATAGAAAATGTTCCCGTTACGGCATCAAGGGAAGAAATCCAGACAGTGAATCTGGTGTCATATAGTGATTTTTTGATGGATAGTGTAAAGGACAGCGTGGTTCAGGGAGATATATCGGACATTTACGGAGACAGTCATCAGGTTATGACATTTATGGACAAGGATAATCCGTTAAAGGTGGGCGACACAGTAAAAATTGCGGGAAATGAAGTTGAAATCACCGGTATGGTATCAAGTGGTTTATTTTCCGGCAGTTGTAGTATAATCTGCTCACCGGAAACCTTTGAACGATTGACAGGGGAACAGAATTATAGTCTGATTGGTATACAGTTAAATAAGGATGCTACGGATGAAATCGTATTACAGATTAGTGACATGGCAGATACAAATGTAATTTTTAGTGATATGCGTGAAAGTAATTATCAAGATAAGGCAACCTATTTGGCAACCGTATTTATTGTATACAGCTTTTTGGCAATTGTTGCTATGATTACAGTATTTAATATTATTAACAGCATTTCCATGAGCGTGATTGCCCGGACGAAACAGTACGGAACCATGCGGGCAATTGGCATGGACAGCAGACAATTAATTCGTATGATTGCAGCGGAGGCATTTACTTATGCGATTTCAGGGCTTATAGTAGGTAGTGGAATCGGAATTATATGTAATTATTATTTATATACAAGACTGATTACCCAATACTTCGGAATGGTGTGGAAGCTGCCGGTAGGTATGTTGATTATGGTTCTTTTATTTGATTTGGCGGCTGCGGTTGCAGCCGTGTATGCTCCGGCAAAACGGATTTGCAATATGGCAATTACAGAGAATATCAACGAACTTTAGAAGTGTTTAGCCGTATAGCATCAAAGGATAGCCGTTTAGAGTTGATACGGAATCAGCAGGAAGCTTGTATTAGGAGTGATGATTATGAGCAGGATATTACTTTTGGAAGATGATTTAAGCTTAATAAATGGATTATCCTTTGCATTTCGTAAGCAGGGATTTGAACTCGATGTTGCACGTACCTTGCGGGAGGCAGATGCATTATGGACAGAAGGTAGCTATGATTTATTGGTGCTGGATGTATCCCTCCCCGATGGTACAGGCTTTGAGTTCTGTAAAAAGGTTCGCCGGAGTTCTAAGGTGCCTATTATTTTTCTAACAGCATCGGATGAGGAAGTCAGTATTATTATGGGTCTGGATATGGGCGGTGATGATTATATTACCAAGCCGTTTAAGCTGGGCGTGCTGATTTCGAGAATCCATGCATTGCTTCGGCGGGCAAGGGACTTTCAATCCACAGATATAGAGCTGCAGTCTAATGGAATAAGAGTCTGTTTGTTGCAGGGACAGGTGTTCAAGCAGGAACAGCCGCTTGATTTGACGGCAGCAGAGTATAAGCTGCTTTGCCTGTTTATGAAGAATCCCAATATCATACTTACAAAGGAGCAGATATTAGATAAATTATGGGATTGTGAGGGAAATTACATTGATAGTAGTACACTTACGGTATATATGCGTAGGCTGCGAATGAAAATAGAGGATAATCCAAGCGAGCCACAGATGCTATTGACCGTTCGTGGAATGGGCTATAAATGGAATGTTATGGATTGAGGTAGAATATGAAACTATTTGTAAATAAGGATATTAAGCAGTTTTTTCTTGTAATATCGGTGATTTTGGCAGCATTTCTTCTGCTGGCAGAAGGCTCGGTATGGATAATGTACGGCAGGTTTTCTTTTTGGCTTATGCTGATAGCCGCCTTGGCGGTGATTGCGATATGGATAACCTGCTTTTTATATTTTTACAGACAGAATAAGATTATGGAAGCTGCGGTTTCGCAAGTAAATGCGTATCTTGACGGAGATATGGATGCCCGCATTGAATGTGATGAGGAAGGAGAATTATATAAGCTGTTTCAGTCCGTAAATGCATTGGCGGCAGTTTTGAATGCACATGCGGCAAATGAAACAAAAGAAAAGGAATTTTTGAAGAATACCATATCCGATATTTCGCACCAACTGAAAACTCCTCTGGCAGCATTAAATATTTATAACGGACTGTTGCAGGATGAAACGGAGGAACTGCCGGAGATAAAAGAATTTGCCCGGTTATCCGAACAGGAGCTTGACCGCATGGAAATGCTGGTACAAAGTTTGTTGAAGATTACCAAGCTGGATTCCGGTACGGTTGTATTTGAGAAAACAAAGGAAAATGTTGCGGATATGATGCGGGATATAGAATTGCATGCTTCGTATAGGGCAAAACAGGAACAAAAAACAATCATTTTGTCCGGTTCGGAGGATAGCTGGCTGTTCTGTGACCGCGACTGGCTGTTGGAAGCAATCGATAATATTGTGAAAAATGCCCTTGACCACACAGAGGCAGGAGATACAATTCAGTTAGAATGGAAATCTCTGCCTTCCGGGGTTCAGATAATTGTAAAAGATAACGGCTGCGGAATTTATCCGGAGGATTTATATCACATCTTTAAGCGGTTTTATCGCAGCCGGTTTTCTAAAGACAAGCAGGGCATTGGATTGGGTCTGCCTTTGGCAAAAGCAATTATTGAAGCTCATAGCGGTACCATAGAGGTTGACAGTGAATTAGGAAACGGGACCGCATTTATGATAAGCTTTCTGCCTCATTTGTAAATTCAATACCAAGCTTCTTAAATGTATTAATATCCACAGCGGAAAGAAGAGCCGATACATGGAGCTGACAGCCGGATAATTTCGGAAGCTGCTCTAAGGCAAGTCTGGCATTGGAATCGGAAACCGCACACATAGACAGTGCAATCAGGACTTCGTCTGTGTGAAGTCTTGGATTCCGGCTGCCAAGGTAGCCGGTCTTTAAATGCTGGATTGGCTCAATAAAGGTGCGGGAAATCAGATGGGTATCCTTATCGATATGTCCCAGTACCTTGATTGCATTTAACAGGACAGCAGATGCCGGACCAAGCAAATCGGAGGTGGAGCCGGTGACAATGGTTCCGTCTGCAAGCTCCAGTGCAGCCGCAGCAGTTCCTTCTTCTTTTGCCAGATTATTTGCAATCGAAACAACCGTACGGTCATTTACCGTAATCTTCGCCTGTTTCATGATTAATTCCTGCTTATAGACTTCTTCCTTGGTTGCTTCGTCCTTTACAAAACGGTTCAAGGACTGATAATATCTTCTGATAATTTCCTGCTTAGATGCATCCTTGCAGGCTTCATCATCAATAATACAGTTACCTGCCATATTAACTCCCATATCGGTTGGGGATTTATAAGGACAGTGACCGTAAATTCCTTCAAACATAGCGGCAAGCACCGGATAGATTTCAATATCACGATTGTAGTTAACCGTTGTTTCACCATAGGCTTCCAGATGGAACGGGTCAATCATATTAACATCATTCAGGTCTGCGGTAGCCGCCTCATAAGCTAAGTTAACCGGATGCTTTAACGGAATATTCCAGATAGGGAAGGTTTCAAACTTGGCATAGCCCGCTTTTACCCCATTCTTATTTTCGTGATAAAGCTGTGACAGGCAGGTAGCCATTTTACCGCTGCCCGGACCCGGAGCTGTTACAATCACCAGTGGGCGGGTTGTTTTAACATAATCATTCTTACCGTAGCCCTCATCACTGACTATTTTCTCAATATTATTCGGATAACCTTCAATCGAATAATGATGGTAAACATGGATGCCGATAGCTTCGAGCTTTTGTTGGAACAGGTCTGCGGATGGCTGACCGGCATAGCGGGTGATAACCACACTGCTTACATACAATCCCTTTTTCTTATAGACCTCAATCAGTCGGAGAACATCCTTATCATAAGTAATGCCGAGGTCATGTCGGATTTTGTTCCGCTCAATATCTGCGGCATTAATCGATATAATCATTTCAGCCTGATTGGCAAGCTGCAAGAGCATCTGTAATTTGCTGTCCGGAGCAAAGCCCGGAAGAACGCGGGCTGCATGGTAATCATCAAACAGCTTTCCACCAAATTCCAGATACAATTTATCACCAAACTGGGCAATCCGTTCTCTGATATGTGCGGATTGCATAGACAGATATTTATCGTTATCAAAGCCAATACGTTTCATTAAAAAACTCCTTTGTAAATGTACGAAAACTATAGTTAAGCATGTAAAGCACTAAATATGAGAATACCACATTACAGCCGGAAAATACAGACAAAAATCGTTTTTAACATGATAACAGGTTTGAGGGCTGTTTTAATTCATGATATAATGAAGCAAAATACTTGCTTGAAACTGTATGTGCCGCATCCGGTTGTCGGAGCAATTAATCAGAATCCGGAGCAGGGAGTGGTACTGCTGGATGAAAAGAAATAGAGGAAAGTGGATGTATCATAGCAGCACTTAATTTTTAAAATCACGAGGATAAATAAAGCATGGAGAGGATTAAAAAGTATTGGCTGCCGATAGCGATGTTGGCAATATTTGAAAGTATAGCGGTTACGCTCTGGCTCACGAAGGATAATCTGTTTTATTTGCTTAATTTTAGCTATATTGGAATCTCAGTTGCGTTAGGCGTGTTTCTGTTCATCAAAAAATACAAACACGCACGCAGGGTTACGCAATTACTGGTGGGGCTTTATATGCTGGTATATTTAGGGCTTATCAGTAATGAAAATATGCAGATAGAGGGATTTTGGTATTATCTCTTTACAGGTGTATTTGAAGCGGCAACCATTCATTATGCGGTTGCAAAAATCTTTGGACCGTTGCTTTTTGGAAGAGGATGGTGCGGTTATGCCTGCTGGACAGCAATGGTGTTGGATTTTCTTCCATATAAGGTTCCGAAAACACCAAGGAAGAAAATCGGCTGGATAAGATATGTTACATTTGCTGCTTCGTTTGTATTTGTTTCCGCCCTGTTTCTTGCACAGGTCGGTAATATAGAAACGATTATGTTCTGGGCATTTATTATAGGAAATGTATTGTATTATGCGGTGGGTATCCTATTGGCGGCTGCATTTCAGGATAATCGTGCATTCTGTAAATACATATGTCCGATTACGGTATTTTTGAAGCCGATGAGTTATTTTTCCCTGTTCCGGGTTACATGTGATAAAAGTAAATGTATATCCTGCGGCAAATGTAAAAGGGTGTGTCCGATGGAAGTGGATATGACGGATAATTCCAGAAAGCGAAAGAACGGTACGGAATGTATTCTTTGCTTGGAATGTGCAAGGAATTGTCCAAAGGATGCACTGTAACGGTTTTAACTTTATATGGTAATGAAAGGTACAGGTAAGATTACGAAAATCTTACCTGTATTTTACATTAGGATGATAATGAATTTTACATCCCTTCGATATGATTCTTTTCGTCAAGTGAGACTTGAGAAAAAAATACGTTTGAGTACATGGGTACTCAGAAGGGAGAAATTAACATGAAAAAGAAATTATTAGGCTTAGTATTGGCAACAAGTATGGTGGCAGGATGTCTGGCAGGATGCGGAAACAGCAATTCATCAACTCCAAGCACAGATGCAGCAAATCCGGCAGGAGACAGCAGTGAAGCAGCAAATCAGGATACTGAAGCAGCAGCCTCTGCAGACTTCGACAGCACAAAATATATTAATGTTGTATCCAGAGAAGACGGTTCCGGAACCAGAGGTGCATTTATTGAGTTGACCGGAGTAGAAGAAAAGGATGCAGACGGTAATAAGGTAGACAATACCACAACCGATGCAGCAATCACAAATAACACTTCCGTTATGTTGACAACGGTAAAGGGTGACAGCTATGCGATTGGTTACATATCATTAGGTTCCTTAAATTCAGAGGTTAAGGCATTGAATGTAGACGGAATCGAAGCAACCGCAGAGAATGTTAAGAGCGGCGACTACACATTATCAAGACCGTTTAACATTGTTACAAAGGGTGATGTTAGTGATGTAGCACAGGATTTCATCAATTACATTATGAGCGATGACGGACAGAAGGTTATCGTAGATGAGGGTTATGTAGATGTAGCCAGCGGTTCCTTTGAATCTACACAGGCAGAAGGTAAGATTGTAGTAGCAGGTTCTTCTTCTGTATCACCGGTAATGGAAAAATTAAAAGAAGCATATGCTTCCGTTAATCCAAACGCATCTATCGAAATTCAGACCTCTGATTCAACCACAGGTGTAGAATCAACCATCAACGGTATCTGTGATATAGGTATGGCATCACGTGAATTAAAGGATTCTGAGACAGAGCAGGGTGTAGAAGCTACGGTTATCGCAATGGATGGTATTGCAGTCATCGTAAACAACGATAATCCGTTAGAGAACATTACCAAAGACCAGATTAAGTCTATCTATGTAGGCGACCTTACAAAGTGGGATGAAGTAAAATAGTAACTTTGAGGAATGAATGACAATTAAGGTATGGTGAAATAGATGGAAGAAAAGAAAGCAGCTAGAAAACGTGTATTTGAGAAAGTAATGGAAATCATCTTCTTACTCTGTGCCTGTATGTCAATTCTTGCAGTAGCGTTAATCTGCTTCTTCCTGTTCACACGAGGAATACCGGGTATGGCAAAAATCGGCATATTCAAATTCCTCGGTGGACAGGTATGGAAGCCGGGAAATGATATTTACGGAATTTTACCGATGATTTTAGGCTCTGTCTATGTGACAGGACTTGCCTTAGTCATCGGTGTTCCTATTGGTCTGTTAACCGCTATATTTTTGGCAAGATTCTGTCCGAAGAAGCTTTACAAGGTTGTAAAGCCGGCAGTTGACTTACTGGCAGGTATTCCTTCAGTCGTATATGGCTTCTTTGGAATGGTGGTAATAGTACCGGTTATTCGGGCTCTTACGGATGCATTGGGAGCCAGAGGAAATGGTGTCAGTCTGTTGACCGCATCCATCCTGTTAGGAATTATGATATTGCCGACAATTATCAGTGTGTCAGAGGCTTCTATCCGGGCAGTTCCGGAAAGCTATTATGAAGGCTCGCTGGGGCTGGGAGCAGACCCGGTACGAAGTGTATTTAAAGCAGTACTGCCGGCAGCAAAGTCCGGAATCATGGCAGGAATTATTCTGGGGGTTGGCCGGGCAATCGGTGAAACCATGGCAGTTATTATGGTAGCCGGAAATAATCCTGCAATGCCAAAGGGACTGTTGCAGGGTGTCCGTACATTGACTGCGAATATTGTAATTGAAATGGGTTATGCTCAGGACTTGCATAGAGAAGCGTTAATTGCAACAGGTGTTGTATTGTTCGTCTTTATCTTAATCATTAACCTGTGCTTCTCCATTGTGAAACGGAGGGATAAGTGATGGCTGATACAACAAATCTGGATTTTGGGTTAAAAGAGGAACCAAAAACAGAAACGGCAGCAGATATTGTCGGAATTAATAAACAGACCTTGGGACAAAAGTTAAAGTCCTATACTAAGAAACCGTCTTCACTGATAATGCTGATTCTGGTTATCGGTGCGGCTGCAATCACGATTGCGGTGTTGATTTTTATTCTGGCATATATATTGGTGAAGGGAATCCCAAATCTGTCATGGAATTTGTTTGAATGGACCTATAACAGTGAAAATTCATCCATGATGCCTGCAATTATTAATACCGTTATTATGACGCTGTTATCACTGGTAATCTCCGTTCCGTTTGGAATCGGTGCGGCGGTTTATCTGGTGGAATACGCAAAGCGTGGAAATAAGATAGTCGGAATTGTCCGGGTAACGGCAGAGACATTGACCGGTATTCCTTCTATCGTATATGGCTTGTTTGGTATGTTGTTCTTTGTAACACAGTTGAAATGGAGATTATCCATGCTGGCAGGTGCCTTTACATTGGCAATTATGGTCCTTCCGGTTATCATGCGGACAACGGAGGAAGCCCTGATGGCAGTTCCGGATTCTTACCGGGAAGGCAGCTTTGGCTTAGGAGCAGGTAAATTCCGGACCGTATTTAAAATAATTCTTCCGTCTGCCATGCCGGGAATCTTATCGGGAATTATACTGGCAATCGGTCGAATCGTCGGTGAGACAGCGGCATTGATGTATACAGCAGGTACGGTAGCAGCCGTACAGGGCTTAATGTCTTCCGGACGAACCTTAGCGGTTCATATGTATGTTCTTTCTTCGGAGGGCTTATATATGGGACCGGCATATGCAACAGCGGTTATATTGTTAGTCGTCGTGCTGCTTATGAATCTGGCATCCTCATTGATTGCAAAGAAATTCAGCAAGGAAGAGAACTAACGGAAGGAGCGGTCAGATATATAATATCGGATACGAAAGCAGGAAAGGAAAGCAAGTATGGGTAAATTTGAAATTAAAAACCTTGATTTATATTATGGAGATTTCAAGGCATTGAAAAATATTAATCTGGAGCTTCCGGAAAAGCAGATTAGTGCCTTTATCGGACCATCCGGATGCGGAAAGTCAACCTTATTAAAGTCCTTGAATCGTATGAATGATTTGGTAGAGGGCTGTAAAATTACCGGACAGGTAACATTGGACGGTGTTGATATATATAACAATATGGATGTAAATTTACTGCGGAAAAAGGTAGGTATGGTATTCCAGAAGCCGAATCCGTTTCCAATGAGTGTCTATGACAATATTGCATACGGACCACGGACACACGGAATCCATAATGCATCCAGACTGGATGAGATTGTAGAACGTTCCTTGAAGCAGGCAGCAATCTGGGACGAACTGAAGGACCGGTTAAGAAAAAGTGCTTTGGGGTTGTCGGGAGGACAGCAGCAGCGGTTATGTATTGCAAGAGCATTGGCAGTTGAACCTGAAGTAATTCTGATGGATGAGCCGACCTCTGCATTAGACCCGATTTCCACCTCTAAGATTGAGGAACTGGCAGGCGAATTAAAGGATAAATATACAATTATTATTGTAACGCATAATATGCAGCAGGCAACTCGTATTTCAGATAAGACGGCATTCTTTCTCTTGGGTGAGGTAATAGAATTTGGAGATACCGAGCAACTATTTGCTATGCCAAAGGATAAACGAACCGAGAATTATATTACCGGACGTTTTGGCTGATACCTGATAGTCAGAATAGTACAGTAAGAACAGGAGGATATGGAACATGAAGCAAAGTCGTTTTGAAAAACAGTTGATTGCATTAAACGAACAAATGGTACAAATGGGCAGCATGGTAGAGCAGTCCATTGAAATGGCAGCATCAGCATTGGTAAAGCAGGATACAGAAAAAGCAGAGCAGGTAATAGAATATGCAACGGATGTCAGTAATCAGGCACGCCAGATAGAAGGAATGTGTATGAAGCTGTTGTTATGCCAGCAGCCGGTAGCAAGGGATTTGCGGATGATTTCTTCTGCACTGAAGATGATTACTGATATGGAGCGGATTGCAGTTCAGTCAGCAGAGATTTCCGAGCTTACAATCCGAATGGCACAGACTCCATATATCAAGAAGCTGGAGCATATTCAGGAAATGGCAAAAGAAACCATCTTAATGGTAGTAAAGAGTATAGAAGCGTTTGTAAATCGTGACTTGGAACAGGCACAGGGCGTGATTGAAATGGATGATATAGTAGATGATTTGTTTATTTCCATTAAAAACGAATTGATTCAGATGATTAATGCCGACCAGAGAAACGGAGAGCAGGCAACTGATTTGTTAATGATTGGAAAGTATTTTGAACGAATCGGAGACCATGCAGTCAACATCGCTCAATGGGTGACTTATTCCATCACAGGAGAGCATGGAGAGATTAATTAATGGGAAAAAAGAAAGAATTGGAAGCTATAATTGCAGATGTACAATATCGAACAAAATGTCAATATGCAATTAACACAATTGAATTAAAGCTACAGATGATTCAGGAGGAGCTGTCGGAAGAATACGGCAGAAAAATTGTCAGCCAGATATGCAGTAGAATCAAAAGTGCAGACAGTATTCGGAAGAAGTTAACCAGAAAGAAGCTGCCCGTTTCCTATGAAACAGCACAGGAAAAGCTGAATGATATGATTGGGGTTCGGGCAACCTGCTTTTTTGAAGATGATATTTATGAGATAGTAAAACGAATATCCGCACATAAGGATGTTACGGTAATAAAAGAAAAGGATTACATTAAGAAGCCAAAAAGCAATGGGTATCACAGCTTTCATCTGATAGTCGAGGTTCCGGTATACAGTGAAGAAGGCTGTGAGCAAAAGAAGGTTGAACTGCAATTCAGGACAGTTGCCATGGACTTCTGGGCAAAGCTGGATTATCAATTATGCTATAAGCGGGAAATAAGCGGAACGCAGGGTGAAGATATTCAGAAGGAATTGCGGCATTATGCAGAAATTATTGCCAAAATGGACAAGAATATGATGCGGATTCGGAAAGAAATCGAAACGATGTAGGGACAGTATAAAAATACAGGAATAAGTTAATAATAAGTATCAGACAGATAGGAACAAAAGGAGCGTGAGAGCTATGGTAATGGAGCCTGCAATCGGTGTCCTCGTAGGCGTTGTGATTTTGTGTGTGGTTATGGTAGGACTTGTATATCTGTGTGGTAAGAATGAAAATGCAAATTAGTTAGTGTCATCTGTAATAAAGTTATAAAGAAACAGGTGATGTATATTTGTGAGCTGTGGATGTGTGTGTGGTCCATAGCTTTTATTTTTGGAACAAAGAATAAAACAGAATTAAAAAAATAAAATTTATAAAATTCCAGTTATTGCTGTAAAATATAGATAGAAATTCCTTGTGTTTTTTGATATAATGACCCCTGATGTATGTAGTAATAGAGAAGTGGATATAAACGTCAGGAGGACAGAATGTCAAAAGATATAATTGATACAAACGAAACGAATGAGGATGACAAAGAATATGAAAAATATTGTTATCTGTGCCGCAGACCGGAAAGTGTAACCGGAAAGCTGATTCATTTGCCGAACGATATTTATATTTGTCCGGATTGTATGCAGAATACATTTGATACATTCAGTAATAACAGCAATATGCAGTTCATGGACTTGGGAAATTTTGATATGTCACAGTTTAATTTTAACGGAGCACAGAATATTCCGAAGTCACAGAAGATAAAAAAGAAAAAGAAGGAAGAAAAGAAGGAGCAGCCGGAGCTGACGTTAAAGAACATACCTGCACCGCATATCATGAAAGCACAGTTGGATGAATATGTAATCGGACAGGACTATGCCAAGAAGGTAATTTCGGTAGCCGTATACAATCATTATAAGCGTGTATTGACGGGAACCATGGATGATATTGAAATCGAAAAGTCCAATATGCTGATGATTGGACCAACCGGTAGCGGTAAGACCTATCTGGTAAAAACGATAGCAAAACTCTTAAATGTACCGTTGGCAATTACAGATGCAACGACCCTGACAGAAGCCGGATATATCGGTGATGATGTAGAAAGCGTATTATCTAAATTATTGGCAGCGGCAGATAATGATGTGGAACGTGCAGAACGCGGAATTGTATTCATTGATGAGATAGACAAGATAGCAAAGAAGCGAAATACAAACAGCCGGGATGTGAGCGGAGAATCTGTACAACAGGGCTTATTAAAATTGTTGGAGGGCGCCGAGGTAGAGGTTCCTGTCGGAGCAGGCAGTAAAAATGCCATGGTTCCGCTTACAACGATTAACACAAAGAATATATTGTTTATCTGTGGCGGTGCATTTCCGGACATAGAAGATATTATTAAGGCAAGGCTGAATAAGCAGGCATCCATTGGATTTCGGGCAGATTTGAAGGATAAATATGATAAGGATCCGAATCTTTTGAAGCAGGTAACAATTGAGGATTTGAGAGAATTTGGCATGATTCCGGAGTTTTTGGGACGATTGCCGGTTATCTATACACTGGATGCCTTGGATAAGGACATGATGATTCAGATACTGAAGGAGCCGAAAAATGCTATTTTGAAGCAATATCAGAAACTGTTAAGTCTGGATGAGGTGGATTTGCAATTTGATGATTCTGCCTATGAGGCAATTGCGGAAAAGGCAATGGAGAAAAAGACCGGAGCCAGAGCCTTGCGGGCAATCATAGAGGAATTTATGCTGGATATTATGTATCAGATTCCAAGGGATGATAATATCGGACGTGTTACAATTACCGGAGATTATATACGGGGAACCGGAGTTCCGTTAATTGATATGCGGGGAGCCATAGCATTAGAGGAATCATGATTGGAAAAGAAACAAGAAAATGACTTGACATCATAAGGATTCAAGTCTATGATAGTAGCAGTTATCGGCATAGAAGGTGCAAGAAGGAGTATGTATCCCTGACAGAGAACAGAGGTCATTGGCTGGAAGCCTCTGAAGAACGAGCGTATTCTTAGTTTCACATCAGAGCCTTTTGTCTGAACCGTCAGGAATAGTAGGTAAACACGAAGTAGGACAGAACGTGTAATGGCGTTATACATGAACAAGTGTCTGTGATGCTTTTGGAAGATGATACCGGAATGGGTTTGATTTTCCTGCTGTCACAGGAAACAGGGTGGTACCGCGAATTTATAAGCTCGTCCCTTTTTAGGGATGGGCTTTATTTTATGCCAGAATAAGAACCGATATTAATTATAATTTCAGGAGGATGAATGAATGAAAGAGAAGTTGCAGGCAATTCGGGAAGAGGCGTTAGCCAAGATTGAAGAAGCCAGAGATTTGGATGCCTTAAATGACATTAAGGTCAACATATTAGGTAAAAAGGGTGAGCTGACACAGGTACTCAAGGGCATGAAGGATGTGGCACCGGAGGATAGACCAAAGGTGGGACAGATGGTAAATGATACACGGACTGCAATTGAAGAACGCTTAGAGACCGTCAAGAGTGATATTGCCAAGAAGATTCGGGAAGAGAAAATGAAGCAGGAGGTAATTGATGTTACCCTTCCGGGAACCATGCATATGAAGGGACATCGGCATCCAAACCAGATTGCACTGGAAGAATTAGAGCGTGTATTCGTAGGTATGGGATATGAGATTGTAGAGGGACCGGAGGTAGAGTACGACCATTACAATTTTGAATTACTGAATATTCCTGCAAACCATCCGGCAAAGGATGAACAGGATACCTTCTATATTACAAAGGATATATTACTTCGGACACAGACCTCTCCGGTACAGGCAAGAGTAATGGAGACCGGGAGAATGCCGATTCGTATTATTGCACCGGGTCGTGTATTCCGGGCAGACGAGGTGGATGCAACCCATTCTCCATCCTTCCATCAGGTAGAGGGCTTAGTGGTAGATAAGGGCATTACATTTGCAGACCTTAAGGGAACATTAGAGCAGTTTGCCAGAGAATTTTTCGGACCGGATACGAAGGTCAAGCTTCGTCCGCACCATTTCCCATTTACAGAGCCGAGTGCAGAGGTTGATGTAAGCTGCTTTAAATGCGGCGGTAAAGGCTGCCGGATGTGTAAGGGCAGCGGCTGGATTGAAATTCTCGGCTGCGGTATGGTACATCCGAAGGTTTTACGGGATTGCGGCATTGACCCGGAGGTATATTCCGGCTTTGCATTTGGTATCGGTCTGGAGCGTGTAGCCCTGCTAAAGTATGAGATTGACGATATGCGTCTGTTATACGAAAATGACATGCGTTTCTTAAAGCAATTTTAAGCAGACAGGAAAGAATCAGAAGATTAGGATAGACCAGAAAAGGGATATAATAGGAGGTTAAGTAGAATGAATACACCAATGTCTTGGTTAAAGGTATATGTTCCGGATTTGAAGGCTCCGGTAGAAGAGTTCGTAGATGCAATTACATTGTCAGGCTCTCATGTAGAAGGCTATGAGAAGAAGGATAAGAACTTAGAGAAAATAGTAGTAGGAAAAATTGAGAAAATCGAAAAGCATCCGGATGCAGATAAGTTAATTATCTGTCAGGTAAACATCGGTGCCGAGCAGCCGATACAGATAGTAACCGGAGCTGCAAATGTAAAAGAAGGAGATATGGTGCCAACCGTATTAGACGGTGGACGTGTTGCAGGCGGTCATGATGGCGGTCCGTTGCCGGAGCAGGGAATTAAGATTAAAAAGGGAAAGCTAAGAGGCGTAGAATCTTATGGTATGATGTGTGCCATTGAAGAATTAGGCTCCAGCAGAGACTTATATCCGGAAGCACCGGAAAATGGTGTCTATGTATTCCCGGAGGATGCCGGAGTAAAGCCGGGAGAGGATGCGATTGAAGCCTTGGGACTTCATGATGCAGTGGTAGAATATGAAATTACCTCAAATCGTGTAGACTGCTTCAGCATGATTGGTATGGCAAGAGAAGCAGCGGCTACCTATGGTCTGCCGTTCCATCCGCCGGTAGTACCGGGTACAACAAAAGGGGGAGAGGTAACGAAGTATGCATCCGTAGAGGTAGAAGCAAAGGATTTGTGTCCGCGGTATTGTGCCAGAGTGGTTAAGAACTTAAAAATCGGACCATCACCAAAGTGGATGCGGGAACGCTTGGCATCACAGGGAATCCGTTCTATCAATAATCTGGTAGATATTACGAATTATGTAATGGAAGAATACGGTCAGCCGATGCACGCATTTGATTTGGATACCATAGCAGAGCATAAGATTGTGGTAAAGCGGGCAAAGGACGGAGATAAGTTCGTAACCTTAGACGGACAGGAGCGGACTTTGGATTCCAATGTATTGATGATTTGCGATGGTGAGAAGGAAATAGGAATTGCCGGTATTATGGGTGGAGAAAATTCCATGGTAACAGACCATATTTCAACCCTGTTGTTTGAAGCAGCCTGCTTCGACGGAACGAATATCCGTCTGTCATCAAAGCGGATTGGTATGCGTACAGATGCTTCCGCGAAGTTTGAAAAGGGCTTAGACCCGAATCTTGCCTTAGAAGCAGTAAATCGTGCCTGCCAGTTGATAGAGGAATTAGGCTGTGGCGAGGTTGTGGACGGTGTGATTGATATTTATCCGAATCCGGTAGAGCCATGGAGTCTTCCATTTGAGCCGGAGAAGATGAATCATCTGTTAGGTATGGATATACCGGAAGAACTGATGCTGGAATACTTTCATCGTTTAGGATTGACCTATGATATGAATAAAAATGAACTGACAATACCAACCTATCGTCAGGATTTACACTGTATGGCAGATTTGGCAGAGGAGGTTGCAAGGCTCTATGGTTATGACAAGCTTCCGTCTACCCTGCCAAGAGGAGAAGCTACGGTAGGTAAGAAGCAGTTCCATATGCTGGTAGAAGATGTGGTAAGGGATGTATGCGAAAATAATGGCTTTTCCGGTGGTATGACCTATTCCTTTGAAAGTCCGAAGGTATATGACAAGCTGTTGATTCCGCAGGATTCCGAGATACGCAAGGCAATTGTGATTGCAAATCCGTTGGGAGAAGACTTCTCCATTATGCGGACCATTTCCTTAAATGGTATGATTACCTCATTGGCAACGAACTTTAACCGAAGAAACAGAGATGCCAGATTATATGAGATTGGAAATATTTATATTCCAAAGCAATTGCCGTTAACCGAATTGCCGGAGGAACGCAAGATGCTGACACTTGGTATGTACGGACAGGGTGATTTCTTCAATATGAAGGGTGTACTGGAGGAATTATTTGAACGGTTGGGATTGCACCATGCATTTACTTATGACCCACAGGGAGGTTATCCATTCCTGCATCCGGGACGTCAGGCAGCAATTAAGCATGGCGAAGATGTAATCGGTTATATCGGACAGTTACATCCGGAGGTAGTAGAGAATTACGATATGAAGGGAGAAGCCTATGTAGCGGTTGTTGACCTTCCGAAATTAACAGAGCTTGCTACCTTTGACCGTAAATACGAAGGCATTGCAAAATTCCCGGCAAGTACCAGAGATTTAAGTATGGTAATGAGTAAGAATATATTTGTCGGACAGGTAGAAGAGATTATTAAGAAATACGGCGGAAAGCTTCTGGAAAATTATGAGCTGTTTGATGTATATGAAGGCGAACAGGTAGGCAGAGGCAAGAAGTCGGTTGCTTATACCATGACCTTCCGGGCAAAGGATAGGAACTTGGAAGCAAGCGAGGTTAACGCCATTACAGATAAGATTGTCGAAGCATTAAAGGAATTGGGAATCGAATTGAGAGGCTAAGGAATATCCATGATGAAGCTAAGTGATTTTAATTATATACTTCCGGAGGAGCTGATTGCACAAGACCCTTTGGAAAAACGGGATAATTCCAGATTGATGGTTCTGCACCGGGATACCGGTGCATGGGAACATAAGCATTTCTATGATATTATTGAATATCTGAATCCGGGAGATTGTCTGGTGGTTAATAATACCAAGGTAATTCCTGCAAGGCTTATGGGCGTGAAGGAAGATACCGGAGCTTCCATTGAAGTTCTGCTGCTTAAACGAAAAGAAGAAAAGATATGGGAAACACTGGTAAAGCCGGGAAAAAAGGCAAGAATCGGAGCCAGAATCAGCTTTGGTGACGGCTTACTTATCGGTGAGGTTGTTGATATTGTAGAAGAAGGAAATCGTCTGATTCGCTTTGAATACGAAGGAATTTTTGAAGAAATTCTGGATAAGCTGGGACAGATGCCGTTACCGCCGTATATTACACACCGGCTACAGGATAGGAATCGGTATCAGACCGTATATGCGAAATATGACGGTTCTGCGGCAGCACCTACGGCAGGCTTGCACTTTACGGAAGAATTATTGGAGAAGATTCAAAAAAAGGGAATCCGGATTGCAAAGGTAACGCTTCATGTCGGACTGGGTACATTTCGTCCGGTCAAGGAAGAAAATGTGCTGGAGCATCATATGCATTCGGAATTTTATATGGTTGATGAGGCAGCCGCTGATGCAATAAATGAAACAAAGGCAGCAGGCGGCAGAATCATTGCAGTAGGTACAACCAGTACAAGAACCTTAGAAACCGTAGCGGAGCCGGATGGACATATTCCGGTCAAGAGCGGATGGACAGATATATTTATTTATCCGGGGTATCAGTTTAAGGCAGTTGATTGTCTGATTACGAACTTTCATTTGCCGGAATCTACATTGATTATGCTGGTATCCGCATTAGCAGACCGGGAAACGGTTTTGCGTGCATATGAGGAGGCAGTACGGGAAAAATATCGGTTTTTTAGTTTTGGAGACGCTATGCTAATCTTATAGTGCTTCGGGTCGAAAAATTACGAAGACTAACGATGGGATTCACAGCTCAATCAAGGTACAATAAGAGTACAGACACAAGTGTGAAGGAGCTGAAACCATGATTCGTTATGCCATAACCGTTTCGAACAGTACACAGGAAGAACAGAAACAATCTACCAGTTATGGTCTTCGGGCAGTTAATGAACGGGGAGAAGAGCTGTTGTCCATACCGAATATCAGTACCAGACAGGAAGATGTAGCGTATCTGGTAGAGCATTTTAATCAGGTACGAGTACAAAAACATGAATTTTATTAATCGGTGATTACCATAAGACGGCATAGCCATTTGGGCTATGCCGTTTGACGTTTTATATAATATAAAGTGGTTGCTTATTGCAGGCTTGATAAGTGAGAATAAAAATCAGGATAAGAAATGTTCACACAGTCAGCACCTAAAATCTCGGTATTGCCGTCCGCATTCATGCCGGCAATGGCAAAGCTCATGGCAATTCTGTGGTCTAAATGACTGTCAATAACCGCTCCGTGTAACGGCTTACCTCCATGTATAATCATGCCGTCATCCGTAGCTTCAATATCTGCACCCATTGCAGAAAGATTCGTTACCATAACATCAATTCGGTTGGATTCCTTTACCTTTAATTCCTGAGCATCCTTGATAACGGTGGTGCCTTCCGCAAAGCAGGCTAAGACCGCAATAATCGGAAGCTCATCAATTAATTTCGGAATTAAAGCTCCTTCAATGGTAGTACCGTGAAGGGAGCTGGTAGATACCGTTATATCAGCGGTTGGTTCACCGACAGATACTTTTACATTCTCCATTGTAAGCTTGGCACCCATGGCTCTGCATACCTCTAAGATACCGTCTCTGGTAGGATTGATGCCTACATTCTGAATGGTAATGCAGGAATTAGGTGTAATTAAGCCTGCAACCAAAAAATAAGCGGCAGAAGAAATATCACCCGGAACGGATATATTTTGTGCAAGCAGAGAGGAAACGGGCTGTACGGTGACGGTGGTTCCCTCACAATGTATCGGTACGCCAAAGGCTTCAAACATTAATTCTGTATGATTTCTGGATACATAAGGCTCGGTTACACTGGTTTCGCCCTCAGCATATAAGCCGGCTAAAAGAATGGCTGACTTTACCTGTGCGGAAGCTACCGGAGATTGATAATGGATACCATGCAGGGAACGCCCCTCAATCCGGAGCGGAGCACAGTCATTTCCTTCCAGACTGGTTATAGAAGCTCCCATTTGAGCAAGGGGAGTCATAATCCGTTTCATGGGACGTTTCCGGATAGAAGCATCCCCATCAATCATACTTGTAAAGGGCTGGGCAGCCAGAATACCAGACATTAACCGGGTAGTGGTTCCGCTATTGCCAACATCCAGAATATCGGAAGGGCTTTTTAAATGATGCAAGCCAAGTCCATGAATCCGGACAAGCTCTCCGGAATTATCAATGGTAACACCCATTTTCTCAAAGCATGCAATGGAAGAAAGACAGTCGGCACCTTGAAGAAAGCCATGTACCTCTGTAGTTCCTTCTGCCAAGGCTCCAAGCATGATACAACGATGGGATATGGATTTATCACCGGGAACAGTCAAAATACCCTGAAGTGATTGGGTTCGTGTGAAAATCATAGTAAGCTCCTTTCAAGCGTAAGACTTATCGTTCATAAACGGTATATCCCGCATCCCGTAAAAGCTGTGCAGCATTTGAAGCATCGTTTTTCTGATAGAAGGAGATACGAAGAACCCCCTCCTCATCCTCACGATTATGGGAAATTCCAAGGTTTTTAATACTGATACCTGCCGTACTGATAGTATGGAGAACCCCTTCAATGGCACCGGCTTCATCCGGAATATCCGCAAATATTTCGTAGTTCATCCGAATTACACCGGTAGCATTATTCGGAATGGAATCCCGATACTGTCTGGCAGCTTCAAAAAAATCATGAATATAAGCATCATCCCGCTTATGAATGGCATCGATAATCTGTTGCAGGTCCTCCTGATATTCCTCAAGCCCCGCAACAATGTTGTTCGGGTTGCTCAGAAGAATATGCTCCCAGATTACCGGGTTAGAGGATGCGATACGGGTAATATCCTTAAAACCTCCGGCAGCTAATTGCCGGTTCATACCCTTGGAATCGTCATTTTTTTTCACCAGATTTACCAGCTCTGCCGCTATAATGTGCGGAATATGGCTGATATAAGCAGTGGTCTGGTCATGTCTTGCAGGTGAGTAAATAATGGTAATCGCACCCAAATCTTCAATAAAAGTACTAAATTCATCAATGCGTTCCTGTGAAACGGTGGAGGAAGGCGTGATGAAATAGTAAGCATTTTCAATTAAATGGTCATGGGCGGCACTGTAACCGGAACGCTCAGAACCGACCATCGGATGCCCACCGATAAATACATCCGTTAGTTGCTCGTCCAGTACCGCCTGATAAATATCCGTCTTAACACTGCCAACATCGGTTAAGATACAGGAAGGATTCATGTATTGCTTAAGAATTGGCAGATATTGAATGTTATAATGGACCGGAGCACACAAAAAAATGTAATTACAAGAGTGAAATTCCTTGCCGATTTTCGTAACAGCCTGATGAACGGTTCCGTCAGCAACAGCATCCTTAAGGGCTTCTGAATCTACATCATATGCCAGAATGGTATAATCAGGAAAGATTCGGCGTATGGACTTGGCAATGGAACCTCCGATAAGTCCCAGCCCGACGAAACCGATTGTAAATGGTTTTGATATATGCATAATAAACGCTTCCTTTTCTGTTTCAAATTCGTTCCTACGATATTGTAACGTGAAAAATTTACTGTGTCAATGCGTCAGTGTGCTGAAGTGCTTCGATTTCGGTTGCTGTCAAAGGACGATAGCTGCCGGAGGCAAGGTCAGCATCTAAGTAAAGCGTTCCCATACGGATACGCTTCAGATAAGTTACCTTGCAGCCGATGGCTTGGAACATTCGCTTTACCTGATGGAAGCGGCCTTCATGAATGGTGAGGTTCGCACTGAGCGGAGACAGAAGCTCAAGCGTTGCAGGACGTGTCAGTTTATCATCCCCAATATCAATGCCTTGCAGAAAAACATCGACGGCATCGGGAGGAATAGGGTTGTCCACCTCTGCATAGTAGGTTTTTTCTACGTGCTTGCGGGGAGATAATAATTGATGTGTCAAAGCACCGTCATTTGTAATTAACAATAGCCCTTCCGTATCCTTGTCCAGACGGCCCACCGGAAATAAGTCGGTGTGAGTGGAATCTGTAATTAATTCCAGTACGGTTGCACAGGTATTGTCATTGGTTGCACTGACATAGCCGGCAGGTTTATTTAGCAGGTAATAGACATAGGCTTCATGACAGACAGGAACACCCTGATATGTGACAGAATCTGTCTCCGGACATATTTTTTGGCCGCCGGAGGAGGCAGGAATGTCATTTACCCGAACCTGTTTTTTCTTTATATATAGTTTTACCTGACTGCGGCTGCCGATACCGGCATCTGCAAGATATTTATCTAAACGAATTTGCCCCATGGATATACTCCTTTTTACAATATCAGAAAATAATTTTGCCTATGATAGATAAAATCTGTAACATTTAAACAACTTTTCTCAAAATGATTATGACATAGGCTGACTTGACATGCAAGAAGCAATCTGCTATAGTTTGCTTGTAACAAAAATGTAACATTTTATAACAAAAAAGTAATAGTAATCTGAATCTTGGTAGACGAGAACCGGATAACAGGACAGGGAGAATTATTATGAAACGGAAGGAAATTAGAAAGCAACACGTAATCGGAAAGCTTGTGCTTGGCGGATTGACAGTCGGAGTTCTGGTGACAGCCTTGAGCTTAAAGTGGGATGCAATCAAAGATTCCGGAAAAATGGAAATCGGACTTGCAGAACGGACTGCCATGGCAACCATGGAGGGCAGTGATATTTACGAGGGTTTTTTGGAAAGCTCCACAGAAGCTGTGGATGTACAGGTAGTAGCGACACCAGAGCCATCTCCATATGACGGCAGATTTATTGCAAATATTACGGACACCTTGAATGTAAGAGCATCCGCATCTACAGAATCGGAGGTGGTTGGAAAGATGTATCCTGGTTGTGTCGGTGATATTGTAGGAACCGAAGGAGACTGGACACAGATTACATCCGGAAATGTCAGCGGCTATGTAAAGACCGAGTATATTTTATCCGGTAAGGATGCAGAACCTCTGGCGGAGGAATATGGCAAAAATGTCGGAACCGTAACCGGAGATATTGTTAAGGTTCGACGGGATGCAGATGTTAATTCCGAAGCAATCGGTATGTTAGAGAAGGATGACGAGATATATGTAACGGAGACCTTAGACGGCTGGTATGGAGTTCTGATGAATGAAAACTGGTATGGTTATGTATCTGCCGATTATTTATCCGTAGAATATAAGCTGGATACGGCAATTACCATAGAAGAAGAGCTGGCACGAATTGCAGCGGCAAAGGCGGCAGAGACACAGGCAGCACAGGAACAGGCAGAAGCAGCGGAAACGGAAGTGGAAACTACCCAGCAGGAGCCGACACAGGCATCCTATGATGATGCATACCTGTTAGCATGTCTGATAAGTATGGAAGCTGGATACGAGCCGTATGAAGGACAGTTGGCAGTTGCAAATGTAGTATTGAACCGGCTGCATAGCGGATACTACGGAAGTACCATCAGTGATGTTATTTATGCAAAGGGACAGTTCCCTTCTGTAAACGGAAGTGTTATGACAAGCTATTTGAATAACGGACCGTTAGCACAGGCACAGCAGGCAGCAAATGAGGCATTATCCGGTGTAAACAATATAGGCGGATATATGTGCTTCATTAATGTAAAATATGCGAACTATGCGACATACGGTGATTATACGATTATCGGAAATCATTGCTTCCACTAGGAAATTACAAGTATAAACATAAAAACGGTAGTTATAACAAAAGGCATCCGATAAATTCTGTTCGTGATACATAACTTGCGGAATTTATCGGATGCCTTTTTGATTTTGGTTTACGTGAACAACAAGCTTACAGCTGATTAATTTCCAACAGGCTGCGATAGTGCTCATCCGGAATCGGCTTACTGAACAGGTATCCCTGCAGAATATCACAGGAGTTTTCCTGTAAGATACGAAGCTGGTCGGATTCTTCAACACCCTCTGCAACAACGCTGATATTTAATTTATGTGCAAGCGAAATAATAGTTTCTGCAATGTAACAATCCTTAGAATCGGTACTGATGTTATCAACGAAAGATTTGTCCATCTTCAAGGTATCAATCGGAATTTTGGTAAGGTAGTTAAAGGAAGAATAACCGGTTCCGAAATCATCCAATGCAATACGAATCCCCAGACTGCGTAATTGATTGATAATCTCAATGTTTTGTTCCATGGACTGCATCATAACACTTTCCGTAACCTCTAATTCCAGATATTTCGGAGGAAGCTTTGTACGGTCCAGAATATCCAGTACACGTTGTAAAAAGTCCGGAGCCTTTAATTGTGTGAGGGATACATTGACGGACATGGTAATCGGTCCGTAACCGGCATCCAGTAATTGCTTGTTGAAATCACATGCATGCTCTAATGCCCATGCACCCAGTTCATTGATGATACCGGATTCTTCTGCAATCGGGATAAATTCTGACGGTGAAATCTGTCCGAGATACCCGTTTCGCAGCCGCATCAACGCTTCACATCCGGTAATCTGTCCGGTTGCAATATCACATTGCGGCTGATATACCAGATAGACCTCCCGGTTTTGGATAGCATTTCTTAAAATTTCCTCTAATTCGTTCTTATGATTAACCTCATCCTCCATGGAGCTGTTAAAGAAACGATACCCGCTCTTACCTGCCTGCTTAGCCGAATACATGGCAATATCCGCATTCTTAATCAATTCGTTGATGGTTAATCCGTTTTGCGGGAAAATAGAAATACCAATACTCATAGATACATGAACCACCTCATCATTCAGGTGGAACGGATGATTGGAAATCGCAATCAATTGGGAAGCAAACTGGTCTAATTCGTCCTGCGTGTGAACCTGATTTCGCAATACCAGAAATTCATCACCGCCGGTACGGGCAAGAAGGTCATCCTCTGACATAAGGGCGGACAGCTTTTCTGCAATCTGCTGTAACAGTAAATCACCATAGTCATGTCCCAGTGTATCATTTACATTCTTGAAATTATCTAAGTCAATAAAAAGAATCGCACGTTTTATAAAGCTTCCTGCCTGATGAAATAACTCATTGGCATGCGTCATAAAGGCAACGCGGTTGGCAAGACCGGTTAAGGTATCGGTATATGCCAGCTTCTTAATCTGCAGAAGATTGGTCTCTAATTCTTCCTGACTGCTTTCTAACTGCTGCTTGGTATCCACCAGCTTATCGTGGTTGTTGGATATAATCTGCATCATATCGTTAAAATGTTGGGACAGCTCTCCGAACTCGTCCTCGGACCGGATTTCACAGTGTACGTTCAGATTTCCCTGTGATGCCTGCAGCATTTTATCCTTCAAATCATAAATAGGATTGCAATACGCCTTTGACAGACGGGAGCTGAATACAATGGTAATGATAAGCAGGAAAATGATAACTCCGACCATCAGCAGAGGAATTGACTGCAAAAGGGAATTATACATACTCATATCCTGCTCGACAAGATAAATCCAGTGATATTCAGGTATGATACTGTAGCCATACATTTCGGTACGGACACCGTTACGAACCTGAATGGTTCCGATAAGATCGGATTCGGAATTTTCGTTATGTATCAGGCATGTAATGGCTTCCCGTTTAACCTGTGAATTATCAAAGGTCAGACCCAGCAGACTGTTGGAGGCTGTATCCAACAGATAGGTGTTGTCCTGCTCGGAAAGAAAATCCTCAAAATAAGAAGCATCAATACTTGCAACAATCACACCAATGTAATAGGTATCCTTAACCATAATCGGAGTTAAGATATGGATGGCATCCGACATTCCGTTAAGCTCCATGCTGGAATTGATTTGTGCATGCTCCATAGTAGGAGTTATATCTTCAACATAGTGGCTGTAATTACCGACCAGACTGTTATCGGAGCTATAGGTCAGATACCCCTCCATGTCATATACGCTGTAGACAACATGGTTGCCGAAATTATTGGATGCCTGCTCCAGCATACGGTGGATGCTGATTTGTGACATGGTATCGTTACGAAGGTTAATTTCCGGATTGTTATATTTTTTCAACATAACCGTCGCTAATTCGCTGTTTTTGGAAATGGATTCAGATTCTACCTTCTGCGTATTTAGCAGGGCAGTAAAGCCCTGTTGATAATTAAATGCAATATTTTTGGCGGTTTCTCTTGAAATATTCAGATAATTTTGAAATACAATCAGGATAGTAAAGATAGCAAAAATAAAAACAGGTATACTTGCTACAACTACCATGGATGATTGCAGTGACTTCTTTATTGACATACAACCTTAACTCCTAACTTTAATCTTACATATAATTATACGAAATATATTCCTAATATTCAATGAGATATATTTGAAAAATAATGATTCAAATAAAGATTCCAAAAGATTTTAAAGGAATATTGCCGGAAGGGAGAACCCGAATATAGGAATCTTCTTGATTTTAAGCAGTGGGTTATGTATAATGAAACTAATTAGGGTGTAAATAAAAATTGGAGGAGAAACGATGTTTGGGATTTATTTTGGAAAATACCTTCAGGACAAAGGGGTTATTACGGAAGCACAGCAAAAGGAAATGCTGGAAGAAGTGAAAAGCTCCCGGTTACGGATGGGATTGTTGGCCATTGTCAACGGAATGATGACAGAGGCACAGGCTGAGGAAGTAAACCAGATGCAGCAGATATATGACAGACGGTTTGGAGATTTGGCAGTTGAGAAGGGGTATCTGACAAATGAACAGGTAGAGGCTCTGTTAAAGATGCAAGGAGACCAGTATCTGTTGTTTGTACAGGCGTTGAACGACCATGGCTATCTGACACTGGAAGAGATTCAGAAGGAATTAAAAGCATATAAAAAGGATGAACGGCTGAGTGCATTGGATATGGATGCAATTAAGAGCAGTGATTTGGACAAGATTGTGCCGGTATTCACAAAGGAATGCTCGATTCCGCCGGTAATGAAGGATTACATAGCATTGATGGCAAGAAATGTAGTGCGGTTCATAGATACAGACCTGAGACTGGAACAGACAGAGAGAATTAATTCTTATCAGGCAGCTTTTATGGCAAGTCAGGAATTGGAAGGAGAATTTAATTTCTTTGTAGGAATTTCCGGAGAACCGGAGGCTGTAATAGAAGCAGCGTCCGTATTTGGACGGGAAGAGTTTCAGGCAGTTGATGAGGATTCGCTGGACGCAGTCAGTGAGTTTATTAATTGTAATAACGGCTTATATGCCAGTAAGCTGTCAGAAGAGGAAATTGAATTGGAATTATTGCCGCCTATGATGTATACAACACAGATGAAGATACAGACAGACGGACCGATGTATAAAATTCCGATGTATATATCCGGCAAGAAGCTGGAGATGGTTATCTGTCTGGAAGCAAAATGGCAGATTATGTAATATCTAAGAGGAAGATTTTAGGATAGGAGAGGTACGAGAAGCATGGCTAAGATATTAATAGTAGATGATTCCAGAACATCTCGTAAAATATTAAGAGGAATTTTGGAAAATGCTGGTTTTACAGTAATTGGAGAAGCAACAAACGGTCAGGAAGGCTATGACAGATATGTGGAGTTGCAGCCGGACGTAGTAACCATGGACATCACTATGCCGGTGATGGACGGAATCGGGGGATTAAAGAAGATTAAGGAAGCATATCCGGAATCGAAAGTAGTTATGGTTACAGCCGCAGGACAGAAGAATAAAATGGTGGAAGCGGTACAGTGTGGTGCGGATGAATTTATTCCAAAGCCATTTGACGGAGAACAGTTGGTAGCAACATTGCAGAAAGTAATTAATGAATAGAGCAGCTTCGAGTTGATTGCACGCTCGGAAGCGAAAGGTGGGCTGACCTGAATCGGATGATGGAGTCTGAATGTCGGGACAGCCCCTTTTGCGAATAGCTATAGGAGAACGAAAGTGGTGATGATATGATAGATACAGTTGTTTCTGTCGAAATGCTGGTAGAAGAGGTTATGCGGATAAAACGGAACCGGTTGGCACCGGATGAGTGTGACGGAACCGAGAAACGCTTGTGCATAGCTTCCGGAAGTCATGGGGATGAATTGGGCGGACAATATATCTGCTATGAAGTAATTCGGCGGATAAAGAGCGAATTTCATAATCTGACCGGCATTGTAGATGTATATCCATCGATGAATCCGCTGGGGCTGGATGCACAGATGCGGGATTTTCCGTTGATGGATATTGATATGAATACTGTATTTCCGGGGGATGATGACGGTGTAATTCTGGAGCATGCTGCGTCACGAATCACCAAAGATATGGCAGGAGCAGACATTTGTCTGGATATTCATTCCAGTAATTCACTGATTCGGGAAATCCCGCAGGTTCGGCTCAATGATGATGTGCTGGAAACGGTTATGCCGTATGCCAAGCTTCTGAATACCGAGCTGGTTTGGATTCATCCGTCTACCAGTGTCCGTCCGGGAAGCCTTGCGTATGCATTAAATGCGATAGGGGTTAAGACCATGGTAATTGAAGCCGGGGTAGCCCTTCGGATTGACTATGAATACTGTAATCAGATTGTGGAAGGTATTTTTTCTCTGATGAAATATATGGGAATCTGGCAGGGAGAGGTGCAGGAAATACGCCGGCCGACCATTGCCACAGACGGTGATGTCAGATTCGTAAATGCAGAAAGCAGCGGCTTGTTTGTGCCGAATATTAAACACTCTATGAAGGTGAAAAAAGGAGAAAAGATTGGAACCATTGTAGATGTAATTACCGGTTCGGTGGAGGAGCGTATCTATGCCCCATGTGACGGACTGGTGTTTACCTTGCGGGAATATCCGGCAGTCGAGGAAGGGGCATTAATCGCCCGGATTTATGGAGGCGAGTTACAATGAATAAAGAAATCATTTTTAACATGAATACCGCCTTCCGGGGAGAGTATACCATTATCGGGTATCGGTTCGGGCATGGAGAAAAGGCAGCCTGTATTATGGGTGCTATGCGTGGAAATGAATTTCAACAGCTTTATATGTGTTCCCAGTTGATAGCAAAGCTGGAACAGTTAGAAGCAAAGGGAGCCATAGTAGCGAATAAAGAAATTCTGATTATTCCGTCGCTGAACTATAATTCCATGAATGTAGGTAAAAAATTCTGGGTATCCGACAGTACGGATATTAACCGTTCATTTCCGGGAAATCCCAAAGGGCCGGCAACCAGCCGGATTGCGGCTGCGGTTATGGAACGGGTTAAGGAATATGATTACGGAATCCAGTTTGCCAGCTTTTACATGGGTGGTGAATTTATTCCGCACATCCGTCTGACCGAAGAGGGTGTTAAGAATACCAGTTTGGCAAATTTATTCGGTATGCCATATGTTTTGACGGCTACCGAGCGGGCATTTGACACAACAACCTTGAATTATAACTGGCAGAAGAACGGAACGAGTGCATTTTCGGTCTATACCGGAGCAACTGAACGAATTGACGAAGAACGGGCAAGACAGGGAGTATCAGCGGTGCTTCGGTTCTTGACGAGAATGGGTATAATACGATATAACTGTCATGGTGGATATATTTCAACGGTACTGGAGGAGGATGAGCTTCTCTCGGTTCGGGCAGATATGCCGGGCTTCTTCCGGAAAAAGGTATCTACCAATATGGAGGTTATCCGCGGACAGCTTCTTGCCGAAATAGTGGATTCATTTCGGGGGGATGTTATATCAAGGATAGTTGCACCGACGGATGGAATTATATTTTATTCACAGATTCAGCCAATGGTGTTTGAAAATTCCATTGCATTTAAAATGATAAAGCGGATTCATGAATAACCATGAATTTACAATAAACAAAACCATGGAGGTCATTATGAGTAAGGTAAAACGAATCTATGTGGAGAAGAAAAAGGATTATGCAGTAAAAGCAACAGAGCTGTACGATGAAATCAGAGATTATCTGGGAATTTCGGTAAAAGGAGTTCGGGTGCTGGTACGTTACGATATGGAAAATGTATCCGATGCGACATATGAGAAAGCATTGGGAACCGTTTTTTCTGAACCGCCGGTAGACATATTATATGAGGATGCCTTTGTCATGAAGGATTCAGAGCAGGCATTCAGTGTCGAATATTTACCGGGACAGTTTGACCAGAGAGCGGATTCCGCAGAGCAGTGTGTGAAGCTGTTAAATGAAGAAGAAACTCCGGTCATTCGTTCTGCCACAACCTATGTGATTGAAGGAGCTGTTTCAGAAGAAGAAATGGAGCGGATTAAGCAACATTGTATTAATCCGGTTGACTCCAGAGAGGCATCCATGGAAAAGCCGGAAACACTGGTAACCGTATTTGAGGAGCCTGCGGATGTAAAGATATTTGAAGGCTTTCAGGATATGCCGGAGGATGAGCTTCGGACACTTTATGATTCCTTGGGACTGGCAATGACCTTTCAGGATTTCCTGCACATTCAGAACTATTTTAAGAAGGATGAGCATCGGGCTCCGTCTATGACAGAGATACGGGTACTGGATACCTATTGGTCAGACCATTGCCGTCATACTACATTTTCAACGGAATTAAAAAATGTTACATTCCGTGACGGTTATTATAAGGATATGATGGAATCAACCTTCCATGCATATCAGGATGCCAGAGAGGTGTTATATAAGGGACGGGATGATAAGTTCATCTGTCTGATGGATATAGCATTAATGGCAATGAAGAAGTTAAAATCCGAAGGAAAGCTGGCAGATCAGGAAGAATCAGACGAAATCAATGCCTGCAGTATAGTTGTGCCGGTAGAAATTGACGGAGAAACCGAGGAATGGTTAGTCAGCTTTAAGAATGAAACCCATAATCATCCGACAGAGATAGAGCCGTTTGGTGGGGCTGCTACGTGTCTGGGCGGAGCTATCCGCGACCCATTATCCGGACGTTCCTATGTATATCAGGCAATGCGTGTGACCGGTGCTGCCGACCCTACGAAGCCGTTAAGTGAAACCATGAAGGGAAAGTTGCCGCAACGGAAGATTGTAACCGGAGCGGCACAGGGCTATAGCTCATACGGCAACCAGATAGGTCTGGCAACCGGACTGGTAAATGAAATATATCATCCGGATTATGTAGCAAAGCGTATGGAAATCGGTGCAGTCATGGGTGCTGCTCCAAGACGTTGTGTAATTCGTGAAAATTCAGACCCCGGAGATAAGATTATTCTGTTAGGCGGAAGAACCGGACGTGACGGCTGTGGTGGTGCGACCGGCTCCTCTAAAGCACATACAGTAGAATCTCTGGATACCTGCGGAGCAGAGGTGCAAAAGGGTAATGCACCGACCGAGCGTAAGATACAGCGGTTGTTCCGTCGCGAAGAGGTAGCTCATTTAATTAAGAAATGTAATGACTTTGGTGCCGGCGGCGTATCCGTAGCAATCGGAGAGCTGGCAGACGGTTTACGGGTAAATCTGGACTTAGTACCGAAAAAGTATGCAGGTCTGGACGGAACCGAGCTTGCAATTTCAGAATCACAGGAGCGTATGGCAATCGTAGTAGATTCCAAGGATGTAGATACGATGCTGGGCTATGCCGCAGAGGAAAATCTGGAAGCAATTGTGGTTGCTGAAGTAACAGAAGAAAAGAGACTTGTTCTTTGCTGGCGTGGAAAAGAAATTGTAAATCTATCCAGAGCATTTCTGGATACAAACGGAGCCCATCAGGAGACCGATGTTGTAGTTGAAATGCCGGAGGAACCAAAGAACTACTTTAAGCAGAAGCCGGAAATTACCGATGTAAAAGCAGCATGGATGGATACGTTGGCAGATTTGAATGTATGTTCCCAGAAGGGACTTGTAGAAATGTTTGATAGCTCAATCGGGGCAGGAACCGTAACGATGCCGTATGGTGGTATCTATCAATTAACACCGATTCAGACCATGATAGCAAAGCTTCCGGTTCTGAAGGGAAAGACCGATACCGTAACCATGATGAGCTATGGCTATGACCCATATTTATCAAGCTGGAGTCCGTATCATGGAGCTGTTTATGCGGTCATTCATTCTGTAGCAAAGATAGCAGCCTCCGGTGGAGATGTATCTAAGATTCGGTTTACATTCCAAGAGTATTTCGAGCGACTGGGAGATAAGCCGGAGCGTTGGGGTAAGCCAATGGCAGCCCTATTAGGTGCATATGATGCACAGATAGGTCTGGGACTTCCGTCTATTGGCGGTAAGGATAGTATGTCCGGCTCCTTTAATGAGATTGATGTTCCACCGACACTGGTATCCTTTGCGGTGGATGTGGCATCTGCAAAAACAGTGGTAACACCGGAACTTAAGAAAGCAGGAAATGTGTTAGTGAAAGCAGATATACAGAAGAATGCATATGATATTCCGGATTACCAATATGTATTAAGTCTGTATCAGGATATTTATAAGGCAATTCAGGCAGGTAAAATCCAGTCTGCATATGCAGTCGGCTTTGGCGGTATAATCGAAGCCGTTAGCAAGATGGCATTTGGTAATAAACTGGGTGTGAAGCTGGAAGGCTTAACAAAGGATGAACTGTTGGCAAAGGAATATGGCTCTGTTATTCTGGAGGTGGCTCCGGAGGAGTTAAAGTCTCTGGGAGTAGCCGGCACTGTAATCGGACACGTAACAGAGGATGCAGCATTTGTATATGAGAATACAACTGTTCCTATGGAGGATGCACTGGCTGCATGGACAAAGACCTTAGAGGATGTATTCCCAACACAGTCGGATGTGGCACAGAAGGCAGTACCGACAGAGGTGTATCAGGCAAAAGAAATTTATGTATGCAAGCATAAGGTTGCTAAGCCTAAGGTATTTATTCCGGTATTTCCGGGAACAAACTGCGAATATGATTCTGCAAAGGCGTTTGAACGTGCAGGAGCAGAGGTGCAGACGGCTGTATTTAAGAATCTGGATGCACAGGGTATCCGGGATTCGGTAGAGCTGTTCTCAAAGGGTATTCGGGATGCACAGATTATTATGTTCCCAGGCGGTTTTTCGGCAGGTGATGAGCCGGATGGTTCCGGTAAATTTATCGCAACTGCGTTCCGGAACGAAAAGATTCAGGAAGAAGTTATGAAGCTTTTGAATGAACGGGATGGCTTGGCACTGGGTATTTGTAACGGTTTCCAGGCGGTTATTAAGCTTGGTCTGGTTCCGTATGGAGAGATTCGCCCGCAGAAGGAGGATTCACCGACTCTGACAATGAACAGTATCGGAAGGCATCAGTCTAAGATGGTATATACAAAGGTGGTAACGAATAAGTCGCCATGGCTGCAAAAGGCAGCTTTGGGCGGTGTGTATGCAATTCCGGCATCGCATGGAGAAGGTCGTTTTGTTGCAAATAAAGAGTGGATTGATAAATTATTTGCAAATGGACAGGTAGCAACACAGTATGTAGATGCTGATGGAAATCCGACCATGATAGAAGATTATAATATTAATGGTTCGTATGCTGCAATTGAAGGTATTACCTCACCGGACGGCAGAGTGTTGGGTAAGATGGCACACTCAGAACGTCGGGGAGATGCGGTTGCAATTAATATTTACGGAGACCAGAATCAGTATATCTTTGAATCCGGTGTGGAATACTTTAAATAACAGTAAGGGACGGATTTCGTAAGCATTGTCGGAATCCGTCTTTTCACTAAATAAGGAAGCAGGACATATGAGAAATTATAAAGATAATGACTTGAATCGAATTATGGAGCAGGCAGATTCTTTGCTGGCAGACATTCAATTGTATGAGACACCACAGGAAGAGCAGGCACGAAAAAAAGTGGAACAGGAGCAAGCCCGAAAGAAAGCAGAGCAGGAGCAGGCTCAAAGAGCATTGGCGGAAGCAGAAATGACGGCATCCCAAATTGCAAAAGTAAAAATTTTGCCGGAATCTGAGACGGCGGAAGCGGAAGTGACAGAAGCTGAAACGAAAATAGAAACGGAAACATGGCAGGCAAACGAGCATACCATGAAAAATCAGTGGGATGCATTTCTGGCAGCCGGTCAGGAAACGGATAAAGAGGCGGAAACAAAAAAGAAGCATTCTTCAAGAAAAAGAAAGTCAAAGGAAGCACCAATAGAAGAATTGATAGAAAAGCCAATAGATTTTGAACCGGCCATGCAGAAGCAAGAGCCGGTGGAAGAACCGATAGAAGCACCAATAGAAGAACTGATAGAAGAACCAATAGAAGAACCGATAGAAAAACCAATAGAAGAACCGATAGAAGAACCAATAGAAAAACCGATAGATTCCAAGGAGGTAATACATACCAAGCATTCGGGAAGCAGTAGTATGCGAACCATGCTGTTTTCCATGCTGTCATTTGTATTTATGGAAGTCGCAGTACGCTTTGGAGCCTATCATTCTATCAGCAGTACCATTTTATATCCGATTTTATTTGCGGCAGCAGCAGGATGTCTGGTGGCATTTCTGGCATCGCTGTTCCCGAAGCGTATAAATACGATATTGTATGCACTTGTTTTGGTTATCTGTGGCTGCTATGGGGATGTGCAGATTATCCACCATGAGATGTATGGTGAGTTTTTGTCCCTTGCTTCATTTGGACAGGGTATTATGGAAATTTTCCGGAATAAGCAGGTATTCTTAGCAACCGCGGGAAGCTATGTCTCATGGCTTGTGGTTATGTTCTTACCGTTAATACTCTGGATAGCGGTGTTAAGAAATAAAATCAGCTTTGAACCGGAGAGATGGTATCAGCGGCTGATATTAGTATTTTCTGCTGTCATGCTAGGCGTTCTGGGAGTATTGACACTGGATATACATGGTTATGAGGAGCAGGCACCATATGTAACCTTTTACCATTTTGACAGTCAGACCAGACTGGAGGCAGCCGGAAAGGACCTTGGATTGACGGCAACTACGGTTCTGGAGCTGCTGGAAGCGTTTCGCTAAGAACCGACGTTTTCATATAATTTAGAAATTCAAGAACGGTACTGGCAGGAGTATGGGACTTTGCATAAGCAAGTCCGATACTCCTGTTTTCAATTGGGGCTGAAAGCGAAAGCTCTATCAAAGTTCCCTGCTTTAAGTCCTGTTCTACAAATTCACGAATTACGCAGGCAATTCCGAGTCCGATTCGGGCAAACTCAATCAAAAGGTCCATGGTACTGACCTCTAATATCTGATTAGTTTTAATCTGGTTGTGGTAGAAATAGTCATCTATGAATTGACGGGTGATATTTTCTTCATCCAACAGCATTAAAGTACCGGTAGAAAAGAGGTTATTCTGCTCCGGCTCCCGGATAGATAAGTTATCAAGATAGCTTCTGGTGGTAACAAAGGTATCCTGAATAGTCTGTAATTCGGTATAGACCAGTGAATTAGACTGCTTCGGAGCTCCGATTAAACCAATGTCAATTACCCCGGTTTCCAGAAGCTCCATGGTATGCAGGGTGGACTGGCAATCAATGGTAATCTTAATATGCGGGTGTAAATGGATAAAGGCATGAAGATATGGCAGCAGAATATATTTGCATAAAGTAGTGCTGACACCGATTCGAAGCTGACCGATACCAAGCTCTGTACGGTGACGCAGTTCCTCCTCACCGCTGTCAATTGCCTGAAAGGCTTCCCGGACACGCTCATACAGGATGGTCCCTTCCGGAGTGAGCGTAACGCCGCGGGAGGTTCGGTGGAATAAGGAACAGCCCAGATTCTCCTCTAAACGGGACAAAGACTTGCTGATAGCGGGCTGGCTGATATATAAAGCATCTGCTGCCTTGGATATATTCCGGTATTTTGCAACGGTATAAAATGCTTTGTAATAATTCAAATTCTGATTCATAACACATCCTCCATAGAAATAACCATAGGTTATAATAAGTATTCATATTATGTATTTCAATTATAACAAATTCTGTGTTAAGATAGCAATAGTAAAAGGTAAGGAGGAATTGATAAATGGGTATGACAATGACGCAGAAAATATTAGCTGCTCATGCCGGCTTAGATTATGTAGAAGCAGGACAGTTAATTGAAGCAAAGCTGGATATGGTGTTGGGAAATGACGTAACAACGCCGGTAGCAATTCATGAAATGGAAAAGTTCAAGAGCCAGGAGGTTTTTGATAAGGATAAAATCGCAATGGTACTGGACCATTTTACACCAAATAAAGACATTAAGAGTGCAGAGCATTGTAAATGTGTAAGACAGTATGCCAACGAACATCAGATTACGAATTTCTTTGATGTAGGCGAGGTGGGAATTGAACATGCACTGCTGCCGGAAAAAGGTCTGGTGGTAGCCGGTGATGCAGTAATCGGTGCGGATTCCCATACCTGTACCTATGGAGCCTTAGGAGCGTTCTCTACCGGTGTCGGAAGTACGGATATGGCAGCCGGCATGGCAACCGGAAAAGCATGGTTTAAGGTTCCGTCAGCCCTGAAATTCGTGTTGACTGGAAAGCCTGCAAAATGGGTGAGCGGAAAAGACATTATCCTCCATATCATAGGAATGATTGGCGTGGACGGAGCTTTATATAAATCAATGGAATTTACCGGAGACGGAATCCAGTATTTATCTATGGATGACAGGTTCACAATGGCGAACATGGCAATCGAGGCAGGCGGTAAAAACGGAATCTTTCCGGTGGATGAGCTTACAATTGCATATATGAAAGAGCATTCCACTAAGGAATATACCGCATATACGGCAGATGAGGATGCGGAATATGATGAGACCTATACCATTGATTTGTCACAGTTAAAGCCTACGGTGGCATTTCCACATTTGCCGGAGAATACAAAGACCATTGATGAGGTCGGAGATATTAAGATTGACCAGGTGGTAATCGGTTCTTGTACAAACGGACATATTACCGACCTTCGGATAGCGGCTGAGATTCTGAAAGGAAGAAAGGTGGCAAAGGGACTTCGTGTTATTATAATTCCGGCTACACAGGCAATTTATTTACAGGCAATGGAGGAAGGTCTGCTTAAGATATTCATTGAAGCGGGAGCGGTTGTCAGCACACCGACCTGTGGACCATGTCTGGGAGGACATATGGGTATTCTTGCAGCCGGAGAGCGTGCGGTTGCAACCACAAACCGGAACTTTGTCGGACGTATGGGTCATGTAGAGTCAGAGGTATATCTTGCATCTCCTGCGGTAGCAGCAGCTTCTGCGGTTACAGGTAAGATTTCCTGTCCATGCGAGATTATAAAGGATTAATTCAGGAGGGTATAGATAGTATGAAGGCACATGGAATTGTTCATAAATATGGTGATAATGTAGATACAGATGTTATTATTCCTGCAAGGTATCTGAATTCCTCAGACCCGGCAGAATTGGCAAAGAATTGTATGGAGGATATTGATAAGGACTTCGTAAAGCGGGTAAAACCGGGAGACATTATGGTGGCACAGAAGAATTTTGGATGCGGTTCTTCCAGAGAGCATGCTCCGATTGCTATCAAAGCATCCGGCATCAGTTGCGTAATTGCAGAAACCTTTGCAAGAATCTTTTACCGGAATGCAATCAATATCGGTCTTCCGATTATTGAATGTAAGGAAGCGGCAGAGGAGATTGAAGCCGGTGATGAGGTGGAAATTGACTTTGACAGCGGTATGATTTATGACCGTACCAAGGGAACCGAATATAAGGGTCAGGCATTTCCGCCATTTATGCAGGAGATTATTAAGGCTGAAGGTCTGGTAAATTACATTAATCAGAAATAACGATTAGAAATGCGTCTGCATACCGGATATGAAGAACATAGCCATTCGGTATGCAGAGCTTTTTATGTCTGTTTCCAGACAGAAAAGGATGAAAAATGACAGAACTATATTTTGTAAGACATGCACAGACCGATTATTCCAATCCTGTTGATAAAGAACGTCCATTAACCAAAGAAGGGATGCAGGACCGTTTTCTGGCAAAGGAGTATTTTGTAACCCACGATATAATGAAACGGATTACCCATGTATATGCCAGTGATTTTCAAAGGGCAATGGATACCGTAGCCCCGATTGCGGATGCACTAGGAAAACGTGTGGAGCCAAAGGAAGCATTTCGGGAATGGACACTAATTGCTCCCGCAGACCTTTATTATGAGACAGCACAAAGGGCGTGGGAGGATTTTGATTACCGATATGCAGATTGTGAAACCCTGCATGAAGTACAGACACGTAATATAAGGCAGTTAGAGCAATTGCTGCAGGAGCATGAAAATGAAACCATAGTGATAGGCACGCATGGAACTGCGTTAAGCACGATAATTCAGTATTATCAGCCGGGATATAATTATCAGAATTTCTTACAAATTATGGAATATAAGCCTTGGATAGTCAGATTTGAGTTTGATAAATCCGGGTTTCTCGGATGGCAGGAGTGTTTTCGCCATGAATTAAATATTGAAAAATCGACATAAATGATTTATGATATAGGATAAAGTTTTTGTACCCACACAGAAAACAGGAAGGAAGTTGAATATGAACGTAAATATAGCAGTCATTAAAGGCGATGGTATTGGTCCGGAGGTCGTCTCGCAGGCAATGAAGGTGTTAGACACCATAGGCGAGAAATACGGACATACATTTAATTATCAACAGATATTGATGGGCGGTTGTTCCATTGACGCTCATGGAGTGCCTTTAACCGATGAAGCAATTGCCGTTGCAAAGGCAGCAGATGCGGTACTCTTAGGCTCTATCGGAGGAAATACGACAACTTCCCCTTGGTATAAGCTGCCGCCGAATCTGAGACCGGAAGCAGGACTTCTTAAGATTCGGAAGGAATTGAATCTGTTTGCAAATCTGAGACCGGCTGTATTGTATCCAGAATTAAAAGGTGCATGCCCGCTGAAGGAAGAGATTTCGGACAGAGGCTTTGATATGATGATTATGCGGGAGCTGACCGGAGGACTTTACTTCGGACAACGAAAGACCGTAGAAGAAAACGGTGTGCGGAAAGCATACGATGAATTAACGTATGATGAGAATGAGATTCGGAGAATTGCAATTAAGGGCTTTGATATTGCCATGAAACGACGCAAGAAGGTAACAAGCGTTGATAAGGCAAATGTTCTGGATTCCTCCAGACTCTGGAGAGCCGTCGTCGAGGAAGTCGCAAAGGATTATCCGGAGGTAACATTAGAGCATATGCTGGTAGATAACTGTGCGATGCAGTTAGTAAAGGATCCGGCACAGTTTGATGTTATCCTGACAGAGAATATGTTTGGTGATATATTATCGGATGAGGCTTCTATGGTAACAGGATCAATTGGTATGTTGGCATCTGCCAGCTTAAATGAAACAAAATTCGGCATGTATGAACCAAGCGGTGGATCTGCTCCGGACATCGCAGGTCAGAATAAAGCGAACCCGATTGCGACAATTTTGTCAGCCGCTATGATGCTCCGGTTCTCCTTTGACATGGATAAAGAAGCGGATGCAGTAGAGGCAGCCATCAAGCAGGTATTGCAGGAAAGTTATCGTACCTGTGACATTATGGATGACGGAATGACATTAGTAAGCTGTTCAGAAATGGGAGATTTAATCTGCCAGCGGTTATAAGAATAAGATAACAGGAAAGTCGGTACACAGGTTGTACCGGAATTGGAGTCAATAAAGGAGAAATGAACATGAAAAGTGATGCAGTAAAAACCGGTATGCAGCAGGCACCTCATCGGTCTCTGTTTAATGCATTGGGTATGACAAAAGAAGAAATGGAACGTCCTTTAGTTGGTATTGTATGTTCCTATAACGAAATTGTACCGGGACATATGAATCTGGATAAAATTGCACAGGCAGTCAAGCTTGGAGTTGCCATGGCAGGCGGAACACCGATTATGTTCCCGGCAATTGCAGTCTGTGACGGTATTGCAATGGGACACATCGGAATGAAATATTCGCTGGTAACAAGAGATTTGATTGCGGATTCCACAGAATGTATGGCATTGGCACATCAGTTTGATGCATTGGTTATGATTCCGAACTGTGATAAAAATGTGCCGGGACTTTTGATGGCAGCAGCCAGAATTAATGTGCCGACCGTATTTGTCAGTGGCGGTCCTATGTTAGCCGGACACGTACATGGACAAAAGAGAAGTCTTTCTTCCATGTTTGAGGCAGTTGGTTCTTATGCAGCCGGAACCATGACAGCGGAGGATGTTGAGGAATTTGAAAATAAGGTATGTCCGACCTGTGGTTCCTGCTCCGGTATGTATACGGCAAACTCTATGAACTGTCTGACCGAGGTTCTAGGTATGGGGCTTCGCGGAAACGGAACCATTCCGGCAGTTTATTCTGAGAGAATTAAGCTTGCAAAGCACGCAGGTATGGCAGTTATGGATATGTATCGAAAGAATATCAGACCGAGAGATATTATGACAAAGGATGCTGTTCTGAATGCCTTGACCATAGATATGGCATTGGGATGCTCTACGAACAGTATGTTGCATCTTCCTGCAATTGCACATGAGATAGGATTTGATTTTGATATTTCCTTTGCAAATGAGATTAGTGCAAAGACACCGAACTTATGTCATCTGGCACCGGCGGGACCTACTTATATGGAAGACTTGAATGAAGCAGGCGGTGTCTATGCCGTTATGAATGAGATTAATAAGCTGGGATTACTGCATACCAATTGTATGACGGTTACAGGTAAGACCGTAGGAGAAAATATCGCAAATTGTGTAAACCGGAATCCGGAGGTTATAAGACCGGTAGACAATCCATACAGCAAGACCGGCGGTCTGGCAGTCCTAAAGGGCAATCTGGCACCGGACGGCAGTGTTGTAAAGCGTTCTGCCGTTGTTCCGGAAATGATGAAACATAGCGGACCGGCAAGAGTCTTTGAATGTGAAGAAGATGCCATCGCAGCTATTAAGGGTGGCAAGATTGTAGCCGGAGACGTTGTAGTTATTCGATATGAGGGTCCAAAGGGTGGACCTGGTATGCGGGAGATGCTGAATCCGACCTCTGCGATTGCAGGTATGGGACTTGGTTCTTCGGTAGCGTTGATTACGGATGGCCGTTTTTCCGGTGCTAGCCGAGGGGCTTCTATCGGACATGTATCGCCGGAGGCAGCAGTCGGAGGTCCGATTGCATTGGTACAGGAAGGCGATATGATAGATATTGATATTGATAATCTGTCATTAAATCTCAGAGTATCGGAAGAAGAGCTGGCGAGAAGAAAGGCAGAGTGGAAGCCAAGAGAGCCAAAGGTAACTACCGGTTATCTGGCAAGATATGCAGCAATGGTTACATCCGGAAACCGGGGAGCAATTCTGGAAATTCCGGGGAATAAATAAGGGAGAGGAAGAAAATGAAACAATTAACTGGTTCAGAAATAGTAATTGAATGTTTGAAGGAACAGGGCGTAGATACCGTATTTGGTTATCCGGGCGGCTGTATTTTGAATATTTATGACGAGTTATATAAGCATCAGGGAGAGATTAAGCATATTCTGACATCTCATGAGCAGGGAGCTTCTCATGCTGCAGACGGATATGCAAGAGCAACCGGTAAGGTTGGTGTCTGTATGGCAACCAGCGGTCCCGGAGCAACGAATTTGGTAACCGGTATTGCAACAGCTTACATGGATTCGATACCGGTAGTTGCAATTACTGCCAATGTAGGTGTTACCTTATTAGGAAAGGACAGCTTTCAGGAGGTAGATATTGCGGGGATTGTAATGCCGATTACAAAGTACAGCTTTATCGTAAAAAATGTCCATGAATTAGCAGATACCATCCGGCGTGCATTTAAGATTGCAAAATCAGGCAGACCGGGGCCGGTATTAGTAGATATTACAAAGGACGTAACTGCAAATGTTGCGGATTACGAGGCAATGAAGCCGGAGGAGATTGAACGGGTAACGGATACGATTGATGCAGCAGCGGTAGATCATGTAGCATCTATGATAAATAAGGCAAAGCGGCCGTTCATATTAACCGGAGGTGGTGTTGTTATTTCGGATGCTGAGCAGGAGTTGCGGGCACTTGCAGATAAGATTGATGCAGCAGTCTGTGATACCTTAATGGGAAAGGGTGCTATCGAAGGCACCGCAGACCGTTATACCGGAATGATTGGTATGCATGGCACCAAGGCATCGAATTTTGGCTTGGCAGAGGCTGACCTTTTGGTTGTAGTAGGAGCAAGGTTCTCAGACAGAGTAATCGGTAATGCAAGTAAGTTTGCCGAGCATGCAAGAATCGTTCATATCGATGTAGACCAGGCAGAAATCAATAAGAATATTGCAGTAGATGAATATATTATTGGTGATGCTAAGGTGATTTTACAGCAATTAATTCAGCGGGTAGAAGCATCAAAGAAGCCGGAATGGATGCAGGAAATCCAAGAGTTAAAGCAAAAATTCCCGATGACCTATGATAAGGGAGTTTTGACCGGCCCTGAGATTATAGAGAAGTTGTATGAAATGACAAACGGGGACGCAACGGTAGTAACCGAAGTCGGTCAGCATCAGATGTGGGCAGCACAGTATTATAAATATAAGAAGCCACATCAGTTATTGACCTCCGGTGGTCTTGGAACAATGGGCTATGGATTGGGTGCTTCCTTGGGAGCAAAACTTGCAAGACCGGATGAAACGGTTGTAAATATTGCGGGTGACGGTTGCTTCCGTATGAATATGAATGAGATTGCTACTGCGGTAAGATATAACATACCGATTATTCAGATTGTAATTAATAATCATGTACTTGGTATGGTACGTCAGTGGCAGACCCTGTTCTATGACAAGCGGTATTCGAATACAATCTTAAATGACTCTGTAGATTTTGTGAAGCTGGCAGAGGCAATGGGAGCAGACGCTTATCGGGTAACTTCAATTGAAGAATTTGAAGACGCATTCCGGAAGGCACAGGCAGCCGGAAAACCGGTAGTGATTGACTGTATCATTAATGAGGATGATAAGGTATGGCCGATGGTAGCTCCGGGAAAACCGATTGAGACTTGTTTCTCAGAAGAAGATATAGATAAATAAAGCTAAAAACAGCGATAAATAAGATAACAATAAGTCGAGGAGGATTTATAAAATGGCAAGAGTGTATAATTTTTCAGCAGGACCTTCTGTATTACCGGAGGTTGTATTAAAGGCAGCAGCAGAGGAAATGTTGGATTACAACGGAACCGGAATGAGTGTTATGGAAATGAGCCACCGTTCCAAGGCGTTTGAAGAGATTATCCAGACAGCAGAGCAGGATTTGAGAGACTTAATGAAGATTCCGGATAATTATAAGGTATTATTCTTACAGGGCGGGGCTTCCCAGCAGTTTGCTGCAATCCCTATGAACCTGATGAAGAATAAGGTTGCAGATTACATTGTAACCGGACAATGGGCAAAGAAGGCAGCAGAGGAAGCAAAGAAGTACGGTAAAGTAAACGTAATTGCTTCATCCGCAGATAAGACCTTTAGCTATATTCCGGATTGCTCAGATTTGCCGATTGATGAAGATGCTGATTATGTATACATTTGTCATAACAACACAATCTATGGAACTACCTATAAGACACTTCCGAATACCAAGGGAAAGATTTTGGTCGCAGATATGTCTTCCGATATTTTATCTCAGCCGGTTAATGTATCTGATTACGGCTTGATTTACTTCGGTGTTCAGAAAAATGTAGGACCTGCAGGTGTGGTTGTTGTAATTATCCGCGAAGATTTAATCCGGGATGATGTTTTGGAAGGAACACCTACCATGTTGAAGTATAAGACACAGGCAGATGCAGATTCCCTTTATAATACACCTCCTTGCTACGGTATTTATATCTGCGGTAAGGTATTCAAATGGGTAAAGGAAATGGGCGGTCTGGAAGCTATGAAGATTCATAACGAGAAGAAGGCAGCTATCCTGTATGATTTCTTGGATAACAGCAAGATGTTTAAGGGGACTGTAGAGAAGAAGGACCGTTCCCTGATGAATGTACCGTTTGTAACCGGAGACGAAGCTCTGGATGCAAAGTTCGTAAAAGAAGCTACAGCAGCAGGCTTTGTAAATATCAAGGGACATCGTACCGTTGGCGGTATGCGTGCCAGCATTTATAACGCTATGCCGATTGAAGGTGTAGAGAAACTGGTTGAGTTCATGAAGAAGTTTGAGGAGGAAAATAAATAATGGCTAAGGTAAATTGCTTAAATCCGATTGCAGCATGCGGTATGGATTTGTTACCAAAAGAGTATCAGGTAGTAGACGCATTGGCAGATGCCGATGTAGTTTTAGTTCGAAGTGCAGCAATGCATGATTTAGAGCTTCCGACAGGCTTAAAGGCAATCGCAAGAGCTGGTGCAGGTGTGAACAATATTCCGCTTGATAAGTGTGCAGAGCAGGGTATCGTAGTATTTAACACACCGGGAGCAAATGCAAACGGTGTAAAGGAAATCGTGATTGCCGGATTGCTGTTGGCATCCAGAGATTTAATCGGAGGCTATAATTGGGTAAAAGCAAACAGTGCAGACGAAGGCATTGCAAAGGCAGTTGAAAAGAATAAGTCAAAGTTCGCAGGCTGCGAGATTGAAGGCAAGAAGTTAGGTGTTATCGGTCTGGGTGCAATCGGTGCTAAGGTTGCGAATGTAGCGGTTAGTCTGGGAATGGAAGTATACGGTTATGACCCATATGTATCCGTAGATGCAGCATGGAATCTGTCCCGTCAGGTTAAGCATATTTCAAATGTAGAAGATATTTATAAGGAATGTGATTATATCACCATTCATGTGCCTGCCTTAGACAGCACAAAGGGTATGCTGAATGCAGCAGCCTTCTCTATGATGAAGGACGGTGTAAAGGTTCTGAACTTCGCAAGAGATGTATTGGTAAATGATGAGGATATGAAGGCAGCACTGGCATCCGGTAAGGTAAGCAAGTATGTAACTGATTTCCCGAATCCGGCAGTTGCAGGTGTAGATAATGTGATTACACTGCCACATTTAGGAGCTTCTACGGAAGAATCCGAAGATAATTGTGCAGTTATGGCTGTAAAGCAGGTGGTTGATTATATTGAAAACGGTAATATTAAGAACTCCGTAAATTATCCTGCCTGTGATATGGGTGTATGCTCCAATACCGCAAGAGTTGCAATCAATCATAAGAACATTCCGGATATGCTGACAAAATTTACCGGTGTATTCTCGAGCAAGGGAATCAATATTTCAGATATGATTAGTAAATCAAAGGGTGATTGGGCATATTCTATGTTAGATGTATCCTCAGAAGTGACAGATGCCATTGTAGCAGAGTTAAATGCAGTAGAGGGCGTTGTCAAGGTAAGAGTGATTAAGTAATGCATTTATAAGATACAAGATAATAGAAAAAATAGGAGAGAAACAATGAGTGAAAAGTTACGTGTAGGTATCCTTGGCGGTACCGGTATGGTAGGACAAAGATTTATATCATTATTGGAAAATCATCCATGGTTTGAGGTGGTTACAATTGCTGCCAGCCCAAGAAGTGCCGGAAAGACTTATGAAGAAGCAGTTGGAGACCGCTGGAAGATGGATACACCAATGCCGGAAGCAGTTAAGAAGCTAATCGTTCATAACGTGAATGAAGTAGAAGAGGTTGCTTCCACAGTTGATTTTGTATTCAGTGCAGTTGATATGTCGAAGGATGAGATTAAGGCAATCGAGGAAGCTTATGCTAAGACTGAGACACCGGTTGTTTCCAATAACAGTGCTCATAGATGGACACCGGATGTTCCGATGATGGTGCCGGAGATTAATCCGCAACACGCAGAGGTCATTGAGTTTCAGAAAAAGCGTCTGGGAACCAAACGGGGCTTTGTGGCAGTAAAACCAAACTGCTCCATTCAGAGCTACGCACCGGTTTTAACCGCTTGGATGGAATTTGAACCACAGGAAGTAGTAGTTACCACCTATCAGGCAATTTCCGGAGCCGGTAAGAATTTCAAGGATTGGCCGGAAATGGTTGGCAATATCATTCCGTACATTGGCGGAGAGGAAGAAAAATCCGAGCAGGAACCGCTTCGTCTTTGGGGTAATATTGTAGACGGCAAGATTGAAAAATGCACTAACGGTCCGAAGATTACCAGTCAATGTATTCGTGTGCCGGTATTAAACGGTCATACAGCGGCAGTATTTGTGAATTTTAAGAAGAAGCCGACAAAAGAAGAATTGATTGAGCGTATGGTAAACTTTAGCGGGGAACCGCAGGCATTGGGCTTACCAAGTGCTCCAAAGCAGTTTATACAGTATTTAGAGGAAGACAATCGTCCACAGGTAACTATGGATGTGGATTATGAAAATGGTATGGGTATTTCTATCGGAAGATTGAGAGAGGATTCCATTTTTGATTACAAATTCGTAGGCTTATCTCATAATACTGTACGTGGTGCGGCTGGCGGAGCTGTATTGTGTGCAGAACTCTTAAAGGCAAAAGGTTATATTACGAAGAAATAACAAATGCATGTAAAATCCGGACAGGATAAGGACAGGAGGAGAACAGTGGGAAGGTCTCTGGCAGACAAAAAGGCTTACTGCTCTCCTTCTATATATTTTAGAAAATAGAAACGAATGAGGAGAAAGAGGATTATGGGTAAGAGTCAGGATATGATTCCAATCGAGGAAGCGAATGCAAAAAAGGCAAAAACCAGCTTGATTCTGGGTATTGTATTGTGTGTACTGAATCTGGGAATGATATGCAGTACATTGTTAGGTGGCGGCTTTTTATATGGTGGATTATTTATTATCTTTGCGATTGTCGGAATACAAAACGGAGTGCAGGGTAAAAATTCACCGAAAAAAGGTATGGCAACAGCCGGGCTGGTGCTTAATATCGTAGCCTTGGTAGTAGCAGTCCTGTTTGTAATTCTGGGTATTGTATTAAAATTTACAGGCTTGACGAATTAAGGACAGAATAACGAATCAATAATAAAAAGGTATAGATAAAGGAGGACTAAGAATGGTTACATTATATGAAGGAGGTGCTTACCTGATTAATGGAACGGAGCTGGTGCAGGAAGAACAGGCGGCAGCAGGCTACCGGACATTAAACGGTGAGACGCTCTCGAAGGAAGAAGCAGCAAAGAATACGATGGCATATCAGATTCTTCAGGCACATAACACTTCGGGGAACGATAAGAAGCTTCAGATTAAATTCGATAAGCTGACCTCCCATGATATTACATTTGTCGGAATTATTCAGACGGCAAGAGCATCCGGATTGGAGAAATTCCCGATACCATATGTATTAACGAACTGTCATAACTCTCTGTGTGCGGTTGGCGGTACAATTAACGAGGATGACCATATGTTTGGTCTGTCTTGTGCTAAGAAATACGGTGGAATGTATGTTCCTCCTCATCAGGCAGTCATTCATCAGTTTGCAAGAGAAATGCTGGCAGCCGGCGGACAAATGATTCTTGGCTCTGACAGTCATACCCGTTATGGTGCATTAGGTACTATGGCAATCGGGGAAGGCGGCGGAGAATTAGTAAAGCAGTTGCTTTCAAAAACTTATGATGTGGACATGCCGGGTGTGGTAGCCGTATATCTGACTGGTAAGCCACAGAAGGGAGTCGGTCCTCAGGATGTGGCACTTGCGATTATCGGTGCAACCTTCGGATGCGGTTACGTTAAAAATAAGGTTATGGAATTTGTCGGACCGGGTGTAGAGAACTTAAGTGCAGATTATCGAATCGGAATTGATGTTATGACAACCGAAACTACCTGCTTGTCTTCTATATGGAAAACAGATGACCGGATTCGTGAGTTCTATGATATTCATGGAAGAGTCGGAGATTATAAGGAATTAAATCCGGGTGCGGTGGCATATTATGACGGTGTGGTATATGTAGATTTATCTGCTGTAAAGCCTATGATTGCTATGCCGTTCCATCCAAGCAATGTATATACCATTGAAGAATTAAATGCAAACCTGATGGATATTCTGGATGACTGCGAGAAGCGTGCAAAGGTAAGCTTAGACGGTAAGGTTGACTTTACCTTAAAGGATAAGGTCAGAGACGGAAAGTTATATGTAGAACAGGGAATTATTGCAGGCTGTGCCGGCGGTGGATTTGAAAATATCTGTGAAGCAGCAGACATTTTAAAGGGCTCTTATATTGGTGCAGACGAATTTACCTTAAGTGTATATCCGGCAAGTACACCGATTTATATGGAACTGGCTAAGAATGGGGTATTGGCAGATTTGATTGAGACAGGCTCTATTGTTAAGACAGCATTCTGCGGACCATGCTTTGGTGCAGGGGATACGCCGGCAAATAATGCATTCAGTATCCGGCATTCTACCAGAAACTTCCCGAATCGGGAAGGTTCCAAGATTCAGAACGGACAAATCTCCTCTGTAGCCTTGATGGATGCACGTTCCATTGCTGCAACAGCTGCAAACAAGGGATATTTGACAGCCGCAACCGATGTAGATGCAACTATTCAAAAGAGAACCTATCATTTTGATAAGAGCATTTATGAACATCGGGTATATGACGGTGTCGGAAAGGCAGATCCTTCCGTTGAGATTAAATTCGGACCGAATATTAAGGATTGGCCTGCAATGTCACCGTTGCCGGAGAATCTGATTCTCAAGGTTGTATCAGAGATTCATGACCCGGTTACAACAACCGATGAATTAATTCCATCCGGTGAGACTTCTTCCTATCGTTCAAATCCGTTGGGCTTGGCAGAGTTCACCTTGTCCAGAAAGGACCCGGAGTACGTTGGTCGTGCAAAGGAGATTCAAAAGGCACAGAAGGCAATCGAGGCAGATACCTGTCCTTGTGAAGCTGTACCGGAATTAAAGCCGATTATGGATAAGATTAAAGAAAGCTATGCAGTAAACCGAAAGAATGTCGGTGTCGGAAGTACCATTTTCGCTGTAAAGCCGGGAGATGGTTCTGCCAGAGAACAGGCAGCTTCCTGTCAGAAGGTATTAGGCGGTTGGGCAAATATTGCAAATGAATATGCAACGAAGCGTTATCGTTCCAACCTGATTAACTGGGGAATGCTTCCGTTCTTAATTCAGGAGGAGCTTCCGTTTGCCAATGGTGATTATATCTTTATTCCGAATATCGCAGAATCTGTTAAGAATAAGACAGAAAAGATTCAGGCATATGTGGTAAATCGGGATATGCAGGAGTTTGAACTGACCTTGGGACAGTTGACCGATAATGAACGTGAAATTATATTAAAGGGCTGCCTGATTAATTATAACCGGGAACACTAATTTTAATCGGGAGCCTCCAGCAGACGGGCAACATCTAAAAGCCCCCAGCCCTGCTGGAAATGAGGTAATTGCAACCGCCTTGCACAATTGTGCAGGCGGTTTTTTACTTGCTGATTGGTAAGATATGGCTCCTTCTCCAACAAAAGAGCAATGGCACCGCTTACCAGTGCAGTTGACATAGAGGTTCCGGTCTTAATGGCATATCCGGAAGACTGGTTGCTGCAACTGATAATCTGACTGCCCGGAGCTACGATTTCCGGCTTAACCGTAGCACAATCAGCAGGACCACGTCCGGAGTAGTAGCGTTTGGCTCCGGAATTGAGAGACGGAAGGTTGTCATCAGAAGCCCCGACTGTAATAATCTTGCAGCAATTGCCGGGAGAGCTGATAGAGCCGGGAGAAGGTCCGTTGTTACCCGCAGAAGCACAGACAATGATGCCACGGTCCCAAAGACGTTCTACAGCCTGTGTTAAAAGGTGATGGTCAGAGGAATGCCCCGGAAGTGCCTGCGTTCCGATGGAGATATTGACGATCTGGATATGATAGACAAACCGGTATTCCAGAATCCAGCGAAGGGCTTGCAGAAATGTACTTATGGGAGCGTTACCGTTCTTGTCAAGCACCTTAAGTACAATTAAATCACATGCCGGAGCAATTCCCAGATACTCAGAAGTACCGACTGGCTGGGCGGAGGCTATTTTACCGCAGATGTGGGAGCCGTGACCGGAATCGTCATAGGCATCCGGTCTGGAGTTCACGAAGTCATGGAAATGCTGAATCCGGTTGACTGGAATGGTGCTTAGGGGAGAAGTGAGAAAATCCGAGCGAGGGGTAATGCCGGTATCTAACACAGCTACGCCCACACCGGTTCCGTAAATATGTCTGGTGTGGGCGTAGCCTGCCTTTATAATGCAATTTGGATTTCGTAATTGAACGGGATTCAGACCTGCCATGAAGCACTCCAACGAATTTCAGTGAAATTACTATTAAAGTATGCAGGAAAGAAGGAAGCGTGCAGTTATCTATCCCATTTATCACATAAAGAATTGATTTGGTCGGTAAATTTAATTAAATCCTTATTGGTACCTCCCTCGTTATGACGAATGACAGCAGCCAGACGTTGTCCCGCTGCAACCAGACGTTGATAAATCGTGGCAGCACGCATGGATTTTGCTACAACCTCTGTACGCTTATGTACACGATTACCTGGTGCCAGCCATGTTTCATTTATCAGGTCAAAGACAGCACCGGTATAAGGAGCCTCTGCCTGATACCCGTATTCATCATGCAGACACGCAGCAAAGGTATCACAAACCGTATCCTCACCATGAACCACAAAGACCTTTTTCGGCTTTGGAGAAATAGCCTGCAACCATTCAATCAGATGCTCTTTATCCGCATGACCGCTGATGCCCTCCAACTTTTCAATGTGTGCCACAACCTCAATAGTTTCACCAAAAAGTGTAACCGAGGTAGCACCCTCTAACAGGGAACGGCCAAGCGTGCCGTTTGCCTGATAACCAACGAACAAGACCGTACATTCCGGTCTCCATAAATTGTGCTTCAAATGATGACGAATCCGACCTGCTTCGCACATACCGGAAGCGGAAATAATGACCTTCGGCTCAGGGTTGAAGTTAATTGCCTTGGATTCATCACTGGTTACAGAGGTTTTCAGTCCCGGAAAAGCAATTGGGTTAATGCCTTGACGAACCAGTGCCATGGCTTCTTCATCAAAGCAGCTTTCCACATTCCGATTAAATACATTGGTTGCTTCTATGGCAAGCGGGCTGTCAACGTAGACCTCAAAATCCGGATACTCCGGTAAAAGCTGTTTCGTCTTAATTTCTCGTATAAAGTACAGTAATTCCTGTGTCCGTCCTACAGCAAAGGAAGGAATTACCACATTACCGCCTCGTTGGAAGGTGGTACGAATAATACGGGTCAATTCGGTAACGTAGTCCGGTGCTGCCTTGTGACTGCGGTCTCCATAGGTAGATTCCATAATTACAAAATCTGCTTCGGACAAATATTGCGGGTCACGGATAAGAGGCTGGTTAATATTGCCAATATCACCGGAAAAGGCAAGCTTTACGGTTTTTCCTTCTTCGGTTGCCCAAATTTCAATACTGGCAGATCCAAGAAGATGTCCGACATCTGAAAAACGAACCTGAATCCCGTCTGCAATTGTTACAATGGTATCATAATCCAATGATTGAAAGTGTGGGATAACCTTTTCGGCATCTTGAATGGTATAGAGAGGAGTCACCTCCGGCATACCGGAGCGACGTGCCTTCCGGTTTTTCCATTCTGCCTCCATTTCCTGAATGTGAGCACTATCACGAAGCATAATCTGACATAAATCCGTGGTTGCCTTTGTTGCAAATATGGTTCCGCGAAAACCATGAGAATACAAGAGTGGCAGATAACCACTGTGGTCAATGTGTGCGTGTGTCAGTAGGATGTAATCAAGGTCTGCTGCGGGATAGGGAGATTCTTCATTTTGATAAATGTCAGCTCCCTGTTCCATACCACAGTCCACAGCAAGCTTTTTCCCTGCAATTTCCAGATAATGGCTACTGCCTGTGACCTCATGATCCGCCCCAATAAATGTTAATTTCATAAGCAAATACCCCCTGTGTCGAATTACTATTATTATAATATGGAAGGGCAGGATTTTCAATGCAGAGACGAAACATATTTCCATGAAATACAGATAAATTACTATAGAAGAATCTGTAAAAAGAGGTTTAGAACGGAAACAGAACTGACGATATAATTATTAAGCTATATCCATTTGTAAAAAAATGCAATTTTGGACAGGTTTGTTGAAAAAGGTATTTGTTTTAGATACAAGATATGGTATATTAAATCTATATGAGTTGCAGATGTGGTTATGGATTTGTGTATAGATTACGTGAAAATTAGAAGAATGTGATGAGGTGAAGGTATGAAAGCAAAGGAGTATGTGATTCAAAAATTAGTAGGGCTGGGAAAAAAGCATCGCTGGTTGAAGTACCCCATGCTGGCATTGGTGTCATTAATTAGCTTTTTCTTCCTGATATTAGAAAAGTGTATGGAACGCCCAAAGCGGGCGGTAGTTATGCTGGTATGTACGGTGCTGATTATCAGTCAGGGCTGGTATCTGATTAGTATTGCCAGCGAGACCGAGAATCCGGATGCACTAAACTCCGGAAATGAAGGGGGAGCCGTACAGGTTGATGTTGCATCGCAGAACGATGATGCGGGAGAAGCAGCAGTTCAGGCGGATGGAGATAGCGGAATTATATATACCGTTAATCTGGAGGTGACCAATGGGTTAGGAACCAAAGGCAGATTGAATCTGGAGAAAAGTGAGTTTGCCACAACTGATTTGTCAGATAAGTTTAAATTTACGGATGATAACGGAGAATACTGGAATTTTGACGGCTGGTATACAACGGATGACCCGCAGACTGCCCAGAAGATAGATACCTTGAGTGAAGACTTATTTACGAATTATACATTGACGTTATATGCACAGTGTAGCCGGAAAGCATTTAAAGTGACTTTTAATGCCGGAGAAGGTGAATTTGCAGCAGGGGCAGCTACCTATCAGAAGGTTGATGTTGTGAATGGAGTGGCAACAGCAACCATTAACAATCCGGGAATTACGCGTGCAGGCTTTTCCTTTGTGGATTGGGAAGTAAAGGGAAGAGGAGCTTACATACCGGTTGGCGGCACATATGATGTTGCAACCTTTAATGATGATATTGAAGTTACACCAAAGTGGATTCCGAATCGTTATACGATTAATTTCAAGGCAGATTCCGATACACCGGAGGGAGCCGCAGCAACCGGAAGCATGGAATCCAGAACTGTAGATTATGATGAGACGGTGGTGCTGGATAATCCGCAGACCTTAGAAAACGGATTCCGTAAGCCGGGCTACATATTTACCGGCTGGCTCTTACAAGGCACCAGTCAGATTTATTATGCAGATGCAGTAAGCGGATTGACGGCCGTTAATAATGGAAATGTTACCTTAGTTGCACAATGGGCATATCAGAATGCATCCTTTACACCGGCAACCATTCAGGGAAGCTATGGCGATATAATGGATGAAGAAATTACCATTTCTCATACGGAATCAGATAAAGGTATTTTCACAACGAATGTAACAAGTGTGTCCGGAAGCACAATAGACGGCACCGGTGTGACCTCGGTTGATGAGTTTACGGATTTGACCGGTATTACCATTGATGCAGCAAATCAAAATGAAATTCATTTAACTACGGCTGAAACCGGAGTACAAACCGTTGGTAATTTTATTGTAAACTTCAGTGTAACGGATGTGGAAAACAACAAAACGATTCCACTGGCTTTGACGATAAATCTTACACAGAAGGAATTGACAATTGATGATATTCAGTATAAGTCAAGACCGTATAACGGAACAACGGATATTGGAATCGGAGCCATTCAGGTAAGCGGAATTGTAAATAACGATGATGTAGTAGCTTATAATGATGGCCGCGGAGTCTTTGAGGACGAAAATGCCGGAGAAGGAAAGAAAATTACGATTTATGACATTCGGCTGCTTGGTTCCAAAGCAAAGTATTATACGGCACCGGCGAGCTGGAGTACGAATGAAGGAACCATTACCAAGGCACAGGCATTGGTAACCACTTTTGTAGAATATCCGGAAAATCAAGACTATATACTGACCGGACAGGTACCAAGCTATAATGTATCGGTTGATTTGAGTCAGGTAGAGGGCTTGTCGGATGAAATCATTGCAAGGGATGCCGCTGAGATTGCAGCAGCAGTTGCAGGACATTATACCTGTGATTACATTACAAACGGATATTTGCCGGGAACTTATCCGGTGGGTATCGATACAGAAAGCGTAACGCTTCAGAATTATTATCTGCAGGTAATAGAAGGAACTTTAGTTGTAAAACAGGATAAGCCGGTTGAAGGAGAAGGAAAGGATTATACGATTATAGGAAATGTTTCACCGGATGGCTGGTATTATGGACCGAATGAGCCGCGGGTTGAAACCATCAGTACATCAAACTATAACACCGTATATGTTATGGATGACCCGGCTAAACGTGCCAAGACCTATGAACCGGGACTATTCAGCCATAGTGTGACGATTACCGCAGAAATGGCACGTCATGATTTGTATATTCAGTTAGGAAATGAAGATAATCATGCAGTTACCAGTGTGGAGCCGTTAAAATTAAAGATTGATGTTACACCTCCGACGATTGATACTGCCAATATTACAATTGATACGGTGAATAACACCGGTTTGCAGAAGATAGGACACTTTTTAAGCTTTGGTAACTTCTTCAAGGAAAAATTAGTTGTAACCGTTCCGGTTGTAGACTTACGGGCAGACGGAAGCACACCGGATGCAGGAGAGGTGAGCGGAGCAGAGTCTCTGACCTATTATCTGGATTCTGACATTTTGACAAGTGCAGGAACAACCATAGAGGTGAAAGACGGAAAAGCCGTCTTTGAACTTCCGTTAGGCTTCAAGGGACAGGTTGCCTTTATTGCAAAGGATAAGGCAGGAAATGTGACAGAACGGGCATCTCTGATTGGTATAGAGAACTCAAGCTATTGGGTAATTGAAAATACGGCACCGGAGATTGTGCTGACAGCAACCGATGAAGATGGTAAAACCGCTTATACCGGAAATGAAAATTATTACAGAGAAGTAACTGTAACAGCAACAGCAACGGATGCAGATGCCGGTATTGCATATATTTTATGGACCGTTACCAAAAACGGTGAAGTAATTGCAGAAAACGAACAAGAACTGGTTTCTGATAACACCAGAGTTATGACACAGGCAGACTTTACAAAGACATTTACAGAAAGCGGTGCGTATAAGATTACGGCAATTGCATATGATAATGCCGATAATGTCAGCCTTGAGTCGGTACCAATGGAATTTATTATAGATTCTACGGCACCGGAAATAACCGTAACACCGACACAGGAAACCTGCAATGCAGCATGGGCAAAGGAACGTGTCATTACTTTTACGATTACAGATTTGGAAAGCGGATTCAGTCATTTCATACTGAAAGCAAGAACGACCGATAATGCAGTAAGCAATTATCCGTTTTCGGCGGTAAAGGATAAAGAGAACACCTATCAGTTTACGGCTACCGAAAAAGGAACCTATACAATTCTGGCATATGATAATGCGGGAAATGAGCAGAAGGCAGAGCTGGAATTAACTAAGATTTCCAGTGAGGTACCGGAAAATCCGGTTGTAACGATAACACCGGAGATACCGGATGATGTAGAAAAACCGGAGTTATACTGGTATTCTGAGAATCCGACGATTACGATTACCGAACCGGCAACAACACCGGACGGTACAGCAATAACGACTTATTATCATATCTGGAAGGCAGGAACACAGGAGCCGACCTATGATAATCAGCGGGCAATAGAAGCCTTTCAGTTGCCGGGCGAAGGAATCTGGAATCTGCGTGTATGGGCAGAATCAGAATCCGGAATGAGAAATGCTTATGAAGACGAAGAAGATGGTCTGTATCAGATTCGATATGACGGAACGGCACCGGTGATTTCAAATATTACGATTACCGGAAACGGAACAAACAGCCGGGTAAGATTTCAGGTTATGGAAGACACCTGTGGTCTGGCAAGTCTGACAGCAACCTATAACGATGATGCAAGCCAGACAAAGACACTTAGCTTTGAACAGCAGGATACTGGCGTATATACAGCAAGCTTTACAGCTTCTATGCAGGGAAGTTATATGATAGAGGCAACAGACTGGGCTGGAAATACAAGTAAAACAGATGCGTTTGAGCCGATGGGAATTACAGTGACAGAGATTTCCGGCAATGCAGAACGGGGTATTACCGTAAAGGGTATTGTAACAGCGGGAACCTTTGATATTACCGGAGTGGCAGTCAGCTATGGAGTGCCGGGAGCAGATGCTTATCTGGATGCAGACAGCTTAATAACGGTAACGGATGATTTGGGAAATAAGTCATTTACGGCGAAGTTCACCCAGTTAGCAGCAAATACCAGATATGGATTTTCCATTAAGGCATTATCCGCCAGCGGAGAGGGCTGCAGCTATGCCGGCTTCTTCCGGACCGAGGGTGAAGTAACAGATGGCATCAATATAGCAGGAACTGTAAAGGATGAGGTTGCAAGCACAACACCGACAACGGTATTCTTGTATGATGGAGATTCTGTTTTGCAGACCTATACGGTTAAGGCAGGAGAGACTCAATTTTACTTTAATAATGTGCCGGATGGAAGCTATACCATTCAGGCGAAAAACGGCAATCGCATGACGAGTCAGGGCTTAGTTATTAAGAATCATACAGTGATAGAACCAACCGGCTCCATCCTGTTGACGATACGGGCAGGACAGGTTACAGATGTAGTGCTTGGAGAGAATGTTCCAAATATTGTTATCAGCAATCTGGATATTTTGTTCGGAGATTCTACGAACTTTGGAGCAGAGGATGAGGCAATCATTCAGGCAGGTGGAATTGTAGAGTTCCTGATGAAGATTCAGTATGTAGACGAAAAGGATGTTCCTAATTCCGATTTGGCTTGTCTGCAGCGTACTATGAATAAGAATGAAAAGGTTGCAATGTACTTGGATTTCTCAATATTGAAGCGGGCATATGGAGCATACGGTATGATTTCGGAGACACCGGTAACTGCGATTGCAGGCGGAAAGAATGTCCGGATGGTAATACCGTTAAGCGAAGCGTTAATGCAGGAGGAAGGAGTCTGTGTGATTCGTGTTCATGACGGAAAAGCAGACAGAATGGTGGACTTAGACAGCAATGTGGGTACTTATACCTTAGACAGCTCGCTGTATTCAACCTACGCACTTGTTTATACCGATAAGAAGAGCGGAACAGACGATACTTCAACAGGAAGTACGGGTACAACCGATACAAATGGAAGTACTGCTACAACAGCGACCAATTCAAACGGTTCCAATAATTCGTCTGCATCCACATCCGATATTAGTACAAGACAGGATTCAAATAATATTACAATACAGACCAGTTCCAACACCAACGGCAAGAATACATCCGGCGGAAGTCAGTATTCACCAAAGACAGGTGATGAAGCACCGATTGGATGGATAGTAGTATTATTTGCAGGAACCGCAATCCTTGGAATCGTTTCTTTAAAAAATAAAAAAAGACAATAAAAAGCACCATAACTTACCATAATACTTTACCGGATTTAGAAGATACTATTATCAAGACAACAAGCAATTGAAGATACAGTTGAACAAAGCAACCGTAGCTGAAAGTGCTTGAAGTCGAAAGAATCAAGTATAGATTATGGAGGTAGCAATTATGTCAAGCAAGTATTCTAAGAGTGAAGCAATGAACCGTTTCAAAATGGAATGTGCATCTGAAGTAGGTGTAGATTTGAAGCAGGGTTACAATGGTGATTTGACATCAAGACAGAATGGTTCTGTTGGTGGACAGATGACCAAGAAGTTAGTAGAAGCTCAGATGAAAGCTATGTCTAACAAGTAATCAGAGCTAACAGAAATGAAGTATCACTATCCCCGCGGGATTTATCCTGCGGGGATAGCTTTTTGTATAAATTAACCATATCATACATTTTGTGGTGGACATAGTGCTTGCTCGTGTGATATAATTTATTGATTAGTGGGCTAAGGCTCAATAAAAATACAAAGAAGAAAATGGTAGTGTCAATTAAGGAGGACTTATAGCAATGAGTTACACAGTAGAAAATCTGGAAAAAAACATGGCAAAGATTACAATAGAAGTAGCCCCGGAGGAATTTGAAAAGGCTATGGTAGGTGCATATCAGAAGCAGAAGAATAAGATTTCTGTACCGGGCTTCCGTAAGGGTAAGGTTCCGATGGCATTTTTAGAGAAGGCATATGGCCCGGAAATGTTCTATGAAGATGCAGCAAATACCTGTATTCAGGATGCATACCCAAGAGAGATGGCAGACAGTGATTTGGAAATCGTATCCAGACCAACGGTTGATGTTGTACAGATGGAAAAGGGAAAGCCGTTTATCTTTACAGCAGAGGTTGCATTAAAGCCGGAAGTTACCTTAGGTGACTATAAGGGTATTGAGGTTGATAAGATTCAGGTAGAAGTAACCGATGAGGATATGGAAGCAGAGCTGAAGCGGGTTCAGCAGCAGAATTCCAGAACAATTGATGTAACAGACCGTACAGCACAGATGGATGATGAAGTAACGATTGACTTTGAAGGCTTCGTAGATGGAAAGGCATTTGAAGGCGGTAAGGGAAGTGACTATCCTTTGAAGCTGGGTTCTCATTCCTTTATTGATACCTTTGAAGATCAGTTGGTTGGAAAGAACATTGGTGAGGAAGTAGAAGTAAATGTTACATTCCCTGAGGAATATCAGGCAGAGGATTTAGCAGGCAAGCCGGCTATGTTCAAGGTTACAATTAAGGGAATTAAGGCAACCGAGCTTCCGGAGCTTAATGACGAGTTCGCAAGTGAAGCTTCTGAGTTTGATACCATGGATGAATATAAAGAGGATATTCGCAAGACCTTACTGGTAAAGAAGGAAACCGAAGCAAAGAGAGAGAAAGAATCGAAAGTAATTGATAAGATTGTGGAAAATGCAACCATGGAAGTTCCGGATGCAATGATTGAAATGATGCAGGAACAGATGGTAGATGAATTTGCACAGAGATTAAACTATCAGGGCTTAAACATTGAACAGTATTTTAAGTTCACTGGTTCTGATATGAATGCCATGAAGGAACAGTGCAAGCCGGAAGCATTAAGAAGAATCCAGTCTCGTCTGGTATTGGAAGCAATATCTAAGGCAGAGGCAATTGAAGTAACCGAAGAAGATATGGATAAAGAGTTAGAAAATATGGCATCTATGTATCAGATGGATGTTGAGAAGCTGAAGGAAGTAGTAGGCGAGCATGAATCCGATTCTATTAAGAAGGATATTGCGATTCAGAAGGCAGTTGATTTGGTCGTAGAAGCAGCCAAGGAAGTATAAGGAGGCTAGTTGAATGAGTTTAGTACCTTACGTCATTGAACAGACAAGCAGAGGGGAACGTTCTTATGATATTTATTCCAGATTATTAAAGGATCGTATTATATTTCTGGGTGAAGAAGTAAATGATACCACTGCAAGTCTGGTAATTGCACAGTTGTTATTTTTAGAGTCAGAGGACCCAACCAAGGACATTAGTTTGTATATTAACAGTCCGGGAGGTTCTGTATCGGCAGGTTTTGGTATCTATGATACCATGCAGTACATTAAGTGTGATGTATCAACCATATGCTGCGGTATGGCAGCCAGCATGGGAGCATTTTTGCTTGCCGGCGGTACACCGGGAAAGAGAATGGCATTGCCGAATGCAGAGATTATGATTCACCAGCCTATGGGTGGTATGCCAAACGGAAGTCAGGCAAGTGATATGCAGATTACAACCGAGCATATTTTAAAGACCCGGAGAAAGATAAATGAGATTCTGGCAAGAGAAACCGGAAAGCCGGTAGAGATTCTTGAAAAGGATACGGACCGTGATAATTGGCTGAGTGCAGAAGAAGCAAAGGAATATGGCTTGATTGATATGGTCATTACGAATCGGGAATAGTAAATAGTATAATAGTTGAGGTGGCTAAATGGCAAATCGAAGTGATGAAAGAAGACCGCTTAAGTGTTCGTTCTGTAATAAGCCTGAGGATAGGGTTCGCAAGCTCATTGCAGGGCCTTCCGCATATATTTGTGATGAATGTATAGAAGTGTGCTATGAAATTATACAGGAAGAACTGGAAGAGGTTGAGAATACAGAAATTAATCTGTTAAAGCCGAAGGAAATCAAGGAATTTCTGGATGACTATGTAATTGGTCAGGAGCAGGCAAAGAAGATTTTATCTGTAGCTGTTTATAATCATTACAAACGCATTCTGTCAGAAAAGGATTTCGATGTAGAGCTGCAAAAGAGTAATATCATTATGGTGGGACCAACCGGTTCCGGTAAGACGTATCTGGCACAGACAATGGCAAAGCTGTTAAATGTACCATTTGCGATTGCAGATGCTACAGCATTAACAGAGGCAGGCTATGTTGGTGAGGATGTTGAGAATATTCTGCTGAAGCTGATACAGGCGGCAGATTATAACATTGAACGTGCAGAGCATGGAATCGTTTATATTGATGAGATAGATAAGATTACAAAGAAGTCTGAAAATGTCTCTATTACGCGGGATGTATCCGGAGAAGGTGTTCAGCAGGCATTGTTGAAGATTATAGAGGGCACAATTGCATCCGTACCTCCGCAGGGAGGAAGAAAGCATCCGCAGCAGGAATTGATTCATATTGATACTACAAACATTTTGTTTATATGCGGTGGTGCCTTTGACGGCATGGATAAGATTATAGAGAACCGAATCGGTCAGAAGTCGATTGGCTTCAATGCCGATATTAAGAATCCGGAGGAGCATAACATCGGAGAGTTGTTCCGGCAGATTCTTCCGCAGGACTATGTGAAATACGGATTGATTCCGGAATTTGTAGGACGTGTTCCGGTAACAGCAGCTTTGGATTTGCTGGATGAGGAAGCGTTAGTCCGGATTCTGGAGGAGCCAAAGAGTTCGCTGGTTAAGCAGTACCAACGATTATTTGAAATGGATGGCGTAGAGCTGGAATTTGAGCCGGATGCGTTGCGTGCAATGGCAGCTAAGGCAATGGAGCGAAATACAGGTGCCAGAGGTCTGCGTGCAATTATGGAAGATGTGGTTATGGATTTGATGTATGAGATTCCGTCCGATGACCATATTACCAAGTGTGTTATCACCAAGGATGTTGTTGAAAATAAGGCGGAACCGGTGCTGACTTATTCAGACAGACCGGTTGCGAAAAAGACATTATTACAAAAGCATTTGAAAAACAATGGCGAGATTGCATAGGATGAAGCCGGGACTTGTTCCCGGCACTATGTTTCTTTATACAAGCATTGGTAAAAGGAGAAGTTATTACGAACGTGAAAGATAGATGTAGTATGCCGATGGTGGCATTGCGGGGAATGACGATTTTGCCTCATACAACGGTTCATTTTGATGTAAGCCGGAAGGAATCCATTGAGGCAGCGAAGCTGGCAATGGCAACCAATCAGTATTTATATGTAATCACACAATTAGAAAAAGACAATTCCGGAGGCATCCACAAGGAGGATTTGCATGAGATAGGCTGCATAGTAAAGGTACGGCAAATGATTAAGGTGCCGAAGGATGTTGTGCGTGTACTGGTGGAAGGCGAAGTCCGGGGAAGATTGATTTCCATGGAGCTTACGAATAGTTGCTATCAGGCAGAGATAGAAACATGGGATGAGCAGCCATTATCAGAGGAGGAGAATACTGCGTATTGTACCAGTCTGTTGGAGCAGATTCGTAATTGCTATGATGCCGGAATGAAGGTCAATCCTATGATTATACGGAAGCAGGCAAAGGTTAAGCAGGCAGGTGTTTTAATGGATATGCTGGCAGAGCAGTTGCCATTGTCCTATGAAAAGCGGCAAATGATTCTGGAAATTCCGGATGTGAAGGAACGGGTTGTGTATGTCTTAAAGCTGTTGCAAAAGGAGTCGGAGATATATCAGATTCGCAAGGAGCTACAGGCACAGCTAAAGGAAATTGTTGAGAAGAACCAACGAGAATATGTACTGCGGGAACAGCAAAAGCTGATTCGGGAAGAATTAGGCGAAGATGGTGGTTCGGATATTGAAGAATACAGAACGAAGCTGGCACAGTTACAGCCGCCGCAGGAAGTAAAGGAAAAGCTGGAAAAAGAGATTTCCCGTCTGGAGAGTATTCCGATAACGTCCTCCGAATCTACCGTATCACGTACTTATATTGAAACATTACTGGAATATCCATGGAATACTATGACGGTGGATAATCAGGATTTGAAGCAGGCAGAATACATTCTGAATCGCGACCACTATGGACTGGATAAGGTAAAAGAGCGTATATTGGACTATCTGGCAGTCCGGAGCATGGTGTCAGAGGGAAACAGTCCGATTTTGTGTCTGGTGGGACCGCCGGGAACCGGTAAAACCTCGATTGCACGCTCGGTTGCTACCGCAGTCAATCGGGAATATGTACGGATTTCATTAGGTGGAGTTCGGGATGAGGCTGAGATTCGTGGACACAGAAAGACCTATATTGGGGCAATGCCGGGACGGATAGCAACGGCAATTACAAAGTCCGGTGTGCGAAATCCGCTGTTACTGCTGGATGAAGTAGATAAGCTGAGCAGTGATTATAAGGGAGACCCTTCCTCTGCATTGCTGGAGGTGCTGGATGCGGAACAAAATTGCAGATTTGTAGACCATTTCTTTGAAGTACCGATTGATTTGAGTGAGGTTATGTTCATTGCAACTGCAAATGATGCATCCCAGATACCGAAGCCGCTGTTAGACAGAATGGAGTTAATAGAGGTTTCCAGTTATACGGAAAATGAAAAATATCATATTGCAAGAGAGTTTCTGGTAGAGAAGCAGAGAAAGAAGCATGGATTACTGGCAAAGCAATTTCAGATTACCGATGCTGCAATTCATAAGATTATTCAGGCATATACCAGAGAAGCCGGTGTGCGTACCTTGGAGCGGGAAATTGCTGCTTTATGTCGGAAAGCAGACCGTACAATTGCAGATGGAAAGAAGAAGTCCCTGCATATCAGTGAACGGAATCTGGAAGACTATTTAGGCATTCCGAAATATGAAACGGAGTCCGAGGATTTATCTCCAAAGCAGGGAATTGTTACGGGGCTTGCATGGACGAGTGTAGGAGGAGATACTCTTACCATCGAGGTAAATCAGATGCCGGGAAGCGGAAAGCTGGATTTAACAGGAAATCTCGGAGATGTTATGAAGGAATCTGCACAAATTGCGGTAAGCTGTGTACGGGCAATGCTGCAAAAGAATATTCTTGAGGAGCAGGATATTCATATCCATGTGCCGGAGGGAGCTGTACCGAAGGATGGACCATCTGCCGGAATTACCATGGCAACCGCTATTTATTCGGCAGTTACCGGAGAAAAGGTGCGAGGAGATATAGCAATGACCGGAGAGGTTACACTGCGGGGAAGAGTACTGCCGATAGGCGGCTTGAAGGAAAAGCTGCTGGCAGCCAATATGCGTGGCGTAAAAGAAGTTCTGGTTCCGGAGCGGAATAAGAAGGATGTGCAGGAGCTTAGCAAAGAAATAACAGGCTCTATGGTGATTACCTATGTGTCAACCATGGATGAGGTCTTGGAAAGAGCAATTTGGAAAAAAGACTAGGCTTGGAAAGGTAACAGAGGAAGGAAATAAGATATGTTAATAAAAAGTGTGAATCTGGAAACGGTTTGTGGTATCACCAGCAAGCTTCCGGATAATCAGCTTCCGGAAATTGCATTTGCGGGAAAATCAAATGTCGGGAAGTCTTCCCTTATTAATGCGTTGATGAATCGTAAAAATTATGCACGAACTTCATCACAACCGGGTAAGACACAGACAATTAATTTCTATAATATCAATGAAGAATTATACTATGTGGATTTGCCGGGATACGGTTATGCGAAGGTATCCGCAGAGATAAAAGCAAAATGGGGAAAAATGATAGAACGCTATCTGCATAATTCCAAGCAGCTACGGCTGGTATTTCTGCTGATTGACATTCGCCATGAACCGTCTGCAAACGATTGTGTGATGTATCGTTGGATTGTTGAGAACGGATTTCATCCGGTCATTATTGCAACCAAGCTTGATAAAATTAAACGGAGTCAGGTAAATAAACAGGTACAGGTTATTCAGAAAACCTTACAGGTTGTTCCGGGAACTCCGATTGTTCCTTTTTCTGCGGAGACAAAGCAGGGAAGAGAGGAAATCTGGAATTTAATTATGACATATGCAACAGCCGATGAACAGGAATAACCTGCCATCGGCTGTTTGTGTCTGTTCAGGTTTGGGAATCCGTATCATCCTTCAGATTCCAGAGCTGTTTTACTAAATAATCATAAATGGAAGTGCTTTTTTCCTGCCATGTGTCGCAAATCATAGTTGCCTGCTGTAACGAAGGCACATTCAGCTTAATATCCAGCATGGTTTCATTTCGTTCAAGAATGGTGCATTGCACCATATATTCATCGTGCTTTGCCGGATAGTAGGTGGCAAAGATTTCAACCTCATTTCTAAGATTAATTTTTTCGGCAGAGAGGTAAGAATAAATGTCATCTTTAATGGCTGCCGATATTTTGTAATCAAATAAGTCTAAGGCTTCCTTTCCTTCTGTGGTCAGATGATACTGCGTTGTATTTCGAATCATTTCTGAACGAATAAATCCGGCTTCCTCTAATTCGTTTAATGCCTGCTGAAAGCTGAAATAGTTGGTATACCCCTTATCCAGTATGAACTGTGATAGCTGTGATGTGGTTAAAGGGAAGTCTACCCGGTCAAGCATAAACAGTATAATTAATTTATATAAGGTAAGACGATTATCGGACATTATAGATTCGGCTCCTTTATATGCTCTTTTACAGCCGCAGCTACAACATCTGCAATTCGTGGGTCAAATGCCTTTGGCATAATATTTTCATTATTTAATTCAGAATCCGGCACCAGATTAGCAATGGCAAGAGCAGCAGCTAACTTCATTTCTTCGGTAATCTGCTTGGCATGACCCTCTAAAGCTCCTTTGAAAATACCCGGAAACGCAACGACATTATTTACCTGATTTGGGAAATCCGAACGTCCGGTGCCGACAACTCTGGCTCCGGCAGCTCTTGCAACATCCGGCATGATTTCAGGCACTGGATTAGCCATAGCAAATAAAATAGCATCTTTATGCATGGTCTTTACCATATCGGCAGTTACCAGATTTGGAGCGGATACACCAACGAAAATATCGGCATCCACCAAAGCATCGGCTAAGGAACCTTCCCGTTCCTCCAGATTGGTGATTTCGCACATTTCTTTCTGAGCCCAGTTTAAGTCCGGTGTTTTTTTGTTGAGCATGCCGGCTTTATCACACAGGGTCAAATGACGAAAACCGTATTGTAACAGTAATTTTGAAATGGCGATTCCTGCAGAACCGGCACCGTTTACAACGATGCGGCAGTCTTCCTTTTTCTTGCCGGTAACCTTCAGGGCATTGATAATACCCGCCAGAACTACGATAGCGGTGCCATGTTGGTCATCATGGAAGACAGGAATATCTAAGGCTTCCTGAAGTCTTTTTTCTATTTCAAAGCATCGGGGAGCAGAAATATCTTCCAGATTAATACCGCCAAATACCGGAGCCAGATGAATAACGGTTTTTATAATTTCTTCCGTATCCTGTGTGTCAAGGCAGATTGGTACAGCATTTACGTTACCGAATTCCTTGAATAATACAGCTTTTCCTTCCATTACCGGAATGGCAGCCTTTGCACCGATATTTCCGAGTCCCAAAACGGCACTTCCGTCAGAGACAACAGCAATGGTATTTGCCTTACTGGTATAGGTATAGGCAGCTTCCGGATGCTTGGCAATTACCCGACAGGGTTCAGCAACACCGGGAGTATATGCAAGGGATAAATCCTCTGCTGATTTTACAGTACATTTAGATTTGGTTTCTAATTTGCCGTTCCACTCTTCATGAAGCTTCAATGCTTTTTCATATACGTCCATGTTTGTTCACCTTTTGTATTATATTTGTGATGTTTACAAGGCAGATTTGCCAAATGAATCACTAACTTTTAATATAACATTTACATATCTGTATCGCAAGTGCAAAAATAGGGTTTACCTGAAAATAAAACTGTGCTATAATATACCAAAATTACTTGACTACAAGTATGATTCATCTAAAGATTCAATATTTATCCGATTATGAACCCAGGAAACGTGAAATATATTACATATAGAGAGGAAAACATATGGATTATAGCAGTATGACGTTAGCGGAGTTGCGAGAAGTGGCACGAAGCAAGGAAGTAAAGAGTATTACAACTTTAAAAAAGGCAGACTTGATTCAGGTTCTGCAAAAAATGGAAGAAGCAGCAAAGAAGCCGGTGGAAAAAGAATCAAAGGAGCTGCAGGGAGCTTCCGAAGAGAAAGCTATGCCGACGCGGAAAAAACGGACGGAAACGGTAAAGGCTGTCAGTTTGCAGGAGCGGGAAGGAAAAGAAACCAAGACAGCGAGAAGTGTCAAAGGAATGAGGGAAGCAAGAGACACGAAAGAGCTGAGAGATGCAAAAGAGATACGGGAATTAAGAGATATTAAAGAGCCGAGGGATACGAAAGAGATACGGGAAACAAGAGATATAAGAGATACAAGAGAAGTACGTAGAACCATGCATAGTGAATTTCGTTCCGGACGCGGAATGAATAAAACGATGAAGCCGGAACGGCAGTTGACAAATAATAATGAAGGAAAGCAGCCAGAGATTATGCGGTATGAGAGCCGGACTCCGATTCGCCCGGATAATCATACAGAGACGAGAACCTCCCATACGGAAGGAAGGGGAACGCATACAGAGGTGCGGGAACCGCAGTCATATGAGACAGAAACCAAAGCGGAGCGTGTTACAGAAGAAAAGCGGACGGTTAACATTCGAAGTGAAGCATTTACCAAGGAAGAATTTATGAAGCAGGAAAATCCGGAAATTCTTGCGATGGACAGCGGAATGGAAGCCAACGGTATTCTGGAGGTCATGGATGGATATGGCTTTATCAGAAGTGCCAATTATCTGCCGGGTGAAAATGATGTTTACGTGGCTCCAGCACAGATTCGCAGATTTAACCTGAAGACCGGTGATATATTAAAGGGAAATACCCGGATTAAGGCTCCGTCTGAAAAATTCAGTGCCTTGTTGTATATTAGCTCTGTAAACGGTTGTCATCCTTTGGAGGCACAAAAACGGCGACCATTTGAAGAATTAACACCGATTTTTCCGGATGAAAAGATTAAGCTGGAGCAGAATGGTTCCGGGATTCCAATGCGTATTGTGGATGTAATTGCTCCGATTGGTAAGGGACAGAGAGGTATGATTGTATCTCCGCCAAAGGCAGGTAAGACAACGCTGTTAAAACAGATGGCAAAGACCATCAGCCGGAATTATGAAGATATGCATATGCTGGTGCTTCTGATTGATGAGAGACCGGAGGAAGTAACGGATATTCGGGAGTCTATCGAGGGACCGAATGTGGAAGTTATTTATTCAACCTTTGATGAGCTGCCGGAGCATCACAAACGAGTAGCTGAAATGGTGCTAGATCGGGCAAAACGGTTAGTAGAACACAAGAAGGATGTTGTGATTTTACTGGACAGCATTACCAGATTAGCCAGAGCCTATAATTTGATTGTGCCGCCGAGTGGACGAACCTTGACCGGTGGTCTGGATCCGGCTGCCTTGTATATGCCGAAGAAATTCTTTGGCGCAGCAAGAAATATCAGAGAGGGCGGAAGTCTTACGATACTGGCAACGGCTTTGGTTGAGACAGGAAGTAAGATGGATGATGTAGTATTTGAAGAATTTAAGGGAACCGGTAATATGGAGCTTGTGCTGGACAGAAAGCTGTCTGAGAAGCGGATATTCCCAGCACTTGATATTAGTAAATCCGGCACCAGAAGAGATGACCTGCTGTTAACCAAGGAGGAACAGGATGCGATGTATCTGATTCGACGGGAGATTAGCGGAGCAAAGGGCGAGGAAGCAATTGAAGAGGTATTGAAGCTCTTTGTTCGTACAAAGGATAATGCTGAATTCCTGCAAATGGTTCAAAAGTCATTGGGTCGAAGATAAAACTGTAAATTTCTGAATATTTATTTGGAAAAAGACTTGCATTCGATAATACTGTATGATAAAATGAGGAAGTTGTTGAGCGAACGATAGGCGAAAGCCTGCTCGAATAGATAAGAATAACGGTGAGGTGAAAAAGATGAAACAGGGAATCCATCCAGATTATTATCAGGCTAAGGTTGTCTGCAACTGTGGTAACGAATTTGTTACAGGTTCAACAAAAGAGGATATCCACGTAGAAATTTGCTCTAAGTGTCATTCATTCTACACTGGACAGCAGAAGGCAGCACAGGCTCGTGGACGTATTGATAAGTTCAATCGTAAGTATGGTGTAAATCAGTAGGAAATAAGAAGTGATAAGGTTGGGATTGAATAATCCCAACCTTTTTCAGTATGGAGGCTTGCATGAAACGAGTATATATAGGCGGTCAGGCAGTTATAGAAGGGGTCATGATGAAGAATCAGGACCAATACGCAATTGCGGTTCGAAAGCCGGACGGGAGCATCGAAGTAAAAAAAGAAACATATACACCAATCGGAGAGCAGAGTGCATTTTTTCGACTTCCGATTATTCGCGGAGTAGTTAATTTTATTGAATCACTGGTAATCGGAACGAAAACCTTGACCTATTCTGCCAGCTTTTATGAGGAAGATGAGGAAGAAACGAAAAAGGATAGTCCTGCTGGAAAGGCTGCAAAAAAAGGCGGGGAAGGGCTGTTAATGTTTATAACGGTTGCCATTTCTATTATTCTTGCAGTTGGTTTGTTTATTTTACTTCCGGCATGGCTTGCAGAGTTTATACGAAAAGGAATCAGCAGTAATGTGGTAGTAGCATTAATAGAGGGTGTTATCCGGCTGGCAATATTCCTGCTGTATGTCTTTAGTATCTCCCTGATGAATGATATGAAGCGGGTATTTATGTACCATGGGGCGGAGCATAAGACCATTAACTGTCTGGAAGCCGGAGAGCCGTTAACACCGGAAAATGTACAGAAATACAGTCGGTTCCATAAGCGATGCGGAACGAGTTTCTTGTTCATTGTTATGATTATCAGTATTTTGTTCTTTATGGTTATTAATGTGGACAATGCAATATTGCGGATTGTACTGCGGTTGCTTTTGGTTCCTTTAATAGCGGGAGTATCGTATGAGTTTATAAGATTGGCAGGCAGAAATGATTCCTGGATTGTAAAGGTGTTAAGTGCACCGGGATTATGGGTACAGCGGTTGACAACCAAAGAACCGGATTTGGATATGCTGGAGGTGGCTATCGCATCCGTAGAGGGGGTTCTGAATTGGAGAGCCTATCAGGAAGAATTGCGGAAAGATATGGAACAGAAGGAAACTGGGAATAGAGAAGAAAATAAAGGCAAAAACAAAGACAAGAACGTAACTAAGAACGAAGACGAGGAAGAAGAAAATGAAGATTCAGAAGCTTTGGATGAAGGGATATAAGACTCTGTCTGAAGCAGGAATTGAAAATGCCAGACTGGATGCAGGCTATATACTGGAGTGGGTATTAAAATGCAGCCATTCGGAGCTGCTGCTTCATCCGGAGCGAGAGGTGGCAGAGGCAGATATAAAACAGTACAGTAGGGCAATTGAAAGAAGAAGTCTGCATGAACCGTTACAATATATTACAGGTGAACAGGAGTTTATGGGATATTCGTTTCAGGTAAATGAAAATGTTCTGATACCAAGGCAGGATACCGAGGTCTTGGTAGAAACGGTGTTAAATAGTCCGAAAGCTAAAATGCAGGGACGTGAATGCAGAATCCTGGATTTGTGCTGTGGCTCCGGCTGTATCGGAATCAGCCTATGGAAGCAGATGCAGAAAAGACCGGATATATATGCAAAGCCGCTGGTAACACTGGCTGATATTTCAAAAGAAGCATTGCAGGTGGCTGGTCTTAACAAAATAAGGCTGGATGCAGAAGCAGAGTTGATAGAAAGTGATTTGTTTGATAAGATAGGTGGCAGATATGATATTATTGTATCCAATCCTCCGTACATTAAAAGTCAGGAGGTAGATACTCTGATGCCGGAGGTATTGAACCATGAGCCGAGACTGGCACTGGACGGTGCAGAGGACGGCTTAAAATTCTATCGGGCAATCACGAAACAGGCAATGCAGTATTTAGAGGATGCAGGGTATTTGTTTTTTGAGATTGGCTATAATCAGGCAGAGGATGTCAGAAAATTATTTGCAGATATAGGTTTTTACAATATTACTGTAGTGAAGGATTTGGCAGGCTTGAATCGGGTTATATATGCCGGAAACAGTGAGGACATACAGGAGGTTTAGAATGTTTGACAGATTAGAGGATTTATTAGTGCGATATGAGGAGATACAGGAGTCATTAAATGCTCCGGATACGGCAAATGACCAGAACCGTTATCGGAAACTAATGAAGGAATACAGTGATTTGACACCACTGGTTGAAAAATATCAGGAATATAAAAATGCAAAGCAGACGATTGATGAAAGTTTGGCTATGTTAAATGACCCGGATGAGGATATGCGGGAGCTGGCAAAGGAAGAACTGGCAGAGGGTAAGGAAGCACTGGCTGCCTGCGAGCAGCAGTTGAAAATTTTATTACTGCCAAAGGACCCGAATGATGATAAAAATGTAATTGTGGAGATTCGTGCCGGTGCTGGTGGAGATGAGGCAGCATTATTTGCTGCGGAGATTTACCGTATGTATGTTCATTATGCGGAAAGCAAACGCTGGAAGGTAGAATTGATGGAGTGTGAAGAAATCGGAATCGGCGGTATGAAGAGTGTAACCTTTATGATTACCGGTACAGGTGCTTATTCTGTTATGAAATATGAATCTGGTGTACATCGGGTACAGAGAGTACCGGAAACAGAGTCCGGAGGAAGGATTCATACCTCTACCATTACCGTTGCAGTGATGCCGGAGGCAGAGGATGTGGATGTTGAAATTAACGAAAAAGATATTCGAATTGATGTTATGCGTGCGTCCGGTAACGGTGGTCAGTGTGTCAATACAACGGATTCTGCGGTACGATTGACGCATTATCCAACCGGTATAGTAATTTACAGTCAGACAGAAAAATCACAGCTTCAGAATAAGGAAAAGGCATTTGCACTGTTACGTGCAAAATTATACGATATGGAGCAGCAGAAGCAACATGATGCAGAGGCAGAAGCCAGAAGAAGCCAGATTGGAACCGGAGACCGTTCAGAAAAGATTCGAACCTATAACTTCCCGCAGGGGCGTGTTACAGACCACCGGATTAACTTAACTCTATATAAGCTTGATAAGATTATGAACGGAGATATTCAGGAAATTGTGGATGCATGTATTGCTGCGGACCAAGCAGCCAAGTTAAGCCGCATGAACGAAATGGAGTAAAAAGCCTTATTTTATGCGGTTTCTGAGGATTGCGACAGAGTAAAATATTTTGAAAATAAGTAATGAAAAGACGGTTTTGACAGTTGTGCAGACCGTCTTTTTAATTATGGCGAATTCGCCATAATTAGAAGTCATGCTGGTTTGAATAGCTAAATGATTAGCGTAAAAGAATGGACAGAGAAAACAAATATCTATGCTTCAGAAACAGATGTTTTAAATGTTGCATTGTTTGGTATGACAGCAAAACAGTGGAGAGATAATCATCCTAATTTAAAAGGGAATATTAGAGATTATGCATCTATGAATGAGTTGATATGTTTGTCTAATATGGGAAACTATTAGAAGAAAAACAAGGATATAAATTTCTGAAATAGATGATGTGGGCGAATGTGATGGAACAGGAGCCTGTAGAAAAAGGGGAAGATTTTCATAATTTATACTATTTTTGAATTACTACTTGTAGGAAACGCAATAAGGCAGTAAAATAAAATTCAACAATAAAAAGGAAAGGAACTGAAACATGATGAGACAACAAGTAAAAGCAGCAGTACCTATTAAGCGACTTTCAGTAAAACAGCAGACGATTGCAACGATAACAGCGATTGTTGCCGCAGTTGCAGTACCGCAGATATTTCATATAATCGGTGCTGTTTCGGGACAGGGTACAGCCGTTGGTGAAACATTTTTACCGATGCACTTACCGATTCTGTTGGTGGGACTGATTGCAGGACCGTATGCAGGTGCCATTGCAGGACTTTTGGGACCTCTTGCAAGCTATACATTGTCAGGAATGCCAAAGGCAGGTATGCTTCCATTCATGATGCTGGAGCTATGCATTTATGGTCTGTGTGCCGGTTTGCTGAAAGAAGTGAAGATACCAACCATCTTAAAAGTGTTGATAGCACAGGTATCCGGACGTGTAGTACGTGCCATTGCCATCCTGTTGGCAGTCTATTCGTTTGGAAATGAAGCAGTTTCAGTATCGGTAATTTGGAACAGTATTGTTACCGGAATACCGGGCTTGCTGTTACAGTGGAGTTTACTTCCGTTAATTATATTTTGGCTGGAGCATCGCAATGTCAGTCAAGAGTGATTGGAATCAGGCACATATGCAGATAGGAACGCATTTATATACCTGCGTATTGTGCAAAGGTGAACAAATCTATACCAGTCAGGAACGAGGGCTTGTACCCTTACTGCATTGGTTAGATACAGGGATGGACGCAGCCGGATATGCAGCGGCAGATACGGTTGTGGGAAAAGCAGCAGCATATTTATATGTGTTATTAGGTGTAGATTATTTGTATGCCTGCGTAATCAGTCGTGCCGGTTTGGCAGTCTGTGAAGCACATGGCATACAGGTAGAGTATGGAAATCTGATAGAGAATATCCGAAATCGGAATAATACAGGGAATTGTCCAATGGAAGAAGCAGTGCGTACCTGTAATACACCGGAAGAGGCATATGAAGCAATTCACCAAAAGTATAAAGCAATGGAGCTGCATTAATAACATGAGAGAAATCGGCACAGAAAAGGAGCGAAGGCAAAACCATGAGTCAGTGGAGAGATAACGTCAGAACTGTAGAACCGTATACACCGGGAGAGCAGCCAAAGCAACAGAATGTAATCAAGCTAAATACAAATGAAAATCCATATGGACCGTCACCGAGAGTACAGGCGGTAAAGGAAGATTGTGATACGCTACGGCTATATCCGGACCCGGCAGCAACCGATTTAGTCCATAGTATTGCGGATTATCATGGGGTTACAGATAAGCAGGTATTTGTAGGTGTCGGTTCCGATGATGTGCTGGCAATGGCATTTCTTACCTTTTTTAATTCTACGAAGCCGATTTTGTTTCCGGATGTGACTTATTCTTTTTATGATGTATGGGCAAAGCTATATCGGATTCCATACGAGCAGCCGGCACTGAATGAACAGTTTCGGATACAAAGGGAAGACTATTATAAGGAAAACGGCGGTGTCATATTTCCAAACCCGAATGCCCCGACAGGTATTTGTGAAAATCTGGAATTTATAGAGGATATATTGCAGCATAATACCGATGTAGTTGTAATTGTAGACGAGGCATATATTGATTTTGGCGGTACATCCGCATTGGCTTTAATCGATAGCTATGAGAATCTGTTAGTGGTAAGAACCTTTTCAAAGTCGCGTTCCATGGCAGGACTTCGAATCGGATATGCAATCGGAAATCCGGAGCTGATACAGGCGTTAAATAATGTTAAGTATTCCTTTAATTCCTATACTATGAATCGTCCATCTATAGAGCTTGGTGTAGAATCCTTAAAGGATGAGGCTTATTTTCAGGAAATAGTGGGTAAGATTGTAAAGACCAGAGCATGGTTTGAGGAAGAAATGAGAAATCTTGGCTTTGAATTTCCGGATTCCAAGGCAAACTTTATATTTGCAACCCATAAAAATGCAGCAGCAGAAGACATTTTCAAGGCAGCAAAAGAAAAAAACATCTATGTACGGTATTTTAAGCAGCCAAGGATTGATAATTATTTAAGAATTACCATCGGTACAGATGAAGAAATGCAACAGCTATTGCAATTTTTAAAGGAATACCTGAAGGAATCATAAATAAAAGAGAGAAAGGGTACTGCAGGCTTGTGCAGATACCCTTTTGCTTTTTAGAATTGTGATGAAGAATCTGTCTCGTCTAAGTCATTTTGAATCATGATAATGCGATTACGTGCAGCATCATATCGATAGATGGAATCTGACAGGAAATCGGTATCTGCAACAATCGTACGATTTGCATCACGCACAAGAGAAAGAAGTGCCGGTTCTTCTATGTGTGGACTTGCCGGAAGCAATAGAACCTCATGAATACTGGAAGGCAGAATGTAGATGTCACAATGATGCTGTTTAGCAAATGCTGCAAGAATACCATCATAGATTAGACAGGTGGCACCATTGATTTTAGCTTGATTTGTTAAGATATAGAGCTGAAATTCAGGAGAAGAAGTATCGAATAATTCTTGCAATTCCGGCTCATCCGGAAGATATTCCTGTAATAAGTCATCCAGAGGCTGGATGAAATAAGGAAAGATATTTTGGGTATTTTCCTTTGCTGCCTGATATAACTCTTGAATAGAAACATTCCATAGCTCCACTTCGCGATTCGTAATTAGAGAAGACGCAATTCCATGGGTATCCGCATGTACCAGCCAGCGAAATGTAATGGCTAGGTCGCAGAACGGAAGATAAGGACAGTCCTTTAATAGCTCCTGATTTCGATTATAGTTAACAAGCTGAAAAATAATAAAATTACGGATTGCATCGTAATTGTCATAAAGACTGGCAGGAATCTCCAGTTTTGGAACATCATCATGAAGAATGGAAACGATTTCACCCAGAATGGATTTCAGCGAGCGTCCGTCCAGATATTGTTCATAAAAAGGATTCAGATAGACTGTTGGAGCTAATTCCTCTCCATGCTTTCTAAGACTAATTCCGTCATATTCTACAGCATTATTTTTAACAATGTGATTAATGGATGCCTGATAATCTTCCGGATGCTCCAGTTCGTATACACTTTGCTCTTTTACATAGTTTAAGAATTGATTGTAAGTCATATAGTGACTCCCCTTTCGTATATTAGAGAATAATCAGATGTTGAAAAAATTTAGAAATGAATAGAAATATACATGAATATAGAATAAAAGCAATTATTACATAAGCGAAGCCCCCTTTACACACTATAAATTCCTTCTCAAATTACCCGTTGTTCCAATCTGGGAAAAAACGAAAGACAGAAATGAGAGAAATAATCAGTTGAACACTGAAGATGTGAATTCATCATACAGTAAAATCGACAAAAAAGCAAGTATTATTTTAGCAAATTTAAAAATGAATGTCAAAAAATATAGAAAAATATCGAATTTGGGATAAAAATATAGAAAAATAGGTGGATGTAAAAAAATATATACAAGAACTTTACTTGACGATAACCTAGGAATATGGTAGTCTAAACACGTAGCTAGTACCGCTACAAGTTTAGTTTTGGAGGTTATGAAATGAGCAAAGGTACAGTAAAGTGGTTTAACAGCCAAAAAGGTTATGGATTCATCAGTGATGAGTCAGGTAAGGATGTATTCGTACATTATTCAGGATTGAATATGGAAGGATTTAAGTCATTGGAAGATGGCGAGGCTGTTGAATTTGATGTTGTTACAGGCGAAAAAGGCCCACAGGCTGTAAATGTAACAAGAGTTTAATCAATACGAAATAGCAACGAGTACCTGTTTAGATATAATATAGATAGTAGTTATTTATTAGTATTTGGATTGGCTTATCTTGCAAAATCGAAATTGAGGAAAAGACTTCCCTTAGGGGAGGTCTTTTTTGCGTCTTATGATTTTCACCATTGACAATCAGGTTAGAATAGACTAACATATAAATGACCGAAATGGTATAAAACAGTCACGTGAGGAGAGGAAGCCATGAATAGTAAAAAATATGATAGAAATGAGACATTGTGTAGAGTGAAAGAGGTATAGGAATGCATTTTTCAAAGGAAGAACAGGATGCTATCCGAATCAAAATGTTTGAAGAAGGGATAGGGTTATTAAAGCAATATGGCGTGCAAAGGCTGACAATCGATAAGCTGACACATAGCTGTGGGATTGCCAAGGGCAGCTTTTATAATTTCTATGAATCAAAGGAAACATATTTATATGCCCTGATGGAATATGCAGGGGAACATATACAAGGGATGCTGGTGAATAAGCTTGCCGGAAGAAAGCAGATGACTACCCATGAATTTTTTGAGTTTTTCCGGGAGTATCTGTATAGTGATTATGATTTGCTGCGATATGTAACCATTGAAGATTTCTTATGGATGCAAAAGCACTTGAGCAATATGGAAAGATTTCAGGCAAAAAAACAGTTGCCGGAGCTTGATATATGGCTGTCGCTTATGTCGGATGCCAGAACGGATATAGATAAGGGTGTGGTTGTTAACCTGATTAAAAGTATTTATGCCATGCGGGAAGTAAAGGCAAATCTGATACAGGAATCCTTGGATGATACGATTGAGTTCATGCTGGTTCAGATTGAACGGTATATTGCAAAACCTAAGATAGATACGCAATAACAAAGGAATGGTTTTAGAATGAAGGATGTTTAGGAGGATAATGATTTGAATACATATATTATTTTGGGAATATTTGGAATTATAAGCAGTTTTGTGGCTGCCTTGGCGGATGTGCCACTTGTTAAACCGGGAAAGCCGGATTCAAATGGGGGAGTAGCTGTAAATGGAGTAAATCCATGGTGGGCAGATGTAACCTCAAAGAGATTTAAAGTATCGTTCTGGCTTTCTTTTTTGGGACAGCCGGGAACCTATATTACCATGTGGCTTCTTGCAGACCTGATTTCAAGCGGGAACGAAGCATTGGCACTTGTCTTAAGAATCAATACATTTATCGGATGCTATACCGGTCTTTTATGTCATACCGTTTTTTGCCTGAAGCCGCTTTTGTATCAAAAATTAAGCAAAAAAATGTCAGATAACGAGAGCCTTGAGGTGCTTAAAGTAATCGACTCGATGATAAAGATTCCAACCAGTATCGGTTTCCTGACGCTTTGGCTCGGAGGAACGATTATCGTAGCAATTGCGATTGTGACAGGAGCAATTGCCGTTCCGAAGTGGTGTCTGCTTTTGAATCCGATTGTTTCACTGATTGTTTTAATGATATTGAAGAAATGTGGAGTTAAGATTATCGGAGCTTTGGGTGTAGGCTATATGTTGTTTTCAATTTTACTTGTAATTGCAGGAAGTCTTGTATAATATCATTTGTTAATGTTGGTTCAGATGGAAGCAAACTTGACAAATCTTTCCCTATCTCCTAAAATGTTATCTAGGGAAGGTTACATACTTATCAAAAATATTTGATAAGGCAAATAGGGGAGGACAACTTATGAGTGATAACTTTATTTCTCGTAAGGATCGGATTATTGCATCCGCCATCGAGGTAATAAGTGAATCAGGATTAGCGTCTTTGTCCACGAAAACTCTGGCAATGAAGGAGAACATGTCAGAGGCATTAATATATAAGTATTTTGGAGGTATTAATGAGGTACTTATAGAGGTAGTGGAGTACTTTGTACGATTCGATAAAGTTATAATTAAGACAGTACAGGGAAAAGATGTTTCCAACGTAGAGAAGATTCATGAATTTTTTGAAACATATGCCATATATTATGATAATTATATGGAAATCTCAGCAATTGTTCTGAATTATGAGGAACTGTTACATAATACGGGTACGCGGGAAATTATCGGAACCTGTATTGAAGAACGAAATGCATTTCTATTGCAATTGATTGAAGGTGCCATGCAGGATGGAGAAATTAATCAGACATTTACACCGATGCAATTGAAATGTATATTAATGGGGATTATACGGTCACAATTATTGGACCGCAGAACGATTTATCATTCCGAAACACTTAAGACAGAGGTTATGGAAAGTGTAGATAAAATATTAATGCTGGTGAAGAAATAGGAGGGTATCACGATGTTGAAGATACTGGTTGCTGAGGATGATGAAGCAAATAGAAAATTTTTGAGCAAATTATTGGCAAAATTTGGTGAAGTAACGGTAGTAGCAGATGGATTTCAGGCGGTAAAAAGCTATATGCAGGCAATGGATGATAAGGAGCCATATCAACTGGTATGCTTAGATGTGATGATGCCTCGGATTGACGGCTACAAAGCGTTGGATGCTATCCGGGATTTGGAGAATAAGAATGCATTGACAGCAGGAGAACGGGCAAAGATTATCATGATTAGTGCATTGGATGAGGGTGGCTTTGACGAAGAATTGGCAGGAAACCAATACGATTGCTACATGAGTAAGCCAATTGATATTTTGGAATTCGAAATGAACCTAAAACGTATGAATCTCTTGTAAAGCAAAGGTTGAGATACGGTGCTGTAAATGGGTTCACAATATAGAATGTAGAAGGAAGAAAACTGCCTTATATGCAGGCAGAGGGCTGTTGCAGAGGTAACAGCCTTTTTTACGCATTTGATGTAATCAATAAGGAAGCCGGAGAATGATGGATAGCGGTAAAGGAATGGGTGACAGATATGGATATGTTTGAATATATGCGTCAGCAGAATATGGAGCAGGAGGCACCTTTGGCGAAAAGAATGCGTCCGAAGCGGTTAGAGGATGTGGTCGGACAGGAGCATATTATCGGAAAAGATAAGTTGCTTTATCGTGCCATTCAGGCGGATAAGCTTGGTTCTATTATTCTATACGGACCTCCGGGAACCGGAAAGACCACGTTGGCAATGGTAATTGCCAACTCAACCAGTGCGGAATTTACACAGATTAATGCTACAACTGCCGGTAAAAAGGACATGGAGCAGGTAGTGGAACAGGCAAAGAAAACCATGGGAATGTACCAGAAAAAGACGATTTTGTTTGTGGATGAGATACATCGTTTTAATAAGGCTCAGCAGGATTATCTGCTTCCGTTTGTGGAAGACGGAACCGTTGTATTAATAGGGGCAACAACTGAAAATCCGTATTTTGAAGTAAATGGGGCTTTACTGTCCCGTTCAAACATATTTCAATTAAAGCTGTTAAGCAAAGAAAATATCCGGGAATTGATACATCGGGCGGTATATGATGCGGATAAAGGAATGGGCTCCTATCATGCGGTGATTGATGAGGATGCAGAGGAATTTTTGGCAGATATGGCAGAGGGAGATGCCAGAAGTGCATTGAATGCAATTGAATTGGGTATTCTGACAACGGAGAGAGGAACAGACGGACAGATTCATATTACATTAGCCGTTGCAGAGGAGTGTATTCAGAGACGGTCCTTAAAATATGATAAAAACGGAGATAATCATTACGATACCATATCCGCATTTATAAAGAGTATGCGTGGCTCAGACCCGGATGCAGCTGTTTACTATCTGGCAAAGATGCTTTACAGCGGAGAAAGCGTTACCTTTGTAGCAAGAAGAATTATGATATGTGCATCTGAGGATGTCGGTAATGCAGACCCGCAGGCAATACAGGTGGCGGTTGCCTGTGCAGAGGCAGTAGAGCGGGTCGGAATGCCGGAGGCACAGATTATTCTGGCTCATGCTGCTATCTATGTTGCATGTGCTCCAAAGAGTAATGCGGTTGTAAATGCAATATCCGAAGCAATGCAGACAGTAAAGGAAAAGCAGACCGGAGCGGTTCCAGTACATTTAAGAGATGCACATTACGGTGGTTCAAAGGAACTGGGGCATGTGGGGTATCAATACGCACACAATTTTCCGAATCATTATGTCAATCAGCAGTATTTACCGGATGAACTTGTGGGAACCAGATTCTATGAGCCGGGAACCCTTGGATATGAGGAAACAATACGGGAATATTTTCAGAAAATAGGCAAAGATATATAGAAGGGAAGAATGGAAAGATGAAAAGAATCAAACGGGTTCTTGCATGGATAGCACTGATTATCATTGCAGGACTCATCATTGCTACACTGATATTGGGGATAAAAGGAAGTCCGTATGCAATCTCTATGCTTGGAGTAACAATGGGGGTATCTATTATAATATGGGTATTGTTCTGGATTAGCGGAGTGCTGAAACGGAAGGATACAAGCGAAAAACACAAGCAGGAGGATGAAATACCGGATAAATGAAGAATTTGGAAATTTGTAAAGATTTAAGGATTATTTAATGTTATTTTCTAACGTAAGATGCTATACTCACTTGTGTTCACAAGACAACTTTACCAAAACGGAAGGAAAGAAAAGTTATGTTTAAGATGTTTCGTTATATGAAGAATCAATGGTATTGGATTCTTCTGATTATAGTGCTTTTGGTGGTTCAGGCACAGTGCGATTTATCCTTGCCGGAATATACTTCCAAAATCATAGATACCGGAATCCAGAACCATGGAATCGAATACGGAGTACCGGAGCGGATTCGGAAAGAGGAATATGAAGCAATTGCGAATCTTCTGACAACCAAGGAGCAGGAGGACTGGGCAGGCATCTATGACGAACAGAGAGACATTTATGTTCTGAATATAGCAGACGATAAGACTGCCCGCCAGCAGGCGGATGACGAATTTCGTATGGGAATACTTACGAGAGTGAGCGTAAAAAGGATGCAGGAGGAAGCTACAAATAACGCAGAAACTGCAGGAAATGAAAATGGACTGGGTATGCTTGGCAGTGATGGCCTTAGTGCAGAAATGCGGGATCAAATGATTGAGGAATTACGGGATAAACTGGAGGAGCAGATGAATCAGGTGGGTGATACCATGATTCAGTCTATGGTGATTTCTTATGCGGCAGAAGAATATCGGGCGGCTGGTGGTGATTTGGATGCATTACAGCATCGGTATTTACTGGTGACGGGCGGTAAAATGCTTGCTATAACCCTGTTGATGGTAGCAGTTGCGATTATGTCCGGATTTTTATCTGCACGTATCGGAGCCAGAATAGGTATGGAATTACGGGATAAGGTATTTTGTAAGGTTGTAACATTTACGAATCGGGAAATGGATAAATTTTCAACCGCCTCGTTGATTACACGTAGTACCAATGATATTCAGCAGGTACAAATGGTATCCACAATGATGCTTCGTATGCTGATCTATGCCCCGATTCTCGGAATCGGTGGTGTAATACACGTATTGAATACCGGAGCCGGCATGGAATGGATTATTTTGGTTGCAGTTGTTGCCATATTATTATTTGTAGGACTTTTGATGCTGATAGCCATGCCAAAATTCAAGCTGATGCAGGAAAAGGTAGATAACGTGAATCTGGTATCCAGAGAGATATTAACCGGTCTTATGGTAATACGTGCATTTGTAAGGGAAGATACGGAGGAGAAGCGGTTTGATGAAGTAAACCGGGATTTAACCAAGACCATGCTGTTTACGAACCGGGTTATGACCTTTATGATGCCGGTTATGATGCTTTTGATGAACGGAATTTCTGTATTGATTGTATGGGTTGCGGCAAATCGGATTGATGCCGGAGTTATGCAGGTAGGTACGATGACGGCATTCATTACTTATACCATGCAGATTGTAATGGCATTTCTAGTGATCTGTGTATTTTCAATTATGCTGCCGAGAGCCGGAGTGGCAGTCGGACGAATTGAAGAGGTTTTAGGAACTGAGGTTTTGGTAAATGATGCGAAGGATGCAGAGGAACTAAAGAAATGTCAGGGATTGTTGCAATTTCAGCATGTAAGCTTCCGGTATCCGGGAGCTGAAGAAGATGTATTGGAGGATATTGATTTTACAGCCAGACCGGGAGAAACTACTGCAATCATCGGAAGCACCGGTTGTGGCAAATCTACCTTGATTCATCTGATTCCGAGATTCTATGATGTAACAGAGGGTAAGATTACGATAGACGGAAAGGATATTCGGACTCTGACACAGGCATCCTTACGTGAGCAAATCGGTCTGGTTCCGCAAAAGGGCGTGCTGTTCTCCGGTACAATTGCATCCAATCTGCGATTTGGAAAGGAAGACGCAACCGATGAAGAAATAAAAAAAGCAGCACAAATTGCACAGGCAGAGGAATTTATATCAGAAAAGAGTGAAGGCTATGAAAGCAGTATTTCACAGGGCGGCTCGAATGTATCCGGCGGACAAAAGCAGAGATTATCTATAGCAAGAGCCATTGCAAAGAATCCTAGAATCTATATTTTTGACGATAGCTTTTCGGCATTGGATTTTAAGACAGATGCTGCCTTGCGAAAGGCATTGGGTGAGAATGTGCAAAGCAGCACCGTAATCATTGTGGCACAGAGAATCAGTACCATTCTTCATGCAAATCAGATTCTGGTACTTGATGACGGTAAAATTGTAGGAAAAGGAACGCATCAGGAGCTGATGAATAGCTGTGATGTGTATCAGCAGATTGCAAGGTCGCAATTATCGGAGCAGGAGCTAAACCAGAATCAGGGAAAGGAGGCTGGTTCCAATGAGTGATCAGACAACAGAAAGACCAAGAGGACCAAGAGGTCATATGCGGGGCGGAATGCCTGGCGAGAAAGCAAAGGATTTCAAGGAAACCGCCTTGAAATTAATTGCTTATATGGGAAACTATAAGATTGCGGTATTATTTGTATTAATATTTGCAGTCGGAAGTACGGTTTTTAATATATTAGGACCTAAGATATTAGGTACTGCGACCACCGAGCTGGCAACCGGACTTATGGCAAAGATTAACGGATCGGGTGTCTTGAATTTTAATAAGATCGGACGGATTCTATTAATTACGTTAGGGTTATACGGTATCAGTGCCGCATTCAGCTTTGTTCAAGGTTGGGTTATGACCGGGATTACGCAGAAGGTATGTTATCGGATGCGAAAGGAGATTTCCGAAAAAATTAACCGGATGCCGATGCGGTATTTTGAGAGCCGGACGGTCGGAGAGGTATTATCCAGAATTACAAACGATGTAGATACGTTAGGACAGGGACTAAATCAAAGTATTACCCAATTAATTACATCTGTGGCAACGATGATTGGTGTTGTTGTCATGATGTTATCGATTAGTCCACTGATGACGTTAATTACGATAATTATTCTTCCAATCAGTATGTTGTTGATTTCACTGGTGATTAAGCGTTCCCAGAAGTATTTTAAGAGCCAGCAGGAGTATCTGGGAACGATAAACGGACAGGTCGAGGAGGTATATAGCGGACATCTGGTTGTGCAGGCATTTAATAAGCAGGAGGTTTCCATTGAAGAATTTCATAAGACCAACCAGAAGCTCTATGAGTCCGCATGGAAATCACAGTTTTTATCCGGTATGATGATGCCGATTATGACATTTGTCGGAAATCTTGGATATGTGGCAGTTGCTTTTTCGGGAGCAGCACTGGCAATTAAGGGAGTTATTACAATCGGTGATATTCAGGCATTTATTCAATATGTAAGAAACTTCACCCAGCCGATACAACAGATTGCACAGGTCATGAATATGTTACAGTCTATGGCAGCTGCAGCAGAGCGAGTATTTGAATTTTTAGAAGAAGAGGAGGAGGTATTACAGCCGGAGCATCCACTTCAATTAGAGCGGGTAGAAGGAGCTGTAACCTTTGAACATGTACAGTTTGGTTATCAAGAGGATAAGATGATTATTCATGATTTCAGTGCAAAGGTACTGCCCGGACAGAAGATAGCCATTGTAGGACCGACTGGAGCAGGAAAGACTACCATGGTGAAGCTTTTAATGCGGTTTTATGATGTAAACAGCGGTGCAATTCTGGTAGACGGTCATAATATTCAGGAATTTAACCGACATGACTTACGAAATGAATTTGGTATGGTACTTCAGGATACATGGTTGTTCAAGGGAACCATCATGGAAAATATCCGGTACGGAAGACCCGGTGCAACGGATGAAGAGGTGATAGAGGCGGCAAAAGCGGCACATGCACATCGGTTTATTCAGACACTTCCGGGTGGGTATCAGATGGAATTAAATGAAGAAGCAACCAATGTATCACAGGGGCAAAAGCAGTTATTGACGATTGCAAGAGCTATTTTAGCGGATAATCCAATTCTGATTTTGGATGAAGCAACCTCTTCCGTAGATACCAGAACCGAAGTACGGATTCAAAAGGCAATGGATAATCTGATGCGGGGCAGAACCAGTTTTATTATTGCACATCGGTTAAGTACCATTCGGGATGCAGACCTGATTCTGGTTATGAAGGACGGAGATATTATTGAGCAGGGAAATCATCAGGAATTGTTAGAAAAGCAGGGCTTTTATGCAGAGCTGTATAATTCACAGTTTGAAGCGGCATCGTAACGGATGATTATAGTGTAGGGATTCCTATTGTCAACCTAAATAATTTAAAAGGTTGACAATAGGAATCCCTTTTGTTATGATACCCAGTGGAAACAGTAATGTTATATATTTGTGAGGCCAAACAAATGAAAGCAAAAGAACAAGTCTTAGAATTATTGGAGCATACCAAGGGTGATTATATTTCGGGAAGTGAACTGGCAAAGCAAGTGGGTGTCAGCCGCAATGCGATATGGAAGGCAATCAAATCCTTACAGGAAGAAGGTTATGCGATTGAAGCAGGAACCAATAAGGGATATTGTCTGAAACAGGAAAACGATATTCTTTCGGTGCAAAGCATTTCAAAATATTTACCGGAGGAGCTTTCTGCTATTCGCTTGGAGGTTTATAAGACCATTGATTCCACAAATACCAGAATTAAGGAATATGCCACGCAGGGAGAAGCAGAAGGGTTGATTTTAGTTGCACAGGAGCAGACCGCAGGACGCGGGCGAATGGGACGGAGCTTCTATTCGCCGCCAAGCAGCGGAGTCTATATCAGCTTTTTGTTTCGTCCGAAGTTTACTGCACAGGAATCGTTATTTTTAACGACTGCCGCAGCCGTTGCTGCAGCCGAAGCCATTGAGGAGGCATCCGGCTATCCGGCAGAGATTAAGTGGGTAAATGATGTTTTTTGCCATGGAAAGAAGGTATGTGGAATCCTGACGGAAGCATCTGTAAATGTAGAAACGAATATGCTGGAATATGCAGTAACGGGAATCGGATTTAATGTAAGAGAACCGGAGGGTGGTTTTCCGGATGAAATAAGAAATGTAGCCGGAGCTATTTTCCCGAATGGTACGGATTACGGTCTGTCAGCTACGGATAGTGAGGCAAGAAGCCGGATTGCGGCAGGCATGATTACGCATTTCTGGAATTATTATCAGCATCTGACGGATAAGACCTTTATGCCGGAATACCGGCGGCGGTCATTTCTGCTCGGAAAAGAGGTGCATACGCTATCCGAGCCGTCTATATACGGACGGGCAGTGGATGTGGATGAGGATGGACATCTGATTCTGGAACTGGCTGACGGCAGCAAAATGGCACTTTCTTCCGGCGAGGTCAGTGTGCGTCCGGTGTAACGGTTTGAAACCAATATTCTGACAAGACAAAAGACAGAAGAAAAGGAGCAGCAGAGATGAACGAAGAGAAGCAACAGGTATTTACGGTAAAAGGAATTGTATTTATTGGAGTGTTTGCGGCAGTTACAGCAGTGCTGGCACAGCTTGCGATTCCGACACCATGGGGAATCAGTTTTACTATGCAGACATTAGCGGTAGCATTGGCAGGTTTTTGTCTGGGAAAATGGAAGGGAACCTTGTCCGTGTTTATTTATATCCTATTAGGAGTAATCGGAGTTCCGGTGTTTACGAATTTCGGAGCAGGATTTGGAACCTTAGCGGGACCAACCGGCGGATATATCTGGGGTTTTTTGTTCCTAGCATTTTTCTGCGGTATGGAAGAAACGATGGAGCATAAATGGCTGTCCATTTTTTTAGGCATGATAGGTATGGTTATCTGCTATGTATGCGGAACGATACAATTTTCAATTGTATCAAGCAGAACCTTTATGGAAGCGTTCATGTTAGCGGTTGTGCCATATATAGTAAAAGATATTGCTTCAATTGTAATTGCATACGGTCTGGCAATTCCGATTCGGAAGGCAATGCGTATATCATAAAAAATCTCCGGTCTTTTGTATAAAATCAAAAAAGCGGTGAATACTATAATTAGTCGAAGCGGTAATACCAATTCGATGAACAGCGTAGGTTCCTTTTCAAAAGGAGCTACGATCCTCCCCTTTATCCATGAGGCCCCGGTTTCCCCGCCGGGGTCTTTTCTTGTCAAGTCGGCATGAAAATGCTATACTGAAAGCAAGAAGGTACGAGGGGAGAAGTGTTATGAAACGAAATCCGATTCTGGTTTATTTGTTTGAAATAACAAATATTATTGGCTGCTTTGTGTTTCCATTTTTTCTATATTTTAATGTCGGAAATTGGTTTTATCCGACCTCAGAGGTCTATGGGGTGGAGGAATTACTAGCCTGCTGGAAGGCAATGCTGATTGCTTCCCTGATTTTTGCGGTTTTTATAGGGATTCCGCTTTTACTTCTGTTGGTAGATTGTTTTGTTATTATGCGTGGCGTGAAAGGCTTTCAGGTGTCTGCCCTGTCGGTATTAACCGCACCGGCATCTTATCCGATTATACGGACTGAGATATTGAAGGAGGATAAATCAAAGCGTACATTTCATGTGGTAGCGGGAGCAATTATATTTGTAAGTAATTGTCTGGTAATATCTGCGTTTGTGCAGTATATGATTCGAATGGGAATCATGATGTATAGTATGCGATAACATTTTTTTAATCATGAATTAATTATAAAATTCCTCAAATTGCTTGATTTTTATGGACGGAATCAGCATAATGAAGGTTATAATCGGAAGATGCATACATGAGATAAGGAAGATGACAGGATGAAAACGGGATTAGTATTAGAAGGCGGTGCTTTGAGAGGGCTGTTTACAGCCGGAGCATTGGATTATCTGTTGGATAAACAGGTGACTTTTGATTATATAGCCGGTGTGTCAGCCGGAGCAGGAAATATGATGAATTTTCTTTCGGGACAGAGAGGAAGAACGAAGAATATTATCAGTCCGGGGAAAAAGGATGCTTATTATGGACTAAAGCAGTTAGTAAAGACCGGAAGCTATCTGAATCTGGAAAAGATGGTATTTGAATTTTCCTACAAAACCTTTCCATATGATTTTAAAGCTCATCAGGATACCACAGTAGAGCATGAGATTGTAGTGGTAAATTGTGATACGGCACAGGCGGAATATATAGACGGGAAAGGGGAGGACAGGCATACCCTGACAGCGGTAAAGGCATCCTGCTCGGTGCCGATTCTGTCCTTGCCGGTAGAGTTAGATGGACATGATTACATGGATGGAAGCTTAGTAGATTCCATCCCATACAATCGTGCATTTGAAAAGGGCTGTGATAAGGTCGTTATCATCATGACAAAGACGGGAAATGAGACTCCGACAGATTATAATAAATACCGATTTTTTATTAATTTGGCATATCACAAGCGGTATCCTGCATTCGCAGAAGCCTTATTAAAGCGTGCAGATGTTTATCAGAGACAGAAGGAAGAAATGGAACGCTTATCCGCAGAAGGTAAGATTTTTATTATACGTCCGGAGATGCCATGCATCAGTAAATTTGAAACAAGAGAAGATAAGCGGGAGGAATTTTACCAGCATGGATTTTTGCGGATGGAAGCAGAATATGACAATCTTTGCAAGTTCTTAAAGCAGGAGGAGTTGTCATGTTAGAACGTACCGAATATATGCCGTTAGAATTTCTGAAAAAACAAAAATGGAGCGGAAGCTTTCAGGGAATGCGGTTCTTGCTGCATAAGATAGAAAGAACAAAACCGGAGTTACTGGAGAGCGGGGAACCGGAAAAGCCGGAGGTGTGGCTGGAGGCAGTTGTCTGGAAGGAGCCGTATTCTTATGAAGTGACTCCGGAGGATGCCAAGCTTCGAAATCGGTTTTCCTTTGATGAAGCTGGCAGAGAGGCTGCAATTACATGGCTGGAGGAAGTGTATGACAGCAGAAAGGAAGAATGGCAGCAAGCCAGAAAGTGGAATTGGGAACAGTGAAAACAGTTGAAATATGGAATGAGTTTTGCTATACTGTGTAGGTCGTAGTGAAGACGCATCAATTCTGACTTTTATATACAATTAAGAGAAAGACGAGGAGAAGGAAATGAGTTTATTAAAGGAGTGGCGTGATTATGCCTATGGATTGGATGACAGAACACCGGAGGGCAAGCAGTTTTGGCTGAATTATTTTACAGTTGAAAAGGGAATCTATCAGCAGTTACTTAAGAATCCGGAGGAGGTTGTAGAGGGAACCGTTCAGGAGCTGGCAGATAAGTATGAAACAACCTTACAGTTAATGGTAGGATTTTTGGACGGAATTGACGAAAGCTTAAAGACACCGAACAATATTGAAGAAATGGAAGCAGATACACAGGTATCCATTGATATTGACCCGGAAAAACTGTATATGAATATGGTAGGCTGTAATGCCGAGTGGTTATATAACTTAGAGGAATGGGATGATATTTTGACACCGGAGCAGAGAAAGGCTCTGTATCGTAAGGAAAAGACATCAAAGACTGTGGTTAAGCCGCCAAAGGTAGGACGGAATGACCCTTGTCCTTGTGGTTCCGGCAAAAAGTTCAAGTTCTGCTGCGGAGCGAACAAATAAACGAGATGCAAATGGGGCTTTGCAGATAGAGAAACCGAAAGAAGGCTTTCTTTTGGTTCTCTTTTCTGGAAAGCTCTTTTTAGTTGAGAAATAAGAAGCAGGTTAGGAGAGACGATTATGAGTAAGATAAGAACCAGATTTGCACCCAGCCCAACCGGACGGATGCATGTAGGAAATTTGAGAACTGCGTTATATGCATACCTGATTGCAAAGCATGAGGGCGGAGATTTTATTTTGAGAATTGAAGATACCGATCAGGAACGATATGTTGACGAAGCACTGGATATTATTTACCGGACCCTTGATAAGACCGGGTTAAAGCATGACGAAGGACCGGATAAGGATGGCGGAGTCGGTCCGTATGTGCAGAGCGAGCGGCAGGCTCAGGGAATTTATTTAAAGTATGCAAAGCAATTAATCGAGGAAGGCAAAGCCTACTATTGCTTCTGTGATAAGGAACGCTTGGAATCTCTTCGCCAGACCATTACAACCGAAAGCGGAGAAACGAAGGAAATCGTTGTATATGATAAGCATTGTCTGCATTTAAGCAAAGAGGAGGTAGAGGAGAAGCTGGCAGCAGGGATTCCTTATGTAATTCGCCAGAATAGTCCTACCGAGGGTACAACAACCTTCCATGATGAATTATATGGAGATGTTACGGTACCGAATCAAGAACTGGATGATATGATTTTAATTAAATCCGATGGATTTCCAACCTATAATTTTGCAAATGTAGTGGATGACCATTTAATGGGAATTACACATGTTGTACGTGGAAACGAATATATTTCGTCTTCCCCGAAGTATACGTTGCTGTATCAGGCATTCGGCTGGGAGGAGCCGGTGTATATTCATTGTCCGTTAATCACAGACGAAAATCACCAGAAGCTGAGTAAGCGGAGCGGTCATTCCTCCTTTGAAGATCTGTTGGAACAGGGTTTTATTACAGAAGCTGTGGTAAATTATGTTGCCTTGCTTGGCTGGAGTCCGGATAGCAATCAGGAAATATTTTCCTTAGAGGAATTGGTGAAGGAGTTTGACTATCATCGGATTAATAAATCACCTTCGGTATTTGACATTAACAAATTAAAATGGATGAACGGAGAATACCTAAAAGCAATGGATGCCGAGGAGTTTCAAAAGCTGGTAACTCCATATATTAAAGAGGTAGTTACCAAGGATTTGGATTTGTCCAAAATCTGTCCGTTGGTGCAGACCAGAATTGAGATACTTCCGGATGTCAAGGAGCTTGTGGATTTCTTTGAGGAGTTACCGGATTACAGCGTTGACATGTACTGTCATAAAAAGATGAAGACAAATCTGGAAAATTCTCTGGAGATTTTGACCGAGGAATATGAGCTGCTTAAGGATTTTGACGATTGGAGTCTGCAGGCATTGCATGATAAGCTGATGGAATATATTGCAGGAAAAGGAATCAAAAATGGTACCGGTTTGTGGCCGGTTCGGACTGCCGTATCCGGAAAACAGTCTACTCCGGGAGGAGCATTTGAAATTATGGAGATTCTTGGAAAAGAAGAGTCCTTACGCAGAATGGAAATCGGTATTCGTAAGCTGCGGGAAGCAAAACAGTAAGCTGACAGGAAGTATTAAAGCGGGTGTTTAAGGGACTGGCATGGAATATAATCAGGCACAGAAGACAGCAATTACACATGTAGACGGTCCGTGTATGGTATTGGCAGGACCGGGTTCCGGAAAGACTACGGTAATTACAAGTCGGATTCAGTATTTAATTGAAACAGTCGGAATCCATCCGGAGCAGATTCTGGTAATTACATTTACGAAAGCCGCTGCACTGGAAATGAAGGAACGGTTTCAAAAAAATATGCAGGGAGCTTATGCTTCCTGCACTTTTGGTACGTTTCATTCGGTATTCTTTATGATTCTGCGACGGGCATATGGGTATCAGGGCGGGCAGGTGCTTGCGGAGGAGCAGAAACGGCAGATACTAAAGTCCATCATACAGGAAATGAATCTGGAATATGAAGACGAAGAAGAATTTTTGCAGCAATTGATGCAGGAAATCACATTGGTAAAAAGCGAATATATTTCCATTGAGCATTATTACAGTACAAGCTGCGGCGAGGAAGAATTTCGCACCATTTATCAATGCTACGAAAAACGGCTGCGGCAGGAGCATAAGATTGATTTTGATGATATGCTGGTATATACCTATGAATTATTAAAGGAGCGGCAGGACATATTAGCAGGCTGGCAACAGAGATTTCAGTATATATTAATCGATGAGTTTCAGGATATTAACCGAATCCAGTATGAGGTTGTGAAGCTGTTGGCCGGAAAACGTGCAAACCTGTTTATAGTAGGGGATGATGACCAGTCTATTTATCGGTTTCGGGGAGCAAAGCCGGAAATTATGTTAGGCTTTCCGGAGGATTATAAGGGGACAAAGCAGGTTCTGCTGAATGTAAATTATCGTTCAACCAGAGAAATTGTAGAGGGCAGTCTCCGGATGATTCAGAACAATCATAAGCGATATGCAAAAGACATCATTGCTGCACAGGATTACCGGCATCCGGTCTGTATTCACGAAGTACAAGGCATAAAGGAAGAATGTCGGGATATTCTGGATAAAATAAGAACATATCATGTAGCCGGCATCCCATATGAAGAAATGGCAATTATTGTTCGGACGAATATGGAATCCCGTCCGTTGGTGGATAAGCTGATGGAATATAATATTCCGTTCCGGATGCGGGATAAATTACCGAATTGTTATGAACACTGGATTGCCAGACAACTGATTGCATATATTAAAATTGCATTGGGAAATACGGAGCGTGCCAATTATCTGTTAATCTGGAATCGTCCGAAGCGGTATCTGCGGCGGGAATGGCTGACGGAGGGAGCGGTTGAGTTAAACCGGATTCAAAAGCAGCTTCAGGATAAGGAATGGGCAGTTGAGCGGATACAGACCTTACAGGAGGATTTGGAGCAGTTAAAAGCAATGACACCGTATGCGGCAATTCAATATATCCGAAAGGGAATCGGCTATGAGGAGTATATCCGGGAATATGCACAGGCTCGGAAGATAAAGCCGGATGATTTGCTGGATATGTTAGACGAACTGCAAAGCATGGCACAGCCGTTTGACAGCTATGAGGCATGGTTTGAGCATATTAAGGACTATGGGGAACGCTTAGATGAACAGCGAAGGAAGCAGGAACGGCCGGAAGAAAAGGAAGCTGCAGTGACAGTTACTACGATGCACAGTGCTAAAGGACTGGAATATCAGGTGGTATTTGTTCCGGAAGCCAATGAAGGGATTGCTCCGCATAAAAAGGCAGGGAAAACGGAAGAAATAGAAGAAGAGCGAAGAATGTTCTATGTTGCCATCACCAGAGCAAAGGAATATCTGCATCTATATGTATTAAAAGAGCGTTACCATAAGCCGTTATTGCCATCCCGATTTGTAAATGAGATAAGATTGGACAAATCTGCTCTGAAAACGGGAGCAAGAGTGCGGCATAAGCAGTATGGGATTGGAATGATTACCTATATCAATCCGACCAAAATCAGCTTGCTGTTTGAGACAACCGGACAGACCAAAACCTTTTCTCTGGACTACGTGCTGGAGCAAGGCTTGTTGTCTTGTTAGAGGTTGTACTTCCATGGGTTTTAGTATATGATAAATAGCAATAAGTGAGAGGGTAAAAAGATGTTATTTTCCAGTACAACATTTCTATTTGTATTTTTGCCGATAGTATTGGCAATTTATTTTATATGTCCGAAGAGGTTTCGAAATCTGGTGCTTTTAATCAGCAGTCTTATTTTTTACGCATGGGGAGAAATAAAATATCTGTTGGTAATGCTGGTGACGATACTGGTAAATTATATACTGGCACTGGTATGTGCTGCCTGTAAGGAGCGAAAGCAGGAGCGTGGAGCAAGGGCAGCGGTGATAGGAACCGTAATCTTTAGTATTGGGATGCTGGCATTTTTCAAGTACAGTAATTTCTTTTTGGAAAATATAAATCATACAATCGGACAAATCGGAGGCTTCCGGCTTTCTTTGTTAAATATCGCACTGCCGCTCGGTATTTCCTTTTATACCTTTCAGACCCTGTCTTATACCATTGATGTATATCGTGGAGAGGTAAAACCGCAGAAGAATATTCTGACCTTGGCAACGTATGTCTGCTTATTTCCGCAATTGATTGCGGGACCAATTGTTCGTTATCAGACCGTTGCGAGTGAACTGGAGCATAGACAGGAAAGCACAGAGCAGTTCGGAGAAGGAATCCGGAGATTCATAACCGGATTAGGTAAGAAGGTGCTGCTGGCAAATACTGCCGGCAGTGTGTTTGAAATGATTCAGGCAATGGGAGACAGTCAGATAACTGTCGGGCTTTGTTGGATGGCATCCATTGCATACAGCTTTCAGATATATTTTGACTTTAGCGGATATTCGGATATGGCAATCGGATTAGGAAAAATGTTTGGCTTTCAATTTCTTGAGAATTTCAACTATCCGTATATTTCAAGGAATATTACGGAATTTTGGAGACGCTGGCATATTTCCTTAAGCAGTTGGTTCCGGGACTATGTCTATATTCCACTTGGCGGTTCCAGAAAGGGAAAAGCAAGAACATATTGTAATCTGTTACTTGTATGGCTGTTGACCGGCTTCTGGCATGGTGCTGCATGGAATTTTGTGATATGGGGACTATATTTTTATGTGATACTGATGTTGGAAAAGACCGTTTTGTTAAAGGTGTGGGACAAGATACCAAGCGTGCTCCAGCATCTGTATTCCTTGTTCCTTATTAACCTTAGCTGGGTGATTTTTGCACATGATTCCATCGGAGAACTGGGACTGGTATTAAAGCGGATGTTTGGTTTTGGCGGAATTGCAATCTGGAGCTCCGGTACGACCTATTATGCATTGTCCTATCTGGTGTTGTTTTTGATTATGGCAGTGGCATCAACCCCGCTTTTATCAAAGCTGATAGACAGCGGAAAGAAAAAAATGCCGGAGCGGGCAGGAAGGATACTCGGAATTACGGCAGAGGTTATCGGGCTGGTGCTTGTATTTATACTTGCAACCAGCAGTCTTGCAAGTGATGCATTTAATCCGTTTTTGTATTTTCGGTTTTAAGGAGGAAGCACAGTGAGAAACAAGATAGAAATTATTATATTTATAATATTGCTTTGTGGCTTTGGAATCAGTTATCTGGTGCTTCCGCAGCGGGATTTTTCCGAGATGGAGAATCGTTATCTTTCAAAATGTCCGGAATTTAGCTGGAGGGATTTATTAAATGGTTCTTATACAGAAGAATTTGAATCCTATACCGCAGACCAGATTATGGGAAAAGATTTTCTTGTTAAGCTGAATGTGGCGGCAAACCGGGCGGTCGGAGTGTCTGAGATTCAGCAGGTATATATCGGCAAGGATGGGTATCTGATTCAGGATTATCAGGAGCCGGGAGAGCTGTTACAGGAAAATCTGGACTATATCCGTCTGTTTGCTATGAAGCATCCGGATTTGGATATGACGATGCTGATTGTGCCAAATGCAAGTGAAATCTACCCGGAGGAATTGCCGGAATTTGCACAGACCTATTCCCAGCAAAGTGTAATAGCGGAAGTGAAGCAGAGCTTAGAGCCACAGGTGCAGGTTGTGGATGTAACGGATACCCTGCTGGAGCATAAGGGGGAAGAACTTTATTTCCGAACCGACCATCACTGGAATGCATTAGGCACTTATTATGCCTATGAAGCATTGTGTGAGGCATTGGAGCTGGAGCCGGTACCATATCGTCAATATGATACCTATGAGGTTGCACAGCCGTTTTACGGTTCCTTATATTCCAAAGCACCTGTATTTGACCAAATACCCGATAAAATGGTATTGCTGACGAATCCGGAGGGGGAGTATCAGGTATCCTATGTGAGTGAGAACCGGCAATCAGATTCTATGCTGGATTACAGCTATGAGGAAAAGAAGGATAAATATGCGATGTACTTTGGCGGAAATTATCCGCTGACTGTGATTCAAAGTCAGGGAGAAATAAAGGAAAAGGTATTGATTTTGAAGGATTCTTATGCAAACAGTCTGGTTCCGCTGTTGGCAGATAAATATGGGGAAATTCACATGATGGATTTACGGTATTATCATGATGATGTAGATGCTTATATAGAAAATGAAGGAATTACAAGGGTTATTTTCATTCATAATGTAGACTTTCTTTCAACGGATAATAACTTTTTATGGTTATAGGCTTGCAATGTGGGGGCGAATCGTGTAATAATTTACGTGGACTTTACGCATAGGTAAACTGAACTTTACAAAACAGTTGTAAAGTAAGGACAATGTAAGTCCAACGAAAATCTTAATTCAGAGGAGTCATAAATGTAATGAGTATCTTTAATGTGTTGGCAATGATTGGTGGACTTGCGTTGTTTCTGTTCGGAATGCATGTCATGGGTGATGGATTAACCAAGGCATCCGGCGGAAAGTTGGAAAAAATATTGGAAAAACTGACATCAAATAAGCTGTATGCCGTGTTATTAGGTGCAGGTGTAACAGCAATTATCCAGTCTTCCTCTGCTACAACAGTTATGGTAGTCGGATTTGTTAATTCCGGAATCATGAAGCTGGGTCAGGCAGTCGGGGTAATTATGGGTGCCAATATCGGTACTACAATTACCTCTTGGATTTTGAGTCTGGCAGGAATTGAAAGTGAGAATTTCTGGGTACAGATGTTCAAGCCGGAATCTTTTACTCCGATTCTGGCATTAGTCGGAATCTTTTTGCTGATGTTTACCAAGCGGGAAAAGAATCATGACATTGGTAATATTTTATTAGGTTTTGCCGTGTTAATGTTTGGTATGACCACTATGAGCGAAGCGGTAGCACCGTTAGCCGATGTACCGGAATTTACAGCCATTCTGACACAGTTTAAGAATCCGGTGCTGGGCGTAATTGCGGGTACATTATTAACAGCAGCAATTCAAAGCTCGTCTGCTTCTGTCGGTATCTTACAGGCGTTATGTATTACCGGAGTTGTGGATTACCGAATGGCATTACCGATTATAATGGGACAGAATATCGGAACCTGTATTACTGCACTTATTTCAGCAGTAGGTGCAAATAAAAACGCAAAGCGGGCAGCGTTAATTCATTTGTATTTTAATATCATCGGCTCTACTGTATTTTTAGTATTATTTTACAGTGTGAATGCATTTGTTCATTTTGAATTTATGGATATGCCGGCAACTGCATTGGGAGTCGCTATTATTCACAGTGCATATAATATATTTGCAACTGCTATCCTGCTTCCGTTCGCCAATGGTCTTGTAAAGCTAAGTTGTCTGACCATTCGGGATACTGCGGAGAATACTGAAATTCAAACCTCTGATTTTCAGGTTCTGGATGTCCGCTTTCTGGATACTCCACCGATTGCAACGGCTCAGTGTAAGAATACAGCAGTAAAAATGGCTGAAATCTGTAAAAAGGCATTATTTCAGGCAATGGATCTGGTTCAGCACTATGATGAGGAAAAAGCAGAGGAAGTAAAGCAGATGGAAACTGTGGTAGACCAGTATGAGGATGAATTAGGTAATTACCTCATGAAGCTGAGCAGTAAGAATCTGACGGAAAAAGACAGTCATACAATATCCATGCTGTTGCATTGTATTGGAGATTTTGAACGGATTTCCGACCATGCAGTGAATATCTGTGAATCTGCCAAGGAAATGTATGTAAAGGAATTGAAGTTTTCCAAAAAGGCAGAGGAGGAGATTGCTATATTCTCCGGTCTGATTCGGGAAATTGTCGATACCTCGGTGAAGGTATTTGAGACAGAGGATGTGAAGCTGGCAAAAGAAGTGGAGCCGATGGAGGAAGTTGTTGACGGCTTAAATGATGAGATTAAAAAGCGGCATGTAAAACGATTACGAAAAGGTAAATGTACGATTGAATTAGGATTTTCACTATCAGATATTACAACGAATTATGAACGTGTAGCAGACCATTGCTCTAATATTGCAATCAGTCTGATTCAGATACCGGATGATATATACGGTTCTCACGAATACGTGGAAAATCTGGAAAAGGGTGAAGATTCTCAATATCATGAGGCATTAGTGAAATATACAGAAAAATATATGCTTCCATAGGAGGAATCAAAATGGCTCTGATTTATGTTGTAGAAGATGACAAGAATATCCGCGAGATTGAGCGGTTTGCGTTACAAAACAGCGGATACCGGGTTGAGGAATTTGAATGTGCCAGAGATTTTTATAAACGAATTGCGGTAAAGGTTCCGCAGCTGGTATTGTTGGATATTATGCTGCCGGATGAAGATGGACTGGCAATTGTGAAAAAACTACGCATGACAGCAGAGACAAAAAAGGTTCCGGTCATTATGGTGACGGCAAAGACAACGGAAATTGATAAGGTAAAGGGGCTGGACCTTGGAGCGGATGATTACATTACCAAGCCGTTTGGTGTAATGGAATTAATATCCAGAGTAAAAGCAGTGCTTCGCAGAAGCTATCAGACAGAAGAGGAAAAGCAGCTTAGCCTCGGAGAAGTGAGTATTGACAGCGAGAAGCATATGGTAACGGTAAATGACGAGGTTTGTGAATTAACCTTCAAGGAATATGAGCTCTTAAAGCTCTTGATGACAAATGCAGGAATCGTTATGACGCGGGATGTGATAATGGAGCGTGTCTGGGGAGTCGATTTTGAAGGAGAATCCAGAACGCTTGATATGCATATTAAAACATTGCGACAGAAGCTTAAGGAATCCGGTTCCAGAATAAAAACGGTCCGGAATGTTGGCTATATCATGGAGTAATTGTATGAAAAAGAAAATTAATCTTCTTTATATTATAATTTCTGTGAGTGCAATTTTTCTGACACTGGTTGCTACAACCAGTGTCTATTACAGTTATTCTAAGCGGGAAATGATGGAAAATCTTAAGGTCTATGCACATATTCTGGAAATTCCCATGCAGGAAGAAACTTATAATTCCCAGGCAATTCTACAGGCAATCCAGGATGATATACGGATAACAGTGATTGCTCCGGATGGTGTCGTAAGCTATGATAACGAGGCAGACGCTGCAAATATGGAAAATCATAAGAATCGACCGGAAATACAGGCAGCATTACAGGATGGTGTAGGAACGAAAATCCGAAAGTCAGATACGTTTGATAAAAATACCTTTTACTATGCAATTCGGATGGACAACGGAAATGTATTACGGGTTGCAAGAGAGGCAGACAGTATACTAAAGATATTGACGCAGGCATTTCCTTTGATTGCGTGTATTGCCGGATTTTTAATAGTAAGCAGTATATTCTTCTCTTCCGTATTGACCACCAGTATTGTCAAGCCGATTGAACGCTTGGCAAGTCATCTGGATATGACGGAATCAGTTGTCACTTATAAGGAATTAATGCCGTTTATGAATATGATTCAGAAACAGCATGAGGACATTATGAAGGCGGCAAAGATGCGGCAGGAATTTACCGCAAATGTATCGCATGAGTTAAAAACCCCGCTAACCTCTATATCCGGATATTCCGAGTTAATTGAGAACGGAATGGCATCCAATGAAGACAGTAAACGCTTTGCCGGAGAAATACATAAGAATGCACAACGGCTGTTAACCTTAATTAATGATATTCTCCGTTTATCGGAGCTGGATGTATCAGATGGAGCAGACATTGCTTATGAATCCGTTGATTTGAAAAGTTTGGCTGAGAATTGTATTAATATGCTGACCTTGAGTGCGGAAAAGCATGAGGTACAGGTCGTGCTTCGGGGTGAAAGCTGTTGGATAGACGGTAATCGGCAGATGCTGGAGGAGTTAATTTATAACCTGTGTGATAATGCCATCCGATATAATAACCGGGGCGGAAAGGTGGAGGTTCTGATTCAGGATATGCCGGAACAAAGACAGGCAAAGCTGGTGGTAAAGGATACGGGAATCGGGATTCCGAAAGAGCATCAGGAGCGAATCTTTGAACGCTTCTATCGGGTTGACAAGAGCCGTTCAAAGGCTACCGGCGGTACGGGACTTGGGCTTGCAATTGTAAAGCATATCGTCAGCCAGCATAATGCAGATATAACATTGGAAAGTGAAATGGGAGTCGGAACTACCATTACGATTTTATTTCATAAAAAAGAAAAATAGAGGCTCTGTTCAGAGCCTCTATTCTTCATCATTGAATGCAGCCTCGTCTAATAATTCATCAAAGAAATCCGCAACTGCATCAAATTCATCATCATCCTCGATTTCAATTAATTGGAAATTATCATCCTCTCTGGTATAGGCATACAGTAATATTTCATCCTCCTCCAGTCCCTCAAGCGGTGAGAGAGGAAGAAGGGCAACATAGTCTTTGCCGTTTAAAGGGAAGCTGGCAACAATGCCGCATTCAACATCCCCATCCTCCAGAGATAGTATAATTGTATCTTCATTTTCATCATCCAGATAAAGCTCGGATGTGGTTTCATCTTCCTGATTTGATTTCTGCATGGTGCAACCGTCCTTTCCGTGGGTAAATTTAGCTGGAATTTAGATAAATTCTCAAGTAACAATACTATACTAAACTTTTGGAATGTTTGCAAGATTTGCTTGACTTTATTTGGTTTTTGTCTAAAATGAAAATAGTGGCGTTCGGGGAAATCGGAGGCAGCAAAGTTACATAGGAGAATGAGAGGAGAAACAAGGTGGCAACGCAAGGGTCTTACAACGGTCACGAAAGAAGAGAAGCAGGAGAAAAGGGAACTGCAGGAGGAAGAAATTTCCGGGAATATCGTTCCAGAGAGAATCAAAATTCCACAGATTATAAGAAACGGGAAAATCGGAATTTCAAATCCGGCGAAGGAAGAAGCCGGGACGGACAAGCCTCCGGAGGAGAATATAAGTCCAGAGAGAATCGTCCGGGAGGATACAAGCCGAGAGATAACCGTCCGGGAGGATACAAGCCGAGAGATAACCGTCCGGGAGAATACAAGCCGAGAGACAATCGCAATTCATACGGTGGCGGCTATAACAATTTTTCGAAAGACAAGGATGAGGATGACGGTAAGAAAAACTTTCGTTCAGCAAGACCTAAGACATCCGAAAAACCAAAGGAACCACAACCGGATAAATTTGAAACAATTAAGCGTCTGGAGCGGGAACAAAAGACAATTAAGAAAAAAGAATCCAAGCGGAATAAGGCAGAAAGCTCTCGTCCGCAGCAAAAGCAGAAACGACAGAATAATCGTAATATATTAAACGATTATGCAAATGGCATGTATGAGGATTATGAAGACTACGATATGTAGATTATAGACATAAATCAGGAGGATAGAAAATGGCTATCACATACAATCACAGAGCAATCGAGAATAAATGGAAAAAGGGCTGGGAAGAGCATCCGATTAACGTAGATGATGGCAAGAAACCGAAATACTACTGTCTGGATATGTTTCCATATCCATCCGGAAACGGACTGCATGTAGGTCACTGGAGAGGCTATGTTATCAGTGATGCATGGAGCCGCTATAAGATGATGCAGGGATATTATCTGATTCATCCGATGGGATGGGATGCATTCGGTCTTCCGGCAGAGAACTACGCAATTAAGAATGGTGTGCATCCGAGTATTTCAACCGCAGAGAATGTGAAGAACATCAAGCGTCAGATTAATGAAATTGCTGCCATTTACGACTGGGATCGTGAAGTAAATACCACCGATCCGAATTATTATAGATGGACACAGTGGATATTTGTACAGATGTTCAAAAAAGGTCTTGCCTATGAGAAGCAGATGCCAATTAACTGGTGTCCTTCCTGTAAAACAGGCTTAGCGAATGAAGAAGTTGTAGATGGTAAATGTGAACGCTGCCATTCTGAGGTAACAAAGAAGAATCTGCGGCAATGGATGTTAAAGATTACTGCATATGCAGATAGATTATTAGAGGATTTAAATACGCTTGACTGGCCGGAAAAGGTTAAGAAGATGCAGTCTGACTGGATTGGACGTTCTTACGGTGCAGAGGTTGATTTTAAGGTGGAAGGCAGAGAAGAGACCATTACCGTATACACCACCAGACCGGATACCTTATATGGAGCAACCTTCATGGTGCTGGCACCGGAGCATAAGCTTGCAGCCGATTTAGCAACACCGGAAACAAAGGCAGCGGTAGAGCAGTATATCTATGATGCCTCTATGAAGTCCAATGTTGACCGTATGCAGGATAAGGAAAAGACAGGTGTATTTACCGGAAGCTATGCAATTAATCCGTTAAATGGTGCCAAGGTGCCGATATGGTTATCAGATTATGTATTGGCAGATTACGGTACAGGAGCCATTATGTGTGTACCGGCACATGATGACCGTGATTTTGCATTTGCTAAGAAATTCGACCTTCCGATTATTCAGGTAATTGCAAAGGACGGAAAAGAAATTGAAAATATGACAGAAGCCTATACCGAGGCTTCCGGAACCATGATTAATTCCGGTGAGTGGAATGGTATGGAATCTTCTGTATTAAAGAAAGAGGCTCCGGCAATGATTGAAAAGCTGGGCTTCGGTAAAAAGACCACAAATTATAAGCTGCGTGACTGGGTATTCTCTCGTCAGAGATATTGGGGAGAGCCGATTCCAATCGTGCATTGTCCGGATTGCGGTGCTGTTCCGGTTCCGGAGGATCAGCTTCCGTTGCTGTTGCCGGATGTAGAGAGCTATCAGCCGACCGGAACCGGAGAGTCTCCGCTTGCAGATATAACAGACTGGGTAAATACCACTTGCCCATGCTGTGGAAAGCCGGCTAAGAGAGAAACCAATACTATGCCACAGTGGGCAGGTTCTTCCTGGTATTTCCTGCGTTATGTGGACCCGAAGAATGATAAAGAGCTGGTAAGTCGGGAAAAAGCAGATAAATATCTGCCGGTTGATATGTATATCGGAGGTGTAGAGCATGCGGTGCTTCATCTGTTATATGCAAGATTCTATACAAAGTTCCTGCATGACATCGGAGTTATAGACTTTGATGAACCATTCCATAAGCTCTTTAATCAAGGTATGGTCTGCGGACGTGACAGAGAAACCGGAGCTGCTACAAAGATGAGTAAGTCCTTGGGAAATATTGTATCACCGGATGATATGGTACGGGATTACGGTTGTGATTCCCTGCGTCTGTATGAGTTGTTCATCGGACCGCCGGAATTGGATTCTATCTGGGATGACAGCGGAATTGACGGTGTATATCGTTTCATTAACCGGTTTTATAACATGGTAATAACGAATAAGGATAAGGATGTTCCAGAAACAAAGGAACTGATTAAGCTTCGTCATAGAATGATTAAGGATGTTACAACCAGATTTGAACAGTTCAGCCTGAATACTGTAGTCAGTGCATTTATGGAATACAATAATAGGTTCGTGGAATTAACCAAGACTACAGGTGTGGACAAGGAAACCCTGAAGGCGGCTGTTATTATGATTGCTCCGTTTGCACCACATATCGGCGAGGAGCTGTGGGAGCAGTTGGGCGGAAGCTATTCTGTATTCCATCAGAAATGGCCGGAGTTTAACGAAGATGAAATGAAGGATGATGAGGTTGAAATTCCGGTACAGATTAACGGAAAAACGCGTGCAACCATTGTAATCGGTGTAGATGAAGGTAAGGATGTCGTATTACAGAAGGCAAAGCAGGCAGTAAGCGAAAAATTAACCGGTACGGTTGAAAAGGAAATCTATGTACCGGGTAAAATTGTAAATATCGTACAAAAATAATAAAGTATTCAAAACGAAAATTGTTATAAATGAAAAAAGCATCTGCATAAGAGCTATGAACAAGCATAGGTCTGTGCAGATGCTTTTTCAGATATTGCCAGTATGGAACCGGGCAAAACACCGGCATACTAATGCTGAGGTGATGAATCATGTATAATAACGATTTTTTCTTTCAAAACACAGCTCTTATGGCTGCGTTGACAGGATTTCCCAATCTGAAACATACACATTCGGATGAGTTGGACGAATTGCTCAATGGCTATGACCATGTATCCAGAGAGCAAATTGAACGGCATCTAGAGGAATTGGCCTCCAAGGAAGAACTGGAACGCTACGTTCACAACCTTGCAATTCGAAACCATGATATTCAGAAATGGGAATAGCTGTTATCCCTGTAGGTTAGACAAGAATGACTGCATCATATCAACCTTTCGGGCTTCTGCCGGAGACAGGTCAGCCTTTAACATATCCAGCATAAGCTGACTTTCCTCCGGCGTGAAGGAAAGCCCCTGTTTCTGCATTTTCTGTTGTGCCTGCATAAATAACGGTAAAATAGAATCTGTTGATTTTCCCTTGCTGGCTTCCATAAGCTCTAAGATAATTCTTAGCTTGGCAGGGGAAATGTTACGAAGTTGGTTCTGATTCATGAATATCTCCTTCCTGTTCGAATAATACTTGTCGAATGGCATCAATCATGTCATCTCTGGCAGAGGTTGAAAATTCCTCCGTCTCGGACTTCGCAGCAGCATTTACAACAGAGAACATAGACTCCGGAGTAGATGGAGCGGTAGTGTCCGGCTGCATGGCATTCATCATTTGCATGGTGTTCATCATGGTCTGCATATTAGATAATTGTCCCATGAAATCAACTCCCATTGCCTTACACATGACATGGATAAATTCATCCGGATGTTCGCAGTTACGATTCATGCCACAGGCATCCAATTGTGCAGGATTATGAAATACCTGCATAAGAATCCGGATTTCCTGCATCTTAATCAAAAGTGCCAGTGGAAGTTTAAGAGATGGTTCCACATAAGGAATCATGGCCTCCAACAGCAGCAGGCTGTTATCCTGATATATAGTGTCAAGTGGATGTTGAAAATGGTCGTTCATAGCTATCCTTTCTTATCCGTATAAGTACCCTGTCTGTATGGAATGCCAGTTCTTACTGGTAGTATATGCAGGCAGGAAAAATGAAATTACATAGGAGGGCAGATTAGACAAGAAAATGGGAACTGCCATCCGACAGTTCCCACACAGAATTGAAACAGTGCTGGATGAATCATCCAGATTAACAGATACCAACAGAATTAGCAGCCACAACCGCCGCAGCCTCCGCCACAGCCGCCGCATCCGTTTCCATTGTTGCCGCAGCCGCAGAATAACAGTAATAAGATAATAATCCAGCAGGAATCACAGCCGCATCCATCGTTATTACCGCATCCGTTGTTTCCGTTACCACAGCAGCAGAGCAACAGCAGGATAATTATGATGCAGGAACAGCTGCTTCCTCCAAACACATTTGAACCGCATCCGCCGCAGCCTCCGCACTGAGTTGCTGATAAATCACTCATGTCATTGCCTCCAATGATAAGTTTACAATGATATAGTATGCAGGAGAGCTTGTATTGTTGAATTAGGAATTTTAATAATTATTATTTGGCTATATCGTTTGACTATGTCATATAATTGAAGTAAAATATGTAGCAAGGCAGGAATTAGAAAATTGCTTAAGAAATATAAATCAAAAATCCGGGTAGAACACAGGATATAAGGATAGTGGAGGTAAGAAGAATGAAAAAAAGATGGATTCTTTTAGGAATGGTTGGCTTACTGCTTTTGGGTGTTGTTGGCTGTTCCGATCCAAAGCGTGATGCTCTGGATACAAATATACAAGAGCAGATGCAGGAGGGGACGTTGGACCGTTCCTGATGAAGCAGCAATTGCTTGATAACGAGAAAGAAAAAGATAAGGGGAGAAACGTAAATGCAATTTAAATGTGTGAATTGTGGCGGTAATGTCATATATGATCCGGCAAGCGGACATATGGTATGTGCCAGTTGTAATGCTCAAGATTCAGAGGAAATTGTGAATCAGGAAGATTGCTATGCATGTCCGTCCTGCGGCGGCAAATTGACGGTAGATGAATTTACTTCGGCTACCAGATGTGAATATTGCGGAGCCTATACAATTATTGATGAAAAAATCTCGTATCCGTATGGCCCGGATTTAATATTGCCATTCCGTTTTACAAAGGAACAGGCAACCGAATTATTGCGGAAATCCTTCAAGGATAAGCTGTTTTGCCCAAATAATTTTCTGTCCCAGCGGACGTTAGAGAAAATGGAGGGTGCCTATGTTCCGTTCTGGATGTACAGCTATGATACGCATGCAGTATGGAGCGGAATCGGAACCAAAGTTCGTGTGTGGAGAAGCGGTGATACCGAATATACGGAAACCAGTAAGTTTCAGGTGCATCGGGAAATGGATATTGTATACAAGCGAATTCCGGTAGACGCATCAATCAAAATGCCGGATAATATAATGGATGCCATGGAGCCATATGTATATAAGGACCTTGAGGAGTTTCAACCGAAATATATGTCCGGCTATAACGGAGAAACCTATAACCAGAATCCAAACGAATTGGAAGAGCGTGCAAGGAAAAAAGCAGATAATGATACAGAAGCATGGATACAGTCTACCATTACCGGTTATGACAGTACCTCTGCTACGAAGCGGGAATACATAAATAAGCCAGAGGGCAGGGAATTTGCACTCATGCCGGTGTGGAAATATGTATACCGTTATCAGAAAAAGGATTATGAATATTATATTAACGGTCAGACAGGAAAAGTATACGGAACCCTTCCGAAGAGTATTAGTAAAATCATATTCACCGGAGGTACCATGTTTGCAGGGCTGATGTTGCTGGGCAAGGTCTTACAATATGTCGTGGAGGTGTTCTAGTATGAAGAAGTATATAAAAGTATTAATTATTTTGGCTGCCTGTATTGCGGTATTGTTCTTAGTTCCATTTGTATATCGGAATGTTATGCTGGCAAGCAGGGCCGCACAGGTTCCGGAAAGAAATAATGATGAATGTACAACAACCAGACGTGTGTTTGACTATGCGGATGTATTAACGGATAGACAGGAGCAGAAGCTACAGCGTTTGATTGAAAAGCGGGAAAAGCAATTAGGCTTGGACATTGTAATTGTAACCATTGATGAGAATGTGGGAAGTGACCCTTATGATTCTTCGGTAAACGGCACCATTAAGTTCGCTGAAGATTTTTATGAATACTTTAAGTTTGGTTATGACGGACATATCAGTGAGGAATATTCCGGAGATTCTACCGGCGCCGGTGTCATATATGTAGATAATTGGTATGACTTAAATGGATATGCGGAATCCGCATGTTTGCCTTACAGAGGAGCATCCGGGGACAGCTTCTTTGACAAAGCGTATAACGTATATCTGTCAGAGGTTGATTTGGAAGAGCTGGAGAAAGATGTCTGGGAATATTCCAACACCAATCCGTATCGGAGTTATCGGAGACTGCTAAATCACCTTGCAGCGGATATGGTAAGTCCAAATATATTGGAATTTCATATCAAGGATTCACCGACCGTATACATACCACTTCTGATTACAGCTATTTTTATTATTATTAATCTGGGAAAGAAGATGGGAAGCAAAACCACCGACAAGAATACATATGTGCAGAGCGGTCAGGCCAAGGTAACTGCAAAGCGGGATACATTTTTGTCGAAGCATACAACCTCTCGCCATATCGATACCTCCAGCAGCAGCGGCGGTGGCGGCGGTCACAGCGGTGGCGGCGGTGGTGGAGGTCACAGCGGTGGCGGAGGTCGCCATTAGAATTGCAGGTTCAATCGCAACTCTAAAATCGCAAATCCATACTACTTTTCCTTGCATAAGGAAAAAATATATGATAATATTTTAGGATGTAGTAAACAGTAAAATTTACCGGGAGGAACAACAATGAAACACTTGATTTTAGTTACTTCACCACCAGCTTGCGGAAAGACACACGTAACAAGACAATTGGCGAAGGCATTAACGAATTGTGTATATCTTGACAAAGATACATTGATTGTACTTTCAAAGCAGATATTTAAAGTGGCAAATGAAGAATACAACCGTTCATCTGATTTCTTCCAGCGAGAAATTCGGGACTATGAATACTATGCTATCTTGGATATTGCAATGGAAGCATTAGAGTATAATGACACAGTCCTGATTAATGCACCATTTACAGATGAGATTCGGGATGACGAATATCTGGATAAGCTGCGTGAGCGTCTGGCAAAGAAGGGTGCAGAACTGGTAGTTGTATGGGTGAATACAGACATTGAAGTATGCCACCAGCGGATGATTAAGCGTAATTCAGACCGTGATACATGGAAGCTGGAGCATTGGGATGAGTATGTAGCATCTCAGAATTACAATCCACCAACCAATATTAAAGAATTGATTATCTTTGAAAATTCATCCGAAGAAGCATTTGAACAATCATTAAAGTCAACGGTGAAAAAGTTAAGAGGATAATGGAAATCCGAGAATGAAAATAGAAACGGTAGTGATGCTATGTCACTACCGTTTGCTAGTATAAGCTGAAGTTTGAATCAGTGGGGAAATACAATGGATAGTTTTATATTTAGTTTAAACGCAACCGTTCCTATTTTTGCAATTATGGTTTTAGGATATATTCTGCATCGGATTGGATTTATAACAGACGAATTTGCCAATGTCGCAAATAAATTCGTATTCAGGGTCTGTCTGCCGTGTATGCTTTTTCTGGATTTGAAAAATACAGATATTCGGCATAATTTTGACGGAAGCTATATCGGATTTTGTGCAGGTGTAACGATTGTAAGTGTTTTAACAATTTGGGGTTTGTCAAAGATTTTTTTGAAAGATAAGACCGAGGTGGGGGCATTTGTACAGGCATCCTACCGAAGCAGTGCGGCTATATTGGGAATCGCATTTATTCAGAATATATATGGGAATTCCGGAATGGGACCGCTGATGATTATAGGGGCAGTACCGTTATATAATGTGTTTGCGGTTCTGATTCTGACGGTTGAGAGCAACGATGTATCTATACAGAACAGCAAGGGAAGGATAAAAACCACGATTCTGAATATAATAAAGAATCCTATAATTATAGGAATCGTGTTGGGAATACTGGCATCCGGCATCCAACTGAAGCTTCCGCAAATGATGGAAAAGACGATTCAGAACCTTGGTATTATGGCATCGCCGTTAGCCTTAATTGCAATTGGGGCAGGCTTTGAGGGAAGAAAGGCATTAGCAAAAATGAAGCCGACTCTGGCAGCAACATTTATTAAGCTGGTTGGGCTGGCAATGCTGGTGCTTCCGGTTGCAATCCACTTAGGCTTTCGGGACCAGAAGTTGCTTGCTCTGTTGATTATGCTGGCATCACCAAGTACACCGACTGCATATATTATGGCTAAAAATATGCATGGGGATGAAACACTTTCTTCCAGTATTATTGTATTAACAACCGTATTATCGTCAATTACATTGACGGGATGGATATTCCTGCTTCGTTATTTGGGATATATAGCAGGATAATTGGAAAGGAGGGCTACTATGATAAAAAAGGTCATATGGATTGTTTTGGACAGTGTCGGTATGGGAAATGCACCGGATGCAGAAGCATTTGGAGATATGGGTGCCAATACCATCGCACATACGGCTAAGGCGTGTGGAGGCTTGCAGCTTTATAATCTGCGAAAACTCGGATACGGCAACATTGATGGAATGCAAGGAATTGATGCAGTGGAGTCTCCGATTGGTGCCTATGGAAGATTGCAGGAGCTTTCAAAGGGAAAGGATACTACGATTGGACATTGGGAAATGATAGGAATTGATACCGAAGTTCCGTTTCCGACATATCCGCAGGGCTTTCCGGATACCATTATGAAGGAATTTCTGGAAAAAACAGGCTGTAAGGGGTATCTGGGAAACTGCGTAGCATCCGGAACCGAAATCATTAAGCAATTAGGAGAAGAACATATACGAACCGGGTATCCGATTATCTATACATCTGCCGATAGTGTATTTCAGATTGCAGCATGTGAAGCGGTCATACCACCCGAACAGTTATATAACATCTGTAAGATAGCAAGAAAACTGTTGCAGGGGGAGCATAATGTAGCCAGAGTGATAGCAAGACCGTTTGTGGTAGAGAACGGACAGTATATAAGAACCGCAAATCGGAGAGACTTTTCCAGACAGCCGTCAAAGGAAAATCTGTTGAGCTATATGAGGGATGCAGGGTTGCAGGTGGCGGCAGTCGGTAAGATAGAAGATATTTTTGACGGAGTGGGAATTACGCAGGCAGTCCATACAAAGGATAATATGGACGGTATGGACCGAACCCTGCAATATATGGAACAGATACAAGAGGGACTAATATTTACCAATTTAGTGGAATTTGATTCAAAATGGGGACACCGGAGAGATGCCTTGGGCTACGGAAAAGGCTTGGAGGCGTTTGACCTTCGGCTGGAAGAGGTATTATGTCATATGACAGACGAGGAGCTTTTGGTAATTACGGCTGACCATGGCTGTGACCCGACCTTCCGAGGAACCGACCATACAAGAGAATGTGTACCGGTACTCTGGTACAGTCCGTCCGGTCAATTCCAACATGGAAAAAATCTGCATACAGGAAGTACCTTTGCGGATATTGGACAGACGATAGCAGACCTGTTTCAGGTAAAGACACTATCCATCGGTACGAGCCGGAAGGAGGAATTGTTCTCATGAATGTGTATGATTTGATATTAAAGAAGCGAAACGGAGGCTGTCTGTCAAAGGAAGAAATCACATATCTGATAATGGGATATACCAACGGTCAGATACCGGATTATCAGATGTCGGCATTTCTGATGGCAGTATACTTTCGGGGTATGAATCCGCAGGAAACACTGGACTTGACAATGGCAATGGCAGACAGCGGAGAGCGGCTGGATTTATCCGGCATCGAAGGAATAAAGGTAGACAAACACAGCACCGGAGGTGTAGGAGATAAGACCTCTTTGATTCTTGGACCGATGTTAGCTGTCTTAGGCATTCCGGTTGCAAAGATGAGCGGAAGAGGACTTGGACATACCGGCGGAACGATTGATAAGTTGGAAAGCATAGAAGGCTTCCGGACAAGTCTGAGCAAGGAGGCTTTTATTAACAATGTCAATCAAATCAAGCTTGCGATTGTAGGACAGACTGCGAATCTGGCACCGGCAGATAAGAAAATATATGCGTTGCGGGATGTGACGGCAACCGTAGATAATATGTCACTGATTGCCTCCAGTATTATGAGTAAAAAGCTGGCGGCAGGAGCTGATGTACTGGTATTGGATGTAAAGACCGGAACCGGAGCCTTTATGAAGACACAGGAGGAAGCAGAACAATTGGCAAGAACCATGGTACAGATAGGAACCATGGCAGGAAAGAAAACCTATGCGGTCATTACAGATATGAATGAACCATTGGGAACCATGGTAGGAAATGCACTGGAGGTACAGGAGGCAATTTCCGTATTACAGGGAAAGGGAGAGGCACGACTGACAGAAGTGGTGTATACTCTGGCAGCCTATATGGTATTAGGAGCTAAACGAGCCGCCACCATAGAGGAAGCAAAGAAAATGCTGCAAGAAACTATTACGTCCGGAGCCGCTCTTCGCAAATTTGCAGAGTTCGTGGAGGCACAGGGCGGAAATCCGGAATATATTTATCATCCGGAGCTGTTTCCGCAGGCAGCATGGAAGGAGCCGGTATATCCCAAGGCAGACGGGTATCTGGTTGGATGTGAGAATCAGCAGGTAGGAATGGCATCTTTAATATTAGGCGGTGGAAGAGTAACTAAGGATAGTGTGATTGATTTGACCGTCGGTATCCAGTTAAACAAGCATCTGGGAGATGACGTAACAACTACGGAACCGTTTGCATACATTTACGGAAATGACAGACAGAAGATAGAAGAAGCAAAGGAGCGTTTGCAGGGAGCATATCGGATAGAGCGGGAATATCAGGCACCACAGGCGGTAATTCGTTCCGTCATTACAGAAGAATGATAGGGAAATGATAGGTGAATAAATAGGCAATAAGGTTCTGTTTTGGCAGGATTCGGAATATAGTAGCAGTAATTATTGGTTGGAGTATTGTATGAACCGAACAATTTGGAAAGGCATTCTGGGAAGTCTTGTCATGCTTAGCATAGTAATTATGGAATTTTATCATCCGGCAATTTCCGTACAGGCAGAGGATTTTGTATTGGAGTCACCGTCGGTTATTTTGATGGAGCCTTCCACAGGACAGATACTGTATGAGAAAAATGCAGATGAGCAGAGGCATCCGGCAAGTGTTACAAAGGTTATGACGCTGCTGTTGATTTTTGATGAGCTTGGCTCCGGCAGAATGAATCTGACAGACATCGTTACCATTAGTGAATATGCAGCTTCTATGGGCGGCTCTCAATGCTTTTTTGAGGCGGGAGAAACCCAGACCGTTGAGGATATGATTAAATGTATTATTATTGCAAGCGGAAATGATGCGGCAGTGGCAATGGGAGAACATATTGCCGGCAGTGAGGGTGCATTTGTACAACGGATGAATGAGCGTGCAAAGGAACTGGGGATGAATCATACGAATTTTGAAAATGCCTGTGGTCTGGATGCAGAAGGGCATCTTACAACTGCCAGAGATATTGCAATTATGAGTCGGGAGCTGACGGTAAAATATCCTGCAATTTTTCAGTATTCTACTATATGGATGGATACCATAACCCATGTAACCAGACGAGGCAGCTCTGACTTCGGCTTGGCAAATACCAATAAGCTGTTAAAGGCTTATCCGTATTGTACGGGTCTTAAGACCGGGTTTACGAATGAGGCGGGATTTTCTATATCCGCAACGGCAACAAAGGATGGAATTGATTTAATAGCAGTCGTTATGGGAGCTCCGACCAAGGAGGTTCGGAATCAGGAGGTCTGTCAGTTATTTGATTATGGCTTTGCAAACTGTCATTTGTATCAGGATGAACAGGTGCTGCCTGATAATACCAGAATCCCGGTAGCCAAGGGAACACAGGAGACTGTATTATGTATGCCGGAGGTAACAGGCTTTAGCTGTCTGCTTACGCGGGAGCAGAATCCGGCAGAGGTCAATAAGGAATGGAATTATTCGGAATTAACAGCTCCGGTTTCGGAAGGTGATGTAATCGGGGAGGCTGTGTATTATTATCAGGGAGAACGAATCGGAGCGGTTTCGCTTCTGGCTGCCGAGACGGTAGAGCCGATTACATACGGAGTCTGTTTGCAGAGAATGGTATACCGTATCTTTTGCGTGGCAGAGCCAGCGAGTGAATAGACAGAAGTCAGAAATAGACAGAGACAGGAAGGAACAACAAGAGGATGAAATTAGTATGGATAGCCGTTGGAATAATAGTAATACTGATTCTTGCAGTGTGTGTGATTAGCTGGATAGAAAATCGCAAATTGACAATTACATCCTATCCGGTAGTCTCTGCCAGAATTCCGGAAAGCTTTGACGGCTGCCGGATTGTTGTGCTTGCGGATTTGCACAATGCCGTATTCGGAGAACGAAATGAACGGCTGTTACAGGCAATCAGGCAGCAGAAGCCCGACTATATTATTTTGGCGGGGGATATGCTTGTCGGAAAGCAGGGAGCATCTACCGCAGTTCCTGCTGAGCTGCTACAGGAGTTGTCAAAGCTTGCCCCGGTATATTACGGCATGGGAAACCATGAAATGCGGATATCCAGAAAGCCGGAAGAATATGGCAGTATGTGGGAGGATTATAAGAACAGCCTTGGGACTTCGGTAATCTGGCTGGCAGATAAATCGGTAATGCTTACCAGAGGTAAGGAGCAGATTGCGTTATATGGACTGGATTTAGACCCGATTTATTATAAGAGATTCAAAAAACACCCGATGGAGGAAGCATATCTGAAACAAAAGCTCGGAACGTCCGATGCAAACAGATATGAAATCCTGATTGCACATAATCCGAATTATTTTCCGGAATATGCAGCATGGGGAGCTGATTTGGTGTTGTCCGGACATATTCATGGCGGTATGATTAGACTTCCGGGACTGGGCGGGTGTCTGTCACCGATGTTTCATATATTTCCGAAATATGACCGGGGCTGGTATCAGGAGGGAAACAGTGTCATGCTGTTAAGCGGAGGCTTGGGAAATCACACCTTCAAATTCCGGGTTCATAATCTTCCAGAGCTGCTTGTAGTTACGCTGCAGACACAGAATACGGACGAAGACGCTCGATAGAAAGTAGTTGTTATTTCAAACCGGGTTCATTATAATATAGCATGAATGAGAAACACAGAGGGGAAACAGTGGAATGAAGGGGAAGCAAGTGGAAGTATCTGGTACAAATGAGGAAGCGGAAAAGAATATACAGGAAGCGGCTACGTTGGATATGGCAGAACCTTATGTCATTCATTTAGAAACGGCAAAGAAAAAGGGGATGCCGGTTGGCGTAAAGGCAGCAATGATTGCATTGGCAGCAATCGGTTTGGGGTATCTGACCGGAGTATTCTTTTTTTCGTTTCATTTTCAGGCAAACAGTTATTTAAATGGCGTAAATGTATCATGGATGACAGCCAATCAGGCACAGACCGAAATAAATGCTATGGTACAGAACTATCGTCTGGAAATTCGGGAACGAAATCAGGATTTCGAATATATCAGCGGAAATGAGATTGATCTGTGTGTGCAGATGACCGGCAGTGTAACGGAGCAGTTACACAAGCAGAATGCATGGCTCTGGTTCCTGCAAGGCTGGAATCGGCAGGAGCAGATAATAAAAACAAATGTAACCTATGATTTGGATCGGCTGCATAACAAAATCCGTACATTGGAATGTATGCAGAGTGAAAATATAGAGGAGCCGGTAGAACCGCAGATTATAAAAAAATCCGGAAGCTATGTGGTTGAAGATGGCAGAGACGGTAACAAGCCGATTGCACTGGCGGTAAGAAAGACTGTCACAAACGGAATCACAAATATGATGGCATATGTGGATTTGGAAGAACAGCAGTGCTATGAAACCTTAAAATATCAAAAGGATGATAAGGCAGTACAGGCAGCAAAGGATTACTTAAACAGTATGAAACAGGTAAAAATTATTTATCAGTTCGGTGAGGAGTCGGAGGAGCTAAGTGGCTCGGAACTCCAGTCATGGATAATCGTAGCAGAAGATTATAGCTGTCAGGTAAGCCGGGAGCAGGTGACAGACTATTTAGAGCAGATGTTAAAGACTCATGAGCTGCGGGGACAGGAGATTACATTTCAGACCAGTTATCAGCAGGATGTGGCAGTAACCTCGTATATCCGGAGCAGTGAAATGCAGGTGGATGCAGAAGCGGAGGAGCTGGTGCAGTTAATTCTGGGTATAGAAGCAAAGAAGGGAGAAACCTATACCCGGTCCTCAGAGAACATCGTACCGATTGCGGATACCTATATAGAGATTAATCTGACCTCCCAGCATTTATATTGCTATAAGGAGGGAGTATTGATATTAGAAACGGATATTGTATCGGGAAAGCCTTCGACCGGATGTGCAACACCACCCGGAGTCTATCAGATTCGTTCTAAGACTTCACCGGCAATTCTGGTGGGAGAGACCTATCGGACACCGGTTTCTTATTGGATGCCGTTTAACGGTGGGATTGGCTTACATGATGCTACATGGCAGAGTGCATATGGAGGAAGCCGTTATATTACACATGGTTCGCATGGATGTATTAATCTGCCGTTGGATGTTGCAAAGTTCATATATGAGAATTATCAGGCAGGTGATATTGTGGTGTTATATCATCTGGCAGGTACAGAGGAAAGTCATATATCTCCGGCGGTCAGACCGTCTTCTTCCCCGATTCCGATTGCGGTAACAACGGAACAGGAAACCGAAGCAGCGACAACTGAAGCCGTAACCGAATCGGAAACGGAAGCAACTACCGAAGCTTCCACCGAGGTAACGACAGAGACTACCACCGAAGCAACGACGGAGACAACTACGGAGGCAACGACAGAGGCTGTCACCGAAGCAACCACAGAAGCAACAGAAACTACCCAGTAAAGAGGAACAAAGGATGGCAATTGATGTAAAACTACAGGTGTTTGAAGGTCCGTTGGATTTATTGCTGCACCTTATAGAGAAAAATCAGGTAAATATATATGATATTCCGATTGTCACCATTACCGAGCAGTATCTTGCCTATCTGGAAGAAATGAAAACGCAGGATTATGATGTAATGAGTGAATTTTTGGTTATGGCGGCAACGCTGATTAATATTAAAGCCAAAATGCTGCTTCCGAAGGAGGAAGTAGAAGAGGAAGAAGAAGAGGACCCAAGAGCGGAATTGGTACAACGGTTGTTGGAATACAAAATGTACAAATACGCTGCGGCGGAATTAAAGGATATGGAGTTAGATGCCTCGCTTGCTTTATATAAGCAGCAGACCATTCCAAAGGAGGTCGAAGAATATCAGGAGGAAGTAGACCCGATGGAGTTGTGCGATGGATTAACGCTAAGTCGCTTACAGGAAATCTTCCGTATGGTAATGAAGAAGCAGGTTGATAAAATTGACCCGATTCGAAGTAAATTCGGTACGATAGAGCGGGAAGAGGTTAATATTGAGGAACGGATGCAGGCAATACGGGAGGATGTTCGTGGGTTAAAGGGTATTAGCTTTCGGACTCTGCTGGAGGTACAGGCATCCAAGATTAACGTAATTGTGACCTTTATGGCAATTCTGGAATTAATGAAGGTGGGTGCAATTACGGTAAGACAGGAACAACTATTTGATGATATTGTGATTGATTCCTTGGAATCATAGGCAAAAGAGGAGACAAGCATGGAACAGGATATAAAAAAGCTGGAGGCTGCCATTGAGGCTATATTATTTGCAATGGGAACTGCAGTACCATTAGAACAGATTGCCGCTGCATTAGAGCATGATGTGGATACAACCAGAAAGGTGATGCATCATTTAATGGACCGGTATGATGAGGAAGGACGGGGAATCCGTATGATTGAGGTAGAAGGTGCCTATCAGCTATGCACGAAAAATGAGTATTATGAAATACTCTCCAGAATCGTAAATCTGCCGAAGCGGCACGTTCTTACGGATGTACAGCTTGAGACCCTGTCTATTATTGCGTACAAGCAGCCGATTACCAGAGCGGAGATAGAAGCCATTCGTGGTGTTTCCTGCGTGCATGCAATTAATAAGCTTGTGGAATATCATCTGATTGAAGAGGTAGGACGCTTGGATGCACTCGGAAGGCCGATTCTGTTTGGAACGACAGAGGATTTTCTGCGGGGCTTCGGAGTGGCATCTACAGATGAATTGCCGTTGATTACACCGGATAAGATTGCGGACTTTGAACAACAGGCAATTGAAGAAGCAAATATTACGCTTAATACATAAAAATAAAAAAATGGTAATAAACACCTGATGTCTGCGATAAAATATGATAAGCAGGCAGACAGGTGTTCTTTTTATGAAGGAATGGTTGAGACAAAAAAGCAGAACAATCATAGGAATCGGAATCACACTTATAATTGCTCTGGGTGGAATCGGCTTATTTGCAGGAGCCGTCCATACAGACTATAAAAGGCAGCAGGGGGATTCTTTTCATGTATGGCTCCCGCAGGTATATGAGGAAACGGAAGAGCCGGAAGCGGAAAGGTTACATGCGGAATCGGAAGCTGCATCGGAAGCTACATTGGAATCGGAAGTAATTGCCACAGTACCGGAGTTTACCTTGCAGGCACGGGCGGCTGCCTTGCTGGATGCAGATACCGGGCGGGTTTTATATGAGAAAAACGGTCAGGATACAAAGGCAATGGCAAGTACAACTAAAATTATGACCTGTATGTTAGCATTGGAGCTTGGAAATCCGGAGGACATCGTTACCTTTTCAGAAAATGCAGCCGCTCAGCCGGATGTACAGATGAACGGTTGCACAGGCGAACGGTATTATTTAAAAGATTTATTGTATTCACTTATGCTCGAATCCCATAATGATACGGCAGTTGCAATTGCGGAGCATATTGGCGGTTCGGTTGAAGACTTTGCAGAATTAATGAATGAGAAAGCAGAGGAGTTAGGAGCATATCAGACACAGTTTGTTACGCCAAACGGGCTGGATGCAGAGGGACATTATACAACGGCATGTGACCTTGGAAGAATCGCCTGTTATGCTATCCGTAATCCGCAATTTCTGGAAATCATTCAGACACCGGCATACACCTTTTCAGAGCTTGACGGAAAAAGAACGGTATCTGTAGTAAATAAGGATGCATTTCTGACCTCGTATGAGGGAGCTATGGGAATTAAAACCGGCTTTACCGGTGAAGCCGGATATTGCTTTGTAGGGGCTGCCAGCCGGGGAGATAAGACATTTGTTTCCGTAGTGCTTGCATCCGGCTGGCCGCCGCATAAGACCTACAAGTGGCAGGATACCAAGCTGTTAATGGATTACGGTATGGAGCGGTATGAAATGCAGAATCTTATAAGTCCCGACTATACCCTTCCGGAGCTGCCCCTAAGAAACGGAGCAGAGGATAAAGCGGTTCCGCTCCGGATACGGGACAGCAGGGATTTATTGTTGCAAGCGGAAGAGGAGGTTCGATATGAAGCCCGGCTGCCGGAGGAGCTGGAAGCACCGGTGCGGGAAGGGGATATTGCCGGTATGTTGGATATTTATATTGATGACCGGTTATATGACAGTGTTGTAATTTATGTGGGGAAGGATGCCAGACGATTGTGCTACCGGGATGTATTTCTTAAAGTGGTACGGGGGTATTTCTTTGTGAATCAGGGATGACAGAAGGAAATAGTTATGATATACTGTAGCCATAGTTTCATTGGTATTAGTACGAAACAGAGCATGACTCATGAATTTCGTATGGATGAAGGAGGATATTGTAATGGAAGAAATGAAATGTAATGTATGCGGTTCTGTGGTGAAGCCGGGTGATTCATTTTGTCAGAACTGCGGCAGTCCGATAGCAGCACCGGAGCCTGAAGTACAGGCAGAACCGGAAGTTAGTCCGGTAGCAGAAGCTACTCCGGATGTGAACACAGAAGCAGTGGAAGCAAAGACAGAAGAAGCTGTAGAAGAAGGAGTACAGGAAACAACGGTACTGTCCGGGGGTAATCCGTTCAGTATGCAGCAGGATGATACAGCACCTGCACAGAATACAGCTTCTGTCGGAAATGCAGCACCGACATCAGCAGCCGTTCCGCCTACAGCCGCACAGACAGGTAGTATGGCAGCCGGTCCGGTTTATCAACAGATGCCTGGTTCCGGTATGGAAACCAATTATCAGGGAACTTATACCGCAGATGCATATAAACAGCCGGAAACACCGGCAAAGAAACCGGGTAAGGGTCTTGGAATTGCAGCATTGATTCTGGGTATTATCGGCTTACTTACCTCTTGCTGCTTCGGTGGTTATATCTTTGGTTTGATTGGTACAATTTTAGCAATTGTATGTCTGGCAAAGAAGGGTAGTAAGGGACTTGGTATTTCCGGTTTGATTATCAGTGCTCTCAGCTTCCTGATTAGTTTAATTATTACAATTATGATGCTGGTATCACCTGCTGTTGTAGATCAGATGGTTCCGGATGATTATGATTATATTTTGGAAGAATTTGGTGTTGATGACACTACAAACAGTAATGATTATGGTAATGACGATTATAATATTCCGGAACCTGTTGACTCTGATATTACAGGAACCAACCAGATGAAAGTGAATGGAATTGTATATACCATGCCTGCAGGTCTGAGCTCTTTAGGACTGTCTGTTAATTCAAGCTATTCGGATGTTGTAACAGATATTGAAAATAACGGATTAGCAGCCGGAAGCTACGAGTTCGTGCTATTGGATTCACAAGACGGATGCAGCTTCTGGGGATATATTGAGAATACCGGTTCTGATACGGTATATTCCGTAGATGATTTGCAGTTGACCGGAATCAATGTAGATAATTATTCCGACAATTGTACCGCATATTCCTGTGAGGTATATGGCGGAATTACATTAAATATGACACGCAGCGAGGTAGAGGCAATTATCGGAACTGCAGACGGACAGGATGATGGAATGGATTATTATAATAGCCAAAACGGGGATGAATGTCTGAGAATCGAATATGATGATTATGATGCTGTCTGTGCATTGGATATTACCACCTATTAAAAGTCAGATGCAGGAAAATTTTACTTGCATTGTGTGATGGTATATGCTATCATGTAATAAGCGTGATAAGAAATGGGTAAGAGTGGACATATGTCCACTCTTATCTTATGTATATACAAGGAAAGGAGTTCTGAATTTGAAACGAACAGAGGTAGAACAGAGATGTGAAGCCCTTGTACAGCCGATTCTGGATGAGCATCAGTATGAACTTTGGGATGTGGAATATGTAAAAGAGGGTTCCAATTATTATTTAAGGGTATATGCAGATAAGGAGGGTGGTATTACAATCGATGATTGTGTTACCATCAGTCGTGCCTTGGAAGCTAAGCTGGATGAAGAGGACTTTATAGAGGAAGCTTATATACTGGAGGTCAGCTCGCCGGGACTTGGAAGACCGTTGCGGCGGGAGCGTGACTTTGAAAAGAGTCTCGGAGCAGAGGTTGAAGTGAAATTGTATAAGGCGTGGAATGGTGAAAAGGAATTTACGGGAATTTTGAAGTCTTATACAAAGGATACTGTACTTCTTGCATTGGATGAGGAGGAACACGAATTTCAGAAAAACGAAATTGCACTGATACGGCTGGCAATTGATTTATAAAAATAGGAGGATAAGAAAATGTCAGAAATTATGGATGCACTTACTCAGATTGAGAAAGAGAAAGGAATTGATAAGGAAGTCTTGATGGAGACAATCGAGAAAGCTATTATTGATGCCTATAAGAAGGATAAAGACGGCGAGGTTAATATGCAGGTGGAAATGAACCGGGAAACCGGAGTGTTCACCGCTTACATTGAACGTGAGGTTGTAGAAGAGGTTGAGAATCCGTCAACCCAGATTAGTCTGGAAGATGCAAAAATGCATGATATGAAATATGAGGTAGGGGATATTGTAAGAATTGAGGTTCAACCGAAGAACTTCGGACGGATTTCCGCACAGAATGCCAGAAATGTCATTGTGCAGAAGATAAAGGAGGAAGAACGTAAATCAATCTTCAATCACTTCCAGTGCAAGGAAAAGGATGTGGTAACCGGTGTTGTGCAGAGATATGTAGGCAGAAATGTATGTATCAGTCTGGATGATAAGACAGATGCAATTCTGACAGAAAACGAACAGATTCCGGGAGAGATATTCCATCCGACAGACCGGGTAAAATTATACATCATTGAGGTAAAGGCAAGTAATAAGGGACCGAAGATTCTGGTATCCAGAACACATCCGGAGCTGGTAAAGCGTTTATTTGAAAAAGAAGTGACAGAGGTTGCAGACGGAACCGTAGAGATTAAGAATATTGCAAGAGAAGCGGGTTCCCGTTCTAAAATTGCGGTATGGTCGAATGACACAAATGTTGACCCGGTAGGAGCCTGTGTCGGCTTAAACGGTGCCAGAGTAAATGCAATTGTCAGCGATTTACGTGGCGAAAAAATAGATATTATTAATTGGAATGAGAATCCGGCTATTTTTATTAAAAATGCATTAAGCCCATCCAGTGTTGTATCGGTAACGGTTGATTTGGATGAAAAGAGTGCAAAGGTGGTTGTTCCGGATAATCAGTTATCTCTGGCAATCGGTAAAGAAGGTCAGAATGCCAGACTGGCAGCCAGACTGACCGGCTATAAGATTGATATTAAGAGTGAATCTCAGGCAGAAGCAGCAGGAGAATTAACAGAGGATATGGTAGAGGAAACCGAGTACGAGGATTAGGAATAGTCAGGGAGTGATTGCATGGCAAAGAAACCAACCTTAAGACAATGTATAGGCTGTAATCAGATGGTGGAAAAGAACACCATGATTCGGGTGATTCGCAATCCGGAAGGAGCAATTGAACTGGATGCCACCGGCAGAAAAAATGGTCGGGGAGCATATCTGTGTATGTCACAGGAATGTCTGGCACAGGCAAGAAAGAAAAAGGGTCTGGAACGTTCATTCAAAATGCCGATACCGGAGGAAATATATGAACAGTTAAGTAAGGAGCTGAGTGAACTTGAAGCAAGATAAGGTATTTTCATTGCTGGGACTGGCAATGAAGGCAGGAAAGATAGTCAGCGGAGAGTTTTCAACGGAAAAAGCAATCAAGACAGGAGCTGCGTGTTATGTGGTGATAGCGGAAGATGCATCGGATAATACCAAAAAAGCATTTTCCGACTCGTGTAGTTACTACCAGGTGCCATTTTCTGTATACGGAACAAAGGAAATGCTGGGGCATTGTATCGGCAAGGAAAGGCGGGCATCACTGGCAGTGTTGGATGCAGGCTTTGGACAGAAAATAGCAGAACTGATTGAAAGGCAGAACCATATGGAGGTGTAACGGATGGCAAAAATAAAGGTGCATGAATTAAAAAAAGAACTGGGAATTGAAAGCAAGGATATTATTGCAGTATTGGAGCAAAACGGAATCACAGGAAAGAAGCCGCAGTCTGCGTTGGATGCAGAGGAAGAAGCGGTAGTCAGAAAGGCATTTGCAAAGGAAGCAAAGGCAGAGGAGACAACACCTGCGACCGTTAAAAAAGAAGAACCGAAGCAGGAAGCTGTCAAGCAGGAAGAGAAGCGTTCGGAACAACCGAAGAAATTTGCCCAAAAGCAGCAGATAACTCCGAAGCAGGAAACGGCTGAGCCTAAAAAGCAGGAAGGTAAAAAAAATACCGGCAACCAGAATGCCGGAGGCGGACAGAATCAGAATAAAAATCGGAAAAATGATTCCAAGCAGCATAATATTGTAACCTTCCAGGTTGACCAGAAGAGCAATAAGAAGAATAAAAAGAATAATAAGGCAAATCATAATAATGAGGCACCAAAGCCGGAAAGTTCCGCAAAACCGGAAAAGAGAAGCGGTCAATTTATTAAACCGGAGCCAAAGCCGGTTGAAAAGGAGCCGGAGGAGACCATTAAGACAGTAACCTTCCCTCCGGTTATGACAATTAAGGAATTAGCAGATAAGCTTGGAACCCCGGTGAATCAGTTAATCAAGAAGCTGTTCTTAGCCGGTAAGATGGTAAATGTAAATTCTGATATTGAATATGAAGAAGCAGCCGAGATTGCTTTGGAATATAACATTATTGCCGAAGAGGAAGAACAGGTAGATGTGATAGAGGAAATGCTGAAGGAAGAAGAAGAGGATGCTTCTTTAATGACACCACGACCACCGGTTGTATGTGTTATGGGTCATGTTGACCATGGTAAAACCTCACTTTTGGATGCAATCCGGGCAACCAGCGTAACAACAGGAGAAGCCGGCGGTATTACGCAGCATATTGGTGCATCGGTTGTGGAAGTGAATGGTCAGACAATTACATTCTTAGATACACCGGGACATGAGGCATTCACCGCTATGCGTATGCGTGGAGCCCAGTCTACCGATATTGCCATTCTGGTTGTTGCAGCAGATGATGGTGTTATGCCGCAAACCGTAGAGGCAATTAACCATGCAAAGGCAGCCGGTGTTGAGATTATTGTAGCTGTCAATAAGATTGATAAGGAAAGTGCAAATGTTGAACGCGTAAAGCAGGAATTAATGGAATATGACTTAGTAGCCGAGGAATGGGGCGGATCTACCATATTCTGTCCGGTATCTGCACATACCAAGGAAGGCTTGGAAAATCTGTTGGAAATGATTCTATTGACTGCAGAGGTAATGGAATTAAAGGCAAATAAGAACAGAAAGGCAAGAGGTATCGTAATTGAGGCAGAGTTGGATAAGGGACGCGGACCGGTTGCTACGGTACTGGTACAGAAGGGAACTTTAAAGGTAGGCGACATTATTGCAGTCGGAAATGTCCATGGTAAGGTACGTGCCATGATGGATGATAAGCATCGCAGAGTAAAGGAAGCAACACCGTCTACTCCGGTAGAGATTCTGGGCTTAAACGGTGTACCGAATGCAGGCGAAATCTTTATAGCTACGGATAGTGAAAAGGAAGCACGGGCAATGGCAGAAGCCTTCATCAGCTACGAGAAGGAAAAGCTGATTGCAGAAACCAAGTCCAAGATGTCTCTGGATGATTTGTTCTCACAGATTCAGGCAGGTAATGTCAAGGAATTGAATCTGGTAGTAAAGGCAGATGTTCAAGGCTCCGTAGAAGCTGTAAAGCAGAGTCTTTTGAAGTTGTCAAATGAAGAGGTCGTAATTAAAGTTATCCATGCAGGTGTTGGTGCCATTAACGAATCGGATGTAATTCTGGCATCTGCATCCAATGCGATTATTATAGGCTTCAATGTTCGTCCGGATGCTACCGCTAAGGATACTGCGGAACGCGAGCAGGTAGATCTGCGGTTGTATCGTGTTATCTATGATGCAATTGAAGATATTGAGGCAGCCATGAAGGGTATGCTGGACCCTATATACGAAGAAAAGGTTATCGGCCATGCAGAAGTGCGTCAGACCTACAAGGCATCCGGAGTCGGTACGATAGCAGGCTCCTATGTATTGGATGGTGTGATTCAGAAAAATGCAACCTGTCGGGTATTCCGGGAGGGTGAGCAGATATTTGAAGGACCTTTGGCATCCCTGAAGCGGTTTAAGGATGATGTAAAGGAAGTTAAGACCGGTTTTGAGTGTGGTCTGGTATTTGATGGCTTTAATGATGTGAAGGAATTTGACCAGATTGAAGCTTATATCATGGTGGAGATTCCAAGATAATAGAAGCTGTTAATAGTAGATTATTAATCGAGGTAATAAAATGAGAAAAAACAGTGTGAAAAACACGAGAATCAATAGTGAGGTTCAAAAGGAACTGAGCATGATTATTCGGGAGGATATTAAGGACCCAAGAATCCATTTCCTGACATCCGTTACGGATGTGCAGGTGGCTCCCGACCTAAAGACCTGTAAGGCATATATCAGTGTTATGGGTGAGGAAGAGGAGCAGCAGAATACCTTGGCAGGCTTAAAGAGTGCAGAGGGCTATATCAGACGGGAGCTGGCACATAGAGTGAATCTGCGAAACACTCCGGAGATTACATTTATTCTGGATGATTCGATTGCGTATGGAGCTGCTATGTCTAAGAAGATTGCAGAGCTTCATGTAGAGGAATATGATTCCGAAAAGCCGGAAGGGGATGCTCCGGAGACAGAAGCGTAGAAAGAGTGAGACAGAGGAAATGGCATGAATGAGATTATCGAAGCAGTAGAGAAGGCTGGGTCCATAGTCATTCTGGGACATATTCGTCCTGATGGAGACTGTGTGGGCTCTTGCACAGGTATGTACAATTATATTATGGATAATTTTCCAGGAAAGCAGGTAGACATTTATCTGGGAGAATTTGATGACAAATTTTTGTTCCTGCGTGGGGCAGATAAGATATGTCATACGGTAAAGCCGGAACGAAGTTATGACCTGTGCTTAGCTTTGGATTGTGCCAGTACAGACCGGTTCGGGGAATTTTCTGTCTACTATGAGACTGCAAAGGTGAAGGCTGCGATTGACCATCATGCCAGCAATTCCGGTTACGGAGACATTTGTCTGGTGCAGCCGGAGGCATCTGCAGCCTGTGAGGCCATTTATGGCATTCTTGATAGGGATAAGATTCAGCCGGAGTGTGCAAAGGCATTGTATCTGGGGATTGTCCATGATACCGGTGTATTTAAGCATACGAATACCACAAAGAATACCATGTGTGTGGCAGGTGACTTAATTGCCTTGGGGGCTAATCCGCAGCAGACGATAGACGATACCTTTTATGCAAAGACGTATATCCAGAACCGGATTTTAGGACAGGCATTGTTAAACAGCTACCTGACCTTGGAAGAACACTGTATCGTTTCCTGCCTGGGGCTTGAAGAGTTTGAAGCCTATCATGCAACGAGTGTAGATGTAGACGGTGTGGTTGACCAGCTTCGGGTAACGAGAGGAATTGAAGTCGCAATCTTATATTATGAATATGAACCGGATACCTATAAATTCAGTCTGCGTTCTAATAGCTACGTGGATGTGAGTCAGATTGCCGTATCTTTTGGCGGCGGGGGTCATATTCGGGCAGCCGGTTTCTCCTTACAGGGAACAAAGGAGCAGGTGATAGAGCAGGTATTGGCGAAGCTTAAGGAAGTTGTTTGATATTCGGATGGAGATAGAGCTATGTATGACGGGATAATAAACGTATATAAGGAACCGGGTTATACATCCTTTGATGTGGTTGCAAAGCTGCGAGGGATTCTTCATCAGAAAAAAATAGGACATACAGGCACCTTGGACCCACAGGCAGAGGGTGTATTGGTTGTTTGTCTGGGAAAGGCAACAAAGCTGTGTGATATTCTTCCCGACCATGATAAAGAATATGAAGCCGTTTTACTTCTGGGAACTACCACCGATACAGAGGATATGGACGGCACGATAATAAGCACCCACCCGGTAACGGTATCCGAGCAAAGTGTAAAAGAGGCAGTAGAAGCCTATGTCGGAACCTATGAACAGATACCGCCTATGTACTCTGCAATAAAAATAAACGGTAAGAAGTTATATGAGCTGGCAAGACAGGGACAGACGGTAGAACGTACACCGAGAAGGGTTACAATTTACCGGCTGGAGATTTTGGGTATAGATTTACCGCGGGTGCGGCTTCGGATTCAATGCAGCAGAGGAACCTATATCCGGAGCTTATGTCGTGATATTGGAGAACGGCTTGGCTGTGGTGGTTGCATGGAGCAGTTGATTCGGACGAAGGCGTGCGGATTTTCTTCGGAGAACAGCTTAAGACTGTCACAGATTGAACAGTATGAAAAAACAGGAAGCTTGACCGGCTACATTACAGCAATTGATGCCATGTATGCGGAATTGCCGCAAATCATTGTGCAGCCGCAGGCAGATAAGCTGGTATTTAACGGTAACAAATTCAAAAAAGGCGTTATCGGAAAGCTGCGGGAGGGAACACAAAGTGATGAGCAGATGCTCCCACAATATCTGGTATATAGCTCCCGGCAGGAATTTGTAGGCATTTATGAGTATCATCTGGAAACAGGTGAGTTTTGCCCCTATAAGATGTTTTTATAAGGCAGGAACGACATGCAGCATATTACAGAAGTGAAGGAACTAAAATTACAGAATACAGCAGTTGCATTGGGCAAATTTGATGGTTTTCACAGAGGACATCAATTATTATTGCAACAGGTAAGAGCGTGGCAGCAGACAGGGCTTACCGGTGTAATATTTACCTTTTCGCCGGCAGGCAGACAGATTGGCTCTGCAAAGCATATTGACAGTCAGGAGGAAAAGCTGCGGCAGGCAGAACATACCGGGGTTCAGATTTTACTGGAATATCCGTTTTCCGAGACATTTGCAGCTATGAGTCCGGAGACGTTTGTCCGGACGATACTGGTAGGACAGCTTGGAGTAAAGGCAGTTGCGGTAGGAAGCGATTTCCGCTTTGGCAGTCATCGGGCAGGAGATGCCAGACAGTTGCAGGCACTGGGAGAACAGTATCAGTTTCAGGTGAAAATATTTGATAAGCTGCGGGAAGAAAATGAGGACATCAGTTCCTCTGTAATACGAAATGCAATCGAAGCCGGAAATATGGAGCGGGTTACAGCCTGTCTGGGACGGGGCTATACCATATCCGGAACGGTTGTTCATGGACAGCGGTTGGGACATACAATCGGAATTCCGACAGCCAATCAGACCGTACCGGAGGATAAATTAACACCGCCATATGGGGTATATGCAGCAAGAATCCACTACGGACAGGAGTTATACTATGGAATTGCCAATCTGGGCTGTAAGCCGACGGTCAGCGAGAAGGCGAAGGTAGGACTGGAAACATATATCTTTGATTTTAATCAGGATATTTACGGAGAATATCTGGAAGTGGAGTTGTGTCATTTCCTAAGGGCAGAGCAGAAGTTTGATACGTTGGATGCGTTGGTAACACAGATGCAGACAGATATTGAACGGGCAAAGGAAAAACAGCATTTGTAATCTGAAATTCGAAATCCGAAATCAAACCAGATTGCAAATGCTGTTTTTCTTTATCATTCTATCTAACTAAGAAATTAAGAATTTTTCAATTTTCCAAGAAATTCCTGAATACGTTCATTTCCAGACTGGAAGACTTCCTCCGGTGAACCCTCCACTACAACATATCCCTTGTCCATGAATAATACCCGGTCAGATACCTTTCTGGCAAATTCCATTTCATGTGTAACAATAATCATAGTCATATGGGCTTCCGCCAACTGCTTAATAACCTTTAATACTTCACCGGTCAGTTCCGGGTCTAAAGCAGAGGTCGGTTCATCGAAAAACAATACATCCGGATGCAGAGCTAAGGCTCTGGCAATGGCTACCCGTTGCTGTTGACCGCCGGATAACTGATGCGGATAGTAATCTGCCTTATCGGATAAACCCATCTGTGCAAGCAGTGCTCCCGCCTCTTTCATGACTTCCTCCTTTGGACGCTTCTGTACGTGAATCGGAGCATCCGTCAGGTTCTTAAGGACACTGTAATGCGGAAAAAGATTAAAGTTCTGGAAAACCAGACCGAAGCTTCGTTTAATGGTATCCAGCTCGGCTGCCTTGGCATAATTCGTGTGACCGTCTACCATCGTAGCAGCAGACCTTCCGAGATAGGATAAGTCCCCTTCATCCATGGTTTCTAAAAGCGTTGCACAACGAAGCAGTGTGGACTTACCGGAACCGGAAGGACCAATAATGGATACCACCTCGCCCTGATAAACCTTTAAGGAAATATCTTTTAATACCTCAAGGCTGTCAAAAGATTTCCGGACATGGTTCATTTCCAGATACGGTGTTTTTGTTTCTTGTATCGTGGTTTCTGATGGATTCATGTGTGCTACCTCCTAGTAATAACTCAGCTTCTTTTCAACTCTGGTCATCACAAAGGAAACCAGCAGATTGAATACATAGTAAAAGAGTGCGGCAACTGCGAATGGAACCATAGAGGTCTCCGCAGCGGCAATCTGCTTGGCAACCGTAAACATTTCAATACAGGATAACGTAAATGCCAATGACGTATCCTTTACCAAGGTAATAATCTCGTTTGTAACAGAAGGCAGGATAATTTTGATAACCTGCGGTAAAACAATCTTGACAAAGGTTTGAGCCTTGGTATAACCAAGCAGCTTGGCAGCTTCATGCTGTCCGCGTGGAATAGCTTCGATACCGGAGCGGTAGATTTCTGCAAAGTAGGCAGCATAGTTAATGGCAAAGCCCAGAATAATTGCAGGAAACCGCCAACCGCTTCCAATCTGAATCTTAAACAGATACCATGGGAAAAAGTATACAACCATTAATTGAAGCATTAAAGGAGTACCACGCATAACGGAAATATAAAATTGTGTAATGGACCGTATAATCCGGTTCTTGGACATTCTTCCGAATGCCACCAGAAAGCCGAGGGGCATGGAAAAAATCAGCGTAAGAAAGAAAATGCTGACTGTTGTTAGCATACCCTGTGCTAACTGGGAAACAATAACTGAAAATGACATCGTGTAGTTCCTCTTATTCTAAGCAGGTCATATCGGAAAGACCATATTTTTCTGCAAGGTTGTCAAAGGTTCCGTTTTCCTTCAAGGTGTGTAAATCCTTATTTACAATATCACGTAATTCGGTATTATCCAAAGCAAAGCCGATACCATACTGCTCGGAATTAAGATGCTCGTCTAAAATAACGAAGTTACCGTTGTTACGGCTGTCAATCTGATACTGGGCAACTCCGATGTCCATAGCGATAGCATCTACAGAGCCTGCCTCTAATTCAGCAAATGCAGTATTGTAATCAGCAAATTCCTGTAAGGTGCCAAAGGTATCTGCCAGAGTCTTCTGTTGTTCTTCATCCTCCAGAACAGAAAGAGCAGCAGAAGCAGCCTGTACACCAACAACCTTTCCACTCAGGTCAGATAATTGCTGAATACCGGAATCAGCAGCAACTACAATAACCTGACTGTTATCTACATATGGGTCAGACCATGCATAATCGTCCTCACGTCCGTCCATGGTAAAACCGTTCCAGATACAGTCAATGGAGCCGGAATTTAATTCGTTGTCCTTATTATCCCATACGATTGGCTGCTTAACCAGTTCCCAGCCTTCTAAGTCACAGACAGCCTGTGCCAGTTCCAAATCAAAGCCGGTGTATTCACCGTTTTCATCCATATAACCATAAGGTGGATATTCTGCATCAAAGCCTACGGTAAAGGTGTTGTCATTGCTTTTTCCGCAGCCGGCAAGCAGCATAGCACCCAGAGCCAGAGTAGCAGCAAAATAAGTTAATTTCTTTTTCATTGTTCATCCTTTCTGAGAATGAAAACCATTCTCATAGCATTATTATTTGATATGTAAATCATGTATAGCAAGCCTACACACAAGGTTCATATTATCATAAGGAAAGGAGACGTGTCAACGAATGCAGAAAAAAGAAATCCAAATCCCCTAAAAAGAAGTTTATGATAAATCAGAAAAGAAATTCAAAGAAATAAAGATGTCAAGGAAAAAGGCTTGACAAAGGAGTGGAAAGCCGATATAATTGCAATTTGTAAAGTAAATAACCTTTACAGAGGAGCGGTTTTCATGGAGATGGAAAAAATTCTTCGGCAGTCCATGTTATATGACTTTTATGGAGAACTGTTGACAGAGCATCAGAAACGAATCTATGAGGACATTGTATTTAATGATATGTCCTATTCCGAGGTCGGCGAGATAGAAGGTATCAGCCGTCAGGGAGTCTATGATTTGATTAAACGATGTGACCGGATATTATCCGAGTATGAGGAAAAGCTGAAACTGGTGGAAAAGTTCCGGAGTACGAAGCAAAAGGTAGCCAGAATCCAGAAAATTGCAGAAGAATTAAAGGAAGAAAATGCGGATGCTGCATTGGTGGGACGGATTGAAACCATGGAGCAGTTATCCAGAGAGATTTTGGAAGAATATTAGGAATCAGAATCCGTAAGGCGGGAGGATTACATGGCATTTGACAGTTTATCTGAAAAATTGCAGAATGTATTTAAGAAGCTGAAAAGCAAGGGTGCATTGACAGAAAAAGATGTACAGGAAGCCATGAAGGAAGTTAAGCGGGCATTGCTGGAGGCAGATGTTAACTTCAAGGTTGTTAAGCAGTTCATAAATACCGTCAGCGAGCGGGCGGTAGGACAGGATGTACTGCATGGACTGAATCCCGGACAGATGGTAATTAAGATTGTGAAGGAAGAAATGGTGAATCTCATGGGTTCCGAGACCACAGAGATTAAAATGCTTCCGTCCAATGAAATTACGGTTGTGATGATGTGCGGCTTGCAGGGTGCAGGTAAGACAACAACAGCAGCAAAGCTTGCGGGACAATTTAAGAATAAAGGTAAGAAGCCGTTGCTGGTAGCATTGGATGTGTATCGTCCGGCGGCGATTAAGCAGTTAGAGATTAACGGTGAAAAGGTTGGAGTGCCTGTATTTACAATGGGTGATAACCATAAGCCGGTAGACATTGCGAAGGCAGCCATTGAACATGCGGCAAAGAATCATCAGAATCTGGTGTTTCTGGATACCGCAGGACGGCTCCATGTGGATGAAGCCATGATGGAGGAGCTGGAAGAAATAAAAAGCCAGATAGCAGTTACCTATACCCTGTTAACGGTGGATGCCATGACCGGACAGGATGCAGTAAATGTGGCAACGAATTTTAATGAGAAAATCGGAATCGACGGTGTGGTACTTACCAAGTTAGACGGTGATGCCAGAGGCGGTGCGGCACTTTCCATTCGTGCGGTAACCGGAAAACCGATTCTATATATAGGTATGGGTGAAAAGCTCACGGATTTACAGCAGTTTTACCCGGAACGAATGGCGAGCCGGATTTTAGGAATGGGGGATGTGGAATCCCTGATTGAGAAGGCAACCGCAGCCATTGACGAAGACAAAGCCAAGGAAATGAGTAAAAAAATCAAAAAGAACGGCTTTGACTATAATGATTTTCTGGACAGTCTGGAGCAGATGGACAAATTAGGCGGTATGCAGGAAATGCTGTCCATGCTTCCGGGAATGGGAAATCAGTTAAAAAATGTAGAAATTGACGAGAACGCAGCAAAGCATCCGAAGGCAATTATCCAGTCCATGACCCCGGAAGAACGGGCAAATCCGGATTTGATGAATGTAAGCCGGAAGCGGCGGATTGCAGCCGGAGCCGGTGTGGACATTGCGGAGGTCAATCGATTTGTAAAGCAGTTTGAACAATCCAAGAAAATGATGAAGCAATTTTCTGGAATGATGGGCGGTAAGAAACGCCGGGGAATGCGATTCCCATTTTAATCAGCCTATAATCATTTATTATAGAATTATAACTAAGGAGGTGCAAAATCATGGCAGTAAAGATTCGTTTAAAGAGAATGGGACATAAGAAGGCTCCGTTCTATAGAGTAGTAGTTGCTGATTCCAGATCACCAAGAGATGGTAGATTCATCGAAGAAATCGGTACTTACGACCCAAATCAGGATCCAAGTGTTATTAAGTTCGACGAAGAAGCTACTAAGAAATGGCTTGCAACTGGTGCACAGCCAACAGAAACTGTAGCAAAGCTTCTGAAGCATGCCGGTATTGAAAAGTAGGGAGGTTTGTCCTATGGTTGAATTAGTAGAATTCATTGCAAAATCCCTAGTTGATCACCCAGATGAGGTACAGGTGTCACAGACAGAATCAGAAGATGCGGTTATCATTGAACTTAAGGTAGCTGCAGACGATATGGGTAAGGTAATCGGAAAGCAAGGCTCGATTGCCAAATCTATTCGGACAGTTGTGAAGGCAGCATCCTCTAAGAGTGACAAAAAGGTTGAAGTGAAAATCGGATAACGATGACAGACGGCCACTGGCGAAGAATACTCGTTCGGTGGTCGTTCTTTCTTAAACGGAGGTAGCATGGAAGATTTATTAAAGGTTGGGGTAATTACAAGTACGCATGGTATACGCGGAGAGGTAAAGGTATTTCCCACTACAGATGATATTCAGCGGTTCACATACCTGAAGGAATGTGTAATCGATACAGGAAAGCAGCAGATACCGGTTGAGGTAGAGGGCTGCAAGTTCTTTAAGAATCAGGCAATCTTAAAGTTCAAAGAGTTTCAATCCATTGATGAGGTTGAAACATATAAGGGAGCAGGTCTGTGGGTAACCAGAGAGCATGCGGTTCCGTTAGAAGAAGGCGAGTTCTATATCGCAGATATTATAGATGCAGAGGTATATGAGGAAAATGGCGAATACCTTGGAAGACTGACAGAGGTTATGGAAACCGGAGCCAATGATGTATATGTGGTGAAGCTGGAATCCGGAAAGGAATTATTGATACCGGCAATTCCGCAATGCATTCTGGATGTGGATACGGAACAACCAAGAGTGACAGTCCGACTTATGAAGGGGATGCTGGACTAGGATTGAGGATAAAAGGAGTGTAGGATAGCATGAAGTTTCATGTAATGACATTATTTCCGGAAATGATTCTGCAAGGCTTATCAACCAGTATTACCGGGAGAGCCATGAAGCAGAAGCTGATTGAAATAGAAGCAGTAAATATTCGGGATTATACTACGGAACGCCATGGACAGGTGGACGATTATCCGTATGGCGGCGGTGCCGGAATGGTTATGCAGGCAGAGCCAATCTACCGGACATGGGAAGCCATTACGAAGGATATGGAGAAAAAGCCGCGGGTAGTTTATATGACCCCGCAGGGACAGGTATTTCATCAGGGGATAGCAGAGGAATTGGCACAAGAGGAAGACTTAATTATTCTCTGCGGACACTATGAGGGCGTGGATGAACGTGTACTGGATATGATAGTAACCGACCATATCTCCATCGGAGATTATGTACTGACGGGAGGAGAATTACCGGCAATGGTTATGATAGACTGTATTTCACGTCTGGTGCCGGGGGTATTAAATAATCAGGTATCTGCGGAATTTGAATCCTTTCATGAGAATCTGCTGGAATATCCGCAGTATACCAGACCGGAAGAATTTCGCGGTGTACGGGTGCCGGAGGTATTATTATCCGGTCATCATGCCAATATTGAAAAATGGAGACATGAACAGGCAGTTTTGCGAACCAGAGAACGCAGACCGGATTTGCTGGAAAATTAAAGCTCCAAGTTTTCGATTTCTTTGACTGCAAGCTTTCCCATATAAGCTGCAGTCGGGATACCGCCCGGATACCGCAGCCAGTGGTTTGCAAGGAATACATTTCGCAGACCGCGAATCTCGCAGGAAAGAAATGCATTTGTACTGGTTGCAGTTGTAATAAAACGCATATAAGCCCCCTTATAGTCGTTATTGCGTCTGGCATAAGAAACCGGGGTCCATACATCCAGAAGGTGAAGCCGGTTCTCATAAAGCGGAAATCTGGTAATGATACGGTCCTTGACTGCTTCCGCAATATTTTGTTTGGCACGAAGATACAGCTCTTTCTTGCCGTATAATTTCTTCCAATATTTATAGTCCTTTTCATATTGCACGATGCTGCATTGGATGACCGTTTTTCCGGCAGGAGCAATATAATCACCATAGATTCTGTAATTTTTCAGGCAAATACGATTCACCCTGCAAAATCCAACATCCAGAGGAGAGCAGGAGAAGCTTAAGGTATCGGAAATTTCCTCAAAAAGACCGTCTACGGCAAATGCAACCTGAAAGGAGCTGTATATCGGGTATTCCTTCTTGTTGGAATAGACCTTTTTAATGGAAGCCGGAGTATATTTCTTTTTTAAAAGCTGCCGAAATGTGAAATTCATATCACAGGCACAGATAATATAGTCAGCTTTTTTTACGGTTCCGTTGTATAAAAGGACACCCTCTGCATTTCTTGCAATGAGCGGCTTTACCTTCTTGGTGGAAAGCGAAGCCTTGTCAATCGGAGGTTCGATGCTCAGCTTTTCCCTATTAATCAAAATCTGCTCTACCGGAGTATTATATTCAATACGGCCACCGGCACTTAAATAGGTCTGCAGCATATTGCGAACAACACCCATAGAGCCGTTTTCCGGCAAATCTCCGTTATCTGAAACAAAGAAGGAGTAAGCTAACAGCAGCCAGTACGCCTCATATTCCTTTGCCATAAAGTCAAGAAATATCTGCTGTAACAGCGGGTGCTTGAATTTCTGGGATACCTCTTGGAGATTTAAGCCGATATAGTCAATGAATGCCTTTGCCATTTCCGTATGAGTCAGGGAAAATTCCATTTCGGAAAGAGTATGCCATAATTCCTTTGGCTCCTTGCGGGAGGACATAATGGTATCCGCAAGACGGACATAGTCAATAAAGCAGTTAATTTCCTTTTCATCCTGTGGTGACAGGGCAAGCATTTCTGAACGGGTTTTCTCAAGGTCACGCCACAGTGTTATTTGTTGTCCTTCCCATTCGGAACTGTAAAAGGAGGCACGTTTTATAAGCTTTGTAGAGTCGGATAATGCACCGACCTCTTTCCAGATGGTATTTTGAAAGGTTCCGTCCTTGGTTCCCGTCATCCAATGGATGCAGTTATCAATATAATATCCGTTCCGGCTCCAGCCGGAGCAATTACCGCCTGCAACACCGTTTTTTTCATATATGATGGTATCAAAGCCTGCCATACGTGCATAGATACCGGCACTTAATCCGGCAATCCCGCCGCCGATAATAATCAGTTTTTTCATAAGCAATCACCTTTTAGTTATTTTTTGTATGTATCCTGTATGAAAGAGTATTATAGAATCTGAATGATTTTCAAGGAAGGCTCCTTTGTTAAATCAATGAATCTGCTTCCTGTATAAATCATCGGCTGGGACAGAGACTGTTCATGAATGCGGACAATTTCTCCCTGTTCGCCGTTATTTAACAGAACCGTTTCATGCAGATAGGTATTGATTATTCCGTTTAAAAAGGTCAGAAGAACCTCGGTATCGTATTTCTGAAAGCCTTCTGCTTCAAACTGGCGGATAACCTCAAACGGACAGATGCCCTTGCGGTATACGCGGTCTGCAGTCATGGCTTCATAAATATCTACAACACATACAATCCTTGCAAACATCGGAATCCGGGTGCCGGATAAATGCATAGGATAACCGGAGCCGTCATATTTCTCATGATGACACAATGCTACCTGGGCAATCCGAGGGTCTAAGTCCTGCTTCATTAGCAGGTCATAGCCTAATTTTGGATGCCTCTGGATAACAGAGAATTCCTCCGGTGTTAATTTATCAGGCTTCGTAATAATAGCAGACGGAATCAGCAGCTTTCCGATGTCATGCATCAGACCTGCAATCGTCAGAACCTTAGTATCCGCTTCCGATAAATGCATCCAGTTTCCTATAATGTTACAAATAATGGAAACATTCAGGGAATGGGCATAGGTGGAATCGTCAAAATGCCGCATATTGTGCAGCATATCGAAGACCTGATAGGAGGTGCTGGCATTCTGCAGAATGTCGGTAGTAGCCTGAAACATCGTATCCACATCTATCTGCTCATTGCGTTCCACAATATTCGTTAATGTGTATTGAAGTTTGGACTTGGATTCATAAAAGGAATTGTTATACTGCAAAAAGTCCGCACTTTCACGAACCTTCTGGGCATGTGTCTTAAACGACTGAACCGAAGGCTCCGGTGCAGTATCGGCTTCCGGTGAAAGAATCGGAGCTTCCCGGACCGAATAAAAAGTAAGCCGGTCAATCAGCTTTTCGGTGAGAATTACACCCTTTGGAATCAGAAGTTGCATGGATTCACTGTAAACGTCCTTTGCAAGCTGCATTCCCGGTTTTAAATTATGTAATAAAATATTTTTATATCCCATAAGCAATTCCCCGCAAATAATACTAAAATCAGTATAAAAAAACTGAAAAAAAAAGTCAACAATCATTCTGTTTATCAAAAAAGATGCTTGCAATCCGGATATAAATGTGGTACATTGAATAAGTTGTGAGTAATGGATGGTCCTCTGCAAATTATGGCTTGCAAGAACATCTGAATAATAAGGAGGTCACACAATGAACGACATTATTAAGAACATTGAAGCTGCTCAGTGCAAGACTGAAGTACCGGAATTCCGTGTAGGTGATACCGTTCGGGTTCATGCAAAGGTAAAAGAAGGGAATCGTGAAAGAATTCAGATTTTTGAAGGTACTGTATTAAAGAGACAGGGCGGCAGCAACCGTGAAACTTTTACTGTAAGAAAAACTTCAAGCGGTACCGGAGTTGAGAGAACATGGCCATTGCATTCTCCAAACGTAGCAAAGATAGAAGTAGTAAGACATGGTAAGGTTCGTAGAGCAAAATTGAACTACTTACGTGATAGAATCGGTAAGAGTGCTAAGGTTAAGGAATTAGTAAAATAATTGCTCGTGATTAGCAAAAGAAGCAGGGTGCGTAAGTTCCCTGCTTCTTTTATACTTGCATCCGATGTCTGTTTCGGGGTATAGTGATAATAGTTATTATATAAGGATTTAACAGGAATTAAGAAGCAGAAAGCAGGAATAGGATTGAGAAGACGTGGTGGAAGACGGGCGTATCTGCGGGCAAATCGAAACCGACTGCGGCATACCCGTGAAAAGAAGGAAATCAATAGACGACAATTGATTCGAACCCTTGGAAGCTATGCCATATCCATATTGATTGTAGTTATCATCGGGTATGCGTTAGTAACCTTTGGCTGGCAGACACTTCGGATTGTAGGACAGTCCATGGAGCCAACCTTACAAAACGGTGATATTGTGATAGTTGATAAGCTCGGTTATGTATTCGGAGAGCCGCAACGCTTTGATATGGTTGCATTTAAGCAGCGGGAGGGAGACAGCGGCTATTATAATGTAAAACGAGTCGTCGGCTTGCCGGGAGAAACCGTTACGATTCAGGATGGATATGTATTCATTGATGGTGTGATGTTAGAGGGACTGCCCTTTGATGAACGAATCTCTACCGAAGGCTTGGCATTGGACGGAGTCACCTTGGAAAAAGGTGAATATTTCGTCTTGGGAGATAATGTAAATAACAGTGAGGATTCCCGCTTTGCCAATATGGGTAATATATTAACAAATGAAATTCTGGGAAAGGTAACGTATCGGTTATTCCCAAAGCAGACAAGAGGTAAATTATGAATATACAATGGTATCCGGGACATATGACAAAGGCTGTCCGGATGATGCAGGAAGATATAAAATTAATTGATATAGTAATTGAACTGGTGGATGCCAGAGTACCGTTAAGCAGTAAGAATCCGGATATAGATGAACTGGCAAAGAATAAGTTCCGGTTGATTCTGCTGAATAAATCAGATTTGGCAGACGAGAGACTGACCCAGCAATGGGAGCAGTATTATCAGCAGCAGGGCTATGCCGTTCAGAAAATAAATGCCCGCTCCGGTGCAGGAATGAAGTCATTGACAACGATTATTCGGGAAACCTGTAAGGAGAAAATTGAACGGGACCGCAAGCGTGGGATTTTAAACCGTCCGATTCGGGCAATGATAGTCGGGATTCCAAATGTCGGAAAATCCACATTTATTAATACATTTGCGGGAAAGGCTTGTACCAAGACCGGAAATAAGCCCGGAGTCACAAAGGGCAAACAGTGGATTCGATTAAACAAAAATGTAGAATTGCTGGATACCCCCGGAATATTATGGCCTAAATTTGAAGACCAGCAGGTCGGAATCCGATTGGCAATCATAGGCTCCATTAAGGATGATATATTAAATATACAGGAATTATCCATGGAATTTATTCAATATTTATGCAAAAGTTATCCGGGAGTGCTGTCGGAGGAATATCAGGTTGATGAGACCAAAGAGGCATATGAGATTCTTGAACAGATAGCACAGAACAGACAGTGTAAGTTAAAGGGGGATTTGCCGGATTATGATAAGGCAGCCGCACTTTTATTAGAAAATTATCGGAATGGTAAGCTGGGACGAATTACATTGGAGGAGCCGGTGCAGTAGTCCGGTGACGGATAAAAGGAAGTCAGAAATGGGAATTTTTCAAAAAAATCAGATTGAATATGATGATGAACTGAGTGTCAGACATGAACTGATAAAAATGGCATTATATATTGCCGCCATCGTGGGCGTGGTATTCCTGATTCAACATTTTGTAGGATGCCGTTCCGAGGTAATCGGTCATTCTATGGAAACAACGCTTCATGACGGAGAAAGCGTCTGGCTGGATAAATGGACTTACCGTTTTCATGACCCGGAGCGGTTTGATATAGTTGTGTTTCCGTATCAGGACGGTGATGAATTATTCATCAAGCGGATTATTGGTTTGCCGGGAGAAACCGTCTATATTGATTCAGAGGGAGCTATTTATATCGGAACAGAGGAGACGCTTTATCAAAACGGTGACGGAAGTGTTCATAATGAGGCACAAAGGTTAGAGGAATCTTACGGAAATGAACCGATTCGGGAAGAAACCAGAGGCTTAGCGGCAAAGCCGGTAACCTTGGGGGAAGGCGAGTACTTTGTACTGGGAGATAATCGAAATAATAGTCAGGATAGCCGGTTTGAACGGGTAGGGTCGGTATCCAGAGATATTATAGAGGGAAAAGCAGTATTCAGAATGTGGCCATGGAAGCAGATTGGCAGAATTGATAAGTAAAATGTAAGAAGAAGTGAAAGAGGATAACATGAGTAGTGTACAAGAGATAAAAACAGTGCTGCAGCACTTATCTTATGAAGAATTACCGGAATATATTATGGCTTATCAGGCAGACGAGCGTGCCGGAGTGCAAAAAGAGGTCGCAAGGGCAAAAAAACGGTTGGAGCAATGGCATGCGGAGCAGGAACGAATTGAGCGGATGAAGGTATATGAATACCAGTATTGGAAGGAGTGTGATTATGTCTGTGGAATTGATGAAGTAGGCAGAGGTCCCCTTGCAGGTCCGGTGATGGCAGCCGCAGTTATATTCCCAAAGGATGTGAATCTGTTATATCTGAACGATTCTAAGCAGTTGAGCGAGAAGAAGCGGGAAGAATTATATGAAGAAATTAAGGAAGCGGCAGTTGCCTATGCAGTCGGTATCGCGAATGTGGATGTGATTGATCGAATTAATATCCTACAGGCAGATTATGAGGCAATGCGACAGGCAATCGGAAAGCTCTCTGTTGTGCCGGAGCTGCTTTTAAATGATGCAGTTACGATTCCCTCAGTAAATCAGCCGCAGGTGCCGATAATAAAAGGAGATACAAAAAGTATTTCGATAGCCGCTGCCAGTATTCTTGCAAAGGTAGAGCGGGATCGGCTGATGTGCTTATATGATGAAGTATATCCGCAATATGGATTTGCAAGAAATAAGGGCTATGGTTCCGCAGAGCATATAGAAGCCTTGCGGAAATACGGGCCATGTGAAATCCACAGACGTACCTTTATCAAAAATTTGATTTGAGGATAAGGAGTAATCTATGAACATATTTGGACAGGGATGGAACCCATGGGGGAATTGGGAGAGTCAGGGAAGTAAAGCAGCACCGGATGCATTACGGACACAGGAAACCAACAACCAAGTCACTGTACAGGTGACAGAGGGTGTTTCCTTGTCTGATTTGCGTGTTGGACAGACCTTTTTCGGTCAGATTCAGGATATTACAGCACAGGATGTTACAATATTATTGGAGAATCAACAGCTATTGCATGCAAGATTAGGAGAGGGCATGGAGCTTGCCATCGGACAGGCTATGCTCTTTGAAGTGAAGGATAAGCAGGATGGACAGCTCTATATCCGCCCGGCAGAATCCGGTGCTATGCCGGACGAAAATCCGGCGGCTCAAAAGGCACTGGCAGCAAATGGATTTTCTCCGTCTTCGAGAAATTTGCAGATAGCAGGTGCTTTAATGGAGGCAGGAATGCCGTTAGATAAAGAAACCATGCGAATCATCATGCAGCAGTCCGTACGGTTTCCGGAAGCAGACATTCGCCAATTAGTAGCCATGAACCGTCTGCAATTGCCGGTAACGGAAGCAAACATAAGGCAGTTTGCACAATATGAGGCACATGAGCATCAATTGTCCGATGCAATTATGCAGACAACAGATGCATTGGTGAAGACGGCAGATATGCTATCACAGACAGAGAATGGTGCAAGCATACAGGAATTTCATCAACAGATGATGGATAGCTTTGGATGGAACTCTGGACAAAAGACAGTGTCGGCGGAATTGACGGAAGGCAATCCTTTGGATAAAGCAGGCTTATCCGGAAAAAACACCGAGCTTCCGGTTATATTGCAGGAGCAATTGCAGCGACAGGAGATTCCAAAGGATGTTATAGAGAGGCTGGTATCGAATAAAGCCACCGTAGGCGAGCAGCTTGCCGAAATCACGAATTATATACAGGGAGAATTTGCAGCGGAGGTTCTGCATACATTTTTACGAAGTCCGGCGTATCGGGAAATGCTTCATGAGGCGGTTAGAGAGGCATGGTCTTTACAGCCGGAAAAAATGAAGGAGCCGGAAGAAGTGAATCGGCTATATGAGCGAATTGAGCATCAGAGCCGGCACTTGGAAACCGCATTGCAGAATCTGAATCTATCTGACGGAGAATTTTCCGGACAGTCACAGAATATGCGGGAAAATCTTCAATTTATCCAACAGTTGAATCAACAGTTTATATATGCACAGGTGCCGCTAAGGCTGCATCAACAGGAAGCCAATTCCGAGCTGTATGTCTATGCCAATAAGAAGAAGCTGCAGCAGAATGCCGATGGTGTTAAGGTGTTGCTGCATTTAGATATGCCGCATCTGGGGAATACCGACATTCTGGTAAGATTAAAGGGTCAGAAGCTGCATGCCAGTTTTACAATGGAGGACCAGATAACCGTAACTCTTGTGGCAGATCATATGGAGGAATTAAAAGGAAAGCTCGAACAGAAGGGCTTTTTATATCAGTCTGATGTAACGAAGCGGGAACAGACGGAGGCAGCCGAAGTCTCTGGTTCACAGCCGGATGCGGTTGTGGAAGAGATGTTCGGACAGGATTTGGTAACCGGACAGAAGCGGTATACGTTTGATATGCGGACCTAGGAGGCGGATACGTTGGGTAAGACAGGAAATGAGAATCAAAACCAGACAGAAGCACCATTAAAAAAGGCAGTCGCACTTACCTATGACCCGGAGGATCAGGCTCCACAGGTGGTAGCATCCGGAAAAGGTGTGTTGGCGGAACGCATCATTGAGCAGGCGAAGGTACATGCAGTACCGACCTATGTGGATGAAGGGCTGACCGAAACCCTAATGCATCTGGATATAGGAGATTATATTCCACCGGAATTATACGGAGTAGTTGCAGAGATTCTGGTATATGTAGATAATATGGATAAAATAAAAGAGAAGCTGGATAGAAACGGAAAGGCAGATTCGGGTGGCAGAACGAGAAAGTAATCGTGCAATCGGGGCTAGGAAAGAAGAGCTGGCAGTACAGTATCTGAAACAACAGGGAATTCAGGTGTTAGAGCAAAATTATCGTTGTAGACAGGGCGAAATAGATATTATTGCCAAAGAAGAAAAATATTTGCTCTTTGTGGAAGTGAAATACCGCAGTACCGTTCAACATGGGTATCCCGCAGAGGCGGTAACCCGGCAGAAGCAGCAGAAAATAAGGCGGGTAGCAGAGTATTATCAATACCGGATGCATTTACCGGAAAACACACCGGTCCGCTTTGATGTAATAGCTATCTTGGGAACTGAAATACAGTATATTCGAAACGCATTTTAAGTATAAGAAAGTAAGTATAAGAAAAGGAGTTACTATGATACCAATCCTATATGCAAATCAAAGTCATTCTACGCGGATATGGGAACAAGGAGAGGTCTGTTATCTGACATTTCGCAGTCTGGAGTATCCGGAGCTTGTACATGCATTCAGTACAAGAATGGGTGGAGTCAGTAAGGGGTATTTTTCTTCTATGAATCTTAGCTTTCAGAGAGGGGATGAAGCGGAGGCAGTTATGGAGAATCACCGTCGGCTTGCACAGGCAGTTGGGTATCCTTATGAGAAGCTGGTATTTTCAAATCAGGTTCATACCACGAAGATTCATAAGGTAACAGAGGCGGATTGCGGAAAAGGAATCTGTAGGGACTCCGATATAGTGGGAATAGACGGATTGATGACGAATGTGCCGGGGATTCCGTTAATGACCTTTTATGCAGATTGTGTACCGCTTTATTTTTATGATCCGAAGCAGAGGGTGGTAGCACTTGCACATTCCGGTTGGAGAGGAACCGTAGCCGGAATGGGACGAGTAATGGTAGAGGCAATGAAACGGGAATACGGCTCCGAGCCATCGGATATAGTATGTGCCATCGGACCATCAATTTGTCAGGACTGTTATGAAATCAGCGGGGATGTAGCAGAGATATTCCGGAATGCGTTTACAGAAGCAGCATGTGCCGATATTATGCGGGATGATAAGAACGGACATTATCATCTGAACCTATGGAAAGCAAATCAATATATTCTACTGCAGGCGGGAATTACAAAGGAACGTCTGGCAACAACGGATATTTGCACCTGTTGTAATCCGAAACTCTTATATTCCCATAGAGCCAGTCATGGAAAACGCGGAAATCTGGCAGCTGTTATTATGTTGCGGGATAAAAAGCAAGAGGAAAAATAAAATCGGAAAAGAGGAAGGCTCCTATGAGTGAGAATCATAACCAATATGAACCATCAACTTCATCCGCCTGTAATCCGTCTGCATGTGGCAGGCATGAACACCGAATAAAGGAGGTGCGTGCCGGAAGCATCGGAGAGGAATTAGAGCTTCAGCCGGGAGATATACTGCTTGCAGTCAACGGAGAACCCGTAGAGGACATTTTTGACTATCAATTTATGATTGAAGAAAATGAAGTTATACTGCTTATACGAAAAGCAGATGGTGAAGAGTGGGAACTGGAAATTGAAAAAGAAGAATCCGAAGATTTGGGGCTGGTATTTGAAAACAGTCTGATGGACGAATATCATTCCTGTCGGAATAAGTGTATGTTCTGCTTTATTGACCAGATGCCGAAGGGAATGCGGGAAACGCTTTATTTTAAGGATGATGATTCCCGATTGTCATTTTTACAGGGAAATTATATTACACTTACGAATATGTCGGATAAGGACATTAACCGTATAATACGGTTCCATCTGGCACCCATTAATATATCGGTGCATACCACCAATCCGGAATTGAGATGCCGGATGCTTACGAATCGGTTTGCGGGAGAGGCATTAAAGAAGATTGCCCGGCTTTATGAAGCAGAGATCCCGATGAACGGACAAATAGTGCTGTGTAAGGATGTGAATGACGGAGCGGAATTGGAACGCTCCATTCGGGATTTGTTAAAGTATGCACCTGTTATGCGAAGCGTATCGGTAGTGCCAGTCGGATTGACGAAATACCGGGATGGACTTTATCCGTTAGAGCCGTTTACAAAGGAGGATGCCAGAGAGGTGCTGCGTCTGATACGAAGCTACCAGAAACAGGCATATGAACAATACGGAATCCACTTTATCCATGCCAGTGACGAATGGTATATCTTAGCCGAGGAGGAGATTCCGACGGCAGATATGTATGACGGATATATACAGTATGAAAACGGTGTAGGTATGGTACGGATGTTTCGGGATGACTTAGAGGCGGCACTGGCAGGTCTTTCCGGGGATGACCGGAAGGGGAAAGTAACGCTGGTGACGGCAAAGCTTATTTATCCGACTATCTGCTGGGCAGCAGAGCAGATACAAAAAAAGTATCCGAATATGGAATTACAGGTGGTTTGCATTACCAATCACTTCTTTGGAGAGCAGATTACCGTAACAGGCTTGTTGACCGCAACCGATATTATAGAGCAGCTTTCTACATTGGAACTTGGGGACTGGGTTGTGTTACCGTCGGTAGTTTTAAAGGCAGACGAGGATATATTTCTGGATGATATTGCGTTGGAAGATGTCCAAAAGGCTTTACAAGTTCCGATTCATATTGTAAAATCAAACGGTATGGGCTTTATTCAGGCTGTTTTAGAAGCTGAACAGACACATAAGCCGGGACGCATGGTTCAGGAAGCAGAGCCGGTGCGTGCCAGATATAAGGAGAGAGAACCATGAGTAAACCAATCGTGGCCGTTGTCGGACGACCAAATGTTGGAAAATCCACACTATTCAATGTGCTGGCAGGAGAACAAATATCAATTGTAAAAGATACACCCGGAGTTACCAGAGATAGAATATATGCAGATGTTACATGGCTGGACTATAATTTTACCCTGATTGATACAGGCGGAATTGAACCGGAAAGCAGTGATGTATTATTAAAGTTCATGCGGGAGCAGGCAGAGATTGCGATTGAAACCGCGGATGTAATTCTTTTTCTGGTAGATGTACGACAAGGCTTGGTTGATGCGGATTATAAAGTGGCTGATATGCTGCGTCGTTCCCATAAGCCAATTGTATTAGTTGTTAATAAAGTAGACAGCTTTGAAAAATACATGCCGGATGTCTATGAGTTTTATAATCTGGGGCTGGGAGACCCACAGCCGATTTCTGCAAGCTCAATGTTAGGGCTTGGGGATATGCTGGATGAGGTAGTCCGTTATTTTGATGAAAGCAGTAAGGAAGAGGTTGAGGATGAACGCCCAAGGATAGCAATTATAGGAAAACCGAATGCCGGAAAATCTTCCATTATCAATAAACTTCTGGGCGAAGAGCGGGTGATTGTATCGGATATTGCAGGAACCACCAGAGATGCCATTGATACCGAGGTAATTCGAAACGGACAGTCCTATGTATTCATCGATACGGCAGGGCTTCGCAGAAAAAGTAAAATAAAAGAGGACCTGGAACGATACAGCATCATTCGTACCGTATCCGCCGTGGAACGATGTAACGTAGCCGTTTTGGTGATTGATGCTGTGGAGGGCGTTACCGAGCAGGATGCTAAGATAGCGGGAATCGCACATGAGCGTGGAAAGGGTCTGATTATTGCTGTAAATAAATGGGATTTAGTTGAGAAAAATGATAAGACCATATACCGATATACGGAGGATATACGGGATGTTTTGTCCTTTGCTCCGTATGCAGAGATAATCTTTATTTCCGCACAGACCGGACAGCGTTTACCAAAGCTGTTTCAGACCATAGATGCAGTAATAGAGAATCATTCCCTTCGGATTGCAACCGGTGTATTGAATGAGATTGTCAGTGAAGCGGTTGCCATGCAGCAGCCCCCGAGTGATAAGGGAAAGCGGCTTAAAATTTACTACGTGACACAGGTATCGGTGAAGCCGCCGACATTTGTGATTTTTGTAAATGACAAGGAATTAATGCATTTTTCATATACCAGATATTTGGAGAATCGAATCCGGGATACTTTTGGATTCCGTGGTACTCCATTAAAATTTATCATAAGAGAAAGAAAGGAATCCTGACATGGGAACGGAGATACTATATCGAATACTTTGTTTAGTCATGGGTTATGCCTTTGGATTGTTCCAGACAGCCTATATTATCGGAAAGATTCATCATATTGACATACGAAAATACGGAAGCGGAAATTCCGGTGCAACGAATGCCTTACGGGTATTGGGAAAACGGGCAGGAATAGAGGTATACCTTGGAGACTGCCTAAAATGTGTGATTGCTTGTCTGATTACAAGGCTTGTATTCCGGAGTTTAGCACCGGATATGACCTTGCTATTGGTAATATACACCGGTCTTGGAGTTGCATTGGGACATGTGTTTCCGTTTTATATGGGCTTTCAGGGCGGAAAGGGAATCTCTGCCATATCCGGTGCGGTAATCAGTCTGTTGGACTTGCGAATTATTATTCCTTGTCTGATCGTATTTATACTGGTAGTTGCAATCAGCAAATATGTATCGCTGGGTTCCATTATACTTATGTTTCAGATGTGGGCAATGTACACAGTATTTGTCCTGATTAATCCGGAGCATACTTACCATCTGGGACAGAAGTATGTAGTAGAGAGTATTATTGTATTGGGCTGTCTGGCAGCTCTTGCAATTTATAAGCACAAAAAGAATATTATTCGGTTAATTCATGGGGAAGAGAGTAAGCTGGGACAGAAAAAAACGGCAGAGGAACCGGAAGAAGCCGAACAGGAAACTACGCCGAAAACACAAGCATAGAGTAAGGAAGTGTATGACATGAAAATCAGTGTATTGGGAGCAGGAAGCTGGGGAACAGCACTTGCGGTGTTATTGTGTAAGAATGGACATGAGGTAACACTTTGGTCGATTGACCAGCGGGAGGTTGCCATGATTGATGAAAAGCGGGAGCAGATAGAGAAGCTTCCGGGGGTACGGATTCCGGATTGTATTGCAGTCAGCAATGATTTGGAAAGCAGTATGCAGGGAAAGAAAATGCTGATATTAGCGGTACCGTCAATCTTTGTCCGTTCAACTGCAAAAATGATGCAGCCATATATAGAACCGGGGCAGATTGTGGTCAATGTGGCAAAGGGAATAGAAGAAGAAACCTTGATGAATATGACAGATGTAATCGAAGATGAGATTCCGCAGGTAAAAGTGGCAGTGCTTTCCGGTCCAAGCCATGCAGAAGAGGTAGGAAGGGGCATCCCGACCACCGTTGTAGTGGGGGCTAAGGATAAAGAGACCGCAGAATGTGTGCAGGATGCATTTATGAGTGCTATGTTTCGTGTATATACCAGCCCGGATATGGTTGGAATTGAGTTGGGTGCAGCACTTAAAAATGTTATTGCATTGGCAGCCGGCATCATTGATGGACTTGGTTATGGTGATAACACCAAGGCAGCATTGATTACCAGAGGAATTGCAGAGATTACCCGTCTGGGAATGGCGATGGGTGGAAGAGCCGAAACCTTCAGCGGACTATCGGGAATCGGTGATTTGATTGTTACCTGTACAAGTACGCATAGTCGAAATCATAATGCCGGATATTTAATCGGACAGGGGAAATCATATCAGGAAGCAATGGATGAAGTGAAGATGGTAGTGGAAGGGGTGTATTCCGCAAAAGCAGCCCTGAAGCTGGCACAAAAATATGGTGTTGAGGTTCCGATTACAGAGCAGGTTAATCACGTACTCTTTGACGGTGTTCCTGCAAAGGAGGCAGTTCTTTCACTGCTGGTGCGGGATCGAAAATCAGAAAGTACATGGTAGTATGAACATGAAGCAGGTCTGTGTTCCTGAAAAAACTAAGAAATTATATAAGAGTTACCGGATAAAGCTCGGATTCCGGATTCTGGTACTGTCTGCTGTGATAGGAATTTGTCTGCTATATCCGGAAGAATTGAATGTGCTGAAAGGAATGGGCTTCTTTCAGCATTTTTCATCTTTGCATATTTTATGGGGCTTATGGCTCTGGTACATGTTAGAAAAACTGCTGCCCTGTAAGAGCATTAAGCCCCGCGGATGCATGAAATACAGAAAGACAGAGTTCCAACCGACAGAGGCATATTTAGAGGCTTCAGAGGAATGGAAAAAGGAATATTATAACCAGAAAGCAAAGGCAGATAAGGGAGCCTTTATAGTATGGCTGGCGTGGATGCTGGTGGCAGTTTTGCTGTTGCTTCTTCGTTGGTGGTCTATTTTACAGGAGCGGGAGCTGCTGATATTGTCGGCATTGTTTTATGTGGGAGATTTGGTCTGTATTTTAATCTGGTGTCCGTTTCGGGATGTATTGATGAAGAACCGCTGTTGTACACAGTGCAGAATCTATAACTGGGATACCATGATGCTGATATTACCGCTTGTCTTCATTCCGGGCTTTTTTGCGTATAGTCTGTTAAGTCTGGCCCTTGTAAATGTCGGAATCTGGGAGCTTACATACCGCAGACATCCGGAGCGTTTTTTACCGATAAGCAATGAAAATCTGCAATGCCGAAGCTGCAAAGGAGAATTAGGGTGTATAAAATACAGACAAAAAGAATCATAAAAGGTATATAGAACTACTAAACCGGCAAGGTTTTGTAATTGCTTGCTAAAAAAAGATATGTTATACTTAAGAGTACAGATAAATTAGTATAACATATCTTTTTCTATTGGAATTAGAAGGAATTTTACAGAATAATCAACAGCAGGAGGTTACATAGTTATGAGACGATTTTTACGGAATATACATGGCAGTGTGTTTTGGCAGCGTGCACTGGCTGTCCTTATGATGTTGGTGATTACCACTACCTTATTGCCTGTAAATACCGGAATTGTACGCTCGGAGGATGGGGGAAATACTTTATTAAGCGGAACGAATATTGATTTGACAAGCTTGCTGTTGACAGCCGGTTATTATGACGAGAATAACAGTTATCAGGAAGTGAATTTGGCACTGGGAGATACCACTGAATTTCCATATAATTCCAAGATTTATATGCATCTGGATTTTAATATGACAAGTGATGAAACGATTGAAGTGGGAAAGGAGTATATTTATCAGCTTCCTTCTACAATTCGTGTAGACGAAAATAACGTAACGCATGATTTGGCTTATACCACCAGTCAGGGAACCACCTCCATCGGTACAGTTACCATATCGAACACCGGTTCCTTGACCTTTGTGTTTAATGAAAATATCCGGAATCAAACAAATCTTCCGTTTTATGTGCAGTTTGACGGTGGGCTGAGTGACAGTTTGCAGGAAGCCGATAAGGATGCGGTGATTTCTTTTCCGACGGCTTCCGGACGGTTTGATTTTAATATTCATACCAATGATGAATCCCAAAAGACAGAAGATGCACAGCCGGGTAAGGTAGGGATGAATAAGAGCGGCTATGTAACCACAATAGGCGGAAAGAAGTATATTGAATGGAATATTAATCTGCAATTAAAGGGAAGAGACAGTTTATCCGGAGATATTATTGATAATTTACCGAAAGGAATTACCTATGCGGATGTTGCCGGTTATCCGAAGATTAGTCAGAGTCAGGCAGGTGTTACAGCCGAATGCTCGGATGGCGACAGTTCGGTGAAACTTAAGGTAACAGGGGCTACCGGAAGCAGTGTTGATATTAAATTCCTAACAGAATGTAAAGCGGATGCATATGGCTCTCCGATTACCAACGGTAATAAGGAGATTAAAAATACAGCAGCATTTAACCCGGATGAACCGAATCCGGAGGGGGTATCCGATACCACCAGTGTATGGACCGGAGCGAACATGGTTGAAAAGTCCGGAAGCAATGTGGATGCAAATAATGAAATTACCTGGACGGTTACCTTGAATAAGGAGCAACTGGATGTAGGAGGAGCAACCTATAAGGATACATTTGGAGCAGGTCTGGAATGGGCGGACGGAAGAATCGTTACGGTTACGGATTCTGCCGGGAATGCCGTACCGGGTGTTACAGTGGATACAACAAGCACTACCGGATTTACACTTACATTTCCGTCCAGTCCGTATACAGATACGATTACCCTGACCTATAAAACAAAGGTCAATGATTATTCACAGAGTAAATTTGAAAATACCGGAAGAATTACCGGAGGTACTACGATTCAGTATGACTATGAAGGAAAAGCAAGTGTTCCGGGGGTTAATCTGATAAGTAAGAATGCAGTGGGCTCCTATAATTCCATTACAAGAGAGATTACATGGAAGATTACAGTAAACGAAGCCGGTAAGACATTGCATGGAGTTAAAGTAAGAGATAATCTGGTCGATGCACCCACCTGGCAGGGCGTGGGAAGCATAAAACAGTTAAGTTATGTGCGGGTAGATGCGGATTCCCTTCCGTACCTAAGCTATCCTACGAATGCCGCAGATATTAGTACTGCGGATTATTTGGAATTTGATTTCGGAGATATAAGTGAAAAGAAGGAAATAACGATTGTTACTAAAATTTCCGATGATTATTTTAATGCATATAAAGGAAATGCAACAAATATCTATAATGATGCTGTTTTAAAAGCTACGGGGATTACAGATATAACGGACAGAGGGGATACCTATGTTACGATTACCGAGCCGAAGCTGATAAACAGTAAGGAAGGTACTATGAATGGGGACGGTACGATAGACTGGAAGGTAATTGTAGCACCACAGCAGACCATACCGAGTAAATACGATTTCAAGGATGTATTGCCGGAAAATACAAGGTTCGTCGAAGGCAGTATGAAGCTCTCACTCCGTTATCATGACGGCAATCCGCTAACCGTAATTCCGACAACTACGGTAGATGCGTCCGGCATTCAGACCATAACGTATTCGTTAAATCCGTCTACGGCTTCTGCGACAGAAAAAGCAAAGCTTGAAGAACTGTTCCGGAATGCGTCCGGATTTGAAATTACATATAAGACCAAGGTGACAGATATGCTATATGCCTCAGAGTCGCATGATTATAAGAATCAGGTTACGATGGAGGCAACCTATGGACCAACGGAAACCGTTACAGATACCGCAACAAAGACGGTTACAGGTATTGCTGGCGGAGCCTTGAACAAAACCTATGTCTATAATTCCGGTAAGGACGTTGTGACATGGAAAATAGCAATTAACGAAGTTCAAAATGATATGAGCAGTATTACGAATCCATATATTACCGACCAGCTTCCGGACTATTTTACATATCTAGATGACAGTGCGAAGCTGACACGCAGAAAAGCAGACGGTACAGAGGAAGAGGTAACAAGCGGTTATCAGGTAACAGCCATTAATGGAAATATTGTGGTGCAGCTTCCAAACATCGGAAGTGATACCTATTACTTTGAATTTCGGACAAGATTCAATTGCAGACAGGAAGCATTGGTTGGAAAACAGGTTACAAATCAGGTTCAGTTCCATGGAAACGGTTCGGTAATTAGTAAGGAATCCAATAGTGTGCAGAATATCAGCTTCAGTTCTTCATCAGCCGGAACCTATTACCGACAGGAAATCCGGATTAAAAAGGTAAGTACCTCCAATCCAAATCTGGTATTGCCGGGAGCCACCTTCCAGTTAAAACTGGGGGATGTTGTTGTGGCAACTGCGACCTCCGGAGCAGACGGATACGCAGTATTCAGTGATGTGGATTTTAGCAAGGATTATACTTTCCAATTAATAGAGATGGAAGCACCGGACGGATATAAGCTGGATACCACAGTACATGAGATTAAATGCTCTGAAATTACGCCGGTTGAGGCATCCAAGGTATATCGTTATTATGAAATGCAGATTGCAGATGAGCCGTTACCGAATACTAATTCGGCGGATATTTATATTAAAAAGGTAGATACGGAGCAGACAGTCATTGCCAGTCCGGCAGAATTTGGACTGTATTCGGATGCTGCCTGCACCACACTTTTATATAGCCGGACTACGAACAATACAGGAATGGCAAGCTTTAGCACCATTGCAGAAGGAACTTACTATATAAAGGAAATCACATCACCGGAGGGATATAAGCGGCAGGTAACCCCGGTTCAGGTAGTGGTACAAAGAAATGCAGGTACCGGAGAGATGGAGGTTCTGTACGGAACGCCGGGTACAACTATGCCAAATAACACCTATGTGATGAAAAACGAAAAGGCAGTCGGAACCTATACCATTACGAAGGTACAGGATGGGTCGGTTGGTACGAAGATATCGGGAGTAAGCTTTGAGTTATATACAGACCCTTACGGAAAGAACCGGGTACAGAGTGTAACGACGGATGCAAACGGTATTGCGACATTTACAAATTTGGAGTTAGGTAAGACCTATTATTACCGGGAGGTATCTGCACCGAATACCTATATTCTGGATACTACGATGAAGTCTTTCAAGGTTGGAACCGGTACAGAGCGAGAAGACCAGAGGGATACCATTACCATTACAAATACACTGGCGAAGGGAAATATTGTAATCACGAAAGTGGATGACAGTATACCGGCAAATCCGCTTTCGGGAGTAACATTTACCCTGTATAATGCAGACGGAACTCCGTATCAGATTTTGGATGCAGGCGGAACACCGGTAGATTATGTGGTTACTACAAATGCTTCCGGTATTGCAAGGTTTGAAGATTTACCATTTGGAACGTATCTTATAAAGGAAACAACCGGATTAAGCGGTTATAAAGTAGCTGCTGATACGAATGTGGTTGTGAAGCAGTTGGGAGATACAGAGGTACAAATTGAAAATAAGGTGATTCGATTTGAATTACAGGTGACAAAGACCGATAATGCAACTCCGGGAAATCCATTGCCGGATGTTGAGTTTGAATTATACAGTAAGAGTGGTATGTTTATTGCCCGCGGTACAACGAACAGTACCGGCAGGCTGTCATTTTCAGGATTACGGTACGGAGAATATTATTTACATGAATCTAAGACACCGGAAGGCTATCATACATCTGCAGATGTACCGATTACCTTGACCGAAGTGGATGCAGCGGTTGGAATCACCGGTACAGGTATTGTCAGTAAGACAATTATTAATGACAAGCAGGATGGTGCGGTTCTGGCAAAGAAGCAGGATGAGAATGGACATCCATTAGCCGGTGCAGTCTTTGCATTGTATGACAAAAATAATAAGCTGATAACGACCGTAAGCTCCATGACAGCAGCAGATGCAGTAGCTTATAATGCCGAAACAGCAGCAGACACAACGAAGCATCATGGAAAGACCGATTTTGCAGAGGGTGACATCTGGTTTGAGGGTCTGCCGTATGGAACCTATACATTATCCGAAATTCAGGCACCGGCAGGGTATCTTCCGTCTGTAGAACGTTATCAGATTACCATTGCAGCCGATGAAATCGTGACAACCGGTATAAGCAGTACATCTGCTGCCCAAACTGAAATAGTCATTCGGAATACACAGGAGACGCCACCTTATGTAAGCTTTAAGCTCAAGAAGGTGGATGCAGAGACACCAACGGTTGTCTTGCCGTATGCGGAATTTGGCTTATATCGAAATGCGGAGGCAACACCGATTGCTACGGCAGTCACAGATGCGAATGGTATAGCATATTTCCAGAGAATTAATATTCAGGGAGATTCGGATGATACAAAGTATACGGTAAAGGAAATACAGGCACCGTATGGATATGTATGCAGTACGCAGGCGATTATTACATTTGCAAATAAAGCGGCACTTGCGGCATATCCGGATGGAAATAGTCTGGGACCTATTTATACGAATAAAGAAGATATTCCATATTATGGAACTGCAGGTGGGGCAGCATCAACGGCATCAACGGACGCTTCTAAGGCAACATTTACGAATGCACGCATTTATGGCTCTGTAACGGTAACGAAATATGGTGTGACAAAGCTGCATCTGCTTTCGGGAACGGAATTTGGACTTTATAAAGAGGATGGCACGCTGGTGAAACGGGCATTTACCGGTGCTGATGGTACGATAACCTTCAGCAAGCTTCCATGTGGTAGTTATTATGTGCAGGAGCTTACACCGCCAAAGGGATTTGTACTTAACAATCAAAAGGTTCAGATAGAGGTGACAGAGGCAAGAAATTATCCGGTGGAATATACGGACAGCAGAATTTCATTGACGATTAGCAAGCAGGATATAGGGGCAAATCGGGAGATAGCAGGAGCCGAGCTGGAATTATATAAAGTAAACGGCTCCGGAAGAACCTTGATAGAACGCTGGACATCCACCGGAACCCCGCATACCATTGATTACCGATTGCTGGAAATCAATACGAATTATGTATTGGTGGAGAAAAAAGCACCGGCAGGATACGGATATGCAGCGGAGATAGCGATACAGATTCAGGCAGATGGAAGTCTGCTTGTGAACGGAAGTGCAAATACCACCGGAAAGACGGTTGTTATGAAGGATACACCGATTCAGTTGCTGATAGGAAAGGTAGCAAATGATAATCCAACGGTTCAGCAGCCAAATGCTATTCTGGCACTCTATAATGATGAAAATCATGAGATTGCCCGTTTCACAACGGCAACGACAGAAAAAGTAATGGATGCATCCTTGCTGGAGGCACCACAGGCTGCCGGAACTTATCGGTTCTATACGTTACGGGAATTAAGTGCACCGGATGGTTATAGCATTGCAGAGGATGTAGTATTTGCAATCGCACAGGACGGAAGCATCTGGAGTGTTACAAATGGTGCTGTGGATACGCAGATTACAAATGCAACCGTAACGATGACAAACAAGAAAAAGCCGGACGATTCTATTTATATTGATAAGGTGATAGCAGGTTCTTATGAGGTATTACCGGGAGCGGTCTTTGTGATAAAGGATGGCACAACCGGTATGCAGATAGATTTGAACGGAGACGGTGTGGTCAATGAACAGGACCGGATAATAACAGGAACTGCCCCGTATGAAATAAAGGTCGGAACTGTTTTACAGCCCGGACATGATTATGTTCTGGAAGAAATACAGGCACCAACCGGTTATACCATTATGCAGACACCAATTTGGTTTCAGGTAAAGCTGAATACAGGACTGAACAAATATGAAATCGAGGTGGATTCTGCATATCGGAATATGTTGAATACTGCAAGGGATACCTTTATAATTCAGGATGATACTCTGAGACTGAATATAAGAAAGCAGGACGGCTTCGGTATGTCGTTGGCAGGTGCCAAGCTGCAGATTATTAAAAAGGATACCGGAACGGTTGTATATACGATTAATAGCACCGATAGCTCCGGAAGTACATCTGTGGATGCATCGGTTCTGGAGGCAGACGTAAGCTATCTGCTGCATGAGGTGACACCTCCGGTTGGATATACAGTGGCAGATGATATAGAGTTTTTCATTCATAAGGATGGCACAGTAGAACGAAAGGACCAGCAGACGGTATATAATGATACCATCGTAATGCAGGATGCAGAGGTGGGTGTCAGCATACGGAAGGTAGCAGGGGGAACAACTTCCACCTATTTACCGGGAACGGTGTTACAACTGACCTCAGAGGATGACCCGTTATTCATAACAAAGACATGGACGTGTGAAGAAAGTCAACCGACTTGGGAATTAGATATTACAGAGTTTACGGTGGGATGCAGCTATACCCTGACGGAAATAAAAGCACCTCAGGGATATGCGTATGCGGCACCGATTACCTTTAAGCTGAAAAATGACCGTCAATTATATATAGGAAGTCAGAAGGTGAGTCAGAGGACAATTTATATGGAGGACCAACCGATACAGATGTTGGTTGATAAGCAGGACAGCATTAGTAAGGCAGGTCTGGCAGGAGCCAAGCTGGAACTTCGGAATATGAGCGGAGATGTACTGTATGCATTTACTACAACCGGTTCACCGGTTGTAATACCGAATAACCTGTTGACGGTACCGACACCGGGAAACTATCAGAAATATCAATTAGTGGAAACGCAGGCACCGGTGGGCTATGAAATAGCCCTGCCTGTTACGGTTGCATTGGATTCAGACGGTATGGTATATACGGTGACACAGGATGCAGACGGAAATGAACAATATAATAAAACAAATGCGGCAACGGTTGTGATGGAGGATATTCCGCAGTACGCGGTTTGGAAACAGGATGCAGACGGAAACTTACTGGCGGGAGCTGTTTTGGAAATTACAGCAAAGGATGATGCCAGCTTCCAACCGATAACCATTACCAGCAAGACAGAGGTTCAGTATCTGGCAAGCAATACCTTTGTACCGGGAGTTACATATGTAATAACGGAGGTATCCGCACCACAAGGCTATGCTTATGCAGAACTGATGAATTTCCGGATACAGTCAGACGGTAAGCTTGTTGTGAACGGAGCGGTAACAAAGGAACGGAAGCTAATCGTAACCGATAAGGCAATTACAGTTAAAATCAGTAAGCAGGATATTACAAACGCAAAGGAATTACCGGGTGCCGGATTGGAAATTCGGGATGAAGCAGGAAATGTTATGTATTCCTTTATATCCGGAACGACACCAACACAGATTCCAAATACCGTATTTACAGCACCAAAGGAAGGAATGCAATATTACACATTAACCGAGATTACAGCACCGGATGGATATGAGGTTGTAGAAACCATAGCCTTTGCAATCGACAGCAGCGGACAGTTATATGTAAAGAATGCAGATGGTGTCTATGTGTTGTTGACAACAGATACGATAGTGATGCAAGATAAGCCGTTGGATGATAGTAGTTCAGATGTAGATACGAGTCGGATTGCAAAAGCACCAAAGACCGGAGATACAGCCGGAGTTATCGGGGTAAGTATAATGGGGCTGATGGCGGCTGTAGGATTTACAATTCTGATGCTGACAAAGAAGAAACACAGATAATGAAATAAAAAGAAGGAAAGAATCCCGAAGCTTGTAAAAAACTACAGTTTCGGGATTTTCTTTTGCTTTTTTGCTTGACAAATATAGTTTTATATGGCATTATGTTCAAAAAGAAGAAATGATAATCAAAAAATGAACAAAAGATGAAGCACAAAAAATAAATTTGTGTGGATACTAAAAGAGGAGTCATTATGTTAGGATTAGAGGAATTTCAAATTCTATACCGCTTTTTCCAAAAATCAGGCGGAGAACATGATACGCAGCGAAGTCTGGCACAAGCACTTTCGGTATCACTCGGAAAAACCAATCAGTTGATAAACGGTCTGTTGGAGAAGCGTTTGATTCTGGTGAATGAAGCCGGGAAATACGAAATCACAGCCGATGGTATGGAAGCATTAGAGCCATACCGGGTACAAAATGCAATTATTATGGCGGCAGGAATGTCCAGCCGGTTTGCACCGCTGTCTTATGAAAAGCCGAAGGGCTTATTAAAGGTAAAAGGTGAGGTATTAATTGAACGTGAGATTCGTCAATTAAAGGAAGCCGGAATACAGGATATTACCATTGTAGTCGGCTATATGCAGGAAAAATTCTTTTATCTGGAGGATAAATTCGGAGTAAAGATTGTTGTAAATGAAGATTATTACCAGTACAATAATACCTCAACTTTGATTCGGGTGTTGGATCGATTATCGAATACATTTATTTGCTCCAGTGATAATTATTTTGTGGATAATGTATTTGAACCATATGTGTACCGCTCTTATTATGCGGCAGTTTATGCACCGGGGGATACGGATGAATACTGTATCGAGTGCGACGGAAAAGGAAAAATCAAGCAGGTAGTCAGCGGGGGAAGGGCTTCCTGGTTTATGATGGGACATGTGTATTTTGACCGGTTCTTTAGCGAGGCCTTTGGACAGCTTCTGGCACGCGAGTATAAAAATCCGGAGGTACGCGAGCATTATTGGGAGGATTTATATATACGGCATATCCGGAATCTGGATATGTATATTCGAAAATATGATGCGGATAAGGTATTGGAATTCGATTCATTAGATGAATTAAGAGAGTTTGATGCGGAATACATTAACAATGCAGATTCAAAGATTCTTACCAATATCAGTCAGGTGTTGGGATGTGAAACCGGAGAAATCGTGAATATTAAGGTGATTAAAACCGGTATGACGAATACCTCCTTTCAATTTCAGGTAGGAGAGCAGTATTATGTATACCGGCATCCGCAAAAGGGAAGCCGTACCCATATCAATCGGAAAAGTGAGGCGGCATCCTCCGAGATGGCAGCAAAGCTTCATCTGGATGACAGCTACTTATATATGGATTCCAAGGACGGATGGAGAATATCTCATTATATTCATGACACGCATACGATGGATTATCATAACGAAACGGAGGTATCAGCAGCGTTATCCATGATTCGGACGCTGCATGAACAGCAGTTGTCTTCGGAATATGAGTTTAACATCTGGGAAAAGACGAGTCATTATTATCGTGAATTACAGGAATCCGGATATGATGATTTTGATGATTTTAAGAAATTGCATGAACTGGTGGCCTCCGTTTATGAGCGGACAGAGCAGGATGCATTTCCGAAGTGTCTGTGTCATTGTACCTGTCAGGCAGAGCATTTTTTGGTGGATGATGAAAACCGGATGTATCTGGTGGATTGGGAATATTCCGGTAATGATGACCCTGCCAGCGACTTTGGTACGTTTATCTGCTGGTCGGATTATTCCAATACAGAGGTGCTTCGGATTTTAGAGGAGTATTTGGAGCATACACCGAATCGAACCGAACAGGGACATTATTTTGGTTATGTATCCATTACTGCATACTACTGGTATCTATGGACCTTGTATCAGGAAATGAATGGAAATCATTTGGGAAAACATCTGTATAGTTGGTATCAATATGCAAAGACATATGCCAGTTATGCATTACAATGCTATGAAAGGGAGGCGTTATAATTGAAGGTGACAGAAATGCCGGATGCATGGAGAGTGGATGAAGCCATGGATATTATCACCCGTCAGTTAGGGGTGAAGCCGGAGGAAATAACGAATGTTCAGATATTAAAGAAGGGAATGACAAATCGTTCCTTCCGATTTGACTGTCAGGATAAGCATTATATCATGCGTGTGCCGGGAGAAGGCACCGAGCAGTTGATTAATCGTAAGCAGGAATATGAGGTTTATCAGAAGTTGACCGGACAAAATATCTGTGATGCCATTATTTATATTAATCCGGAAAATGGATTTAAGATTACGAAGTATTATGAAAATGCCAGGGTGTGCAATGCGGATGATAAGCAGGACTTGGAAAAATGCATGGATAAGCTTCGACAGTTTCATAATTTGCAGTTAGAGGTAGCACATGAATTTGATATATACGGACAGATGGAATTTTATGAAACCTTATGGAAGGGAGTTCCGTCAATCTATCCGGATTACAGACAGGTGAAGGAACAGGTGTTATCCCTTCAAAGTTATATTGAACACCATGTTGAACGAAAGATACTGACACATATCGATGCCAATGCGGATAATTTTTTAATCTATGAAAATGCACGCGGTGGACAGTCGGTTCGCCTGATTGACTGGGAATATGCGGGTATGCAGGACCCACACGTAGATATTGCAATGTTTTGCATATATTCTATGTATGAACGTTCACAGGTGGAACGCCTGATTGATATATATTTTCAGGGAAACTGCAATCCGGAGATACGGATTAAGATATATTGTTATATTGCAGCCTGCGGGCTTTTGTGGAGTAATTGGTGTGAATACAAACGGCACTTAGGCGTTGAATTTGGCGAATATGCTCTTAAGCAATATCAATATGCAGGGGAGTATTACAAAATAGCAAAGGAAGAAATGGGGAGAATCGGATAATGGAAAAGAATGAGAGCAAACAAAAAAAGGAGAATTTAGCAAAACAGATTGACTGGGTATCTACATTGGTACCGTTGGCAGGTGTGCTGGCATTATGTGCATTGTTTATGATTTTACCGGGACAATCTACGATTGTGTTACAGGCAATCCGGGGATTTCTGGGAGACGATTGCGGCCTGTATTATTCAATACTGGGACTTGGAATTTTCGGTTGTACCATGTATATTGCATTTTCTAAATACGGAAAGATTAAGCTTGGTAATCTGGAGAAGCCACAGTATTCGTCTTTTAAGTGGGGAACCATGATTTTTACATCCACAATGGCGGCAGATATTTTATTCTATTCGTTATGTGAATGGGCATTGTATGCAAATGAATCACACATTGCGGATATGGGCGGTATTCAGAAGTGGGCATCCACCTATCCACTGTTTCACTGGGGACCGATTGCATGGGGCTTTTATATTGTATTAGCAGTTGCCTTTGGTTTCATGCTTCATGTCAGAGGAAGAGATAAGCAGAAGTTTTCAGAGGCGTGTCGCCCGGTTCTGGGAAAGAAGGTAGACGGCTTCTGGGGAAAGATTATTGACTTAATTGCAGTATTTGCGTTGTTGGCAGGAACTGCAACCACCTTCTCACTGGCAACACCATTGTTGTCGGCTGCCTTATGTCATGTATTTGGTTTGAATGGTGGTACGCTGTTGACAATTGGAATCTTAGTGCTGATTGCGGTTGTCTATACCTTGACGGTATGGTTTGGAATGAAGGGAATTGCCAGACTGGCATCTATCTGTAGTTATTTGTTCTTTGCACTGCTGTTATATGTATTAGTTGGCGGTGGAGAGACCGGTTATATCTTGGAGACCGGATTTTCTTCCTTGGGAAATCTGGTTCAGAACTTTATCGGAATGTCTACCTGGATGGACCCGTTGCGTGAAAATTCATTCCCGCAAAATTGGACCATTTATTACTGGGCATACTGGATGGTATGGTGTGTGGCAACTCCGTTTTTCATAGGTGTTATCAGTAAGGGACGTACCATTAAGAATATGGTTCTCGGCGGATATGGCTGGGGATTGGCAGGAACCTTTACATCATTTATTATTCTTGGAAATTATGGAATGGCACAGCAGTTAAAGCATGGTGTAGATATTTCCGGCTTTATTGCAGACGGTGGTGATTATTCACAGGCAATTCTGATGATTTTTGATACACTGCCATTGGCAAAGCTGGGACTTATCCTGTTGGTAATTACCATGATTGCATTTTATTCTACAACCTTTGATGCATTAACAATGGTAGTATCCTCTTACTCCTATAAGCGGTTGGATGTTGATAAAGAGCCGGATAAGAAGGTTCGGACCTTCTGGGCAGTCCTCTTCATTTTATTGCCGATTGCATTGATATTTGCAGAAAATTCCATGTACAGCCTGCAGTCGGTATCCATTATTGCAGCATTTCCAATCGGCTTTATTATATTGCTGATTGTGATTAGCTTCTTTAAGGATGCGAATGCATATTTTAAGGAACGTGCAGGAAAAACAGAACCTACGGTTTCCGGTGAGGTTATTCAAAATGCTTCCGAATGTCCCGCATCAGATACAGAAGAAGAATAGCACTTTCGATACAGGTAGCCAGTCCCAATGCAAGGCTGGCTCCCTGCATTTTAAACGCCTGCTCCAAAACGGGAGAGAGGATAATCGATGCAACAACCGCAACGGCATTACCGATTACCAGACCGCGAAATTGGTGAATGGCGGTTAATACGCCGCAAAGCAGCCATGAAAATGCAGTCAGGATAGTACAGATAATCAAAGGAATCAATAAATCTACATGAGCGGCAACCTCACTTCCGTAAAGCAGATTCAGACCCCACCGTCCTAACAGCTTTCCACCGATGATACCGACTACTGCAATGGCAAATACAGCTAAGATACATTTTTTCAAGGCAGATAAAAAGCCCTTTTTATCATTTGCATGATACCGCTCTGCAAAAAGTGTGACAAATGGGTTAAAGACATAAGTGGCACCCATTTGAATAATGAGAGTCGGAGTTGCGACAGAGCTGTAAATACCAAGGTTATAGGTGCCGGCAATCCGCTCTAAAAAGAGCCTTGGCACAGAACCGATGGCAGAAGAAAGAAGAGTATAGACCACTAAAGGAAAACACTCTATAAATAAAGCCTTTACCTGCGGAAAACGGGTATCCAGTGAAATAGAGGTCAGTTTTTTAGCCGTTGGAATATCATAGACAAGAATGGAAGCCAGACATAAAACTGCCATGATGCCGATAGTCAGACAGAGGTTGTCTGTAAATTTTAGCAGGAGACAGAAGCTTCCTAAGGAGATAACCCCACGAAGCATCATGGATTTTCCGGCATAATCCAGCCGCCATTCCTTTTGAAAGATGCCGGCATAGACATCAAAAAAGGCTTCCGAGCATTTATATAGGAAATACAGCATGATACATAGCGTATTCATAAAATTATAGGGCATGATTAAGGTATAAACAAGACAACCGATGAAAGCAGCTCCACAGGTCAGGAAACGGCTGTAGATATAAGAACCGTTTGTGTACTTATTCTGGGTATCCGATACCTGAAAGTTACGCATACCATAGACAGCAAGACAGTACCATATGTTACAGACGGACATGGCAAGTGAAAGCATACCGGCAGCATCGACGCCGGACAGCCGCACAACCAGTACCGTCATCAGCCATTGACAGCCCAGATAAAAGGCACTGCCGGCAGTATTCCAGAATACGCTGGTTTGTATTGATAATTTCTTTTCAGACATAATGATTTCCTACTTATTTAACTTATTATAATAATTTTTATTTCTGGCGTTGACGTTTTCTCCACTTCATAAAGGCAGGAATTAAACCGTCAATGATTCGATAGCGAAGAGCCGGAAACGGTTTCATGACGAAATTGAAAATATCCCAGCACACAAAATAGAATCCCCAGCCGGTTTCTTCCGGTTCATCCTTCCATGGAGTCAGAGCCAGATACTTCTGATAATCTGCTTTGAATCGGTGGTGATTGCCTTTTCGCCACGGGCGTTCCTCACCAAGGTAGTGAATAATGGTCGGGTGCTCAATGGACTCTGCATAGACCTCTGCATCATAGTATGGCGTGGTTCCCATTAATTTTTTCAAATACCGATACGGATAGAACCAGTATATGTTATAAAAATTATACTTAGGCGGAAGATAGGTGATATGCTCCAGCAGAGTACCGTTAATGGCATCCTGGTCGGGTGCAAAAAGCTTTCCGTCATGTTCCCGATAGTAAGCAATGATTTGGTCACCCCAATGTTCCTTCCGCCATTTCTTGAGGTTAATCCATAACACGCCGGAATTAATATAAGGTAGCTGCTCCATGCCAAGTTCTATGCGGCGTTCATGGCTGACCGTTGCTTCAATACAGCCGCCAAGAACATAATCGGTAATCGGAATCTGTAACAGATCACGCAGGCTTCGGATATTTACGGTATCTCCATCCAGATACAGAATCTGTTCAATGGAATCAGGAAGTAATTTATCCAATACTAATCGGGCAAGAACCACCGGATTCCAGCCAAGGGTATCAAAATCAAAGGGGAAAAATTCGTGTAAATCCCCTAAATCAATAACGTCAATACTTCTCTGATAAGTAGCTGCCAGAGCTTGAAAGCGTTGTTTGTTTTCGAATGAAATCTCTTGTCCGATAATGTAGACATGAATCTCGTCCAAATCCCGGTTATTTTCAAAAACAGAGCAGATACCGGTACCTACTTTAGAACAAAATACATCGTTGGTGGTATATAATACATTCATTCTTCTTCTCCAAAATCAATAAAAGCTGCAAAATGATTGTGACGTTCCCCTTCAGGCGGAAGCTCCATATAATCACCGTATTCCGGACGCAGGAAGCTGTCATAGTCCCGAACCATAGATACGGTTGTATCCTCAAACGGCATTTCAATCGTCGGAAATGAAGTTTTGGTCCGAATCATCAGGTTTTCACCGGTAAGATAGGAATAATCAATATAAAGGTCAGAGTCCGGCTCCGGACAACTGGTTGCCCATGCCAGATACTTTTTTGTCATCTTCTGAGGTGTCACATGGAACAGCTTGAAAAAGAAGTGTACCACCTGACAACCGGCACTAGCAATGGCCTTCTTAATTCCGTTCATGGAATCCGGAAGCTTTGGATTTCCTATCAGAGTCAACACATGCATTCTGGCAATGTTCCATGTTTTTTTCTGATATTTCTTACGAAGAGCTTCATCCTCCGGAGTCTGGTCATATGGAAAAATATCAATATAAATACCTAGCGGATAATCTGCCTGTTGATAGGCATCCTCAATAAAACGGGTTCCCTTTTTTACCATTTTGCCAAACATTAACGGATAGCGGGGCTCTGTCTCGGTAGTCATGAAAATATATTTGTCACCAAATTCCTTTGGACCGACCTCCATGAACTTGTCATAGTCCTTCCGCAGCATACAGACATCAATATCGTCATCCCATGGAATAAAGCCCTGGTGCCGGATAGCACCGATTGCAGTACCGCCGGTAGCAAAGTACGGTAAATCATATTTCTTACAAATTTGGACAAAATCCTTCAGTATGTCTAATTCAACTTGTTTTAAACGATTCAGGGTGTCCTGATCGTATTCTTTTTCAGCCATGAAATTCCTTACACTCCTTAGAAAAATATTGATTTCATGGTATCATTAAATAAACCGTTTGACAAGTGCGAAAACAAATTGAAATACCTGTGTGCTGGTGTTATAATGGGGAGTATTATGATTGATATATTAATGGCTACTTATAACGGAGAAAATTATATAGCAGAGCAACTGGATTCTATTTTGAAACAGACAGTAACAGACTATCATATCCTTGTCCGGGATGACGGTTCTACGGATTCGTCTATGCAGGTGTTAGAGGCATATCAGAAGAAATATCCGGATAAACTGACGGTATATGAAAATACTCCGCCCAGCGGTAGTGCCAAGAAGAATTTCTTTCGGCTGCTCATGGATGCCGAACAGGAGTATGTTATGTTTTGTGACCAGGATGATATTTGGAATCCGGACAAGATAGAATTGACCTTGAAGAAAATGAAGTGGGCAGAGGATACCTTCGGAACTGATGTGCCGATTCTGGTGCATACAGATTTAGCGGTTGCAGATGCGAAAGGAGAAATCATAAGTCCTTCCTTTCATAAGTATATGAATCTTAGCTGTGAGCCAACCGTAAACCGGCTGATAATACAAAATCAGGTAACCGGGTGTACCGTAATGGTGAACCGGGCATTATATAAAAAAATGCAGAAGGTACGGGATACCGAAGCAATATTGATGCATGACCAGTGGGCGGCTCTGATAGCGGCTGCATTTGGACAGGTTATTTATTTAGATACCCCCAGCCTTCGGTATCGGCAACATGGAGATAATTCGGTGGGAGCAAAGAATGCCAGAAGTCTCTCGTATTTATTTCAACGCTGGAAGCAGGGAAAGGGACAGTTCCGGAGAGAATTATTTAAGTCTATGAGGCAGGTTCAGTATTTTATGGAGTTATATGGTGATATGGAGATGCCGGCAGAGATTCGGGAGCTGTTGGAAGGCTATGGCACTCTGGAGCAGGAAACGAAATGGAAGCGAATGCGGTTTTATCATCAGAAAAAGGTACAGAAGCAGGGTACGATTCGAAGAATTATGCAATATGTATGGGGCTAAGGAGAGAAAACAGTGGATATGATACAGGTAAGTGGTTGTGTTGTTACCTATAACGAAGAAGATATGATAGAAGAATGCGTGTCATCCTTGCTTCAATGTACAAAGGGCGTGGAGTTTCAACTGACTATATCTGATAATTGTTCACAGGACAGAACCGTTCCATTGCTGGAGGAGAAGTTTCCGCAGGTGACGGTTCTTAAAAATGAGAAGAACGGTGGCTTTGGATATGGACACAATCAGATATTGCAGCAGATTACTTCTAAATATCATGCAGTTATCAACCCGGATATAGTTTTGAAGGAAGATGTTATCAGCAAGCTGGTAGCTTATATGGAGGAGCATCCGGAGGTCGGAATGATTACACCGAGAATTCTTAATTTTGACGGAACGGAGCAGTTTCTTCCAAAACGGAATCCCAGTATCCGGTATGTAGTGCTGAGTAAATTCAAGCCGTTTCATAAACATCGGCAGTTCTATACAAGGGAATTGGACCATTTGGAAACACCGACGGAGGTGGAATTTTGCACCGGCTGTTTTTTCTTAATCCGCACAGAGCTGTTTCAAAAGATAAAGGGCTTTGACCCTCGTTATTATATGTATTTTGAAGATGCGGATTTGTCCAGAACCGTGATACAGGAGGGATATCGGATTATCTTTTATCCCGAAACCAGTGCTTACCATAAATGGAACCGTGCAAACACCAGAAGCGTAAGAGGGATTGCCAGATTCCTGACTTCTATGGTAAAGTATTTCCATAAGTGGGGATGGAAATGGAATTAATAACAGAAAATGAGAGAAATGTTATAGAAAGACATCATAATAGAAGAATATAATTTAAGAAGAGGAAGGATAAAATTATGAGTAAAATTCTAGTAACCGGTTGCAACGGACAATTGGGAAGAGCCATTAATCGGAAATATGAGGGAAATTCTGTGTATGAGATTGTAAATACAGATGTACAGGAATTGGATATTACAAATGTGGATGCAGTTGTAAAACTGGTAGACGAAGTAAAGCCGGACGTGATTATTAACTGTGCTGCACATACAAATGTAAATAAGTGTGAATCGGATTGGGATAATGCATATAAGATTAATGCCATCGGACCGAGAAATTTAAGTATTGCTGCAACCAAGGTACAGGCAAAGATGATGCATATTTCTACCGATTATGTATTTGATGGTACGGCAACAGTGCCATATAAGGAATTTGATGCAACCAATCCATGCGGAGCATACGGAAAGACGAAGCTGGAAGGCGAAAAGTTCGTGCAGCAGTTTTCCAATCGTTTTTATATTGTTCGTACCGCATGGCTTTATGGAGACGGTAATAACTTTGTAAGAACGATGCTGAATCTGGCAAAAACCAATGACGAGGTACGCGTGGTGCGGGATCAGTTCGGCTCTCCAACCAGTACCAGAGTATTGGCAGATATTATTGCAGCTTTAATTGAGACAGATAACTATGGTATTTATCACGGCACCTGTGAGGGTTCTTGCAGTTGGGCGGATTTTACGGAAGAAATCTTCCGTCTGGCTGGGGTTAATACAAAGGTAAAGCATATTACAACCGAAGAATATCCGACACCGGCGAAGCGTCCGGCATATTCTGTATTAGAGAAATACATGTTAAAGCTGACGATGGATTATACAGTAGAGGATTGGAAGACGGCTATTCAGGAATACATTCAGAACGGATTGGTATAGGATTATGAAGCTTCATACATTTGTAATCTGTGCATATAAGGAATCCAGATATTTAGAAACCTGTATCCGGTCTTTGGAGGTACAAAGGGATACATCTGATATTTTGATTGCAACCTCAACACCGAATGCGTATATTAGGCAGTTGGCGGAGCAATATCAGATTCCGGTTGTTGTAAATGAGGCGGGACAGAAGGGAATCGGATATGATTTCGATTTCGCGTTAAGCTGTGGAACCACTTCTTATGTAACGATAGCACATCAGGATGATACCTATGCACCGGAGTATTCAAAACGGGTAGTGGAAGCTATGGAGCAGTCACCGGATACGATTATTGCGTTTACGGACTATCATGAGGAACATGAAACGGGAGTTGTTTTAACGAACCGGAATCTGCGGGTAAAGCGGTTCATGCTTTCACCGTTAAAGCACCGGGCGTTTCAAAAGAGTCGGTTCTGGAGACGCAGAATCTTATCCTTTGGAAATGCAATTTGCTGTCCGGCGGTAACGTATCACCGGACACAGGTACAGACACCGTTATTTGCGGATGATGCATTCAAGAGTAACATTGACTGGATGGCATGGGAAAAGCTGTCTCGCAAGACCGGGCGTTTTTTGTATGTGCCGGAGGACTTGATGATGCACCGGGTACATGAAGAAGCAACTACAACCGAATTGATTCGGGAAAACAAACGATTAAATGAGGACTATGAGATGTTTTGTCATTTCTGGCCTCGGTGGATAAGCAAACTATTAATCCGTTTTTATGCAAAGGCAGAGGAAAACGTAGATTAGATAAATCAGGAGGCAGTCAGTGAAGGTATTAGTGATAATCCCTGCGTATAATGAAGAAAAAAGTATTAAGCGGGTAGTAGACAATTTGATACAGAACTACCCGGAGTATGATTATGTGGTGGTGAATGACGGCTCTCGTGACCATACCGTTGATATTTGTAAGGAGGAGGGCTATCGATATTTGAATCTGCCTGTAAATCTCGGATTGGCAGGTGCCTTTCAGACCGGCATGAAATATGCATATCAAATGGGATATGATTATGCGATTCAGTTTGATGCCGACGGACAGCACCGTCCGGAATACATTGCACCGATTTTGAACAAAATGGAAGAAGGGTATGATATAGTAATCGGTTCCCGCTTCGTGGAGGAAAAGAAACCAGCTTCCCTTCGGATGCTTGGCAGTGCGATGATTTCTGCGGCAATCAGATTGACAACCGGGAAAAAGGTGAAAGACCCAACCTCCGGTATGCGGATGTTTAATCGGAAGCTGATAGAGGAATTTGCATTGAATATTAATTATGGTCCGGAACCGGATACGGTGTCGTATCTGATTAAGAACGGTGCCAAGGTTGCAGAGGTACAGGCACATATGGATGAACGTCTGGAGGGACAGAGTTATCTGACCCTGACCCGGTCTGCCAAATATATGCTTCGAATGATTACATCTATTTTGTTGATTCAGAATTTTAGAAAACGATAGACGGGAGGAACGGAAACGATGACAATAGTATTGCGTATTATATTAATTGTGGTATGTCTGTTAACCTTAATTTTCCTGATTCGTAAGATTCGGCAGGCAAAGGTGCAGATTGAAGATTCTTTGTTCTGGATATTCTTTTCGGCAGGCTTGTTATTAATCAGTATTTTCCCGCAGATTGCAGATTTCTTTGCGAAGCTGCTGGGTATTTACTCAACTGTAAATTTCCTGTTCTTATTTATAATATTTATTTTACTGATAAAAATATTTAATATGAATATTCATATTTCGCAATTAGAGAACCGATTGAAAAATCTGGCACAAAGCGTGGCAATTTATGAAAAGACAGAAGAGGATTCACAGAAGAAGGCGGATGTAGGAGAGGAAATACAGCCATGAAAAATCGTTGGAAGGAACTGTTTGGAAAATACGGAAAAAGGGGAATTATAATTCTGGTAATTGCAATTCTATGCTCCTTTCTGGGTGAATGTGTCTGGAATCTGGATGTTTTGAAGCTGTCAGCCGAGGAACGTGGGGTTCATACACTGGCATTAGAGGAGTTATATACAGAAGGCTTCCAATATGAAAACGGCACATTGGTTATGACCGGACAGCCGGCAATGATTCGGCTGGATAATTCATATTCTTATATCAGTAAGCTGGAATACACATATGAATACGGTTATGATTTCACCGCAGTAATACGAATCTATCCGACTGCAGAAGCGGAAGAACAGCAGAGCTTTGTGGATATGGCAGACGGAAATAACCGCCTTGTGACCTGCTCTGAGGTAAAGCTGGAGCAGGGGTTCGACCATGTAGATTTAATATTTCCGGAGGGAATAGAGGGTATTACGATTACCGGAGTTGCGTATGATAATTCCTTTCATATGAGCGGAAGAAGAGTTCTGGCAACTGCAACCTGTATCGGATTGCTGCTATTTGTTATCCTATGTTCGAAGATTGGAGAAAAGCGTCTGGAGTATGCATATCTGGTTATCGGACTTACAACCTGTGTTACGATGCTGGTAACATTTCCGGCTCAAAAGGTATCGTGGGATGAAGCCTATCATTTCCGGCATGCATATGAGCTGGGACTCGGTACGCAGCGGATTCTGTCTCCGGAGGTACAATATTACGGAAGTGATGATGAAGTAGCAACGTTATTATATCCGAGAACTGCCGCAGAATTTAACAGTCTGGAGGCAGGCTTGAATGAAAGTGATATTTACCACACAACAGGAGAGGGAACGGTTGTTATTAAGAGCGGCTTTGCTGCCCTGAATGATATTGGTCATATAGCGAGTGCGGTCGGAATCGGATTTGCAAGACTTTTCCATATGCCGTTAACGGCAGTCTACCGAATGGGAAAATTGTTTAATGCTCTTTTATATCTGGGTGTTACCTTCTTTGCAATCCGCAGGATGAAGACCGGAAAGCGGCTTATGACGGCACTGGCATTGATGCCGACTCCGTTGTTTCTGGCATCCTCCTACTCCTATGACGCAACCCTAAATGCATTTGTGTTACTGGGACTGGCATATATGTTATCGGAATTTGTTGAGCGGGAAAGCTATATATCATGGAAAAGCTATGGTATCTTTATCGGCTCCATGTTCATAGCCTCCGGCATTAAGATGTTGTATGCACCGTTATTGTTGCTGGTGCTGTTTCTTCCAAAGAAGAAGTTCCGGAATACGAAGACTATGCTTTTGATGAAGATAGGGATTCTGGTGGTATGCGGAGCCTTGCTTGGGGCAATGCTTTTACCAACACTGTTACAGCCTTCGGGAGTCGCTTCGGATACCAGAGGCGGAGATACCAGTACCGCAGGACAGTTGGCGGTTATCTTTGGAAATCCGTTAGGATATGCAAAGCTTCTGATTATGCAGATTGTAAGCTCCGGAATTGATTTCACACTGGGTAATGGCATCTATGGCACAATGGCACATTACGGATATTTTCCGTTTGGTGGATATATTACGGTATTTATGACGTTTATGGTTCTGACCGATGTTCCGGAGACCGGATATGCATTCCGGAAACGGGAACGCATTGGAATGCTGGCAATCGCTACCCTGATTATATGCTTTATCTGGACCGCTATGTATATCAGCTTCACGCCGGTAGGAGCGGGAACCATTAACGGAGTACAGGGACGGTATTTCATTCCGATTATTCTGCCGTTGATGTTAGCCATTCAGCCGGCAGGAATCGAGAACCGGATTCCGCCGCGTATCTATCATGCAATCACACTTGGAGTGCCGATTTTACTTAGCTACAGTGTGGTGGTGTATAAGGTGCTGGGGAATGCATCCTAAAGGTATGGTTTGTAAGAATTCATTCAGAACAATCGGCTTTACAAAGCCTTGATTAGATGTTACAATGCGAAAAGATATGATGATTATGGAGGAAAGTGTAGTATGAGAACTTATTTAGTAACCGGAGGAGCAGGCTTTATCGGCTCTAATTATATTCATTATATGTTCCGAAAATATGGAAATGAGATTAAGATTATAAATGTGGATTGTCTGACCTATGCCGGTAATCTGGAAAACTTAAAGGATATTGAAAATCAAGACAATTATGAGTTTTATAAGGTGAATATCTGTGACAGCGAAGCAATTCAGAAGATTTTTGCAGAGCATGATATTGATCGGGTTGTGCATTTTGCGGCAGAGAGTCATGTAGACCGTAGCATTAAGAATCCTGAGATTTTTGTGCAGACAAATGTATTGGGAACACTGGTTATGTTAAATGCGGCTAAGAATGCATGGGAATTGCCGGATGGTACATTTAAGGAAGATAAGAAATTCCTGCATGTATCAACGGACGAGGTATATGGCTCGTTGGAGGAGGACGGTACCTTCTTCTATGAGACAACTCCGATTGACCCGCATAGTCCGTATTCTGCAAGTAAGGCGTCTTCGGATATGCTGGTAAAGGCGTATATTGATACCTATCATTTCCCGGCAAATATTACAAATTGCAGTAATAATTACGGACCGTATCAGTTCCCGGAGAAGCTGATTCCGTTAATTATCAATAATGCATTGCAGGGTAAGAAGCTTCCGGTTTACGGAGACGGTAAGAATGTGCGGGATTGGTTATATGTGGATGACCATGCGAAAGCCATTGATATGGTTCAGGAGCAGGGAAGATTAGGCGAGCGGTATAACATTGGCGGACATAATGAAAAACAGAATATTGAAATTATTCATATTATTCTGGATACATTACAGGAAATGCTTCCGGACGGCGACCCTAGAAAGGAACTGGTTAGTGAAAACCTGATTACTTATGTAGAGGACCGGAAGGGACATGACCGCAGATACGCCATTGCACCGGATAAGATTAAGGCAGAGATTGGCTGGTATCCGGAAACCATGTTCAAGGATGGCATTCGCAAGACGATTGCATGGTTCTTCGAGCATGAGGACTGGATGAAGAATGTTACCAGTGGTGATTATCAGAAGTATTATGAGGAAATGTATCGGAATAAGTAATAGGTGTATGGAGATATGCGGCTTTCGTGTATCTCCATTCCCTGCGTTTTTTAAGAAATAGAGAAACCGGAGAATGAGGAAGGAGTCAGAAATGAAAGGTATTATATTAGCAGGTGGGTCGGGAACCCGTTTGTATCCGTTAACAAAGGCAATCTCAAAGCAGATTATGCCGGTATATGATAAGCCGATGATTTATTATCCGTTGTCAACACTGATGCTGGCAGGGATTCGGGAGGTATTGATTATCTCTACCCCAAGAGATTTACCGGTATTTCAGGAATTGCTGGGAAGCGGTGAGCAGCTTGGCATGAAGTTCGAGTATGCAATTCAGGAGGTGCCGCGTGGATTGGCAGATGCCTTTATTGTAGGAGAGAAGTTTATTGGCAAGGATAAGGTTGCTTTGGTTCTGGGAGATAATATCTTTTACGGACAGAGCTTTTCAAAGGTATTACGGAGAGCCGCAGAGCGGGAGCAGGGTGCAACCATTTTCGGTTATTATGTAAAAGACCCAAGAGAGTATGGTGTAGTAGAATTTGATGAGGAAGGTAAGGCACTTTCCATTGAGGAAAAACCGGAGCATCCGAAGTCAAATTATGCAGTACCGGGACTTTATTTCTATGATAATGATGTAGTTGAAATTGCAAAGAATGTCAAACCGTCCGCCAGAGGTGAAATTGAGATTACTTCTGTCAATAATGAATATTTAAGAAGAGGTACGCTGATGGTAGAAACCTTGGGACGTGGATTTGCATGGCTGGATACCGGTAATCATGATATGCTGTTAGATGCGGCTGATTTTGTGGCAGCCTTTCAGAAGCGGCAGGGACTTTATATCTCCTGCATTGAGGAAATAGCGTATAAGCGTGGCTTTATCGATAAAGAGCAATTGCTGAAGTTGGCAGAACCATTGATGAAGACCCACTATGGACAGTATCTGGTGGATGTGGCAAACGGTTTGTAAAGAGATATAAAGGAGTAGGAAATCATGGGAAAGATTACAGTAGAGACATGTGAGATAGAAGGCTTGAAGATTATCACCCCTCAGGTGTTTGGGGATGAGCGTGGATACTTCATGGAAACTTATAATTACAATGATTACAAGGAAGCCGGTATTGATATGGAATTTGTACAGGATAATCAGTCAAGCTCCAGTAAGGGTGTGCTTCGCGGACTTCATTTTCAGAAGCAGTTTCCACAGGATAAGCTGGTGCGGGTAGTCAGCGGAGAAGTATTTGATGTGGCAGTGGATTTACGGAAGGGTTCAAAGACCTTTGGTAAATGGTTTGGCGTAATCTTATCTGCGGAGAATAAGAAGCAGTTCTTTATTCCAAAGAATTTTGCACATGGGTTTATTGTGTTATCAGACAGTGCTGAATTTGCTTATAAGTGTACGGATTTCTATCATCCAAATGATGAAGGAGGTCTGAAGTGGGATGACCCGGAAATTGGCGTGAAGTGGCCAATGCCGGAGGGTATGACAAAGGAAGACCTGATTATTTCAGAAAAAGACCATAAGTGGAGTGGAATTAAAGATTATGAGTAAAAAGAGAATTGTTGCTGCAATTGTTATTCTCTTGTTTGCAATTGTATCGAATTATTTAGTGCTGCACTACAGGAGTCCTCTGGATGATACCAAGATGTCTATGATTTTACAGTTTTCTGCGGATACTGCGGTCAATGTGAAACTGTATTATTCGGATACCTCTGAGTTTACAGAGGAGCATAGCCAGACAGTAGTATATAATTCAGTAAATAAACAGAAACGGCTTACGTTTGATTTGGGACAGGAATACAGCCATTATCGTCTGGATTTTGGTGACCTGGATGGTGTGAAGGTATCTGTACAGGACATCTGGTTTTATTATTCTGACATAAAGATTCCGTATGGGACGTATCTTTTGGAGCAGGAGAAACTTTCTGGCGTAAAGGAGCTACAGGCAACAGACGGAACTCTTACATTTACAACAGAAGGTACGGATTCCTTCTGTGCGGTTGATATTCCGCGAAAGGATATACAAAATCAGGCAGAGAAGATTCATAACCGACAATGCCTGATTAAGGATATTGCCATTTGTGTAGTGCTGGATATTTTTTTGTTGATTGCATTTATCAAGATAAAGAAGATTGCTGTACTGCCAATGGAGTTATTTGAAAACCGGAAACTGATATTTAATCTGGCAAAGAATGATATTAAGACGCGGTTTGCAGGCTCTTATCTTGGAATTATTTGGGCATTTGTGAATCCGGTTATCACTATAGTGGTATACTGGTTTGTATTTCAGGTTGGTTTGCGTTCCAATCCGATTGATAACTTTCCGTTTATTTTGTGGTTTGCATCCGGTCTGATACCATGGTTTTTCTTTTCGGAAGCCTTGGGTGGAGGTACCGGTACTTTGATTGAGTATAGCTATCTGGTAAAAAAGGTAGTATTCAAAATTTCAATTCTGCCAATTGTAAAGGTATTTTCAGCCTTATTTATCCATGTCTTTTTCGTACTGGTATTGATGGTGCTGTATCTGTGCTATGGATATGGAATTGACTGGTATTCTTTGCAGGTAGTGTATTATTCCTTCTGTATGTTTGTACTGGCATTGGCAATCAGCTACGCAACTTCTGCAGTGGTGGTGTTTTTCAGGGATTTATCACAGGTTATAGGAGTGGTTTTACAGGTCGGAATGTGGGCAACTCCGATTATGTGGAGTTATACGATGCTTCCTGTCGGTTTACAATGGATATTGAAGATTAACCCAATGTTTTACATTGTAGAGGGGTATCGAAATGCCATGATATATAAGACCTGCTTCTGGAATGATGTGTACGGAACTGCGTATTTCTGGCTGCTCACAATTGCTTTGCTGGGAATCGGAATGACAATATTTAATCGATTAAAGATACATTTTGCAGATGTATTATAGGAGAAATCTATGAGTGACGGTGTAATTCAGGTTATTAATGTGAGTAAAATGTATAAGCTGTATGACAGGCATATGGACCGGTTAAAAGAGGCATTGGGACTGAGCCGGAAGAAATGCTATACCGAACATTATGCATTGAATCATATTAATTTTGAAGTGAATAAAGGGGAAACAGTTGGAATAATAGGAACCAATGGCTCCGGTAAATCAACGATTCTTAAGATTATAACCGGAGTTTTGAATCCGACAGAAGGTGAAATTAAGGTAAATGGGCGAATTTCTGCTCTTCTGGAGCTTGGAGCCGGATTCAATATGGAATATACAGGTATTGAAAACATTTATTTAAATGGAACCATGATAGGCTTTTCCAAGGAAGAAATCGATGCGAAGCTGGATGACATTCTGGCATTTGCGGATATTGGGGAATTTGTAAATCAACCGGTTAAGACCTATTCCTCCGGTATGTTTGTCCGATTGGCATTTGCGGTAGCAATTAATATTGAACCGGAGATTTTGATTGTAGATGAAGCATTATCTGTAGGAGATGTATTCTTTCAGGCAAAATGTTATCACAAGTTTGAGGAATTTAAGGAAGCAGGCAAGACAATCTTGTTTGTAAGTCATGATTTAAGCAGTGTAAGTAAATATTGTGACCGGGTTGTGCTTTTGAATAAGGGCGAAAAGCTGGCAGAAGGAACTCCGAAGGAAATGATTGACCTATATAAGAAGTTATTGGTAAATCATATGGATGAAGCCGATACTTCGGAAACAGAAGCCGTGGAGCATGAAGCTGCACCGCAACCGATAGAGGATACTCGTCTGTGGAAGGAAGCCTTGTCCGTAAATCCGGATACGGTAGAATACGGAAACGGGAATGCATCTATTGTTGATTTTGCAATTTTAGATGCAAACGGAAATATTAGCGGAAACATTGAAAAGGATACGGATTTCGCCGTTAAAATGAAGGTGAGATTTGCAACGGATATTCAGGACCCGATATTCGCATTTACTATCAAGGATTTGCGAGGAACGGAAATTACAGGTACGAACTCCATGTTTGAAAATAAATATGTACAGCCACAGCATGAAGGGGACGAGCGTATAATTACCTTTAAACAGAAAATGTCATTGCAGGGCGGAAGGTATCTGTTGTCACTTGGCTGTACCGGATATAAGGACGGAGAGTTTCAAGTGTATCACCGATTATATGATGTATGTGAAATTACGGTAATCTCCGAGCATAATACAGTGGGATTCTATGATATGCATTCAAAGGTAGCGATTGAATAAGGAAAATGAGGTAAACATATGGCTATTTTCAACCTGAACTATTATACAGAAGAAGATTATTATTCGGATGGTGACATTGAAAATGAATTATTGAATATGGTAAAAAACGGGGTTGCTCTTTCAGACTTGGAGCAGGCTTCTTATCCGATTGTATACCATTTGTCTCCGGTTCGGGAAAATATCTTAAACTGGTATCCGTTTGACCCGGAGGGAACCGTACTTGAAATTGGTGCGGGCTGCGGAGCCATTACAGGTATGCTTTGCACAAAGGTGAAGCAGGTGGTGGCTGTTGATTTGTCCAAGCGGAGAGCCAGCATTAATTACGAGCGGAATCTGGATAAAGAGAATCTGGAGATTTATGTTGGTAATTTAAATGATATGGAGTTTGGACAAACCTTTGACTATATTATTTTAAATGGTGTCTTTGAATATGCCATCAGCTTTACAGATTCAGAAAATCCATATGTGGATTTTTTGAATAACATCAAGAAGCATCTGCGGAAAGATGGAAAATTGATGATAGCAATTGAGAACAAATACGGTTTGAAATATTTTGCCGGAGCACCGGAGGATCATACCAATCAGTTCTTTTTGGGCTTAAATAATTATGAACAGAATCATTCGGTTCGTACCTTTGGTAAGCAGGAATTAACAGAATTATTGGGGCGGGCAGGATTCGCATATACAAAGTTCTATTATCCATATCCGGATTATAAGTTCCCGAATGAAATCTTTACAGACGAAACCTTACAGAGTAATGGATATGGCAGAGATTACTATAATCTGAATGGAGACCGGTATCTCTTATATAATGAACAGGCTGTTGCGAAGGGCTTGGTGAAGGAAGGAGTTATGTCAGCATTTTCAAACTCATTTCTGGTGATTGCAAGTGCAGAGCAATTAAAGGAAGCAGAACAGACGCTGTATGTAAAGATTAACAATGACCGGAAGGAAGAATTTCGGATTTTAACTCAGATTATATATGATTCAGAGAAACAGCAACGATATGTAAGAAAGCTTCCGATAACAAAAGTTGCACAGGCACATATCGGAAGAATGATGAAGGAGGAAAATATCGGAGCAGAGAAGCTAAAGCCGGTAGTTTCCAACTCACAGGATATGCTTCAATATGAATATCTAAAGCAGGCAACACTGGATGCGGAGATTAAGGAATGCCTGGATAAGAAGGAAATAAATGCGATTTTTGATAAACTGGATGCCTTTTTTGAAGCAGCCTTTTCCAAAGCAGAGATAAAAGCGTATGATACAGAGAACTTTCAGAAGGTGTTTGGAAAAACAACCTCTATGGGAGAGGTATTATGTGTCTGCCCTGCCAATATTGATTTAATTTGTGATAACGTATTTCCTATTGATGAAGGCTATCATGTGATTGATGATGAATGGGTATTCTCATTTCCAATTCCGGTAGAGTTCATTCAATGGAGGGTTCTGAATGAACTGTTTAATAAGCACAGTGAGCTGTGGAAGCTGACACCAAAGAAGGCATTTTATGAACGATATGCGATTCAGGAAGAGCATGAAGCTATTTTCCGGAGCTGGAATTATTATTTCAGTAAGGTTTATGTAGGAGCAGATACCTTGGAACGATACAGTATAGAAAAGGAGCCGTTTGAACTTAATGCAGTATTGGATAACAGTCTGGCGTTAAAAAAGGCGTTAAGTTTTCTTTACTATGATGATGGAACCGGATACAGTGAGGATAAAAAACTCTGTTCCATGCTTCGAATTCAGGAGGATGAATTTCAGGTTCGATTTGAACTTCCGGTTGGAAAGAATATTATCCGCCTACGATGGGATCCTGTGGAAAAGAGAATCGTACGATTGAATATCAGAAAGCTGGAAAGTGAAGCGGTGGTAACGGCAGTAGCATTAAATGCAATGCCATCGGAAGATGGTTGGGAGACGTTTCTTTCATTGGACCCACAGTATCAGCTATACATGGAGGGAACAGCAACCTATATCCAGATTAGTGGCAAAATTGATATGATTCTGACCGATGAACAATTCCAGAGAGAATTATCTAAAAAATGTGAGCTGTTCGCAAAAGAATATAGGAATACGATAAAGGAGACAAATGAGTCTTCGGCAGAATCGGAGTCGAGAAATACCGATAAAAGAAAGCGGCGGAAAGGATTTTTTTCGAGGAAATCGTAACACATATAAAACTAAGATAGAATGAAATGATTAAGAGTAAGAAGGGAAACGAGTATGAGAGCACCAATAGATGTTATTATTCCAATCTATAATGCCTATGAGGATTTGAAAAAGTGTATCGGCAGTATTGAACAGTATATGGATTTATCGTTGGACAGACTGATATTAATTGATGACTGTAGTCCGGATGAACGGATATGGGAATATCTGCAAAGCCTGGAACGGGATAATATTGTCTGTATTCATAATGAAACCAATCGTGGATTTTCAAATAATATTAATACCGGTATGCTGTATTCACAGGACAGGGATGTGATTTTACTAAATTCCGATACGGTTGTGACAGCAGACTGGATTCAGAAATTATATCAATGTGCATACTCTAATCCGGAGATTGGAACGGTAACCCCAATGTCCAATAGTGCGACCCTATGCTCGTATCCGATTACCTGTCAGGATAATCAGGTTCCTGAGCATCTGACTATAGATGAGCTGGGACATATAATTGAACGATGCAGCTTGAAGAAGTATCCTCGTATTACGGTTGCCGTTGGATTTTGTATGTATGTGAAGCGGGAGGTAATTCAGGCAGTCGGTTTGTTCGATGCAGAAACCTTCGGACGCGGTTACGGAGAAGAAAATGATTTCTGTAATCGGGCAGAGCAGTATGGTTATATCCATGTTATGTGTGATAATACTTTTATTTATCATAAGGGTACGGTATCTTTTATCGGAGAAGAGAAGCGTAAGCTGATAGAGGCACATGACCGGATATTAAATGAACGTTATCCTGCACAAATGCAGCGAAATCATGAATACTGTATGGAAAAGCCGGATCAGTATATTCGTGATAACATTGATATATATGCAAAGGCAGACCCGAACCGAAAGAATCTGATGTATGTAACACACGCAGATTTTAGGGGTGATGCGTATAATAATATGGGCGGTACACAGTTTCATGTCCGGGATTTGGTAAATCAGTTAAAGACGGAATATAATGTATATGTAGCAGCAAGAGATAGAGAATATCTGCGTGTGACCTTATATCGGGATGAGGAAGAGGTTGCGTTAAAATATTATATCGGAAAGGCAGATTTGTTTCCAAGGGTAAGGGACAGTCAGTTGTATGCTTTATTTGAAAATCTTTTAAAGGCATTTCAGATTGATGTGTTACACGTACACCATACCCATAGCTTAAGCTTTGATATGGTATATGCCGCAAAAAAATTAAAGATACCGGTAATTCTTACCATGCATGACTATTATTATATTTGTCCGAATGTAAAGCTGGTGAATGCAGAGGAGAAATATTGCGATGGCTGCAAGAATATGGCAGGCTGTGCAGAATGTTTAAAGAAAAAAAGTGATATAGAAATTGGTGATGCATTCCTGAATCGTTGGAGAACCGAGTGTCGGAAGATGTTTGAGCTTTGTTCACAGATTGTAATTCCGTCGGAAGCAGCAAAGTCAGTTGTGGTTTCTTATTACCCGGATATAGCAGAGCAGATTCGGGTCGTGGAACATGGACTGGAATTACAGGATACCACGGTTGATATACAGAATGTACGAACAGAGATTATTGATGAAATGACGGTCAACTGGGATATTGTATATAATTCTTCCGAAAACCCATATCTGGTTCAGGGCTGGGCATATATAAGAGGAGTTTGTTCAGACAATGTTGTACCGTATATGGAGGTAAAGTATAAGGATATACGCAGGTGCTACGAGTGTACAAAGATAATGCGACAGGATGTGGCATATAACCTAAAGGATGAACGATATATATTTTCAGGATTTACCTGTAGCATATTTGATAAGGAAATGTTAGAAACGGAGGTTGAACTTACCTTATACTTAAAGTATGATACCTGTTATTATACGGATGGTAAAAGTATTCGTGCAACCTTGCAGTCTCCGGAAGAATTAAGCGGCTATAATGTAGCCTTTTTGGGAGGCATGGTTCCGGAGAAAGGAAGTAAACTGGCAACAGATATGATTACCGCAGGAGAAGAAAAGATTAACTGGCATATCTTTGGAACGATTGCAGATAAAGCCCTGCTCGATGTACAGCAGGAACATGTAATCAAGCATGGAACCTATCGCCAACAGGATCTTCCGCAGCTACTTTCCCAATATCATATTGATGTAGTCTGTATTCTGCCAATCTGGCCGGAGACCTTCTGCTATACGTTGTCAGAAGCAATTACCTGTGGAATCCCGGTATTTGTTACAGATATTGGTGCGGTAGGGCAGCGGGTACATAGACATGGCTATGGTTGGACCGTACCCGTTGATATGTCCGGTGCTGAGATGACGAAGAACTTGATACAGATTTTGGAGAATGAACAGGAATATGCGGAAAAGAAGCAAATAGCAGTAGACTTTAAGGAGATTTCCCTGCAACAGATGGCAGAGGACTATCATACGATGTATCAGGAAAAAGAATGCTCCGATACAGTAAAGACCGATGACTTTGACCGACAGGCAATTTATGAGGGTCTGACGCAGGAGAATCTCCGGTATGATGGATATTATGAAGTGGTTCAGGAAAAAAAGAGTATTGTTAAGCAATTGCAGGATGTGCAATTAGCATTGGCAAATACACAGGCAGCTTTGAATGAAAATCAGGCGGCATTAACACGTATCCGTAGTAATATTTTTTACAGAGCTGCAAGAAAAATCAAGCATATATTTGTTAAATAGTTTCTGATGCCTGAGGGGAAAAGGAATGAAAGATGAAACGCAAATGAGAAATAGAAGTATTGATTTTGTAAGAGGGGTAAGCATAATACTGATTGTCATATATCATGTATATGCAATATCGGCACAGTTCGGATATGGACCTCACGTAAGAATTCCCGTTCTTTCGGAAATCCTGATGCTTGGCGGTGAAATTGGTGTTACATTATTCTTTATTATGAGCGGATATGGCATATACTTTTCACTGGATAAAGAATATGAAAGAACCGGTACAATTAATATCAGGCAATACATGAAAAAACGTTGGATTCGCATTGCACCTCAATATTATATTTCACTTGCGGTTGTCTTGTTTTTTACAGAAGGAGCGGTCTATTTAAGCAGGAGTGGTGCAAAAAGCATCCTTACACATTGCCTGTTTATTCACAACTTCTGGCCGGACACACATGGCTCCATAAGCGGTGTGCTTTGGACAATGGGAATCATTGTCCAGTTTTATCTGGTTTCTATCTTCCTGTATAAAGGAATGAAAAAGGCTCCGGTAATATCGATACTTTGTGCGATATTCATTACAGTTGCCGCCAAATATATAATCTTTCATGTGATTGGCACCGAACAATATTTTGTTTACGGGAGACAACTCATAACGGCACTGGATAATTTTATGTGGGGAATGTTTTTAGCCGGGTGTGACAGGCGGCAATGGTGTATGCAGAAGAAACGTATTTTACCGGTAATCATGTTTATCATTATGTTAGGCATATTTTCCGTGTATGTCCTTTATTCTGCAAAGAGAAGTATTTATGCAGATTCCATGACAGGATATGTGTGGCATAGTGTATTGGCAGTGCTACTGACCGGAATCATATTCTGGTTATCCAGAATTCGGATTTGTTTTGAAAACAAACTATGGTCTCCGTTTCTGGTTATATCAAAAAATGAGTATGGTATTTATATATGGCATTTATTGATTATAAATGCAGTCTTGTCAAAGTCTTCATTTGTAAATGGGCTTGCATCCGGGTCATTTTTGCTGGAATGCTTATGGTTTCTAGTTGTTACAGTGATAGCCGGATGGATAGCAACAAAATTAATTGATGATTCATTATCGAAGAAAATAACAGGAAAGAAGGAAGAAATAAAATGAACTACGGGGAACGTCTAAGATATACAATGCTGATTGTACTTATGCCGATAATTTCCTATGTGATTTTGGGACCATTGGAAATATATTTTGGAAATGAAAAGGATTTTGCGTTTAGCTACGGAGACTTTTTCTGGCTGTTATTACTGATTGCGATTGCGGTATGGGCAATCGGCAGCCTTTTGGTAGCTGCATTACCGGAAAAGCTGTGTGTAATTACTAATGCAGTTATTTTGGGAATTGCAATTGCTTCCTATATACAGAACATGTTTATGAATGTGAAGCTTAGCGAAGCGGATGGCAGTCCTATGAATTGGAATGAGTTGAAATCTTTTACTATAATTAATTTGATTGTCTGGATTGTGATGTTGGCATTGGTAATTTGTGGCAGTGTATTTCTAAAAAAATATTGGACGAAAATATCTATGGGAGCTGCAGCATTTTTCAGCCTAATACAAGTTGTGGCAGTAGTATCTCTAGTGTTACCTGCTATGACAGAGCATAAAGAGTCCGGTAATCTGCAAATGGCAACAGATGAACGGTTTCAGGTGGCAAAAGAAAATAATATTATAATATTTGTTCTGGATACATTCGGAAACATGCAATATGAGGAGGCACTTAAGAAATATCCGGAAATTGCGGAAGACTTATCCGATTTTACATTCTATAATAATGCAGATTGTCACTATTACTGTACATTCCCATCTATGACACATATGCTGACCGGTAATGAATTCGACTTTAATGCGACATCTGAAGGTTGGATGCAGACAGCATGGACCTCTGAGCGGGCAGTTAATTTTTATCAGACGCTACATGATGACGAATATACAGTGAATTTGTATTCAGCAACTCCCGGATACGTATATGGTGATTTAGAGAATTTATACGGTAAAATCGATAATGTTCGTGGAGTAGATACCATTGTAAAAAAGGGTATATTAGTGAAACGTATTTGCAAGATGTCAATTTATAAGTATGTTCCATATATAGTAAAGCCTTATTTTGAAGTGTTAAGTAAGGAATTTGATTCTGTAGTGGAATATGCCGAGGGAGATAGTTGCACGGATGATAATGGCGAATTCTATCAGTTACTTCTAAATAATCCTCTGGAAATAAGTGACGATATGAAAAATGCGGTAATTATACAGCATATATTCGGTACACATCAACCATATACCTTAAATCAGAATGCAGAAATAGTAGAGGAAGCAGAACGGATAGATACCATTAAGGGGTTGAGCGTTATCCTGAATGAGTATATGCAGCAATTGAAGGATATTGGTATGTATGATGATGCAACGATTATTATTACGGCAGACCACGGAGCGTGGTATGGAGGGGATACGCAGCCAATCTTCTTTATTAAGCAAAGTGGAGAAACACATGAAGCGTTAGTTGTGAACGAAGCACCGATTTCACTGGATGATATGCAGGCAACCATTCTTTCCTTGGCAGGAGAGGATTATAGTGCGTACGGAACCTCTGTTTTTGACTGGAATGCGGATGATGTCAGAGAACGTACGGTCTATATGAGAGGGAATGATGAACAATATCCGGAGGTGCAAGGTTCAGCGTTTAATGTTTATTATCAATACACCTATGTGGGAAAGCGAAACAATCTAAACGAAAGGGTAGAACAGGGACCGGATGATATTGTACCGGCTACACCATGGATAGATAAATAATCTATTATACACGAAAGGTAATAAGGTGATAACGTGATTAGAGCAATTATATGCATAGCAGTACTATTTCTTGGATTTCCGTATCTGCTGGGAATGCTGATTGCTAAATTAATAAAGGTTCGTACAGATAAAATGATTACGATTATGTTGCTTGGATATATGATGCAGTGTTCTTTGTTTCAAGTAATTGTGATTCCGTGTGTGGTCTTGAAACTTCCAATGATAGTAGTGATAATTGTCTGGCTTCTGACTATGATAGGCTTATCTGTTCCTGCCATATGTATGCAACGGGGACGGTGGAAGTATATCGTGAAAAATCAGTGGCAGGAGTTTCATTCCAATGTATCACCGGTTTGTATTTTATTTTTAGCTGCATTTGCCGTACAACTAATATTGGTTGTAGGATTTGCACACTATGATTTGGATGATGCATATTATCTGGGAATTGCTTCGGATGCTTACCAGACCGGAAAGATGTATCAGTATTCTCCGTATACCGGGGGAGAAAACGATTTGTTAAGTCAGGTTCGTTATTTTATGTCGGGATATGAAATGTATGTGGCTGCAATCGGAACACTTATGGGCGTGCATCCGACAATTATATTCCACAGTATATTGCCGGTTGTACACCTGTTATTAATTTATATGGCATATTTACAAATAGCAGATGTATTATTTGAAAATCAAAAGAAACAAAAATGGATATTTATGATGTTTGTTGCAATTAGTTACCTATTCGGATATGTAAGCATCTATACATCTTCAACCTTTGTAATGGTGCGTTTATGGCAGGGAAAGGCAATGCTGGCAGGCTTTATAATACCGCTGATGATTGGAATGGCAATGCATTTCATGAAGAAGGAGCAATTGCGGCGACAGTGGCTTCCGATGCTACTTACACAGATAACGGCCTGCTTTTTCACCTCTATGGGAGCGTTAATAGCTCCGATTCTCTTTGCTGCACTTGCCATTGTAAATGGAATCCGTTATCGCAGTATCCGAATGCTGTTTTATTCTGCTATATGTGTGTTGCCATGTATTCTGACGGACTTGGCATATGTACTTTTGAGATAGGGGGCGATGGGATTGAAGGAGATATGGAATGCAATTTTATCGGCATATGGAGCCTATTTTGGCGGAAGTGCAATATTCGCATTGTCGTTAGCAGGAATGGTATATATCTTTGTGACGGAAGAAAAGAAGATACAGAAGTGGTATTTAATCTGGTTGCCGGTTTGCATATTACTTATGATTTTTATGCCGGTTATTATGTGGGTTATGGAGCATGCGATTCATGAAACAGACACCTATTGGCGGATGTTTTGGATGTATCCGGCAGGAATTATATTAGCTTACAGCGGAACCCGGCTGATTGCACATGCAAAACAGGGGCTTAAACAGGGGATTACCCTGCTTGCTATATTGGCAATACTGATATTGGCAGGCAAATGGGTTGGAGCCGGTGAGAATTATACAAGGGTTCATAATGCATATAAGCTGCCGGATGAGGTTATTGAAGTCGGACAGATATTAGAAAAACAAGAAGCTGTATATGCGGCGGCACCGGAGGATGTGGCATGTATTATAAGGCTATATAATGCGGATATTCATATGCTGTATGGCAGAGATTTATATCGGGGCTGGGTAACAGAGGAATCTGTTCTGGAATTATCGGAAATCTTGGATATGGCAGGAGATAATGCAAAACGAGCGGTAGAGATAGCAAAACTATATGGAGTAAATTATATTGTAATATATACAGAAAGTAAGGCGGCTTACGATAGTCAGACAGATTGTATAGAGTATATCGGCGGAAATGAATTATATAGCGTATATGCAGTCCGATAAGAGGATTCGTATTTGGAAAGTAATGTCAATGGTGGAAGCTACGAACATTGACGAAAAGGAGAAGATTTGATAGAATTAAACAGAAGTGTGGGATTCTATCAAACGAAAGGTAGTGCTATGGGACGCAGATATAAATATAAAAAGCTGTTAGCATTTATGGAGAGCGGATTGCTGTTAGTCATTGAGACAGCTTTATTTGCATATGTATGGTATTCTCATTATATGTACTATATTCAAATACCGTTTTGGCGTAGAGGAAATTATGCGGTAATCGGAATATATACATTGATTTTGTTTTTGTTCACAAAATTATACGGGGGGTATCGGGTCGGCTATCTGCGATTAATGGATGTATTGTATTCGCAGGTGCTTTCTTTGGTATGCTCGAATATAGTTCTTTATTTTCAATTATGTATCATAGGTCGGGATTATATGAACCCGAAATGGTTGCTTGCTATGACAGCAGTAGAGGTTATAGCAATTTTTGCATGGGTATTTTTATGTAAGTGGCTTTATGCAAAGATATATCCACCGAGAAAAATGATTTTGATTTATGGCGAAGAACTGCCACAGGCATTTATTAATAAGATAAACAGCCGAAAGGATAAATATAATATTTGTGACACGGTTCATATTGATGAGGGAATCGATGTAATTCTGGAAAAGATTTCACACTATTGGAATGTTGTAATCTGTGATACGCCATCCAGTATCCGGAATGTAGTCATGAAGTATTGTTTTGAAAAATCGATTCGGACTTATACAGTGCCGAAGGTAGCGGATATTATGATTCTTGGTTCCGAGCAGATGCATCTGTTTGACACACCGTTGCTCTTACAGAGGAATCAAGGCTTGAATGGAGACCAGGAACTACTAAAGCGATGCATGGATATTATCGGCTCCTTGGTGATGCTTGTGTTGGCATCTCCGATTATGTTGATAATCGCAATTGCGATTAAATGCTATGACGGCGGTCCTGTGTTTTATCGTCAGACCCGACTGACAAAGGACGGAAAAGAGTTCAGTATCTACAAATTCCGGAGTATGCGGGTGGATTCGGAGAAGGACGGAGCCAGACTTGCCATGAAGGGAGATAGTCGTGTCACTCCGGTAGGAAAGGTGATTCGGAATCTTCATTTTGATGAATTTCCACAAATATTTAACATATTAAAGGGAGATATGTCATTAGTAGGACCAAGACCGGAGCGACCTGAAATCAATGAACAATACAAGGAATATATTCCTGAATTTGGGTTCCGGTTAAAGGTGAAGGCCGGCTTAACCGGTTATGCACAGGTATATGGCAAATACAACACAACTCCGAGAGATAAGCTCAAGCTTGATTTGTTTTACATTGAACATTACTCTATTTGGCTGGATATAAAGGTTTTGCTGCTTACGTTTAAGATTTTGTTCCAAAAAGAAAACACAGAGGGTGTTGACGAAAATCAAACAACAGCAATACAAGAACCGAGTAAGACCGGTAATGATATGAAGGATGATGAGTAGATGGATTATTCAGTATTAATGTCGGTATATGCAAAGGAAAAGCCGGAATATCTTCGTATGAGTATAGAAAGTATGCTGCAGCAGACCTGCCCAACCAATGATTTTGTTCTGGTCTGTGACGGAAAGCTGACAGAAGAGCTATATGCGGTGATTGACTTTTTTTGTGAGAAAAATCCGGAATTATTTCAGATTATACAGTTGGAAAAAAACGGAGGTCTCAGCAATGCATTAAACATCGGTCTGCAAAAGTGTAAAAATGAAATAGTAGCAAGGATGGACAGTGATGATGTCAGTTATCCGTATCGGTGTCAGATGCAGCTAAAGGTTATGCAGGAGCAGGCATACGATATAGTAGGCGGAAATGTGGATGAATTTGTGGACACACCGGATATAATTCAATCAAAGCGAATCGTTCCGCATACACATAAGGAAATTGTGCAATACTCGAAAAGAAGAAATCCGTTTAATCATCCCGCTGTTATGTATCGGAAATCGAAGGTGCTGGCTGTTGGAGGCTATAAAGAGTTTCCGTTGTTTGAAGACTATTATCTGTGGATAAAAATGATTCAAAACGGAAGTAGAACATACAATATTCAAACATCCTTGGTATGTATGCGGGTAGGTGCCGGCTTATATACCAGACGGGGCGGCTTTCGTTATGTTAAGAAAATAGTTCGGTTTCGCTATGCATTGTTGCGGGAACGATATATAAATATAGGTGATTTCTTAATAGCTGTGATTGGTCATTCGGCTGTAAGTCTGGTTCCGAATGGAGTGCGACGGTTCGTATACCAAAGGATATTAAGAAAATGATAAAACAGGAATAGAAGCATGGAAAATAGAAACCAATGTATCAGAATATTGCAGGTTGTTGATCGATTAGAATGGAATAGTGGCGTGTCATCGGTAGTAATGAATTACTATAACCATATAGACACCTCCGAAGTTATATTTGACTTTTTAACCCATGGAAAGACAGACGAGCAGACACGAAAACAAATAGAACAAAAGGGGTCCAGAATCTATGAAATGCCATCACTTAGTGCAGGAAATATGCCGACATATTACCGGAGTCTCGAAGCGTTTTATAAAGAACACGCAAAGGATTATCCGATAATTCATGGACATATTCCGAATGCAGCATGGTTTTATCTTGGTTTGGCAAAAAAATATCAGGTGCCTGTGAGAATTTTGCATAGTCACAGTTCCATTGCAGCAGAAAAGCCACTTAGGAGTATTCGGAATAAAATATTGATTTCTTTCGGAAAACGAAAAGCAAATCAGTATTTTGCATGTTCAAAGGTTGCAGCTCAATATATGTTCGGGGACAGAGCAGTTGCGTCCGGTAAAGTCAAGATTATATATAATGCAATTGATGTGGAACGGTTTGCATATAAACCGGAGGAGCGAAACGCCGTACGTGAGGAGCTGGGATTGTCAGACAACTATGTAGTAGGACACGTTGGAAGATTTACAACCAATAAGAATCAAGGCTTTTTAGTGGATTTGTTAAAGGAAATCAAGGATGAGTCGGTGGTGCTGGTATTCGTCGGGGCGGGTGAAACGCAGGAAGCAGTAAAGCAGAAGGTAATAGAAGTCGGCTTAGAGAAGCGGGTACGGTTTCTGGGCATTCGAAGCGATGTAGAACGGATTTTACAGGCGATGGATGTATTTTTACTGCCATCTTATCACGAGGGGTTGCCGGTATCTTGCGTAGAAGCACAGGTTTCCGGGTTGAAATGCCTGATTTCGAACCGGGTCACGAAAGAAACGGATATCACGAACCAATGCGAATTTCTGGATATACAGGATAAGCAGGCATGGATAGATTGCTTAAGAAAGCAAATTGAAGAAGGTTCCGGGGCAGAAAGAATCACCGGAATCAGCGAACGATTTGACATACGAAAAGAGAGTAAACAACTGATAAGGCTTTATCAGAATTTACTTGGGTATCGGAGCGGAAAAGATGAGTAAGAAAATAACAATTGCTGTATTTTGTTATAATAATTTACAATATATATATCAGGCATTGGATTCCATTTTGCATCAGACCTATGACGATATTCAGTTGATTGTAAGTGATGATGGCTCCCGGCTATTTCCTGCAACTGAAATAGACCGTTATATTCAGGAAAACGGAAAGAATATTAAAAGTTATATTGTTCGGCAGAATGAAAGTAATATGGGTACTGTGCGGCATATTAATAAAGTATTGGAATATGTAGAAGGAGAATATTATCTGGGACTGGCTGTGGATGACATACTGATGGAAGATACCGTAATAGCCGCTATCATGCAGATGTTAAATGCGGATGATGGACAGACCATCTTTGTCGGACAGGTTGGTCACTATGACGAGAAGCTGGAAGAAAAGATATGTGATAGTCTGAGCGGAGAAGATATAGCAGTCTTAAACAGAGGAAATACAGAAGAACTGTTTGAACGCTTGTGTATGCAATGCTTTATACCGGCACCCGGAGTCATTTATAATGTAAATGTATTAAAAAAAACGGGTGGCTTTAATGAAAAATACAAGCTGGTAGAGGACTGGCCTTTTTATCTGGCAGCGGTCAGGCAAGGGATTCACTTTCAGTATATAGATGTGACGGTATCCAAGCACAGAACCGGTGGGGTCAGTCACAGTAAAAGAAAAAAAGGTGATAGAAAGCAGGATTTGTATTATAATGATTTAGTAGCAATTATGCGGCATGAAATTGTTCCGTATGCAGACTTACTGACAGCTAATAAAAAGAAGATTATGCAGCATGTGAATGATACGTTAGTAATAGCAGAATATAAGCAGAAGATTATATATGAACCCGGACTTAAAAAGATAAAATGGATAGTTACACAAGCCGGTATCATAGGAATTGTATGGCGGGGAATTATGAGAAGGATACGGAGGAGGTTCAAAGGAAATGAGTGGTAGACAGGTAATCACATTAGGAATTGCTTCCTATAATAATTATATTTATTTAAAAGAGGCGGTTGATTCGGTATTAAATCAGAATTATCCATATATTGAATTAATTATTTCAAATGATGCTTCACCGGATTTTGATGAGGCAGAAATTCGGGAATATATAGAGAGTCATAAAAAAGATAATATTGTAAATTATATAATTAACAATCATGAGACAAATCAGGGAACTGTTCGAAATGTAAATTATATTCGCAGAAATGCTACAGGCGAATTTCTGATGCTTATGGCGGCGGATGATGCTTTATATGATGAAACGGTATTAAGCAGCTTTGTTGCAGAATTTAACCGATTAGGGGATGACGAATATATTATATCGGCACAAACTGCAATGTGTAGCAAGGAGTTGGATAAGGTCAGAAGCTATGAGCCGAGTACAGCGGGGATACAGGCAATTAAGAATTTTACACCGGAAGAAATGTTCTCCAGATTGTCGCATACCTTTACGATTCCGACTACAAGTACCTGTTATCGGATGAGTCTGTATGATTTAGTAGGACCATACGATGAGGAATACTTTATAATTGAAGATGCTCCGCTCTATTTGAAAATGGCGAGGATGGGATTGAAATTTCACTGGCTAGATGGTATGATTGCTGCTAGGCATCGAGATGGCGGTATAAGTCACGGAAATGCTAAGAATACAAGTGAGAGTTATCGAAAATACCGGTATGATGAAGTACTGATTTTTAAAAATGAAATATTGCCGTATCAGGACCGACTGCTTCCAAATGACAGAAGAATTATGTTGGAGAAGTGGGAATACTTAAAACAGGCATATGATAGTGATTTTTCACTTACCGGAAGAACAGTAGCAAAAGACAGTTCATTTATCGGGAGGTTTAAAGAAAGTTTTTTATGGCTGTTTAAATTACAAGGTTATGGGGCTGTTTGCATGGTTATCCCATATTTACTGTTGCATTTTCATATATTTGATGAAATATTCAGTCAGAATCTGATAGGGATACTGGAAGGATATTTTGCATATGCAACATTTTTCTTCTTTTTAGTAGGAGGGTTATTGATAATATTCAGAGAATTGGGCTATGGAATATTGTTAATAAAAAAGGTGTTGCGAAAAATAATTAGAAAGTAATGGAGAAGATGCTGATGAAAAATATTAAGTTAATGCAGTTTAAAGACCACACAGACAAGTACGGACATTTAACTCCGATTGAAGCGGGGATTGACGTTGGATTTGATATTAAACGGATTTATTATATAACACGCGTAGAAGAAGGAGTAAGGAGAGGCTTTCATTCACATAGGGATTTGGAGCAGGTGTTATTATGCCTGAACGGAAGCGTCAAAATATTGGTTAAGACACCGGAAGAGGAAGAGGTTATTGAGTTAAATGACCCGGCTCAGGGCTTGTATATCGGACCGATGATATGGAGAGAGATGTATGATTTTACAGAAGGGGCGGTGCTTCTGGTACTTGCATCGGAATATTATACGGTATCGGATTATATCAGAGATTATAAGCAATATGAAAAAGAGGCAATTGCGTTCTTTCAGAATCAGGAGGATAAGAAATGAAAATACCATTTGCAACATTTGAACATATGCACAAGGAAATAAGAACCGAAGCTTTGCAGAAACTTGAGGAAGTATATGATAAGGGCTGGTTTATTCAGGGAACCGAATGCGAACAGTTTGAACAGGAATTTGCAGCATATTGCGGGACGAAATACTGCGTAGGTTGTGGTACCGGACTGGATGCCATTTATTTGATCTTAAAGGCACTTGGAATCGGTGCAGGTGACGAAGTAATTGTACCATCGAATACGTTTATTGCTACTGCATTGGCAGTGACTTATACCGGAGCTACACCGATATTCGTAGAGCCGGATATGGTTACCTATAATTTAAGCGGAACTGGTATTGAAGAGGCAATAACGGATAAAACAAAGGCTATTATTGCAGTTCATTTATATGGACAGACCGCACAGATGGATGAAATTATAGCAATAGCAAGAAAGCATAATCTGAAGCTGATTGAGGATTCTGCACAGGCACACGGAGCTACTTTTGATGGAAAGAAAGCAGGTACCTTTGGAGACGCTGCCGCATTCAGCTTTTATCCGGGAAAGAATTTAGGGGCGTTAGGAGATGCCGGAGCTGTAGTTACCAGTAACAAGGAGTTGGCAGATAAGGTCAGAGCATTAGGAAATTACGGCTCAGACCGGAAATATCATCATGTATATCAGGGAACCAATTCACGCTTGGATGAAATACAGGCTTCCATATTAAGAATTAAACTGAAGCATTTAGACCAGTTTAATGATGACCGGATTCGGACTGCAAACCGCTACTTAAATGAGATTAAAAACGATAAGATTATTCTTCCGGTAGTAGGGGATAAGCGGAAGCATGTATGGCATATATTTGCAATCATGACTAAGGACAGAGATAACTTTAAGCAATATCTGGAACAAAACGGCATCTATACCGTAGAGCATTACCCGATACCGATTCATAAGCAGCCGGCATATCAGGGGCTTGTAAAGCAGGAACTTCCGATGGCAGAAAAAATATCCGGAGAAGAATTGAGCCTGCCGATGTACTATGGTATGACAGATGAGGAAATTGATTATATTGTAGACGTTATTAATAAGTATTAGTAAGGATGATAACATCGTAAGGTCAGAGTTTGAGAGTAAAAGAGGTATAAGATGGCATATAAAGTAGGAGAAAATGTAACAATCAAGGAAAATGTTGTAATCGGTGATAATGTAATTATTGAAGACAACGTGTATATTGATTATGGAGTTATCATACGAGATAATGTGCATATTAAAAAAGGAACCTTTATTGGAGCCAGATGTATTCTGGGAGAATACCTAGTAGATTTTGTACGTGATAGAGTGGAGGCAGCACATCCGCTGGTAATTGGCGAAAATTCTATCCTTAGAAGCGAAACCATTATTTATGGAGATACAGAGATTGGAGATTCGTTTCAGACAGGACATAGGGTTACAATAAGGGAAAAAAGTAAAATTGGGAATCATGTAAATGTAGGCACACTGAGTGATATACAAGGAGATTGTCAAATTGGTGACTATGTTCATATGCATAGTAATGTTCATATCGGACAAAAAAGTGTGATAGAAAATTATGTCTGGATATTTCCTTATGTAGTACTGACAAATGACCCGACACCTCCTTCTGAAACATTAAAGGGTGTGACCATTCATGAATTTGCAGTTGTTGCAACCGGTACGGTTGTTTTGCCGGGAGTCGTAATTGGAGCAGATGCGATTGTAGGAGCTGCATCCACAGTTACGAAGGATGTAAAACCTGAGGTAGTAGTAGTAGGTAAGCCGGCACGGGAATTGGGACCGATTTCTATGATTAAGGATAAGGAAACTGGGGAAGAAGTGTATCCGTGGAGATTTCATTTTGACAGAGGAATGCCTTGGGAAAGTATTGGATATGAATGTTGGTTAGAGCAAACGAATAAATCTAAATTGGAGAATTAACCATGAAGGATAGAATAGCGATTTTCAGCAAATACAGGTGCTTGTTGCGAGAACTGGTGGGACGTGATTTTAAATTAAAATACAGACGTTCTGTGCTTGGCTATGCATGGAGCTTACTGAATCCATTATTAATGATGTTAGTGTTAACGGCTGTTTTTTCACAATTGTTTAAGTACAATATTGAGAAATTTGCAGTTTATTTAATTATGGGACAAACCGTTTTTAACTTCTATTCGGAAGCAACGACAACTGCGATGACTTCTGTATATGCAAATGCAGATTTAATTAAAAAGGTATATGTTCCAAAGTATATGTTTCCGCTATCAAAGGTGTGTTTTGCGTTTGTAAATATGCTTTGCTCCTTAGGTGCGGTTATTATTGTTATGGCAATTCAAAAGGTGCCGCCACATATAACCTTGGTGTTGTTACCGGTTTTGTTTATTTATATGTTTTTGATTGCGTTGGGAATCGGAATGCTATTATCGGTGGTTGCTGTATATTTCAGGGATTTGACACACTTATACGGTGTATTTATTACGGCACAGATGTATCTCACACCGTTATTTTATCCGGTGGAGGTGTTGCCACTTTGGGTATACCGCATTGTATTTTTGAATCCGACCTATCATCTGGTGGAATTTTTCAGAAATATCGCCTTATATGGGGAGTGGCCTACAATAACGGAACACCTTATCTGTCTGGGATTCGGTGTGGTATTTATGGCACTGGGCTTGCTTGTATTTAAGCAAAAGCAAAAGAACTTTATTCTTTATATTTAACGGAGGCCTGTGATATGAATGCAATTGAAGTCAAGGATTTGACAATTCGATTTAACTTGGCATCGGAACAGGTGACAAGTATAAAGGAATATATGATTAAGCTTGCAAAGCGGCAGTTGACTTTTAATGAATTTTTTGCATTGAAGGATGTAACCTTTGATGTACAAAAGGGAGATTCTGTCGGAATCGTTGGTGCAAACGGATGTGGGAAAAGTACTTTGTTAAAGGCAATTTCCGGCATATATCCACCGTACCGGGGAGGCATCACTGTAAATGGAAGTATTGCACCGCTTATAGAGCTGGGTGCCGGCTTTGATGGACAGCTAACTGCGAGGGAAAATATATTCTTAAATGGAGCTCTATTTGGTCATGACCATAAATACATGGAAAGCAAATTTAATGAAATTGTTGATTTTGCTGAACTTTGGGAATTTATAGATGTACCGGTGAGAAATTATTCCTCCGGTATGGGAGCTAGGTTGGGATTTGCAATTGCAACCATTGTTAAGCCGGACATATTAATCTGTGACGAAATACTATCTGTTGGTGACATGAAGTTTCAAGAAAAATGTGAGCATAAAATGGCAGAGTTAATGGATGGCGGAACAACACTGTTATTTGTATCACATTCCATTGAACAGGTGCGGAAGGTCTGCAAGCATGCCATATATTTAGAAAAGGGACAATTACAGGCACAGGGAGATGTAAATGAAGTCTGTGATTTCTATGTGAACAAGTTATACCAATAAAGCGGTTTAATTGTAAGAGGAAAGATATGAGTAAGCTATTTAAGGTGTATCAAGAGAATATTGGGCTTTATGCAAGTATCTGTATATGGATATGTGCAGGAATTATAACCTTGATTGTTGCACAGGGTTTAAAGGTTACGGACTTTGTATACCAGCATTTCGTAAAGTATGAACAGATTGGATTTTGTGTATATGGTTCGGAAGAACGCTCCAAGGAGCCGCTAAGAATTACGGAAAATCTTGTTTATGATGCAGATGATGAATTTGCAATGGATCCCACTTCGAATGTATATAAGGATAACAATATTGTATATATATACGGTCGAACCTATATATGGGATTTTTATAAAATGGCAGACCATGTGGTTACAAATGACGGATTTAAGAAGGTTCTTCCGGAAGATAGTGATACACGTTATGGTTACTTTGAAGCAGAGAAGGATGGGGCTTTATTAGTAATTGAAGTTCCGGTAATTAATTCGACCTGTATTAGCGTAGAAAAAAACGATACCAAGCAGAATCTTCATATCTTTAATGCTGATAATACGGTAGACCATTATATAGTAAATACGGCATTTCAAGAAGAAGAGGGAAAGCTGACACAGAAGTTTTACTTTTTTAGCGAAGCTAACTGTAAGTACCTGATTAAATATTTTGTCTTGTGTTATCTGGTGTTATTTATAGGTAGTTTGTTAGTATCCTATCTCATGTATGTTCTTTTATTTAAAGTTATGTGGAAATGGAAGGTTCTGACGGAATATAATCCCCGGATTATATTCCTATGTCTGTTTGGAATCCAAATGCTGTATACCTGTATATTCTATTTTGTGAATCCGGATAATTATGCAGTGAGTGGAATGGCAGATGCATATTATTATATGTCCCCGGAGACACAGACCGCATTTTTAGATGATAATGGAATGTTTTCGTGGGACTTGTTTTTTCAAAATTCCTATTCTCATCGCGGATATTTTCCGATTTTTTTGTCAATGTTGTTTAATAAAATCGGTGGAATCTTAGGATGGAATCCGATGATTTTTCAGTTTCTGTTTACAACAGCCGTCAGTGTTTCGGGATGTTGCATTGCATTGCCGATGATATATGAATTTTTTACCGGAAAGAAGCCAAAGAACATTTCTATCATAATCGGATGGCTGATATTTGCCGTATTTTGGGAATCTCATTTCTTTTATGTGTTGTCAGATATTCCGTCCGCAATGTTTGGTTTGTTGGCATTGGCATTCTCATTAAGAATGTTAAAGTCATTTAAATGGCAGGAGTTTTTACTTGCGGGTGTTTTCTGGGGACTTGCCTCGGCCTATCGTGCTGCCTATGGGTATCTGATTAAACTGATTCTGGCAGTTGTATTAGTATTAGGCATTATTAAGGCAGTCAGGGAAAATAAGAAAAAAATCAAAGAATTATTAAAGAGTGTCGGAAAAACTGTATTGTATTGTGGTGTTATGGTGCTTGGTATTGTGATTATTATGTCTCCACAGTTATACATTAATATACAAAAGAATCACATTTCATTGTTCCCGTATCAGTCAGTAGGTTCGTATTCAACAGTTGATAATGCGTATCAGACCTTCCGCTTGGGAAGTATCCTCAATTATAAGTTTATGAAGCGGGCGTATTTGGATGAACAGATGAACGCAATCTGGCGACCTTATTTTACAGATGAGAAAAGTGTTCGGCTAACACCGTATGATGCTGCTTATGTAGTAAGCGGAAGACCGGTAGAATTTTCGGTTGCCATGGTAAAAAAACTCTTTTATGCACTATCCTATGACGGAGAGCGGGTTTATGATAATAATATTGAACCTTTTGTTCTGCGAAGTGGGAAGTACTTTTTGAATTACACAATTTTAGGGTTCTTTTTGCTTTGTATGTTTAAAAAGAAAAATATAAAGCTGCATCCGAAATATTTTTATCTGACCTTTGGCATTGTAGCATCGCTTATGCTGATTGTGCAGGTGGCAATGTTTCATGTAGAGGAACGATATTATATGCTGGTATATATGCTGTTATATTTTTATTTTGCATATTTTGGTATGGATGTTTTGCAGGAAAAGAGTAAGCAGAAATTATCTGCAAGTGATATGAAGTTCGTGATGGCATTATTATTGTTTGTGATTGTATCCTATTCCTGTGTAGATACAATAAATGCTAATTTTATAAAGATATAAAGGTAAAGAATATAGAAGCAAAGGATATAGAAGCAAAGGATATAGAAGTCTGGAGGAAAAGGTATGAAGGTTGTAATTCTGGCAGGCGGTTATGGTACACGTATTAGTGAAGAGAGTCAATTAAAGCCAAAGCCTATGATAGAAATTGGTGAAATGCCGATTTTATGGCATATTATGAAGGAATATTCTTACTATGGCTATAATGAGTTTATTATATGCTGTGGTTATAAGCAGCATATGATAAAGGAATGGTTTGCAAACTATTATTTGTACAATAGTGATATTACTTTCGATTTTTCTAAGGGAAATGAGATGGCGGTTCACAGTAATGTAGCAGAGCCTTGGAAGGTTACCTTGGTAGATACCGGACTGCAGACAATGACAGGAGGCAGAATTAAGCGAATCCAGAAGTATATAGGAGACGAAACATTTATGCTTACCTATGGGGATGCAGTGTGTGATGTGGATATTTCCAAGTTGGTTGAATTCCATAAATCACACGGTAAGATGGCTACGATAACAGCAGTCATCCGAAATCAGGAAAAGGGTGTTCTGGATATTAATGAAATTGGAGCTGTTCGTTCCTTCCGGGAAAAGAGCAACGGAGACGGAACACCGATTAATGCAGGCTATATGGTACTGGAACCGACCATCTTTGATTATCTGGATGGGGATGAGACGATATTTGAAAAGATTGTTTTGGAACGCTTGGCAAATGAGGGAGAATTGATGAGTTATCTGCACAGAGGATACTGGCAATGCATGGATTCAATGCGGGAAAAAAACATTCTGGAATTACAATGGAAGAAAGGAAATGCACCTTGGAAGGTGTGGGAATAGCAATGTTTGAAAATATGTCTGAAAAAGAAGCAAGAGAACAAATATTAGAATTGGTTTCTGAATATTGTGATATCTATCACAAGAAAAAGGAATACAAAAAAGGTGATAGGATTCCATATGCATCCAGAGTATATTCCCATGAGGAAATGTGCAATCTGGTTGATTCTGCATTGGAATTTTGGTTGACATCCGGACGGTATACGAAGGAATTTGAACAGAAATTTGCAGATTATCTGGGCGTAAAGTATTGTTCTTTAGTAAACTCCGGTTCTTCTGCAAATTTGAATGCATTTATGGCTTTGACCTCTCCATTATTAGGAGAGCGTCAGGTGAAGCCGGGGGATGAAATGATTACGGTAGCGGCAGGCTTCCCGACAACCGTTACACCTGCAATTCAATATGGTGTAGTACCGGTATTTGTGGATGTGACAATTCCGCAATATAACATTGATGTATCTATGCTGGAAGAAGCATTGTCAGATAAAACAAAGTTGGTGATGATAGCACATACCTTAGGAAATCCGTTTGATTTGCAGGAGGTAAAAGCCTTTTGTGACAGACATAACCTGTGGCTGATTGAAGACAATTGTGATGCGTTAGGTTCTAAATATGTATTTGATGGTGTTGAACGATTTACCGGAACGATCGGAGATATAGGAACCAGCAGCTTTTATCCGCCGCATCATATGACAATGGGAGAGGGCGGAGCCGTATATACGAATCATCCACTGTTGCATAAATGTATTCGCTCTTTCCGGGATTGGGGGCGCGACTGTATCTGTAGCTCCGGACAGGATAATCTGTGCGGGCATCGGTTTGACCGGCAATACGGTGAACTTCCGTTAGGATATGACCACAAATATGTATATTCACATTTTGGATATAACTTAAAGGCAACGGATATGCAGGCAGCCATCGGTTGTGCACAGATAGAAAAATTTCCGGAATTTGTGAAGAAACGGATTCATAATTTTGACCGTTTAAAGGCAGGACTGAGCGAATGCAGTGATAAGCTGATATTACCGGAAAGCTGTAAGCATTCGACCCCAAGCTGGTTTGGTTTCTTAATGACCTGTAAGCCGGGAGTCAATCGAAGAAATGTTGTGACCTATATTGAAAATCAGGGGATTCAGACCAGAATGTTGTTTGCCGGAAACCTTACGAAGCATCCTTGCTTTGACCAGATGCGACAGACCGGAACCGGATACCGAATCGTGGGAAGCTTGGAAAATACAGACCGAATTATGAACGATTCCTTCTGGGTTGGTGTATATCCGGGTATGAACGATGACATGATTGATGATATGATACAGGTAATAAAGGATGCATTGAAGGATGAAAGAGGATAAATTAGTGAAACGAATATTGATTACCGGCGGAAGCGGATTTGTAGGTAAAAATCTATATGAACATCTGAGAGAAAATGAACAGTATGAGATTTTTGTTCCGTCCAGTCAAGAATTAAATTGCATAGATGAAGTGCAGGTCCAGAACTATCTGACAGATAAAAAGATAGATACCGTCTTTCATCTGGCTGTATACGGGGATGGCATTGACCGAAGCAAGGATGGCACTAAGATATTGGAATATAATCTGAGGATGTTTTATAATTTTCAGAAAAATCATCATCTCTATGAACGGATGTTTTATGCGGGTTCTGGTGCGGAATATGACAAGCGTTTTCCGATTGAACAGGTAACAGAATCGCAGATTGGAACGACATTGCCGATTGACCAATATGGACTCATGAAGTATATAGCCGGACAGGAGATTGAACATAGTGAAAATATCTATAATCTGAGACTGTTCGGTATCTTCGGGCGATATGAGTATTGGCCGGTGAAGTTTATTTCAAATATATGCTGTAAAGCTTTATTTGATTTGCCGCTAACGATACGTCAGAACGTATATTTTGATTATTTGTGGATTGATGATTTCCTGAATATAGCAGATGCATTTTTAGCCAAGGAGCAATTAGATTATCATACATATAATGTTGTTTCGGGTAAGCGGATTGATTTACTGACCTTATGTATGATGGTAAAGAAGGTGTCCGGAAAGGATTTAAGAATCATTGTGTGCAAGGATGGCTTGGCAAACGAGTATACTGCAAGTAATGAGCGGTTGCGAACAGAGTTTCCGCAGCTTTCGTTTACAGATATGGAACAGGCAGTTGAAAAGCTATACCGATGGTATGAAGAACATAAAGAGGAATTGGATATTTATAAGCTGATTTACTAAAAATAAGAGATGTGGAAACAGAATACGTTTCGAGGAATGAAATATGAAAAAGAGAATTGCAGATATTGTAGTAGAAACCTTAATTGAAAACGGAATTACGGATGCATTTTCCGTAGTTGGCGGTGGTGCAATGCATTTGAATAATGCATTTGCATTGAAGAAGGAACAGATAAATACAGTATATAATCATCATGAACAGGCATGTGCCATGGCAGCGGAAAGCTATGCAAAGCTGACCGGAAAACCGGCGGCAGTCTGTGTCACCAGCGGACCGGGAGGACTGAATACCTTAAATGGTGTGCAGGGGGCTTGGGTGGATAGTATTCCGATGATTGTAATTGCAGGACATCCAAGACTGGATACAACGGTAGAGGCAAGCGGGCTGGATGTACGTTGCATTGGTGTTCAGGAAAATGATATTGTATCACAGATAAAAAATATTACAAAGTATGCAAAGCTGGTTAAAAATCCTTGTGATGTGAAGCGGGAGGTACAACGGGCAATTGATATGGCATTAGAGGGACGAAGAGGACCAAGCTGGTTATCGATTCCGCTTGACGTGCAGGGAGCCATGATAGAGGAAAGTCAGTTGTTAGCTGCCGAAGAACCGGAAAAGAAGTCTTGTGTTACCACTGATGAAGTTCAAGAGGTATATACAAGATTAAGGCAGGCAAAACGACCTTGTATCTTAACCGGTTCCGGTATTCGTGCAGGAGCGGCAGAGGATAACTACCGGGCATTTTTGAAACAGGTGAAAATCCCGATTGTAGGGGGAGCATTTGCAACCGATGCCAATTATACAGGAGAAGATAATTATTATGGAATGTCCGGCTCGATAGGACCGAGATGCGGCAACTTTATATTGCAGAATGCAGATTTTATTTTAGTATTAGGCAATAGTCTTTCATCCAGCCAGACCGGATTTGAAGGAAAGGAGTTTGCACCGGGAGCAGATATTTACATGGTCGATGCACAGCCGGATGAAGCAAAAAAACAGGGCTTACACGTTACAAAATGTATCTGTACGGATTTAAATACTTTTTTTGAAAAATATATTACCGTTTGTGAGAATGAGGTGGCAGCAAGTGCGGAATGGTTTGATTATTGTAATTATCTGAACAAGGAACTGCCGCATTATGAGGTGTTGAAGCAGTTGGATGGACAAGGAGAAACACGGGTGCATCCCACACAGTTTTGGAAAGCATTTTTACCTCAGATAGAGGAAGATGCAATAATTGCATTGGGAAACAGCAGTTGTATACATGGGATTCTTCAGGAAGGGGTTCTGACTCCAAAGCAACGGGTACTGGTGAATTATCACAGCGGTTCTATGGGAATTGATTTGCCATATGCAATCGGAGCTGCAACCGCAAGTGACGCTCAGGTATATTGCGTGACCGGGGATGGTTGTGTTATGATGAATTTGCAGGAATTGCAGACGATAGCATATCACAAGTATAATATTAAACTGATTATTTTTTCAAATCAGGGTTATGATAATATTCGCAATACCTGTAATAATTACTTTAATGGCTTGGGAAACGGCTGTGATGCTGCAAGCGGAATCAGTATGCCGGATTTCCAGAAGGTAGCGGCTGCATTTGACCTTGAATTTCATAGGGTGAAATGTGTAGCAGAATTAGGAGACGGCTTGAAATGGCTGAAGGAACAAACAGGACCTTGCATCTTGGAGATATATGAGAAATTGAATAAGGAGCGGGCACCGATTGTGAAATCCATTCTGAATGAAGAAGGGAAGTTTGTAACACCTGCATTGCATATCATGTCGCCGTTGCTGGATTCTGAAGTAATGCAAGGTTACTTAAAATATTACGAACAGAAATAACGAAGGAAACATAGGTGAAAGGAAAATAAAATGAAAAAGGTATTAGTTACGGGAGCGGATGGCTTTATCGGAAGTCATTTGACGGAAACATTAGTTAAAAAAGGTTATCAGGTAAGAGCATTTGTATTTTATAATTCATTCGGAACATGGGGATGGCTGGATACATTGCCTGCTTCTGTGATGAGTCAGGTGGAGATATTCCAAGGGGATGTCAGAGACCCGAATGGGGTATACGAGGCTATGGTTGGGTGTGATGCTGTATTTCATCTGGCAGCCTTGATTGCAATACCATTCAGCTACCATTCTCCGGACACATACGTGGATACGAATATTAAGGGAACCTTGAATGTATTGCAGGCAGCAAGAAAGCTGGGAACCAGAGTTCTTGTGACTTCTACCTCGGAAGTCTACGGAACTGCACTGTATGTGCCGATTGATGAAAAGCATCCGTATCAGGGACAATCTCCATATTCAGCAACCAAGATAGGTGCGGATAGATTAGCGGAATCCTTTTATCGCTCCTTTGATTTACCGGTAACGATTGTGCGACCGTTTAACACATATGGACCAAGACAGTCAGCAAGAGCTGTAATACCAACCATAATAACACAGTTATTATCCGGAAAGGAAGAAATAAAACTGGGTTCACTTACACCAACCAGGGATTTTAATTATGTTAAGGATACGGCAAATGGATTTATTGCAATCTATGAGTCGGAAAAGACAATTGGTGAGGAAATCAACATTGCAACACAAAAAGAAATCTCAATCGGGGAATTGGCACAGGAATTGGTAAGACAGATTAATCCAAATGCAACTATTATATGTGATGAACAGAGATTAAGACCGGAAAAGAGTGAGGTCAATCGGTTATTGGGCTGTAATGAAAAGATAAAGAAATTAACAGACTGGACACCACAATTTACCTTTGAACAGGGCTTAAAGGAAACCATAGATTTCTTAAGAGCAAATATGGATAAATACAAGGCAGATATATATAACCTGTAAGAGGAGGCTTTTCAGATGGAATACAATATACCATTGTTTAACTTGAATTTTGATGAGGAAGAAGAAAAGGCAGTCATGGAGGTACTAAAGTCCAAATGGATATCCAGTGGACCGAAATGCAATGCATTAGAAGAAAAATTCGCAGCTATGCTGGGAGTAAAATATGCAATCGCAGTATCCAGTTGTACAGCGGCATTGCATTTAGCAATGCTGGCAATGGGACTTGGAGAAGGGGATGAGGTTATCGTACCTTCTTTAACTTTTGTAGCCACTGTAAATGCCGTCCGCTATACAGGGGCAACCCCTGTTTTTTGTGATATAGAGGGTAAGGAGCAGATAACGATTGCTCCGGAACAAATAGAAGCTTTAATTACACCAAAGACAAAGGCAATTGTTGTAATGCATTATGCCGGCTATGCATGTAATATGAATAAGATTATGGAAATTGCAGACAGACATAATCTGAAGGTAATAGAAGATGCGTGTCATGGTCCTATGTCAGAATATCATGGTAAAAAGCTTGGAACGATTGGAAATGTCGGATGCTTTAGCTTTTTCTCAAATAAGAATATATCCACCGGTGAAGGCGGTATGGTTGTAACCAATGATGAACAGGCATATGAAGCAATGAAATTAATGCGTTCCCATGGCATGACGACAATGTCATATGAAAGGTCAAAGGGTCATAGTACAAGCTATGATGTTGTAAAGCTGGGTTATAATTACAGATTGGATGATATTCGGGCTGCAATCGGTATTGCACAATTGGATAAATTAGAGCCGGATATAGAAAAGAGAAATCGGATAAGAGCGTCCTATATCCGTCATTTAGAGGATGACAGAATCGTAATTCCGTTCAAAACGGATAAAGAAAAATCTGCGTCCTATATATTCCCGGTAGTGTTAAGCAATGGTAACTCAGAGCAGAGAGATGCCCTGCGGGAATTTCTGGCAAAAAATGGCGTTCAGACCAGTGTGCATTATCCACCGGTGCATAAATTCAAAATATACGAGGCATATGCAACAAAGGCACTTCCGAATACGGAATATGTAGCAGATTGTGAATTTACCTTACCGATGTATGGAGCATTAACGGAAGAACAGATAGTATATATTTGTGAAAAAGTGATTGAGGGTCTGGATGCAATTGAAAAATAAGGTTATTTTAATCGGGGCATTTTGTGAAATAGTTGAATTATGTGAAGAATGTCAGTATGAAATAGTTGGCATTGTAGACGAATTGCAGGAATCACACTTTATGGGGATTCCTATAATCGGTAATGATGCCGTATTTATAGAAAACAAGGATATGTATATTGATATTCCGTTAATAGTGGTTCCGGATTCTCCGTTTGTCAGAGAGAAGCTAAGCAGACAGTATTCGGATAATGGGTATCGGTTTGCCTCTTTAATATCACCCAGAGCAAGCATATCCGGATATGCCAAAATCGGAACCGGAACTGTGATTCAAAGCGGATGCAACGTGTCCGCCGGAGTCGTGCTGGGTGATTTCGTAAAATTAAATACAAATGCAAATATCATGCACGAATCACAGGTTGAGGATTTTGCAACGGTTGCTCCAAACGCAGTTGTTTTGGGAAGGTGCAGGATAGAAAGTAAGGCTTATGTCGGGGCAAATGCAACGGTTTTACCAACTAGGACAATCGGAACAGGAGCCATCGTCGGAGCGGGGGCAGTTGTGACAAAAAATGTGGAAAGTGACAGTGTTGTTGTGGGAAATCCCGCTCGTGTTATGGAGAAAAGCAGATGATAGCAATTGCAATAGAAAGTTCAAATAGCAGGGGAATGGGACACCTTTTTCGTGCTATTTTGTACGTTAATTATCTGAAAAAAAGAAATATGGATTATATTGTACTGATTAATCAGGATGTGCCGTCTCTGGCAATCTTAAAGCAGCATGAGATTACTTATGAAATAGTTGATTATCAGGATGTTACAAGCGATTGGGAAGGCCAAATCATTAAAAAGTATCAGGTTGATATTTGGTTTAATGATAAATTTGAAACCAGTCTGATGATGGGAAAGCATATTAAAGCAAATTCCGTTTTGTTTTGTATGATTGATGATATTGGTGAAGCAGAGGTGGTTTGTGATTTATACTTTGCCGGTATGATAGCACCGACCAAGAAGGAATATCATGCAAAAAAGGTATATTCGGGAAGCTCATTTATGGTGTTAAATCCGCAGATTGAGGAATATAAAAGAAATCGTCAGACTTTAAACAAGGTGATTGTCTCTATGGGTGGAAGTGACCCGTATCTGGTTACATTTGAGGTGTTGAAGCAATTTCTGGCATATGATTATGAGGTGGATTTTGTAATCGGTCCTAATTACAGAGAGCGGGAACAATTATTGCAATTAAATAACGGCAGATTTAAAATTATGCAAAACGTACCGTCACTTATACAGTTGTTTTATGATTATGATTTGGCAATTACAGGAGGAGGTGTTACCTGTTGCGAAGCAAATGCAGCAGGACTTCCTGCACTGATTATAGCGAATGCACCGCATGAAGTGAATACCGGAAGATTTATGGAGCAGTTAGGCTCTGCAAAATATCTCGGTTTACATGGAGAATGGGATGTAAGTGTGCTACAATCATTAAGAGAGATAGATTTAAGCAGCATGAGTAAAATCGGAAGAGAGAAATTCAATACAAATGCGGTAGCGGATATTTTTGAAATAATCATACAGGAGAGGAAAAGGCTATGATGGAATATTATGAAAAAATTAAACAGCAGGGATATTATCTGATTGCTGAAATAGGTGTAAATTATTATGAGATAGCAAAGAAGGAACAGATTTCACCATTGGAAGCTGCTATTTTAATGATGAAGCAGGCAAAAGAGGCAGGAGCTGATGCGGCAAAATTCCAGACCTACAAGGCAGAAAACCTTGTAATGGTGGATTCACCGGGAAGCTGGGATAGAAACGATATAGAGATTGAAACTCAATATGAGTTGTTTAAGCTGTATGACAGATTCGGTGAGAAAGAGTATGCGGCACTTTGTCAGGCGGCAAAGAAAATCGGCATTGAATTTATGTCTACACCATTTGATTTAGAGGCAGTGGAATATCTGGATAAGTATCTGAATGTATATAAAATATCTTCTTCGGATATTAGTAATTTTCCGTTGGTGGAAGCAGTCGCCAGAAAGAATAAACCAATTATATTATCTACCGGGGCTTCTGATTTAGCCGAGATAGAAAAGGCAGTAGAGTTAATAAAGAAATATAATGATAAGCAATTAACCTTATTGCACTGTGTACTGGAATACCCGACACCATATGAGCATGCCAATCTGAATAAGATTAAGTCATTGGCAGAGCGGTTTCCGGATATGATAATCGGCTATTCCGACCATACGCTTCCGGATGAGCATATGGATGTATTAAAGACTGCTTATCAATTGGGTGCCAGAGTAATTGAAAAGCATTTTACCTTAGATAAAACGATTAAAAAGATGAATGACCATTTTCATTCTATGGACTGCAAAGACTTAAGAACCGTTAAAGATGGAATTGAACTGATTAAAAAAATAAGCGGTGACGGTAATCTTGTATGCTTAGCTTCTGAGATGCAGACCAGAAACAGTGTCAGAAGGTCCGCAGTTAGCCGGAGAATTATTAAAAAGGGTGAAAAATTAACAGAAGATATGATAATATATAAAAGACCGGGAAGCGGCTTGTCTCCGGAAGCAGTAGCGGGTATAATGGGAAGAGTGGCAAATCGGGATATTGAGCAGGATATTATTTTAGATGCAGGGATGTTTGAGTAAGTGGTTCCTTGATTTGCAAAGAGCAATGATAAAGGTGCGGTCAGGAGAGTGACATTACAATATGAGTGATAGAAAATTAATATCAATAGGTTGCTGTTGTTATAATGAAGAAGGAAATGTAGAAAAAGTATATGAATCCATGCTTTGGCTGATAGAACAATGTCCGCAGTATGATTTTGAGATAGTGTTTGAAGATAACTGTTCACAGGATAGAACCAGAGAGATTTTAAGAGAAATAGCAGCTAAGGATAAGAAGGTCAAAGTAATCCTGAATCAGACAAACTTTGGAGCAAACAGGTCATCAAGAAATATGTTGAACAGCTTAAGTGGGGATGCTTATATTGGAATGCCTTGTGATTTGCAGGAGCCAATTGAAGTTTTACCGGAATTTATAAAGGTTTGGGAGGAAGGCTATGATGCAGTCTGGGGACAGAAGGTAAAAAGCGAGGAGAATCCAATTAAATATTTTTGCAGAAATATTTACTATGGAATTATAGATTTCTTTTCAGACCATAAGCAATTACGGCAGACGAGCTGTTATGGTATTACAGATATGACATTAATTCGGGCATATCTTAAAACTGCATTGCAGGACCCGGATGTATCCTTACGGCATTGGGTTACAGAATATGGATATAAAATTAAATTACTGCCATATACCCAGCATGCCAGAACATGGGGTAAGAGCAGTTATAACTTAGCGAGGTCTTTTGATTTTGCTATTACATCATTATGCAATACCTCCACAAAGCCACTGAGAATTATGATGTTAACAGGTGTTTTTACAGGCTTTTTGTGTATAATTATAGCTCTTGTATATTTAGTATATAAGCTTGTTCATTGGAACTCATTTAATCCGGGAATTGCACCATTGGTCATTGGTCTGTTTTTTGTTATGTCGGTACAGTTGTTCTGTATTGGTATTTTAGGAGAATATGTGAGTGTTTTGTTGAAACGGGTTACAAATAAGGTACTGGTGGTTGAGGAAGAACGGATTAATTTTGACGAGGATAAATGAAGCACCGGTTACCGGAGGTATTTCCTTGGATATGAAGGGTAATGTGAAAGATGAAAAATGGATTACAAAAGTACAAAGTGAATAAGGATGCTACGGTAAGACAGGTTATCGAACACATGGATTCGGAACTGATTAAGTTTGTTTTTGTAATGAATGAAAAGGATGAACTCTGTGGATTATTTACGCATGGAGATATGAGAAAGTATTTTTTGAAAAATGGAAATATGACGGTTTCCATTGAAGTTGCAATGAATACCAATCCAATTGTTTTTTATTCGTATGAAGAAGCACAGGCAGTGGCAAAGGAAAAGGAACTGATTGTCTATCCGATTGTGGATGAGGAGGGGCATATCATAGATGCCATTTATGATTGTGATGAAAAGCCCAATGCTATGATTTCAGATGCATTAAGTGATGTTCCGCTGGTAATAATGGCGGGAGGAAAAGGAACACGTCTGTATCCATATACAAAAATTCTGCCGAAAGCATTAATTCCGATAGGAGATATAACCATTAGTGAACGAATCATACAGAAATTCATGAGATACGGTTGCCAACAGGTCTACTTTATTGTAAAGCATAAGGCGAATATGATTAAATCTTATTTCAATGATTTGGAGAAAACCTATCAGGTGGATTATGTTGAGGAAAAAGAATTTTTAGGCACGGGCGGAGGCCTAGGGTTACTGAAGGGAAAGATTAATCAAACCTGTATCGTTTCAAATTGTGACATTTTAGTAAATTGTGACTTTGAATGTGCTTTGAAGACCCATCATATGAATCATAATGTAATAACCATGATTTGTGCGATGAAGGATGTTGTGATTCCGTATGGAGTGGTAGAAACAGACAATAAGGGAAGTGTAGTTAAATTTAATGAAAAGCCGGAAATGTCATTCTTAACGAATACCGGAATTTATATTGTGGAGCCGTGTGTGATTCAGGAGCTAAAGGAAAATGAGTTCATTCATATGCCGGATATTGCACAGAGGTATATGGATGCAGGAAAAAATGTAGGAGTATTTCCGATTTCCGAAAAAGCATGGTTTGATATGGGACAGTTTGGAGAAATGGAAAATATGCTTAAGGAGTTAGGAGTGTAAGTACCGGATGAAAATATCAGCTTCACAAAAGGACTATAGCTGGAATACGCTTGCGGGTATTATAAATGCGGCAGAAGCGGTGATTATGTCTATGATAGTGACCCGGACAACCAATCTGGCAGATGCAGGTATGTTGTCTATTGCATTTGCAATTGGAAATCTATTAATGGCAATCGGAAAGTATGGGATGCGAACCTATCAGGTTACGGATTTCAGCCATCAATACCGTTTCGGAGATTATTTTTTGTCACGTCTTTTAACCGCAGGTATTATGCTGTTGAGCGTGTTTTTTTATATTGTATATGCTCATATGCGATTGGATTATGATTTATCAAAAATCTATGTAGTGCTTATAATTTGCCTGATTTATGTTGTGGAAGCATTAGAAGATGTTTTTTGGGGATATTATCAGCAGGAAGGATATTTGGCAGATGGTGCGAAAATCTTCTGCATCCGCTGGCTGGGGATTCTGCTTTGCTTTGGCATTACTTGTATACTGGGACATAATATGCTTTTGGCACTCTGGCTTTCGCTGGGTGTGTCCATAATCCTCGTTATTATTTGTATATGTCTGACGTTTCATAAGGTAAGCGGTGAACGGTATAAGCAACGCTTTGCATGGATGCGAGAAGGAACGATGAAGAAGGCGGTTCAGTTGCTGGGACAGGCATTTCCGTTATTTGGTGTAACCTTCTTATCTTTTTATGTAATTAATTCACCAAAGTATGCAATTGATAAATGTATGGATAATGAGGTACAAGCCTGCTATGGATTTATTGCAATGCCGGTATTTGCAATCGGCTTGTTAAATAGTTTTATTTATCAGCCTACGCTTGTTGCAATGGCAGAGGAGTGGAATGAAAAGAAGCTGGCAAGCTTTCGTAAACGAATCAGAAAGCAGGGAATTATAATTGCAGCTATCACCACCTTAGTGTTGGTTGCTGCTTATTTTTTAGGAATTCCGATTTTATCATGGCTGTATAATACGGATTTGACAAATTATAAAATAGAGTTATTAACCTTGTTGTTGGCAGGCGGATTTTTAGCCGGTACAGGTTATTTAACCGCGGTGTTGACAACCATGCGGATGCAAAAGTATTTGTTTGTCGGATATGTAGTGGTAGCGTTGCTGGCATTTTGCTTTATGAATAGAGCTGTCGGAAGTTATGGCATATTAGGCGGAGCCATATACTATTGTTTACTGATGTTTGTGTTATGTATAATATACTTAATAATGTTAGGCATAGGATTGATTAAGGGGAAGCAAAAAAATGAAAAATAATATGGAATTTTATAAGAATAAAAAGGTATTGATTACCGGACATACCGGCTTTAAGGGGTCTTGGATGTGTCAATTATTAATTATGGCAGGAGCTGATGTGACAGGTTATGCATTAGAGCCACCGACAACTCCTTCCCTGTATTATATGTGTCATCTGGCAGAGCATATGCATTCAATTATTGGAGATGTGCGGGATTTGGAGCATATGCTGCAGGTGTTTGAAGCGGTTCAACCGGAAATTGTAATTCATATGGCAGCACAGCCGTTAGTTCGGGAATCTTATAAAAACCCGGTCTATACTTATGAAACAAATGTAATGGGAACCGTACATGTGCTGGAGTGCGTTAGGAAAACCCCTTCGGTAAAGTCCTTTTTAAATGTGACAACCGATAAGGTATATTTGAATAAAGAATGGGAATGGGGATACCGGGAAAATGAGGAATTAAACGGATATGACCCATATTCAAATTCAAAATCCTGTTCGGAATTAGTTACCAGCAGCTACCGACAGTCATTTTTTCAGGATGCATCCGTAGCTATTTCGACAGCAAGGGCAGGCAATGTAATTGGCGGTGGTGATTTTGCCGCAGACCGAATTATACCGGATTGTATTCGTGCAGCAGAAAAGCACCAGGATATTATTGTGAGAAATCCATTTTCGACCAGACCTTATGAGCATGTATTAGAGCCTGTGGCGGCATACCTCATGATAGCAAAGGCACAGTATGAGGATATGTCATATGCAGGAAGCTATAATGTAGGACCGGATGAAACGGATTGCTGGAATACGGGGGATTTAGTAACCTTGTTCTGTGACAAATGGAAGGCTGAGACAGGACAAACTGTAAATTGGATAAATCAATATGATGGTGGTCCGCATGAAGCTAATTTTCTAAAGCTGGACTGTTCTAAACTAAAACGTACATTTGGCTGGCAGCCAAGATGGAATGTGGAAACCACCATGGAGAAAATTGTGGAGTGGACACATATCTATTTGAAGGATGGAGATGTGGCTGCTTGTATGAAGAAACAGATTGAGGAGTTTTGTAGGATAAGCTAGTATTGGAGAGACGATATGAAATATGGGAAAATAGTATATAATTACGGAGAGGCAGCACTTAGAAGTTCTGGTTATAATTTAGGAGATGGAATACAAACATTAGCACTGGAATATATCTATCAATCAATGGGAATTCCGGAGGAAGATATTATTGAAATAGATGTGTGTGACATTAACACATATACCGGAGAATATGTGCTGTTGCCGATGTATTCTGTGGCAATAGGGATAGGGTTTGCAAAGTTGCCATTATCACCTAAAATTGTTCCTGTCTTTATTAGCTCACATTTTGCCAAAAACGTATTTACACAAGAGGAAGTAAATTACTTAAAATCATATGAACCCATTGGATGCAGAGATGAATTTTCTTTGCAGATTATGAAAAAGCATGGGATTCGTTCTTATATGAGTGGCTGCATTACGGTTGTATTTCCGCAAAGAAAGCAAAAAGTAGATAATGGAAAAGTATTTTTAGTTGATACACCTGATTCACTTGAGAGCTTTCTTCCCAAAGAGATAGTAAACCGGGGTGAGAGATGTACCCATATGATTCCGATTCCTAAGCGGGAAATGACAACAGAAGATGGAAGAATTAATTATCAAAAATCAAAACAGATGCTGGAACGGTATGAAGAGGAAGCAGCTTTGGTTATAAGCAGTAGACTTCATGCTTTAGTACCATGTATGGCAATGGGGATTCCGGTAATAGGAGCATTTGAAAATATATCATATAGATTTTCTTGGATGGATAAATATCTTCACTTGTATTCTCAAAAGGAGTTTAAAAATATTAATTGGTATCCGGCTCCGATTATTTATGAGGATATTAAAGAAAAAATTTTGGAGTTTTTCTGTTGCCAGATTCAAAAGGCATATGAAGATAATAAGGAAATATGTGATATCAGCGAGTTTTACGAAAATAGAGACAAAGCTCGCTACGGTAGCTATTATTTAGATAAAATAGAAGAATTGCATGACTATATGCCGGAAGAATTTGAATATTTAATATGGGGTGGCGGGCTGATCGGAACCGCTATATATGGAATCATGAAGGAAGAATTTCCAAAAGCAACCTTGGTAGCGGTTATTGATAATTACTTAACCGGTACATGGCATGGGTGCAAAATCATTAAGCCGGATGCGTTGACACAGTATTCGAATAAGTTTATTTTGTTGGCTACCTATTCTGGAAAAGAAGAATGTTATCGTAAGATGAATGAATTGGGATTGGTGGAGAATGAAAATTATATTTATGTTGCAACACAAAACGGATAAAGAAGTGTTTAGAGGTTGAACGGATGGATGGAAGACAGGAGAAAACAAAATTAAGAATAGTCGGTTTGGATTTATTTAGGATAATGTCTATTTTAATTATTTTCTTTTTCCACCAGAAGATACATCTTGGAATCAATTTTGGTGTACTGAATGCGTTTATCAGTATGGGACCCATTTTTATGACTGCCTTTTTTATGTTGTCCGGTTATGTATTGGAAATGACACATGGAGAACAAGATATATGCAGGCAAGGAAAAATTCTGGATTTTTATAAGAAGCGGTTCATTAGTATCGTACCGTCATATTGGCTTGTTGCAATCAGTTACACCATTTATTTGATAATAAAAGGACAATCAATAGGATTACATATAACCATGTTGCCAATAGAATTAATAGGGGTTCAATCATGGTTTAATTCTTTGTTTTCATTTTCACACAACGGAGGTACCTGGTTTATATCCTGCTTACTTATCTGTTATTTCGCATATCCGCTTATATCTATGATAATCCATGAAATGAAAAAAATGGGCAAAATAATAGTGCTGCTTATAATTTTGTATATAATACTTGCAGCTCCGTTAATTGTAAATGATTTTCAAATTAGCAGTATCTATAGCAATCCGCTATTCCGGCTTCTTGAGTTCATGCTGGGAATCTTACTCTATAGTCTGTATAAAGAGTTATCCGGACAAAGAAAGGCGGTCTTTGAACGAGCCCTAAGAGTCATAAAGAAACAGCAGAAAAGGGAAATGAGAAAAAGAAATACATACGAAATAAATGTATATCAACAAAATATGCATATATATAGGTATATAATTACGATAGTTATACTAATGCTGTTACTTATAGCAGAAGTTTCAGTTTTAGTGAAGCAAAAAATCGGTGTGAATGATTATATGATGTATAACTGGATTGCGGTTCCGATATTTATTATTATACGTAAACGTCAAACCACTCGCCTTAACTAAAGTCTGATTCTGTGCCATACTATAA